>Ga0207877_10040_pt1 | contig 216193 bp, 154 predicted proteins | sample LinPmetageLP29_FD_184046 | JGI IMG/M metagenome (GOLD analysis project Ga0207877, IMG submission 184046) | Marine viral communities from the Pacific Ocean - LP-29 (SPAdes) | ecosystem: Environmental > Aquatic > Marine > Oceanic | place: Pacific Ocean | collected 2009-08-23
AGATAATACTCCTATCGGTCTTATTAAGCGTATTTAAATACGTATTTTAGGGGTAAATTAGGGGCGTATCGGCGGTTAATTCTAGTTTATATACTTAATTTAGGATAATTTTTTGCCTTTTAATATCTTTAGAAATCGCTAGATTATACCTTATATATTCGCTATATCGTAATAAGGGACCTATTAGTTATATTCTAAGGGCTACCTTTTCTATTTAATTAGGTAATACTATTTATTATTAAAGAGTTTTTTGCCCTATACTTTCTTAACTTTATATTCGTTATTATCGTTAAGCTTAGGTATCGGTATCGAATCGGTACTATTCCTAGGGCGTTTCTTCTATAGCTCTAAAAAGGAGACGTAGAAGATATTATAAATTCGATCGTATTAATTTAGTAGGCTTAACTAATATACCTATTTTCTAATTATATTAAGTACCCTAAATAGCCTAATAAAACGAGGGCTAAGTTTTTATATCGTTTTAAGCTTTAGGTTCTTAGTTAATAATCCGATAAGGTCTCTACGCTTAAGGGTAAGTAGTTTATAATAGAGGTTATAATATTTCGCCTACGACTCGGTAACGCTACGCTAGTAATTCGTAAGTTTTTTACGAATTTCTTATAACTTTTCAATTCTTGCTATTATAGCTAGGATACTTCTCCCCGAAGGATCGACCTCGATCCTATAGTAAAAGTCTAGCAAATAGCCTAAGAGAGCTTTAAAAGGAGAATAGCTTATTATTGTATTAATAGCGTTATTGTATACGAATTCTGCCGTCCGGAGTAGTTACGGCTAGGTAAGTTATTCGGTATTAATAAAATAGCGAAAGTAATATTCGAGGACCTAGTTTATCTATTCTATTTAGCCGTCGGTTTAGGGGTAAAACGCTATCGAAAGCCTTATTTTAACCCTAGAGATATAGTATAATTCCGACTAAAATTTGCTAGTAAAAAGCGATCTACGGTCGGTAATAATACTTTCTAGTAGGCTATACCGAAGATTAATATTGTTATAGAATAATTATACGAGGTCTATAGCCGTTATCGTCGTCGATACGGGGAAGAAAAGGGACTATTTTGTAAACCTATCGATAATAACTAAAATTCTATTAATAGTTTAATTTAAATAGATAGATAAGGGTAGGCCTATAATAAAATCTATAGATAACTCCGCGAATAGTCGTTTTAGAATTAGAAGTATATCTATCCTTCTATAAGGCTTATATCGCGGCGCTATAGTACCCTAGTAGATAGGGTATATCTAGATATATTTATTAATATCTCGGTTAAGATTTATCTAATAGTATTTCCTCTTAAGAAGCTCGGCCGTTTAGTTACGCCTAAAATAGCCGGTAAGAGGGTTATTATAATAGATATTTATTAATTTTATTCTTAAATTATTCTCTATTAGGATATAAAGATAGTACTTATATCGAATAAGCCCTTTTAAATTAATTAACTAGTCTTTAGTCCTAGGCTTTACTTCTCTAATAGTATACTTTCGCCGCTAAGTCTCTAGGTCTTTGCCCTAGAGTCGCCTAATAAGGTTTTTTAATTTATCTCCGGATTCTTCCTAGTAGACGTTCTTAACGATATAGGCGTTATATAACTTATTAATAGGGATTAGCTATACCTAACCTACTTCCTAGTTGCTATTTAAGGCTAATTCGGCGGCGGTCTCTCTTAGAAACGTAGCTAGGATATATATATCTATAGTAGGGGCCTTACTATTATTATAGGTCTTAGCCGATATTAAGTCTTTTATAGTTAATTCTTCGACTCTTACGTACCGCTAATTAGATAGCCGCGATTTATTTATTATTCGGTCCTAAAGCGGGCCTAGTAACTCGATACTAGGAGCGTCCTTATAGTCCGAGCCCTATCGCCGTAATAGGCTATCTATAGGGTTCGTCTTCCTAGAGCGGTACTTAATATAGAAATTAAAAGTAGATAAAAGTAGGTACTACCTAGCTTATCTTCTATTAAGTTTTAGTTATTTTATAAAAGCCTAGAGATTAGAATAATTAGATAAAACCTTAATAGGGTACGTACTTCCTTCGAGGTAGTAACGCTAGTATTTAAAGGACTAAACAATAGCGAAAAGCTCTTAATCTAGTATACTATAGTTAATTTCTATACTATTAAACTTTTTTAACTAGAACGCGATAGGATACTAGATACCTCCGTCGTTAGGCTAAGAGAGGATTCTAGCTATAGCCTAATTAGATATATCGGTCTTAATTCTTCTAGGTCTTTCTAGATCGAAATATCGGAGTAGTAGTATAGTCTTAAAGGCGTCGAGAATATAGTAAAACGCCGCTATTTCTAGGGGTATAAGCTCTAAGGTCCTAGGTTTCTTACCGTTCTTACTCCCTTTTATTAGAGATATTAGTAGGAGTATAATCTCGGAGTAATTTCGGATAAAATACCGATAGAAGTTGTAGAATCCTAAGAATACTTAAATATCTCGGAAGGTATAGGGAATCGGCTACGAAAGGATATCGGATACCTATTATAGATCTATTAAGATACCTTTTAAGGAGATAATAAAGCTAAAGAATTCGACCTAATCTTAGTAGAAGGTATATTTACTAGGTTTTACGTATAAACCTATAGATCTTATTTATTCGAGAACTTAGCGGATATAATCGGTATACGTATTATAGCCTAGTAAGAAGATTAAGACGTTATCTAGATACGCTATCGTAAAGATATCGAGAAGGCTATAAAGTACTATATAAATATATAATTAGAAGATAGCTAGTATATTAGTAAGGCTAAATAGTATAACTATATATTTAAAGTAGCTATAACGTATATAGAAAGCTATCTTCTATTTATTACCTTCCTAGATACGGATCCGATAATATATATCTTTAATATCGATCTTACTAAACTACTTTATACCTATAAGACGGTTAAGTATCTCCGAAATAAGGGGGATAGGGTAGCGATTCTTAACCGAGATACGGTTAAGTCTATAGTAATCGATATATAGTCGGAGTCTACTATCCTTCTTAGGGGCGAAGAGGATAGGAGTACCTACTAGGCTCTTAGATAGTCGGATACGCCTATTCTCTAGGTTTTCGTCGATATATCGGTATAGTTCCGCTAGTTCGTTTTATAAGAGAAGGTAGATTAGACCGAAAGAGGGAGTTTAGTTAGCGATAAGTTCGATAGTATAATCGGTATCCTTAAATAGAGGGAGAATCGCTACCTTTTCGTAAGAGAAAATATTATAAAATTCCTATAATTCGGTAGGGATTCCGGATAGGTCCTAAGGAGGTTAATCGTCGTTATCGTCCCTAGGAATCTAGATTTCTTTAGGTAGTTTAATAGCTACGAAGACGTAGGCTAGATTATAGGAACGTTTAGCGAAGGTATAGGGTTTCTTAATTATAATAGATAATACTTTAAACTACTAGAGGCGAGATACTAGCGTAAGGTAGACGTTTAGGTATTAAAGTATTATTATAGAGAGAAGAATAGGGCTACTCTATAGGTTAGGATCGTAGTCGATAGCGATATATAGGTATTTAAAGGATTTAACTATTTTATAGGAATTAGTTATAGTAATTAGGACCTTCTATATACCGTAGGTAGGTATTAAGAATATATTAATAGCCCTAATAAAGGGTCTAGATAGCTTAGCCGATTAAAGTTTATATATCTTAATAAACTAAAAACTAATAATATTAACCTTAGTATAGCTATCGAGGTCTATATATATTTCGATTATATTTCGAACGTAAATCGGTATATAAAGATAGTAGGTAGTCTCTACTTAAGGATAAGGAGTCGGAGACGTAGAGTCTACTCCGACTTATTAGCTTTTCCCTAAAGGATTTCGTTTATATAGATACGTCCCCGAGGATAAATAGGTTATATATAGCTATTACTACTATAGTTAAAGTATATAAGGTATCGTCTATCTCGTCCGAAAGGATTATTTTCTCGAGGTTAAGATAGATCGTTACGGTTTCGGATCGGTTCCTTATTTAGATTATTAGTATAGCATTAGTCCCTATTCTAGTTACGGTAAGGCTAGCGCTAGCCCTAGTTTAGTCTACGAGAGTATTTAGGATTATATAGGTAATCGGTTTTAGATTTAGGATAGAAGTAGGAACCGTAGGACGACTCCTAGGAGCGGCGCTTAAAGGATCTCTAATTCGAGGCCTTATCGTCGGCTTTACGCTTTTGTTTCTCTTTAGACTATAGAATCTCCTAATAGTAGTAGGCGATATTAATTATCTCGTCCTAAGTCTTTAGGAGGTTAAGGATATAAAGGTTAATAAGATTCTAAAGCGGATACTAAAGCTTCGCGAAGAAAGAGAGGCTTTTTTCCGTTTCCGAAGAGCAAGGAAAGTATTATTTAAAGGTATCGAGACGGGTATAAAACTCCCTCGGATCCTCGTTGGACCGTTAAAAGGTCTTCTCGAGTTAGACCCGAACTTCGGCTTAGAGGTTAGCGATATTCTTAATAAGGGTAAGAGTAAAATCCTTAAAGTAAGACTATATCCCTTCGGCGTAACGCTTATCCTTCGGTACTAATTCGCTAGCGTATTAGTACTATTTTATCTAATAGGTTTCGTCTATAAAAGAGACGCCGAGGAGGATTTTTCTACTATCGTAGTAGTATTTCTATAGTACGCCTATAAAGGTAGTCGTAAGATCTAGTAGCTAGTTTTATCGCTACTAAAGGTTAAACGTAACTTTAAATCGCGAAATATCTTTAAATTTAATTTTAAACTTATTTTTACGGTTAAATTTAGAATCGTTATAGTTTCGGGAATAATTCGCTTAGCTATCGAGTATAGCTTCTTTAGTACGAAGTTCTACGATACGTCTCTTTAAGGCGACCTTTTATTTAAGCTTTTAGATAGTCTCCTAGTTAAGCCTAAGGTATTTATCTAACTAGTCGGTATCGACTTAGCCTTCGTTAGTAGGGATTAGACTTATATTACGAGGGGTCTCGATAGCCGGCTATAGTTCGATAGTACTTTAGCCTTAAGACTAGGCCCTTTCGACTACGGATCGGGTTTAGAGAGACATCGTAACCTTAGGTAATCGAAAACGAAGAATTAGAATTGTTACGAACTAGTTAGTAGGATAGTAAGCCTATCGATTAGGTAAGGCACGACTATCTAAATACTATAGGTAACTCTTAAGAGGAGGCGGGGGCAATATATTGTAATAGGAATAGAGACTAATTCTTGAAGAGAATTATGGCTAAAGGATAGGACGCCTTTTCTTGTAGAAGAGGCTAACATAATATTTGTGCGGTAGGGAAGGAATCACAAGCGAAACGCGGGCGGATCGGAGGCGAATCGCTACTAGTGCGGCACGTATAACAAAGAATCCGGGAATAGCTTCAAAGAAGCCTATTCCGTAATAGTACGGATGTCGATACAAAATAATAATAACCTTGATAATAGTTAGAGGGATAGAGATAACTCCAAAAATGCACGTTTTTCGCGCGCTAGAGTGCGATTCTCGTCGCTCTAGATAGGGAAAGATATCAATATGGATAGATAATCATCAATATCGATGGTATTGATAGAATCTAATAAATATTGATAAAAGAGGTGCTCATAACCTATTGGGAATAATAACTATGCCTACGAGCAAAGAGAGAAACTGGAAGGCATAAAGTCAAGAAGGAAGAATCTAGCTATACATAAACCCCCAGCTATATGGAAGCTGGAGAAGGTAGAGAGGCGGTGAGATACTGCTAGTCATGACCTCACCGCTTTTCCAACAACTGTACACATAGAAAGCTCGTGGCCTGAATTATGAATATACAGGCTATGTTTTTAGGTACTTTATATATATTACTCGCTAGCGGGTATAGCTTGTAGGCCTTATAGGGACTAATCATTTGTAAAAAATGGGTAATATTAAATTTATTTATTCATATTACTATCTACGACTAAGTTTATATCTATCTATAGTTTTAAACGCCTGCGTATCACGACCTCTCATGAAGAGGGCTGTATGCATAGCCTCACCGTTGGCCCGTTGGCCGAGCTGTCACGGGCTAGGCCCGACGGGGTCACGTATATTAACGTAACTAAACACCGACTTTCTAACTCAATCTATTTTCGGATCGTCTTCATTCTCTGAGCTTTATATACACAAATCGTAGCACTGTTTAATTGAATAAATTCACGTAGCCCTTCACATGTAGAATAGGTAGAAGAAATAGTAATATATAATACATATTAGCGAATTTCTCTATCCTCATTAGAAAAGGCGTAAAAAAATCATATAATTTAGGGTAGTCAGGTCGTAGTCAGGGTAAACCTAACGAAATTTAATGATCCTAAGGGTCGGTCCGGGTCGCGAGTCGACAGGAGGACCTAATATCAGGGTCGTGGCGAGGTCTAGATAGAAGCGCTCTATACCTTGGTCAGGGCTCTAAGGCCAATCATTTTGAAAGGCCCTCTCGATGTGTTAGTAGGCGCTTTCCTAATCCTAACTAGGTATAGCGTAAGCACTAGCGCTTTGCTCAATCACCTAAAATATCCACGTGGAAAGACCACGATTTTTGAGATTTGTGACTACGCCAAACCGTGGCCATTCCACTAGGGCTTCCTTTTACACCATATCGGAAACTAGATGGTAAAGAGGCAATTTTTAGGCTATATGAGCCAAATCCTTAGGGCTCTATCCTTATACGCACGCCTACATCATATTAGTGTCAATAGATTTCCTCCAAAGACCATCACACAATCTATGCAGGGATAAACGAGTATCGACCCCTTTTGTAACTGCATAAGCTGACCGTCACGAAGGTTACCGTGCCTTCGAGCATGGTTTTCCACCGCATCCTGCAAAGCCGTCCGGCTAACTGGGTTGTGGTAACTGAAAGTAGAAGCATGCGGTTTGGCATCTAGAAGCATATTCACAATCGCTATAATATTCGCAGCTCCCGTGTCGGATTGAACCGCATGATTGAATACCGTTGCGCCTTGGACGAACCGGCGACCTCTGTCTAGTGGGAGTGACTGGGTTGGGTACTTGGGTACCAGGTGAAGCGTTTACTGAGATATAAGGGAGTCCCACTGCCCCACTGCCCCAAGTTTAGGTGGATACATATAGTTAGATAACTCTTTATGAGCCGAGCAAGGCCGTGTTGAACTTGCTTTGATTCCACAAATTTATGGCCAAAGTTCTTTCAATGGGCTTTAACTATCACCTGCCTCGGGCATGACCGGACTAAGAGGCCCCGAGGTAGATTGTACAAGCCCAAAACAAGCTCAGATGTTTAGCCGGTCATTCGGAGGGTTTTTTGGATGGTGATGAAGCAGAGTCTACCGTGCCCCGTTTTAAACAAGCTTGTAACGGAGAAAAACTAAGTAAAGATCTGATTCTGGACGTCTCTGTACTCCGTACCTGCCGGCCAAATTCCACTTTTGATTGACTCCAGTTCAGTTCCAGATGACTTTGGCCATTTCTTACTATCCATCACTACCTAGTCTGTCCCTAACTCTTGTTCTCATCTTCCCACCTCAGCGAGTATACCTATACCACTCAAGCTTGAATCCGAGTTGTTCAGGCCCCCCCGAAGAAAGCACACGTAGTAGTCCATTCTTCTCCAGCTTCTGACATAATGCCTTTTTGGAAGAGAAACCCTCTGCCGAGGGGCTTTGATCCGTGTCACAGCGATGGTCATTCGGCTCTTTGTTATTGGCTATTTCAGGCTTTGCGTCGATCTGTTTCTCGTTGGTTCTGTCAATGACGAGCATCTTTGTGTCTGTGACCAAATCCGCAATCGCCGCATACTTATTGTGCCAACATTTGTCGATGACAGTGTCAATTACCGGATCACCATCTAGCTTTGGAAAATCCATATTTTGCAGTAGCTCCACCACCTTAGGTCCATGCTCCTTTGGGTCGTCCTCGGTAAGGCATCGATCTTCATAAACCTCAAAGCCGTAGTTTATCAGATAGAACAAGGAACCGAGGGCAAACTGCTCTGTTCGAGAACCGAGAAAGCCAAAAGATCCCGGTTCCCCTTGGTCGGACTCGTTGCCGTTCAGTATTCTTCCATACGGGGCCATGCAAGCCTCGAAATCTGACCCAATTTCCGCCGTACTATCAAAATCTGACAACTTTATTTGGTTGCCATTAAGGAGGATGTTTTCCGGTCGTAAATCGCCATGGGCGAGGTTGAGCGATTCCAAAAACGCGACGGCTTGAGCAAGGTCGTTCATCCACTCCTTTCGTAGGGGTAGAGGTTCTAGCTTTTTCACTTCAAAAACCATTGTATTAGGCTGGTCTTTGATATTATTGCTTTGTATCCTCGTATAAAGGGATGCATCTAGTAGCGTAGTTAGTAGATATATTCGTTGAATAGTAATAGGATTTGTACCTTGCATATACTCAAGGAAGATGCCGTTCTCTGCGTAGAAGAAACACTGCACTATAGAAGGACAGAACGGATGCCGCGAGAAGATCTCGTAGATGTTGAGTTCTTTTTGAAATTGCTCTCTTTCGAACTCTCCGGGTTTTGGGACCTTGACCACGATGCGAGGATGGACTTCATAGACAAAGGAGATGCCTCCTTTCCAGACCCAGTGCACATCAGGAAATTGTTCTTGGATACTCATGATAGAAATTAATCGAAGAAGGGATCTCTCAAAAGCGGGATGCTAGGAAATTAGGGAGGCAAGAAAAGAGGGAAGGGGGTTCAGGGGGAGGAAAGTGAAACGTGACTGACTACACATCAGTGCAGCTCGTTGCACCTTCACTCTTGAATCCTTCTCACAAGTCCACGTCAACCTACCCTCCCCAACCTAGAAAATTCTTGAAAAGTCGAACAACATGTGAGAAAGATAAAAGCGATAATCTGGATTAAGTGCGCAATTACGCGTGTTTTACAAGCGAATTCCTATTATACTGGCACTGAGTTAGAAGCTCCAAGGCTAGATCAGCACCAGAGTGCAGTGTCATTTCATTCGTCATATGTATTCCATGTGTTACAAAAATCGCTAATCATCAAATGAGCCACTCAGGGACTGCATCCTCATCATCCGGGTCTTCGGACAGCAGAGACCCTTTCTCAATCTCACTATCAGAATCCTGCGGTGGCTGAGATTGACGAGGCTCCTCTTGGGGAGACGATGGTCGGGACATGATATCCACCACGCTGGTAGACTTGGAATCGCTGTTTATGGACGAATCAACTGGAATAGGAGCCTCGGACGATCCCTCCAGCTCTCTGGAGGTCGCGCGTTTGGTCGTGTCTAGCTGTTCTTCGGTTACCGTAGTAGGTTCCTTCGGGATCACAATCAACTCGTAGCGCGAAGTGTTTGAATCCCTGGCTCGTCTAGCCCTTGATGGGGCCAAGGGCTGGGAGAAGACTGGGGGCTTGGGAATGGGCTCGACATTCGGAGAATCATCAAGCATGAACGCTCCCTCGGTGATTCCATCTTCTTGGCCACTATTGGTTGTCGCGGGTTTGGGGGCTCGACCATCACCCACAGGCTCGTCCGGAAAAAATCCGCCTCCGAGAGTGCCACCTTCAAACCCAGCTTCAACTGAATCAGCTCCGCTCAGGACGGGTTCATCTGGAAAGAACCCTCCTCCGAGATGCTCTCCTTCTCTGCCGGTGTCGACCGTACCCACTTCTCGGGTTCCCAGGGGCGGACTGTATGTAGGCTGATCTAGATCTGGCAAGAACCCCCCTCCAGTTGCTTCCACGTCGTCGACACCCATCTCCGTGGCAGATGAATCACCGTTCTCCTCGTCTTCGGCGGCGTATGTTTTCACTCGTTCCACGATCCGAAGCTTAATCAGGAAGAGCCGCCACAACCGGAGAGCCTCCGCGCTTCTTGCTTCAAGTGCGGCTCGGTGCCTTTCATCCGCCATGCTTCCCAGAACCTCTTCCAGAGCCTCGAGATATTCACTCGCGACAACGATCCCCTTGATAACGGCAGTTCCGCGACGCCCTTTAAAATCGAAACCAGTTACAGCATCCGCATAATCTATTCCCAAGATTCTTGCAGCTCGAGCCGCCTCTGGTCTTTGCACGTGCACTGCGCCTGGTGGCACCATGCTTGGGACATAGATATCCAGGTTGCCGTACGCATTCTTGGGAATCCTTCCTTGTACCACTGAGGGAGGTCGGTAAATCTCCGTTTGGTATTCAGCATAAAGGGCAGTTTGTTCGAGGTCATTTTCTTCTTCGTCGCTGTCAAATCCGCTCTTGGGTCGTGTCGCAGGAACATGTTTGAGAGGTTGTTCTCCAACTTTGACATCCCGTCCCAAGCGATACCATTTATCTGCACTGCGCACGATGTGTACGTCGGACCGACGGTAAACGGGATCTAAGTTGTCGCTCTTTGAAGTCGTTTTGCTCAGACCGACATGCCCAATAATTCGTTTGGGGAAGATGACCTCGTTTCGATGCAAATGCCTCTCGAGTGCATAGATTGGATGACCTTTGAAGTCCTGGATATTGCGTGGCATAGGCTCAGCTGCAGATTTGGAAGTCATTTCGCTTATTTCAATCTCGTCTCGATCTTCAAGGAAAGGCTTCTCGTATGCTCGCAGTGCAGCATTCCACCATTTTTCACCATTTCGCGTTGACTCGACTCGCAGTTTCCGCGTCTTCGCATTGAACGCCTTTGCGTAGCGCCGAGTCACATCTCTTGCAGAAGCGTCGTCCTCGAATGCAACCACATAGCTCATGCTGTTGTACGGATCGCTTGCAGGAGGTTCAAACCTCGAGGGCTTTGCCAGGGTCTTGGTCACCACTGGATCGATTGGAAACCATTTTTGCACGGCTTCATTGAAAGCCTCTACCCAGAACACCGGGTACAAAGACTCTTGGGGGGTTGGAAGAGAGCCCAGGCGAACGGACGTTTGAGCAGGCCGTGAAATGAATTCAGGTCTTCCGAGCCGTTTGACTCTCGATGGTGTCGCCGAATCTCCGCCGGACTTCTGGAGTTCATCCGTCGACGTTTCATGCTCGTCGGATGAAACGACAATGTACTGAGGAGCTGGTTTGGATGGTGACATATCCTTCATTGTGCCAGAGAAAGGCAACGGTTGCAATGAGCAGACGAGTCTAGCTTCCACTGCGACTGACCGCAGTAAGGCACAGAACAACTGTGCCCCGAAGTCTCGAGAGCCCTGCATGGTCTTTGCTTTGGATTGAAAGTCTTCTTTTGATGGAAAGGTCTCGGCATCCGATATTATCGATTCCTATATGCACGTCAGCGATCTTTACTACCAAGTGCAAATTATTCCCTGGATGGCATACCATTCTCCGCTTGAGTTGGACTGGGTCTTCAATCCAGTGGGGACGCTTTAGGCCTGGCTTGTTGACACGAAACCTCCGGGTGAAGATATCACCGGCTTGGTTAAGGCCGTCCATGAAGGTAATAGACCGCACATGCTGTGGCTTGTCGTGATCGGGGTGCAAAAGTGCAATGACCCTCTTCGGCAACATTTGTTTCAGGTAACTCTATAAAGGAGCATTAGGATCCGGAACCAAAGTCTCTATTGAAATTACGGGTACCTGTATCGAATCATCATTGCACCACCGGTTTCGTAAGTTGACATGAGCCAAGAGACAAAGAAGATGGACTTTATGAACATCAAGACGGATCTTCTTCTCAGCCGCGGTGAGAGGCTTTCTCCTGTGCACAGTCTTTTTTCGCTTCTCTGGTTCTTGCTCCAAGGTGATTTGAAGCATCTCATTGCTCCCTTGTGACACGACAGCTGCACTAGATGCTTCAGGTGCTGGTTGCTGAATATCCACATCTTCCCATTCGACGTCTGATTCATCTGTTTCCGAGAGATCATAAACAATCTGCAAATTCTTGGCCTGCTCTTCTTCTCTTATCTCTGGATCTGTGACTCTTCTGGCCTGTGCTGTTTCTGGTGGATCAGTAGGGATGGCCTTTGAATCTCCAACTTTCCGTCTCTTGATCGGCCTGTCAGAATGAAAATGTTCAGGGTCTCTTGCTTCAGCCTCTTCCAACATCTCCTGGTAAATATCTGGAGCTGTCTCTCTTCGCGACACCTCACGCTTTGGCAGGCGGCCACGAGATGCCCTGCCCCGGGCGGGACGGGCCTGAGACTGTCGCACCATACGTGGCTGGTGTGTTGAGGTGCCCGCGGGCATGAAGGAGCAGATCCTAGACCATCAAATGAAAGTATTTTACGCGTCAAAATTCGCAAATCAGAGCTGATAGGGTGATAGGTTTAATGTACAAAGAGTAATTACTTAGTGGAGCTTACTCAAGTGAGATGCCGGTGCGTCATCGCGGAACAATGGTTTATCCGAGGTTGGTTAATAGCGTTCATTCACTTCAATCAGTTTCTACACTTATGCACTTACGAGAAAACTTATAATTTATGTGATATTAATCCTAGTCTGCCTTGACTAGTAGGGCATTCATGCATTATGTGGTTGTGTTATTCTCATGAAATGCCCAGGTGGTGCTTTAACGATATAACTTCATAGATATACATCAGAGCCTCCAGGGCTGAGGACATCCAGAACTGAAAATCATCAAGTTTCTACTGGAATACCAAAGGGTATAGCAACCTGAATGATAAGGTGCATCGTTTTGAGTAGACATGTACCTATCGTGCTGATCAGCTGTGACGGATTTGTCATTATAGCCATGATGAATTCACATGTGCGTCATAGAATGCCATGCTTCTGAGAAGAGCTAGCATTGCGATTGCTCACAACAAGTTCATACCTCTTCCTCATATCACTAATTTATCCTTCAACTATCAAATACCACTCAGCATAATGCGGCCTTTAACTGCCTCTTCGCTACCTTTCAGGGGCCCTATTCCGAGGCGCCTAGCTCATCCGGGCCCATTATACACTAGCACGCGTCAATTCGCGCAAGTGCAAGACATACCAACGGTAACCTCGCAATCCCTAAGAAGGTAAATATAAGGATACTATTGATCTAACAATCTTACTAGGAAGATGACAAGCCCTTTACCGTCCCCATCGCGGATACGAGCTTCGAAACATACAATTTCGACCCGCCACCGTACTCAGTGGAAACAACCAAGAGGCAGCTCAAACAGCTGTTTCGTGACATGACAACAATCAGGTATGACCTTTTCGAGGACGAAATGTTCCAAAGCTCATGCTTGCACAGACGAATGGAACTCGCTGCGGATGGATTGTACAAACAAAAAAAGATCCGAGGATTCTGCCATCTATCGACTGGACAAGAGGCAGTTGCAGTGGGAATCGAACATGGTATCACCCGGGAAGACAAACTAATCACCGCGTATCGCTCTCACGGTAACACGCTGATGCGTGGTGGTACTATCCGATCGATTCTGGGAGAACTCCTCGGTCGCCGCGACGGCATATCGTATGGAAAAGGCGGCTCCATGCACATGTACACCAACAGCTTCTTTGGTGGGAATGGCATCGTAGGGGCAAGTGTGCCTCTAGGAACTGGTATCGCATTGGCTCAGCAGTATGAAGAGACGGGCAACATCACGATTAACCTGTACGGCGACGGGGCAGCCAATCAAGGCCAAGTCCACGAGGCGTTCAACATGGCAAAGTTGTGGAACCTGCCAGTCATCTTTGGCTGCGAGAGTAAGCAGCCCTTTCCGCCGAAGTGGAGGATACCTTGTGTCACTGACGGAGATCACTAGATAACCAATACGGAATGGGAACATCCACTGAACGTGCCTCTGCCTCGACGGAGTACTACAAGCGTGGACAGTACATTCCAGGGATGAAGGTTGATGGAATGGATGTTCTGGCTGTTCTGGCTGCTGTCAGACACGGTCGAGAATGGGTGAAGGCAGGGAATGGACCGCTACTCTATGAGTACGCAACCTACCGATTTGCCGGGCATTCCATGTCCGACCCTGGAATTGCCTATCGGGGCCGTGAAGAACTAAAGCAGCAGCGATCCAACGATCCTATCTCCAACCTACAGTCGAAATTGGTAGACTGGGAAATCATGACGCAAGACGAAGCACGGACTATTGATAAGGAAGTTCGGGCGATGGTAAAGCGTGAAGTTGAGGCAGCTGAGCAGATGCCTGAGCCTGAACCAAGGTGGGATATCTTATTTGAGGACATCTATGTCCGTGGAAGTGAACCTAAACAAAGACGTGGAAGGACCGTGGATGAGAGTGTTTTCTAGACGTTGACCCTCTTGACCCTGCAACCACAGAATGATTAATGCTGTTCCATTACATTATGAACTCTGTTTATTCTTAAGGACCTCTTCTTTTGACGTACATCTACACACAATTTTGGAACGCAACGTCACCATTACCCGCACATTATACGGTAAACAACTGAAGTCATCGGAAAGAATTGTATTTGAACCTGGCTTGTACATCTATTTCACTCGAGGCAGCGAGCTAAAATCATAGCAATGGCATCCGCAGCTCCAGCCCTGACAACACCCACCTGGTGCACGGCCGACTTTTCTCTCATCCCGGTAACAGAAGGCCTCCGGAAAAGCAAAAAGGAATCAAGCTACTAAGCTGAAAACTTCATCCTAACTAGGTCGGCACCCAGAATGCGTCGTTCTCTCAAGAGATTGCAAATGTCCAGCGGCTCGTCCAACAATCCGGCCTCAAATTTGTGATGCATGCTACAGGCACAACCTTAGGTACGCCACCCAAGGCAGACACAAGTACCAAGTCATTGATTCTACATGGACTTGTTTACCCAAAACGACATAACAAGTTTTATTTGGAAGACTTATTTTGTGAATGAATATAGAAGGAACATGGGACGAAGTCGCTCGACTGATCGGATTCGCACACACCCTCGTCCACCAGGAAGGAATAGCTAGGGTCCAAACCGACATTCGCATTCAAACTAGGTATGGTCCTACTTCACTCCGATATTTAGCCTGCTCCGATACTCAAGGTGTCTCAGAACCGACAAGGTCCAGCCAATGGAAGGCCACGTTGCTTCGGTGGAAGCGAAACTGTCTGCCGCTTGACCGGGAATCACCACTTCAAACTGGTTTCTTTCAGCGGATACGCTGCCTTGCTCTTGATGTTTTTATTTTTTCATATCGTTTATTCAGAGGTCTGCGCTCAAGACTGGCTTGCTAGTGCCTTAATCAAAGGCTGCATTGAATGAAGTCTAAACCCACCCATACGTATTTGATATTGCAACTAACTAGTTACTTCACAGTCAACAAGTCAGCACAGTGACAAGGTAAGGCGGGTAAGCTCTCACTGGATGAACCATGGAACGCCAGCGGAGGTATATCAATCTTAAGATCAAATAGGCAACTCCAAGAGCGAGAACATGGAGCCATAGACCCAAGAAGACCATTAGTTGGCTGAACCAGACAATGACAAATAATCGATGATCTCAAACTCGACGATTTTTGAGTTTCAAGCATGATATGTGAGAGCCGCTCGGCGCCCCTCCATTCTATCCAAAAGCGGGGCTCGTCTAGAAGGGGACGGATATACGGAGTAGTTCATATGGGTGACTTGGGACCGGGCAAATTCCGGACGCCATTGGCCTGCAGACTAAATTCTAAACAGTGGCACATGCGCCCGATTTACAAGAATTGTTTTGTCTGTAGTTGACAGTGAGCCGTGTCATTCATGCATTCCGTGTACTAGCGCGCCGATTGGCCACTGGTCTCTCCACTGGCAAACGAGAATTGAAAGGCCTCGGCCTCGGCACACATTGTATTAACTTATTCCAAATTCCAAATCACTACTAGGGTTGAATTCTAGCCCTTCTCCTTCCACTTGGGGCGGCCGGACTGGTAGTCGAGAGGTGGGCGTAGCCGTTTCATTGCGTTGTCCCTTTACCATTACCCAGGAAGATTGCTATCATTGGTACGGAGTAGTTAGTCATTTTCCTTTACATAGTGTAGTGTCTCCCAGGTCAGATGGAATGGAGTTCAACCTATAACTACAACTACCAATGGCGGATGTCTTTGTGGGGAAAGTAGGTATTTGTCACTAGAAGCGGTCTATCCTGCCACCAGATTAATCGGCTTGTCCTGCGAGCCACGTAGCCTTCCTGCCGGTGAATCATATGAGAGGCTCGGGGATGTACTTCGGCCGAATGGCGAAAAGTCATAGAAAAAGGATTAGTGTTAGATCTCTCGAGGATGGGCCTGAATCAGTACTGCTAAGCTTTGCTTCTGTTCATGAGTCTCAGCAATGTCCCTAAGATCAAAATGGGTCTCTTCATATATGGCACGACATGCTTTCCTCGACCTCCTGATGAGATCTGCAAGGTGTTATCTGATGACAGGGTCTTCCCGGATTGTGTAACATGATGTTTGACCCCGGTCTTTGGCAGAGCTCACTACACATGGAACCATGGAGCTCCCATCTCCATCGTGATTAACGAGGTGAAAACCGGAAACCTCTTGCCGACTCCAATGTGCTAGGTCCTACAGGGCCTGGAGCAGGAGTCCGGTTCATCGTCTGCGCTTCTCTCGCAAGCAGTCGGAGCTTGGCTCAGGCGAGCTCAGGACTAAACGAGACCGTCTCCACTGCGGAAAACCTCGGTCGCAATCCAAGGCCACAATGTGTAGGAAAACAGAGCACTTGGTGAGACAAATCGAGGTAAGACGCGAATCAAGGCAAGAACAAAGTGATGATATCAAAAATCGAAAATCGAAATTTGGCTCGTGCGCGTTCCCGACACTTTGGGCCCCGACACTTTCCCAGCAGTCGGGTCGGATTTATTTTGACTCGTCCAGTTAACAAAGGGATTCTAGTACCATCTAGCTTATTTTGGGATCCTTGCTGAGCTCTACTGCGTATGCACCGTTGCCTTCCTTTTTTTGTCTTCTCCGACCGGTCTCCGCCCACATAATAATTTACCTGGATTCCGGAACAATCCTAGCCTTGACCCCCCCACTGTGGAACCGTAAGTCTACCGACGTGGATTCTCTCGATCAAGTATAGTAGATGAACCATTAGTGTTAATGATTGCGCCAAAGTGAAGCCTGCGTCACTTTAATTCTCTTTCCCTCTTCTATGGTACTCGGTAACGGAAACAAGCACAGCAGATCGGGGATTAACAGTAAGGGGAAAGTCCCTGCAGGCTTCTGCACATGTTCTCGGATCGTGGTCCAAAGGTTCCAGGGCAAAGGTTCAGAGCGGCCCGTGGCTGGGTGGATTGCCAATTCCCACTCAGATGGAACTGCCAGCTATTGGACAATCCAACCTGTGAGGCTTTCGGGACCCGAGGATTTGCAGACATGTAATGCGCAAGACGCGAACCCCTGTCACGCAGGGTCCACCAGAGAAAACAACTGAAACTGAAACCGAAATCGGGAGATTTGACTCCAACCGGGACTCGGAGTCTTGGGAACTTGGGAATTGGGGGACTTCCGAGCCTCCGTTCCCAGTGACTTAGTTTAGTTAGGGCAAGAGATCGACTTACGCTCGAACCACATGCCAAACAGGGAAAGGATTGATGTACATTTTGCCGTAACGCACTTCCGTCCAGAAGATCATGCATCACACCCTGTCATTCTTTTTTCTATTTCACTCGATCTCTTCATTTTCATGTAGAGCATAAAGAGCGACAGATTTCGGACTGTATCATCCCTGTTATCTTCCCAATAGCCCTAGCTCCCTTGGATTTCATGGTTATCCACTGCCCGAAGTGCCTTAGTACTTTACTATCCCCGCTAAAAACCTATACCCGACCCTCTGACGTCCATGGGTGTCCGATGTCCACCACTAGACAGAGACCGGTATTGCCTGGCTCAACTTTGTACCCCATGCACCGACTCCACTTCATACCCCGCCCCTGCGGGTTTCGCTTTTCACGACATTTCATATGTCGATCCCATCCCGGCTCTGGACGGATTTATAGTTGTCCGGATCGTCTTCCCGCCCTGCCAAATTATAACTTAACCCAAACTGTCGGGCTCTCCACTAACACTGACAAATACATCTTACCTTTTGTGCAATATAGATCTTTCGTCCCCTTCGCTCACCTCCTGCCCCTGTTTTATTCTGTGTTTGATCCGGTGTGGAACATGAGTGGGATGGTCGCCAACTTTGCTAGCACACTCACTCAGTAAGTACTTAATTTCCCGCGTGCACTATACCGCGGCCACGCTCTCGGGTCACTGGAAGCCAGAATTAACCACTATTGCCCACAGTAACATACAATAACTTTTTACCCTGCTTGCTTTAACCGCTTTCGTTCCCGGTGGGAGCTTCCCGAGTCCCCCGTTCCACCCTCATTAGGATTGGCCTGCATATATCTGCCTCGGTCGATTCCACTGGAAACTGATCCCAGGCAATCGGGATGAGTCCCAAATCTTCTGTACGTCCCTGTCTAATCATCCTAAACCCCTGTTCCTCATCATGTCTACTCCATCCCACCCTCGCTAGACCCTGGACACTGTTTATCCCGGCCATCATATAATCATTACAGCCAATAGGTGCTAACATATACCATGCAGGCAACAAGAAGTCGATGGTATGGCTAGCTGTAATTTTCTACCTGATGTCTGTCTTATCATCCGAAGAACTCGTGCTAACGGGATGACAGTGACACGCAGTCTCTGACTGACAGTGTAACGGACTATCCTATTGAGCATGGAAGACGGTATCACAGGTATCATGAAGGAGGTATGTCGCCATGTGCTTGCCATGTTCCACGGCTCATTGAATGTATCTGACTCCCAGACCAGCCTACCCATATCCCAATGACGAGCAGGAGCTCGATCGCCTTGACATGCAACACCACATGTTCAAAATGCTCATGAAAGAGAGACTGTATAATGTTCCTCTTGATGACCCAAAAGAAATACTCGACATCGGTACTGGTTCCGGTATATGGCCAATAGAAATGGGTATGTTTGCTTATTCCTTTCGTGGAGCATTCGGAATTTGAGAATTCATTGCCTTCCTTTTTACAGCTCCCTTGTTTCCTGATGCTGCTATCACTGGAACAGACCTCTCTCCAGTACAACCGACTGAGGTCCCCGAGAACGTTCATTTCCTGGTCGACGATGCCACCGAAGACGACTGGCTCTGGGGCCAAGACCATTTCGATTTCATCCACATCGGCAACATGAGCGGCTCTTTGCCGTCTTTCAAACGACTACTACGACAATCCTTCAACCATCTCAAGGCAGGGGCATACATTGAATGTCAGGAAATGGACCCGAAACCAAAATGCGACGACGACACCATGCCCCCGCCAAACCCCGACGGGTATAGCAAATACGCTCTGCATGACTGGTTCGATCTGAACATGCGTTCGAGCCAGGAGTTAGAGCCGTCAAGGAATTTCCGCGTCGCTCCGAGGATACAACGGTGGATGAAGGAGGTTGGGTTCGTGGACGTCGAGCAACAAGTGTTCAAAGTTCCGACAAATACCTGGCCGACAGACGAACACCTCAAAACTATCGGGAAATGGAGTGAGAGTAATTGGCTCGAAGCTCTCTCTGGCTGGTCATATAAACCGTTCCTTGCTCTAGGCTGGTCAAAGGCCGAGATCGAGGTCTTCCTCGTTGACGTGAGGAAAGCCATCCAAGACAAGAATGTGCATGCGTATACGGATTTCTACGTGGTGACGGGTAGGAAGCCTCTTCCTGGAGAGAAACCGTCTTGATACGGCATCCGCCCCGGTTTTTCTTTGATGACTCTCTTTACGATCCTCTGAACACTTTCGATCATATCACCGCTGAGAGATGACTAGCATGAGACACCATTTCTGGGAGAAAAGTTTAGGGCATTGTATTGGCGCACGGTTGCATTTTATCATTCTGTTTTTGATTCCTAGTTTTTGTTGGATTGAATCCATGTTTGTCCTTAGATGACCCCAAATAGAGACAGTTCTGATATCGGCATGCGTCGTGATGATTTGCATGAGGGATTAGGAGGATCATTGGTAAGAGCCGTGTACATAGCCCCCAAGAATCATATACACTCGAAAATCCAACTAAAATATGTCTACTTCATCGCTGCTAATTCCTGCTCACGGATTGGCTGGCCAACGCGCTTAGTCATACAACGCCAAGACTCCGCACTGAAGCTGCAGCCAAAGGACGTCGCTCGTTCATCACGACCAAATCTGGCAATTGGCTCGCATGCGCCATCTCTGAATTCATGTCTTTTGGTAGGCATGCCTACCGGCATGCTCTGAAGCCACCCGCTTCATCGAGTTCCGACCATCTCTGGATCAGCGACGACCTGCTCGCAGCGACATTTCGTTGTTTCGCGAATGGTCAGCGCCGCCATGGAAGCTGCGTTCCTGGCCCCTTGGAGGCGCGGAGACGCCTTGCAAAGCGAAGGAATACCGCCCTGGCCGGCATGGGAGGAGCTGAGGATATCGCATGTCTGTTTGGCCGCAATGGGAGGGAGCACATGAAGTGGTCCGATCATCCGTGGCAGGGAGCGCAGCTCGAAACCCAGGGTGAGTGAGAAACAGGAACGGAGGACACAATTGGTGCATTCGAGAGTCTAATTGTACGGAAAGATCTTCGCAGTTACGCAATCGCCTCGCACGAAGTCCCTCTGCCGTTTTACGATCACAACCCTGAACCCGCCGAATCGCACATGTCTGATGACCCTTCTTCAACCTCATACAATGCAGAGCCGAGAGATAGGGCTCAGGTTTGGGCAGAATTCCTTGACAAGGATGACTGGGGAATTGAAGACGTCAGGGATTTCGCTCGCTACTTGAGGATCGACCTCCAACGAGAACCTGAATACAGCCGGCAAATCTTCGACAAGCTGCTTATGCGATCAGCCACCAACTTGACACAATGCATCAGGTTTTTGGACGATCCATTCTTGAATACCCGGGGATCTGGAAACTACCTTGCTGCTGTGGAATTGTTCTCTCAGAAGAAAACAAAACGATCCAACCGTATCGCCGTGCTCAATTCCGTTACTCGCGGCCTGGAATTGGGCCTAGTTCCGACTCAAGAGCTTTGCTTGATCGTCAAGACACTCCCAAATATCATCGTGGAACGAAGTAAAACACTTGGGGCATGGGACCAGAAAGCGTTGCTGAAACACTACCGAGCTATGTGGAAAGCTATCGGACGTTGCAATATCCTAGGCTATCGTGACCTTGACAAGGAAGTCGCGAACACCTGGCTGGAGCAGCTTTTGAATATTCGGGGCTTCCGTTTTGCGGAGGAGATCATTGTTGCGACCCATGACGCAACCTCTGATAGCTACTGGCCATCGGCCATGGTCATGGCGTGGTTGAAGGCCGTGGATGGACACGATACGATGATGCTTCTTCCCTCACCCGACCGATTCTTAAGCCAGCTCGACGCAGACTGTGCAGCCAAGTGCATCGTCAACGTCACCGAGCTCTTGACTCTTGCCGCACGGGAAGGTCAGAACCGAAACCAGCAACTTGAGCGATGGCGCGAATGTGTAACAAGGCTCTCAAATATCGACGCCATTGCACAATCGCAGATCTGGTTGGATCTGCCGCTTGCCTACACCGACGTGCCTCAGCAGGGACAGATCGCCTCTCCGCCGGCTCTTTCGATTCAGCATCAGATCATTTTACGTTTATGGGCGCTACGGAGCCTGAGTCGGGCATTGGCGCCAATGTATAACCAAGATTCCAGAGCAACGGACCGGCCCATTTACCTCTTGTTCAGCCTCTTTGAGACGACGGTACAGAACACAGAAGGGTCTTTTCTCGCGGACCTCATGAATGAAATCCGCAGTCTAGACATTCCATACAACAACCTTCTGCAGCTGGCAGTCGATCTTAAGCTGAGGAAACTGACAACGAAAACCACACGCAAAACCCTCGAGCAATTGGAAACCTCAAAGACCACCCTGGCAGAAGTCTGGACGAGACCAGCTGAATATAAAGGAATCCGAGTCCTTTTCTATGGCACATTCGAGCGCATGCTCCGTCGCATGGATCTAACGAGTCCTACCACGATGGACGAATTCCTCCGTCTCGCCAGAGAAGGAGATTCCAAGAGCGTCTGGTCACTCCTCAGACTACTCGAGAACCACACCCCATTCAAGCTATGTCTTCACAAAGCCTGGGTACCCATCCCACACCCCGATGAAATGGCTCTTGTTCGTTATCACCCTGGCCCAAGAGACAGCCAGTGCCCGGACCCTTATGTCGCCGTTGACCTGGTCCATCAACTGGCTGTCGCCTTTTCCTGCTGTCCGCAGCTGACTCCTTCACGCTCATTCCATCTCATCCACTGGCTGTACGATTACTTGCGTAAACATGGCGGCCCTGTGTACCCATCTCTGGTGCGTGCCATGTACCACGCTGGCGTTGTTCGGTACCGTCGTGAGGGATATCGTGTTTCGGCTACGCGGTATGAGTACATTCTCTGGATCATGAAGAAGTTCGAAGGGCGTGCAGTTGTGAAAGAGTTTACAGCGGCGCCCCAGATTGGTCGGTCCTGTTATAGCCAGCCGCGGGATTAGGCGATCAAGCTCTGCGGGCCCCTTCCAACGCCTGTCCTCAGATCGGGGCACGGTATGAAGATACAGGAGCATCTGGGGAGACCTGCAAACCATTTTTACCTAGCATAGTGAGAGATACCCGCACTTTGCCTACCGAGGCAGTGCATGTCTATAGAATCATGAAATGTGTTCAATACCTGTTTATTTCCGACGTACTCGATACCTTAAGCTGTAGCAGTGAATCCATCGGATCCATGAATACAAATGATACAATATTGAGACACAAGCCCAGGTGTATATTAAGTCGCCTCGGAAACAAAGACCACTAGCCTGCGCCACCAATCATGAAATCCCATCTTAAACATCGATCTCCATCTTCTCACCACCAGCGATGTTGTCATCCCCAGCCAAGGTCTCCACGGTGACAAATTTCTTCAGATCATCCTTGCTGATGATCTTCTGGTTCAGCCAAGCGGTGGTGCCACGAGGGAACTTGTAGTTGCGCTCCTTCTGGCCACGCTCGTTGGGCTTCTCGTAATTCCGGAGCAGCCGAGTGGGCTTGTCCTTCTCAATGACACACACGTCGACATTGCTACCAGAGCCCAAATCGTTGAAGATACCGGCCTTGATCGCCTCGGCGCAGAGCTTAATGGCACCCTCCTTGTCCAGGTCTGGCTGCCACATCGACTCGAACACCGACATGGCTGCCAGAGAACCAGATCCCATCGTCACGTACGGCAGCTTATCCGTCGAGCCGTGCGCGTGTACGGTGTACAGGCCGACTCCGGTCGGGTCAACACCTGCAACCACCAGGTACGCACCGATGTGGCCCTGGTACCGGAAGAGGTGCTGCTTCAGCATCGTCATGCAGGTGATCACACGCGGGTCACGGCCCGTCGATAGCGAGTGGAGCTCGACATTGGAACTGATGAGGGCGGTGGTGAACTCGGTGTCTGCGGCTGTACCGGCGCCGGCACACCAGATCTTGGGGGCGATGTAGTGTAATTTCTCGCAGTTCTATCACGGGCATCTGTCAGCTTCTGAATGTGTCGTTAAAAGGATAAAAGAATTGGATCCATTTTCTCATACCTTGTCTGCTACTATAGGGCCGCTGGTAGCTCTGGTATCTGCTGCAATCTGCGGTCACGGTCACGGTCAAGTCAGCTTCCCTGAGCGCAGTGATTTCGAGGTTGTTCCTGAAGCAATGGCAACATACCACAACGCCATTATCGTAAATACATCCGACGATTGTTGTACCGGTGCTAGTGGCTTTGGGAAGAGGAACCCCCTTGGCGTGAAGAGCCGCGTTGCGGTTGTAGTTGGAGAAGTCGAAGCCCGGCATCGTTACAACGCAGGGTGTGTGCACACGACCGAAGTGAGAATGGAGATACGGCAGGGCTGACAGGTAAATTCAAAGCAAATGACGGAGGAAGAAGGATAGTGTCGAGGTGGGTGAGATGGAGAAGAAAGACAAGCTTGAGGAAGCCGAGCTGCGTTGGAAGTGACGAAGCTCACGCAGCCTGGTGTTGCCTGAGCCGTCAGGCAGCACGCGGTGTTTTTGTCCTTCGAAGTGACTAAAACATTTTCGGATGTTCGTCCTCACTTTCTCCAGTTAATACTTCTGCATCGGTCCTGCCAGGGATCTCTCTCTTTACACTCCCCTTATCTCCTCTGTACGCGGAGAGATTTCCTCGCAAGATTTTTGCGCGTACCCTGCACCTGTTCAACCGGAGTCCGCAAGTACTCCAACGACGCTCTTTCTCTGCAACGCCGCCGAGCTCTCCCTCGCTCAATGCTTCCAGCACCAGCTCACTTTTAGGCGCTCATTCCCGTCCCATTTCTGCAGATTTCGGCCGTTTCAAAATGGCCTTCAACAGCTTCGGGACATCGAACCCCGATGGGAGCGCGCCAGTGGAGCTTGGACCGGAGCTCACAGAAGTCTACACTGATGTACGTCGCCCCGCCAAAACTTCTGCTGAGGCTTTGAGAGCTCCTGCGACTAACATCATCTTTAGCAAGTTGGCTTCAAGGGTCTCGCTGGCGATGCCAATATCCGCCTACTTCCCACCCCGTGGCCAAGCGATGCCCTGCCTTCCTCGACCTGTTCCCTCCTAGCTGTCGCGCAAACCAAGGGTGTGCTTGTTGGCGCGGGTCCTGATGTACTTGTCGTCGCCAATACAGACTCTGTTAGAGCAGCCGTCGAAGCACCCGCTGGCGAAGACAAACAGAAAACGAAGCCCTTCGAACCGCAAGCAAAGATCCCTGTCCCTGGACGCCCGACACATGTGGCATTTACCGCCAGTGACGACGCGTTGATCCTGGCCACCGAGAATGGCTCTCAGATATCGGTTTTCCAAACATCAAGTCTTATCTCAGGAAATGCGCAACCCGCCATATCGATCTCGACGAATGGCGTCTCACTTCGCGCTCTGGCACCCAACCCGGATCCCAATTCCACATTCGTTGCCATGGTCACTGTCAACGGTGAACTCCTGATGGCCGATTTGAAGGCGGGTAATTTGGTTAACGGACCGAACGGGCCCATTCTGAAGAATGGCGTTAGCAGTGTTTCCTGGAGTAATAAAGGGAAGCAGCTTGTGGCTGGATTGGCAGATGGAACGGCAGACCAGATGACACCGGATGGAACGCAAAAGGATCATATCCCTCGGCCTTTGGACCTGGAGGGTGAATGCCATGGTGAGTCTCACTCTATTCTTGTTACTCCCTGGGGCGATCGTATTAACAATTACAGTGTCGTCCATCGCTTGGCTCGAGAACGATGTCTTCTTCATGGCCTATACCCCTAATTCTGCCGAACAGGACATGTCCTCATATTACATTATCACCAGACGGAAGCAGGCACCCATTTTGATCCAGAAATTGCCCGAAGTCTGCCCCACAATGGGTTTCCAGATGAGACACACACCAGCGTATCAATTTGTTGCGCGGCTGCGAGACTACAAACCCCATTTGAAGGATGCGTTGATACTCTCATCGACAAGGTCTCCTGATCTCAGTATCATTGTTCGTTCCGAAAAATCACTGGCGAGCGATGACCCTTCGCTCGCGAACCAATTCTCTGTCGTCGACTTCAGCGATGACACGAAGCGAGCTTCAGTCCCATTGCAGGATGACGGCGGTGAAACATCTGTTGTCGGCCTGGTTCTTGATCTGTCGTCCAGCCAGAACGTCATCATGCCTATTCAGGGCGCAGATATTACGGAGAGCTCTACTCCTCTACCCGGTGTGTTCCTTCTCAACAATGAAGGAATCCTGTCTTCCTGGTGGTTGATTTACAACGACGCAATCCACCAGCAGGTTGCCTACTCCGGTCTCGTTTCTGCTGGCTCAGCTCCGCAGGCACTTTCTCAATCTCAGCAATCGGCCCTCGCCCCTGCCCCTACCGCTACCCAACAGCAACCCGCTTTTGGTCAGTCATCCTTCGGCGCATCGGCATTTGGCGCATCTACTTTCGGCAAGCCATCTGGTGGTCCAGCTTTCGGTAGCCCATCTAGCATGGGAGGCTCGACCATGGGCGCCACAGCATTCGGAAAGCCATCTGGTCCTTCATTTGGGAGCCCCTCTCCGCTAGTCGGCGGATCAGCACCGGCCTTCGGAACACCATCAACCCCGGGGCCTTCGTTTGGGGCTCCATCTCTGCCGGGATCGGGTTTCGGTACACCGGGACAGCCCTCATTCGGCAAACCAAGCTTTGGCACGGGGACCTCTCCATTTGGAAAGCCTAGTACACCAGGAAAGAGTCTACTCGGGCCGGGTAGTGGTTCATCTGGTGGTGGTTTTAGCTCGTTCTCGGGTGGAGGTGGTTTCGCTGGCTTCGCATCCGCCAAGCCCGGAGACTCGCCTTTCTCAAAGCCTTCGACGGGCGAAAGTGCCTTCTCGAAACCTGCGGGAGCCACACCATTCGGGGCCCCGTCGCAGTCAGACTCGCCTTTTACGCCCAAGCCCGCCGAGGTCAAGAATCCGTTCGGTGGATCTGGCCCGAGCGGATTTGTCCTCGGGTCTTCCTTCAAGGGTGATGGCACAGCTGCCAATGATGGACCCAAGGCCGACGAGCCCTCCTCAGGGGCCTTCTCCTTTGGTAACTCATTGGACGATATGATCTCATCACCCAATAAAACGAGCCCTCAAGCCGAGTCTATGGATGATGCAGAGGATGCCGGTATGTCTGAGCAGCCCGCGCAGACGGAACCCAAGCCTCTGTTTGGCGCGCCCAGCAAACCGGCCACTGCGCCGACCTCTCTCTTCGGTCAGCCTTCGCAGCCCGCCAGACCCAACCCTTTTGGACAGCCAAAGGAGTCGAGTTTCTCTTTCGGCGAGACGAAACAATCCGAGACGAAGCAGTCCAGCTTTTCGTTATTTGGCACCACCACAACTACGACCGGCCAGACCTCCCAAAATCAGGTTACGAGCCCTCTGTCTGCACCCTCAGACAAGACTGCGACCCCAAAGAGAGATGAGTCCGTTACAACGCCGACATTCCCTTCCATCGAGGCGCCATTGCCGCCTGATTCTACCAGCAGGGATCCCTATGCTGCCGGGGATACATCGGCTTCTTCCAATGTGTCGAAAAGTTCGGTCGACGATGCGCCGCTTCCCCCTGATTTCATTCCTGCGAAGAAGTCCTCGCCGAAAGACGAGGATGCCCCACTTCCTCCAGACTTCCTGTCACCAAAGCAGCCTTCCCATGTGGATGATGCTCCTCTTCCCCCCGACTTCGTGACTAAACCCAAAAAGGAGGAAAGCCCTCCTCCAGTACCCGAAGAGGCACCGCTGCCTCCGGACTTTACTACTGTAAAGGGCGAGGCTGAACCCGCGGAGGACGCTGTTCCAGTTCCGGATGACTCGGATGCGGAGTCCCGAGAGGATGCGAATGAGTCCGAGGAGGATGCGAATGAGTCTGATTTCTCTGACAGTGGCGAAGAAATTACCCATGATGAGATCAAGATCCCAAGCCCCAAACCGTCGGCCGAGAGCTCGTTCAGTGGGATTTCTGAGAAGAGCTCTCCCGGAGGACTTTTCAGTAGAATCTCTCAGACTGCGCCGAAACACGAGCAACCTCCGCGATCGCTGTTTGGTGAAATCCCCAAGCAGCCACTCCTTCCTCCTGAATCAGCAGCGCGAAGTGGTCGTGAACCCTTCCGTTCCCCTAGCCCTACCCGTCGCAGCTCCCAGAAGAATGTTTCCTTCTCCAACAAGTCCAAGAGCCGTCCGGAAGCGGGAAGTGCCTTGACGTCGCGCAAGGCTTCCTTGACCCAGATAGCCCGGCGTTCGGGACAATTGTGGAAGCCCAGTGATGCTACCCGCGCAGAGCAGGCTCACGCTCTGGAAGTCGCCCAGCGGCAAGAAGAGGAGGAAGCTCTGTCCCTGTCGGACGATGACGAGGATGAGAGACTTCGTGCCGATCTCGCTCGTCCAATTGAGCCTGTTTCCACACTTGATCCGTTCTTGCCACACCAGAACTACACGGGCGAAACGGCCAAGCCGGGTGTTGCGGGTATGATCGAACGTCTTTACCGGGACATCAACTCCATGGTTGATACATTGGGTATCAATGCTCGCTCATTGGAATCGTTTCTCCTCTACCAGCGATCTTCTGCGACTTCCAATGTCGACGACTGGGTACACATCTTGAAAGGTGACCAACCTGCCGATATTTTGGACGAGGAAATGCGCCTGCAAGATATCAGCAAACTGGAGTATGTTCTGGTCTCTCTCAACCAATCCCTCGACGAACAGCGCATACAGGGAGTGGAGGAGAAGCTGGACCAATGCCGCGAGCTGCTGACGAAGGACATTGTCACTCTGCGTGGTCAATGTGCTAGCATCCGCAAAACGCTCGATGCACACACCGATACTGGCTCCATCCTCACTGCGCCGCTGTCTGCCGAACAGGCTACCCTTCAGCACGACTTGCGAACTGCATTCACGGAGATCCAAGCCAGGATGGCCGACCTCGAGCAGGGCGTCTCCCTCTTGCGTGCTAAGATCGCTGATATCCCGCGCCCTGACGGCTCAGGCAAGGGCCGCAGGCGGCCCACCGTGGAGGCTGTGTCTTCGACCATTGCCACGATGATGAGCATGGCCGAGGGAAAGAGTAGTGACATCGATGTCCTCGAGGCTCAGATGAAGAAGTTGGGTATCGATCTCAGCTCCTCTTCCGCCTCTGTTAGCCGTGAAGGCTCCCCTTTCGCCACTCCGCGAAAGAACGCTGCCCTCTTGCCTGCGACCCCCGGCTCGCGCGGCTCGATTGATGGCAGTGCCTACCACACACCCGAGTCCGCATCCCGCGGTATCAACTTCCGGGCCAGTGTCAACAGCTCCGCGAAGCAAAGCCGGCTCCGCAGCGTGGAACTTGCAGGGTCGGCCGCCGCCGCTCAAGAAGAGATTGCTCAATGGAAGAGCAAATCTACTCGTCGGAAAGATGTAGTCCAGAACCTCAGGAGTGCAATTGAAAAGAAACAAACGAAGGTTCGCAGCGTGGATTGGTAGATTTGGGGGGGGGGTTGCTCTTAAATAGTTTTTCTATTGTATTTGGGACACGATGGCATTTGGACATTTTTCATTCTGTCCAGGCGTGGAATAATTGGATTTTGATTTGGGAGAATTCAATATCATCTTCCTTCGAAGACTGTACATAGTTTCGACTGCTTTTCTCTGTTTGGTCGAGTTCTAGTCAAGACCCGACTCTGACATCATTTTGCGTGACATCAGCTCAACTTCTATTTCATCTCTCCTGTAAACCGCTTCCACCTAAGATACTCGAAATCATGGCGCAATCCGTTACTTCATTCGTCTACTTCAAAGTGAAGCCCAGCGTGAAGCCCGAGGAACCTGGCAACAAAGAGGGTGAAGGGCTACTGGGCGTCTTCCGCGCCTTCAAAAACGAGAGCGGCCACGCGAGCTCCGCGTGGGGCCGCACTGTCGAGGACAACGACACGATCGTTTTAGTTATTGGTAAACTCTTCTATTCAATTACATACTCTACGGATACTAACTGATCTAGACTGGAGTGACGCACGCGGTTCAATAACCACCGCTTACCTCGAGCCCTTCCTGGCCAGCACCCCACAGCCGCCAACAGTGTTGTACACGACGCTGCAGCCGGCCGTATCAGCCACAGATACACTTACCAAGAACCCGGTGACAGAACTATGTGCATTTCCATTCCCTAGTAACATGACTGTGTCCGAGGTCAAGGAGCTGAATGCAGACCTGATTAATTTCCGAAAGGCGCTGATCGAGCAGCTGCCGCAGGCTGAGGGGCCGCGGTCGTGGACTATGGGCCATGTTGACCGGCCGGGACAGGTGGAGCACACGAAGAGTCCGAGTGGAGAGGCGGTGATGCGTTTTCTTGCGGTTGGTTGGGACAGTGTGGAGACACATAAGAAGGCGAAGGAGACGGAGCAGTTTGCGAAGAGTATTGCACCGATTAGACAGAAGATGTTGCCGCCTGTTCCTGGATTGGAGTTGAGACATGTTAGTTTCCAGAAGACCTGAGGGCAGCTGAGGATGGTTAAATGATGGTTCTTGCAATCGATTCTTGTGAATTGAAGGAATTGATGTTGGTGGAAGAGGGAAAGGAGTGAGATCCAGGCTACTTGGGTTGGGGTTGGGCAATGGGGTTGAAGAAATTGTGGGATTGGTTATTAGGAGGCACCGATTCAGTCACACGCCTCAAATAAGATACAACAAAAAGAAAAGAAAGGAAAAAGAGAAAGAAAAATAAGGAGACACCGTGAAAATCGAAGGAGAACAGTTTCATCATAAAACACCGTAGACTTTTGGGTTACGATGCCCGCAAAGGCTCCCAAGGAAATACTGGCGTCAATTTTAGACGCGGTGCTTTTCGCTCTCTGTGTGCTTGTTAGCAAGGCTCTTCGGATGGACTAGATAGGGATACGAACCAAGTCGCGAATACAACATATACAGAGCCATCTGGTTGCACTCCTGGGTACCGGTGATGGTCACCAGACGCTCGTTGCTGTTCTCCTGGGGCTCGTTGATCTTGATCACGCTGCCACTCAGATGGCGTATTTCGTTGATCTTGGCACCGCCCTTTCCGATAATGGCGCCCACCATGTCATTGGGGATGAAAATCTGCTGGGTCAGTGGCTGGCCAGGCATGGCGCCGCCCACAGGCGCAGGGGCAGTAGGGGGACCACCGCGGGCAGGAGTCGCTTGCGGGCCAGGGACATAGGGGCCCACCGGATGAGGGGTGGGAGCGGCATAGGGGGTGTGCGGTGTAGCAGCATAGGGCATGGCAGGCTGACCGACTGGGGTGGGAGCAGGCTGGCCGTGCATATAGGGAACTCCGTAGGCGCCAGCTTGGGCTCGGTTGGGGTGAGGGCCACGCTTGGTAAAGCTCTCCGGGTGTCCATACTGGCCACCAGCGGGCTGGGGAATGTATGGCACAACCTGCATGCCACCGGGAACGGCGCCGGCCGGGCCACCGCTACGAGTGGCATACGCCGAAGCCGCAGGGCCCCCAAACCGCTCGGTCAGTTGTTCCACCAGGGTAACTGCAACGTAGTAGGTCGCAATGTGCACTGCATCAGCAACGCCCAGGATGACGAGGGACCGCTCCGTCGACAGGGGGAGGCAGGCGTCCGAAGCGTTAAGACGTGCGCCGGATGCCTCCTGAATCTCACGGATACGGCTACCACCCTTGCCAATAATGGAGCCAATGAGAATGTGTGGCATTAGCAAACGCAAAGGGTACGTTTTGGACTGGGCAGTGGAAGGGGCGTCGAGGGGTTCATTGTTCAGGGTACGGATGATGAGGCCAAATGCCTTGGCCACCGCATCCTGGGGGCCGCTCACGGTCAAGATCCGCTCCACGGCACCCCGTGCGTAGTCGCTAACAGTGCACTTGGCTCCGGACATGCGGCGAATTTGGGAAACGTTCTCACCTCCCTTTCCGATCACGGTGGCAGCCTCCGGGCTGGATATCACGGCTCGAATGTGAATCCAGCTCGACTCATCCTGCGGCACATGCGTTTCAGACTGTGAGCCGGCGCGGTCACCGTGGGAAGCAGTTGACTGGATGGGCTGAGTCTCGTCGTGGGATTTGCCGTTGGGAGCATCAGTGACGACGGTATCACCCTGGTTGTCCTTGCTATCCACGGCGGGGACCTGGTCGTTCACGTCGGTCTCGGCCTTGACTTCGGAATCGTTCTTCACTACTTTGTCGAGAGCCGGGCGCTTGGCATCAGGTTGGTCGTTGGGGCCCGAGGGCGACGAGGGATCCTCGAGGGGGCGCTTGGCCGTTTGGGTGTTGGATGGAGATGCCGACATGGTCGCTGTATGCTGCTCTGTCTTCACTTACGTGAAAAGTCGGATAGTCAAGAACGAAATCTGCTTTCTTTCTTATGGATCGTCTATGTACACCAGAAGTCCCACGAAAAACGTGCTGGTGCTTGGCGATCGGGAGAGGGAATCTGGTGCTTGGAGAGGTTGAAGGATGGAGATAGGTGTGCCGACAGAATGTGCAGTTCAACGTGGATGATGGATTGCTCTTCAAAGAAAAGCAAGGGAAGCCTGGGAATATTTGTCGGGAATGTCGAGGGAAAGGTGAAGGGAGGTGAAGGTGTCGGTGGATTGCGACGGGTAAGGAGAGGGTCGAAACTAGGAAACCAGGCAAGAAGGGACCTGAACCAGTGCTATCTCCAGGCTGTAGGAGACAACTCACGATGGGAAAGACTTCGCAAAGGAAACGCTGGGATGGAGAAGGGGAAGGGGAGTTGCAGTGAGCAGGATCAAGTCGAAGATGAGGTCGAGGTGGAAATAACGGGGAAGTTGCGCTAAACCTAGTCCGTCACGTCACGTGCTATCACGAGGGAGTTTTGGATGTTTTTGTGTCCACTTGTTGTTTGTGAGACAATTCCTCTGGGGCCCGAGAGACATAGCTGCAACAATGGAGGTCTCTGAGGAGACTGTGCGTAAGATCCGGAATTTCGCTCAGAACCGTGAAGCAGCGGAGAAGGAGTCCGCCAGTGAGCCGCTTAGAGCAGCGAACCTACACGCCTATACACATCGACTAGACGAGACCCTACGCGAGCTCCAGGAGCAGGTTCGACGCCAGGAAGATGAACTGAAGAGGGTACGCTATCTGATCGATCCGCCAGGCGGACCTGAACTATATAGCTAACTTGCATGCAAAAAAGCTCCGGGAGATTCGCTCCCATGGACTGTTGGATAACTCCAACGACCCCTGGGTCCGAGTAGCTCAAGCGAGACGCGCCAAAAAGGCATATGATTCATTGCTCCAGACAGAAGACGAGCTTCCACGCGCAGGCTCGATCTTGCCTTCGCTCATTGCAATTGAAGATACCTCTGAGCTGATTAAAATGAGCAAGGTGTCAGTGGTCGTCACTGCAGAGAAGTTATCCGCAGATCGCGAGCGCCTCCGAGTTGAAGAGGCCAACCTGCGAGACTCGCGCGCAATCGCGACTGGACTCCGAGAACGCATCCAGCGAATTCGCGATACCAATGCCCGAAAGCAAAAGCAGACGCCGTCCCAGGTAGCCCAGGAGGTGATCAAGGATCAGAACAAGAAGAACAGGGAATTAGACCGCGCTTCTACGGATCTCAAGCTTTCCCTCGATAGTTTCATCGATGAAACTCTGGCTCCAATGCTTGCTGCTGAGGATCTTGGTGGTCCAACCGTTGGTGATGCCCTGGATGTGTCGGAAGCTATGCTGAAGGCGGGCTATACGGCACATGGGAAGCCGAAAAAGCAGAAGCAGCCGGCCGAGCCCGAGGATGGGGCACAGCAACGGATTGATCAGTTTTTGCAGCGCAGTCATGACGCGTCAAATCCGACAAGTAAGCGAGAAGCTGCTGCGACAGAGGTACACGAGCTGCTGGATGCCCTACTGGAGGCTGGAAACTCTTACGTGGACTTGAACCGTGATTCGGCTGCTTCGAGGTTCCTTGTGAGAGCCAAAGTAGCCCAGTTCCACCCGCGAGACGCACGACGTTTACGGCTAATTGATTTTGGTCGTTCATTGGGTGACTAGGATGCGATATGTTGCTTCCGGACAGAAAAATGGTATTATGTCTACTCAGATTCTAATTCACAATGAACCGACAACCGATGCTATGAGCCTGTATAACAGTCCGAAACTGGGGAATACATAGTAGAACGCCTATAGATGCTTCATGTGCACATAATAACGCCCAATCATGATCAACTGGTAAAAAAGAAGATCAATAAGTAAAGAAGAAAACAGAAAACAAACAGTCAAATAGGCATCATTCCAATCGTGGACTTGGGGGTCTTTGCTTTGGCGGTCCTCTTCGGCGCGGAGGAGTGGCTCGGGGCACGATCGCCGGCCTTGGGCTTTGCCCTGGAGCCCTTGGCTTTCCAGTTGCCCCCGGTAGAACCACCATTCTTGCGCGCCCGTGGTCGTCTAGTGTACGGACGTTTGGAGCGCCCCTTGGGGCCGGACTCGTCGAGAGGTTTGGGGCCGGGGGATAATGGAGGAGGGAAATAGCAGCTGGTGATGTTTTGAGTGGGAGGATTGTCATCCATGGAGTAGTCGAAATTGGAAGCTTGGTCCACAAAAAGATCGTCATCATCACTGTACTCGTCGCTGCTGCTGAGATTGATGACATTGTGATGGTTGGGATCCGGCACAATCCCATTGGTGTCGGCGTCTTGCGCATCTTGCGTCAATTCCGCATAGCGTCGTCTGGCATTATCCACCAGCCTCAATATCTGGCGGCCATATCGCTGGACTTTGTCTTGATCGATATTTGGAATGGCAGAAAGCTCCGAAAGATCTGTGCGAGAGTTAGTGCATATCCAGAATGATTTTCAACTCGCAACTGGACTCACTTTTAGGGAACCCAATGGCCATTTCGCGCAGAATGGAATCCGGAAAAGGCTGGTAACGAAGTCCTTTCTCAACAACAATCTAATAAGAGGTCAGCGTGACAACAAGAAAGTCAAACTGCGAGGATCTTACGTCTTGAAGGTATCTCTTTGCCGTGACTTCGAAGTCCTCGACAACAGCACGGTGAAGGTGGTCGAGTTGATCCAATTTTTGGTCACTGGTGATAGGAGGTCCAAGTTCACGCGTATTGTCACGCCGTTGTTTTCCGACCACTCGGATCGGCTCAAATCCGTCACTATCTTCATCGGCCGAGGAATGACCAGCATGAGTGCTGCGATGCTGAGAGCGCGCGTGGCGGCGGTCATTGGCGGATTGGATAGGAGACGACACCATCGTAGATTGAGGATAGCCTTGACTGACGTTTCTCGACGTCGGCGCTGGCCGTGCTGTCTTAGCTTTGCCATTGGGAGACACTCGGACTTGTAGCTTCATCTGACGCTGACCGGTTTCAAACTCCGTCGCACGGCGACCAAGCCGGATGTACTGGACAGCAAAATCCTTTCCGTTAATGACATTCTCCTCTCCCAGTGCTTCTTCGCCCAAAAGCCGGTAGAAAAGGCGTTCTGCTTCTCCTCGTTCAAGATCAGATCCATCACCGTACCAAGGTAGTTGCCTGTGGGACGGCGATTTGGGCTTTTTCAGATCTCCACGCAGGATATCTGCGCAGTAAAGTACAGTGACTTTCTCCTTCTGATCGTACTGGAAATGCCGCACGATCTTGATGGCTGACGATGCGTGACGACTAAAGTCATGTACCTCGAACACTAGGTCAGACTTGCAATTGTCACAAGTATTGCCGCAGTCCTCCTGGCGGAAGTATTCGTTGAAGTAGGCAAGAACTTGCACTCGTCGGCAGTCACTGCGATTCTCGCAGAATTGGACAACGTTGCGAAGCATTTGCTTTTGCCGGACTTTCTGTTCCCAGCTGCCCTCGCCAGTATCAATCATGCGCTTGAGTGTGGAGGTGTCCTTGTACCCGAAGTAAAGATAGCAGCCGGATCGTTTTCCATCTCGACCCGCACGCCCAGTTTCCTGGTAGTATCCTTCCAGGCTCTTCGGAATACTGTGGTGAAAAACAAAGCGCACATCAGGCTTGTCAATTCCCATTCCAAATGCAATGGTGGCAACAATGACATGACATTGGCCCATCTGCCAGAGGTTTTGAGTTTTGGCTTTGTCGTCTGGGTTCATGCCAGCATGGTAATGCTGAGCTTTGAGCTTGTACTTCTTCCGAAGATCCTCGGCAACCTTCTCACACGTTTTGCGTGATAGGCAGTAAACAATCCCACATTGGTTTTTATAAAACCTCGTGATTGTGTCAGCAATGCTGGCAAGCACCTGGTCATTCTTTCCTTTGGGCCGCACTTCATACGTCAAGTTGGGACGGTTGAAGCTCTGTGAAAACACCTCGCATCCATTCATCTTGAGGTTGTGCATGACATCCACTTTCACATTCTCGGTGGCAGTGGCAGTCAAAGCCATGAGAGGCACACCGGGAATTTTCGCTCGAACTTCTCCCAGTTCTTTGTAATCCGGTCGGAAGTCATGTCCCCATTGACTGACACAGTGTGCCTCGTCAATAACCAACCGTGCAAGCTTGTTTCGGCGATGAAGATCTTCAAGAGCTCGAACCAGAGCTTGATTTTTGTTGATCATCTCCGGTGTGATGTACAACAACTCGATACCCTGCCCGCCATTGTTAGATAGTTGGCCGAGGAGCCATGACCGTTCATTTTGCTCGGTTTCACCGTTCAACACAAAGGCTTTGATGTTCAGTCTTCGCAGGTGGACAACCTGGTCCTGCATCAAACTCAGTAAAGGAGAGACTACGATGGTCACGCCGCGTGTACGGCCGCTGTTCACAATGGAGGGTAGCTGGTAGCACAGTGACTTTCCTCCACCAGTTGGCATCAAGATGAAGGTATCTTTACCACCAAGTGTAGCGTCAATGGCTTCAAGTTGATTTGGTCTGAACCCGCGGAGGTGGAATCGGTCCTTGAGGACAGTTCTTACTTCCTGGGACCATGGATGATTTGACCAGAAATTGCTGCGGCCAGGTGACTTTATTGGCGGGGGCATGCGAGAAGAATTTCCAGATGTCTCCGCAAAGACCTTACGGTGTTGGCTGGACTGTTCGCGAGCAGGCATCGGCGCCTCATAATCAAAGCTTCCAGCCACCTCTAGCATCTCATCATCACTGGCATTCCAGTCAAAATCTTCGAAATCCATCGGCGCTGCCAGAGGTGGGGAGCCCATATTTCGGGAGATATAACTTTCATCATTGCGAGTCACGATTGAGTCTTCCTGAAGCCTGTTGAGTCTCGTGGACGACTGCTGTTCTCGAGCAGTTTCGCTTCTTTGGGCTGATCCTGCCAAGTCAGATCGTGATTCCCGTGCAAAGGAAAACTCCTCCAACCGTTTCGTGGGCTGAGGTGCACGAGTAGAGTTCACAGGTGAGCTGGGACAATCCGACATTGGCTCATGCGCCAAGTCAAAGACGTTGGCTTTGGGTAATAGTTCGCGAATATTTGATTCTACTTGTTCCAGCTCCGCCTCAACTGCGCGACTTCGTGCAAGTTCATCCGGCATAGTTGTCGGGTCCAAGCCTTGGGAGATAGCTTGCACAAGACTCCGTTTGAGATTCTGCTTGCGGGAGAAGCATTCGTTGTGGGCCCTTCGATGTGCTTGCAAGGCCTCAATGGCTTGAATTCGGGACACAAGGTTCTTATTCTCAACAATCAGATCAGGGGCCGGCCTTCCTTCCATCGCTTGCTCGTAAACAACCTCCGCATTCTTTTGGAGGGTGGCTTTCAACTGCGAGATTGAATGCCCCAACGATTCCGCTGACAGATCCAAGAAGCGCAAAATATTCGGGTCCGTTTGCTGAGAACTGGGCACTTTCATTCCCGGGGATGACTGCAGAGGCCGAGACTCCTTGACAGTCGCTGTCTTGCCTACAGCGATCTTTGAAGGCGAGCTTCTAGAAGGCGACTTCCCGGCATCCTTCTTCTTTTCACTCTCGTCAGCGCTCACTTGGGGCAGCCGTGGATACAATCCTGAATCAGCATCTAGGACTATGTCTTCAACCTGGTCATCGCCGAGCCAGCTCACGTCGAACGGGTCGTCTTCTTCATCGGAGTCGGCAATAACTCGCTTGCGGCTACTTGTTGGGGGTTTTGCAGATTCCGGTTGAGCTAGGGTCGTTGTTTTCGGAGGGCTCTTTCGACTGACTTGACTCTTTGCCGAAAGAAACTCGGCGCCGCTCGATGTCGAGGGTCTGCTTGCCTTGGAAGGCGTCCGCAGTTTGGTGGCATGTTTTGACGGCAAAAGAAGGTCGGACGTATACTCGTCACTCTTCCGTTTCTTTCCACGTTTCTCGTGGGGTCCTTCGCGTAATGCAGCCTCCTCGGTCCATAGTCGACGTGGCTCTCCAAACTCGGCAGTTGACGAAGAGGGCATCCGATCAAAGTCTCCAGTCAGATCAATCGATTCAATGGCATCGAACGGGGAGGTTTCCAGCTTGGGGTCCGGTCGGAGTGGGGTCGACTTGGGTCGAGTGGTCTTGAAAGAAGTCGGCTCATGATGAGATTCTGTTTGTTCAGCATCCACGTCAGCTAGCTCATTCTCCGACAACTGATCGTTTCCCCGCGCACCATGGACCACACTTTTCGTGGACGAGAGCTTTTTAGATGTTGAAGGTGTGCTCTGGAGTTTGGGGTCCAAGCTGAGCATGCGAGTCTTGCTCGCCGATTGGGGCGCAACCATAAGTCTTGCCATATTCTCGTCTATCACATCATTGCAGTCTTCGAAGACCTCATCAGGTATGTCGCTTTCATCGGAAGGCGGAGTAGGTTGTTGAGACACACGGTTGCCGCGTTCAATCAGAGGGGTCCCGGTGGTCAAGGACGGGTACAGGGAGGGGCCTTGGTTCAACAGCCATTTGAGATGCGAGGCGAGATTATTTTTCGTCATGGGGGCCTATGGCACTCATGGCCTTTGTATTGTTGTCATCTGTCAAATGAATCTCTGGGCCGTCGCGAGGCAATCGACGCGTCTTGCACGTGAGCGGTCAAGACAACTGATAGCGGACACGACGATCGCCTTGAATCGACTCATGTTTGTCAATCCGATTGAATTATTTATTTTGAGGTAGACCATTATTAGATTAGATGAAATTACTTCACAATTTTTCGATGTCTCAATTATCAAATGGGCCATGCTGTATAAACCCTAGTGATGAACGTGCCCATAGTTAACGGGTGTATATCTATGTGGAGAAAACCCTTTTTTATGCCCCGCCGGAGGATATTAAAGCTTCAAAAAAATTCCGTGCCGACATCCCAATTCAACCATGGGAAAAAAGGACAAAAAGTCCGCGGAGCACAAGGCCCGCGTAGCGGCCAAGGCATCTAAAAAGTCCGCAAAGAGCGAAAAGAAGTCCAAGGCCAAGGGCAAGGACGCCGACAGCGATGTCGAGGATGCTGATCTCGATGCCATCCTCGCCCAATACGCAGAGGAACAGGCCAAGTTCTTGAAGGTCACTGAAGTTCCATCGGAACCTTCAGCGCCCCGATCATCTGCTACCTTGCTGGGGTCTCCGTCAAATCGGAATGAACTACTGCTCTTTGGAGGAGAGTACTTTGACGGTACACATGCGACCTTCTTCAACAATCTGTTCGTTTACTTGATTGACCGCGGCGAGTGGAGGGAGGTCACTAGTCCAAACAGCCCATTGCCTCGAAGCGGCCATGCCTGGTGCCGTGGAGGTAACACCGGAGGTGTATATTTGTTCGGAGGTAAGTTCACCAACAGCTCGAAATCATCCGAGCCTAACATCAAGTAGGAGAGTTTTCTTCGCCGAAACAGGGCACCTTCTATCACTATAATGACTTCTGGCACCTGGACACTGCTACCAGAGAATGGACTCGTCTTGAAACAAAGGGCAAAGGGCCCCCCGCGAGAAGTGGCCACCGGATGACTTACTACAAGGTATACCCATATCCTGCGATTCGCTGTTTCTATATGTGACAATTACTGATGCTGCTTTAGAACTACATCATTCTCTTTGGTGGATTCCAGGATACCTCTCAGCAAACCAAGTATCTGCAGGACCTGTGGATCTACGATTGCAACAAATTCACCTGGTTCAACCCGACGTTGTCAGTGGCATCGCAGAAGCCTGACCCCCGATCCTCGTTCTCCTTGTTGCCTCATGAGAGTGGTGCCGTTCTGTACGGTGGCTACTCTCGAGTGAAAACAACTGCGGGTACGGGGAAGCAGGGAAAAGGCGGACCCCAAAAGATGTCGCTGCGCCCTATGGTTCACCAGGATACCTGGTATTTGAGGATTACACCTCCTGAATCGGAGTCTGCGGCGGAATCAGTCGGTCCAGCAGTTCGGTGGGAGCGGCGGAAGAAGCCCGCCAATACCCCCAACCCTGCTCGCGCAGGTGTCACAATGGCCTACCACAAGGGTCGAGGTATCATGTTTGGCGGTGTCCACGATGTTGAGCTAAGTGAAGAGGGCATCGACAGCGAGTTCTTCGACACGCTATTCGCTTGGACCACCGATCGAAACCGTTTCTTCCCGATGAGCTTGCGCCGTCCTCGCGCCCCCGGCAAGAAGCAACAGGCAAACCAGGCTATAAAATCGCGTGACAGAGCTAAGGCGGATGAAGAAGAGCTTTTGAAGAACCTGAGGGCCTTGGAGGAGAAGGGTGGCATCCGCAACGATGACGACGATGATGATGATTTCATGAAGTCCAGCACACCCGATGCTGAAGAGCCCGTGCCTAGCAAACCGGCCGTGGTTCGCTTCGAAATGCCGCACCGAAGGTTCAACGCTCAGCTTGCGGTACAGGATGACACTCTCTTCATCTATGGTGGTACCTTTGAGAAGGGAGAGCGAGAGTTTACCTTCGACGACATGTACTCCATTGACTTGGTCAAGCTCGACGGAGTCAAGGAGATCTTCTACCGGGAACCTCAGAACTGGAATCTTCTGGAGGAGGCGGAGGACAGTGATGAAGAGATGGAGGACGATGACGAAGATGACGAAGAGATGGATGAAGAGGAGGGCGATGCCATGTCTCTCTACACGGACTCGCCTGCTCCAACGGAGGTTACTGTACCGTCAGTCACCCAGGGTCTCGAGCGGCTCGATGTTGAGGAACAAGAGACAGAGCAACCTGTCCAAGATGGCCGGCCTCTTCCTCGTCCCTTTGAGAGTCTCCGTGAATTCTTCAACCGAACCTCGGAAGACTGGCAGAAGATTTCGATCGAAACTCTGACGATGAAGGGACAGGTGGAGGGCAAGACCATCAAGGAGCTGCGTAAGGTGGCCTTTGAAAGTGCAGAAGAGAAGTGGTGGGATAGCCGTGAAGAGATCATGGCTCTGGAGGACGAACAAGAAGCGGCGGGCATTGGCGAGGTCGTCACCCTGGCTGACCGTGGCGAGAATACCGGAGGAGCTGGTCGTCGTCGGTGATAGATTTATAAAACGAAGCTTGCATAGTTTTGGATCACACTTCAATATCAACGATTAGATGCTTATATGCCTATATTCCCACAAGTGACGTTAGCTCTGGGCCACCTCAGCTAGACCGCTTGACACCAAGGCGATATCCCTCTCGACATCGACTCTCCAGTTGGAGATCGCAATTCGGCAGGCAGGTGCTCCTTCCCAACTAGTTCCCGAGACGAACATTCGGCCAGTGTCGTTGATCTTCTTTGCCAACTCAAGGTTCGAAGCATCATCCTTGGCCCGGAACAAAACACTCATAAAGGTTTGGTCCAATAGTTCGAACTTGGAAGTCGTTTGCGGTAGAGCAATATAGGCCGGATGTTCAAAGATCCAATCATAAATGGCACGAGCGAGTCGAATTTGCCGTTCCAGCATGTCTCGATAACCATCCTTTCCGTATGAAAGCAGAGACGCGTACACGGGCAGAGCCCTGAACCGACGGGAATTCTCAATTCCAATATTCAAAGGCGATGGAACAGTGGGTCCATTAGAAGCCGTTGCAGTAAGATAGGCTGCATTCGCATTCTGGAAGACCTGGAAAGCCAAATCAGGGTGTCGGCAGAAGAAAAAGCCGCAGTCATAAGGCACATTGAGGAGCTTGTGACCATCGCCAGTGATGGAGTCTACCATTTCTATGCCTTCGCATCCCTTTTTGACCGTTGCAAACTCCGGGCTGTCATCCAAGACTCGGCCAAAAATCCCAAAGGCGCCGTCGACATGGATCCAGGCGCCGTACTTGTCGCATAACCGACGAATCTCTGCCAACTGCTCCATCCCAGATGTTGCAAACCGGCCAGTGTTGACCTCTCCGCAGGATATAGCGACAATGCTGGCTTTGTCTGTCCGTGCAAGCTCTTTCTCCAATTGGACCATATCAAAATGAAGCTGATTGTCTGCATGGCAAATGTTTCGCACATTGACGCGTCCAATACCGAGAACTCCCGCGGCCTTAACTAGAGAGGAATGCGGCAGTGTCGACAGGACCTGAATGCCAGAAAGACCGAGTGCGTGTAGAACCTCAAATAAGCCTTCCTCTCCAACACTACGCATTGGATTTCCTTTCTTTTCTGCGGCTTTCTGGAGAACAAACTCACGCCCTAGGGCAAGACCGAGAATGTTGCTCCCCGTGGCACCGGTGGTAAAAGTCCCATTGTGCCATACAGAACGGTCCAATCGTAAGAGGTCTGCAAGTAGACCAAGAGCATGAAACTCTACATCCGTGACGATGGAGTGGTCTGATAAATGAACCTGGACATTTTGATCGTAAGCAGATACGACGTTGTCTGCGAAGAGCGCAGCCGGCGTGGCTCCGCCTGTCACGAATCCATAATAGTTGGGACTGATGCTACCTCCATTGAAGGCCGGCACTATATCGTCCAGAATATGTCGTTGAACAAAATCAAGACTGGCACCGGCATCGGGAAGAGTATTGGGTAGAGAAGCCAGGGCTCGAGCCAAGTTTTCGGCGCTGGGAAGGACGCCCGATTCCCATTTCCCCTGGGCCACCTTCCACAAGTCCTGTAGGGATTTTTCTTCCATTTGAATAACGGTAGAAATTTGCGATGGGATGATTTCAGAATTCAGTCGGATCAGGATAGGCAATTGTGAATCCAAATAAGAGCTTATCTCCTTGTCAGACGGAGTGAGACGAGATGAATATCGACTGGCCACAGAGCCGGGCAAGATGGAAGGTGCAAAAGTGGTGGAAGTTAGAAAGGGGGCAGAATTGAGCCAGGAACTAGATGCGGGCTGTACACTAACGGGTGGTTGGGTGGTGCAGTATCTCTTTGCCGCTCCGCTCTGCATCTCTCGGGACCCCAAACCCACTGAGACAATGGCCGCAAAACTCATTGATAGACAATTCCACAATGTCCCCGGTGCGTATCGCTCATTGGACATCCTCTGAAAATCCTGACTGGGTTATAGGAAAGCTTCGAGTGGCTGAGCTGTTCTTCGATGTCCCCGTCGACTACAGCAAGCCCAATGACGGCACGCTGAGGCTGTTTGCTCGCAGCGTCTCCCGTCTAAACAAACCCGTGGCGCCCACAAAGGAAGAGACCAAGCTTCCTTGGTTAGTTTACCTCCAGGGTGGACCGGGATTTGGCTGCGGAGCCCCGCAGAACTACGGATGGATCGAGCCAGCGCTCACTAAGGGGTATCAAGTACGTCCTGACAACCCCAGTCTCGCGACCTTTTATACTTGGATGAAAAGTCCACTCTGGCCTAACACAACCAAATAGGTTCTTCTTTTGGACCAGCGCGGTACTGGTTTGAGCTCAACTATCACTGCAGGGACTTTGGCTCGAAAGGGCGACGCTATTAAGCAGGCAGAATATCTCAAACACTTCCGCGCAGACAATATTGTCCGTGACTGTGAAGCTATTCGTAAACGCTTGACCAAAGATTATCCTGAGGATCAGCGCAAATGGAGCGTTATTGGTCAAAGCTTCGGTGGCTTCTGCGCTGTCACTTATCTGTCGAAGTTGTGCGTGTCTAAAAAGCCCCTTTTACTGCAGCTCTGAGACTGTCTGCTAACATTTAACGCCATTGAAGCCCCGATGGCCTGAAGGAAGCTTTCCTCTGCGGAGGATTGCCACCAATGGTCAGCGATCCAGACCCTGTCTATGCTCGGACCTACGGTAAGTCCCCTATCATTCAAAAATAAAAGCGTATGCATATAGTGACACGAAAAATAGAGAAGGTTGAGGAGAGAAACCAGGCATACTATTCCAAGTTCCCTGAGGATGCTGAGCGGGTCAAGAAGATCATGCAGTATCTGGCCCAGAACAAGGTCTCCCTGCCATCCGGATATCTCACACCCTTTCGTTTCCAGGAACTTGGCATTGTGTTTGGGTTCCACGGTAAGACTCTACTTAGTAACGATAAAAGCCTTGACACTGACATCAATAAGGTGGTCTCGATACTTTGCATGGTGAGTCAGTCTTGAAAAGTCCAAGCCGAGCGCTTTCTCATCAGTGATCTAGAAATTGTCCTACGAACGTGGAACGACTTGGAGATGTTCGGCTCTCTAACTGTCCCAACTCTCGCTCTGATTGACAGCAATGGTGGAATGGACAAGAACATAATCTACGCTGTTTTGCATGAGGCAATCTACTGCCAAGGGTAAGAAACACCACTCTTCATCTTTACGTGTTCTTTCAATAACAAGTGCAATAGCAAACCCTCTCTCTGGAGCGCAGACAGACACCGTTTCCGTAACCCGAAATTCCAGATCGATCAGGCTCGGCCTCAGCCTGAGATTTACTTTACTGGAGAGATGGTGAGCGAACCTCCGTTCGAATCAATGGCGTAATTGGATAAACCTAACATATCTCAACCATCTAAGGTCTTCAAGGATATGTTTGAGTCGTACTCGGAGCTCAAAGAAATCAGGGAGGCTGCCGAAATCCTCGCCACTACTAGCGACTGGCCTGCCCTCTACGACGAGGCGCAGCTGGCCAAGAACGAGGTGCCGGTATATGCTGCCACTTATATCGACGATATGTATGTGCATTTCGACTTGGCATCCAGTACTGCTGCCAAGATCAAGGGCACCAAGCAGTTCATCACCAACACCATGTACCATGACGCACTACGAAGCAAGTCGGGAGAGGTCATGCGCCAGCTGTTTAACCTTCGGGATGACTCTATTGACTAGATCCATGCATCTTGACCGTACCGCAATACGTGGGCAAGATTTCCATTAGACAAGCGAAAAAGTGTCAATATATACGGAGATCTGAAATTGGGTATAATGCGTTGGTAGATATGTACAAAATGTCATCTCCCCCTCGTGGCGTAGCATTTCAAGTTGATCAGAAAACCTGTATCCATAGTTAGTGCTGTTTTGAGGTGAGGCGACTTGAAACGACACATACAGCCCCACCAATGATAAAGAGCCTTTCTTCCTCTTGATGTACCCACTGCGCAATCTTGGTCGCGCTTTGCACTAGGGCATTTCTATTGGCGTTAGGCTCGGCAACACAGTATAGCTCGAATACCGGGGTTACCCAAGCAAATGAGCTTGCTGAACGTGAGACACAGTGGTGAACTTTGACGCTGGTGTTTTTGGCGTGGATGCTTTCGTGGAGGTTGTTGTATATCGACATCAATCTGGAGGACATGTTAGGTGTGACGCTGCACAATGATACCGAGATTAACATGCTAACCTTCGTCGCCGACATATTGATGTAAATCCAGGGGAGTAGGATGACATGGTGAATTGCACGTTTGCACGCGATTTATACATAAAGTGATGCAGAACAGACCCAGGAACGATGTCGGTGGTAGCTGGTCGTCCCTCGTCAATCGCGGATCTGATCACCTCGAGACTGCCATTCTTCTCCATTTGCTGATGGGTTATTAGTGATGGTTCTTCTTAGGGAGAACTCAACATAGTGCATACCTCAACAAGGGAATCACGCATCCCCTGCATCTCGAAGAAGCTTTCTTTGTCCGGACTGATCAAGACAATGGCGACAGACTTATCTTTGGATATGTCTCCATTTCCGTCGACATCATCTCGAAGGTCAAGGAAGCTGACATACATATACAGGTAGCCGCTACTGTTGAAGCCGGGAAGGCAGACAGGAATCCAACTTTCTCCTCCTCCGGCCTTGACACCGTCGGCCTCGAAGATCATGTTGAATAAGAGCTGTAGGTCACCCGGATGTAGCGAGTGCTTTTTGGGCCGAACAACACTCACAAGCCGTCCACCGGCGACAACCAGCCCGTAAAGGAGATTGTTGGTCTTCGACTTCAAGAGTGCATTGTTGATAGATTGGCGGTGCACCTTACGGATCTTGAGGCACTCCAAAGCTGAGAGGAGAGTTGATGGCGACCCACGCGTAAAGCTGTCCGCCAACGAGGAAAGGAGGGTTTCCGATCCCTGAAGTGGCCGTTTCAAGTCGGTAGATGGCCGAAGGGAGAAGAGATGTGTGAGAGAGGGAAGGGTCAACGTGGACAAAATCTGCATATACAGGGCCTCTAGTTGAAGTCGAAGCTGATTGTCGCTCTCCATCATCCGGCTGATAGCCACAAAATGGAGAGGACCGCGAGTCACAATAACAAACTTTGAGTCTTCCGCAGAGAAACTACGCAGGCGATCGCCTGCATCCTCGTAAAATGAGATGATGGTTTGAATAATTCCGACGTACGTCGATATCAATCCACTATCACCGTGGCGAGTCCAAATTGGCTTGCCAGCCGCAGATAGAATGAGGTAGTGTTTTTGCTTTGCCCGCCACCGTTGAAGGAGAAGATCTATTGCAAATTAGCTCTATTCTATAGGGAGGAGTGAATAAGGGGAAAAGTTTTTACCTTCATTGCCGGCTTCTTCATTCAGTTCACCGACTTGCTCAAACTCGCTCAAAAATCCATCGTCGTCGACGTCATCGGCCGGAAATTCAGGGAAATGAAGCAAACTTGCAGCTTTTGAATGTCCTTCAGGTGCTGCGGTAACGAAGTCCTTGAACAGTGCCTCTACATCTCCAAGGTCGCCGTTCTGGATCGAACTCCGAATACTCGCCGAGTCTCCGGCTTCGCTTCCTTTCGGACTAGCCAGCTGGCTTAGACTTGCTCTCGCTTTCAGTCCCCGGGAAATACCACGGACAGCCAAGGTAGAGTGAGCACTGCCAGCATCCGATGACTGGATGCCGATATCTGCCCGAGAAATAGCCGTTGTAGCCTCCGCCTGAAGACTGGCCCGATAACCCGCTTCATCGTTCAACAAGTTCAATGTATTTGGCCGCGGAGGTAGAGGTGGTCGCGCACCCTCTGAACTGGGACTGCGATCCCTGCTGTCGGCAGGCGACGGGTTGCACTCAGACGGAGCTGCTGAAGGGTTGTCGACAGGTCCATCCCGGCTGTCGCTTTGAGGGTCGGGCTGCAGTGTAGTCATCCCCGCTATAGGCGCGCGCTTCTGAACGCAGTCGCTGGGCGCGGAGCGTTACCTCATCAAGTGCGCATCGTTCAATAAAAAAATACCGTAGTCCGAGGAGGTGCTCGAGGCGACTGCCCTGAGGAATTGACGAATTGCTGAAGCGTTGAAACGTTGAAGCGCTGACGTCGATCGGCGGGAGCTTCCCAAGGCGGACAAAACATTGATATGTGGCCGCCTGAGCCTTCCGACTTTCAAGTCAAAACGCCTACCTCCTTTCCACCGGGGCCGTGACTCGATGTCCTAAATATGACGGAGTGCAGTCTGCAGAATTTGAATCCATTTGACGTCCGACATTGGCACCATGAGCCTTGATCCCAGTGCCTTTCCGAGGTCGAACTCCCCCGCAAGCTCCGAGAGCTCCTTGACGCGCTCGCGTCTTCAGGGCAAGGAAGGTTTGTACTCTGCGCAAAACATTCCTACTCGTCTTTTATCTGATTATGTTTTATGACTCTAGGGTCCTTGAAGAAAGACAAAAATTACCGCCGCTATGCGTCCAGCGTTGAACGAGCCTTGTCGTTGTTTGACAACGCCCTCCAAGAATGGGCCGACTACATCTCCTTCCTGAGTCGCCTGCTAAAGGTAGGCACGCGTGTAAATGGACATGGTTTATGTAGCATTATTGACTCTTGCCCAGGCACTTCAAACACATCCACCCGATCAGCCAGTCGTCCCCCATAAGTTGTTGGTCTCGAAGCGGCTTGCGCAATGCCTGAACCCGTCATTACCATCTGGGGTTCATCAAAAGGCGCTCGAGGTATATACCTACATATTTGGCTTGATCAAGGTACGACTATTATAGATGGCAGACAATAAAACGCTTTACTGACGTTCCTGGTTTGAAATTAGCTTGAGGGATTGTCTCACGATCTTCCGCTGTACCTGCCTGGCCTTGCACCCACCCTGACCTTTGCCTCTCTCACCGTTAGACCGCTTTTCCTGTCTTTGGTGGAAGGATACGTTGTTGATCTCGAACCGTGGGCCATTCGCCCGGCGTTGAAAGCAATTATTTTGGCCCTGCTTCCTGGCCTAGAAGAAGAAACAAGCGATGACTTTGAACCGACGCTACGCATAATCAACAAACTACGAGATCGTTCCGGACACCTCGAGACTCAAAGAACATCTGAAGCAGGCGCTTCTGGGCAATACTTCTGGCAATGTCTTTTCCTGGCTTCGATTACGAACTCCAGCCGACGGCTCGGCGTTCTGGCATATTTGAACCGTTACCTTCCAAAGCTAGGCATTACAGATCGTCGACCAAGTGTAGCCGAGACTGGGGGTTTAAAGGATATTCCGCCCGATATGCTCGCAGCAGCCGACTCTGTGATCCTTCCTGAGCCTGGCCTGCTGATCCGTTGCTTTGCCTCGGGTCTGTCTGATGAGCAGCTACTGGTCCAGCGGAATTTCCTCGATCTTCTCGTAATCCATCTTCCTTTGAACTCCCCGATTTTGCAAACTCGACTTGCCGATGGCGACCTCGAAACATTGATCATCGCTGCTGTGGGTGTGGTCACTCGACGAGATATGAGCTTAAACCGCCGCCTGTGGTCATGGTTCCTTGGACCGGAGCCTACGAATGACACATCCTCAACTGATGGTCGGAAATTCTCGTCGGAAACTACCCGTTCATCCTCTGTTGATGGTGGAGAACTTTCCCAATCAAAGTATTTCAGCCTACTAGGTTTACAGCCATTGGTCAATGGTCTTCTCAAAATGATCAGACAGGCTCCCAGCGCCCCATCTGAGCGGGCAAAGCCTTTCCGGATTTCGCTCTCCCTGATGGATCGTTGGGAAATTGGTGGATATATTGTCCCGGCCGTTTTCCTTCCCATCATGCATAGCGTTCAGGCGTTTGAGAAAGAAGCGCCCAAGGGTCACTTCGAAGAAGTCTTCCGCAGCGCAAGTGCTTTCTTTGACGGGGTGGAAAGCAGCGTGATTTTCTCTGAGCTCCTGCACCTAGTCGACTTTCGCTCCAAGGACGTGGAGCATGATCATGACCAAGTTATGCGTAGCTTAGATCTGGCACGATTCATCCTTCAAAACTTCAATGTGCGGGAAGAAGACATGATACATGTCCATGTCCCTCTGTTGACCGTTTCCATACTTGCCAAGATGAGCGAAGTTGCATCAATGGATGCCCGCGTCGAAAAGCAGGCCGTGTCTAACGCGTTAAATGACGTGCTGAAGTCATTGACTCCGTTACTCACGGAAAGAGCCTTTTCAAAAAAGACTGGCCAGGAGAAATCGACCGCCGATGGTAAACCCTGGAACGCTGACATCTTGAAAAAGGTGCACCGCTTCTACGAGAGCAGCAAGAACAGCCTTGATATTCCGCCTCTTCCTTTTTCTCCGAGGCAGATAGGCGAGATGATTATTCGGGAAGCTCATGATCTTTGCGTTGCAACCCTGGAGGACGATGATGGCACCTCACTTCTAAATGAGAAGCTCAATATCCTTGTGATGCTATTGCAGAAACTTCCTAAGTCGCGTATTCTCCGAGACAGACGACTTTATGAAGCTATCTCCCAAAGATCGGTTACAAGGAACACCAAGACGTCCACTGCAGCTTTTGCGGTCATTTCTACCATCGCCTCTGCTGTGACAAACCTGTTCTTCATTCATACCCCTGGCTTCTATGTAAGCTATGAGGACGCGTGTGATCTCATCCCCAGCCTAGTTGAGCAACTATGGCAGTATCTGTCGCCCTCAAGCCCGAAGTTCCATGTGGAAGCCGTGCGCTGTTTGTGGCTGCTTCACTCGATCTCTTGGGTCGACCATCTTGTTGAGGCTTCTATTACTTCCTTGATGATTAACCCATCGGCTGCTGGGGCTTATCATCTCTCTTCGGAAGAGAAAGCAGAGAAATTCTATGTTCTGTGGAATCATAGCCACCACGGCGCTCATGAACAGCTCCCCAGGCAAGTCCTTGATGTCGGAGGGTCTTTGTTCTCCTACCAGTGTACCATGCTTGAACGTCCACTCTTCATTGTTCTGGATCTTTTATCCCAGGAGCCTGGCGATGTCTCCCAGAGTGTTCAACAGTGGCTTCAAGACCTGCCTACCATCCACAAGTAAAGGAACCTTTCTGGTACCTGACGCAGAAATGCTAATCTATTTCTCTCAGGATCTTCCATGTTATTGCTTCAAAACTCGAGGAACTCTTCGAACGTGATACCCCCAGTGAAGCAACTCAAGACAACCAGTCCATATCTCCAGACGATTACAAGGAGTGCTATTACTTGCTGCGAACGGCTTCGAATATCATCTCTATCCTCTCTCACAACGGATGGGTCCATTTTCTGTCTCATACCCTTAACCAGACCGAGAATCGCCCAGACACGGCCAAGTCCGAAGGTAGGTTCCGATTTCTTCTCACATGGGAGATATCTGCGGCTAATTCTCGAAAAGACAATGCGAACGGGAAAAGTCTTCATGCAACCTTCTTTGAAACTTCTCTTCGAATAATCAGTGACCAAGCACCCAACTCCACACAAGTCAGTGCCGAGGGGGAGAGACTACAGAAGGAGGCACTTCATCTCATGCGACAACTTCTCCTGGGCCCTGGCGCAGAGGATCTTGTTGAATCTGGAATCGACGAATTCCTGGTTGAACGTCTTCTAATTGCATCGGAAGGCGGCAGCGTTGCCGTACAGGGTGCAATTATCGACGCACTGCTCGCTGCTCTAAAGGTGCGGTTTGCTCAGGCATACGTACCAGCGCCACCTCCTCGGCCCAAACACCAACGAGCTGGCTCTCGTGAACGCTTGACGAGCCCGTCCATTCTGTCTTTTACCAGTGATAAGGCAGAAAGGAAGTCTTCAATGGCTCAGTTTCCTCATCCCCCTGAGCGGCTTCTTGATTGTCTTCTCAAGGGGATCAGTTCGGCCAAGTCTCGGGAGATTGTCGATAAGTGGATCGGACTCCTCTGTGAGGTGCTTCCTCTCTACTCGGACTCGATTTTCCAAATTCTTCTCATGCTGGTTGAATGCTTCTGCAGAGAGATTAAAGCGTCTTTTGGCAGACTTCGGCTCGCATTCCAGCAAACGGAAGACTGGCCGCAGGATCGTTCCGAACATGTCACCATTGCTCTCCTAACAGGTCTTGAAACTTGCATCGCCCACGCCCACGAACGTCTTCTGGTGGAAGAGTCGAACGTACCCGCTGTAAAGAGTCCAGATCACCCCCAAGGCTTCTTCGGCAACATGGTTTCAGGAGTCTTTCACTCAGAGGGTAACCAAGGTCGATCTAACACCGCCAACGACCGGTTGACCGTTTTGCTTTGTTTCCAGGATGCCGTTCGTCTTTGCTTCTCCATTTGGGCCTGGGGTGCCGGGGGTAAGAGTGGCATTCCCCCCGATTCTGAGTCAATGGCGTCTTTCCAGTACACGTCTTTGCGAATGCGAAATAGATCACGACGGATCCTTGAACATTTCTTCACTGCGGAAGCTCTGGAATGTCTCGAGACGCTGGTTGAGATGTGGACCAAATCCGACCTGGAAACTGCATCTCTCATCTTCAGTCTTCTTCATACGCTGGATGGATCACGTCCAAAGATCGCCATCCCGGCCATTTTCAACGCCATCTATACACGTACGAACCCAAATGCTCTGGACAATAATCGAAAGTCTTCTTTGACATCCAACCTTCCCGAGTCTGAGCTTGCCAGCTTCTTAGTTGCATATGCACGCTCTCTGGATGATGACGTTCTGGACGAGATCTGGACCGATTGCACAACGTTTCTACGTGACGTGCTAAGCAATCCCTTCCCCCATCGGCAAATCCTTCCACGCCTGATTGAATTCGCGGCTATTTTGGGTGCGAAATTGGAGAACACAACCTTCGGCGAGGACCGGCGTATGCGCAAGGAACTCGGAGTAAGTCAATCCATCCCTATATGTGAGCTTGTTTACTGACCACGTCAACATCAGGAGGTGCTTCTCCGCCTGCTCACGGCGGTCTTCACCAGCAAGCCACTGGGACTCAACCAAGACAGTGGTCTTTTGGCGAGATCGCCTGTGGAGTACGACCAAACTGCAGTATCACACACCGGGCCCGATGACATGCTGAGCATCCTCGCCGTCTCCATGCCATCGTTTATCACGACTCTGGGTGATTCGGACCGTATTAATACCGCCATCAGCAGCGTGTCGACCAACGTGGTCGGTCCTCTCATCCGCTCTCGTCTGTTTCCCAATAACCTCAACCGCAATGTAATGACTCTTCTGCAGCAGATGGCCAAGGTACCTGCAGCAGCGAAAGTGTGGAAGAAGGATATCGCAGACGCATTCAACGACCCGCGTTTCTTTGGTTTGCAGGTAGAGATGGTCAAGAGCACTTGGATGGATCTTTTGCGGCAATGGGTTCTCGCTGACAAGGAGCGTCTGGCTGAGCTGTTGGGTCGACTTCCGCCGCCCAGCACAGCTGGGATCATGTTCGGCGTAGGAGCTTCCGCAGCGCGGCTGGAAGCGGATCGCAAGGCCCAGCTCAACCTTCGCCGCGTTGCGCTGCTTCTTCTGTCGGCTAATGATGATTACTTCGTGGGCGAGCTTCCCGGCCTGCTCCAGAAGCTGGAGGACCTCCTAGCTGCTACTAGCTCGTCGTCACCGTCGTCCGCAACTCGTGCAGAGATCTTTATGGTTCTGCGTGCTCTCGTGCTCAAGACCTCGCCCTCCACCATGGCGCCTTTCTGGCCGTTGATCAATATGGAACTGCAGGAAGCTCTGTCAGCCGTTCCACCAGGCTCACAGTCCGAGCTCTACAACGCCTATTCATTGCTGCAGGCGTGCAAGCTACTCGATACACTGCTAGTCATCGCGCCGGACGACTTCCAGCTTCTGGAATGGCTCTTTGTCACGGATACCATCGACGCAGTGTACCCGCCCAACCGATGGGAACCCATCGCTCTTGCCGACGAGGTCTCCCAGAGCTTTGGACCACGCGGTGTTCTCTCGCCGACCGTGTCCAACGAATATGCCGAGCCCGTATCACGCAGCGGCCTCAAACGGCCGTGGCTCACCTCACACCAAATCCGGGAAACGGCCAAGGACGAGATCGTCGAGCGGGTCCTCCGACCCTTCTTTGACCGACTAAGCATCTACGTGTTTGAGAGTACGTACGGGATGGAGAGTGCGGATCTAGATGTGTGTCGGGATGACCTACTGGCGGACCTGTTCAACGAGAGCACGATGGCGAACTGAGGAGATTCTGTATAGCTGGTATTCTATAGCCATATAGCGAGTTTCATGAAAGCATATGTAGTTTAACATCAACTCATATTAACCCTCCCGCTCTATCCTGGTAACTAATTCTGTATTTATATTATGGTGGCGTTTGATACGGTCTGAGAAATGATTGCATAGAAGTGGGTTACTAAATAGTTGTTCCTGATAGTTATACTCTTTGACCGACGAGTAAGAAGCGCTGCATAATAAAGCGAGTTCCCCGCCGCTCGGAACCCCGGACCTCCGCGTCTGGCAACGTCACTTTCCCTATTTCCATTCACTACGCCACTGAGCATCTACAATCTGTAAGAACCAGGTCCATACTTGGATCCCCAACTCGTTTTCTGACAACTCTAGGTCTCGCGTCACCATGATTGCACGCCCAAAACTGTTTTTACCACGACGCGTTGTCGGCCGGCCCTTCTCGGTCTCCCGCCCTCGCTGGGAAGCCGCAGCGTTGCCTGCCAAAAAGCCCGTGGGAGCTTTTCGAGGAGGGTATGTATTGCCCCTTTTGTTGCTGCTCGCGCCTCCACCTGGCTTTTATACTCCATCGACACCCTTTCTAACTATTTGTAGAATCTTCGGCTTCCTGACTGGTGCCGTTGTTGCCGGCGCGTCGGTCTACTATTACATCCTTAATGATTATCGCGTCTCGAATGAGATGCTGTCCGATGATATCGGGGTATGTCTTCTCTTCGTACCGTGTCTTTTATGCAGACCTTTGAGGCTAACTGCTCGATGTTCTTTCTCCGGAGTTTCCGGGGAGAGATTCATCATATGAATAGGCCCTTCAATCAGCTACCATGAAGCTGCAGTCTTATATTACCGAGCTGGAGGGCAAGGTCGACAAGCTGCAGAAGAAATAACCGTCATGCCTTTCGTCTGTTCTACTGTATCATTGTAATTATTCTTCATCGGGGTGTTAGGGGACTTTCCCTTTGCGAGCGAACTAGTATGATATTGAGGCCATATGGCTATTGCAACGTACCAAGTTATTCAAATAGCCTGGATTTAAGGACATAAATTAACGAAAAACATAACTATTCATACATATCACATCCTGTCCCTTAGTTCCTAAGATCATCATCATCTGCCAAGCTCGGGAGCTCCGATGCAAACATGACAAACACAATCACCCAGCTTATCGACAACTTTCGCATTCCACCACCTACGATTCCTACATATTCAAACCAGCCATGTTCCGCGTCGAGCTCCTCCCCAACTCCGGCGCAGCAGCCCAGCCCGGCTGGACCTACGTGGCCGACCGGGGCTTCGACCCAGCAAAAGCCGCGATAGCCCCAACACTCGGCCGCAAACGCGGCATCCGCGACACCGGGAAAGGCGGCGACATCTCCTCGCGAAGAGCGAACGCCATCATTCGCCACCTAGCCGAGCTAGACCGAGAGAACCAGAGCGACGTGCAGATCCCCGTACCCGTGAAGCAGGCCAAAGAAGCCGGTTCACGCGGCACACGAGCAAAGACGACCTCGAACGTGCGCCGCATCCTACAATCCCAAAAGACATTCCGGAACCACCTTGACGACGAGGAGGCCGCAATAGCCGCTGGAGGCGGCGCCAGTACCACGCTGACGGGAGGGAACATGAACGCGACAGCCAAGGCGAGCAGAGCTGCCGCAGCTAGACGAAGCTCGACACCAGCGACTGTGCCGGCATCTAAGAAGCGCACGGCTGCTACGTCTACACCCATACCGGCACCATCACAACCCGAGACAACGGAAGCCGAGGATGATCCCTCCGAACCGAAACCGAAGCTGATCAAGACTGAATACGATAACGATCCCCTGCTCCGCTCGTACGCACCTACCATGCCATCGGAGCGGATCATGCAGCGGCTGCTCGCCGAGCCCCCTCTATCATATAACGCGTCGCGTGCGGGGCCGCCGATGTCAGCACGGTCGCAGAGGCATTTCTGCTGCATGTGTGGATACTGGGGCAAGATTCGGTGTAAGAATTGTCATTTGCGGACGTGTGGACTTGATTGTTATCGTGTTCATGAGGACTCGCGGTGTGGAGCATTCTTCTAGTGCTTGGATGTTGGTTTGTATACTACTAAGACGGGCCTGGCCTCGTTATTTTATGACTGCATGACTATAATGGCAATACCATCTGTACAATAGCTAATGGGAGAGATCTCGAGATCATCTACACTGGATTATGGTGAAGAAGTAGAAACTGTAGAGCGCTAACCTCGGAATCCGGGAAAGTCCAAACCGTCTCTCGACAATGGGGAGGTTTAGACGATTTAGATTAGACTCTACTCATAATCTTCGAATTGAAGAACTATCTATACGAGCACAGGCAATGCATACGCGCCGGGCTGGCAATCAACATTTCAGATTGATGCCCATGCGCAGCTCATCCTCGCGGATCTCAAACATGACCTGGACGCCAACAAAAAGCACAGCACAGCACGAGATCATATATGCAACGCCAGAGTAAGAGCCCGTCAGACTCGCAAGGAGATCCTTAAGCCCGTCTAAGCCGAGCGCAAAGCCAACCAGATTCGCAATCATCATCATAAGCACGTTACCCACGGAACCAATGCCACTCAGAACCCGGTACGCAGTCGGTCGAGAGCGCCAACGGTGAGCTGGGAAGAGCATGCCGCCCAGAACCTCTGGGAGAACGAAGAGCGTGATGAGCCAGCCCCACATGAGAAGACGGAGGTTGATATCATGCCAGAGGGCGACAAAGGTAAAGACGAGCAGGAAATTGCGGATTTGCTGAAATTTGACCCAGATGCCTGACCGTGAAGGTCCCGTCTTCCCTGGAGCGGGACGCTGTCCACCTCCACCCAGTGGAATGTAGATGTATCGGACGATCCAGCGGTTGTAGGAGCGATGCCAGCCGCGCCAGAAAGCGAAAGCAGAGTAGTTATTGGACATGCAGCGGACCATGTTCTCGGGTGGATCGATTCCATCGAGGAGGGCCCAGAAACGAAAGAATCGCCAGGGGATGAGAAGCTTCAGCCAGATGATGTGCAAGTTGAAGAAGGCGAGCATGCTGAGCTGGCCCGGAGTGAATAGTGACCAGTCAGGTGAAGATTTGGAGATGGCTACTGCGTAGATGTAATGGAGGATAAGCTCCATGCAGAGCAGAGTGAGGAGGAATCGGACCCCGTAGAGCATTGTGCGAGTACGTGTCACAGACGGCGCAGTGTATCGCTGCTGCGACACGTAGTCGTTAAAAGTCAATATGGGACCAGCCAGGTAGAGCGGTGAATAGAGCACGTAGGCGATATAGTTGCGCATGTTAAATGCCGCAGGTTCGGCAGGGATCTTGACTCGATCTCTATCAGAGAGAGCCGCCGGGTCGAGTTGCTTCTTCTTATCAAATTCAGTCAGCTGGGAATCGACACAAAGCTGACGCGCCGGGTGGAAGAGAAAAGCATACTTCAATCGCACTCGTCGCGGGGTAATCAAGACTCCAATAGTAGTCCATGTTGAAGCTGATTAGTCGCAACACGGTGACTTTGAAAAGGACCTCCCATCGCGGCATGATTCCAAAATTATCCAATGTCTTAGCCCATTGAACTGGCGGAGATATATTTTCTCCTGGTGTTCCCGATCCTGGCGCGAAGAACGTGGCAATTCGTTCGAGCGGGTATCCACCAAGTAGTTCATTGGCAAACAATATGCAGATGTTGAAGGTCCATGTCGCAGTGGCGGTGTAGTTCCGGGGAAGGCTCTTGCCAATTTTGTAATTGATGAACAGGATCGCAAGAATCTTGATGGCAGAGACTCCGTGAAGAGCTGTGACGAAGACCAGGCCAAATACAAAGTCGAAGCGCATTCGCTGCTCGAGTTGTGCGTCTCCGGCCGCGGCCACGGAAGGTTTGGAGGGCTTGGTTGCCCCATCTTTACGGCTCATGTAGGATTGGTAGATGCGACGAGCCAATGGGTGGGCGATCAGAAGGAGGGCCAGGTAGGGAACGTTGTCGCGAAAGCTGGCATATTGCGCATCGGAGTTGTCCTAGGTAGGTTGAGCAAGTTTAGCGCATGGCTCTTGTCGGTGGAGGACTGAAGTCGGAGACTCACGACTAAGCGACCAGGGATCCATCCCGGCGATAGCAGGTGGGAGTATGTTGGGTAGATGGGGTGACTGTCTATGGTTTGCAGATCCTCCATCAGTATCCAGGTCGGCCCTTCAATCCAGTAGAGATGACCCACCCTTGGAGGCGTCGACGACGGTCTTGAACATCAATGGAACGAGAGTGATGAAAAACAGGTAGTAGACAAAGAACTCGGGGGTGCGCCAGAGTGGTGCCGGGGCATTCTGAGCAATGGCGTTGGCGCGGGCATCTTTGGCGCGAGGTCGCGTGTCACTGGCAGGAGTGGAGGTGGTAGTAAAGCGAGTGTCGAGGGTATCGAGGGAATAAGTCCGCCGTAACCAGGAAAGAAGGGACGGCATTTTACAGTGACATGGCGAGAAGGGACTTGGGGGTTGTGGAGGAGGATGTTCCAAATGTTTACTTGGCAGATCAGGGGCCGAGGCCGTGGTGACACCTCTTCTGTTTTCCACATTACCACATCCAACCTATTACCAATGGCATCGCATCAGTACTATCACAATACGACCATAATGTCTCAGAGCTGAAATCTGATGCAAATCAGCTCACAATCGAATTGAACCTTTTTATTTTTGACCAGCCGTGCGAAAAAACGATCATTTCGCGGAAATAATGTTCAGCACCTTGATCTGTCCTTTCTAGCAGGTAGAGGAACATATAACTGAGCAGGGGTCAGGAGCGGGAATCTATATTGGACTCTTAGCGAGGCGAAAGGATTGAAACACATGAATTTTTCGACTACGTTCGAGTACAATCGGGGAGACGACCCTATTCCCTGAAGATTATTTCCCCGTTGATCAATGGCCACAACTCTGTTATTTCGGGCTTTTATTTTCACCGTCACCGTGTCGGACTTGACCGACCTACTAAGGATATTGCCAAAATCGATTCGTTCCGTTGAACGTCCTCGATGTAAGCGCTCATGCGCAATGTAAACTTATCATTCGAGAAGCGCTCCAGACTCAGCGAGTCCTCTGCAATGTCCGGGCTGAGGTACGTCGGCGCAACGAAATACTTTAGCCTGGCTTCACTGAGCTTGAAATCGCTTCAGCAATGACGAGAGCAGCGCCAGGAGAATATTGAGCTGCAGAATCCAGGACAGCAGCAGCAAGGCCTGGAGCAAAGACCTCCTAGCCCAACTGTATAGATACACAGGCCAGAACAGAGAAATGACAGCATATATCTGGCCCTGGTGATTACTTTTCTACATTATATCACAAAGGTCAGCATGTTCTTCAGTTCCATCGAATCAAAAGCAAGATTGAAATATATCAAATTACATAGATGAGCAAAATCTTCAACTGAAATCTCAAGGTACGTAGGTAGAAATCAAGCAGATGGCCTCTTGAGATCTGGCGCCGTCGTAGAAAATTCAGAGTCCCTGGAGCAAGCAGCAAGTGTGCTCTTCCGCACAAGACGTAGACCAAACACAAACATTATAAGCGCAGTCAGAGCGGCAAGAACACCCAGCGTCACCATCGCACCAATAACACCCGCTACCGCAAGACTCATTCCACCAGAAGAGGAAGAAGAAGACGAAGCATGCGTGCTCGCACTAGCACCAGTGGCACAGATGCCAGTCGTGTTCCCACAGGAATGACACCATTGATCCAAAGTAGAGATGGCGAACTTGTTCGTATAGGAGACAAACTGCGTCCAAGGAATCGTAGTCGCAGACAGACCAAAGAGGGGATAAGCTTGAAGCTGGGTGGATCCGGGAATGCTGGTTCCATTGTGGAACATGAAGCGTACACTGATAGCAGACTGGGGAGGCATTCCCGTGCCAGTGACATTCGTCACAAGCTCCCATGTCATTGAAGAAGCGTAGTCAGGTATGCCAGTGAAGTTGACATTTTCAGCACCAAGTCCAGCCAGACCAAAGTAGGATAGGAAAGTTGAGTAAGCACCGAATTGGACGTTCAGCTTGGATGTTCCGCCGGATGTGATTATTTTGTTCAGAGCGGACATTACTTCACCGGCTAGTGTCATACCTGCCACAGCTCGCATCGTGTCGTTGCTGCTATATGCGAGGTTGTACTCGTGGGTATTTGCCAACACGAACAGCTGCTGCATCTCTTGGGTTGATGGGAGGGTCGTGATGCTCGAGCCATGAATCGAAGTCACATGGAGAAGGTCCCAGATGGTATATGCGTTTTTGTAGGTCAGTTGGCTCGGTTTCATGTTCTTGCCAACGAAGGGAGCTAGAGACTGATACATCTTGTATGTGGACGAGAGAAGTTCCTTATACGAGGCCGAGTAGAAATAGTTGTTGCTGCTCACTTCGGCGTTGGCGCAGGAAGATGTGCTCTGAAGCCACGCGTTGTTCTCGGCGCCACTACCAGATCGCACCCCTGACATTGGGATTAACTGGTAGCCGTTCAAGGGAGACTGGATGATTGACCCGTTGCGTAGGGTTTCATTGGCGGCAGAGCCAACCTGCGGGTAAAGACCCTGCAGGAATGCCTGGCCTGAATTTTGGATGACACTGTCCTGTGGTGCACTGGCAGTGATTTGGGTCAGGTCCACTATTTTGGGGCTGATTCCCTCGATGTGATATGCTGAGCCGGTGGAGATGTATCGGTTGTTGAAGAAGTTACCACTCAGGTACTCTTCGGTATAACCCAGGTCGGTCAACTTGGTTGGTGCCAGAGCTTTGGCTGTGCGATCTCCATGGCGTTGGAAGATATAAGCACCTAGCACTCTCTCTGCATTGGTCAAATCTACCAGAGCTAGGGCTAGTAGCGCGAGGACTGTGGCCAGAATCTTCATGGTGTTGGGACTTGATCAAAGTCGGATGTCTTTTGCTAGTACTAAGACAACAAAAGGTCTACACTTTTTGGAAGAAGGATAGCTAGTCAATGGAATTTATTGAGAGCGGGGGACCATAATGTATGACACTTTCTGGCGTATGGTCGTGAAGGTTTCGCTTGCAGGCCGATGATTACGGAGACTTTCGACTCCTGCAGTACATGGTCCAGCGCACCGACTCGTCTGCACACACTGTGTGGATACATTCGTATAAATGCAGGTCTAGACCACTGCATCTACAAGCAAAACGAGCTGAATTCTATTTGCCAATGGAAAAAGGTCAATCGAATGTCGATTAACGTGGATTTTTCGCCACTTCGTAGACCTTGGATATACTTAGTCGGGTGTGGAGATTCCCTGGATCGTCCTCTAAAAGCTTACTTTATGTAGTGCCGTTGTTCAATCCCCACTCTCGCTCGGGCGGACGTGACATCAAGACTCCATCTTAGCTGCAGATTGACAGCGATGATTGGGAAGATTGGCCGGCATCTTTGATTGAAAGGAGACAGGTGTATAGTATTCTGCTAAGCTCGATTAGGCCGTCCAACCCCTCTTCGAACGAGTAGACTTGCAGTCACCAATAAGGATGTGTCGATACGTTCTTTTGATTGGAATAATGGAACAATTGTACAAGATTCATGGGAACTAATCATTGCTTGCATATATTGACGAGCCATTCCGTTGTCGAAAGACTGAAGACTAAAGGAATGTTCTGCGACTGCTCTTGGGGGTTTCAAGGCCCCGTAGAATACAATTCTCATCATGCTTACTATCTTTTCTCCGATGCATGAGCACCAAACTTCCACCAAGTACAGACTAGCTTCCATCTCACAGAGGGGCTGGGGTTCGGTTGGAGGCAAGTCAGCACATTATGCATTCCAGCTTAACCCAGAAGGCCGCTCAATGCCGGCCCGTTTACAGACTACCTTATCAGGTATCACTAAATAACCAATAGAGTGCAGGGACTTTTAGTTTAGGGCTAATCCGCCACTCCGAGAAATGCGGGAGAGTCCACCCTACATTCCAGTGGGGCCCCTTATTGTTGGAAGCGGCGTCGGAACTGAAACCACGCCCGATCGACAATCAAGGAGCTGTACTTTCTTCCTCTTCGATTGTTCGAACGTTCGATTCTTCTCCGCACTTGGGTGAAGCACGCTTGAAGTGATTGGCATGTCAAAACAGGGGAACTCGGGGACTCCACCGATCCGGCGGCCTCGGAACGGATTGCCGAACAGCGCATTGTACCACCTCATATCAACGCCAACATGATCGCATCTCGCTATTTGATCTTTGTCTTGTCCAATCCGGGATTAAGAAGTAACCAGGGGTTTGATAATGGAGTTTAGAAGTGAGCCGTTAAATTTGATAGCTCTGAGACCACTCAGCATAGCCCAGCAAAGTGGTGAGGTCATATCAACAGACAATTGATCCGGAGCTGATTTGGTAGACGGCAGAAAGTTCCTCTGAGTAACGTTAAACACTGTTGGCGAGGCCAAGAACCAAAGGGCTTCGAGGAATGTGCCATGGGCGATCACCCGCATCCGACTACCTGGACCATGTCGTCCCTCTGGAAAGAACTCTATAAGAAGCAGACGAAAGTAGCTTCTTTTTCTCTTACCAGCATTGATCCAACTGCCAATTGAATAGCCTGTCAAACTCTTTTCTTTTTTTTAAACCTCTATCTATCCCGAGTACCATGGAGATCGTGGAGTTGGACGCCAATCGTCCCGACGAGTGGATGATCGAGCAGGGTAGGGCAGCCCACAAGCTGCCCATTCTTGACCAGAGTGGCACTGATACCATTAAATTGTATCCTCCCGCTCCGTCAGTGTTGATGAAGGATGAACCGGCAATTCGTTCGGTCGGCGATCGCAATAAAGTGTTCGCCCGAGAGCGAGAAGGTTGGAAAGGGTACTTTCTTCCTTCCCAAGACAGCTTTATTCTTATGGCCCTGAAACTAAAAGACTGTTGTTTCTACTTATAGGTATGTCGAGTGGGAAAAGTATCCCGAAAAGAAGGCCAAGGCACGCAAGATCCTGACCTCTCAGACCTTCCCGGGCTGCCCCGACTTCCAGTTCGGACCCATTCCACCAACCAACCCTGTGCTTCTCGGTGAAGATTTCAAGGCGTGGCATGAGGCCATCGGTGGAGAGTTGGCCTCTGTTGCCGAGGACTCTTGGAACACTGTGCTGCGTGAGAAGCATCCCAATATGCTGCACCTTCTTCAATTCCCGTACAATGGAGAGCCTCCCAAGCGGTTAACGACCTCCAAGCCAATCACGCCCAATTCACTCCATTTCGTGCGGAACCATGGCGGTATCCCGTACATCGAAAAGGACCAGTTTGAGTTGTGCCTGGATGGTCTGGTCGCGCACCCGAAGACATACACCTTGGATGACCTCATGGATGAGAAGAGGTTCCCCCGCGTGGAGACGACTGTCACTATGCAGTGTTCGGGAACCCGTCGTATTGAGCAAATTTCTCTCTACGGTGGACAGGGCGACGAGGTTCCCCAGGCACCCTGGGCCGAGGGCGCCATCGGCACGGCTCGATATGTCGGTATTAGCTTGAAGAAAGTGATCAAAGATTGCGGAGGTCTGATCAAGCCGGCCAATCATCTTGAACTCTACGGTGCTGAGACCTACGTTAAGGATTTGGATGTGGGCAACTACGTTGTTAGCGTTCCTTGGTCCAAGGTCAAAGCCAACGAGGTCATCCTGGCTTGGGAGATGAATGGCGAGCCATTGCCCAGGATTCACGGGTATCCGCTTCGAGTTGTGGTCCTGGGTTACATTGGCGCTCGCAGTGTCAAGTGGCTCTACCGCATCAAAGCCATTGAAGGCCCCTCGCGCGCACCTGTTCAATCCCGCGAGTACCTCTACTTCAACCAGCAGGTGGGCAAGTACAACCTGCGCCCGACCGACGGTATTCAAATCCAAGAGATGCCCGTCAGTTCAGCGATCATGACTCCCTGGACTAATCAAGCCATCATCCATGTGGGCAAAATTCGCTGCAAAGGGTGGGCCTATTCCGGTGGTGGCCGCTGGCCCGAGCGTGTGGAGCTGTCGGCTGATGGAGGCTTCTCCTGGTATTCAGTACCAGAGGAGAACCTATCGAAGAAGGGCAAATGGACCTGGAGAACATGGGAGTTTGATCTACCCTGCGACGTGGAAGGCTGGATTGAGATCGTTTGCCGATGCTGGGACAACTCGCTCAACACGCAGCCCCTCAATGTCCGCGCAGCCTGGAATTGGGGTCTCCATGTCACTTCTTCGGCGCACCGCGTCAAGGTATACAGCATCAACAAGACCCGTGAAAGGACCAAGAAGCGCTTGGAAAGATATGAGCAGTTGGGCATTCCTCTGGCACCTCTCACTCAATATCAGGCTGTCTCGACTCAAACACCGGAGGAGTATGAACAGTACTGGAAGGAGCACGATCCCCGCGATGTGGATGAATGATTCAGTCGGGATTTCTCTGATAGTTTTTCTTATAAGATGTCACTTACATGATAACAATTATAATTGCATTTGTAAATGAACTCCCCATCCAAGTACGACTTCACTTAAACAGCAGCCGCTTGCATATTACCTTTTTTGGGAGGGAGGGAGGAGGGGACATTGAAGTGAAAATCAGTATCTGCAAGAGAGAGAAGCGGACCTCGCCGCAGTTTCGAAAAACAACCTTCTTGGAAGGTGTAAACAAGGATTAGCTCAGCAGTGCATCCATCGGCGACTCAAAGTGGTGTTCTTATCCGCCAACATCGAATTCTACCTCAAACATCCACAACTCCCCGTTTCCACAAACAGTTCAATATGTCGATTGAGCGGGTATGTATCTGCATTTCCACCCACGCGTATCTACCCCACGCAGGACTTGAACTGCACCACTTTCCTTGGCCGATTTGACAGATTGTATATTACCCCACATGACTGACCATTCCCAGGTCTCGTTCAAAGTCCACGGCGCTGTGCAAGGTACGATCACATTTCCCAAAAAACCAATAAAAGCAGAACCCTGTCAACTAAACTATATCACCTGTTCCATCACTAACGCACCCTTCAGGTGTCGGCTTCCGGTAAGAGCCCAGTCTCGCACATCCCGACCGATGATGTCATGTCAAGTTCAACAAGTCATTGACCAGAGCCCATCTTGATATTATACAGGGACTTCACGCAAAAATGTGCAGCGAGCCATGGACTTATAGGATATTGCAGGAACACAACCTGCGGAAGGGTAAGGCTGGCTGGGCTTGTCTCTAAACACCTTCAATTGCATTCTTTGTTGACGAATTGCATAGGTCGAGGGCCAGGTCCAAGGTGATGGAGCAGCCGTGGGAAAGTTCCTGCAACAGATTAACAAGGGACCACGAACGGCGCATGTGGTCAAGGTGGAGACAAACAAGCTGCAACCCGATGCTAGCAATGATGCTTTCGTGCTATTGAAAACCGCCGACTCTACGTTCTCTTCTGGCTCCCAGGATTGAATCTTTCGATCGTCTGCTAGACACGAAGAAAAGACTTGGATGATCTACCTGCTCCATCCAGTATTTTACTAGTTAATTTAACCACAATGCATCGGCCCATGGGCCATCGCTCTCTTTTGCCCCGTCAATCTAATGAAGCTCTTTCTTGTGCAGGTTTGGCCCGATGATTCTCGTCTCGGCCTTGCCATTACTATTGTCCGTAGAAATACCAAGAGCGTGCTCAATTTGTGGCACCACTTGAGCCTTCATGTGTTGACCATGATGCGTTCCATCATCACTGTAGTTTACTATGGCTAACGGACTATCGTCTAATCCTGGTCGGTTATAAGAGTAAAGCCAAACAATCCACCTTAGACATTTCTATCACACTTCTCGGCCCCTCCAGGATCTGCCTTGAATTACCCTCAAAGCCGCATTTGATATCCCCTGTCTCAAGCCGAAGGTGTCTAGCCGTCCTGCCCCGAATCCCTAACGCCGGACTCGCCTGGGCGGTGAGGTTATTGGACCGGCGGAAAATGACCACCCTATTGTGAGCACGTGACCTCGCCCATCCTTTGTGCCTGCTTTCCGAGGCATTAACGCACTATAAATAAGGCCTTCTCCACTCCGCCAAGCTTCCCTTCCCCACATATTCCCCACTTCTCTCCTCCAACCATCGAAGTCCCCTGTCATTCCTCGTTCATGAGTATCACTCATCCTTGTTCATGATCATCACTCATCCTTAATCATGTCTATGATTACTTTTCAGCATGACGTTGTATCGTGTCTTTCTCTGTTTTCTACCACCTCTCAAGACCTTCATAACCTCTCACTTCATGACTTCTCAAGAGCTTGATGACCTCTCACTTCGTGTCTTCTTACGAGCTTAAATACTTCTCACTTCATGACGTCTCAAGGTCTTGGTCTGTGGAAAGGTGAGTTCACTCTGTCTTATGCAGCCTCCTTCAACCCTTTAACTGACCCTCACATAGCTATCCTTCAAGCCTTCCACCCTCCTTCGTTCTTTTCCTATGCTATTCATTGCTGTGTTGTGGCAGGGTTTCACCCTCAGGACAATCAATACAGCAAGGGATGGCTACTTGACCTTGACGCTCCATACTCAAGACTTGCATAACCTCTCAAGATCTATATGACAACCACCCTGAACAACAATAACAACAAAAAGTCCAAACAACCAACAGATCAAGGTTCCGGTCCGTGGAAAGGTGGGTTCACTCCGTCTCGTGCAGTCTATGCCTTCAACCTTCAACTGACCTTTATATAGCCATCCTTCAAGGCTTCCACACTCCCGCGGTCCTTTCTTTTAAGACTTCAATTCTCCAGTACGACGCCTGACCGCGCAGAGAGACGAAGAGTGTGACGCATGGGACACGATACTGGCATGGCTGCGGACTGGAGAGGGCTGCGGACTGGAGAGGAGGAGGTGTGCGCATGGTCTATTAACTAGGGTGTCCCACGCATTGCATAATCCATGCTTTGCGCCCTCAAACTTAGTTTCCTTCTTATACTCAAACTTTATGAATACTACATGCATACCGCTTCGCCCCATCTTGGAATAATACCTCTGTTCAGATGCAATTCACCTTCAAGGTTGTAATGAAGCGGTGTAGGTCGACATGAAGCATAGCATCAGAAAGCAGTTTATTCTAGTTAAGCTATACAACTTTGCTTTAAAACAACCACGACGACAACTAATGGGGAAGCACATGAAGGGTCAATAGGCTATAAGGACTCTGCGACGTTACAATTATACAATTCCTAATCAAACAGATTATTACGAGATGGACTGGTTGTTGGGACCCCATCATCACTAATAGGCATCTCTTTTTTGATCTTAACTAAGAGATTCCCCACTCCTTCACATGTCCTCCAGTGCCCATGATGGTTTCCCTTTCTTGACGCCCTTCCACATGTAGATATTGTCCTTTTTTTTGGTCTTCAATAATCGATCTGCATATGACCCACACGATGTTATCGATCTCCAACTTGACTTCGCGCTCCATGCGCTTAGTCGTCGCTCTTCTTATTTGCTTGCTGCTTCTTTCCTCTCTCTATGCAGGCTAGAATCCAGGACCCGCGTTGTCATCCCCAGAGATGGCTACGATCGGCAACACAGGCTCAAGCCCACCCGTTCCTCTGAAGCTGAAAAGTCATTTCTCTAGCAGCAATACCTTAATTCACGGGATTCCAGACAAAGTATGGCATTCGGCCAAAGATGGTCACATTCCGGAAAAGCAACAGAATGGGTCAATAGCTAGGCAGACACAAATCCCGCTTCCCGTCAAGAGTTGTTGACCTATGGCTCCGGCGAGGCATTCGTTCGAGCATATTACCATAAGGCACGACTAGATATCGTCGAGGTCTACGAGTCCCTCCTAATACCGATCTTGTAGGCGGACCTTCTTCGTTACTTGATCATCCTCGCCGAAGGCGGTTACTAGAGCGACTTGGATGTCTTATCTAAGAAACTAGCCTCTAATTGGATACCTAGGGGGTACAAGGATCAAAACATCGACATAATTGTCGGATTAGAATTCGACTTTGAATAGAGAGGACCGAGCATAGATATTGCGTCCTAATTTTGCAACTAGGTATTCTCGGCATAGCCGTCATCGCGAAATATCCAAGTTATCGTTGACTGCGTTGTCAATATATTGAAGAAAATCGCCCGCGACAACTACGTTGCCCTCTACTAGATCACTTTGGATATGCTTTCGGATGTCGTGAACGTGACTGAGCCCAAAAAATGACTATCGCGATTTTGGAAAGTCTCGGACAATTGCTGGGGAAGGCTGTCGATGATCGCGACTTCTCGGGTATTAGACACCCAAAGTTAGTTGGCGATGTCCTGATCATGCCAGGAGTTTCCTTCGCTACAGCTGAGAATGGACATCCAGAGAATCAAGGATATGCCCTTGTAACGCACCATTACGAGGGCTCGTGGAAGCAGGCAGACAGAGAAGCGAAGGAAAGAAAAAAAGCAAAAGGAGCAAGAACAACAGACACATGCAGAGAGATGATCTAGGGTTGTGATAGAAAACTTTAAATAACTAAACTGAATATCTTCATGAAAGATCATATGTATGCATAATTGCGTCTAACTTGAGTACACGGGTGCAACAAGAACATACCGATAGGAGCACTCAGCCCTCAGGGGGTTTCAAATCTTTCTTAGGAGAACTATAGAGCGGGATCCAGTGAGAGAATTTGAGGCCGGTGAATTCTCGGGCTCAATGACTCAGCACACCGAAGTGGGTTTCAATGAAAGAACCCGGTTGCGCCCGAAGTCACCTGTTTCAACGGGAAGCCGGGTATGACGGTAGTCGGCTTACAGATCAGATCAAGGAAAAAGTTGACAATGAACCAGGAGGATAATGGGAAGGGTTTTGGAAATGCTTCTTGTTCGCAGGTAGTCAGTACGTCGATCACAGCCTGACCATCGGATCCGATGTGATTGCATCGGAGCGTCATATAGGGACGCCGTAGAGTGGGTCTCGGTCGAAATGTAAACTTGTAGCGCTCCAACGAACGTCGAGGAATGTCATCACTCAGGGACAGTCGTGTTCCATTCAGTTATTGATTTGGGTTCGGAGCCTGATTATTTTTTTTTTTTCATCGAGATTTCTCCTTTTCTGACTCATATCGGAATTTGACGGTTTGATACGAAAATCATGTGCTGGGTCGAATGTACTATAAAACCTACTACTTCCATGATGCTGCTAAAGCTCACTTCTTCCATACTCGAACTATTCAATCCTGAAATACAAATTCATCTGCTCATCTGGCATACACCATGAGCTTGATTTCATCAATACCAACTACAGCACCCTTCCGGGTTGCTGCACGACCCGCATACTTCCACCAAGTGGCGCGAGCCTACTCGAGCGTCGCTATTACTGGCATCAATGGCCTGGGCCGAGTGAACAGGAATCATGCGCCATTCACCTGCCAATCCAAGCGGCCCATCTCATCTACTCCCCAAAATAAGATTGACGAATTCTTCCCGCCTCCCAAGGAACCGGGTGTGAAAGAAGTCACATCAGCATGGGCTCATCCAGTGTAAGCTCCATCCTTCGACACCTTCTGGGTGGTATTTGTTAACAAATAGTCCAGTTACACCGAGGAACAAATGAGAAATGTTCAGGTGGCACACCGTGAAGCAACTAACTGGTCGGATTGGATCGCCCTCGGTACCGTTCGGGTCTTTCGATGGGGCATGGACTCTGTCACTGGCTATCGGCACGCTGAGCCAGGCGAGAAAACATCGAAGAGATTCATAATGACGGAGAAAAAATGGATCACTCGTTTCATTTTTCTGGAGAGTGTGGCAGGCGTACCTGGTATGGTGGGTGGCATGCTGAGGCACTTGCGCAGTATTCGCAAAATGAAACGAGACAATGGATGGTATGTACCCGACAATCTTGCAATAATGTTTGAAGCAACAGACTAATGATATTGTCTAGGATTGAAACCCTCCTAGAAGAGGCATTCAACGAGCGGATGCATCTTCTGTCTTTCCTCAAACTAGCCGAACCCGGCTGGTTCATGCGTCTGATGGTGCTGGGTGCCCAGGGCGTCTTCTTCAACGGCTTCTTCATTTCCTACCTCATTTCACCTCGCATCTGCCACCGATTCGTGGGTTACCTCGAAGAGGAGGCCGTCATCACCTACACCCGCGCTATCAAAGAACTCGAGAATGGCCAACTCCCCGGGTGGAACAACCTTCAAGCACCTGATATGGCAGTGCAGTACTGGCAGATGCCGGAGGGCTCACGCACCATGCGGGACCTTCTCATGTACATCCGGGCGGACGAAGCCAAGCACCGTGAAGTGAACCATACACTCGGCAATCTGGACCAGGCTGCGGACCCCAATCCCTACGAGTCCAAATACCGGGATCCGACCAAGGAGCATCCGAGCAAGGGCATTGATAACCTCAAAGGAACCGGATGGGAGCGAGACGAGGTCTTCTAAGCGACTTTTTTTTTTTTTTTTTTTTTTTCCATGGTGTTGGTGACAAGGTGAAATATCGCATCTCATCTGTAAATATTGGCATACATATTGTACATATTACGGGCCAACACCCGTAGACGGCCCAAAAGATAATTCCGTCTGGGACGCGGACGCGGAACGCGGGGCGAACTAAACCCGACACGGAAATTCAATCACATCAGGCCCGAATCATCCGATTTGAAGAACATGTATTATTTTATTCATGGAAAAGAAATAAAAGAGGAAATATACCAAAGCCGGGTACATAAGATCTAGATCTGTACACAGGTATACATCATGGCCTATGGATATAATTGGATACCGTTAGGGCTGTGATAGAAACGTGTGCGACCCCCTTTACCCGTTCGGTCCGCCCCTTTTGACCCAAAGAAGTTTCTCGGCCGTCGATCCACGGCTTCATTAAACCTCGTGGCCTTTGTTCCGCCGTTGGCCGTGCGACCAACGGTCTCGCCTCGCTTCGATTTTATCATTCTATCATCAAGTGAAAAGCTGTCGAAATTTCCTTCGATCACGCATTCCTCATCGAGTACAGATCGAGTACACATTCCATCGCCGATCGACAAACCCCCTACTTGAACAGGTGCTGCGATGCCATCAGAAGTCGCCATGGAGGAGCCGCAACTCGCTGACACCGATTTGTCCTCGCCTCCCGTTCGCTCTTCGTCGCCCTCGCCCTCTGTTCCTGCCACGCCGGCTATCTCTTCATATTCCTCGCCAGACAGAACCTTCTCCTCCGTCTCGTCCCACTCCGCGTCCTCTGCGACATCGGCTGATGCACGGTCATCAGTCTCGACCTCGTCCCGCCGCCATGGATACATCCGCGCTTTTGGCGCCGAATTCGCCGATTCGGCTCGCCATCGCGATAGTGTCATGAGTCTGGGCAGCATTGCACATTTACAATATTACTTTGCCAGGACGGGCCTGCTAGATGGAAAGACCGGCCGCAGCAAGGAGTTTAAGAAGAAGAACAAGGACAATGTGCCCCGGGTGCTGATCACCCCCAACGAACGGCATATTGATGGCCCTGTCGCCAGTCCAACGGACATGACTGAGTCGCCGGAGGCTGACGATATCGATGACGAGGACGGGGAAGTGATGCTGCCCCCTACGGTTAGCACCTACAGTATCAAGACACACCACATTCCACCTCCGCCAGATCTCATGACTCTCCGACGGGACTTGCAGGCTGCATTGGACAAGGCGGAGGCCAATATCGAGGCAATTGAGAACGGGGTAGAGCCTCCGCCCCGAGAACCCATTCGGACCAGTCTTTCTCCGGGGGATATCTTGGAAACTCTGGAAGACGATGCATCGCGAGAAGTGCCGACTCCCCAGACTAAGGAGGAGGCACAGGGAATGTGCATTCTAGACGATGTGACCATGGCTATCAGAGCAGCGAAGATCTACTATACCACCCACGAACACCCAGACCGCTTGGCATCAATCAAGAGCGAGCGTGAAATCCGCAAGGACCTCCTTCATGTTCTTGATGTTCTGAAGCGCTGGGCTGCAAGACACTTTGCCACCGGATTGCGGGATGAGGAGCGCGATATGATCACCGGGTGGATTTCCGGTGTCCGGACTATGCTAGTTCGCGAGAAAGCACTAGAGGATCTGGAGGCGAGCGAGCGAGCGAACTGGGACTGGGCCCAGGGAGACTGGACCGGACGGGAGCGAGCTCGCGAGGAATCATTTCTTCGGAGCTTGATGCCCGATGGCCATACTCTGCCAGAGTGGACGCCAGTCGAAGACACTCCCAGCTACTCTCTTCCCACTGCATTTCTCGAACGTTTCAGGGATGGCCGCGTTCTTGTCCAGTTGCACAACATCGCCGTCAAAAAGTCCAAACGTCCCTTCGGCGAGATCAAGACATTCCACCAGGACGTCGCTAAACCGTACCGGCCGGCGGAAAACCTGCGGTTCTGGATTAAAGCCGCGGAGTTGCGATGGGAGCTTCGACTCAAGATCGACGACGTGATGGATGTGGTACAGAACAGCAGCGAAGTGGCCTGGAAGCAGTTCGACACAGCCTTGCTGGCCTGGTGCAAGACGGTACGTGAGGAGTTGGTACGGGACTGGCAGGCAGCCAATCCCGGTCGACCGCCGAGTGCCGGTCTGATTTGAGATTTGGTTCATATGCATATGCTCGGTTGTTCTTTTTTTAATATGTTTGGTCTCCTTTCTGCTGCGGCCCCTTGGCTATAGATACCCCTGAATGTCTCCGACTATTCTGCCCGTCTCCGCATCCGTTGATCTTTTTTTTGTCCGATTCTGGTCCCATTCAGAATTTTCTTGTATATTGTTGATTTTATTTTCTTTATTGGTTGGGGGCTTGGCACTAGATTACGGTTATACATAGTGCACATGCATAGATGAGCATTACGCTTAATACAGAGTTATATCAACGGGGGAGACCGTTACGTGCAGCCCCGTCGCATTGACGCTAGGGCACATGGGCGCTGATCGGCCCCTTGAAATGAGCCCACACGTCCGCGTAGAGCCGAGCTTCATTTATAGATCGGCGCGAGCCCTCATGGGGGGGACCGGTTTTAACTAACGTACCTAGGTACTATAAAGCAAAAGTGTATCAATATCAATATCAATATACTTGGCAGAAAAACAGACTGAGATAGCGAGTTATCTCGAAATCCGACAAATGATTTCATCGGATCCGCATAGGGTGACGATCCCTTGAATTACAGAGGGGAGGCGCGGGTACCTGGTGGCCCATAGTTAAGCAGGCAGGTACAGAGGTACCTGTACCTGTACCTGTGTACCTTTCTGCAGCGCATTTGTACTCTGTACCGGCCACTTCATCCCTCTTGTCTCAACTTCGCAGTTTGCTGCCCAAACCTCTTTAATTTGGTAACTTCTTCTTTTCCCTCTTTGTTCAAACCCGGTCATGTAGCCATTATTCTACTGAGTCTATCTGTGACAAAACCACCCGAGCTCATCTCAAACCTTTTCGCCCTTTACCGAACGAGACGAAACATTCTTTGCTCATCCCTATCTGAACCGCCCTTTTCTTTCAACCATTACGGGCCTGTATCCATGCATGCCACAGTCGTCGGCCCAACTCTTTCTGCGACTGACATCGCACCGCCATCCTCCAGCGCGTCCGTTTTGTCTGCATCTCCTCCCCCCGCCGACTCCCCAAATGAACACGGTCCATCCCCTTTGCGCCGCTTGAAATCCAAGTCCTCCCTTTGGAGTATTGGGAGCAGCAACCACAGCACCCACGAAGACGAGATAGCCCCCCAAGAGCCAAATAGTGCGGAGAGGAATAACGGCCGTTCCATCTTTCGCCGCCTGTCTCCCGCCCTCGCGGCTCGGGTAAAGCTGCTTGACGGCGGCAGCAAGGTGAACAGTGCGTCTCGCAGCCAAGCAGTCGGTCGGATCCCAGAAAAACACCTCAAGGAGCTGGACAGTCTTCACCAGGATTTGTCGATCAAGGTTGAGAGGAGAGGCCAAGCCTGGAACGGTACGACGAACACGTCTCCGTCAACGGCGCGCGCCCCAAAACGAGGCGCGGCCAACACTCTTAGATTAAACGCGCTCGGTCAAAGGTTAGAATACGGCGACGCCGTCGCTGACGGTCCAGAGCACCCCGTTCTGGCCGCCGCACAACCTCCGGTGCCTGCCCCAGACGCACAGAACAAATCGCCCCCGACATCCATGTCTATTGCGGAAGCCGCTCCAGCGCCATTGCGCGCTGATCCAAAACCAACATCAAATGGCTCACCCAACGTCAAGGCGGAAGATACCCGCACCGACTTCGAGAAATACGTCGACGACACAAAGCGGAATGAGGAGCAGTCTGAGGAGCCAACACCTGCTCCCCCGCCTAAAGATTCCCCGCCCGACTCTTCGATCACCTCTTCCTCAAGTACGCAGTCATACTTCAACCCGAGAGGGTTGCAGTATGCTGACTCGATATACTCTTTTTCCCGTGCCTCTTTCAGCAACCAGCTCTCCCAACTGACTTCTATTCCCCTTCCCCAAGCGGAAGTACTCGAGACGAGCATTTCGAACATCCCGACCGCCCCTGCAGCCGTTCGAGCTTTGAATGGACACGCTGACCAGATTCAAATTTGGATCTCAAGGGCGTCAAACGTCCTTAGCGGCTTGGATGCCGATGATGATGTGGAATGGGCAGCAGCAGGTGGCCGAGAAGGTCTTGAGGGTGTTGACAAAGCCATTGTTCAGTTCGCCACACTCGTCGACGTCTACATGTCATCGATTGAGAACGTGCAACTAAGGGACGACATCGCCAAGGTCGACGCGGATAGCTTGAGGACTATGATCAGTCAGATGGAGACCATCACGCAGAAATGGGCAGGGATAGAAAACAAGCTCAAGGGCGTGAAGGAGCTTGTGGAATTGGCAATGGAATGGGAGGAGCTGTGGTCCAACGTCCTAGGGGATGTGGGCATGGAGATTGATAATCTGAGTGGGATGATTTTCGAAATGGAAGAAAAGCGTCATCAGAGTCTCATGGACCCCAGTGAATTAAGCGGCGGTCTTGATATCAACGAGCTTGAGACCATTGTGGAGGAATCTCCGACCAAGGCCCCATCGCCTGCCAGCCGCTTGGGCATTGGTCCCATGTTGACTGCGGCGTCTGGCACGCCAGTCATCAAGACTCCGCTGGACGATACCAGTTACTCCAACCTCATGGCGCTGTTCGCACGCATGCAACCGTTGCGGGCATCCTTGGACTTCTTGCCAATGCGACTATCGATGTTCCAGTCCAGAGCCAAGGATGTCTTCCCAAGCGCGTGTGAAGAACTTGACGAACGGCGAGATCGCCTGGAGAAGAGCTACAAGGTGCTCGAGACAGACGCTACGGCCTTGAAGAAGGAGCTGGGGGAGGATAAGTGGATTATAGTGTTCCGCAACGCAGGTAGTCAAGCACAGAAGATGTTTGACTCGGTCGAACGTAGCATTGCCAAGTTACAAGAAGGACTGGAAAGCAATGCACAGGTGAATAACCCGTCGACCTTGACCAAGCGGATCGAGAATTACGAGGCAAAGAAGACACACTACGTGCCTGCCATCGAACGTGTGATTAATATCATCCAAAAGGGTGTGAATGATCGTTTGACGGTCAATGGCGAAATCTTGCGACTTTTGTCGGATATGACGTCTCGAACGGATGCACTCAAGGCTAGCCTTCGGGTGATGGATTCATCTTTGGAAGATGTGCATATCATCAGGGGTCAGCAATTGCGAGATTCCATCTCCAGTATCGTCACAATGGACAGCCCGGCGACAGGTAGTGTCATCGACACACCCAGCAGCTCGCCTGCATCCTCAGTTATTATCAGCGGGAATGGATGGAAGACGCCCTTGGGTGGCTCAAGCCATCGCGATTCGTCAGCTGGCAGTGCTTCGACACGTTCGACCATGTCCAAGATTCGACGAGCATCTGGCCTTCCGGGTGCAGTGTCTTTGACTGGACGGAAGTCCTCCATTCCACTACCAGCCGGACTGGCATCTCCAACATCCTCCTCCTACACCAGCAGCTCCATCACTCCAACGCCGGCTTCCCGCATAAGGTCTCGCACTCCTCAACCACCCTCTACACTCACAAATCGCCCTCCATGGCGCAACAGCACCAATTTGAATGACTTAAATCCCGGTAGCTACACTGCCCGAAAGTCGTCTGCCCCAGCGCGCACACCTCGGCCATCGTCCACCCTTCCCAATCCTTTCCGACGAGATTCGACCGTCTCTCCTGCACCAGGGGCTCACCCGGGACGATCAATCAGCCGCTTGTCGAACCGGCTAGCTTCGTCATCCCGCAGTCCTGCACGGAATATCTCGTCACCCACGCCAGCTCGGTCTTCCCTGCTTGATCCACCCCCTTACAGTCGTCTTCGCAGACCCTCAGGCCTGTCCGAGGCCCCTCGCAGCCGACAAAGCTTCGCGGGCGTCCCGTCATTTGGCCGCAGCGTCTCAGGGGCTCAAGAGCCAATCCACAGCCCAAGCAAATCGACGCGCCCAGGCACCGCGTTAGGTCACTCCTCGAACAAGCGGGCCAGTCTACTCCCGTTGCCGAAGCGAAATGACAAGATCGCCGCGCAGAAGGTGGACACACGACCGCCATTCAGAGTATGATCTCTTCTTCGATCTCCCTCCCCCTCTACATTTTCTCTTCTATCTCTTGTCTTATGTTTATCTACTTGTGCATTGCGTCCTAGTCTACCTGGCCATCCTGGGCGAGGTCGACATAGATGAAGGGCGCAACATGAATATTGAGGGTCAGGTTAAGCGTGATATCCCATGTGTGCATGGTATTGTTTGAGCGTTGGGTCACTTCTTCGGTTTTTTTGTTTTCAAGGTCCTTACCGATGTCGGTAGCATCCCCTGTAGTTTACTGTTTCTTTCCCCTTGATAATGGAACCTTTGTTATCTAGAGCGAGCTCTTCATTTGCATGGCGTTTCGGTAACTCATCTATTCCCGAGGTTTAGATGTCGTCTAACTATGTATATATTTCTATCATCGCTTCAAAAGCATGACTCCATCCCCAGAGTCCGCCTAATTACCCAGCTCCCGGCCAAAAATCAAAGCATCAACTAATTCCTCGCTATTTGCCAGCCGGGCAGCCTTCGGAACTCGTCCGATCACACTAAAGCCCAGCTTCTCCCAAATACGGATCGAGGCCGGGTTATTCGCAAAGACTAGGTTGAAGACAGAATACGTGTATCCCTATAAAACCATTAGAACAAAGGAACATGCAGCTCTGAGCATGAAGTATGAAGTTACCAAACTAGGCGCAAATTCCAAGTACGCCTCGCCCATTGCCTGTCCGACACCCTTGCCACGCGCAGCAGTGGTAGTAATAAAGCCAGCATTACAGATATGCGAGCAGCGACCTGGAGAAATTAGCATCGATATCAAAAAAACAACAATTCCCAAACCACGCAAGATTCCAGGAACTCACTCACCTGGATAATTCGGCTTGATATAAAAAGTCCCCAAACAAACCTTCTCCCAATCCCTGCCCTCCTGAAGCCCCTCACCCCCCTCCTCATCCAACACAGCCAGAACGGCAAACGTACCAAACCAGTACTCGGCAAATTGCTCTAGACTCATAGGCTGCTCCATGGGATATGTCGAGCCGCGCTCGATCTCCGCGCTGAACTCGACGTGCAGGAACTTTACCAGGTCTTTCGGGACGCTAGATGGTCCGCCTGTAATTGGGTACAGGGTAATTCCTGCCGAGTCGACCTTGGGCAGTGTCGCGTGCCGGGCTTTTAGAGAGCTGGCGGCTTGGATGTGTGCCTTGGGTGGGGGGTTGCGGGAGGAGGGGTCTTCTAGCATGGCTGGCATTTTGAAAATGTGTATCTCGTGTGGATTGTAAGTGCGTAATGTATTAAGACCCAATTGGAATATTCGAGTCAATCGAAAGCTGGATTGTATAGAATGCAATCTCCGACCAAATAGGGGATTTTATAGCCTTATGTAACGGGTCCCCACCCGCGCCCTATACACTACATGTGCAGATCTAGAATCATCTTTTTTGCATTCCGTCTAATTTCAAGAGCTACTATCTCTCCAAATGATAATTCGTGGTAGGGATAGAATCTATCCCACTATTCAATCCCCAGTAGCGCAGCGATCAGACGAAGCGAATTCCTATATTCGATGCACAGGTGCTCCACATGGTCGTGAATATAGTTATCCGGACAGGCAGCAGGGTACCAAACACGCAAATTTATATCGATACCATCGCCCGTATCTTTGAACTGCTGCAATGTCCATGAGGCGGTAGTCTTGTTATCGTGATCTAAATACGCACGTCCAGCATTGCTGAAGATATACGACAGATCCCGGTCCTGCATGACGAAATCGGGAGCGGGTGAGAGTAGATCCAGATACGTCCGTGTTGGGATCCCACCCAATGTCTCTGTGACTCCAGTCATGTTTCCGAGGTACAGCTGGTAATGCTCGGGGTGGGAGGGGAAGAAGAAGCCGTGGATGAATTCCCGGATGGTTGGCGGAGGGGTGGAAGTATCAATGCGGTGGAACATAGTCGTGAGCAATGGGCGAATCATGGATGTATTCAGTTTCCCTGTCATCTTGATGATGGCATACCCGTCTCTGAATATTCCGTTGGAGTTGTCGAAACACGTTGTCAGGATTTCGCTTGCATTGGCGGTTTCCTTTTGAAGTAGATGGTCAAGTGCTTGTCCGTCCTGGCCGTATAGTTGATTTTTCAGTTTCAGTATGTCTACCCGGGCTTGGTTTAGTTGGTTTGTTATGGCCTCCACCTTGACGGAACCGCGTGGGTCGGGGACTGGGGTTGGCATGCCATTGCTTCGAAGGTTCAGAAGTGCGCGAGTGGCTGCTCGTAGTTCGAGACGATCGACGTGGCTTTCGTCTATTATTCCAAAGCTTGTGTTGAAGGTAAAAGTCAATCCGTGAGTATTATTGAGGGCTTGCAGGGGATCGAAGGCTAGGGCGCTCGTGCGAAGCTATGGTAATTCGGATTGCTTAGTAGGGACAATCGCTGAATGATGGATAATTCGTAACATGTTAAAGGCTTACTGTATCGTTCGGCAGATCTGAGCACGAGACACTACTAAATAGGCATAAGATGCCATGAATGGAGAAGAAAAGATTGGCTAAGCAAGGCATGTTGAACAGCTTGGAGAAACGCCCAGTGATGGAAACCGTGGGAGGAACTACTCGCTTTCTTATAGGTACGCAGACCTCGGGAGACGTGGAATATCTACGCATGTCTGCCCGGATGTGGACTATTATAACTATCCAATACATAACTTGGAAACCACGGACTGTAACCGCAACATGACCACGAGAATTGTACGACGTAGAATGAACATATCTACCTGTGCAGGTACAACTTGAAACCGGACTCCAATACAACACCTGCTATGCGAGTTGCTTTCGTATGGTCGCATTGTATAAATACATAGGTGTTGCGCAAGTATCGAGAGATGCCCGCATCTCGATACAGTCATCGAAACACCCAATTGATCTCATCCGATGGCTCATTGTTTCTCACCCTCACCCTCGCCTTCGCCTCCGTTCCTGATAGCCTGCAAGAGTTCAAAAAGCTGCCCAATTTGTTGATCTGCAGGGAGACCAAGTTAGCAAACCCGAACGAGCTTCGACTCGACCAACCCACCACTCATTTTGTTCAGCTTTGCCTCATCCAATTTCTCCCCAGCCCAATTATCACCCTCCAACTTCTGCGCGTAGAGCTGCCACTCTGTCAAGAATCCAATCTGTCGATACCCGTCAGTCCCGGCCTTGGTAGCACCACCTTCTTTTCACTCAATCCCTTCCTCCTTGTCCAATGTATCCACGGGAAGACAGAACGTACAATGTGCAACGGGTTTTCCGCGGTCCGATGTGCCCGGAACTCTTTCTTCACATATGAATCGCCCAGAATGCGCATTTCCGGGTCGAGCTTCCGGTGGACGCGCAGAATGCGGCGGTACAACTGCAGCGGCGGGAGAAGCGCAAGGGCCTCAGTGAGGCTTGATTTGGAGCCGATCGAGGCCGGCGTGGCCATAAGCAAGCGGTGGGCGAGGCGCATCGTTGCGAGTTGCGAGTTCTCAAAGTTCACGGAATGACATAATTTCTGGGGAAGTTGGAAGTTGGGAGACTTCGGAGTCGGAAGGCGGCGAGCGCGGCCAATCATCCCCGATGCGATTTTTCTTCGAATATACACGACACTTTAAACTTCTCTAACGTGAGCTACTGCACGCTTTAAAATTATCCCAATTGCAAGGTGCTCAAGTAGACTGCTCGTTCTTTTGCATTTCATGCGATCATTCATATCGGAGCTTGTCTACGAATCCTTGACGCGGTCTCTTTGAACATCAAGAACCACCGAGACAGCAGGGGATCCAATCTAGAGGATATTCTCAAAATGCTACCGACACCCGACACCTCACATGTGTCATTCGACACCATCTACGAGCCATCCGAGGACTCATACCTCTTCTTGGACACACTCTCTTCACCATCAGAATCCAAATGGCTATCCGAGAGGTTCCAAAGTGCCAATCCCACGCCTCTAGTGGTCGAAGCAGGTACAGGCTCCGGGGTAGTGTTAGCCTTTGCAGCAGCACAGTCGCAAGAAATCTTCGGACGCCGAGACATCCTCACGCTGGGAACAGACGTGAACCGCAATGCCTGTATCGCGACTCGAGACACAGTGTCAACAGCCATCAAAGAGCAGCAAAAAGCGCAACACAACGCTGCCGCTGATACAGACTTGCATGCAATTCACATTTCCTCTTTAACGGCCGATCTCTGCTCTGCTTTGCGGCCCGGCAGTATTGACGTGCTTTTTTTCAACCCACCTTATGTTCCATCAGAGGAATTGCCACGTCTACCATCCGCGGAAGATAATGACCCTGCTACATCGAAATCCATGTCTCGCTCCGCCAAGTTTGAGAGCGATTCGTATTTTTTATCACTGACGTACGCGGGCGGCGCGGATGGTATGGAGACCACGAATCGACTATTAGATGCTATTCCTGATATCTTGTCATCCCGTGGAGTAGCTTATGTGCTGCTTTGCAAGCAGAATCGGCCTGATGAAGTAATGGAACGCATTCGCAATTGGGGTGGCTGGTGTGCCGAGACAGCTGGCTCGAGTGGTATGCAAGCCGGGTGGGAAAAACTGGTCATCGTTCGGATATGGCGAGAAGATTGCTCGTGATAGACGGTGCGGCCCGGGAGAGAGTTTGCATATATTCGCATTTTAAGTGGCGCATTGCCTGCTCCATCCTGTTTTATATCGGGTGGATTCTGAGGTTCAAACCAAGCTTCATCTAGAGAGTTGGTAAGCCGACCATTTGTGAAAGGTATATAGCTAAATTCCAATACGTGATAATAATTTCTAAGATGTTGTTTAAACTCAAGTTGTAATCAGCGCATTTACTATGGTGGCATAGAATCACCCTCCCATCGCGATCGCCACATAAATAGTTACTCCAGCCCGATCTGGCCGATGCTGACACCTCTTTGAGTGCGTCTCCTCCCTCGCGTACTTCAAGCCTTTCACCAATACTCTGCTTTTCCCCGAGAATTGAAGTTTAAAAGCAGAATCTCAGTACTAAGTGAAACCGACAGCAGGCAACTCCCTTCCAGAAATGAAATCCATGGAAATGCAGCTCCAAGGCCTTGCCTGGGTTCAAAAGACTTTCCATCTTGAACCCCAGTGGACAGTGGACCCGGATCTTGGGGCTATCAAGCAAACAATACAGTCGCTACGGCCGTCCAGCACAGTCCAGGTGACCTTCCTCACCCAGGGCGCCTTCAACAAACTATATGACGTGAAGATAGACAATGAGGTTTTCATTATACGTGTTTCATTGCCCGTCGATCCGTACTATAAAACCATGAGTGAAGTATCGACAATGGACTGGATATCCCGCACCGCAAGCATCCCAGTTCCCCGAGTCATCACTTATCAGTCTTCTCGAGAAAACCCCATCGGATTTGAATGGATCATCATGACCAAAATGCCTGGAAAGCCCTTGAAGGAGATATGGCGCTCTTTACCATTTTCTGCGAAAACAGACTTAGTTGAACAGCTTGCAGCCTACTCTAGTTACCTTTTTCGGAACCAACTACAGGGGATTGGAAATATCTGTAGGGTAGCATCTACCCTTGATGATTATTCTATGCTAGCCGAAGCGACATGGCCTACTGGAAATTCAGCATATTCCAATGAGTCACCTCCATCCAAAGAGGAAAATTTGCCTTGGGACTTGCCAGATGTGGACAGAATTGTCTCTATGCACTTCTTTTGGGGATCGCATATCCTTCAGGATGTTTATCGAGGGCCGTTTGGTTCAAGCAAAGACTGGATTGCATCGCGTCTTTCTCTCAGTGAGAGAGACTGTCAGTCGACACTAGACAATTTACCGTCTGGCGAACTCGAGAGTGACGATGAAGACGAAGCAGATGATGCAACAAGAACATTGGAAATTGTTCGAAAACTTCAAAGCCTGCTTCCGTCTGTCTTTCCGCAAAATAGAGACAACCCAGAGCCCTCAATGATGGTTCATGACGATCTCTCTAGCCGAAATATCCTCGTCCTTGATAGTGGAGAACTCGCCGCTGTTTTAGACTGGGAATGTGTTTCGGCACTTCCTTTATGGAATGCCTGCGATTACCCTGCATTCTTGAAAGGGCGACCACGACGTCTAAAACCCGATCTAGGACGATATAAACTCGAAGCGGATGGACAACCCTCCGATCTTTACTGGGAGCACCTATGGGAGCACGAGGTCACCCTCCTTCGTGACGTGTTCATTGAAAGGATGAAAAGACTAGAACGGGGATGGATGGATGTCTTTAACAAGAGCCAGCGTCAAAGAGACTTCGACATTGCAGTACAAGGCTGTGATAATGAGTTTATTGCCCGGCATATACGTGCATGGATTAGTGACCTCACTGCCGGGGTAGACAGCCCTCGGAGCCTACGCGATAGGATCGATGAAGATTAGGCAACTCAAGGCAGCCCGGTGTAAATGAGAACTACACCATGCGGGCAACTTTCCCTTCCAAGCCGAAAGTGGAGTGAATTATAATTACAAAATTATAGCTCCAACAAATAACTAACTACATAAGCATAATTTGGGACGCTATAGCCTTCTGCATAGTAAAGATTAACTTCTTCCACCTCGACAGCTGGCAGAATACTGTCACAGATTCCAAGGTTTCCATAAATCTCGTATATAGGCTATATAACATAGTTCTGTTGGGTAGATATAGGGATCCTCACTTCTATTTCTTCCTCCCTCATGTCTCTCCTCTCTCCCAGTCTCCACAGGCGGTGTGGGCGCAAAAGCACGGTTACTCCGTAAGCTGGGGCCAAGTCGGGGCCAAGTCGGGCCAAGTCGGGGGCCATGTGGGATGCAAACTCCGGGAAATGAACATGCAACGTGGACGTGGCTTGGTTGGCCCCATCCCACTTGAGTACCATTTGCCTTCTTGGGACTACATATTGGGGGTACTCCGTAGTGTGATCATCATTGCTACTAGCGAGCGAGAACCCGTATAAGTCCAGCTTGGCTTAAAAAAGATCTTTCTACTGGTAATCTTTCTGCTAGTACATATTGGATCACTAGACCGAAATCAACACGTCTTTGAGAGCCAGATATAAGAGAGGGCAAAAGAAAGTAATGATAAGAGCCCAAAGACAGCCAACTTGTCTCCATGACGCCATAGACACCGTAGCAGAGAATCAAGGATCATATCATCCCCTATTTCGCCCTAACTTTCTTGGCTCAGTTTTGATCATGCGTCAGCTTTAAACCCAAGCCATAAAACTATGTAATTGTTTCTTGGCTGAGATGTCCACCCAGCTTACAGAGTACTGGGGATCAAAAGACCTACGATCTAACCATAGATGGGCAACGGGCAGAGACTTTATTGATCCATGGACGCTGCAAGACACGATCCTTGCATCATGTTCAAAGCGAAATTCTCTACCATGCTAGGCTCGGACAAGATCCGGGGTCTGGTGACCGGAAACATGCCGTATTTTGCCGTATAGTTCGGACGTACCCCGGGGACCAAGCTGTCAAGACCGTCTACAGACTAACCTAAAGAGGAATCAGCTTGGACCACCGTTTAACACCACCGTTTGACACGCGCTAATCATTGACCTTCCTGATTAAGCTTGACGCAACTGTCACGTGACACAAATGGTGGCCTAAGTTGGGGTCACGGCGATGCGAGCTGTCTACACCATGAAATAGGTATGGTGTAGTGCCTAGGTGGACTTATAACAACTATAAAGACTAAACTCGGAACATCATCCTTCTGATTGAATATCCAGCACATAGTCAATCGGAACAGGGCTGCGAGATCGTGCGTTTATCAGATTGGACCTCTAGAATTTGCCAATATTTTGTTTCAAGAATTTCTCTAATTTCGCCCATGTATTTACTTAGTGTTGGGGCAAGCGGCGATTGAATCAATACCGACGTAAATACATGCCTTATTTTAGGTGGAAATAAGCATGAGAAGCAACAGTGGCTTTCGTGGAATGTGGATTTCTCATAGACAATGGTCTTGCGGCCCGCGGTTCGGACCCATTCAAAAACAGGGCCCTGCGATGGGCCTTTCTTCAGGCCGATAATAAGCGGCACAGTTCTAGTCCTAAAGTAGCCTCAGCATAGCCATGGAGTCTGCGCAGCACAGACAGGTAGGAGGGTAAGGTCAGAAACAAACGACACTTCGGCGACGCTCCATGCCGCATCAGATAGAGAAGACCGCAAGCACAGATCGAGAACCAAAGGAGAAGAACAAGTAGATAGCTTTTTCCATCCTTCACCCTTCAGAAATGAAAAGAAGCCCCGGGTAATAAGATGACATCCCATGATGATGCAAAGTTGAAAAAGGAAACCAGATTTCGAAGACAGAGAAAAACGCCAGTCTGTACTCTGAGATATACCCAAAAAAAGAACTCAGAATCCACGCCCCCTTCCGCGACCACCACCACGACCACGGCCGCCCCTGCCACCACGGGGACCGCCACGGCCGCCGCGGCCTCGGTCCGCCTCTTTGCGGGCCTTGTTCTTGGGCTTGGGAGTGTCATCTACAAGCAAAGTGTCTAGCGGCAAGCTGTCGGGAAGGATGTAGTAGCGGATGGTGGAGCCACGGATGTTGATGGTGTCGAGCGAGATGGGGTCACGGCCCTTGGGAGTCATCTTGACGGTGCGGAGAGCAGTGTTCATCTGCGGCGAGACTGATGTGATAGTGCCATGGAGGATAGTGCCTACATAGTAATCAGTCAGCTATTGATTCGCATTGTTTCCAGGTAGGTGGCCGTAAAAGAGCTCGGGGGTCGGAGGTTGGGCCTGGAGGGAATTGATCGGCTGTCTTACCATTCTTGAGCTCAATGGTCACCGTCTCATTGGCACATTTCATCAAAAAGCTATTAGCATGTTAGCGCGCAGCTCAGAAAGATATTTGCAGATCCTAGATGCGCGTGTCGCAGGTGATGATTCCGCAGTCGCGATCGATGGGCACGTACCGGACGAGCTTCATGGTGATGAATTGTGGTCAGAGGCACAAAAATGGGTCGGTTATTGGATATCGGGACCCAACAGATAGTATGGTTGGTGGGAATGTCTGTGGGCAACGCGGATGGTGATGCCGTCGGATTACAGTGCAGCAGAGTTGGCCGTGCACGTGACATGCGTCGTCTTATCACGTGACCTCGGTTTGCGCGAACACTGCAGGAAAGAAACATCCTCTTCATTCTTTCTGCACAGGGATTATTCCACCTTGAAGCTACGAAATATCTCCATAGCGGCCTTTAAGGGCTGCTATGTTGTCTATGACTGGAAATTGGTTGGTGCACCTTGAATCAGAATATCTACAGAATCGCCCGGATCTCTTATCTGATCACAGTTATCAGACTACTAATATATGCAGGGCGTTATTGATTGACTTCAGTCGAATCTAATCGGTATAAAACGAGTATGTTCGATATTCCTAGGCAAAAGCGAGCTCAATCCTGACTTCCTAATCAGAATTTGATCGGGATTTTGGGGTCGGGTATCACGCATCGCCTTCCTGGTGAGGATGAGGATGAGAGACAACCCGCCTGCCGGATCAAGACTCTCGAGTTATAACCCCGATGACAGAACAATCTTTCGAATCGGCGTTCATGTTGCCACTAAGCTATATTCGATGCCCAGCCCTGATATCATGTCGGCTCCACTTCCGTGGGTTCGGCATAGTTATGGCCGAATGTCAGAGCCTCCTGACTCGGCACCATGCAGCGTGCAGTAAAGTCAACCGGTGCGATGCACAAGTCGAAAGAATTGTTCATCAATACGGAGTGGTCGACAGGATTGGTACAGGGGGAAATCAGCAGAACCCGAAGCACATGGCAAAGGCACTATGCAGATCCCGTCCTGTGGATACCAAAGCCGATCCCCAATACATAGTTATGCTCTTGCAGCAATCCCGGACCCATTCCTCACCTCCGGTACTTGACATTGTCAAAAATTCGGACACTAGCGTAATCGTATGCTCTCCGAGTCAGCTGCCTTTATTTCTCCCCAAATCATTATGGCCTCTATCTTCGTGTCTTGGCACTCACCCTGTTGCTTATGGATCCACACACGGTGTTACGCAAGTCGATGCAACTCTGGTCTATTTTCGATGTGCTGTAAATCTGGTGGCTCGAATATCCGTGCTCATGCTACCGAACAACTAGTTAGATTGCTGTGTCACTTTTGAGCCCCGTGTCCACCGTCATTTTTACATCTGATAGGAGTTCTCCTGTGGGTCCAATCCCATTTGATCTTCTGAACATTTGAGCGTTCCAGGGTTCCGGTTCTTAATTGCAGGTACTACCAGTCTTAGTATGGCCCTCTGATGATCAGGGAGTAAATTCCACTAACGGCGCGTTCGTTGGGGCCCAGATGAAAAAGGATCAGAAGCAAGCCTCGTCAGGTTACTCGCATCAAAAGGCCGCCTAAGTCGAGGACAACGTTGGAGTAGGTTTGCTGAGCTACTGTCAGCCACACACGAATTCGGTCAATGGCCCCCAAAATCGATCCCTGGACCCCATTTTCTTGTTGGAGCTAGATACCCACTTCGGTCCCGACCCAAGAGTTCCCTCCCTTATACTCCATCCCGCTCAGGATCATTAACACGTCTTGACTCCAGACTCGAGTCAAATCCTGCCCGAGCTTCTTTCAAATATAGGAATGTAGGCTCTGGTATAAACGGGGTTCCGATGTCATTTGTGGGGTCTCAAAAAGCCCTTTTCTTCCTGTCTACGGAGTATGACTGTGATTTCGGCCCACATTCGAAGATCATAAGTCTGACGCCTCCCTTACATGCGCTATATGAGATAGGCAATGATTACGGCACTAAACCTGTGAGGATAACAATCTAAACACGTCAGTTAAATGAAAATTATTACCAACCCAATTGCGTTTTACATGATTACCCTACCCACCCCCGGGCCTTACGAACCGCCCCATTGGTAACGGGAGTTCTAGAAGCCCTCTTTTGCACCCGTGGGCCAGTGATGGTTGGTTGCCAAACCCGGCCCCGATTTAGTAAATGGTAGTGGAAACTGTTTGCTGTTGTAACGCCCTGCCATCGGTTTGAAGCGTCTTTTTTAAATCTGCCTCTGCCTCTGCCCCTGTCGCCAGCCCAATCACCATCACCAGGAACAAAACCCTCATATCTGCCAGCATCCAAGGACTTGTAAAGAACACACTGTATGTTCCCTTTCGCTTTGGACCCCCTCCCCCTTTGGCTTTTGTCCCCTCTGGCCCCATCAGCGTGCTCGAGTATAGTCCCGCGCTAGGTTCAATGACCTAGATCAATTCCTCATTCCCGGTGACTCAAGCTCACCGAATGCTTTGTTTATTTGCAGGGACCCAGCCGATAAGTCCAAGAGCCCGCCCTTCCAACAAGAAGCCAGCTATCTATTGCCTTTGCTCGAGACAGGGCACGCGCCAGGCTACCAACAAGGCACTTTTCCAACTCCGGCCTCTGTGTGGCAATTCAATAGTCCTCCGTCAAATTTGGAAGACCATCCCCATCCAGCACACTCATTTCAAAACACCCTTCATCAGCAAAATTCAGCCGCACCATTGAATCCCAATACTAGTCTTGCTGGTTCTATCCTTGACCCAGATAGGCCACTTCCGAGATCAAGTGTACAATCATCCTCCGACGGTGTCAACCGCGAGGAGTGTTTGATAGAAAACAAACCAAGGTAAGTTATAGTTCCTGCCTTTCCCACTCAACCAGGGTAGATCACGGTTGCTGATTGATTTCGCCTTCTGCCATAACAACAGACTCGAAACCACATTATACCCTTACCCTATGTCGGTAACAGCAGGTGGATACCTTACTGGTCCGATGCAACCTAATCCTCACCGTAAGGTGTCTGTCTGTGGTCGTCATGGGGAGCATCAACTAACGAGCGCCAGAGTATGTCTGGGGCAATCACCCCTTCCAGCCACAGCAGCCACCGTCAGGACATATGAACCCTCAATTTCCCCCTTCACATCCATATCCCTCCTCTGGACCTCCAGTCGATTATCACGGAAACCCAAGCAGACCAATGCATGGCTATCACGAACAATCGGTACCACCATCTTACCTTCCTGGGGCGCCTAGTAGCGCTCGACAAAGCCAATTACAGTGGTAATTTCAATTTGAACGCGCGTGCAAACTACCAATACGACAATGCTAATGATCTCCTTGTCTCTAGTCCTTCGATAGGTCGCCCTTTACCAACTCACTCCGGGGGTACTTTACCTGACCGACCACAAATGCCTTTGTGAGTTTCTATTACAAGTTGCCCCCGCCACCTGAGGGTCTTCTAATCAGTTTTGTTTAGCTCACCACCTTATATGATGAGCCAACCGGCCTATTATCTCCCCGGAGCATCGCCAACCCCGTGAGTCAATCCAGCCGAGGGGCCCAAGGATGCACTAACAGAACAAATTAGACCAGCGCATCAAACTTCTATGAGTTCACGGGGTTCTTCAATGCCTACCGAGCCTGTCTTTGCCTCACCCAACCCAATGCCACCCGCTACCGGGTCAGATCACCGGATCCTCCCGGTCAGCTCACGACCTCGACCTCAATGTTGGGAGCACGGGTGCAATGGTCGCGAGTTCTCGACCTTTAGCAACCTCCTACGACATCAGCGTGAAAAGTCTGGTGTGGTCGCCAAGGCAGAATGCCCAATTTGTGGAGCAGTCTTTACTCGCACGACGGCGCGCAACATCCATGTTGCGCAGGGCAAGTGTAAAGCGCCAGAAGGGGAGTCATCGGCCGAGTAGATGACACCTCTCATGTATATTCCCTCTATTTTCTTTCTTCATGGACATAGATACCGAAGCAAAGACCTAATTCGACGTTGATCGTAGACGGACCCAAATGGTGCCTGAGGCATCAGCTGGGTGACTCAAGGTCGCGGCGATCGCTGGGTAAATCGTTGCGTCTTCAACAATTCCATTCACGAGAAATGCCTACTTCTATTCCGTTGATTCTGTGCAAATCGGAGATTTTATTACTTTTACCTCCTATACATCCGTTACCAGTGTGAGCCTGTAAAAATATCCATCGGCCGCGGCCATGGCATCCATCTTCACCTACGACCCTGACCCGCCGCGGGTCTCGTCCCCGTGGTCGACCTCGGGTTCGTCTACTCCCCAGGCCAACCCGGTCAAGGGGCGAGGGCTCGCTATTCGCGCAAAATCCAGTTCTGCACTGAATCGCGCCGACCCGGACTCTCTCTCTGATTATGGAATCACCAAACTAGAGCCCGAGCCCCAGGAGGGTCCAACGGAGTACAAGCTACATTTGCTCCTCCGGCCGCGGCGCCCTTACCTGTCCATGTCGACTGGTCATGTAATCGCCGGCTCGTATCACTCTCGTGCTCATCTACCATCTTCCAACTCGGCTTCGCCGGCCCAGGATGCAACTCCTAGGCCCATGCAGGCCAAGTCGTCTCAGAGCCGCCAGCAACGCCTGCAGGGGTTAACAACCCAGCTACTATGGCGCCTGCAGCAGTCGTCGCCATTTCATTCATCCACAACGGCAAACTTGGTCGTCCCTGTTCTGCCAGAGGCAACTCCGCAATTAGGTGTGCCCTCGAAACCGGCTCGGTTGCTACCCGGTCTCGAGGAGAGCCGAGGTGCACTCTACGAGATTGGCGTTGCTGATGATGGCACCTTTGTCGGTCTCACCCAAGATGAGCTTGATGAGAGTGTCACCAATTTGCAAGCCATGGCGGCGAGTCTCGCTTGTAAGGTTGAGATGTTGCGTCGAGTCATCGTCGGAAAATGCGAGTGGGCAGAAGATTATCCTTCTGCACCGCCTGACCTGAGCAAGAACAACACCGAGAGCCTGTGGGTTGCGGAGGCCCTGGTCACCCCGGACTTGGATTTCTATAATATGTCTCCAGATCGGACGCAAAAAACTAGTGATGACGTGTCCACGGCAGATTCTGCAACGGAATCTGCTTCGGAAGAAGACTACTCTCATACCGAGCAGATTCGTATATCCATTGCGGGTCCTAGTACTTCAGGGAAATCCTCTCTCCTCGGCACTCTGACATCGTCTTCGTTGGACAACGGCAGAGGCAAGAGTCGGCTTAGTCTTCTAAAACACCGCCACGAGATCTCGTCCGGAATTACCAGCTCTGTCGCCCAGGAGTTAATTGGATATGCGGAGGGTACGCCACCAAGCGTGGTCAACTATGCATCGGGAAATGTGGCAGCATGGGACGATATCCATGCTGCCTCCAATGGAGGTCGTCTGGCCTTTGTATCCGACCTTCCAGGCTCTATCCGGTACTTGAAATCTTCCTTGCGTGGCCTGGTTAGCTGGGCCCCACACTACGTGATGCTCTGCATTCCAGCCAACTGCGGTGAAGAGCCGACAGAAACAGAAGCAGGCTCGGATCATATTGCTGAGATTGATCTTTGTCTGGCCTACTTAGACCTCTGTCTGAAACTGGAGGTCCCTGTTCTGATCGTCATTACCAAGCTGGACCTTGCTTCTCGGAGTGGGTTACGGGAGAACCTTGCCAAAGCCCTCTCTGCTCTAAAAATGGCTGGCCGCAAGCCTGCAATTTTGCCAGCATCTCCTGCCGGAGATAAAGCACTTGACTTGCAACACATCAGTCCCCTTGACAAAAAAGAAGTGCAGAAAACTATCGCGGCGGCAAATGGGAACTGGTCTCAGACCGTTCCAATCATCCTCACCAGTGCCGTCGATGGCTCTGGTATAGGGAAACTCCACGCTTTCCTTCGCTATTTGCCCATTCCTACTCATCCACCTCAGAGACTACTACGGCTTCCCCAAATGCTTCCAGGATCTTACCAAACATCCAGAAACATGTTCGATGTAGATGAGGTTTTCGCCATTCCGCCGTCCAAGGTCTACTCAATCTCGGCTGACAAGAGCAATCAAGAAAGTCGCGGAATGGTTCTCTGTGGCTTAGTTCGACACGGCAGTATATCAATCGGTGACCAATTGGTAATTGGTCCCGTTCTCGTGGACATCTCAGACAATAGCAACGACGCCGCACCTCTCAGCCTATTATCGCGTAGCAGCGGGCCCGGTCTGTCCAGCGAGTTCCCAGCGTCTCCCTTCCAAGGAAGCCTGCCCGGGAAAGACGCCTCCACAATACAAGCCAAATGGCAGCGTGTGCGTGTCGTCAGCGTCCGCGACCTGCGCCTGCCTGTCCGCCGTCTGAAAGAAGACCAAGTTGGAACCATCGGCATCGAGCTACTCGCCTCGCCAGAGGAAGGACGTCTCCCCCGACTGAGCCGGATCCGCAAGGGCATGGTCCTGGCGGACTTCCATTCACCCCTACCAAACCAACCCCCATCACTGCTCCCATCAACAATACCAATGCCCTTCCACACAGCCTTCACCGCAACATTCCCAGCTGCCGATTTCTCAGCACCGAACTCACCTCCGCTGCTCCTGGGTGGGAACGCAATAGCTTACATCGCCAATATCCGCACAACCGTACGAGTAGTCAGCATGGCGCTCGCCGAGATAGGTAATGAGCCCGCCTTGCCGCCATCTCCTTCCGAGCCGGAATTCTTCAGCTTTGATGGCGATGGCCCTTTGCCTGGCAAGGAACCAGGCAGTCATATCAGCGGGTCTGATTATGCTGTGCGCCATCGTTCGCCGACAAATATTAACAAGGTCGTCTCTGAGGCGGCGGGTGTTGTGCCGCGGACTTCTAGGGAGGCGTTTCAGGAGGATGTGAAGATCACTTTTGCACTTGTTACTTCTGTGGAGTGGGTGGAACTAGGATCGCAGGTTTTGGTTATGCCGGGTTTTTCGATGGGGACTGCATCAAATGGGGTTTCGGTGGCCGGTGCCCCTGGGAATGGGACAGTGTCGATGTCGGGGTTGGAAGGGTTTGTTGGGAGAGTTTGTGATGTTCTTCCGGGGAGGATTGAAGTATGAATGTACTTGGGTTCTGAATGCTTGAGAGTTATATTCCATTCGGTATTCGCAGGGGTTGGTTCATGGTTGTTTTTAGCCTTTTGTTCCTCCTAATAGAGCGTGCATGTAGATATAGATTTTACGAAGTCGATTGATCCGAAGATGAGTTCGGAGACAGAATGCGCACGTTAAACTTTCAATTGTTTAAGCAAAGAGGTTTGTTTGCTATGTCATGACATCCCAGCGGAATTGCCACTGAGAGAAGAACCAAACCATCCCACGAAGTGTGCCATCTCCACACCCGTGAGCATCACTGCTCATTCACTCGAATCCGAGCGTCCATTGTAAGTGACCCATTGGATCAATCCATAGCATATCGATTCCATTGGAACCTACAAATCTCGTCGCCTTGGGTATTTGCATAAAGTGTACCGAACGTCGATGACATACTCGTCATCCGATACTCGAAAGAACCAGGTCAAACACATTTCAACCATGAATCAAGGGCCCTCTATAGAGGACCGGACATAAGGGTGGAGTTTCTAACCGCCCTTGCGCTGATCGCCCGCGTGGCGAGCGAAAGTGCTAGACGACCCAATGGTAGCACTAGCATTACGGAGTTCGATCTTCTTGCGTTCCATCTCAAGCTGGAACAACTTGTTAGCATCCTTCTTTTGAAATCGAACAATCCACGCCCCAAGAAGCCGATCGTACTTACCACTTTGCGGACTCGAGATAGTGCTGCCATGTCTCCCTCGACTAGTGGGCGACAGTCATCAACACGATAAGGAGGGGCAATGGTGACGGCATCAGCCACCACAATATTCTGTCCGTGCCAGCGGGCAGGCATGGTCCGACTAAAGGCGTCGAAGATATCCTGGGCTTCACGACTGACACCCTTACCACGGCGCGCTTCACGGTCGAGCGCTTCGCCAATGGCCTTGGCCTCGCGCTGCTTCAGCGCACGGCCATCGAGGGCTTGGATGGAAGGCAGAGCATCAGTGAAAGAGGAAGACTCGGTGGAATTGGACGGAAGAGCGAGGAGCTGGAAGTTCTGGATGCGCGAGATGGGAATGACGTGGTAATCACCGCTCTGCATCTGCTTGGCGTCACCGGACAAAGGCGAAGGGGAAGTGTTGATTGCCACCAGGTTGGTGATGGGACATGCAGTGAAAAGCATGCCCTCGATAGTCGAGGTAACCGGCGCAGCGGTCGTGATGCGTACACTGTTTATCCAAGCAGATTAGCGCCGTCCTCGACGAGTGGGTCGAGGGGTCAACTCACCGAGCACCGATCGCGCCGCTTAAAGCGGCCTCCAAGGATACCATTCCTGAGGCCATTTTGGGGCCTGTTGCGCTGCCCGACTGTGTTGCTTTCGCTCCCGCGCTTTGGCGCTTGTGCTCCGCCATGCGGTGACCTTGGCAGGCGGTGTGATTCACACGTCTACCACGGATCCTCTGTTTCCTTCGAGACGGCGTGATACGTCGAGTTCACGGATCTACCTCGGGGACATTGGAAGCAGGCAGGGTCAATTGGCAGCCTGTTGTCCACCAGGAGCTCACGTTGTGCTCCGGTCTATAAATGGTTCAAAGGGAAGGTGTTTACTCGAATTCCCGGATCGGAACAAAGAAAATCCAGGAGAGTGATGACTCCAGAAATCGAGTCAGTTGAAACTGGAAAGAGCGAGGGGCGATAACACGCAGATGCAAACATGCAAACATGCAGGGCCCGGTTGGGTTAGCGCCATGGCTTACTCTATAGTTACTTCACTAATTACTTTACAACTACCAACTCCTGATGTAACTACTACAAGAACACGATTATGTCGTAACGTTCCATTCGTGTGGCATGTGGCATCTAAATACATTCAACCCATTTTTTACCCTTCTTATCTCCGAGGCATTTACGCCACGTAGGTGGAGGCGGAGACGTCACCGCCACGGCCAGTCCAGTTAACGTGGATGTCCTTACCCTCGGGGAAGTTCTCGTTAGCGTGCTCGGGCTTGATGCGGAAGGTGTGAGCGCCGAAGTAGTCACGCTGGGCCTGCAGCAGGTTGGCGGGCAGGTCCTTGGTGCGGTAGCCGTCGTAGAAGCTTAGGGCGGTTGTGAATGCGGGCAGAGGGATACCCCACAGAGCGGACTTGCTAACAACGTTTCTCCAGCCGCTCTGGGCGTTCTCGATAGCCTTGGTGAAGAAGCCGTCGAACAACAGGTTCTCAAGGTCGGGGTTGTTGCGGTAGGCGTTGGTGATGTCCTTCAAGAAGACGGATCGGATAATACAGCCACCGCGCCACATCAGGGCGATGGAGGGCTTGTTCAGCTTCCAGCCGTACTCCTTGGCGGCATTCTGGATGAGCATGAAACCCTGGGCGTAGGAGATGATCTTGGAGGCATACAGAGCCTGCTCAAGGTCTGCAATGAAGGCCTCCTTGTCACCCTCGAACTTGGGGGTGGGGCCGCTCAGGATGGTGCTGGCACGGCCACGCTCGTCCTTGAGGGCAGACAGGCAGCGGGAGAAGACAGCCTCGCCGATCAGAGTAACGGGAATGCCAAGGTCAAGAGCGTTGATGGCGGTCCACTTGCCGGTACCCTTCTGGCCAGCCTTGTCGAGAATCTTCTCAACGAGAGGGGTGCCATCGTTGTCGTTGTAGTAAAGAACATCGCGGGTGATCTCAATCAGGAAGGAGTCCAGGACACCCTTGTTCCACTTGGCGAACACATCACCGATCTCCTTGCAGGACAGACCAAGGCCACGCTTAAGGATGTCATAGGCCTAATACGGAATATTAGCTTGAGAACTCCTCCAGAACCCAGTCCCACGGCAAAAACGTACCTCGCAAATCAGCTGCATGTCACCGTACTCAATACCGTTGTGGACCATCTTGACGTAGTGGCCAGCACCCTCGTCACCGACCCAGTCACAGCACGGCTCGCCGTCGCTCTTAGCGGCGATGCTCTGGAAGATGTCCTTAATGTGGGGCCAGGCGGCTTCGTTACCACCGGGCATGAGGGAGGGACCGTAGCGGGCACCCTCTTCACCACCGGAGACACCGCTGCCGACGAAGCTGATGCCCTTCTCAGAGAGGTAGCGGGTGCGGCGGTTGGAGTCGGGGAAGTGGGAGTTACCACCGTCAATAATGATGTCACCCTTCTCGAGGAAGGGGAGGAGGGACTCGATGAAGTCATCAACGGGCTTGCCGGCCATGACGAGGAGCATAATGCGACGGGGACGCTTAAGCTTGGAGCAGAACTCCTGGATGGAGTGGGCACCGACGATGGGCTTGCCTGCGGTAGCCTTTAGCGGACCGAACAGGACGAGAAGAGGGAAGAACCGCATTGTTGGAGAAAGACTTACCCTTGGCCTCGTTTTCGAGGAAGCGGTCAACCTTGGAAGTGGTACGGTTGAAGGCACAGACGGTGAAACCGTGATCAGCAGCGTTGAGGATCAGGTTCTGGCCCATAACGGCCAGACCGATGAGGCCAAAATCAGCACTGGGAACAGGGTGCACCGGTGCGCCGACATTGATGCCGGCGAGACGGGCACTATAGTCAGCGACCGAATTCTCTTGTCAATAGCCAGATAAAACGGTGAATACAAGATTCGAAATGCAAGAAAGGATAAACGGTAGGGCTCCGGCGGAATTCAAACCCGCGAGACCATTTTGCTTGGATATTGATGTTGATGCCGACATGACTCAAGAATATCTCGAGGGGCCGTTTTCAAGCATCATAACAAGAAAAGGAAGCTCGCGAGGCGGTTGCTCAGTAACCCGAGACCGTTGGGATGATGCAGGTTTGGTGGGGGAGGGGCAGTAAACTCCGAGGAGATGGAGTAACTTACACAGCCTGGTCAGCCATGATTGATATGGTATGAGAATTGAGAAAGGAAGACGGGGGTATCTACTGAGGGTTTGGGAGAGGAAAAGGAAAAAGACAATGGAGGGGAAACCTTGGGAAGAAGATGTCACCGGCTGACGGAGCAACTCTTCCGTCATAAGTCTGGGTTTTGACCGAGCTGGGTATAGTGGGATGGGAAAGTGGGTGTACCGTATACTTCCAGCTTATTGTCGCGGCCGGTGTGTGGCCAAGTATCCGGTACAGGAGGACTGTCGTCCGGTCATCCCACTCGGCTTCTGTTTTCGGGCTATTTAGCTGGGGATCCAAGGTCATTATCCGACCCGATAGTGAATCCCCTGTTTTGTGGAGTTTCCTATAGTTTCCATACTTCATACTATTCAGCATTCAGTGCCTATACATGCGGACCAAGAGGAGAGTATGCAAGTTGGCGCGGGGCATGGAGGGGTAATTCATAGTGATTTCATCGGACATTCTTCATCCGGTCTCAGGAAGATTCCCTAAACGAGTACTGGGCAGGTCCATCTCGGTTTATAAATCACGCAGCCCAATTTCCGGATCTTTTCCAATCAAAATTATCCATCGGTGAACTGTTCTGGCGTAGATTCAACGGAGAAACTTTCTTCACTTGCCGCCCACAACCGGCTGGGATTGCACTAGGCTTTTTCCGGACTAGGGTGGGGGCGCTGCAACTTGCAATGCTGAGTCATTCTTGCTGGGTCACGGGCTATGTGTCACGTGCCACGAGTCCGGGCAATTGTGACTTTCTTTTGCGGAGTGGCGCATAGTGATACGCTCAAAGACAACGTCGAAGCTCTTTTCACCTCTGCCATCATCGACCTACCTAAGAGGTAGGGCATACTTATCAGCTCCATACATCCCTTAGTATTTCGGAACTTCAGGTGTGACGTCTGGCGGATTGACTGAAGCGTCAGTCAGGCCCTGAAGGTACGTTGTGGTTGCAACTCTGCAAAACAGCTCAACCATCTCTTCTGTTGGACGCCCTGTTCATCATGTCCTATCCACCTCCTCCAGGTCTCAAACAGGCGCCCTCTTCACTTCCCCCTCGCCCACCTCCGTCTACCAACGCCACCCAGCCTGCCGGTCATGGCGGCAATGCGCGACAGGCGGGCTATAACGCCTTCACAGCGTTCGCGCCACGCTCCGTAGCATCGAGCCAGCCGCATCGCACAAGCAGCCCGGCGATTTCTGCGCCACCGGTTTATACCGCTGGGTATACGACCCCTGCGGCTAGCTACGGGAATTATCAACAACCTCAAAACTATCAAAGTGGGCCAGCCTACTACGGAGCCCAATACAGTGAACATACCTCCGCTCCGACCGTTCCGCATATCCAAAACCCCTTTGGCTCGACGCCCAGTGCAGGGCAAGGTCGCAATGCCCTAGACCCGGAAACTGAGGCCCAGATTGCCCAGTGGCAGAGTGCTTATGCCAACCCGAACGAAGACGCCTCGAGCAAAAGGGCTAGCAATACCGGCGCAAACACGGGTGCCGGAACATTAACCGCTGCCGGCAATGCTCTTCCTCACACCGAACCACAAAAGACTGTCCCCCGGGCTGGTGGCGGTCAATCCTGGACCGACCCCACGCTTTTAGAATGGGACCCGGCCCATTTCCGGCTTTTCGTGGGCAACCTCGCAGGCGAAGTGACCGACGACTCGTTGCTGAAGGCCTTTGCGCGCTATACCTCTGTACAGAAGGCTCGCGTGATCCGGGAAAAGCGTACACAAAAGAGCAAGGGATACGGGTTTGTCAGCTTTAGTGATGGTGATGATTACTTTGCCGCGGCTCGAGAAATGCAAGGCAAGTACATCGGCTCCCACCCGATTCTGCTGCGAAGAGCTACCACAGAGGTCAAGCCCGTGTCAACCAACAAGAACCAGAAGAAGAATGGAGGTGGTGGTCGGGGAGGTCAGTCCCATGGCAAAACGAAGCACGATGGAGTGAAGAAGTCTGGAAAGACCAAGGGAGGCCTGAAGATTCTAGGCTAATGATTCTCTACGAACTGAAATGTGTTTGTTTGATGACTACATGATAAGCTGTGTAGTTTAGTTTGGAGAGGTTCGGTGATTGACCGTTTAGATCTATACCTAATATAAGACAATTACTATTGCCCACATATGCAGGAAGAGATCCAATCGATGGATATTTGGCGATACCTAGATAGTTCTCATATTGCAATGGACCTTGATAGTCATTTGACGGAGGTAAGCTGATTCACCTACGCCCTGTTGAGCATAAGGGGTATTTAACAGAAACCCCAAAAAGTACTAATGTAGCAATCTAGTCAAACTGAATGTAAAATGAAAGTACAGCGTTGGGATGCAACTGCTGATTGACAAAGACAAAGCGTGGGGGTTTGGCGCCCCATCGAAAACAACCTAAACCACTCCCAAGCCCAGATTCCCACTTTATCCCACTCAGTGTACTTGTATTCCCCAGCAAAGTTCAGGTCTAGTTCCTGCTTGCCCCTCTTTGTTAATAATAAACCCTCTCCACCTACATCATCCCTATTTGTCCACCTGCAGCCGTGAATGTGTGAGCATGGAGGATCGGGTGGACCCCGCAGCTCAGACTGTACGGGTGCCTCAATCTCGAGCCGGTGCGCCTCGTGTAAGGCTCAGTTGTGAGGCCTGCCGCCAGCGCAAGGTGAAATGTGATAAGCTGAGCCCCTGCACGAGCTGCGTGCGGCTCGGGTTGCAATGTATCCCTGTTGAGCGGGCCCGTCTACCACGCGGCCGGACAAGGAGACAGCCTGAGCGGGGAGTCCACACTGACAGAGAGCTCGCTGACCGTGTTGCGAAATTAGAGGATCTTTTACGGAAATATGCCCCCAATGGTCAGGCTTTCCCCGGAGAACTTCAGACATCGACTGTGCCGAGTGGCAGCACGGATGCCGGGCAATCTGACCAAAGTTTCCCCCTCAAGACGGAGGACGTCGAGAGCTGGCGGGAGAATCCTCAGCGGTCTGCAACCATGATCTTGCCGCATCGACCACGTCCACAGTCTGCCTATATCGCTAGTTCATTTTGGGAAGATATGATGCAGACGGTAAGCACTTTATTTCATACCCACCTCCCAGTATAATGCCTGTGCATATACGAACCTCAACTTACCAATCAGAACAGACAACCGAGCTGCGTCATGTTCTCGATGGCCGGGAAAATGAAGAACCAGGGATCCAAAATCCCACCGGTCTCGGTGGAACTTCGTTTATAGGCTCCGAGAACTCTGACAGCCCCAATTCACCCATGTCGAATCGGGAGATCAGCATCTCCCCTCAGACACGACGGAGTCTGTGCGAGATCTACTTGCACAATGTGGATCCTGTTTTCAAGATCCTGCACCGCCCATCATTGCGTGCATTTCTCATCGACGAGGAGCCGTATCTGGATTACGAGCCAGATCACCAAGCGCCAGTGACCCTGGCGTATGCTGTTTACTATGCAGCTGTCTGTACTATCGATGATCCACAGTGCCAAGTAATGTTCGGCGTGGGTAAGAAGACCATTTTGGCCGATCTCCAGAGGGAAACCGAGGCTGCGCTGATCAAGTCTGATTTTGTGACCACAAATGACTTGACTATCTTGCAAGCCTATGTACTGTCCTTGGTAAGTTCCATTGTTAAGTCCATTCCCTCATATGTCCCTTGAGGCTAATCAACAGCAGCTTGCCGCCCGATCCCAAGACCAAAGCCGACGTGTGTGGACCATGGCGGCTATGGCACTACGAACCGGTCAAGCATTATGTCTCCATCTGGGCGATCCGCCATTTCACGTCAGTTCCTTTGACAGGGAGATGCGTCGCCGTCTTTGGCAGGCCATTGGTCTTCTCGACCTGGCAGCCTCTCTGGACAGGGCTTCTGAACCGATGATGCAGTCTGCGTGGCTAGACGCACACCCACCAGCTAACATCAATGACGAGGATATCTATTTCGGCATGGAAACTCCCATACAAGAGCCTCCCAAAGGAACCTTCACCGATATGGCCTACTCGTTGATTCTCGCTGCAGCGCAGTCTGTCGCTAGAATGCTTGCGTTTAGAGACTTCATCGAACCCGGCAAGAAGACAATGGCTCTTCGGAAGCAGATTCTAGAGGACTTTCAGGACAGGGCAAGTACAATTTTGAGAGGGTGCAGACCCGATTTATTTGGGTTTCAACTTTACGCGAGACGAACAGCAGCCATCATCAACGGATTTCTACAACTGGGATGTCTGCGCCCATTGCAAAGAAGCCCCAACTTTATCCCTCCTCATCTCCCTGGAGATGGTCTCCTCCGGCTGGCTGCCGATAATCTACAGAAGCTGCATGAAGCATACAGCGACCCAGCCACGGCATCGTGGATGTGGTTTGGATCTTTGTGGGTGCCGTGGCATGGACTTGCAGTCGCGCTAGCCGAGATGTGTGTCTGTAAGGACCCAGAAACAATGGCACTGTACTGGCCAGTCATTGAGCAAGTGTTTCATCGATCGAGCTTGGGCGTTGCAGACTCCCAGCACGGGATGTTGTGGAAACCACTGGAGAAACTCATGAACCAGGCCCGAGCTCACAGACGGAATATGATAGGCAGCCGGTCCTCAGTCAATGCCATGCAACAGGCGCCTCCTATGATGCCAATGAAATCCGTCGCTCAACCATTAAATGTTGGACTCACGTCGGAACAACCGACGGCGCAGCTCTCGGCACAAGACTTGAATGCTCCTCCTGGATCCACTAACCATAACATGGGCATAGACTTATCTGGCCAGCCACTCGACACGGCCATGTCATTACCGCAGAACACCATTCCCATCGACATGCTGGACTATTACCCAAATGTTTGGGATGATGTGGACTTTAGTGTCACCGGACTCCAGGGCCCGGGTGATAATATCGCGTGGCATAACTACTCGAGTTTCATCGGAGATGTCTATGACAACGTGAACTATATGTTTTGATCATGATGGAAATTATGCGGGGGCTCTTTGGGCGTCTGGTGGCGCATTGGCGGTTTGGTCTTTTTGGGAGTGTATTCTGGTGAGCTTGGTTCATAATGATAATGCACATATCTCCATCTTTCTGCCTACTTCTCTCCCAGCCCGCTGCCTCTGTATGATTATCACGGACCCGTGGTAACTGCAGTCATCCGCGGTGGATGCATTCAGAACAAGTATTTTCCCCGTTGCATGCTTTTCTGATGCTCGCACAGCTATGGCACGCTCGTGTTTTCCTCCGCGGTGCCAGTCACCCACTTTCGGCTGAATAGAGCGCCACAGAAGTGGCACATATGACTCTTCTCTGTATTAGCTGGAGAAATTTAGCTGGAGATTCACTATGCGATTCAGGATCATTCATACGGGTTGATAAATGGTGTTTCAGGTGATGCAGTCGGCTAAAGGTGGATGCGCACTGGTCACAGCTCCATCAAGCCGTGATGTTAGGCTGCTAGATTGATAAGCTGCTAGTTAACTAGACCGTTTCGAGCAAAGACAGGCGAGTGGAAGCGAAGATGACCCGGGATTGCAAATCCTTGAACGTGATTCGCTCGGGATGAAATGGCTGGTCGAATTAGAATTGCGCAGACGCGAAAGCCCCGAATTCTAGAAAACGAGAGTAAATCCCGCCAGTGATATGTCAGTGAAGGGTGGTCACCGATCCACATATCTTTCCGAGATAATGACGATCATGTACGAATATAGTATCCAGTTCGTTCTGTAGATGAAGCAAAGGAGAATTGAGAAGATCCACAGCCCGTCGCGATTCCTCAACATTCGCTAAGAGTCGCTAACTACACATCAACCTTCAGAGTTGGATTCCATGAAACTTGCGCATGGCATTATTATAGGTCTCAAAAAGGGGTGAATTACACTATATAAAGAAGGTAAGAGGCAGCCTTCGTCAACGCAAGTTCTGAAAACGTCTAAGTTTCTAGCTTTATCGCCGCTACAAAACTTCCATAAAATCACCAAACATGCCTTCTCTGGCATCTCAATCCAATGATGCTATCACCAGTGGCTCTAAGAGCACTGATGAGTCTTGGAACAACTGGCCAAATGATATAGGAGTAAGTTATCGCCTTCCCTGCCAAAAACACGTCTTTTAAGTTAACACCGCTTTAGTTCGATCCCGAATATGAAGAACGCTTCCCCGTTGAGCTCTCCGTGATAGGAACCATTCCACCATATGCCGTTGGCACTTTATACCGCACAGGTCCAGGCAAAAGCCAGGTTGAGACCAAAGATGGACAACTCTTCCAGCTCTCGCACTGGTTTGATGGATTCAGTCAAACGCACCGTTTCCAGATTCTTGCATCAAAAGACTCGACCCGCGTTCTTTACAACTCTCGATTCTCAACCGACGCCCTAATTGAGCACATTCGGACAACGGGTGATATGCACAGGTTCGGTTTTGGCCAGAAACGTGATCCCTGCAAGTCTGTTTTCAACAAGGTCCAAACCGAATACGTTCCTCCCAGTGGTCCTAATTCTATGAACATCGGTGTCACACTTTCAGTCAATATGCCCGGTCTGGATCCTCAATTGAATGAGTCGACCGAGCGCTGGGCAAACGGTATCCGGTCCCTATACGCAAAAACAGACTACAATGGGCTCAAGAAGCTTGACCCAGAGACCCTGGAACCTATTGGCCTTGCAAACCAGCAATCCTTGCATCCGGATCTAACGGGTCCAATGGCAGCATCGCATGCTCGCTCCGATCCTGTGACGGGCGATATGTACAACTTCAATCTCACCATTGGAGCAGAGTCGACATATCGTGTATTTGGTGTTTCGGCTTCGACTGGAAAGACTACGATTCTTGCCACATTCCCCGGCATCCCGGCTTACCTGCACTCTCTGCTTATTACCGAGGACTACGTGCTTCTTTGCGTGTGGAATTCTCACCTCAATCCTTTGGCACTGATCAATGGCTCCTTCATGGACTCCATCATGCCCACGGACCCATCCAAGCCGGCGAAATGGTATGTCGTCGACCGTAAGAACGGGAGAGGGCTCGTTGCAACCTATGACAGTCCTGCGTTCTTCTGCTTCCACACCATAAATGCTTGGCAGGAACCGTCGAAGGATCCAACCAAGATAGACATTGTTGCCGATCTTATACGGCTAGACAACACCGAGTTCCTCAAGCTGTTCTACTACGAAAACCTAAAGTCCTCACTTCCCAGTGCCAAACAGTTTGCTGCAAGCAGAGGCGAGGCATTGAAGTCAACCGTTACACGGTTCCGTCTTCCAGCTGTTCCTTCTGCGCCCAGCTCAGAGACTCTAGAAGCTGTCGTCGAATGGTCCGCTTGCAAGTCATTATCCCCCGATCTGCCCATCATGAACCCGAGCCTTGTCACGAAGAAGCATCGCTTCGTGTACGCCGTCACCTTCCGCGGCGAGGCAACCCTCACAGACGGAATCATGAAATTCGACTGCGATACCCAGGAAACGAGTCTGTGGGCACGTCATGGCCATACACCTAGCGAGCCGATCTTTGTCGCGAACCCGAGTGGTGAGAGTGAAGATAATGGAGTTCTTCTCAGTGTGGTACTTGATGGCTTGAGAGGCTACAGTTATCTGCTATGCCTCGATGCTCGCAACTTGACTGAACTGGGTAGGGCCGAGGTCAAGGGTGTTGTGGGCTTTGGATTCCATGGGCAGCATGTTCCTGTTATTGGTATGCCTACTGGAGACTGGTGAAGGATAGATACATTTGGAGAAGCCGAGTGTAGATAAGAGTACACGCAATAGTTGGTCTAGGGACATCTCCAAAGCCTGCATTCCGGTCTCGTCTCTTCACCACCGTGTAGCGCTTATATCAAGATCCAAGAATAAATATTCCTCCAACTCTAGAAAGAGATACGTATATTGATGGAGGTGTTGTTCCAATGACCCATAGTTCTACGCCTATAGATGACACCCAAACCTTAAAAGCAAAGCAACTTTTAGCTTTCTTTCCCTTTATAACCCAATTCCATTCCCCTTCATATTCCATCATTTCCCTCTGAGAAATGGCTGGTGAAACAGATTTATCAACCCTCCTACCAACAATGCAACCGACACTAGTTCCCCACAACCTACGTCTTCATCACCACAACCGAGTCACTCACCTCACTTCCACTATCCACTCTTCAACCCCAACTCATCGCCCAAGAAGCCGAAGGTACAACCATCGTGACCAATTGAGGCCCTGGCGATATTGCATGGCTGCAAAGCTATCTTCCCGTGCAAGAACATCTCGCTCACCGTCCACTCCAGCCTCGAGGCGATTGGACTGATAGCAACCATTACGACATTGTCTGAAAGATCACCGGATCAGCACGAAAGTGGTTAGTGGGTTCTTTTATGACCATGTTTACGTTCCGGTAGGACGAGCGGAGGACGCGATGCGAGTTCTGGTGGAATTAGCATCGGAGGCGAAGCAACTTTATCAAAGACATGAATGATGTGTAAATAAGACTTACGGGATTCCATACCTACGGAAGGAGTCGAAATTGGATCTCCAGGCCTCGGGCCTGTTCATTTCCCCTACTTCATCTCTATCGTACACATACATCGTTGAGAAGACATGAAACAGAAGGAAAGCAGAAGCACGCGCCGTAAAGCCCAGAAACGACAAGGATAATGATAGCAGAAATATTGAAGAGGTCACGTCTCTATCTTCAACCTGAACAACCAGAGACGCCAGTAAGATGTGAATCGCCACCCCGAATCCCGGAAGAACTCCGCTGTACTTTTTGCGTGCAGGCGCCAGCGAATTACAGATGACAATAGCCGCCAACCAAGTCTCTTGTGTTGTGTCTGATACAAAAAAGAGGGCGAGGTCGAGCAAGCAGGGTATTAGGTGTAGAAAGACACGGATGCTCAGAGAAAAAGAATAAACTGAACTGAACTGCAGAAGGGGGATCAATAGTCGTCTTCTTTCTCAATGACCATAAGCAACTCGGTCAACTCCTTTCGAAGTGCACGGTTTCGGTCCCAGACTTCGACGATCTTTGGACGCTGGCTCACGAAACATGCTTTCTTCCAAGACAGACCACCGTACTTGTTGGCGGTCCGGTTGGGAAGGCCACGGGCGATGTTGCGCAGCACCAGTGCAGCCTTGTAGGCTACACCGATGGGTTCGCCCTTCTCGTTGATCGGGGTATCCATGTAGTACCACTTTCGGACGATACGTTCCTGGAGAATAGCACGCTTGGTGCTTGGAGGAGGCGCATCTGCAGGTCGATCTTCAGGCAGGTGAGAAGAGACATGGCCCGCAACCATGGCGGTGTTGGCACTAGGGGAGGCCCGGAATCGCGTGCAGTTATTCCACAGGCAGGTGTGGACGGGGGTCTCGGCGGTTTCTGTTTTGAATTCGCCTGGGGTCTCTGATGGCTCAAGGTTCAAGTGATCCGTGAAAACGTGGCTTCGAAGCTCATTGGGAGATGTGAAGGCGCGGAAACACATCTTGGACGCTTTGGAGTTATCAGCCCATCTGCAGTAGCAGTAGGGGAAGCCATCAAAAGTATAGGCGGTTTCAAGAGGGCGGATGCCCTTGATGATGAACTTGGTTGTAGTTCCCGGGCCGTTGATAACCTGTGCTTGCGCATTGGTGAATGTGTTGCTGACATTCTTGATGAACTCGGCGGCAGGAAGTACTCCACCGCCGGGGACACGCTGGTCCGCAAACCGGCTCTGGTAGGCTTGCCACAGAGCAATCTGTGTGATCTCACACTCTGCATCCTCGACGAAACAGCAGCGAAGCCACTGTGAGCTACGCTCCGGTTCTGACAATTCCATCAGCTTCTCCAAAAGTTCCGGTGGCACTCGAGGGATCTCGGATGGCGGGGGGGCGACTTTCTCTTCTTGGAGAACGGTTTCCTTCTTGGTTGGTCGGGCCTCGTAGGTGAGAAGAGCGATCATGCGAGGAACAAAAACAATGGGGAAATTGATGACATCCATGAGAGTCTCAATATTGTCACGGCTGAGGGTGTATTGATACCAAATATCCAGCGCGCCGCTCAGGATGTCCTTGTCGAGGTCCAAGAGTGTGTGGTAGTATAATTGTTGTAAAGTAGACTTGGACAGGCTTTCCATAGCTCGGGTGCCATCCTCATCCTGGAGCTCGGTGGAAAAGTGCGTCAATGCCCAGAGTGCCCGCACAATGTGGGCGCGATCACTTGAATCCAAGTAGTTCACCAGGGAAATCCAGAGCGGATCTTGGGAATCGGTTCTCATGAACTTGGTCACTTCTTCCGCAATGTCCAGTGCATCGTTCTTGATCTCATTGAAGCAAGGCCGATTCGGTGTGTTCATGAGAATGACCAAGAAGTCTCGGAGAAGACCGCTTGCGTAGCGGGAGACATAAAATGCATTCTCCTTGAGCAACACCATGTTTCTCAACACCAAAGTCGCTTCCTTGATATTGCGAATCTGGTGATTGAACTCATAAGTTTCGAGGGTGTCAGTCGGAAGGTTTGTCGGGATTTGTCGGATTCGATCGAGGATATCCCGTGTTCCGTGAAGTGAATTCAACACATTGACCCGGTCAGTCAGATTTTTGGGATCGTACTCGAACTCCCATCGCACGTCAGTGCAGAGGTATGTGACGTCCAGGGCCTTCTGCATGAGAGTTTCAGCAAGCAATGGGAAGCCTTCGAACTTGAACTTGTCCCATCGCTGGTTGGAGATCTGGACAAGATGGTATAGAGCAAAGTCGACCTCGTCTTGGATGCCTGACTGGAGGCCATAGTGTGCACGTTTGTAAATGTGATCCGCTGTAAGACATACCATGAGCATTTGATCTGTGCCGAATTCAGCTGACATTACTTACCACGCGGAACATCGAGGTATTTCAAAGGAAAGTAGGGATCATAAAAGTTGGGCTGTCTGGCCATCTTATTCCTATCATAGAGTTTGGCGAACAGGGTCGGTCGGTTTCCTGGCGTCGGTACTTCTCGCGTTGACATTGGCAATTGTGTATGTCCTTTCCCATCCCAACTTTCAACCGCGAAACTTGCGCTTTGTGGATTGGCTGCTGGGTTAAGGCTCATATGGGGAGACATTGACGGGGGCGGGGATGTGAAATTTTGATGATGCGAGCGACGAGCAGGAGCTGTGTCGGGGATAAAAGGTTGGTTGACTTTGGGCGCTTGGCGCAAGCCCTCTGTTACATGTTAGTGCGGTTCGCCTAGGAACTATGGGAAGGGCTCTTACGTCGGAGGGACGTTCTTTGAGGAGTAGAGCCGGACATGATGGCGCTCATAACACGACGACTAGGTCCCGCTGTGACACTCACAGCGATGGACAGGGCGCGTTTCCGGCATTTGGTTGTTCCGGTCCGAAGATGCGCTATTCCCCTTTAGGAAGTTCTATGCCTCAGTCAGTAACCGGCAATCGCGGCTCCCCATCGCAGAACGCCATACATACGTACTTCTATAGAAGTGGGTCAAGCGCGCCCCGACGTTCCATAGAACGCCATATGGGGCGTGCAATGGCCTGCATGTCCTCGTTGGTGAGGACAAAGTCGGTCTCCGTCTTCTGCTTCGGCCGGAGGAATACATCCTCAAATGCCATATCGATGCTGCCCTGGATTCTGGGGTGGCCCGGCACCACTTTTCTGGCGATTTTCATCCTCTGCGAGACGAAAGGATCTTGTGATCCTGGTGAGACACCCCATCTTTCAATAGTGATATCCCCTCGACGGTGGATAGACAAAGTCATGGCCACCTTGACTTGGCCCGGCGTGTCGCATAGCCAAAATTGCATATCTTGGACCAGCTTCGACTGCAACTCTGACCATTTCACGTCGACGGCAACTGCAGGCCATTTGGCGCTTCTGGAGCTGGGAAGCTCACTCGGGAGCCAAGAGATATCGGCTGTTTTACCCCTGGTGCTCCCTCTGACGGACTTGGATTCTCCGGGGTCAACAGTGCTCTTTTGCTTGCGGGCCCATATGTTGACAATCTGCTCGAACGCGAAGCAGGCGACGGAGTGAAAGGATGGTTGCATTCTGAGCAAGACAGTGTTGGAGGTAAAGTTGTAAGTTACCGCAGAGTTTATGAGGAAGTTTTCCTGAGACTCCGCGCAATCGAGAAAGGAACGCTCGTCCACTCCGAAAATAATCACGTAGGGGTTGCCTTTGCATCCTTCCTCGTAACGATCATACTCCTTCGTCAGAATGTCAAGACATTGCTCTACTCCTTGATACCGGTATCTTGGTGTTGTAGCAGGAAGAGACTCTTCAGACATGATGAAATGGAAATAGGAATTAACGTAAGCGGAGATAAAGTACGAAGACCTTTAGGAATTCTTTGGGGGATTAAAGACTATAAGTAGAATATTCGGAGTTTATGAGATAACTATGACGGCAAGAACGAAGAAAAGAGAAAACAGATACGAGATACGAGTTCTAAGCTTGTCTCTCCTCGAACTGAAGCCTAGTGAAACCCTATTAGTCTCCCTATCACTGCCCAACCATAACCATAACCGTAACTATAACTATGTGTTTGAACATTTTTATCTATTTACCTTAACCGTGCTATAAATGAATGAACGACTGAGACAATAACGTAGTGGTTGTTATATCCCTAAATTATAACGAGTCCCGTAATGATGGGGAGCAGGTGACCTCCCATCCATCTTCATCTTTCTTCGTCTTCTTCACCAGACACCCAATTATTGCGAGCTTTGTTGTCCGGCTAGAATTGCCGCATCTCGTTATATACTTGACCATTGGTAGCTCACGATGCCTCTGGTTCCCCAGCAGATTGCCTCCCAAGTGGCCCGGCTCCCACTGGCCAAGTTCTCCCATACAACCACCTCCATCGACCACAGTGGCCCATTGTCATGGATCCATGTCAATGGCCACGGAGATCTTGTTTGTCAACTGGAAAGGTTCTCTGGGAGTTCATCAACACCATCAAGGCTAATGCTGCGTGTCATGAACAATCACGGAATTTTGGTATGCTCTTGACCCATGACGACCAATTGATCACCCGCACTAAGACTCATTCCAGGAGCAACTTGACCTGGAGCACTTTATAAGAATTTCTTCCATTCAGTCACAATCAGCCTCGAATCAATCAGTCTCCAAGCCACCCTTTGCCGTGGTGGTCAAGTCGCCCTGTCTTGCAGTGAAATACCCACAGAACCAAACCCACGTACGCGCAGGGCACAATGTCCAATATACAAAGTTCTCCCTTCTGACAAAGATCTGTTTTCCATGTATAGACCCGTCGATTCCAGCTCAAGTTCTCCCAGGACCGGGACTATTATACGGCACTTGCCATACTGAGTGAGATCAATTGTCCATTGACAGAAGGAAATGCATCCACGCAGACACTCCAGAGACCACCCTCAACCTGCTCATGGACATCAGTCCCCTCGGTCCAATTGTCGACCGTCACCTCCAAGGACGCAAACAATGCAATGACTCCGGATAGCAACGCCCCTGTTCCTTTTCATACAATGGCCAGGTATGAGCCCGGACTACAGAGACACTCAAGCCAGATCTCCGATGCCACCTCTGTGCAGCACAGCATCAGGCAGGTTGCAGAGTCTCAGCGCCTCGAGCAGGAAAGACCAAACAGGCAGCCTGCCACTGCACCGGCCTACCACGACGAGGGCCAGCTCAATCGGATGCTGCCACCGAGACGGCAACTCCCCTTCTCAAAGCCAAACAAAAGAAAAGCTCGAGTTGACAGCTCCAATGAAAAGGCTTCGGAGCAGATCATACCACAATCCTCAGCTGAGCAGCCAAACAATGCGAACAACGCCTCCTCACGCCACGATTCATACATCCCCGACTCTCAGCCCGAGTCCCAGTCCCTCGTCCTAACCCAACCAGACCCAGCACGGGAATCACCAGAGCCCCAAAGCACTCAGCCAATTCCCGCTGCAATTGAACAACCTCCTAGGATAAGGGTTCAGATTAGATCTCGTGAAAATCCTCGCGCCGACCCCACTCGCGATACCGAACTGGTGCCGACGCAGGAATACATTCCCGACATTCCCGCCTGCCCATCTATGTTCGTCGAGAACCAGCTCGAGCAGTATGTTTCCTCTCCAAGTGCAGAGCGAATCGCCTTCTTGGAAAACTGGATGTGCGAGTTGATTGCCGACGACAAGTTCCTGACTCTGTGTCAAGATGTCGAAGGGACGTGGAGACGCTTTGCGTTTGGGCAGAAGAGATAGGAGTGTGGAGCAACAATACGTATTACCGAACGGAACGGAGCACTCGATTCGTCGAGATCTATATTTACGATGGGAAGAATGAGGCAGAAAACTATTGGTTAGCGTGCAGGCTACTATAGTATGTTGTTTACCTTGGAATATGGTTAGAATTTTAATGCAAGCTTCGCTTTGGTATTTTGCATCGAGAAAGGCAAAAGTTTGCCTGCATATCATACCGTACTCCAAGACACTGAGGCACATACAAAGGCCAAAATAAAAGAATTAGAAGAGGATTTCTGAAGCGAGAACTGAGAGAAGAAAAGCAAAGAAGAGAATAGAAACAGACATGAGACCGCACTTAAGAGGGGCGAGGGGGGGGCTTTTCCATCACACAAAAAGAATCTTACCGAGCACGACGGTAAATCAGGCCTGAGAACACGTTGAGATATCCCTCTTTCGTGAGCATGGCGAAGTCAACGACAACACGGCCAACGCCGCCCTGCGACTGTGCCAGCTGCGGTGCGAGGTTGGCCGACGTCTCACCCTGGTCAAGACCAGGCGGCGGAGTCGACGAGGCATTCTGGCTAACAGAGCCCTCAGCACCAACAGCAAGATCAGCAAGATGCTGAAGAGAGCGCTGCTCATTGGGGCCCATGACAGGCGGTTGGGAAGAGCCAGGTTTGCCGCCTCCGACAGACTCGTGCAGCTGGCTCTCCTGGGACTTGACGCGACGCCATTCGAGGAAGACTCGAATCTTTGCATCCCAGCCCGGAGTGCCAAAGATGTTACCGAACTCGGCGGGCTCGCTGGCGGCCTTCGCACGGTGGTCAAGGATCTCTTCGACCTTTTCAATGGAGGCCCAGCACTCGTTTGCATGTTCGGGGAGAACGGTAGCTTCAAGCAGAGTCATTGAGGCCAGGGCCAGACTGTGCAGGTCGAACGGGGTTGGGGAGCGTTTCTGCAGAGTGGCCCTGTGCATCTCGTTGATTACTTCCTGTGCGCAGTAGATGATCTCGTACGGGCTATAGACGAAGACATGGCGCTTGATGAGCAACCGTACAGTCCAGTAGAGCTGGGTCTGGAGACTGTCGAAGAGCGAGCGAGTAGTCGCGTTCTCGGGCAGCTCGTGAACCTTGAACACGTCTTCCATCTCGCCCAGGCGCTCGAGAGATGCAACCAGGTTGGCTCCGACCATCCGGCCCAATCCAGTATTGGTCTGGCAGACGTTGTGCTCCACAGTGGCCAGGGTAACAATCTCGGAGAGAAAAGTGGTGTAAGAGGCGATGCCAGTAGTGATCTGGCCAACAACTCGCTCGTCCTCGCGACCACCGATCTCTTGCCCACCGGACACGGTGCCATCAGCCACACTAATGGCGTACCAACGGCTTAGGATAATCAACGACACCCAGTTGCGTCGAGTAAGGTTAGCATCTGAATCGACGTCAGGATCAGCGGAGCGCTTGTTCTTGAGCTGGCCCTGACTCTTGGCCAAGTCGTAGCCCAATTTGCTCGCAGCTTGGACCAAAGTATGCTTCGGAATCCCATCCTTGAGAACGAAATTATCCGGGCCACGCGTGTCAGCGTCAATAATCATCAGGAGCAGGGTCTGCAGCCATATCAAGTTGACTGCTGTGGAGTGCACAATCAAGGGCTGTTTGATGTAATAAAGAAGGAGATCCTGAGCACTGTCGAATGAGGTGACTTTTACAAAGTTGCCTGCAACGCGCAACAAATTGGTCCGAGTGACTGTGTACAGCGCATAGCAGAAAGTCTCCTGGACTTCGCGGTTGCACTGGTGGAGAAGCTCGAGGGTTCGTTCTCTGGTGTGCGGGAGAATTGGCATGAGGCTGTGGATTTTCTGGTAGTAACTGGATGACGTTAGACCAAGAATTTGTGCAAAGCAGGGGTCGAATATAGCACGTACGCATCAAGAGCTCCTTCGTCAAGACTGACAGGTGTCATGTCATCTTCGCCCTCATGCTTGGGCAGGTCGGTCATCTCAAGACCACTTGGCAGTTCCTGGTCATTTCCTGTGGGGTTCCAGAAGAGATTACCAGGCTTCGGCGCACCACCGCTAGCAACGGCTGGGTTGTAGGGGTCTGCCGCAGAGTCCGGCGCATCAAAGGCGTTCTGCGAGGCGCGGGCATTGAAGTTCGGCTGGGCAAAGGAAGAGCTGGGAAGACCCTCAAAGACCGAGTATGTTCGCTTGCGATTGGCGGAGCCTGTATCGACGGGCGACGTGAAATCTTGGTAGGATCTGGGCAGATTAACCTCGTTCAAGGATTGGTAAGGTACGTCGGGCTGGACGCCGATGCCAGGTTGCATCTGATTCTCAAGCGTGTGAAGGCGTTCAGCAAGTTCCTTGATATAACTATAGGCCTGTCAGCGTGTATATCCCTCGAGACGTCGCGTGTATCCTTCCTACCCTTTGCTGGGACCGCGCTTCATGGGCACGCGACTGAATTGGCAGACAGTACCGAGCCGGCGGCAGTTCGAGCATGTTTCAAGACCAGTTTCCGAGCTCGCGTCGCATCGTACCTATTTGGAAATAAGACGCGCCGTTAGCTGGAGGTCATACGTCTCGGTATCTTGGGGAGATTGTCGCCGTACCTTTTTGCGCCGACATTCGTCGCAAGCCCTTGAGATTTTTGATCGCTTACGCGCGCTCTGTTCACCATAGCTGAGATCATGATTGGGATCGACGCCCACCTGCTGGCTTGGGGGAAACTGAAGCATGTGCTGGTGTTGATGTTGATCGTCCGATGAACGGCCCATGTCGCCTGCATTTCCTGAGCCCAGGACCATCGACTGACTGTGATGGACACCGTTTCCAGATCCATCACCGAGACCGGGGCCCGAGGCTTCACGCGACAGCTCGGCAGAGAGAAGTTCGTCGGTGGTGAGCTGGCGGTTGCTGTAGTACGGCATGGTGCCCTGAGCCATCTGCGCACCGTTGGGGGAAGGGTAAGAAGGCGCCGGAGGCATATCAGACTGCTCGCGGGGGTTCATATCGCGAGGAAAACCCCAAAACCACACTAGAAGCGATGGGTTGGATGGAAAGCGAGCTTCCGGAAGATGGAGGGAAAGGTGAAGGACGCGAAGTGCCCAGAAGCAGGGTTTTTTTACAGGCTAAAAATTTCGCGGGAATTTTCACAGGGGCTAGCGCCGCCGCATCGAACAACACCAACATAATGTGATGATAACAATTCATTCCTCGTTTACACTTCTTTTTGGACTTTTTGTATAGTTCATCGGATGATCCGCGGAAGACGGCCTTTCGTTTCTGCGTCAGCGGATTAATACTATTTCCTGTGATCGGGGCGGCGGTTTGTCCGGCGACCGTTAAACTTGACGAGTTCAACCCATGAGCCAAGACCATGAGCCTCGTTTGACGAGTTCATCAGAGCCATGCAAAATCTGGGCAGTAGCGACAAGCTGTCGAGGTGAACTCCCATGCCGTTTGGGTGGCACATGAGAGGGGGGTACATACCTATTCAAATAATGCTGCCTGCTGGCAATCTGGCTTCAAAGCTAGCTTGCTGACCGTACTACTCTTTCTAACCAACTAGTTAACTAAGCTTTAACGTTGTCTATAAATCGATCTTCTCCGACAAGGTTATTCGGACGGCATGGATTTCACTTTTATACAACTGTTTCCAGCTGACCATGTCTCCGCTTCGTATGCTGCGACGTTGAAATATCTGAAGAAACATAGCACGATTCCCGTCCCGACAGTCTTTGCATATTATCTCCAATCAAATACAGAGAATACAGTTCAACGCGACGTATATACCCGCGGAAAGTGCATAGCATCCTTCCAATTCAGCTGGATCCTTACAAGAGGACACTAATAGGACTTCCTTCGTTGGACCCTATGTCGACCCTAATAAGACAGCCTACTCGAAGCACAGAGCCGCAGTATATAACGACAAGGGTCCCCTTTTCCATCTGTGTCAGAGTGGTACAGTGCCATGGCGAAGCCGAACCGAAAGTTTGCTCTGGAGAACCCAGAGGAAGAGGGCACAGAGACGCAGCTGTTGCTGGTTATGAGCTTGTCTTGGAGCTCTCAGGCAATACCATTAGTCCCCTCCCAATACTGTTTGAAGAGATAAACAAGCGCCCTCTGATCCTGACGTTGAATATCAGCGCATTGCCAATACGCGAAATTCAACAAAGTTTGTCTTTCCGGGGAGCATGGTTATACTCATGGCAGAAGTTAACTCCTCGTGAAAAAGGGGACGAAGGAGTAGTGACAGATGCTCCGAGAGAAAAGGGGGCCAGGGGGGAAACGGGGGACATAGACAGCAGTCTCGTCCCGTCTTCGCGATCCAATCCATTTTGTCGAGGGGATATCATGTTCCTGATCAATCTATGTCTTCATACAAAGAAGGGGACGTCGTCTTGACCATTCTGATGTTCTGGTGACTCTGAGATAGCACCTCCCTTACACTGCACTCCGTCTAAGATTCCGCTGAGTAGTAGAGTCTTAAGACAACGACCTCGGAAACTCTGGTATTGGCACTATGGATACCAGAATCTCGAATATATGCATCTTGATATGGATATGCTCGCACCTAAAAGAAGGCACGATTTGTTGGAATCCTGTTTCAAGCGGGAAGGGGAACCACATTAAGTTCTGAACTCGGAGAATCTAACGGCATTAGTTCATATCCATCCCAATCCGTTTTCTTGCGTATGTCCATCGTTGAATTTACCCGGTGGACACGGGATATCCATTAACGATTGGACTCCGATGGACCTCCCGCGCGTATCGGTCAGGTAACACCAATCGACTTCCCACTCAGCCTATGATTGGCGTTTTGCTTGTCGCATGCGCAGATCAGGGTCCACCTGCCGCCAAAACCCTCTGCAGCCCGCTCGAAGCAGGAACAGTGACGCCATTCCGCCATGACCTGCCGCTTCTCCGTGCGCACACTGTACTCCGTATCGTACTGTATCCTTTGTCCTCTCTTCGTGGCCCGACTTTCAGCCATTTCTGTCACTCGACAGTGGTGTGCGAATGGTCATTGGGGCTTATGGAGTCTATGGAGTCCTGCAGGGATCGTGGAAACTTCCGAGAATGGTACCTGAGTGGCTCAATGGTTAGGGAGGAAAAAGGTTTCTTATCCTTGCCACTCTTCCCTGCAACATCCGAACCAGGTCACTCAGACGACGAGAGACGGGCTTCATACAGAGTGTCAAGGCTAGGATGTGCGGCCCCAGATTTCACTAGCGAGATCCATTCTGGTGGGGTTCGTGTTCGTGCGATGAGACCCTCGGCGGATCTCAACGCTCTTTGACTTTATTATTTGTGCTCGCCCTCGTGGTACTTGATAAACCTCCTTGCTACAGGGACACTCGTACGTACAGAACTACCACGATCGGGGACTACGGAGACGTGTTACGCAAGGTCTTTAAGCCTGTTCCTTGGGATGGTCTGACTGTTTTTTACGTACGTACTTGGATGACGGGTGATCTTCAATGATCTAACGCTTAAAAGTAGTGGTCGTGCGAAAGGGATTGCATCCTTGGAGCCCTAGAGTAAAACGATAGAACGAAGCCCTAACGAGGAACGTACAAGACCCTGTTCCTGGTGGCGCTATACACTCGTTTTCAAGTAAAGTCGGTTTACTCAGGTCGCAAAGCAATAAAACTCGCGGATACCGATGCAGGAATGAAGGACCGGATGAAACCTAGTTACAGTTCTACGCTACAAAGTCCAAGTGGTAACGTTTTGTAAAATTGTACCTGTGCATCACTACGGAGAACTTGAAAGACCAGAAATGCAGTGAAAATCCCCTTCCGCCGTTAATAACCCTCGCCTCATTCCATCCTTCTTTCCTCTGCATAGGGTACTCGTCCAACTCTCTATATCGATCGCGCTTTCTCTTGGCCGCCACTACCGGTACTTGGTGTCCTGTCTCACGACCGGCGCCAAACGGTGCGTAGGCTTGGTCCCCCATTCTTGTCCTCCTCCTATTCTAGGATCCTTCCTCCCGACTTCGCCTGTGTGATCGCCTTTGATACCCTTTCTTCGTGAAATCTCCACTCCGTTGCGGGTTGTATACTGCTGGATCGGCGTTCTTTGAACTTCCGCATTGGGGCTTTTCATCCTAAGATACCCTTTTGTTCATTTTGTTCCTCGGCCCCCCTCTCGACGAAGGCGCCCGAAGTACTCTAGCCTTGACGGCTCTGTTCTGTGGTCCCTCTGCGACCTTTTCCTTTTCCTCTTTTCAAAAATCTTCTTATATTCCTCTATTTTACCATCCCGCGATTCATCGCATGTGTCCCTTTCAGTAACCACACGTGATGCTTATCGATGGTGAGAAGTGGGCTTGTGAAGCTTGCGTCCGGGGTCACCGGGTCAGCAGCTGTCACCACAGCGGTATGTCGCTCCCCATTGAACTTGGCCACTCTGATTCCTAACTCCTGCGATAGACCGCCCTTTGATCCATATCAATAAAAAAGGCCGCCCAGTCTCTCAATGCCCTCACTGTCGCGGCCTGCGCAAGTCTCGAACTACTCACGTCAAGTGCGACTGCGGCGACAAGAAGAAGAAATCCGACGACTGCCATGGTGACAAGCGGGATCTGAGTGAGCATAGCATGTTAGGCGCTGGTTTCCCGGTTCTCCGTTCTGATATGACGTTACAGAAGACTCTCTCCACCGTTGTGGCTGCAGTCATGGTCAGCGCTGTACCTGTGCGCTGAAAAAGGAACACCTAGATCCCGTTCCTGAAACCGGTCTGCCTCTGGCTCAGCCGTCGATTCCTGCTGAACATCCGCGGAAACCCCATCTTACCTCGACCAAGTCCGAGTCGATGTTGACCATTTTCCGCGACGGTCACCACAAACCCGCCCACAAGCACAATGACATGGCCCACAAGTGCGGATTGCCTTACACGATCCCGCGATCACATACCATTCACCACCCCTCTGACATGCCCCGCCGCTCCGTCGACCATGTCCCCTTGACGCAGTCGGCATTTGTCCAGGAACCTCTCGGTCTCATGGATCCTCAGTCGCGGGAGATCTCGCAGCAGAGCTCCCCCGACAGTGCGCCTGCTGCGGGTGCTGATGACGTGAATACCTCGACTTCTCTCGACCAGTCCTTCCTATACCAATCCACGGCGCCTTCTCTCCCGCCCTCCGCAATGGATAAGAACCCGACGGATGGTGTCTCGGACCCGACGTCGGCCCCGACCAACACGGACAAGTTTCCCCTGGAGCAAATCATTACTAGCGTGCCCCCGCCTCTCGATGTCTCGACCTATTCCACCTTCCCAACTACGTCATCCGATTCGCCCATTCCGTGTATGCCATTCCAAGACCAATATCAAGAAAACTACTTTGCGTCCCCCGATTCCGAGATGCCTCTCGGGTCAGCCGGCATGGGTGCACCGTCCGTCGATTGGTCGAGCTTCCCGCTGTACTCGGACGTCCCCGCGTCCACCAGCACGCAGACTCCGTCATACGCCAGTTTCGACTACAACTCGTACCCCTCGGGCCTGCCACCCCCGTCATCTTCTGGCGACATCTCCGAGGCTGACGAATTCGGTCCTCTGCCGGGTCTTGGACACACCGGTAGCCACAGCAATGACCATCACGATCTTCACAGTGTGAGCGAAGCTTCCGACATGGATCACCTCCGCGTCAGCTCCGCCTCCTCGCTGGTCGGCCTGCCTCAGACGCAGCTGCTCTCATCGAATGACCTCGAGTCGATCAACATCGATGACTTCCTGAAATCCGCCAATGAGTCTACGGCCGCGCTGGAGCATCAACTGCAGACCAGCATGGGAATCGAATCAAAGCCGGTCCCTTCGCAAGACATGTACTCCATGTCCCAGTCGCAGGACCCGGTGCCCATCTGGCCGGCCAGCCTTTTCGACTCCGGCTCCACTCCGCCTATGGACGAGAACTACTTCCGCCAGTCGTGGCCACAGTAGTACCGGGCATCAATGTTTTGCCTTGCTTGTCTTCTAATTCTCTTGGGGTCTCCGCTACCTTGCGGCACCTTACCACCACCTCCACACCGTCTTCATGACCTTGATGAGAGATGATGATAAATGCCTGATTACTTTTTCTGTGTTTTATTAGCCAGTCTAGATCTCTTCACGCTAGCATGCAATCTAGAGGGGTTCTGTTGTTTGGATTACACTTGTATCTGTACATGTCTCAGACCGTACACTGTGTTAGCCTGTTTTATTTTACATGTACAATGTGAAAATGCATACCTGTGGCCAACATCTGACCTAGCCATGCTGCCCGGCCTGCATATACTTACGCGCCTCCATCCAGTCAAGACCCCGATATGCCAGCTGCACCCCATACTCAGACACGAGACGCATCGGCAAGAATGTCCGAGCCAAAGAAAAGCCTGCGGTTGGAAAATAGGGTTTGCAATCTAGCGGTGAACACCTGTCTCAGATCCGCAAGCAAATCCCTTCACACTAAACTCTTCCCAGGCAAATCGCCTCGTTCTCCAACCTGATGCGTGACTTCCTGTATTCTGACCTGCTGACTCGAAATAGATCTCCAACTCCTCGAGTTAGCATACGTACACGCAAGTCATTCCCCAAGTAGCGGTGAGCACATATCAAATATAACAAAAGCAAACTAGCCAAAGTATGCATTCCAGCTGAGCACCGACATAAGCGCTATGGAGTACATACCAAGCCTTTCCGTATATGCGCGTATGACTGGGCGGGTACATACCTGCATCCTGCAGAAATCTCATACAAGCCTTGAGTGCAGGCCTTGGCTAATGCTTAGCTGGGCACGGTTCTGCTGGTGCGTGCATATTCTGGTTCGTTGAGATGGGCATGGCTGGCTGGGATCAGCGGTGGATATGGAAGTTGTTGGGCAGTCCCCCTTGCTGCGTCGTAATCGTAACTTTTGAGACACTGCAGTAGTACCAATACTTTTGTTTCAGTCTGGTGCTGGTGATGTCTTTGCTTTCAAGGATGATCTCATTCAACTAGTGTAAAATCGATCTGGTTATCATTAGCATCATAATCATGGCCTGGCTGGTTCCCTTGAGGATTATCGATTGTTCTCAATCCACCGTAGTGTCGTTTTGGAAATTGTCTCAGTCATACCGGTTAAGTGTAGCTTGAACCGTACCAGATTCATCGGGCGTTATATTCGGGTCATCACCTCCTGTGTGGATGACTGGATTCGTTAGGCAAGAGTTAGAAATCAGTCTGGTCGTGGTTTACATGGACAGGAGTAGAATCTACAAAGTGCAATTCAGTTCATGCGCACTCTGTCTATCCTTTCAAAGTAGAGCCTGAATCCCTCCTAGAGCGTATCGAGGTTTTCGGGACGCATAAAATAACTAGTTGTGGTCCATTATCTGTCATTCGTTATACCAGAGCTACATCTTACGAGACTGATAGTCAGAGAATAGCAGTCTCCCTTCAGTTTACGATCTCTCGTTGACAGTGTAGCATCCAGCGATACCAAGGCTGAAGGCGTTACTCATCCGGACAGACAACGAAATATGTCTCGAAGATACAATAGTCATACACGTCGAAGTCATCTTCGTCAATAATTCATGACTGTTGTGGCCCGCTAGGAAGTACCATCGCAGGGGACTTCAGGATGTGCTCCGCTAAGGTCCTCACTACAACCTTGGAAGGAATACCTAATTGCTAGCTCCAGGGCCATGAGAAATTCATTTGAGCTGCACAAAGCAGCATATATTCATTCCTTTAATTTGTCCAATTTGTCCCTGTATAACAGCTGGTATGCATAGATGATCTAGGAAGCTGGAAATTCAGCAGCTCCTGATACAAGTCGTCTATATGGTATCAATGAAAATGAATGCCCGGATCCTTCGCAAATAGATGTGAAGCACACGTTGATGATTCGTCTCGCATAATGGCGTGGAAGAAAACAAGGGAGTCTAGACACGAGTCTAGCTATTCCCCTCCATGAAGCCTTTACCGGTACTTTTGCACAAAGTCGGCGTGGAACTTCACGATGCGCTCAACCCAGTCGGTGCCGGGGGCCAAGAAAGTGGTGCGGAAGTGAAGGGTGTCCTCCTTCTGACCGAAGCCCGAGCCCGGGACAACGCACACGCCGGTGGCCTCGAGCAGGCGCAGGCAGTAGAACTCGTCGGCGACGCGGCCCTCAGCCTTGGCGGCCTCGACGGCCTTGGCGGGCAGCTTGATGGTGGGGAAGAGGTACATGGCACCCTGAGGCTTCTGGCACTCGACGCCCTCCATGCGCTGGAAGGCGTCATACAGGGCAAAGGCTCGCTTGCGCAGACCGTCGCGGATACCGTTGTACTCCTTCTGGTACAGCTCGTAGCTGGGTTCACCCTGGCGAGGCGGATTGACCATAGTCTCGAGCAGGCACTGCGCAACGACCGGCGGGCACAGTCCGATACTGACGAGCTTGTAGATCTGCTCCTGCACCAGGGGATCAAATCCGACCAGCTCAAAGTAGCCACCGCGGTGGCCACACTCGCCAACCATACCCTTGGAGGTACTGTGCAAAGAAACCAGTTCCACGTCGTCATACTTGCCGGGATGCTCCTGCTGCAGCTGGCGGAGGCGCTTCTTGAAGGAGACGAACTCGCCTTCGAAGACGTTGGTCTGGTATACTTCGTCGGCCATAATAACCAGGTGCTCCTCGGCGGCAACATCAATGACCTGCTTGATGTCGTCGGCACTCAGAGAGGCCCCAGTCGGGTTGCCGGGGTTGATCACCACGATGGCACGAACGTCGGTACCAGCGGCCTTCGCGTCGTTGATGGATTGGTGGATCGCTTTAACGTCGGTGCCCCAGGCCCGCTCCTCCTCTAGGTAGTAAGGAACGCACCGCGCATTCAGGAGAGCCAGGGTAGCGGTGTACAGAGGGTACTGGGGAATGGGTACCAGAACACCGGCACGGGGACTGTCGCATATGACATTCAGCAGAGTGTTGACACCGGAGGAAGCACCAGCAGTCAAAAACAGGTCCTGCGGGTGAGCAGGGAAGCCGTCACGCTCCTCGATGAACTTGGCCACGCTGTTCCGGATGCCCGTCGCTCCCTGGCTGTGACTATAGGCCCCCACGCTCTGCACATTGTCCAGGAGGGCCTTCGCTCGATCGATCACATCCTGCTTGTATCCAAAGGAGGTCTTAAGGGCGTCGGTGTTCTCCAGCAACAACGGGTTCTCGATGAGACTGAGGACTTGGCGGAAGAAGGTGATGGGTAGCTGGTCGAGCTGCTGAGGGTTTCCGATGTTGGCAAAGATAACGCTGTCGAAGGGCAGGGTCTTGTCGCCGTCAGCCAGACGTTCACGGTACTCCTCAGCCTTGACAGCCAGCTCACCGCGCACGGCATACTTGGCAGCCCGGATGTGCGGATTGATATTGTCGACGCTGAGGCATTTGTTGGAATTGAAGCGCTTAGTTTGAGTCATGGTAGGCGCTGAATTGACCCAAGCAGGTGTTAGTTTGAAATTGTCCGAATCAATTGCTTAAGTACAGTCAACACGTTGGATGAGGGGTTAAGTGTGGAGCCACAGGGCCAGCACACAATCGTATGAGCTCAGAACGGAGCCGGAGGGCCCAATCGAAATATATAGCGGGCGCACATGAACCCACGTACCTGAGACGGAGAATCCCCCCGCAACGCGAGCAGTCGGGCGAAGAAGGAGGCCATTCGGCCGGGTCATGGACGCCCGCAACGGAGACGGAGACACCCGCATGCTGGATGCGAGCTTAAATTGCCAGGACATCTTGATCCTTTGTGCGGGGTCTGGGTTTCCTTTTCAGGCCTTAGACCTCAAATCGTCAGATCTCTGGTGTTTACTCGGCTACAGAGAAAAGAAAAAAATCTATGTCGGACTCATTGGGCGGTGAACTACGTGAGTCATCATGTTTACCCCACATCGGGACATTTAATCAATGGAACGCGTGCAGAGGTGTATCGGACAAGCGGTAGATAACTCTTGAGAAATATAGATGGAAGAATTGGCGACTTGGAAATAGAGATGATGCACTATAAAGATCGCAGGGTCCTCATGCGCGGATCAGCCGATCTTCCCCTCGGAATCCCGTTAGCCGACAAGTGGATTTGCCAGCTGGGTACTCCGGAGCCGCCCGATATGCGGAGGTTTAATTCTGTTAGTTAAGAGTTGATCCAGTCTATAATTACTCAAAAAAGGACTCCGCTCTTCATCATAGACATACGATTGAACGTGGTGCTTCAAGAAATAGGTTGCAAGCTACCTAGGATAGGATCACCGCTTTACATACATATCAATTAACTCCTCTCACTACCCCGAAGACGTACGGCTTGTCCGTACTTCTGGAGCTTGGTGATCAGGGCATCACCGTGCTTCACCACATCCGAATACTGCTTGTTCTTGTCATCAGGGCGGTTTGTCTCAATGATGCCGTTGACGCGGTCAATCGTGCATGCAATGCGATTGCTGGAGATGAACTTGGCCAGGTCCCTAGAATGGCGAGTCAGTGAGATACTCGGTACTTGAAGAAAAAAAGGCACGTACCGGTCCAGATAGTCCACGGTCACACCAAAGTCGTTGGCCATGCTGGTCAGCCCAACCACCCGGTAGCTCTGGAGAAGCTGCTGGTAGGCACGGAGCCGCATTTCACGAACGAACCAAGCCCGGTGCTCAAACAGGTACCGGTCCTGGTCCAGGAACTCGTCCTCCACGCCGGCGAGAGCCACGAAGAATGAACGGTAATTGCCATTATACAAGCTGCTGACCAGATTGGCCAGCGGGGAGAAGTCTACGGGCACTTCATTCTCGGCGTGCGGGGCTCCGGCAGCGAAGGAGGTGAGGTTGACAACAGTGGTGGCACCGGCCGGGGTGATTTTCGGCACCGTCGCGTCCTTCATCTCCTCCTCCCGTGCGCCCGGGCCGGAAGACACCTCTCCACTCAGCGCAGCCAGTTGGTCCTCTCCAGAACCCAGGATGGCCTTGATCTCCGGGGCATCCACCACCTTGTCCTTAAAGTCCACTCGCTTGAGGGACAGGCATCCCGCAAGCACGGAATAGATGACCAGGGAAGAGTAGCTGCACAATTCGTAGCTCGTGAACGTAGACAGACTGTCTAGAAGGAGAGGCGCGGCAATGCTGTAAGAGCGAGTTGTGAGAAGGTGCAGTCCCTTGTATGCCTTGAGGCGATTCCTCCGGTCCCAGTCTCCACCGCTCTCAACCAGTGACTCTGCGCGTTCGATGGTCTTCTTGACAAACAAACGGTCACCGAAGAAGAGACCGATGCGGATCATGGCAAGCACCAAGTCGATCTTGGTACCGAGGAATCCTGTCTTCTCGAGGAGCGCTTCGTGCGACTCGATGGCTTTGTCCTAATGGACGAGCCGCGTCAGCCATCATCCCTCTTTAATCAACTGGCAACTGATCCTACCTTATCTCCCACACGAGCCCAGAACTCGGCGCGCTTCCCCCGTGCGGCCTGCACCTCGGTCTCACCGGCAGCTTCTTCCGCGTCGTCTTCTTCCTTCTGGAAGGTTTCCAACTCCTTCTTGTTATCTTCAACCAATGACTGGTAGAGGTTCTCGTCCCAGGGAAAGTCAATCTTTTGCCCGGACTTCCGAGACGCGAGCATGTTGGAGATGATGAGAGGCTTAGCAGTCCCTGCGCCATGATGGTGTTGTGTCACGCCTTCACCGGAGTTGTTCAGGATGCCCTCCACCGGGTGGGCAAGATGCCGGTAGAAAGGGGCCATCTTGTTCTCGGCGATGGCATCTTGAAGCTTTTTCAATGAGGACTGACGAGTCGACGGGGCGCATGCAGGGTTGGAGAGGTTAAAGACATGTTGGGCGAGGATGAGGTCGGGGTACCTGATGTACTGCGGATCAGACCCCATGGCTGCAAGGTTATGGGGCTGATAGATTAGGAATTGAGATGAAGGGGTTGGGAGTTAGAAGATGTGGATGTGGATGCGGATGTGTTGATGATGGATCCTGGAGCATCGGTGCATCACGTAGCTGGCTCCGAGCTCAGCTGGCGGAACGTTTGTCCGGTCCGGGCCCTGGTTCAGAGTTGCGCTTTTGGGGGCCTCTGTTAGGATCACCATTCTACTTTTATTTCTGGATTTATTCTACACTGACGTGCTCGTAAAAACTGGGAGTTTTCCAATTTCCCCTAAAATACATAACTTCTCATCTGTCAATCACATTGACTGTTGGTCGTGCGCTCTCACTCCACTGGATAGAACACGATGGAAGGTCACGACTCATGAGAATCGGGCCTAAATACATTCCAAGATGTCAATAATGGCTGCTGAAGGTCACCCAGGGAAATGTAAAAGGATAGTTGGAACTCTAGGTAGGAAAATGTCTAGTTAGAAGAGTGGCACTGTTGGCACTTAGTAATCAACACGAAATGCCTTGATTTTAGAGAGAAGACTGAAGTATCTTAGGTAGGGCTGAGTGAACTGAGAGCGCGAGTATCATCACCTCGATTGTAGGTGGATTCTAGAATCAGCTTGATTATTCCAGTCTCAATCGTCATTCCTTTAACGCTAAGAGCCTCCACTCTGATACTACCTGCCTAGTAAAGGAGCAGTGGATTCAGCAACAATCCTCCAGCTTCACTAGATATGAAAGCTGAGCCCGCAGTTTTTTGTGTTCGACACCTTGATCAGATTCCCGCTCTCCCGATATCAGATATCAGATCACTGGGCTTTGATGCCTGCGACAATGCTCCGAGCACACGGACAAGTCCGAGGGAAGTGAACCCGTGGCTGGGGCACCTTGTGATATACACAAAAGTTTTCATTGGCTACGAAGTGGACGAGAGGATGCTTAGCTTGATGGATAAGGAAGGGCCCCCACCCCCGGCTACATTTGGAGTACCTGAGTGGTAAGTTGATAACTGGGACCCCCGCTTCCATGCGAAATGGGATAACGGGCTAATGGGCACTGAAGCTAGCTACGCCCGGCTAGGAAATGACTACGCTTAGCCTGCTTTCTTTTCGCAATGAAAGTTTCGTCCTATTTGGTTACTCCTTCCCTCCCTCTCCTTTAATCGTCGAACTTCTCCTCCTTCGAACTCAGTTCTCACAGACTGGTGTTCTTCATTTCGGGTGGTACAGCATCCTGCCAAGCTGAAGGTTCCCGTTGATACCGCAGATCAGCCACAATGACCTCCAAACCCGAACCCACCACGTACGAGGAAAAGAGTCCTATCCCTCTGGAGGAGGGTCGCCTCGATCTTCCCCCGCTAGAAGACCCGCAAAAGGGCAGATGGGAGCGCAGCTGGCCTACCATTGCTTGTGGTGCTGGTCTCTTCTCTGACGGTTACCTGAATGGAGTATGTTACCTCCGTTCCATCTACTGCATGCAACGCGAACTACGAACATGTCCCACAAGACCCATGCAATATGCCGACCTGTGACGCTGACCTGCTGCCCTAGGTAATCGGCCAAGTGAACACCATGCTGAGCACCATCTACCCCACAGCCTATAGCAACTCCACCGCCAGTCAGAATGTCTCCGCCATCGCCTTCGCGGGCACAGTTGTCGGCATGCTCATCTTTGGATATACTAGTGACCACTGGTCGCGCAAATGGTCCCTGATGATCTCGACCATCATTTTGTTCGTCTTCGCTGCTCTCTGTGCAGCCTCATATGGCTATAAAGATAGCACTTATGGCATGTTTGCTGCACTCACGGCCTATCGCTTTTTCATCGGTATCGGCATCGGAGGCGAGTACCCTGCTGGATCTGTCGCATGTGCCGAGAACACAGGCGAACTCAAAGAGGGCCACCGCAACCGATGGTTCATCATGTTCACCAACTTCCAGATTGACTTTGGCTTCGTCGTTTCGGCTCTTGTGCCTATGATCCTGGTTCTGATATTCACCGAGGATCACTTGCGCGCTGCCTGGCGCGTGGCCCTAGGGCTGGGCATCATTCCCCCGCTGAGTTTGATCTATCTACGGTTCAAAATGAACGAGCCTGAGGAATTCGACCGTCAACGCATGCACAAGTTCCCTGTGTGGTTAATTATTAAGTAAGTCTCGATAACTGATAATTGACTATCACGGTTCATTGAGCAAATTACTAATTGTGTATAGGTTTTACTGGAGGCGTCTGGTATGAGCATCCTACTTGATGTTTTTCGAATGAACCGAGCTAACTCGATATAGGCTACGGTCTCTTTGATCTGGTTTGTTTATGACTTTTCATCGTATTCGTTCGGTCTCTACTCCTCCAAGTGGCTATCTCTCATCGAGGGTGCCAACGCGCCCCTGTGGAAGACCTTCGGCTGGACCACTCTGACCTACCTCTTCTACATCCCGGGCTCTGCTCTCGGAGCCTTTGCTAGTGACTGGATGGGTCCTCGCAACACCCTTGCCATTGGAGTCTTCCTCCAGGGAGTCGTCGGCTTCATCATGTCCGGATGCTACCAGTATCTTGCAACCGAGAAGAATGTGGCCGCCTTTGTCGTCGTTTACGGGTAAGTCGGATTGGAACGAGATCATCGTCTCCCCTATTTAACTTAAATAGTATCTTCCTTGCGCTCGGCGAATTCGGCCCAGGTGACAACATCGGTCTGTGTGCAGCCAAGACCAGCGCCACTGCCATCCGTGGCCAGTACTACTCGTACGCTGCGGCCATGGGCAAGATTGGTGCCTTCGTGGGCACCTACGTCATGCCAATTGTCCAGAAAAATGCCCCCAACGCGGTACGATCGGGCCAGGATCCCTTCTTCGTATCCAGTTCCCTGTGCATCTTCAGTGCCTTCCTGGCCTACTTCCTGCTTCCGCCAATCAACCAGGTATGACTTTCGCGCCGATGCCGCCAAGGGAGAAAGCTGAGCTGAGACCGCACAGGATACAATCACCCACGAAGACGCCAGATTCCGTTCCTTTCTGGCCGAGAATGGCTACGACACCTCGACCATGGGTAATGCCAACCGGGTCGAGTAGGAGTAAACCGACACACCCATTGCTGCCCTTCTTTGCCCTTCGTCACATCGTGTCGCATCATTTGTTACTTGCTTCATTAATCCCATTGCGCCCCATCGACCTTCCTCCCATTGTCCAATGATCCGACTCCCAATGCGACAACGCACAGCCCGCCCAGCCATGTGATGATAGACGAGACCTTGCAACGATCTTGATATGACGGTGACGACGCATCCAGTGAGCCCTAGCGACATCCTCGATTTATCGACAGCCCCAGCGACAGAACTGGAGCTGTTAAGAAAGCATTTTCCGTGCTGATCTGCGGGTGGTCTGACTCGGTGGTGCATATGATCGGCCCATTGCACGCTTTTGCGACATATATAATACCTCAAGATGGTAGTTCTTTATATCTAGTGGCGCTCTTGTGTCCCAGCGTATTTCCTTTCCCGATCCGGTGTTAGTAATGACATATAGACGAAAATAGATCGGAAAGCTTGTCAGATCTGGAAAAAAGAATATGCTTGGTGACCATGCAATCAACAAATGTTCAAAGCAAATACGATAGGAGTGCAAAATCAATGAAGAAAAAAGTTTCACATGAAAATGTGAAGGCGTAATGTAAAGTCCGCGAGGCTGGGAAGAAACGGGGACAACTCCGTATCGGCCGAGGTCAAGTCCGCGTGCTCCAGACGTCCGTCAATTACCGACTGGGTCCCCTTTCATCGCCACTGGCCTTTAACTACGATCCACCTCCGAGTGATTTGCCTACCCTCTGTCACCTATCTCCAAGTCCATCTTCGGATCTCACATTACCAACCCGGACAGATTGAATCTCGCATGACCGGGAACTGAACGTCATCATGGTCGCCGACGCTCTTGTCTACCACCCAGCCCTTGCGCACTGGCTGCGCTTCGTCGCGACTACCGGTACGTTTGATCTCTCTATCAAGGAAATACACTCTCGTGTCCCCTGGGATCCGTGCTGGACGACCTGCCGACGATGTCCAACATCCAACCCTACCCAACCCCTCACCAGATTTCCGGCTAAGCTAATCCGCATTTCCCATGATCAGTCGGCCGAGACAAGCTCCTCCGTACGCTGCAGTACTTCTCCCGCTTCTATGCCTGGTACCTGTACCGTACCAACCGACCGCAGTCAGAGATCGAACCTTACAATGCCGTGAAGAAGCAATTCGCCACAACGCGCAAGATCATGCGCATCGGCAAGTTTGTCGAACACCTGAAGGCCGCCTCCGTCGCCCTCGACAACAAGAGCCCCGTTGACCCGGTCCTCCGCTACCTGGCCGTCGGTCGCCAGCTCGGTTACGCCGGCTACCTGACCCTCGACACCGTCGCCGTTATCGACATTATCGGCTATCGCAAGTTGGCCTCGGCTAAGCGTCTGCAGGAGGGTTCCTCCCGGGCCTGGGCTGCTGGTCTGGCTTGCAGTATTCTTGCGGGTCTCTACACCCTCTTCCGTCTTCAGGAGAAGGAGAAGACTATCGATCGCAAGGAGGGCGAGGGTGTTGTTGAAGCTAAGAAGATCGAAAAGTATGTTTGATTCTGTCGCCTGTGGAGGATTTCAAATGCTAATGCTTTCTATCAGGGAGCGCGCTGCCGCTCGGACACAGCTCATCTCCGATCTGCTTGATCTGACCATCCCCACCTCCGCACTGGGCATTGTCAAACTCGACGACGGCCTGGTCGGTATCGCTGGAACCGTCAGCTCACTGATCGGTATCTGGTCCCAGTGGCGCAAGACCGCTTGAGCATCCTAAGGCAAATAGCCTTGATGTGAGCGGAGCACGGGCTCGGAAAAGAGCGAGAGGGAGCTGACGGAGAACTGGCTTTCTCGTGATGGTAACTTGGCGGAAGACAAAGAGCGCAAGAGCGCATCGCTTGCCTACTTTTTGGCTTCCGTTTATATCCTTGAGCGCATGAACATGTAACTTTTTCTGATGGAGATGGCTGGATGTCCTGTTTTGATCTCCGTTGGTATATATCGAATCTCATATGTCTATTGAAAAGTGACGGTGTTCCGTGTTTAAATCTGAGTATATTCATATGGAACTACCGAGACCGAGAACCCTGCCCACCAGCACGCCTGTTCATCGCAACCCATCCTCCGGTAGATATCAGTCCCAGGTGTCAAGGGTAGATACATCGCAAGTTCTCCCAGCACGTGCACTCTGACAGCAAGACCCGTTTAGACAGGGCAAGTCTAGATACCGTTAGACCGAGGACCTTGATAAGATCAGATCTCACAAACCGCTCCACACGAGCCACAGCTCTTAGTGCCAGAGGCAGCGGCACCGCACTTCGGGCAACTGGGGTGTCCAGACATAGTGATAGTCGTTTAGTGATTGTTGATCTGCTGTAGGTTAGAGATCCGATGTCCATGGTGTATGTGGGAGATATTCGGATGCTGAGACTAGGATAGCATACCTGGAAGGGAAAGGGATAGTAGCTTAATAGTACCAGAAGGATAGACGAGTGAGAGATAGAGAGATGGTCAGCGAGGGAAAAAGTGATTGTTTACCCCGCCTGGCCCCTCTGCCCCGCTTTGATAAGTCGGGTGACGGACTGCGCGGTTTTGGTTTCTGCTGGGTAAATTATCCTGATTCTAGATGTCGGGACAGGATATTGTTATATTTGTTGATTCCTGGGCACTGGACTATCAAGGTAGTGGATTCGGTGAAGTCCCGTAGTTATATAAAGGCTGGGCTACCTGGGTACTTGTAGAATCCCACTAGGTAAGCAGTTGGACTTGGCTCATCCGTAAACATTGTGGTTATCTAGTACATACCTATCTAGGTAGGCAGTTCTAGTAGGATTGCAAGGGCTATGATGGACATAGTGGCGCGTCTTGTCATATAGATGGAAACTTATGTACGGCATATTAGAAACATGGATTGCTCTATGATGAGGTACCAACACAAACAAACAAGGAAACCATAAAGGCAAAGCCAATCAAGACCAATCAGTGGCTCTGAGCGATTATAGCGATCAGACATATCAGACAGATCCTTGATTTCCCACATCATCTCCAACTGCTTTATAGCATCCTCATACATCTGGTCCCTCTTTGGATTTCCCGTAATGAAACAAGGCTTCTTATCAAACCCATGATTTACCTCATCAATCACCATTCCCCCAACATGAATCATCGCTCCCTCGTCAACAAACTTCTCCAACCGCTCTCTAAAACTATTCCCTTCAACAAGCAACTGATCCCACCCACAGGTATAAATTGCAACAATAGGCGGATACGCCGCCAGCAAAAGAGACGAGGGAGTCAAACCCGGAGATAGATAGGGATGGGCTATATCAATCTCATCCGAGCCCGGCTTTCTAGGCAGATTTCCAGGCACCAAGTAAGAAGTATCAAAGACCTTGAGAACCGACTTGGGAATCATCGACTTCTCAGACGCAATTGGATTCGTTGCTTCTCTCTCATCGCGTGATCTTGTCCAATCGACCGGGGGATAAAAGGCAATGATACCCGCCAATCGGTAAGATTTTGCAACGCGTCGCTTTTCAAGCTCTTTGTGCAGCATGAGAGGAACCGTGAATGCCAGATTACCGCCGGAGCTAAATCCACTTATAGCGAATCGGGCAGGGTCGAGGTTGTACTTGACTGCGTTCTCCCAGAGCCAGAGGATAGCATCGGTTCCATCTTCTATTGCAATGGGGAACGGGTACTCTGGGGCAAGTCGGTAGCCCGCGCTCACTACCACGGCACCTGGGTGCGCGAGAAGCACGGCTCTGAACCATCGCGAGTCATCTAGAGGGTGACCGATGGAAAAGCCGCCGCCGTGGAAGTTGATGAGAACGGGTCTTTTTGCAGATAGGTTGTCTGCTCTTCCGTCTGTCACTCCTGCCGGTGCGGTGAAGAAGTAGAGTTGGATCTCTCCGGGGGCTTTGCTGATTTTGGACGGGATAGTGAGGGTTAGAGATGGGCGTGGAGGTAACGGCAACGCTATGTACCGGTCTAGCCATGACATGAGAGAGTTGAGGCTGCGGTATTTGTGAGCCTCTGTGGCGACGACGCCGCATGATGAAGACGTTGGATTTAATGCCATTGCTGAAGCGGATATATCATTTGGATGTTATTTGAGCACATCGTGGATGTTGAATTTGTCCAAGGGTTCAGGTCCCGGATGACGTATGGAAGTTGTCAGTGAGATGAGATTCCGCGCGTAGGTTCCTGAAGTGAACTTCTCTATTAATTCCGCGAGACAAATGTATCTAAGATAATTAATTCCACACTTGAGATACAGGTATGAGGGGAGTAGTCGCCCTTGGACGTAAGCATCGAATGAAGATAATGGCAGATTTCATCGGTGAGACGGGATGCCGAGATCACCGAAAGCTTAGAAACCCAACCTCAGCATACCCTGGCATCAACCATATTCACCTCACCGAAAACATCTTCAGTGCAAAGAATAGGCGTCAACTGCACTAGCCACCAGAGCATCATCAGTCAGCACAGCTAAGTATAAACGCGGGGCATCGCACACGCAAACTTAAACCTCATGTATCGACCTATGCCACTGTACAGAGCTCTCCAACGCTCTCGTTTCCCAATACGAACCATGTCGACGCTACCAAAGCCTCTACCCGTTGTGCTGTGCGGCAAGAACGCAGATATCGGAGGACCCGTTTCGAGTCTTCTGCAACCTGACTATGAAGGTATATTTCAAGCCCCCATAATCCAATACCTATCAACCCTCCATATACTCAACCAGTGCATCAGTGGTACATTTTATTCAAACCAAGGAAGCCGCCCTAGCAGAGATTCCCCAGCTCTTGGCGGGGCGTGATCCCCAGTCTTCCGGTGACAACGGCGTCGGTACTCATGAATACGGTAGGCCTGTGCGCGCAGTCATCTTTGGTCGGGGCTATTCCCTCGAAGACATCGAGCATTTCTACAAGGCTTCCACTGGAAGTAACGTGGAACCTGTGGCCTGGATCGCGGGTGACCCTGCTAAGAAGCCGAACCCCAATGCGCTTCCACCGGGACCGGGCTATGCTCAGGTTGCGACGGATGGAGTAAAGGTGGTGCTAGAGAAGTGGAAAGAGGAGGGCGCTACTGAGGATGGAATTTTTTTGTGGTGATTATTTTGCGGTTGTTTTGCGCATTATCATAAGTCAGTCTAGTGGCGGATTGAGGCACAGTCTTCAAAATTTATGTTTAGTTCCATGAAGACATTATGTAGAACCCACACGAAATGTAAGTCTTCAAGACTATCCTGAATTACGGGCACTCAAGGGCTTCGGAGAGATGCTTACATAGTCGAAAGGAATGACCCAAATGGTGTATTTCTGAACATCTTATTCCAAGTCCTACCCAATGAAGCATATTGGCGCATCATCCCGGCGAGCCCAATTAGCCTTTTAGGCTAGGAGAGTACATGAGCATGGTTCATCAAACCGGTATTATGTGCCGTTATTTAAACCCAGGTGATTTGAACTTTGGGTTTTCGTAGACCCACGAGCGTAGGTGCTTCCATAAATAGTACGCCAGAGGCTGAGGCCATACTAGTCACTCGACAAGGATCGCCGAGTCATCATACCGAATACCATCGGAATAAATTGGTACCAAGAGGGTAGCCGAGATGCAGCAGGTCGCATGAGTCGGCCAAGAAGGTCACCAGCAAGTAGTTCAAGAGTCTACGCTATACCCCGCATCCGCAGACCACGGGACTTCCCCAGACAGCCAAGACGCCAAGAGAATCTGGGCGAGGCCCTGGTGGCTCGGAGTATTTCCCGGCAAGTCATGAGTGTGAAAGACCCGGGGCCAGCTTAGGGGATGACGTTTGCCGGGTCGGGGAAATTAGGAGACAGGCCGATCTTCTGTCCCCTTTCCGCGTTACATACGGTCCGGACCTCGACGCAGGGAATCACAACCACGGGTGAATTAGGAAAGCCGATCTTGACTGGCGATAAAGGTGAGTCGGAATCCTACTTTTGGAGATAAGGGGACACCCGGAAGGTCTTCTATCAAGCAAGTGCCCCTGTCGAGCTAACTGACTAGTGAACTAGTTAACTAACTATAGGACGTCTTGTCATTTGCGGAGACACAGGGGCGCAACATTCTCCACCAGCCCTTGCTCCATTCGGGCTGAGGGAAATACAAAAGGCCTACATACTTCCAGACCCATCACCTAGTAATCGAGTAACAAGTCACGCGCAAGGGAAGAAAAGAGCGGTGATCAGCTGAATGGCACGAGGCATAATAATAGTTAGATTCCCGCTACGTAATCCATTTGAAACAAATCGCGCAAAAAAGTATGTGTTTGACGCAGGCGTGGAATCTCTGAAAATATGTAGAGGGCCTTTCCTTCCCGACGCCGTACCCGGGTCGGGATCCGCCGCTAACCACCGGCAAAGAAGATCTGGGGGTGACTTTACACAGGCTCAACCGGGCCGTGGTAAAGCGATCGGGAGAACGTACAACGAAAACCACTAGGATTCCCGAGGGGGCGATCAAAGATATATCAAAGATATCTGGGAATCTATTGGAATGCGTCATATCTCGTCCGAGTCCGATAATTGCATGGTAATATCGTATAATACCTTTTGTATGGTTGCAGAGGGTACAGTATGGAGCTCGGCGTTGGTCAGGTACCACCGGGAAACGAGGGCTTTAATCCTATTTGCACAAAAAGCCATAGAAGGCGACAAGACCCAAAAGACCCAGCGGGAATATCTTCTGCCCACCCGATCGTCCTTGGAAATTAGAATGCGGAGAATGTGATTGGCCTAGACCGCCGCAAACGATTTCACCAGTGCATCATCCTCGGCTGGTTAATCGCCGTTATTGGAGTAGACTTGTAAGTCGTTCCGACCGTCTCAACCGGGCCTGTCGTGATCGGGTATGACAAATCTGAAGTTTTTCCACGGTCAAAAGGGAGATTCCGAATGATATTCGGGGTGAGGGAAAACCAATACATAAAAACTGAAAATTCAAGATTTGAAAGCGCAAAGAAGACTGAGGATCTGCAATTATGTCAGCGCTCCCCGCGATTTGAGGCGGAACTACGGAGTAAAGCAAAAGGTTCCAAGGTGTAAGGTGTCAAAGACCTCGCTGGTGAAGTCATTGCGCGTCATTCCAGTCGTCCGTGACGGGTTTGACTTTCAACTGAGGTTTGAGTAGTGTAGAGCTTCTGATGGTTGACGTCTTCAGGGTTTGTAGAACCTAGGTAGAGAAGAGGATAAAGCCAGCGTTTCGTCATACTAGTCCTTCTACCTTCTTCAACTATTCCAACTGCAATACTGTATACGACCCACCATAACTTCTGGAAGCATTCAATAATACAATATTCTGTATTAACTCCGTTCTGACTCCTTCCTTGAGTCGCCGCTCCGAATTCAGTTCGTGTCCACAACCACTTCGGGTCAACTCGGACTTTTGCAACCCACGGCAACGCTTTATTCATCACCAACCGTCCGCTGTAGCTCGGCCCTTAGCCCCGACATCACCCGTGATACTGTGGAGAAGTACAAGGCGAGAACCTCCTTCATACCAAGTTTATTCATCACCATGTCCCCTGCTGGAAAGGATTATATACCCCCTGCTCGCCCCGACTCTCCTGGTCCTTTGGCTTCAGATTTCTTCGAACAACAAGTCGCAAAGCAACGAAACAATAACTATCACTCTACTTCACTCAGAAAAATGGTTGCCACTTCAGTGAATCGCACTGCCCTGCACCCTGGTGGTGTTCAGTACGTTACATCTTTTGCCTTTTGCCCCTCACCACCTCGCCGTCGCTAACCATACACCCCCTCTCTAGGCCTGGCAAGGGTCACACTGAGCTCGAGGAGGAGCTGCACGAGACCGCACACATTGACTATGACCGTGTCGCAATTGTAAGAACCCCTTGTGCCCGTCCTTGACCATGAAACGAGTCATCACTAACCCGCTTCATAGATTGCCAACCCCGCTGTCCCTGCCCTCTATGAAGATGCTCTTGTCTATGAGACTGGTACTGCCATTACCTCCAGTGGTGCCTTGAGCGCATACTCTGGTGCGAAGACTGGTCGTTCACCCTCAGACAAGCGTATCGTCAGGGAGGAGTCGTCAGAGAACAATGTCTGGTGGGGACCCGTTAACAAGCCCATGACCTCTGATGTAAGTTTCATCCATTTCACTTTTATCTATGAGTGATTTTTGCCCGCATTTTTGGCTGGTGTACATGGTCGAGGGTTGCCCTTGCAGATGGCCCGATGCGAGCTCCACCCAGAATCCCTTGCATATGCAACCGGGATGTCAAGCTTTTCTGGCAGCTGGTGCAACCACTTCATGTATTCCTTCTAATGGCCTCCTTGGATCCCTGCTATCGCTTTTTCCCCCCTCCACTCTCTTTCATCACGGCTTTGCCCCGCGGTGCCGAGGCTCTGACATATATGACGTCATGACTAACAAGCCTATCAGGTGTGGCGAATTAACCGTGAGCGTGCTGTGGACTACCTCAACACCCGCAACCGCATCTATGTCGTCGATGGTTTCGCCGGTTGGGACAAGCGCTACCGCATCAGCGTTCGTGTTGTCTGCGCCCGTGCCTACCATGCTCTCTTCATGCGCAACATGCTTATCCGCCCCAGTCGCGAGGAGCTGGAGCACTTCCACCCCGACTATGTCATCTACAATGCTGGCTCTTTCCCCGCCAACCGTTTCACTGAGGGTATGACCTCTGCCACCTCCGTTGCCATCAACTTCGCCGAGAAGGAGATGGTCATCCTGGGTACCGAGTACGCCGGTGAGATGAAGAAGGGTATCTTCACCGTCCTCTTCTACGAGATGCCGGTCAAGCACAACGTTCTGACCCTCCACTCCTCTGCCAACGAGGGTGAGAAGGGCGATGTTACCGTCTTCTTCGGTCTGTCCGGTACCGGCAAGACCACCCTGTCTGCCGATCCCAAGCGTAAGCTGATCGGTGATGACGAGCACTGCTGGAGCGATCAGGGTGTCTTCAACATCGAGGGTGGCTGCTACGCCAAGTGCATTGGTCTCTCTGCTGAGAAGGAGCCCGATATTTTCAACGCCATCCAGTTCGGTTCCGTCCTGGAGAACGTCGTCTTCGACCCCATCAGCCGTAATGTCAACTACGACGACTCCACCCTGACTGAGAACACCCGCTGTGCCTACCCCATTGAGTACATCGGGAACGCCAAGATTCCCTGCGTCAGCGACAACCACCCCACAAATATCATCCTGCTGACCTGCGACGCCCGCGGTGTGCTGCCCCCGATCTCCAAGCTCACCCCCGAGCAGACCATGTTCCACTTCATCTCAGGCTACACCTCCAAGATGGCCGGTACTGAGGATGGTGTCACCGAGCCCCAGGCCACCTTCTCCTCCTGCTTCGCCCAGCCTTTCTTGGCCCTGCACCCCATGCGCTACGCCAGCATGCTCGCTGAGAAGATCAAGCAGCACAAGGCCAACGCCTGGTTGCTCAACACCGGTTGGGTCGGTGCCGGTGCCACCACTGGCGGCAAGCGTTGCCCTCTCAAGTACACCCGTGCCATCCTGGACGCCATTCACAGCGGCGAGCTCGCCAACACTGAGTACGAGGTTTACGATGTCTTCAACCTCCCCGTCCCCAAGGCCTGCCCCGGTGTCCCCAACGAGTTGCTCAACCCCAAGAACAGCTGGACCGCCTCCACCTCCTTCAAGGACGAGGTCAACAAGCTGGGCACCCTCTTCAACGAGAACTTCAAGAAGTACTCGGACGAGGCTACTCCCGATGTTCTCGCTGCTGCTCCCCAGGTCCAGTAAGGGCAGGGGCAGAGGGGAAACTCTCAAAATTGGCATTCTCGTTTTGTGCTTTAACTTGAGTCATTTGCATGGCGTGCTGCGTTTGTTTCTGATGATCTAACTACTTGGATCTCCCGCCGCTTGTATCGGGACGAGTGTGCGGTGTTACATGGTCTCCCGATTTGGGTGTCTTTGGTTTTTTCATTTTATTCTCCTTGTCTCTTTTATGTCTTTGTATGTCTTGCTCCATCTGGGATGGACATTTTTGACGATTCGTCTATCGGAGTTTCTCTCTGGATATCCCCTTACGGTAACCAATGAAACCAGATATTCATGATGATTTGTTCTTGAGTATGTAGAGTATGTAGAGTATGTAGGCTTTCAGATGAGCTGGTTTCTGTAATCACCGGGAGCTCAAGGTATACTGAGAAGATCGAGTGGTTATAAAAAAAGTGTCCAGACTGAAATTGACGCCTATGAAACTGACCCCGAAAATGACCGCATTTAAGGTCATAAACGATTCGTAACTTCTGAACGTTAGGCCGAGCTTGATCTCCTACCATCGGAGAAGCTCACAACCTATACACATATAGTATTAGTATATGTAAATAATTGAAATGATGACTTACTTTTCGTCCTTAAGTCTACTAACGTTAAATCACTACCGGGCCGATCATACTACCGAGCCGATCACCTAACCATTTTTCTACGAGTTTATCTCGCGTCATCTTTTTTAACCATCCACCATGCCATCACCTCGGGCCCAAACCGGCCGAAATTCCATCGAACAAGAGGGACGCATCCTATTAGCCATCCAGGCTATAGAAAGGGGGGATGTGCCATCGATTCGCAGAGCAGCGCATTATTTTAACGTCCCATATACTACGCTTCATCGGCGGTTACACGGGACCTCAAATCGCGTCGATATTCGCGCAAATAGTCATAAATTGACCCAAATCGAAGAGGAATCACTTATTAAGTAGATTATCTCTATAGATGATCGCGGAGGGGCCTTCCGACCATCGATGGTACGAGAAATGGCTAATTTATTGCTCTCGAAGCGCGGTTCGACCCCCATCTATACGGTCGGCCATAATTGGGTCAGAAAATTCATTAAACGGCACCCCGACCGGCTCAGACCACGCTTTTCCCATCGCTATAACTATGAACGCGCGAAACAGGAGGATACTAAGGTGATTCGCGAGTGGTTCGATACTCGTGAAAGCGACGATTCAGCGATACGGGATTCTGGATGAAGATATTTACAACTTTGACGAAACCGGGTTCGCGATGGGCCTAATAGCCAATGCGAAAGTGATCACACGGGCTGAATATTATGGTCGGAGGGAAGTTTTGTAGCCTGGGAATCGCGAATGGGTCACCAGCATCGAAACTATTAATGTGGCCCTCCCACCTACTATCATCTTCAAGAGCAAAACATATGATTTTGCATGGTTTTATAAAGGCTTCTATAAATACGCTATCGACGTTCGGTAGCTTATAGCCGACTTAGATAAGCTATTACTAGAAGGAATTATAGTTAAATTCTTATAGTATAAAGCGAGGTAATCTCGTTAGGCTTTTAACTAAAAACCTAAAGCTTAAAACGAACCGAAAGCTCAGTCCCTAATTTATCGGACTATTTAGGGTTCTTAGTCCCGTCGGAAAATAGGCCTATTATCTAAGCCTACTAGCCTAATACGACCGAATTTATAATATCTCCTATATATTACTTCTCGAACCGTAGAAGAAACGCCTTCGAGACAATAGCGAATTAATATACGGATACCTAATTTAGCTAATAATGACATATCGGGCCTTAGCAAATACTACTCTGTCACTAAGAGTGCCTATCGTTATATGGTTTCACGTTTTCATAAAGATGATTCGTTCACGACCTAGCGTTGACTTAACGACCGTAGCTTTGAACGTTGAGACATAAACTGTAGCGTGATTACCGGCATTGTTGGCATACTCTATTGGCTGTCAATATCATCATTTTGATGTCGGCACTGACCGTGGACCTAAAGTCTAAGCTAATTCAGACGTTCTGAGTTGTGAGGCTAGGATCTGGTCAACGCGCCTCCACTTGCACGAGTCACGGTCGCGCCCCGGCTACCTAGCTCTGTTGGGATATGAGGCTGGTGTAGATCAGGCATCAAGCCGCACCATCGGAATTAATTCCCGTATTGTCTATATATTCTCAATTAATCCCTCTGGTCCAAGAGCAATCAATCTTCCTTTTGAATTGCAACACCAGGCTATAGTTCTTTTTCGCCTAGAGTAGCCGACCACAATTGTAATGAATACCAGACGCTTTCCCCCGGAGTTCAAGCCATCCCGGTCGTACACAAGTGACAAAGAATTAATTTTCGCACGCCCCCTTGTCCCTTGTGTTACCTAAAGCCCGATTTGAGCCAGGACGGAGCCTTTCTTTCTCAGCCGACATCTAGACACTCGCGGGTTCTATATAGATAATTCTCGGCCAGCGTTCCTTGTTCGAGGACATTCTTGCCACACCGGACATCATCACAGCCGAGCAGGTTGAAACTCGAGGGAGCTTGCCTCTTCGATGGTGGGAGAAATGGCAGGCGCGGCACGAAGATTTCGATGAAAATGGGAAGCCAAATCGTAGCCGACAGGTGAGGTCTTTGGAAGACCGCTTTGAAAAGCACATTAGACTCCCACGACAGAAAGCTGGAATCCCGGGTTTTGATGTGGAAGAAAAAGCTGCTGCTATGGATATGCTGAGGTTGACATCGTCTTTTCAGCCGTAAAAGCGGTTGACTGCACAAGAAATACGGTGGATCGAGAGATGGAAATTGCCCGACTTTGGGAAGTGCTGAGACCGCGAAGAATTCTTATGATGCTGCTCATCGCTCCTGACTTACAGTACTGAAAGATAAGCTTACTTTCGAAAAAGTGTCCCTATATCACCGCATCGTTCTGACCGTAGACCTGGCCACACCCTGATTTACTACGTTCCAAGACGCCGAGGAGTGTCTTGACAATCCGGCACCCCGTTAAGTATTTCGAAGCATAGATCAATTATTTAGAAATTTAAATTTGATAGCAAACATGCTCCTAAGGGTGAGATTTCAGAATGCACATGGTTTCCTCGATACTGTGGCTGTATTTGCTTTGATAGAGGCATATTGTCACACTTATACCTCATTCCGTAGCTTCAACTTCCAGCGAAGGGTCAGGGTAAATAAATCACACACACACACACACACACGCAGAGTGCTGGAGTACATGGGATGATAAACATTTTGAGGAACATTCTAAAGCGATCTTAATCGTACTATGTTAGACAGTAGTTAGATAAGAGTTTGATTACTGCACAGGCTTGATTTCGATGTACGAACCTCGTTTAGAGTGTCGGCATGTCCATGCTCACAGGCAATAGATCGCCAGGCCCCCAAAAGTCCTCGAGGATAATGGCCTGTTCACTGAGAAGGTGGCGGTCTGTCTGGATGCCAATCTTGGCTAGTTTGCGCCAACGTGCCAGGTCCTCAGGATTACGCTTGTCGCCATGCGCTTCCTTATTATTTTCCCAATGACCTTTCGAAAACCCGAGTAGGGTAGTGATCTTCCGACTGGGAATATCATAGACCAGTGATACGATTGTTCCCGTTTCCTCTAGCCAATTACATTGCCAGATCTCATTGGGCCGGATGCACTGCCATGTGGTTGATTGGAAATTCTTTCTCCCAGCCATCGGACCACCATGGATAGCATAGACCATGCGGTCTGCATTTTGTACCCAAAACTCGTAACGCCACTTTTCGGGGTTTCCTTCAGCATCGTGCGCCTGGTAATCGTAAACGAGATGACGGTCGAGAAGGTCGCTCTCAAAGGTGGAGTCTTCCAACGAGGGGAGCACAGGCATGATGATAGGGTGTTCGAACTAGCCGAAGTGGCAAAGAAGACAACTGCGACTGGCGATTTACTTCTGAGAAGGACAGTGACATTGGGAGCTACTTGTAGTCCGCTGCCCGGCTTCCCTTCTTTGTTATTTACATGACGGCAGCAAACAGTGTTACAGTTCAACCGGCCCGAATGTATCCGTACTCGGCAAATCCTTAAGATAATTGCCGATAATGGACTAGTTATGTTCGGCTTTTCGTACCGCGAGCCACAGCCGACAGCTAGAAATACCTATTGATCCATCGGGATGCCGCGGTTGGATGTTGCGGGATGCCGCGGTTGGATGTTGCGGGATGCCGAGGTTGGGTGTTGCAGGATGCCGCGGTTGGGTGTTGCTTTTTGGCCCGAAACCATCCAAGTGTCCTTTGATTCCACATGCGGATACTCGTACATAGGCCGGCATTGGCACAAGAATGGAATGCCGTGCTTCACCGATGATCATTCTGATCACTTTCGTTTTATAGTACGACTCTATCCGTGCCTTCGCGCCCCACTCACCATTCGGTGGGTTGGTGCGCCTATGCTCAACGGAGTTTTAAAGCTCAACGTAACTTCCATGATATTTCTATCAATTTAACCACCAAAACCACCTAGATCTATGAAAAATAGCCTATTTCCCGCATCCTTAGTCACCCTACTAGGCGTTATGCGGTATAATATTATCTATTTTATCGCGTGAGGTATAAGGGATCAAAGCTAGATTTGTGCTATCTATAGCTATCGCTTAAATATAAGAAGGATTCGTTAAAGAATAGAAGTAGGATCGTAGGATTTAGGGGTCTTTATCCTAAGTGTAGGGCACGTGACTTAGCGCGAATAATATTTCGCGGCCTTAGGCAACAAGGAATCTCGTGACTGTACGAGAGTCCCATAACATAGAATCTAGAGAACCTAGAGCTAAGTATCGAAACTACGGACTTAAATCCCTACGTAGAAGTCTAAGATAAATCCTACCTAACCGTAGAGCTAGTTAATCGATATATCTCTATCTATATAGGGTAGTAGGAGATCGACCTATAATATATCTAGAATAATCTATATACTACTAAGCTTATAGCAGAACTTCTTTTCACGACTCTCCTGCTACGATGGCCAATATGATGGAGAAGTATCATGCGCGAAATGTAAAAGTAGTAACGTAGAGAAGGAATAATCATACATGCGGGGATTGTTGATGATGAGGAACTGGATCACGTGATCCCGGACCTACAATCCTCCGGCCTCCGATAAAGCCCGTGCTCGGGTCAACCATCCTCCGATCCGACGTCATGCGTCACATCTCCCCTCATCTCCAGATCAGGTCTGCTTTGCGCTGAGTCATCAATACACATTCGCCTGTTTCCAATCATCCCTTAAGCTACATAGAAAGACTCTTTCCGAAATCCTGCCACCTAGCAACGGCCGGTGTGGGACACTGAATGCTCACAGCGGCCTAGAACACAGCTACTTTGCCGACTGGAAAGTACTCTGATATCTGCCCTTGTCTCACGATAACCTTCTCCGACCAGGTATTTCTTAGTACAAAATGCCAACTCAGTCGCGAAGATGAAGACCGTGAATTTAAAAATAGTCAGATTCAACATATGCCGCGTGGTTGGAAATGTACTATCATCTCGCATGATTGTACCTAAATGATTATCCTTCTGCACAAGTTCAAACCAAAACAACGCTTTGGTTAAAAGGCGGGGACTCGCACATATGTACTCGCTTTACATTCGATTTATCAAAGGCGGACTACTCACACCTGCGGGACTATTGGAAGATCCACTCTAGCGCTTTCGTGAATAAGAACCCCGGAAAGTGGCTCGAAGGGTTTTTCGAGGAAGCTCGACTCAGCTTTTTTAGCGAAGATGTCGATTGAAATTCCTGTCATTGGGGTATCTGGGAAGAGACAGATAAAGATCTATACGGGATGACCCTGACTCGGAGACTAAGGAGTCGTAAATGGCTGATTTTCAAGGACTGCATTCGGAGGCTTGATTGGCGACTGTCAGAATTGGTAGGTTGATTTTATGTCAAACATTGCTCCAGGTTTGCTACGATGATCACGAGAGTTCCAGGGGGTTATCGATAGTAAGCAGAATACGGAAAATAGAATCGCTTGCTACCTAGGTAGCAGCCATGAAGCTGGTCGACGCAGAAGCTGCTATTAGAACTATATTCTTACCTGAAAATCCAAGTTACTAGATCTCGGGTTTATTTTTGAGTTCTCCAGGGCTGTCAGGATGTAATGCTTCAGCTAGGTGTGTGTAAGATCGATGGTATCAAACCAGATCTTAGAGCATATCCATTGCCGCAAGACCTATCCGCTGCCCATGCCGTGATGGCATCCGGTGATCCAAGTGCCGGTTATCGGCGAAAAGTGACAGACGGGACCTAGATGGGTAGAGCCAATCCCATCAATCTGAACAGGCCCGCGCATCTCCAATTGCATCTTGCGATTGGCATCCCCGGGGATGCGATTGGACGGGGCGGGGAGGGCCGGTATAAACCCACTGTGGTGCGTCTTGACTCGGAACGAAGGCTCGGAGGATATTACATGGAATAGCCGTGGCCCGTCAGGCCGAGGTACCAACTGTACGGGATGAAGGACTATATCAGGCTGTTCTTGAATACAAGTTACTTGCAAGAGAATAATTACCAAGATAATGTCTCTGAGGGAAATTAGTACAAGCCAAAAATAGCCTAGAGCCGGGATGGGGTTATCCAGAGTGTAGATGTGATAATTGTAGTCTTTTATGCTAACTAGAAATTTAATAAAGAGTGAATAGTACTGTATATCGAGTGAGCTCAACTTGGTAGAACCGGGTGAAAACGGAGAGGAAAGTGTTAGTGATGACAGTTTCCCCCGCATTTCCCCATGATCGACGTAGTTGGCCCACTCAGTGGAGTTCATCATTATAGTACAGCACAACATAGAATATCTAGGTATTCTGAGTCAATCATAGGGGAATACATAATCGGTCAAAAGGGCCCAGAACTGAATCTCCTCGGTTGTACGCCGTAGCACTCAGTACTGAGTTCTATAGAACAAGCTCGGGCCCCGATTTAATCCTGTTTCTTGTTTCTTGTTCTGCAACTCAACTACTACTCTTCATTTCCCCGCATCTGACGTGTATCCTTCCTCTTACAACAATCCCGAACCAAACTTTGGTACCTCAAGATATACCGACAGTCTTGCGGTACGTCATCGATAGGTTCCACGGTCCTCACAACCGAGATCAAGTCGCTCGAGAAGAAAAGTTTCAGGGTAATTTGACCCAGCTTTTGCTCATCTGCCTCGACTAACCTCCGCTCCTCACTCCCCCACAGATCTATCCGAATCATAGACAAGATGGCATCGAATCCGACGTCGGATTCAGTCAAAGAAACCGCCAGCAATGCTGCCGTGTCAGCCAAGCAGGCCTCCATGGCCGCCATCGAGAACCCATCCCAAACCACCCAGTCTATCCTGCACAGCCCGTACATGCGGCCCGCACTCCCCTTCATCAACGGCGGTCTCGCCGGCATGACAGCGACCGTAGTAATCCAGCCCGTGGACATGGTCAAAGTGCGCCTGCAGCTCGCCGGTGAAGGAGCAAAGACTGGCCCCCGGCCTTCCGCACTCGGTGTCACCCGCGACATCATCTCCTCCGGCAAAGTCCTGGATCTTTACACCGGCCTCTCCGCTGGTCTCCTCCGCCAAGCCGTCTACACAACCGCGCGCATAGGCTTCTTCGACACATTCATGAAAACCCTCAACGCCCGCGCCGCAGCCACAGACCGCAAGGTTACCTTCGCCGAACGTGCCGCCGCCGGCCTCTCCGCAGGTGGTATCGCCGCGATGATTGGAAATCCGGCGGACTTGGCACTGGTCCGCATGCAATCCGACGGTCTGAAACCCCCCGAGGCTCGGGCGAACTACCGGTCCGTCTTCGACGCGCTGGTCCGAATCCCGCGCAATGAAGGTGTGGGCGCGCTATGGGCCGGCGCTTTGCCCACGGTCATCCGAGCCATGGCGCTGAACATGGGCCAGTTGGCATTCTTCGCGGAGAGCAAGACCCAGCTGAAGCAGCATACCACATTGTCGCCGCAGAGCCAGACATTCGCGGCCTCTGCGATCGCCGGTTTCTTTGCTAGTTTCCTCTCGCTGCCTTTCGACTTTATCAAGACCCGGCTGCAGAAGCAGCAGAAGGATCCCAAGACGGGCCAAGTGCCGTATAAGGGTGTGTTGGACTGCGCGCGCAAGGTCATTGCCGAGGAAGGCTGGCTGCGCTTCTACCGTGGCTTTGGAACGTACTACGTGCGGATCGCTCCTCATGCGTTAGTCGCCCCCACCTTTTTACCCGTTCGGGCCGTGATGTAGTTGCTTTTTTGATGGACCCACTGACATGATCTGCAGCATGGTTACTCTCATCGTCGCCGATTATCTGAACCTCCTTACCAAATAGAGTGTCTTGTTTTCGCCTCGCTGAATCGCACGAAAGATCCTCGTTTCTTTGCTGTGTTTACACTTAGCTCTACCGTCACAGTTTGCTTCGCCTTTGCGCATGGAACAAGCCCATCGGATATCGCCTCGAACACGCCGGTTCTGCGTACCTGTGATTATGATTATCTCTGACTCTCCGCGATCTCTCATTATATCATTGCACTATGGATATTCCCCCGCCTGGCCACTCCCGCGCTTCGCATCCTTGTTCGCCGGGCATAACCCTGCCCGGAGCGCTTGCAACGCATCTTGAAGCAGCTCGGCTATTTCTGATGACAGGTTAACAGTGTCGGCTGGCAGTTTCGGTCATTTCTAACATACTTTCCTCGGGACGACGAACATGGGCGTCGGCTGAAAGGCCGGCGTTATCCGCGGAACGTACCGCCACATGGCGTCTAGTTTACTTTTCTATTTTATTTTCCCTGGACAGGCCAATACCCCCACACTTGTCTTGTCTCTTCCTGTCGCTATTATTTTCTTCATGAATTGGGACGTCATTGCACCATACATTACAATTGCTCTGCTCTCTAGTTTCAGTAGCACTAGTCTAGAGAATACCATATACCGTTCCTGCTGACTGAATTCCCAAAAAGGCGCTTCGTGATACATTTGGGACAGGGTCTGAAAGTCTGCGATGAACGAGTTTGCTAAATTTGTGCCACCGTTGCGCTGCAGAGCTCTACTCCCGTTACCTAGATAAAGAAGCCGAAGGATACAAAGACTAATAAAAGAACTATGTGTCTTTCCATTACCAAGAGCACTAAATTAGTGGCTAAGAACATGCATATTACAGTTAGAAAAGCCGCAAGGAAACCATATGTGCATTTAGGGTAACGCCAGACCCGGGCAAAGGTGTACCATACCATAATCATCTCAGATGGCCTCACCCGCAACGCGCTTTTGCTCAATTGTGCCAGGGGGCAGGACATCCTCCATAGTCTCGTCTGTGCCGCGCAGATCCTCCTCAACAGGGATGGAGTCCTTGATCTTGAGGAAAATCACAGGAGCAGCGATAACAAGTGATCCACAGAGCAGACCCCAGTTAGAGGCCAGCTCAGACATGTAGGTCAGCTTGTTCTTATCGAGGCTCCACATCACGGCGGCACCGGCGGACTGCAGGCCCTTGTAGAACCCGGCCAAATTGGCAAGCTTGCGGCCGGAGTTGCCGAGAGCACCCATCAGCCTGTGGGTCTTAGTTTATCTTGCATTTGATGCCGGGAAGTGGGGAAATGGAAGGACTTACCAGTACACAAAACCCTGCCAGATAGCGTCGTACATGCCGTAGAAGAAATACAAGAACATGGGTCCCACGTAGCCCGGGGTGGTCCAATCGGTCGGGGTGAAGGAGGCAGCGCTGACACTCTTCCGGGTATACCTCTTCTGCCAAGCAAAACCACCACCCCAGACGGCCATGGTCAGAAGGAAAAGAACAACTAGGCCAATGCGAGCGCGGAATTTACGACGAATACCCTCGATGTCCAAGAGCGGGCCGATGAGACCAGCGGCGATGATCTGAGCGAACCAGTAGAGGAAGCCGTTCAGTGCTTTGGTGCGGGTGTCGAAGTGAGCGGCGTTGATGCCGTTTTGCTGGTAGGTGTAGAACCAGTTAGAGGCGAAGAACATGGGGAAGAGGAGGATAATGTAGGGCTCGGAGATGATGGTATCCCATAGGCCGATGATCTCTGTCTTCCAGCTTGGGTGCTTCATCAGGATGACCTTGGAGCCATCGGGACGAATGATCTTGTCCGCGTCACAAATGAAGAGGGCCAGACAGGCCCCGAAGAACATGAGCATGATGAATGCAATATAGGTGCCATCGCTGACATTGCTGTTGGTCTTGACCTTGATGTTCTCTCCCAGAGGGATCTAAGATGCAGGTTGTTAGTCGATTGACATCAATGGAAGTGGGCTTTCTTACGAGACTGCCAATACAGGCGCCCACGTTGAAGATACACCAGAACCAGGCAAAGTAGCGGCCCTTGCGCTGCTCACCGGGGTACGACATCATGATGGTACCCTGAGCAGCCCACAGCAGACCAGCGCAGACACCCAGAAGGGCACCAGCGAAGATATTAAAGCCGGGGACATGTTTGTGAAGGGAGACGAGAAGGCTGATGGAGTATATGCAGTAACCGACACCACCAAAAGAGAGGGCAAGGCGAACACCCAAGCGGTTGACGAAGGTACCGGCAGAGAAACCGACAACGGCAAAGGTACTGTAGAGGGCTGTGTTCTGTAGTCTCGATTAGCATCCTGAGAATTAAACAGATAAGAAAAACGAAGTATCTCAAAACGTACCATATCATCGGCCAGACCAAGGTCAGAATTACCACCCCCACCCAAGCCACCCAGGGCATTGAACATGCCAGGGCACATGAAGCAGACAAAGGCAACCATGCCCAGCTGGAACTTGGGCGAAGCATACCAGCCCAGACGACCCAATCGCTTGTACATCCACCCAGGCGGGCGTACGACATCGTACTGATGAGCAGTAGGTGGAATAGTAGTTTCAGTGCCAACATGGGCAATCTTGGGTTCAAGCTCAGTCTCAGCCATGATTAATATGCTAAGATCAGAATAGGAGAGAAGAAAAGGTGTTGATCTGAGAGAAGTGTGGGAAAGGAAAGAAAAACAAAGATGGTGATGTAGCTCTCACTTTCTAGAAAACCGAAAAAGAGCACCCCAGGAAGAATACTGTACGACCACGAGGCAGGGTGACATTCACTGAGGCGCCAGACCAGAAATAGAGATAGATTGGATTACCATTAGCCTAATTAGGTGCTTGTATGTTCACTATGGTTTGGGAGTTGGCATTTGATAGCAGTGTAGCACACACCTATGTGACACATGGAGTGGTATTCTATGACTGATTGATTTGTATGAAAGTTTCACTTTGATCCTGTCGATCTGTGTGGCTAGTACTCTACTCTACAGTTAGTCAACTAGTTACTGCTTAAGTGGTAATATAAATAGGGCGAAGAATTAATCTGTGGGGAAAGCAGCTAGAACTCTATCGAGTTAGTCTTAAGCCACAACCTTTTTCAGTTGTGACACCCACAGGGGTACCTTGATCTAAATCTCAGACATTACTAGAGACAATTATAGGTTGCAGCAATTGAAGAATTGAGAAGTGTAGCGTAGAGCGTCGAGTGTAGTGATATTCGAGTCATTGATCTTGTTATCTCATCCATGTGGCCCACTTTATTAGCACGTGGGAACTTGGTAACGTGGATCACGTGGATCACACTCCACTCTCCGATGATGACGATGAGTCGGTCTCACTCTCACTCTCGCTATCAATCATTCGGTCTTGTGTAGGATCAGGTTCGGACTTCACCCGCATCTCATCCTCATCCACATCCACATCCACATCCATGCCGTCTGCATCAACAGCGTCGCTGCCTAGGGTCAAGGGGCCCGGCATGTCGTGCTGCGGCTGCGACGCATCAAAATCATCCTCCGCCTGGCGCACCAACAGTTCTTCTGCACGTCGAATCTTACGTAGCAGAACCGGGTCCGGACGAAGGTCCTCGTTGGTAAGTGGGATCGAACACACGGGACATTTGACTGCCCGGATTCGGCGGCCGCCTCGCCCGGACGGAGGTGGAATATGAAAGGCGCTGCGCGAGATCATGTCATGAATGGCCTCACGCTCGAAACTGTGTGGGCATTTGGTGCTCGTGACGGGTTCGCGGAAGGGTAGGAGCGTGAGTGGACACTTCAGTGAGATGCGCTCCCTTTGAATGGCGATGTCATCCGAGTCTGCGGGCGAGGGCTGGCGCTGATTGCGTGTACGGCGAGTCGAGGGACTTCCCGCCGTGCTTCCATTCGCATTGGGATCTTCCAAATGCGCAAACCACGTAGAAGCATGTGGTAGGGGTGGTACTTCGTCGCCAGGGAACTTGGAGTCGTGTACGATGCGGTAGAAGCCAATGTAGTTGTTGTTACCCGCGTACCTGTCTCAGTGTCAGTGCTTGATACCGTGCCTAGAAAAAACAAGGATCGAACAGACCTCGCCGTTAAAGATTGGCCATTCCACTTTTCTGATCCTTGCTCCAGCGCATTGCCCAACCTATGACTAGGTGGATTCTGCGCGTTCGCTTCCCTAGCCTCTCGTTCCGGTGTGCCCTCGTAATCTGCATCCTCAGCATCTTCGCCGTCTTCATCATCCCCAGCATGCCTCTGACGCCGCTGACCACGGGTCTGTCGGCTCCCGAATGCAGCCTGCAGCGCCTCGCCAACTTCTCGATCCAGAGTCGTCATCGCATCCTGCAGTCCCTGGAACCGGATTTCCGAATCAATTATCAGGCGCATCTTCTCTTCTATACCCCCGGTCACATCATTGATCTTTGTTTCCGTCTCAGCTAGCCGCTGATACTCCTCATTCTCGATGTCTTGCTCAACATCCCCGGCTTCGCGCCGCTGCTCCTTCGCACGCTCGTATCGTTGCCTCGCATCAGTCAGTTTCTCGTTCACATCGCCCGCGGAATCGGTGAGTTTCTCGGCCGCGTGTTGGAAGTGGGTCTTGAGGTATTTGGAGTAGGGCGAATTCAAAAGCGTTGCCAGCTGCCGATGGCTTTCTGCTGTGAGAGGGGCTTCCGGAGGCTGATATTCTGGTAGCTCGGGGATTTCTATTGCCCGTTGGGTGGCTCGTGAAGTGGCTTGACTGCGTGCGCTGGGTGGCGGGCGAGATTGGGACAGCGTTGAGCGCTGTCGCGCCGGGGTTGCTGAAAGCATCCTCAGGGCTCTGGGAGAAGGGCAGTTGCCACAGGGTAATACCTCAATAAAGTTCTTGCTACCCTGAGAGAAGAAATGTTCAAGTGAGCTGAACCAGGAAGCCGTGGTTGGAGCAGCCAAAACGCGTCGCGACCACGCTAGTCCCGATTAGGCTACAGTGGATTGTCATGATAAGCTTATCGCATTCTACAAGCGCAATTCAAAGGGTCATGTTTCGGCTTTCTCTATGATATTCTACGATATTCTTTTAGACGGCAAGATATTATTTGAAAGGCAGAATGAGTATACATAGTGTACAGAATTGTAAGGTAGGGAGGCACCGCCGATTCAGACCTTATAGAAGCAGAAGGCATGGTAGAAGCCTGCAGGAAGGTTAGCGCTGGAAAAGCGTATGGACTGAAGTAATACTTACCAGCGGCCTCCTTTTCCTCTTCGGTCATATTCAATTCACCAGTCGCACGGTTTCGGACACCCATACGCTCACTGAGGGCCCCCAGCTCGCGATCGTTCTTCTCTTCCTGCCAAATATCCAAGAACGGCTTGCGGTACTGGAGTTCCAGGTTATAGTCCTCGGTCAGGCTAACGTCAAGGTTAGTCACGAGATTTGACAAAAAACGGTTGTAAGAACCCACGCTCGGAATGCCTCCCAAGGTACAACGTATTCAGGAACCTCCTCGACCGCCTCCTGCATGAAATACGTATATCTCCATCCAAACGGCGGACGGAAGACACCGTCCTCCGGAGTCTTACCGGGGAATCGCACTTGGTAGATATCGTTACCCCACTCAGCTCGATCATCCTCCTCAACCTCGCCATCTTCAGGGGCCTCGCTCTCAGCATCCTTGGAAGCCTCCCGCTCTTTGCGCTGTTTGTGGAATTCCCTGACCTTGCTAGAGATCACGTCGGAGTTTGGGCACACAGCAATGAAGCGGCCGCCCTTCTTCAAGCAGCCTGCAACGTTGCTAAGCATCTGGCGCGCTTTCTCCTCGGTCTCAAAGGCGTAGTGAATGGCAAACATGGACGTCACAACGTCGAAGCCACCGCCGCCCCATTTCGAAGCCATCATGGAGCCACCAGGTCCAGCATTGGGGTCAATGCCCACCTGCTGGATAATGGGAATATCGCCAAGGAACTCCCCGAAGCAGTCCTTCGTAAAGAACTCGCCATGGAACTGAGGCCGTCGACCGCGCTGGCGTAGCATTTGACTGTAGCGATCCCGCGCCTGTTCAATAGAGACATTGGCCGGGTCGAGCCCCACGTAGAGTTCCACCTCTTGGGGAGTCTGCGCCCATTTCCCCAGATCACCGCCCTTGCCGCATCCCATATCCAGCACGAGCAACGGCCTCACCTCCGACACAGGCAGACCCGTGCTATCATCAGCCCATTCCTTGCTATCATTGTGCTGCGCGACAAACTCCTCCGAGGGAGAGAATTTCTGAATCAGAGTACTCTTCACCCAATTGTTGAAGCTGCGCAGGCCCTTGATCTTGCTGTCCGTCTTCCGCCATTCACGGCCACGTTGCGGAACGGCGTTGTAGTGCTGCCGCACATAATCCAGTCCACCGCGCTGGGCGGATTTCCGCAACGCATCCATCTCTTGCTCGCGCTCGCGCTCTTCCTGTCTGCGTAAAACATCTGCGCCCCTGTTCTGGCCCATGCGTGATCCACCGCCGGGTCGTTTGCGTTGCCGCGGTTCTTCTGGGGTCGGAGAGCGAGCCTGCAGTGGGGAGCGAGAGCGCCGGGAGTCTTCGCGTGGCGTGTGATTTCTAGGGCTGCGGGATCGATCGCGACGCGAGAACATTGAAGGTGCATCGCGTCTCCGTGGCTGGTGTCGTTCCTGCATTCGCCTGCGCTTCGAGGCAGGTCCAGAAGACCTTGACTCCTCGTTCGATGCACGGTTCTGATCACCTGGGTTTCCATTTTGCTCAATTATCGGTCCGGAGGTAGAAGATGCGCCATTCCTTTCTGCCTCGCCGGCTGTCTTCGATGTAGGTGGCTTGGCGGCTCCTGAGCCAGATGAGGATTCCATCGTGGGAAAGAGTTGCTGCTATGTGGTAAGATGCACGATACTCTGAGAGTGAATGGCTTAATATTTGATGAAAATATCCAGAGTTAAGAAAGAAAGCTTGGAAAGTAAAGAGTGTGTAGAAGTTAAGAGATCGATCTTCAAGTTGTGGACGAAGAGAGCTCCGAGGTGGGTCTCCATAACAGTAGCCTTCCGGGCCAATCAAGCAACACTCCAGTATAAACTACGCTATGGAGACAATATTCATCTATCACTACGGAAGTCTGTTGAAACGAGACAAAAGCTTGAATTATGGACGAAGTAAGTCAATTTAAATGCATGCACCCTCGCTTTGCACCGTCCCCTCCCTTTCTCCCACTCCATTTCCCCCATGAACCAAAAAGCAAAGCAAAAATGAGATCCGCGATCATGAAAAGTCAGAAGAGCAGGAAATCAGAATACCAGCAGCCGTTTCCCCCAATCATCGCTGTGCACATTTGCGATATACCCCTTGTAATTCACTCGTCCTCCATCATATCCGTCGTAACTTGGCGCTGCAGCATCCAGCAAGAGTTCTGGAGCGTCCAAAGTTTGATCATAAGGTCATTGGCGTTCATCTTGAATTGCAGGTTGTTGGAATTGTCGCAAGCTGCCAACAGTTTCATATGCAGCTTAGAGACTTCTCGATGGATCCCCTCGATGGATATCTTGAGATCAGCCAATGCCACTGGATCCAAATCGCCTGCCCTATATCTTTGAATGGGCTGGGCTGGGTCATAGAGCCATGGCTCATCCTCACCAGTTTGCCGGTTTTCGTCCCCATCTCTCGGCCCGAATGAATTTCCCCTCATGGGCCGATCAGCCCCAGTTGCTGAAACTGAATTGTCATGTTCGCCACGGTAAGTAACTCCCGATGGTTCAACTGTCAAACGACCAGAAGCGGGGGCTGCACAATCGCGGCGAGGGCTCTGGGAGCGATGCCTGTCTATGCCTCTCTTGGGAGGAGCCCGACGGCCGGAAATTGGAGCGCTCGCCAGTGAGTCTCTCGGAAGTCCAGCAGATCCCAAGCGGCTTCGGCTGCGGTATGGATCATTCTCATGTGCTGTCTCTGGTACATTGTCGGTCTCTTCGGGTTCAGTGCTGGCCTTGTTCTTCTTGGCCTTTTTCTTCTTGGCCGGCTTTCGATTTGCTTCGCGCTCTTCGCGCTGCTGCCAGCGTTGCATCGCACTGCTCAAATCAAGGGCGACGTTCGATAAGAGGATATCCTCCGGGTATTTGAGTTCCCCATTAGGTAGCTTTGCAAAAAGTTGGCCGTGGTATTGCGGGCGGAGATGTCCATTGGAGTTGAAATAATGGGCCCATTTTTTGCGCACGGTTGGACCCTGGCAGATGAGCATTCCAAGTTGATGATCGGTCAACTCTGCATTCTCATACGGAAAGTCGCGGACAAAATCGGGTTTGTCGAAAGGAGCCTTTGGTGCATGGGATCTAGTCTTCTTAGCGGCACGGCCAGTCTCAGGAGCAGGCGAAGGGTTGCTGAGGCCGGCTGGAACATCGGCTTCGGCCATGTCTTCATTAGACTCGTTTTCTCCCAGACTATCTTTGGCTATTTCTGCCATCTGTGTAGCATCTTCCGGCTTGGAGGAGTTAATTGCGGCGAAGGCCTCGGTTTCAGAAGACGTAGCAGGTGCGGTAGTCATATCTGCATCTTTCGGCTTGGAAGAGGGATTGATGGATGGGGGGTCCTCAGTTTCCAGAAACCTAGCATGTGCGGTAGTGATATCTGCATCATCGATGGAAGATGCGATTTCTTCCGAGTGGGTAGCATTCCCCTCTATCTTGATGGTCTCACTGGGATCCATGATGATGAGAAAGTATTGTGTACGGACTGAAAGCTGTCGCAAACGGTGTTAGCAGAAAGTATGATTGTCAAGGGATAGAGGGAAGATGTGAGAAGAAGAAAGTGTGTAGGAAAGGAGAGCCGGAGGTTCGAATGGGGTGATGCATACCGATATCAGGCCAGATGAGAGATGTCATGTAGGGATATCGGAAAGAAAAGATAGGGAAGGTAAAAGAAGATTGAAGAATGATGCACAAATTCTTGAAGATGTTGACAAGATATTTGTCGACGAGATGTTGGTTGGAGGGTTGAAGTAGGACGAGCAAAAAGGGACAGCCGAAAGTGTAGAAGAAGAAATAGTGATGACTGCCTACCACTGTCGAAAGCAGCAGGTGAGTTGGTCTGCTGAGAGATGGGAAGATTCACCAGGATTGGTGACCAGGGAAGAAGGTATATTTGAAGAAGGTATGGTTGAGAAGAGAAGGAATGAGGGAAGAAATAAGAAGAAAGTAGAAAGGATAAATCCAGCTATGCAAAGAAAGGTATTTAGGCGATGCCTAGACCCTCACTCTGTTTGGACCGTCTCTAAACTGAAGTAAGTGAGATAAAATTCCCTCGCTTGTAGCAACCTTGCAAGCGATATGTACAGCTACAAGGTGCAAAAGGAAGTACTGGTTGATATGGTCGAGGCAACATATCAGGTAACTCTGGTTGTATTGATATTTGGATTGATATGCACTGTCCTCCATAGAACGCCGCCATGACAAAAACTGCACGCTATGAAACTATATTATCTTAGAAATGAACCGAAAGAAGGATATCACTTGGAGGTCGTAGACTTGTGGTGTGGAGTCTTTGGTGTCAAGATCTGCCGCATGCGCCGAATTCTTGCCCACCATTCGCGGTCAGCCTTTTTCTTCTTTTCCTCGTCCTCTTCACCACCGGATGACGCTGGTGGTGACATAGTCCGATCTGTACGCGGTGTTTCCATCGATGCTCTTGAACGAATATGTCGACGGTGCTTCACCTTGATGGCTTCCGCAACTGCCTCCCAGCCACTGCGTAGCTCATCCGGCTTCTCGTTGGCTCGGCCTGTTCCGCCCTGGGCGAGCCGATCAATCCACGGACAGTAGTCCATATGCTCAGTAGCCACTTCAAGAGACGAGTAGACAGTGAGATCTCCATTTTCCTTGGGCTTGTACATCCAGAGACCAAGGCGACGGAAACATGCCTTGCACCCAACTAGGCCAGCATCCGCATCGGCTATTGCATTCCAACCGAAGATAGACAGCGCCAGTGCTGCTCGATTGATAGAGCTTGGTTCATCTGCAAGAGCCGTCGAATTTGCCGCTGCTGGCGTTGGAGTCGATGGTTGTGAAGCTGGTCCCTGGTGACCAGCATTGTTTTCTTTCGATGCGTTCGTCTCCACGGGTTTATTGGGCTCTGTTGACCAACCCTCGGGCAAAATCTTAATTAAGGCCTCGAGGTCAAATCCTTCCGGAGTTTGTATGATATGATCAGCCGGTAGTTTATCCCCCATCTTCACCAGGTTGAGGTAGCGTTCCCGGAGCCCAGAGATGGCGGTGTCTGGGTTGGCTAACGGCAGATGTTGAATGGTTGCTAAGACATGATCAGCAAATGAAATAATAGTCTGTTAATTTAGTGACCTACCATCACAACCCTTGTTCCGCCACGGACAATTCTCGCCATGCGCTTCTTTCAAGAGCTTCTCGTATTCCTCCACGAGTTTCGCACCTATCGAGATCTTGATTAGCAATAAGTTCCGATCTGGATTGAGTAAAAGGATACAGTGTCAACGTACGGACTTGTTTCCGCTCCTGGACCTTTTCGACATCATATCCATCGAGCTCATCGATCTCATCAGGTACCTTGACCACCACGGAGCCACCGCAACCACTGACACAGCTCACTCGCATGACGTCCGTGCAGATCCATCCACGCTTCGCCCATTGTACTTCGTTTATCGGTGACGGTTTGGTTGTCCATCTGTCGACGCGGCGGAACGTCTCAAGCCGTGCCAAGAACTGTTCGCGGTCCCAAGGCACGAAAGTTGGGCGCTTGGAAGAAGAGGTTGATGAAACGCGGACGGAAGGGAGGGAGGGTTTGAGGATCGAGTTTCGGATAGATGCAAAGTCGGACTGGTCAGAGCTGCTCACGCGAACCTTCTTGATTGAGAGATCACCGGAGAGACGATCGCGCGCTGCGGCCGGGGCGAGCTTCGATGTCGGCTGTTTCGCGGCATCTTCAGATGTAGAAGGTTTGGAAATCGATTCCAGTACCCTGTGGAATTTTCGCTTCTTCGACTCGATGGCGTACGACATGGCGAGACTGCGATGGAGAAGGAAGCACTCAAGTTGGCGCAGATCGATTAGTCGCAAGACAGCGTTACGGGGTGCTGCCTAAGGCCACCGTTTCGGGTTGCGACATTCAGTTCGAGGTGAGAGACGAGCTTAAAACTCGTATCTCTTTTCTCTTTTCTTCGTTTTTGCCATCAAGTTATCTCATAAACCCGAGCTAACTCGGCTACAAGCTACAATCTTCTCTCCGGAGAATGGCGGGAAGGCTCAACCTAGCCTCACCGAAGAGGTCAATCGAATCATACTAGGGTCTGATCAAGATCAGCAAACGACATATGCCACAACGCATAGCATCTACGCTGGTATCTCTTATAGCTTAGACGGCGTATCTACGGCCTAACATATTTTCGGAGCGATGGCTAGGATCTTCAACCTTTACGACTTACTTCACCCGAGCGACCTAGCGCTCGCCGTCATACCACGTTCCCGAATCACCTAGCACCTAGTTCTATGCCCTAGATTGAAAGGGATATTTATATATTTTTCATAAGCTATTCTCTAGAAATAACGTATACAAAACAGTTCCCCTTTACCGGTATCCTGGTGTTGTAGCAGGAAGAGACTATTCAGACAGGAGGAAATAATTGAAGTAGGAGTTAACGTAAGCTGGCGAGATAACTTAAGAAGTTCTTTAGGATTGAATAATATGCGTGAGAATATTCCATTTCAGGAACAACAGCAAGGTTGGATCTAGCCAGAAATCCACATCGCGCTTTAGTCTTTCTTGGGTCTCCGCTAGAAGGTGTGCCCTTCTCGGGCCCTACCCAAAATCCGCGTCCTTGCCTCTGTTATCAACTCGGACATCTAATCCCGCGAATGTCGTGATGATACTCTCGAGCCCCATCAATTTTACCTTGAGTGATATTTCCACACCAATGGTGCCGGCAGCTGCGCCATGCTCTGGAGAATTTATTCTGACTGAGAGTGAGCCCTTGTTTGTGTCAAAGTAAGAGAAATAAATTCTGGGGAAATAGCAAGTGTCGGGGTTAAGGAAGTCGTGTTCGAGGTCTATTGGGTCGACGTAGAGAAGTATTTCCTCGGTTGAGGTGGACGTTGGGAAGGATCGAATCAGGGTGTTCCCTTTGAGGTAGGTTGAATATCTTGGCCGTCGCTTGAAAATATGTTAGGCCGTAGATACGCCGCCTAGGCTGTAAGTGATATAAGCGTAGACATCAATAAGCTATGTGCTGTGGTATATGTCGTTCGTTGATCTTGATCAGACCCTAGTATGCAGTAAGGCTAGGTTGAACCTCCCCGCCATTCTCCGGAGAGAAGATTGTAGCTTGTAGCCGAGTTGTAAGGTCCCTTGGAGTGTGGCTTTCGGAGGAAATATCGGACACAAAGGGGTTTTGCGAGGGCCCTCCGAAGATACTGCCCGATCCTCTTGATATAGCCAGGCCAACCATACACCGGTTCCTGTTGATGCAGGATTTAAGATCCTTTATTTCGCAAACGACGGCCAAGTTAAGGTGGCCATCACTTTATCTATCCATCATCGAGGGAATATTACTATTCACAAGATCCTTTCGTTTCGCAGAGGACAGAAATAGCCAGAAAAGTAGCGCTAGGCTGCCCCAGAATCCAGGGTAGCATCGACATCACATTTAAGGATGTATTCCTCCGGGCAAAACAAAAGACGGAGACAGACTTCATCCTCACTAACGAGGACATGAAGGCCATCGCACGCACCATATGGACTCCTATGGAACGTCGGGGCGCGCTCGACCCACTCACATAGAAGTTCGTATGGCGTCTGCGATGGATGCGCGAGCCGAGAGCCGCGATTGCCTCAGGCATTAATAATCAACACCTTCATTGGCTCTCCGAAATCGCGGCTTTATTTTTCCTCCTTCTTTACCAATCACTCTTTCGCCATGGCTTCTCTGGGGACGTCTCTGCCTGCATGGCGGAGTCTTGCCCCCCAGCTCACAAGAAGCTTCACCTGCCGACAATGCATTCGGAACCAAGGCTATGCCGCCAAATCCGTCCGCCGTTTCGCCGCGATGCCATCTCCCCAGCCGAACAAAATCCGATCCTCGCTCTTCACTGATAAGAACCGCCAATTCTTCACATCTAGTCTCAAGCAATCAGCCGCCGCCCCTTCGGTTACCAATGCGATTGAGCACAATGCCACAAAGGCCAAGTCGTCGAGCTTCCCCAAGATCAGCGACAAGTCTGTCGCATACTGGCTCCTTGGTAGCGCTGCCAGTGTCTTTGGAATTGTGATATTCGGCGGATTGACCCGTTTGACGGAGTCAGGGTTCGTCTCCATGGCCTACTCTTGAATTATAAAGCTTCGGAAGCTGACGGACAACCTCGGCGCAGATTGAGTATTACCGAATGGCGACCTGTCACCGGCTCCGTACCCCCCATGAACGCGGAAGATTGGGAATCGGAGTTTGCCAAATACCGCGCGTCTCCTGAATTCAAATTGTTGAACCCGAATATGACCTTGTCCGAATTCAAGTCGATCTACTACATGGAGTGGATCCACCGTCTCTGGGGCCGATTTATCGGCATGTCGTTTGTTCTGCCTGCCATTTACTTCGTCGCGCGCAAGAAGGTCTCTACGCCTATGGCGTGGCGTCTGGTTGGTATCGCCGGTTTGATTGGTTTCCAGGGCTTCATTGGTTGGTGGATGGTCAAGTCGGGTCTGAAAGATGACCTGTTCGCGCCGGGCAGTCACCCACGTGTGAGCCAATACCGACTTACTGCACACCTTGGAGCTGCGTTCACTTGCTATGTCGCCATGTTGTGGAATGGGCTTGCTATCCTCCGATCTCACCGCCTGATGAAGGATCCTGTGTCTGGTCTGAAGCAACTCGAGGTCCTCCGGGACCCGCGTCTGGCAATCTTCCGCCGCTCTGTTGCCGCCCTGGCTGTCTTGGTCTTCACTACTGTCATGTCTGGTGGACTTGTTGCCGGCTTGGATGCGGGTCTCATCTACAACGAGTTCCCCTACATGGGTATGGGATTGACGCCGCCCAGTACGGAGTTGTGGGATGCGCGCTACTCCCGCCATGAGGACCGATCTGACCTTTGGTGGCGCAACATGCTCGAGAATCCTTCTCTTGTTCAGCTTGACCACCGTATTCTCGCTATGACCACTTTCACATCCATCATGGCCTTGATGGCCTACACTTTCAAATCGCCTACTATGAGGCGTCTTTTGCCGCCCGCTGCCAGGAAGGGCGTTCACGGCGTTGTGGGCTTTGCCTGCTTGCAGGTCACTCTCGGTATCTCCACTCTGCTATACCTGGTCCCCACTCCTTTGGCATCTGCCCACCAGGCCGGTAGCCTGTTCCTCCTCACCTGGGTCATGGTTCTGGGCAGCCGTGTCTGGCACCCCTCACGCACCGCGAAGCTGTTGCAGATGGCCGCTAAGGCCCGCGGGCAGCAACTCTCTTCCTCAGCCGCCTCCGGTGTGAAGAGACGGTAAGATAACCTAACATTGAGTGTACAATACTGGATCAAGACGGCTTGCTACGTCTATCGTCTTGATGTTCTGATACCATCTCCATTCCTGTTTCTGACTGGTTGATTAGAGCGACGTTGTCTGTATAAGTATCATCTTCAGCTACGCAATGTAAATTTCACAGATTATCTCAGTTGAAGTTACAATCATATTTTTTCCAGCTAACTCCAACCTATGCGACTCCAGTATCTCTCAAAGCTCCTTGCAGATATTCCCGATCAACACATTCTCGAAAATCACAAAATCCCACCAAAGAGCAGGCTTCCAGGGCCCTAGTCGCGCATGTCAGAAGGACGCGAGGCACGGGGCGGGTTGCGTCGAAGGAGGTCCAACTGCTTCAGAGTTGGCTCGAGCTTCTCCTTGCCCTCTTCCACGTCGGACAGCCAAGAAATGGTGGAACTCCTATCCACAGTACTGGCGTCCGAGTACTCATCCACGGTATTGTCCCCTAGTTGGCTGTAATTCACGGAAGAAGACCGCTCAACAGGGCTCTCGGCCTTGAAGGGGTTGTCGACACGCGACGAAGGCGAGGTACTCAGACGCATGAGTGCCTCAGCAGCGACAAGCGCAGTGGATGCATGGCCAGCATCAGTGAGTGGAGCGTTCGACTCATCGGGTTTAACATTTCTCAGCGTAGACTGTTCGTCGTCGGGGGCATGCTGGCCTCTAACGGTCTCGTGAGTCTTATCTCCACCTCGAAGTTCCTGACACTTGCGGCAGCACTGCCAACCGCAGGACAAGCAGCGGATCATGCCGTCGCTGTTTCGACGGTCACAGTCATCACATTTGGCGGTGTGGGCGGCTATCTCTTCGAATGGGACGAAGACAATCGGACGTGGTTCAGAGGGACGGGGCTGTCTCGCGTGGCCGCCACTCCCGCTCGGTGAAGACTTGTTGCTTGGAGGCTTCCTGATCCGAGGCTTTTTGGTCGAGCCCTTGTTGTTGGGTGTCTTCTTGTTGGAAGATCTGGCCGTGGAATGCTCGCTCGGTGAGGGAGATGGAAGATGGAATCTAGGTCTCCGTGGGTTGGGGTTTGGCGGTGGCTGCATCTCTCCGGGCTCGGTCTCTGCAGATAGAAGGGTGATCAGTATCCTCAACTAGCTTCGTTCCCAGTGCCCCTGTTGCAGTGACTGTATACATGTCGATACATACCGTCAATGGTTCTCTTGCTTGGCACCAGGGGATTGAAGCTGGGTCCAGGGTGGGTTGAAGAAAGAAGATGCATTTGAGATGTCTGTAAGATACAAAGTTAGCGATACGTTACTTACTCTGACATACTCTCAAGTTGAATCAATATGACTGGACCGAAGGGCTATTGAGGTGTCTTGTTTACCTAGAAGCAGAACGGGACATGGTCAATAGCCATGCAAAGATGATGTATATAGATAGAAACAAACCATTTCGTCGGGACCCGGCAGGATGACTTCCGGTTCCCAGGGACGCGCTCGGGAATGATTAGGAGTAGCGAAGGCTCCCACTTCATCTCCTTGTTCGGTCTCCGGTGCAGAGTATTGATGCTGGCGGTGGCTGCTTCCCTCAGGTGCACACTCAGTTTTGCCAGGAGGGGTACCAGAATGATATTGACTGAGATCCATGATCGAAGATGGTGAAGGTTGATGAGGATGTGAGAGATGGAAGGCGTGAAAGCAGATGAGTTTGAATAACTGGGAAGAGATGGTGGTTGAGAGAAGAGTGGGATGAGGTTCTTTTATATTAGGTGCTCTAGGTAGCAAATGCCTGATATAGGTGCCTAGGTACTCTGGGTACTTCCAGAACAGATACTCTATGTAATAGATGTTACCGGACTGAGAGATAGAGAGAAAGTTCTATTATACTCTGACATATCGCCGTACATCGATATATCAGAGTCACCAGTGGCCGCTGGGCGACTATCCTCCGCGTCGCTAGCGTATGTGCCCATATTCTATCCTTGGGTTGGCTTGTGAGGCTGCTTCCCTAAGCGGTGTCCAAAGGGAAGGTTGGGGAATTGTGAGAAAAGAAATTGTGCGAAAAGGGTGTATTGATGCAGTACCTAGGCAGTCTCTTTATCCTTATGTCTGTACGGGCCGTCGTATATAGCAAAGGCAAAGAGCTCGGCGGCGGAAGAGGAGAGAAGGAGTGGTTGTAGAGGTAAAGAGCGGACTGGGCGACGGAGAATGAGAGGAGTAGTAGTTGTCTAGATATTATTACCACGATACCTACTCATTCACACTCTAGAAGCAGCAGGTTATCATTGATGGCCACTCTATGTAGCAAGTTCATTGCTTGGTGGTTCTTGTCGTCAATGGGCATTCACGCTTATTCGACTCTCTATGAGGCTGACTTCGACTGTAATATGGCATGCGCTGAGCCGTTGATAGTTCTTAAGAACTGAGTTCTATGCTCCAAATCGGCCAATGCGCTTGCTTGTTCATGGTTAGCATTCCATTGCTATTCAAGGCCAGCCGATGTTCCTATACAATCACGAGATTCCACAGTCAGCTCTCTTTCGTTCACAAATGCAACGATCTGTCATGATTAAAGAGGAACGCCGTCAGTATAATCATTGTACGGCTACCTTCGCTGGCATGGGGCTTTGAATTTACGCAAGATTGCAGCCTGACACCAGGTAGATAGGTAGATAGAATTACATCATTTTGAGTTGAGCAGATATCATGTATACGGTAGTCTTGCTATTTTGGCTAGCCATTTTATCTAATGCATTTCTCATCAAAACCACTGGAGCAGATCATCACACATCAAACAATATCAACATCCTACTCTGGACAGTAAATCATCGAAACCACCCCAGAGAAAGAATTCATATCAATTATTTGTGGGCTGCAAATTTAAAGTCAGTTCAATCGGCTCGTGAAAATTACCGGAAAGCAATAACATACGAATTCCCTCCTCAGGCGAAGGCTCAACACCGGCAACCTCGGCAGCGGACTTGGGCTCGGCCGCGGTCTTGTCATCCTTCATCATGGGGAAGGCCAGAACCTCCTTGATGGAGTAGCTGTCGGTAAGGAACATGACGAGACGATCGATACCCATACCCCAACCACCGGTAGGGGGCAGACCATACTCGAGAGATTGGCAGAAGGTCTCGTCAATCAGCTGGGCCTCGTCGTCACCCTGGCTCTTCTGGTTGGCCTGCTCCTCGAAGCGCATGCGCTGGTCGAAGGGATCGTTCAACTCGGTATAACTGTTGCAAATCTCCTTGCCCATAACGAACGCCTCGAAACGTTCGCACAGACCGGGGTGGTCACGGTGGTATTTGGCGAGAGGAGACATCATCTGGGGGTGACCCATGATGAACGTAGGGTTCTGGCAAGTGTCCTCGATGAATTCACCAACCAGTTTGTCCAGCATACGGGCGTTGGTCAAAGGAGGCGAGCATTCCACGTTCATCTTCTTGAGGATCTTCTTAAGGAACTCGTTGGTCTCCTGGGTGTGGAGCTCGGTACCCGGCGGGAACTTCTCCCCGCAGGCCTCCTCCAAAGCAGGGATCATCTCCACTCGCCTCCAGGGAGCCTTCCAGTTAATAGTGTGGGCTTCACCAGTCTGGGTGTGGAAGGTAGTCTCATAGCCACCAGTGACGTGCTTGACAAGACCGGAAACGAGGTCCTCAGTCAAGTCCATCAAGTCATACATATCGGCGTAGGCCTGGTAGAACTCGCAAGTGGTGAATTCCGGGTTGTGAGTAAGATCAATACCCTCGTTACGGAACTGGCGACCGATCTCATACACACGCTCAAGACCACCGACAATCAGCATCTTCAGGTATAGCTCGGGCGCAATACGCATAAACAAGTTCATGTCAAGATCGTTATGGTGGGTGACGAAGGGCTTGGCGGTAGCACCACCGGCAATAGCGTTCATCATAGGAGTCTCGACCTCGGTAAAGTCACGCTTGTCAAAGTAGCTACGCATGTAGGTGATGATCTTGGCACGAGTGCGGAAAATGTTGCGCGAACGGTCGTTCATGATCAGATCCAGGTAGCGCTGGCGGTAACGCTGCTCCTTGTCCTGGAAACCGTAGTGCTCGGAGGGAATAGCGTGCAAACAGGGCGACAGGAGGATAACCTCAGTGGCGAAGATGGACAGCTCGCCGTCAGGACGGTTCTTGGGAGCTGTCCGTCCTGGGAAACCGACAATGCCAATAATGTCACCGCGGCGCAGGTGTTCGTGTTGATCCTCAAAAGAGACGCTACCGGTGGCGTTCTGAGCCTGGCACATCACCTGGACCTTGACGCCCTCGGCGCGGAGATCGTAGAAGATCAGCTTGTTGCCGGAGGCACGCTTGGTGAAGATACGACCGGCGATGCGGACGGTAACTTCGGGCTTCTGCTCGCCCTTCTGGAGACCCTCGTACTCCTTGAGGAACTCGCGCAGGTCGTTCGTGACCTGAAACTTGTGGGGATACGGGTTGGGGTTCTTGGTTTCGCGCATCTTTTGGACCTTCTTGCTTCGGATTTCGAAGTATTGCTGTTAAACGGAGACGCTATGGTTAGCCTGGGCATCGCATAAGTGCGCCAATGGTACCCACATTGGGAGTGAGGTTAGCCTCGTCATCCTCAGCGGAAGTCTTCTTCTCGGCCTTGGGGGGAGCAGCAGCCTCCTTTTCCTTCTTCTTGGCCTCCTTCTCGCGGAGCTTCTGGCGTCTCTTCAATTCGGACTTGGAAACCTTCTCACCGGTAACCTCATCGAGCAGAAGGTTAGCCATGGAGGCCTCAGCCTCCTTGACAGCATTGGGATCCGACATAATGGTTGTCACGAAGGGATCAGAAGTGGATGGTGGGATGAAGTTGGAGGGGCACGAAATTTTGGGCGGGAGCGACGGCGGGGCGTCTGATTGGGCAGGCGCAACTATCTACATTTCTCTGTCCATCTGTGAGTCGTTCGCTTCAACTGATGATCCTGCATGTACTCAATATCTTATTCAAAATATTTTATGCTTGCAAATTTCTCTTATTTGAGTTGCAATTGCTCCTATACTACAGAAACTTGGTCAAACTTGCAGGTTACTAAATTGGGAACTAGGGCTTAGGGCAAGCCTGTGGGGCTACCCCGCCGCGTCGTATCTATATGTTGTACTGTATGCTCTCCATTGCAGTTGGGTAAGGTATGCATTGCAGTAGAGCTGCAATCATGGATGTTCACGGGTTTATCATGGGTCACACGTAGAATTTATTCCCAAGGCCTGAGTTGGAATCCTAAGAGTTCTGAGACTGCATCTTAGTGCTACCAATCATGGCCTCATATATAACAGTCGACTTCCAACGTTGAGCCCGCCTGACCAGATAATGGACCAACTTCCAAAATTATGGTCACGCGCCCTCTATTTAAAGGGTAAAAAAGGTGATATGTAGGTTGGAGTTTTGATTTATATGTGGATAATCCCGTGAAGATATATATGGCAGAAGCATGCACATCGCTAATCGAACTAAGGTTATTAAACGGCTTCTGTGCTGCGAAATAGTTAATGTTTCAAACTAGTTAACATTTCTAGAAATTCCCAGACCCCCTGAATAAATAAATACATCTCCCGCGCCTACCACATAGGCCGCTTGGTGTAGTTGAGCATAGGACACTTCATTCTCGGGTGAACAAAGCAGTGATAACTTATCGAGAAGTGGCACTTTCTTCCCAGGCCGTGTTTGGTGTAATGGTCTGCGAACGCCAAAGCATCATCCATGAACTGCTGTATGTAAAACTCCTCGGCCAAACCACTCTCCTGGAGCTTCGCGATTGCCTCCTTGATCCAGGTAGTACCATTCTCCCATAGTTTATCCGGAACCTGAATCGTTGGAGGACTGATATTTTTCTTGATATCATCGCGGGTGACCTGGGATGGGACCTTGCCAATCATGATCATTCCGACAAGGAGGGAGGAGATGTCTGGATTAATTTGCTCCTCTCGAAATTGCCAGATTCGTTCACGGTTTCCATCAATGATGTGTCCCTTGCCCTTTTGGATAGGACCGTTCGTGACACTGTAAGCATAGCAGTCACTTCCAGAGTGATCCTTGGGGGTGATGATTATCTCCCAGTGGTAAGCGGCGTGTTCCAGGCGTCGTCGACTCAATCCAACGGAGAGCTCCTCCCGTTCGTAAAGCGCGATAAAGACGCGACGCTTGTTGAAATCACCTAGCTCAGGATGGTCGCTAGCGTGAGAGCTGGCGGACAAAGTTTTGAAGGCCCTCATCGTGATAAAGTGGCTGATGTGAAGTATGCAGAAGCAGACGCAGCAGAAGACGCAAGAGAGAGGATGGTGTAGAAAGAGTATAGCAACAAGACTTACATAGGAAGAAATAACAAAAAAGCAGAGATGATAATATGCGTGAATAGAGTCCTGACGTAAGTTCCCGGACAAGTTGTGGGAAAGGGAGTAAGAATGGATGGAGCAGAAAAACTATGCATTGGAAGGACATTTCTCACCTCTCTTCACCATTCTGGCCTCTAGCTCCTCCACTGCTATCTCTCACTTGGCATCCCCCACCATCCATCATCTTCTGTTCTTACACATTCCCTTCATGACTCTGCCATTCTTTGTCTTCTTCACAGTCATCTACCATCCAAGTCATCTACCATCCATCATCATTTGCAGTCCATCATCACTACTACCATACCCATACTGGGAAGTGTTTGAAATGACTATGTCTTACTCCCTGCGCCCGAAGTCTGAAGCTGAAGGTATGTTGCATCGTCTCCTCATCAACTCAACTGCATATGCTCACCTGAGTCTAGAGCCTATGACTCCATCTAACCCTCCTCCTGACATGTCCGCTACGATGGGAGGTGCATCGACCTTGGATGTTCTTACGATGGACATGAAGTCCTTGGTCAAGAGGATCCAAGACCTGAGTCACCTCGGGATCGAGGACAGTAAGATTGCGCTGCCCAAGATATGTGTGGTGGGTGACCAAAGCACCGGAAAAAGTTCCCTCATCGAGGGCATCTCAGAGATTAAAGTCCCACGAAGTGCTGGGACTTGCACCAGATGCCCGATGGAGATAAACCTTTCGGAAAGCGAGCCAGGTGAATCCTGGAAGTGTTCAGTCTATCTCTCATGGCGCTACTGGCAAGACCCCAACAAGAAGTTCTCGGCCTCTCCCAAGAAAAGTGAGCCTCTTGGACCCTGGCTCCCGGCTGGACAGGAAGATCAGCTCTTCCTCATCTTGACAGATAAGGCCAAAGTCCAAGAGACGATTTTCTGGGCACAACTCGCGATTTTGAACCCTGGGTCCAACCCACAGCGTTATGTGCCAGGAAAGAACGCAGTCACGCCACAGTCAATTGAGGTGAGGTTCTCACCCAATGTGGTTCGCCTGGATATTTCCGGGCCCAACTTTCCAGCGTTGTCATTCTACGACCTGCCCGGCGTTATTAGCCAGGCTGAACACGAGTCAGAGAGCTACTTGGTGCCGCTTGTCGAGAATCTCGTCAAGCAGTACGTATCGGAGGCAAACTGCATCGTCCTCCTCACCCTATCAATGACTGATGATGCCGGAAACTCCAATGCAGCACGTCTGATTGGAAAAATCAAGGGTGCAAAAGAAAGAACCCTTGGGGTGTTGACCAAGCCGGACAGGCTTGCTGACTTTGAGTCTTTTGCACAATACAACGAGATCCTGGAAGGAAGAGTGTATGGCCTTGGCCATGGTTACTACGTCGTCAAAAATAATACCGACCCGGACGTGCCTCACGCCATCGCTCGCGAAGAAGAAGAAGCATTCTTCGCCGACCCATTCTGGGCTGGTCAGATGGCCGGGTTCCAGGAACGATTTGGAACTCGGCGTCTTCAGGTTGCACTGTCTGCTATGCTTATGGAGCAGATCCAAAAATCCCTGCCGTCGATAATTCATCAAATTGATGAAAAAGCTCGGCGAATCGATGCTGAGCTGAGCACCCTTCCAGATTCGCCTGCAGAGGATGTGCAGCGCATTTTGATGGAGAAAACCATCACTCTGGGACTCAAGCTCAGATGGATCTTCGAAGGAGGGACTGGATACGGGTCATCTGAGAATACCCTGCAAAAGGAATGGTCCGACTTGGTAAGGGACTTCCAGATGGCCTTAGAGAGGACTCGCCCGACCTTAAAAACCATTGCCGATGGCGATAACGCGTATCTCGCTGAGAAGTATGACGCTGATTCCGACATGTTCATTGTGTCATGCTCTCCTTCTCGCAAGCGGAAGGCACCCGTCGCTGAATCATCGCCCGAAAACAAGGCTCAGATTGAAAGCCAGCCTACGGAGCGAAGTGGCCCGGCGTACAAAACTTCGTGCTTCAGGGAGTGGAAGGGGCCTTTCTTGAGATTCTCGCTGGAAGAAATTCGGCGCGTCAAGGAAGAATCACACCGCGCTGGGATCCCTAACCAAATCGACCCTAGTGCCATCGAGACACTGAACAAAAAGAGTGTCAAGAATTGGGATGTCTTGGCGAATGCTTTTGTGTATGCCACGCATACCATTGTACAAAAGGTACTGGTTGACACCCTCGATGAGGTGATCGCTCAGTATCACCAGACGGGGCTCTATCGAGAGTTATACCGGGTGATGACAACGTTCCTTCTCCGACTCCGCGGAGAATATCTTCATGCTGCAGGCACTCATTACCAGATCGAGAGCGACAATCCGTTCACCATGGCCCAGGCGCAGCACAGGGTAGCCTCGCTGGAAACCCTCGACAAGCTGACCCGGGCCCGTCGTGATTCCCGGGCCAAAGTCTATCTTTCACTTCGTGGTTACGCTGCGGAAGATGACCAAAAGGTACGAAAAGTCACCGACGCTGACCTCGGGCCCGACCAATTCTCGCAGGAGCTCGAGATGATGGCGGTAAGTGATCATTCAATCTGAAAGGCTGTGATTGGTCATAATCAGTTCTAATTGTGTAAGCAGAGCTCGCGTGGATATTACCAGGTTGCCAGCTCTCGATTTCTAGATGTGATCTGCCAACTCGCGCACATCAAGGTATTTGCTAAATGCCGAAATGAGCTGATAGAAGTGATCAACAAAGAGTTGAATGCGAACTGTGAGTCAGCAGCACAGTAAGGAATTTGGCATGTTTCCCCGTTACTAACAATGACTTAGCATTCGAGCGTTGCATGGAACTTATGGCCGAGGACCCCGAGCGACAAGCCCGTCGCAACGCTTTGACTAAGGTCAAGGCCAAGCTTACCCAGGCCCAAGAGTGGCTTGCGGCAGTCTATCAGACCAAGGATGAGAGCTCTGATATGGGCACGTTCTCCGACGAGACGGCCGATGGGAAGAATGAGCTATTCTGTTAGGCTTACCTGCGCCGAAGTCTCTATTGCAAAGCTGCTGTGGTGAAGACACTTGACGGACAATGTGTCAGCCTTCAACAGGATGGCTGACAACCCCTTTGGCAGTACACAATGTCGCTTGGGAAAGAAACCCAGAAGCAGAAGACAGAAAATGGAAAAGCAGCAGAAAGAAATGTAGAAATACAGAAAAGTTGAAACCCACTTCGAATCCTATCGTATGTCCTGGGGATTTTATCTTTATTAAATGTATTTGTACTGCGTAATTGAGTAATGTGGATATAAAACTAGGATAGGTAAAGAATAAACAGAGACGTAAACAACTAGTGATTCATGTATAGTTCGGTGTCAGGTGAGGAAAACCCCACCGCAAGCGTTCGGTCTTGGCGGAGCTTGCGATGCTGGATTCGGCCACCTTTGTGTTTCCCAGATCCATTGCCACTTAAGCTTCCCTTTCTACGACTCCCTTCCTCTCTCCCTCTCTCTATTCATAATGCTTCATGTCCCAGTGCGGGAGCATCCCAACCTGGCTTCCACAAAGGCCGTAATCTTAGTCAGTGACGCAATGATCGCCCTAATATACACAAACTGACCGGTCAACAGGTGGGAGGCCCCTCGCGAGGCACTCGATTCCGTCCATTGTCACTTGATGTGCCCAAGGTAAGTGTGCTTTTCTCAATTCATGACATCGACCACCTTGCGACAACGTGCCTCTGACCCTGTCAACCCCCACTTTTAGCCCCTGTTTGAAGTCGCCGGCCACCCCATCATCCACCACTGCCTCAAGGCGCTCGCCAAGGTTCCCGATGTGCGTGAAGTTCTTCTGGTCGGATACTACGATGAGACTGTGCTGCGGGATTTCATCAAGGACGCCGCAAAGGAGTTCCCTCAGTTCCGCATTCAGTACCTGCGGGAATACACGGCGCTGGGCACTGCCGGTGGCCTGTACCACTTCCGCGATGCCATCCTCAAGGGCAAGCCGGAGCGCTGCTTCGTGCTGAACGCAGATGTCTGCTGCTCATTCCCTCTGGGCGAGATGCTGCGACTGTTCGAGGAGAAGGACGCGGAGGCGGTGATTTTGGGCACACGGGTGGACAACGACGCAGCCACCAACTTCGGCTGCATCGTGTCGGATTCGCACACCAAGCGTGTGCTCCACTACGTCGAAAAGCCCGAGTCGCATATATCCAACCTGATTAACTGCGGTGTGTACCTGTTCGCCACTGAGTGCATCTTCCCCGCCATTCGCAGCGCCATCAAGCGCCGCACCACCCGCCCTCGCATGCTATCGTATCCCTCTTCCGACAACCTCGAGTCTTCCTTCATCGCCAACGGAGATGACGAAGACGCTGAGAAGAACGAAGTCCTCCGCCTCGAGCAGGATATTCTGTCCGACCTGGCTGACAGCAATCGGTTCTTCGTTCACGAGACTAGGGACTTCTGGCGCCAGATCAAAACCGCTGGATCGGCTGTGCCTGCGAACGCTCTCTACCTTCAAAAGGCCTTCCAGGCCGAGTCCGAAGAGCTCATGGCTCCCTCTGCCACCATTGTGCCACCCGTCTACATCCACCCGACCGCTCAGGTCGATCCTACTGCCAAGCTGGGTCCCAATGTTTCTATTGGTCCCCGTGCTGTGATTGGTGCCGGCGCTCGCGTCAAGGACTCGATTGTTCTTGAGGATGCAGAGATTCGCCACGATGCTTGTGTTATGCACGCGATCATCGGATGGAGCAGCCGGGTAGGTGCCTGGGCTCGTGTGGAGGGTACCCCCATCCCCATCGGCAGCCACTCCACCAGCATTGTCAAGCAGGGCGTCAAGGTCCAGAGCATCACGATCCTGGGCAAGGAGTGTGGCGTCGGTGACGAGGTCCGCGTGCAAAACTGTGTCTGCCTTCCCTACAAGGAGCTCAAACGGGTATGTGCAATGGAACTCTCTTCCTTTATCCCCCGACTAACTTCATATGATTTAGGATGTCGCTAATGAGGTGATCATGTAAACACCCACACCCATCTTGGTCTTTGGTTCTTGCTTCAAAAATACCACACCCATCTTGTCAATATCGAGCGTCATAATGCTATCTTCTAATCATGTCTGCTATTGGATGGTCATTCCAGCTTTTCCTTGTTCTACTATAATGCAGCACATTGAAAGAGTCATAGAGAATCCAACCCTATCAACCCATCTTCTGATCTAGTCATTCATTTCATGGAGAGAAATCTCCTAACGCCTTGGGTCCCCGACAATTTTAAAACCCAAATCAGCGAGTAAACACAGAAAAAGACAAACAATGATGACAAGAAATCCGCCTGCTAAATAGCACTATCACAACGAAAATCATTGAGATCATCACAAATCATCACAAAATCCATACCCAAATCCATATCAACGATACATCGCAGGATCATACCCCGTCTGCTGAGCCGGAGCCCCATATCCACCATGATCATACGCATCAAACCTCACACGCGGTTCACCCCTCCGACTCCTTGTCGGCGCGGAATCATAATACTGCACCGCCTCCCCAGCATGACCGTACTCAAGCGCACTATTATACGGCACACCAGCACCCGGCACAGGCGGCACAGCATCATACACAACATCCGAACCAGACCCACTGCGATCAGCCAGCTTGACATCCGCCGGATCCTCACCAATCGCAGCCACGCTGCCCATTGGATTATAAGCGCCCAGACGGTTCGCGCGACGGCGCACAATGACATCCAGCCAGAGTGAAGCGATGGAGGATACGGTGCCGGTTACCGTGAAAGCGAAGAGGGCCTTGTAGCTGCGACAGACTATGATGCCGGTCTTGTTGCCCCAGTATTGGGTGTTGCAGGATGTTAGGATTGTGTGGGCCATGTTGTAGCTTAGGAGGGCGAGGGCGAGTAGCCATAGGATTAGCAGAAGGGTGTTGAGTATTATGGAGAGTTTGGTGGAGAGGCCGCAGGTGCAGTTGATGAGGGATGTGAAGAAGACATTTAGGATGGAGAGGAGGGAGGCGATGAGGAGCTATGGGTTTGGTGTTGGTCAGTTTGGATATGGGGATGGGTATGTGTTGAGATAGGCTTACGATCAAGAAGGCAAAGGGCAATTTGTATCCGTCGGCATGGAGATGGTAGATGAACACGGCTAGGATTATGGCGGTCACGGCTGATGATAGGAAAATGATGAAGCGGATGCCATGGAAGGGTAGCTTTGGGTAGGCGGAGGGTTTGACGGACTTGGATCGCATTGTGAAGGTGTTGGGAGGAAGAAGAGCGTTGCCCCTACGATGGTTTTCATGTGTAAACAAGATCGGCGCTCCACTGTGTCACGGCTATTTTTATCGCATTTGTGGCTCATCTAGATCAACTAATTATAGGTACGCCTTTATTATTATCAAAGGAGCTAATAACTAACACTAAAACAAGCTTTAGATCTTCCCGTGTAATACGCAGTAGTAGAATCTTTGCTTCCCAAGGATCGCAACACAATGGCAATCCATGAGAACACGGAATCCCGTCTTCCTAACTTAGAAGACCATGCCTTGATTGGCGATGCCGACAAAATCCCCGTCTGTGCCCTCATCTCATCAGTCCCGTTGTCCTATCGGCACCCGATCGCATCGTCGATTTGCATCTTCGAGTTACCACCCCTATTTCAGGAGACGTGCTGCCAATCATCCTTCTCTCTCATGGCCAGGGAAGGTCGAAAGCAAGCGAGGGTGATGGTTGTCCATTTTGATGTCCTTGTTTTACCCCTTAAATATGAGATGGAGCGCTAGTGGAATTTGATGAAGACTTCAAGAATCAAGAGAATTCAAGTAAAAATCGAACGAAGTAGAAAAGATCCCGGTTATCGTGCACGGCCCAATTGTATTCCCCACGCGTTATCGACTTCTCGTTCAAATTGCTCCAAATTACCTTGTGTCTTATTCCCTGAGTACTACGCAAACAACGACGTTTCACAAACTGTCGAGTGGGCTCTCCCCACCCGATCCTTCTCCTCTTCACCTTCACTTGAACAGAACCCACCACAATGTCAACCTACGAAGGTGCGCATCCCCCTCATTCAAAAGTGGGAGAAGCCCTGGAAGCTAACCACTGACCCTTTCTAGTTGAACACAACACGACCGACCCTTCGACGGCTACTCAAAGCCCGCGCCGCCGGCGTCCCGACCTGTCCACATTCTTCTCCACCCTCTCCGAGATCACCCCCAGTCCCGAGCACCGTCCCCATGCAGTCCCTGTACCAGGCGACGTCAGCGCAGCCTTCTACTCTCTCGCCGAGGCATTCGAAGTCATGCGTCGGGAGGCAGCCAATCTCCAGGAACGTGATGGTGATCAGAACGGCGAGGGAGCAGAAGATTTGTTAACTCGGATGATCCAAACCCTACTCAGCGAGGCAGACACACCACCAAGAGAGGTGGAGGGTGTCAGTGAGGAATTCTGTGACAGTAAGGAAACCCATTGATATTTCTACAGCTATTATATCACGACTGACTCATTTCCTTTGAACAGCACTTGAGCGCGTCCCCAAATCAGCTCTCGACCCTTCCCAAGTCTGTCCTATCTGCAATAACCCGTTCCTGGAAGATGAATACCCGCTGGTCGTTCAGCTACCTTGCCACCCCACGCATCTTTTTGACCTTGAGTGTGTGAAACCTTGGCTGCGCCTGCGCGGCACTTGTCCCATGGACCGGTTCGATTTCGCGAAGCAGCAGAGGGAGAAGAAGGAGGCGTTGAAGAAACTTGCGGAAGAGGATGAAGAGGAGGAGTGGGATGGCATGTACGGATAAACGGAGATGAAGTTCGGGTTTCGACATTGAGACCTTGGTGATTGATTTGAGATGACTGCATTTATGATGGCGATGAGCAAAACGCAGCATTTATGAAGAGCTTATGAATATGATCGTGCAAATGTGTCTTTGGAAATATTGTATCTTCAGTATCATACATATAGAGCCTTGTGGAATATATGATCGTCAATGAAGAAAGAGTCCAGCGATTCAAATAGAATTGCAAAAACTAAACATGAATGGTTGGATTGAACTTCTGTAGTAGATTTTGGTATATCAACACTCCTCTAGACACATCCTCTCATCTTATGCAATTCGTAAATCCTTCAAAAATGGCAACATTTCAAAAGCAAATGTATCACATCTGTATCTCCTTGGGCCGAATGGCAAGTTTTCCAGCCTGGTCAATCATAGCCTCGTAGCCGCTTCTCTCCAGGATCCCACTATCATCCTTGACGACCTCCCGCGGCTGGAGCTCTTCAACCAACTTCTGGTTTTTCTCATTTCCTTCCAACAGGAACTTGAGGCACATCACGGCATGCTCCTTGATGTAGGGGTTGTGGGCATCGAAGTTGGTGCAGCACAGAATGGCTCCAAGACCACCGCACTCTCGGATCTGCTCTTGGACTTCGGGGCACTTCCACACCAATGAAGATAACACCAGAACAACCAATTTCTTCAGGTTGCGCCACTCGAACTCGGACGGGTCCTCGGTGATCGGCGGGGACTCTGGGCGAGAGTCTACGCCGCCGGCGCCGTTGTCGAGGGGCTCGAGATCGCTTGGGTCGTAGGGTCGCTCAACGGCTACAGGACCTGGAGAAGCAGACTTGGAGTTCTCATCGGGTGAGGTGCTGCGCGGTGGAGGCGGGGGCGGGGGAACAGAGCCGAAAGAGAGCTGGCTGAACTGGCCCTTAGGGATGCTAGCTTCCAGCTCTTTAATTAGTGTGACCAGGTCGTAGACAATCTCCCACTTGACCAGCAGGTTCTTCCAGTCGTTATTCTCGGTAAGGACGGCGAAGAATTCCAAGAACTGATATACTCCCTCGTAGACTCTCTCCATATCCCACAGATTGAGTGGGAAGTCTTCAGGCAGGGCGTTCTCGGCGCGGATTTGGCCTTGCAGATAGATCAGGGCGCAGGTCTCTGGGATGATGTTACCACGGAAAATGGTGAAGATGTACCGAACGGTGAGAATATCCACACGGCTGAGTGATGCAGGAACGCGTGGGACACTGGCCTGAGAAGACCCCGTCACCGAAGCCGGGGAATACTTGGCGCGGAAAATATGCGTCAGGATCTTGATGACCACAGCCTGGGCTGGAGAAATGATATCCTTGGGTTGGCCAAAGTCTGAGTAGGCATGCGACATCAGGCCATTCCGAAGAACGGCTTCCATGATTTGAACCATCATTTTGAAGTATAGTTCATCGTCGGGAAGATCCCATGCCGCAATGAAGATCAGCAGCTCACGCAGCAAATTGCGGCCAGTCTCCTGTGTGAGAAGGATGTGGCACCGCAGAGATTGCATGTTCCTGGATCCGTTGCGCTCACCACCCTTGAGCCCAAAGCTGTCGACGATACCTGCTTGGATGATCATCGGCAGTGCTTCAATCTCTGCCGGACCCAGCACAAGAGGAATGTCCGTAAGGAGGCCACGCTGTTGATCGCCAGGACGGCCGCGGTAGTCGTCGTCATCCTCCTCCTCATCGTCCACGTCGCCTCCGTCGTCATCTCGGTCAACATCTTCACCATCATCATCTTCGTCTCCTTCAATGCTTCCATCCGCATGGCCTTCAAGACTATGCGAGTCCTCATCGCCCACCGTTCCAGCATCGCCAGTGTCGTAATCCGCATCGGCATCGCCAATGTGAGACGAATCTTGTAGACGGGCCATCAATTCATCCTTGGCCTCCTGTAGAGTCTCGGCGGCAGATTGAGCGGATCGGGGCATACTTGTGTCCTCTTCTGTCACGGGTGCGTCCACCGCATAGTCGTTGATTTCCGGTAGATCAGCCCAGCACAGACGGGGGAAACCGGCAGTCAAGCTGCGGTCAATGGTAAGAATTGTTTTCTTCTTGGTTGGCTCATGTTCTTCTTCTTCCGGGAGGGCAGGCGGAAGCTCCCGGGCACGGTCTTGAAGATCTGACCATCCATCAACCTTGGCACCCAATATCGAAGTCAAGGCAGCACGAATGTACTTGATCTGCTCCGGGTCCCTACCCATCTCCTGGATATCCGTCAAGTCCTTGCCAAGGATCTTTTCCATATGATCTTTAATGTTTGCTAAAAGCAGCATCGCAGCCTCTTCCTTGATCGTGGAAGGCTCCCGCGGGAATTTTGCGATGGTCTCCAGCAGCAGATCTTCCGCAGTTTGATCGTATAGAGCTCGAATAGGTGGATTAATCACACGCTCTCCAACCTGGACAACGGGCGCAACGCCTTCCGACCGAGCGGTTTGGTCCAATGGCTCCTTGGGCTTAATGATGTTTGTGTCTGCCGTCGAGTGATAACCGAACAGATCGAGCCACAGAACCATTTTCCGCTGCTCGTTGTGCATGATAAAGTTGTGAAGATACTGCAGACAGGTGATCAGGAGTCGTTTGTAGAGGTTGACGACTTTCTGCCAGCGCTCTTCATTCCGCGCATTTGTCTCACCATCGAATCCTCTTGCTGTAACCCGCACACAAGTATCGATCAATGCGAGGATCCGCTGATCAAAACCCTTCTCAGCAGCCAAATTCTGCGCCTTCTTCGTCGTTGCGAGCAGGTTCCGCGCAATCGTGCATAGATCATTTAGGCGCTCTATATCTTTCACCAGCGAGAAGTAGTTGTACGCAATGAGGTTGGAGGAAGAGTGCTCATATGTCGCCGCCGGACTTTTCCACGCAAACGACTGCGATTCGAGGACTGGGATGGCTTTGGTGAGGACATCGGTGAGGCCTTGCCAGATGTCGGGTGACATGCCTAGGTTGTGTCTAGCGACGCATAGGGTCAGGACAGATCCCCGGATATATTGATAACTAACAGACATACCGGACCTCACTCTCCTGGTGTGTCTTGTAGAGAATCTGCTTTCCAGCGGCCAGCATGTGCTCAAGACGTTTCTCATCGATCATGCCGCGGGTCTCATAGTGGCTGAGGGTCCCGGCCAGGATGACCTTGAGCATGAGCTCGGCAGGGGTGCATAATGGCTTTGGATCCGCCATCTTGCAAAAGGAGCGAACGCCGAGACAAACACTGAACAGGAACTAACTCGTGGTGGGATCAAATCAAAATTGGCGGCGGACAAAATTGCGGTACTCGTGGTTATATCTTTACCGCTTTTCCCACCGCCTTTTGACCCTCTTCATGGCCTTTGTACATACTCTCTTAGTGTGTCTGATATAAGATATCTATCTTATTGTAGAGATAACTATAGCCTCATTTTCAAAGTCGCTTGCTTATATATACTTCAACTAATCATGTTTCAACGGCCCGGAATCCAAATCTATACACGCCCTGATCACTAGACATACAACCATGCAGGCATGCGAAAACTTTGGTCACGGTTTCCGCCTCACCGATAGTCCAACAGAATCTCGAAGGTTGTTCCAAAATCCCAGATCGTAAATGTTTTCGATGTCAGCCATAGAGGTGAGTTTCCACGGTGAATTTGGAATGTCTCTGTGAGAGTCGGGTTCTCTGTGGTCGGAGCCCGGATAGTAGATATCATTGGAGTCCACGTCCATAATATAGCCAAGGATTTGATCGCTGACAACCGGCCACGGTTGGTCTGCGAGATCCACATTCCGGGGTGCCCCAGGGATCTGACTTCGTTCGGCCTTGAAGGCCATATCATCTTCCACGTCGCATTTCCACCCTGACCACTTCGAGCTCTCGTTGGTCGTCATTCCCGCCCAAATGAGATAGGTATGGTAAGCCAAGAAAGCCACCGCCAGTGGAGCGGTCATCAGCATCAGCAAAGTAACAGTGCCGATCTTCGCATCAGCCGTAATGACGATGGCCCATATGTTGAAATACATCGACCAGCCTTTCATAGCTGCCTGATACTCTGGCGGAACGATTTCTTGTAGTGTCTGGCTTAGGAGTGAATAACCAAGCCAAGTACCGTAGGTCAGCAGGAACGAAAGCGAGAGCAGCAGCGACAGGAAGTAAACATAATTGTGGGCCCCGACACAGTTCATTAGCCAAACACAGTGATGATCGTGTCGAGAGATACACGCTCGACAGATATTGCAGTGTTTGCTGCGTGCGGGTTTGAGAAATTGACATGTGCGGCAACGGTGTCCCGGGTAGAAGATGGCACAGTCATAGGGATACCGCTTCATCTCCTCTTCGTGATTTTGCGACGTGATGAAAGACTTGGTCACCACACACTTGTAGATTAGGACGTAGGGTATGGTAGCAAGCCCTAGAGCCAAATATTTGTGGACCATTGACATTCGAGGCCATGCCGTAGGGAGAAAGAAATACTCGCCTATGGCAAGCAAGCCCACGAAAAAGATCTGGCACACAAGTTAGAGAACGGCCGCCTCCGAGAAATTCTATAGTACTCACCAGCACCAGCGGGTGGTTTTCACGCAAGATGTAGCGGCCAGAGCGGTTCCAGATCCGGATTAGATGCCCGTCAAGGAGGCGAGAGTCGACAAACGCGATACTATTTGGAGTATATACCCACAATAGCCGGTAAAGGAAAGCAATTGGGGTTTTCCTATTGGCCTATCAGCCCTGCTCTGTCCCTCTTGCTACACAGGTACACTGTTTTGCCTTACCTAAAGGCAGGCAGCCGGCCAAAAAGAGCAATAAAGGTCAGAGATGAGATGCCCAGGATCACCAGGATGACAGTGCGGAGGGCGCCCATTGTTGTGATGGGTAAAGTGAGACCTTTGCTACCTGCGAGCCACCGGTAACACCCCGAATCGTGAAACCAAGAGAGCTGAGACGTTTGTTCCAAGTCTCATTCTCCCAACCCTCACAACTGCTTCGCTCCTGAAGTTGTTGACTTGGTCAGTGTTTCATCGCGGCCCGTCATTTATACGGTCACGTGATATCATCTCAATCGGGAACGCGCTTCTTCGAACATTGAAATTCAATGAGACGCTGAGTCCACTGCCACTGCAGTTGTCGGAGACAAACAGATTCGATAACCACGACTCATTTTTTACCTACTTGCCCCGCAATTCCATCGGCCGTCTGGGTCCAATGTGCTCTTGGACACGTTGACAAGTCATAGCGCGTCAAGAACAAAGCGAGCTTGTGTTGTCATTCAACCCTATAAAGCCAGCTTAGGCTTGATGATTGACCTCATGCTATACTGGCAATGACGAGTACAGAAGCTGTGGGCAATAATCCCTTTTTCTTCACTACCGTGACAGAAAATATCAGCAGGCCTACGCGGTTCTGGCTATCCTTGAATGTCCCGGACCGAGAGAATTACAAAAAGAAAATAACGGTATGTATGTCTACCCGAGAAAATCTTTTTTGCGAATTCAGGTCTGATAGGCACGCAGAAACATGGTGGCGATGTGGTACTATTAGAAAGACATGCCGACATCAAGCTAGTGGACCACTTGAAGAAAAACATCCCTCCTGGCTGGTATGACCCTCTCCGCATCTTTATGGCCTGTTAAACTAACGGTACTGCAGCCTTACATACAAATATGTGGACCATTCAATCAAAAATGGACGCGTTCCCCAGGGTCAAGATCTCAAGCATTACCAAGTCGCCCCTTCTGCGCCACGGCCAATGGGCGCATCACATATTCCCAAGAAGGGCACTAGAACAGATTTCAGTTTGGAAGATGACCAAATCCTCTATGACTGGCTCCATCCGGCGGAAAAGGTGGTAGGTGCGCCTATCAACGGCAACAAGATTTATCAAGAGCTGGAGAAAAGGGTACGTACTACTAACTCGGCGCCACAGACTACAACTTACTGATCACTGTCTTCAGTTCCCTCAGCATTCATGGCAAGCCTGGCGTGGCCGGTATCTGAGGAGGTTGCGCGGGAAGCCTCGTCCAGGGGGTGGAACTCCGAGGCCTGATCTGCTATATGGTCCTGCGCCAGAGCCAAACACAGAGCATCCACAGCAGCACTCTATGACAACTGCGCCGTCGAGGACCGAGGACGCTTCTCCACAAGTCAGCGGCTCATCAGACCCTAACGGAAAGCGAAAACGTCATTTAAGTCCTCAGACCTCCGAGCTTCCTGCCGAAGCAACAGCTTCTTCACCTTCAAAAAGAAGGAAGCCCGAGATCCACACGGCTTCTACTCCTATAGTACAAAAGTCACATGTCGACCCTCCCCCTTCACCACCACGAACATCTAATGCCCCAACACTTCCACAAGTCATTCCCCACACTCGGCCTTCGCATACTACCATTCCCTCCACACAATCTTCGCCACATACCGAACCAGTGCACATTCCAGTGCTTGAATCATCAGATGATGGGCCCGATCCGCTGTTTCTTGAGTTACCATATCTACCGCCAAGTCCAGAACCAGACGACAGCGAGGAAAGTGACGAAGACCTTCCAGACGTCGGCGGCTGGATCGCCATGCAACTAGAGCGAGGAATAGCGGATGAAGCAACCATTGTCGCCGTTCTGCGCTCTACAACCATGGACCAAGACCTTGCTGACAAGGTGCTGGAAAACTGGGACCCAAGCACAGCAATTCCCGACAACGTACGTGGAGTATGGACAGCCAAAGACGACAAATGTTTGGAAGCTACAGATGGACGGGACGTTGAAAGAGCGATCACCAAGCATGGAGAAGAATTTACTAATATTAGGTGGGAATATCTCCGCATGGCTAGGGAGAAGGGCCTGCTTTAAATGACCAGGGTCAAATACAATTAAACAGGAGGATGGGGCTCCTATAAACTCCTTTAGAAAATTGGTAGTCACAAATCTTTTCCCAAAGAACGTCTCTCATCAGGCCGCATCGCTATGCTTTGAACGAGCACCTAGGATTGAAGGTGTTCATCCATCCTTGAAGACCCTGTGAACCGGTTAGCTTCGATTAAGCATTCGACATTATCAATGGAACTCACAGATGACTCTCGTAGAATTTGAGCATCTGAAGAAAACATCAGCAAGGCGTCCGCGTCCGTTTCGGAATGAAAGACTGACCTTCTTGGGGCATTTCTCGTAACAGCTTTCGATCGATACTCGTGACCGCTTGCCATTTTTCCAAAGGAGCATTGCATACAGGCCTCCATCATCTTGGTCACGAATGATTGTGTCCACGGTATCGAGCTCTTGGTCCCAGCTTTTGCCCTTAGGAACCCAGGAGTCGTTATCTTCATCAGCCTCGGTCTCGGGCACTTGATCTTGAGCCTTCGTGGATCGTCTTCGTCGCTTGGGCTCGGCCGACGCCGAGGCAGAGGGCGACTTCGTTTCTCCCATAGATTTGCGCTTCCTTCCGGGGCCAGCTTTTCCTGCAGGCTTTTCAGGTCGGCCACCAATGCTCCTGTAGTATTCCGCGAGGACTTGTTCGGCACCCTCCCTATGAACGTATGTGAGAAGATGCGCTACATGGAATCGAGTGCGATGGATGTCTGTGCACTCACTGTAGGTTTTCTTCCGGTTCCCACGTGTGATCTGCGATGTCGTCGTATCCTTTCCATTTCACGAAAAGGTGAAGCTTGCCCTGTTGGAGAGTTAGCGCATTCGGTAGGGGCTGTAGCAACAGGCGCAAAGCGAGCATACATTGCCCAAGAACTGGTGTTCTTTTATGGACTCGACGACATATCTACTGAAGTCAGACAATCAGTCCATCGGGAACGCGCCGAACTTAAGCTTACACGCCCTCCTCATCCCCCACATCCTCGTCTGCGTCGTCGCCGCCATTGTCTTCAGCTTTGTCGCCGCCATTTTTGAAAGGAATGTCACCAATCTCCTCGTCCGACACTTCCTCGGAAAGGGACGCTATCCAAAGGTCAATCGAGGTACTTCACTCGCGCGTACGCGACAGATCAACGTGGACTTCACTTACGTGGCATGTTGGGCTGTGGGGGGGAGACGAACTTGAACAATCGAGAAAGCAGATTGACGATGAAAAGGTACAAGAGAACGAGAGTAGAAACAGAGTGCTATCGTAATGGGAAGCTTGGGCAAGTTGGGGATGCGCGCATGGAAGCTGAGGAAAGGAAGGCGGAAAGGGCAGCGCTATACCGCTTTGGGGGGCCAGAATTTAATTTGCTGTGCTTCGACGGCTCCGATAGCTTTCACCCCCTCTACGATTGCAAGAAAGAGAACGGGTGCTGCTTTTTCCCTTCTTCTTCTTTTATTCTCTTTTTACTTTAAATCTCTGCCTGGTGGCAGTTCACCGTCAAGATGGCGATGCGTACGAGTTCCCTTTTCCCCCAAAAAGCCCCTCATTACCCCCCAGGCACTGTTGCTGACCATGACTTTGAATTTCTACAGAACTTGACCTTTCTCAAGGTGAATATCATTCGATTGCTGTCGTATTTTGACTTTGATCGAACCTTTACTGACACTTATGGATAGCTTCGGTGTTGAAGGACGAGCAGGGTCGTCCGTTTATTGTCGTTCGCGAGTACGTTCACCGATACATTCTCCTATCCCCCCCGGACACAACAATTGGACCCTCGAAGATGTAGAAAATTGAAGCTGACCAAGTGAACTTGCTTCAAATAGCCAAGGGAAGAAGAAAAGACAGCATGGAACTGAGGCTGTCAAGTCGCACATTGTTGCCGCCAAGACGGTGGCCAGCATCGTCAAGTCCTCTCTGGTACGGACCTTCCCAGTCAACGGATGGAATGATAATTAATGGGTTTATTTAGGGTCCTCGCGGCTTGGACAAGATTCTGATATCCCCCGACGGCGATATCACCGTTACCAACGATGGCGCAACCATTCTCGGCCAGGTTCGATCAGACCCCTTTCCCCTCCCAGTCGACCATGGAAACGGGGAAAGCTAACAGTGTGGGATAAATACAGATGGAAATTACGAACAATGTGGCCAAGTTGCTCGTCGAGCTCTCGAAGTCGCAGGATGAGGAAATTGGTGACGGCACAACGGGTGTGGTGGTGTTGGCTGCGGCCATGCTGGAGCAAGCTTCGGAGTTGATTGACAAGGGTATTCACCCCATCCGGATAGCCGACGGATACGACCAGGCATGCGAGATTGCTATTGCAGAGCTGGATAAGATCAGTGACGAGATCCCCTTCTCAAAGGAGGACACCAGCAACCTCCTCAAGGTTGCCAAGACCAGTTTGGGCAGCAAGATGTACGATCCAGTCACCCGGGACCGGTGGCTTTGTTCTGTCTAACATTTTGATAGTGTTTCCAAGTCTCACGACCAATTCGCCAAGATTGCCGTCGACGCTGTGCTCTCGGTTGCGGATCTGGAGCGCAAAGATGTCGACTTCGAGCTGATCAAGGTGGACGGCAAGCTGGGTGGTGCCCTCGAGGACTCTATACTTGTGAATGGTGTTATTGTCGACAAGGACTTCTCCCACCCTCAGATGCCCGATGAGGTCCTGGACGCCAAGCTGGCCATCCTGACCTGTCCCTTTGAGCCTCCCAAGCCCAAGACTAAGCACAAGCTTGACATTACTTCGGTCGAGGAGTTCAAGAAGCTCCAAGAGTACGAGCAGAACAAGTTTGCTGAGATGATCCAGCAACTCAAGGATTCAGGAGCCAACCTAGTCATCTGCCAGTGGGGCTTCGACGACGAGGCCAACCACCTTCTCCTTCAGAACAAGCTGCCCGCTGTCCGTTGGGTCGGTGGTCCCGAGATTGAGCTGATTGCTATTGCCACAAACGGCCGTATCGTGCCGCGGTTCGAGGATTTGAGTGCTGCTAAGTTGGGTACTGCTGGTCGTGTGCGTGAGATGACCTTTGGCACCACGAGAGAGAAGATGCTGGTCATTGAGGAGTGCGCCAACAGCCGGGCGGTCACTGTTTTCATCCGCGGTAGCAACAAGATGGTATGTCGGATCTTTCGAGCCTGTGACGGACTATTTCTAATCCAATATGCAGATCATCGATGAGGCTAAGCGGTCACTACACGATGCTTTGTGTGTGGTTCGTAACCTGATTCGTGATAACCGCGTTGTGTACGGTGGCGGTGCCGCCGAGATTGCTTGCTCTCTGGCCGTGGAGGATGCCGCTGTCAAGGTGCGTTGTCTCTCAACATTGGGCGTGTTGGAGCCAGACTGACCCTTATTGAATGATATAGAGCCCCGGTATTGAGCAGTACGCCATGCGTGCCTTCGCCGATGCTCTGGATGCAGTGCCCATGGCTCTGGCAGAGAACTCTGGCCTGAGCCCGATCGAGACTCTTGCCTCCATCAAGTCGCGCCAGGTCAAGGAGAAGAACACCCGCCTTGGTGTCGACTGCATGATGGCTGGCAGCAACGACATGAGGGAGCACTTTGCCATTGACCCTCTGATCGGAAAGCGCCAGCAGCTTCTGCTCGCCACACAGCTCTGCCGCATGGTCCTCAAGGTATGTCTCCTACTTCGACTCTCTTACTCGCGCCTCACTAATAGCCAACCAGATCAACAACGTCATTATCTCTGGTGACGACAACGCTGAATTCTAGGTTACCCGCACATAGTCTAATGCCTTGGAGGCGTTACTGAAGTAGATATCTCCCTTCGGTGCGTCGGCTGAAAAAATGATGATTTTGTTGGACTCCTATGTAAAACATGGTCCCTTACATAGAAATCTTGGAGTTGCAATGAGAAAAGAATTTATGATTCTCATCATTATCCATTTCAGCTCGTATCCTATATGTATATCGCAAGTCTTCCAAGGTCTGTGGGTGAGATATGGCTCTAGACTCTAGACAAGCAGAGCATGGGCTTGTCTTCCCCTCTCATTTCAATTTACATATACCCTCCCCTCCAGCTTTGAAACCATACGCATCTTTTGATAATTTCAAACCGCGTTTCCATCCGTCCCCATCTTTCCAGGTGAATGCACTGGGCACTGTGTGACCTACTGGTATACGAATCATGAAGCATTTGTACACCGTACACCCTCTTGACACACATAAACCCCCACGCAAAACAAAGCGCTCGATCATTTTCCACCGACAACGAGTTTCGTCGGCCGTGCACCGAGTGCACTACCTTTACAAGGGTAACCCAACATGCCGAGGAACATGAAACGATAACCTCCCTGTGCCATCTCCCCCTTCATCTACCGTCTCCTGTTGGACCATATGACTCTGATCTTCCGATAGAGTCAACGTGCTGTGTTACCCGCATGCGGGATCTTCTCGAACCCCGTGGGGGTCGCCGGGTAATCTATAGCCACGAAAGGGGTACCTGCTTTTCTCCCGTGGGAGTCTGGACATCCTGCCTACGAAGAACGCCATGAGGTAATTTGTACTAGCTTCGTCAGTGTAGAGTCCTGGATAAGGGAGCAATCTGCGATTTGCGACGTTGTTGCTGCGGGTTGGTGCTACGGGTATGCCGAAGGCAGATTCGATGGTGTCCGACAGAGCATACGTACCATGTCTAGAAGCTTGAGCCTTTTGCATGACCTCTGTCTGAGCGTGAGGCTATTGTAAGAGGTATCTGGCCTATGGGATATCGTGGAATGTCGCGGGTGTATAGCTAAACTGTCTGTGGACTACTACGGCGGAAGTTTAATATCATTGTGAGCGTGCCTCGTTCCCTATAGTTACTTACTGCCTGTAAACGATACTATCTTTTCTTTTTGAGTTGCTACTTGCAAAAATCATTTACTTAATTTACTTTCTTCTTTTTTCTTTAGACTAGTATCAAAAAATCTACTGAGCAGGAAGTTCAGGGTTTGGTGTAGCCGCCACGGTTTCACGGCGCGTTGAAGTGAGACCCTAGTTCCCCGCGACTCGTGGTCTACAGAGTTCACGATCTACTGTGGCGCGACTATTGCCGAGACAAGCTTTGGCCTATCTTTTCTTTTCCTTTGCTGGTTTGCTACGGTATGCGAGGAGTGAGGAGCGAGTTATCTGTGGAACTAAGTGTGTCGGTGTGAAAAGAAAGCTTTACACGACGAATTGTTCAATTGCTTTTTCCCTCCAAAATAGAATCAGGTCACTTGATTTTTAGATTCCATTTCCAAGTAAAAGATCGGTCTAGATTCATTTTGGGTGGCAGGACAATTCCAAAGATCAGTCCCACCACCCCCAGATGCACCAGAAAAGGGAAGCAACATAACGCTCTCATAAATCAACAAACATAGATGCATTAGATAGCAGCCACCGGCAACTCAACAGATACGTTACGAGAGAGATATTCTAAGCCACGGGGATAATCGAGCTGAGCACGTTGACATAGCAGCCGCATCCGAAGCTATACGTAACAGCGCCAGTGTCGGCAACTGCGTATCAATTCAAAGATCCCAGTCAGCCGTGGCAGGTCGAGCTGGAAAGGCTTGCATGAATGCAGTCGGGTTTCGAGCTCCATTCGGGCAGCATGCAAACTCGCCACTGCAGTGTGACATGCAGTGGCAGACACAGGGCTATGATCTGGTGAGCTTTTTTCTTTTTCGTTGAAAAGGGCGAGATTGAAATCGGTGAGACCTGGTGTCCTCGGGAAGGTGGGGGTCGACGAATCTGTTGATCTGGGGCGTCTGCAGTCAGGCAATATAAATTGCAGTTGGCATATGAAACAGAGTTATCATATTCTGAATCATTGGAAAATTCTGCTCGGGTATCTATCTATACCGGTAGTTGACATTAGCCGCGCTGGCTATGACTTGTGCCGGGCGACACAAACCGTATTCAGATGACCCGACGTCGTGTAAATCATGAAGGTGAGACGGACTTGGATAACGAAAATATGGAGAGTCATATTCCGGCTGGGATCGACATGCTGTATACATGAGCCCTTCGGTCATCCAGCCTCATCGCCAGGTAGCATGGACAAGGCCGGTTGACCTTCGATCTGTCTGTGGCTAAGTCTTAGGTCTGGTCTTGCTTGTGACTAAAGTTTCATGGGAATTATGCCATCGTATTATGTGTAGATATTGTTGGAAAAGCGGTGAGGCCATGACTGGCAGTATCTCACCGCTTCCCCACCTTCTCCAGCTTCCATATAGCTGGGTGTTTATGCATAGCTAGATTCTTCCCTCTTCAGGAGTTTTTGCCTTCGTTTCTCTCTTTGCTCGTAGGCATACCCATCACTCCCAACAGATATGTTTGTGCCATGAGGTGCCAAGGGGCGTCAAATCACAGACTCATCCTTGCCGCTTCGCTTGTTCGGGATATTGTTGATCTTGTCACACGACGTTGACGAACCTGTCAACCGTAAACACATCACAATCCAAATGATCGCTGACAGAATTGCTGATCATGGCCAATTACCTTATCGCTGGCCGCTGTCACATCGTCTGCCTGGTGGACTTTGCTATTGCCTTGGTTACTGAAGATCACCTGCGGTTCGGTTGTAATGTTATTCCCTGACAATACCCTTTTTTAACAACTCAAGGATGATCGGCAGTCAGCCAACTTTACAAGCGCCGAGTTCAATTTATTTTAAGTCGGGAGGATATGGCTGAGTCTAGCCTCGGGCTAAAAATTTTTCAAGGTTAAAATGGATGGCCTGGTTGGGGAAGGTGTAGGGGATCTTCCCGTTATACTTTGCTTCCCCGGATTGTGGGCCCCGTTGACAACTACCTTGAGTCGTTCGTTCTATAAATCAAGTTTTATACTTGAGCCTCTTGCAGCGAGTGCCTATTCATATCCAATATACGTAGTGGCTTGGAATCATACACCTACATTTTTGCCTTGTGCCGCTCAGCTGGACCAGGGTACCTGGTTGGTGGATAGTAAGATGAAAACCGGAAAGCCATAAGCCATAAAGCCAGACACTACGAGACATTCCAGCGCTACGGTGAGCGGCAAATCGCGAAGCCGAGCCTCCCAGCTCCTAACACCGATTCCTTCCATCGCCTTAATGGATCAATAATCTTCAAAGCTGAAGATTACAGCCCACACATGCAAGCGGCTTCCTAAGCAGCCATACAAACAGCCTGAAGCGGAGAATCAACCAAAAGGCGTCGCATCTTTCACCGTGTTCTCAAACCAGCTACGGAGTACATAGCCAGACCTCAGAAGAGAGTAGCCTCTAAGGTCTAGATCTCGGCCCAGGACAGTCGCATGGCCAACAATAGCCCTGCTGCAATCAGCAAGTAGGGGCTATCACACAGGCTCCGGTAAGCCAGATCCAGCCACGATCGCACCGAGAACCGCCGGGAGCGCGCGATTTGCAATGTCTTTGATCGCAGCCGCTGCACCCATCCAATTTGGGAATAAGCAATGCGACCTGTCAGAAGATAGCCGCCCCAACATGGCCCGATTGGGTCAGGCTCATGGGGTAGCTGTCTGTGGTGTGATTGGTTGGTTTTCTTTGATTTGCGCCGTTTGCTGTCTTTTTGTTTGAAAAAGCAAAAACACGGTCCCTGAGATTGAGGAGATTACCTTGATACAGTCAGTTTTTTGATACGTACTCCAGACTAGAATGTGGCTTGAGCCGAAGTGGCTTGGATTCAACCTTGACAGTATCTTGGAACAGTGGAATGGATTGATTAAATTGGATAGATAATTCCGCTTGGGAACTCTTTCTGGAGTACGACAAGCCAAGGATATCTTTCTTGAAAATACCTGCCTGTAAAATACATGACTCGTGGTGTCGATTTTATCAGACTCAAAACCTTCCCTCGCATTATTCACAAATAGTGGTGACGAGGTGGCTGCCGAAGCATACAATGAGACGAAGAGTAAGTCTTTGGACAAAGTACAAAAGACAGTCTGGACTAGTGAGCTTGGTGGGTCCATAACATCCGAGAATCGTCACAGAGGCATGCCAGGACAAACACCCGGATATGCGATCTACAGAGCCGAAGGGACCGCTCGATTCTCACATAGTTAGTTATCTCTCTGGCTTACACATCTAAAACAGGGGAGGCTATCGAAGATTGGCTTCGATAGCGACTTCCGGCCCACTTCGGAGGTCTGAACCAAGATCAGACCTCTGAATGGTCTGCATAGCACTATCTGGTTGAGCGTGCTAGGGAATAAAGGGCTATGACAGGACGATCAAGACAAATTTGAATTATTTGATGGCCTAGATGGGCCGGTGTTCGATTGAGACACCAGGAAAGCCAGTTATAGTGGGCGCTAGGGATAGGGATAGTATAGTAATTATGATCCAGGGCCATCTTGGTTAAACGCGCAATCCTTTCACATCCCGGAAAATGAACACATTCCCATCTGACCATAGGAATTGAAAGTCAAACTGTCTTACTCGGTTGCAAAGTGTAGACAGGAAGGTAAAATTGAAAATGATCGTCACGGAACTGCAAGTCTCGCTTCCGTCCGGACTGCAGGGCCCGGGACACCCTATCATCGTTTCAGCCCGTTCCACTAACCAGGTACAGAGTACACATCGACAGATGCCCCGGACTATGTATGTATGTATTCCTTGCAAAAGTCACATGCATATGGCCCTACGGTGGATCAACCCGGGAAATGAGGATTTTAAAAGCCCAGAATTGATTTACAAGCACAAGAAAAGAGCATGACGACAGGTATTCCCCGATTGCAGCCAGCCACCCAGCTCATTGGTATGAATGCATCGAAGATTGACTTCAAGATCAGTCAGGATCAACAGCTCACCTGACCCTCTGTGGGTCTAGAAAACTATGACCGGATCCCTTTGCACGCTCCCCGGACAAACATCCCTTGCATAAACAAATCAGCGACCCGGGTCTTTTTTCTACGGCTTACAAAGTCTCCCTTGTCTAAAATCTTTCCAACTGCTTTGTTGCGGCACACATGGGCGCTCCCGGGCCGGGGAAGACGAGTAGTAGGGGTAGCTATATTCTAGAATGTGATTTGCTGTCTCTGCTGAATGTGATACAAACTACGCGCGTGGGACGAGACGCCGATGGAGCGCACTTTGCTCGATGACCTCGACCAAGGGTCATGTCTTATGATATTTGACAGGTATATATCCGTTCTGGTTATTGATCAACTCCGAGAGTTAAGAGCCATGCCTATCGGCCTGTACCAAGTCTAACCCAAAGTAAGGGCATTCAATCTATCCTAGCAAATGTATGTATAGCGGATAGAGATAGATACGCCTAAGGCTTCTAACTTTCGATAAATGAACCCACGGTAAGCACCCTCGCAGCCAAACATACCAGGCCTTTTCGGGCTACCATCACAAGCCCCGGGGTGTTCCTGAGATGTCATGTGACGCATCCGCGTGAGCTTGCCACGGTTCGCTCTCCACTCACCTCTTACGGTTCGTACCGCTAGCGTGACGCGGGTTAGGCGTTCCTGAATTATCTCCTGATCTACGCCTCGGTCTGCTTGTGCATCGCAGGCAACGTTGACATTTCAAGGCGGCTCTGTTTGCAATACTCGCACATTTCTACGCATGACTGAAATCGATGTGGATCGCCTCGGCATCGAGCTTCGATATAGCCATTAATATTGCGGATGAGCGTGATCCTTTTCGTAGTCCCTGGTCACATATAGTAGCTGAGATGTGATACGACCCCAGGCATTATTGGCAGACTTCGAGTCTAGCGAGTGGATCCTCGTCAAGATTCACCGTCGAGTCTCTTCTGCAGCTTCAAATTACCAGCTCGGTACCACCCGAATGAAGACCGTGAGATGGCGACAAATTGCTGAGTCGAGGAAGCCACTATCGACGCTATTCTGAGGTCATCACGATGTCAGGGGCCAAGATGACCTGGCGAGATGATTGATAGGCGCGGGGGTGCCAGAGGGGGCCAACTGGGGTCCGGGTCAGCAGAAGCAATCTCAGGCTGCACGAGTAGAAATGCTTTGCATGCTGTATGTGATAAGTTCGAGTCGTGTCATACATCGGACACAAATATCGGACAGGGAAAGGTCTTTGTTTCGACGAATGAGGGGATGTTGGCAGGGGTAGGTAGACAACCGAAATACGTTAGTATACTCCGTATCTCCGTCAGAACAAACCTCTCTCAAACCTCTCTCCCTTATTCGCGATTATTCATCCCGGGGAGAGGCAAATACTAATGTCAAACGACCAGACAGAACGAGGGGTGAATCAGAGTGGAGCCAGCAAAGCGAGAATGATCGCGTCCCCGCAAATCTCTGACAACTCCAGCCCCTCTCGACAAATCCTAGATGATCAACAAAGAGACAAGGAAGCAGATGATGCTCCACATCAGCAAAGGCGAGGAACATCACATGATGGATGAAACGTGCGTCTTGTGCAACGGTAGCTCATCCTAGATCGAGTGTCCATTCCCGAACTTTCGGGTGTAGCATCTTCGATGAGTGGAGACCGAGGAGTTCGAATCTTTCCGCCAGTCCGGACCGGAGGCAAGGGAGAGCCTACAGAGCCACGCCTCGGGGCCCCGTGAGCACCTGGTCCTCCGCATCCTAGTGGGCTTCATATTGGCCTTTCTGATTATATACCCGCCAGGATTATACTCTTTGCCAGTTGGCAAGCTCGTGACTACGACTGTGACACTTCGATTGAACCGTGTCCTGTTAGATGTGAATTCTAGGGAGCAAGTGGCCAGGATGCGCCATCTCGGTAGATAAGGACGAAAGGGCGGTAAAGGATGGGAATTGTACTTGCCCATTCCATCTGTGTCCTGATGCCTGTCAGAACGAATTAAAAAAACCCACAATATTGGTTCAACTGTGGCCGATCGAAAAGAGATACTAAATGGTATTTTTATTTGTGATGAGCTAGCTAGGTGAGAGTGAAATCTACCGTCGCAGTTCCCCGGCATGTCTGGAGAATCAACTATCCCTTCCTGGCGGGTAGTCGCTGCTCGCGGCATTAAGGTATTCCCCAGATTTACACTTATTCTTACTCCAGACCAAGTCAACTACCGATCCGGACACCATCGGATGGAAGGTTGGGCTTCTTAGGTCCCCCTTAGTCCGCCGGCCCCAAGACCAAGAAGCGTGGCCTGGAGGGAGATCTGGCGATCGCGATGTACCCCATACTTGTCGGCTGTGACGGAAATAGTCTAACTGCCAGGGTGCGATGGCAAGCAAGTCAGCCGGACTGCAAGCTTGTTAGGCGGCCAATGGTTGGCAGTGCGACAGTTCATCAGTCAGTAGGCTCTTGTAGATTACCTGTGGCAAAGGGCTCACTTGTCTTCCCGCAGGTGGCGTTTGAGTCCCAGTCTAGATGAAGTCCTATCATGAGAATTTCGGCAGAAACCCTGCCCATTTATTTCTTTCTTTCAGCTCTCTTTTTTTCCCCTTGGGAGGTCACCCAGTTCTCGATCTTAGAAAGAAGGCAGGTAAAACAGACCTTTACACATAAATACCGCGGTACGCGCTCTTAATTTACGCCAATACACCCCGAGTACCGGGGAACATCCGGATCCCACATGTACGGAGTACCGTGGGCGTATCCGAAGGCCCCGTGATGGGTCCGAATTTTCTTCACCGACCCTCGCCTCGGCCTTTCCGATTTGGTTTTTATTGATTTATTACGTATTGTAACAAACTGTACAGAGTAGATAAAATTTCTTTTTTCTTTTTTCTTTTTGTCTTTTTTCCTTTTTTTTTTTTAATTTTTATTTTTAATAATTACTTTCCCCCTCTCTGTATTCCACTCCACCCGCCGCCCCCGTCATTCTTATTATCGTTCCGACTTGCACTTCCCCAACTCCTTCTCCTTCCTCCTACTTACCCCCGATATCCATCCTCATTACCCTTCCCCTGTCCATCACGACTGCAGGAATCACGTCAATCTCTCTTCCGGCACGCGTCCAGTGGCCGATTTTCTCAGTTGACCAAATTCTTCTCCGCATTCGGTTTCGGTGGCGCCCTGACGAAATTTGACGAATTCCCGAACCGCCCAAGTCGACTTCTCGTTCTTTCGGATTCCCCTCTCTCGCCTCACTCGCTACCGGCTGAATCATCTGTACAAGCATTCGATTGCACCTGAGGTGCTGAAGTCCGAATCGATCAACTTCTCTGCAGCACACTGCAGGGACCCACACTCGAATTTTCAAGGCCCTTCCGTCAGACCGCAAAAAGCCTTAGGAAGTTTTCACTTCGCTTTTCAACCGCCGTACGACCACTCTCGGGGAAGACGGCGACCCCGGAACATCATATATTCTACTTCTTGCAGCACCAACGACCGCAATCGTAACTGTGGCGCCGCTGCTATGCCTTTGACAACACCCGTTTTGACGGTGGACGCGGATAATATCCATAAGGTGGATACCGCAAATGCACAGAGTCTCCATGGCATGTGGATGGGTAGGTTCTCTTTCCTGTGGCCATTCCTGGTATTTCTGGGCTGACGCGAGTTTGCAGTATTTTCGAAATGTGCCGACTACATGGACCAGGGCCGTCGGCTGGAGAACTTGAGCTGGCGCTTGTGGACCCGCGAGACCTTCTGTGTTGAGCCCGAAAAGGCAAACGAAGCCTCCGCTCTTCCCAAGTTACGGTCGGAGGCCGGTGATCTGCCGGAGCTCTCCGCCAGTGTCGAGTCGGCCGCGTCCGACCAAGCCGAACGCATCGAAGCTCACATTAAGCGTCCTCAGTTCTCGGATTATCGACCGGCCGTGGTCCGTGAGGACTCGCTGGCCAGCCTAGGCCGTGGCAAGGAGAAGCACATCACCTCGCTGGACCTGGAACGCATGGTCCTTAACATCAAAGAGAAGAAAAATCTAGAGCCGCTGGCGCCCTTGGTTGAACCTACTGCTCCCGTTGTTGACATCACCCCCCGACCCTCCACTCCAACTCCCACCCCTCCCTCTGTTTCGACTGCCAGACATGTCCCGGCCTTTCCTCGCCCGGTCTGCCATGCTCGTAAATCGACCGAGTCCTGCTCGACTACAGCCCTCGAAGGCAACGAGAGCGACGCGGCCCAGGTCAACGCCTCCGATACCAGTGTCTCCTCCTCTGGAGTTCTTCCCACTCGACCTGAATTGATCAAGTCACCGAGCGTCGTCCGCGGATTCTCGCCATCCATTATCTCCTCTTCCTTCCGGTCGCAACCCAGACTGGCCGCCGAGCCAAGTCCCTCCCGCGCAACACCTCAAATTAAACCCTCACCTCTCAAGAAGAAGGGAGGCATGTTTACACTAGGTGGCTCCTCTGGGGATGATGACGAGAGCTCTTTTGAGGAGCGCATCGATGCGAAGATTCCCCAGGCTATTACGACCGGTGGTGGATCTCTCAGGCCGACCGGCAGCAACCCGAGCTCGTCCAAGAAAGTCGCCTCTTTCAGCGATCACGTTCAAACCATTCGAAACCGCAAGAGCCCCCTTGTTGCCGACGAGGACGCCATTGAGACCGATGACGACGTCTCCGAGAGCGCCATCGACGACGACGAAGATTCCGATTGGGAGGACTCAGTGACGGAAAGCGGCAAATCAAGCATAGATGAGCGGCCGGAGATGTTCCAGCGGGTTGATTCCCGACCCAACCTGGTGTCGCGACGATCGCTTCTCACCATGATGATGCACCAACCGAGTAAGATGCAAGGAAATGCGTTCCGGTCCAGTCCCGCGCTGCACCGGTCCCGTCTGACATCACCCAACGGTCCATCCATTCCTGCTTCGCCTGCGGAGAAGGATGATGAGAACCTTACCATGCGTGGTCCTGGCGTTCCCCGATCGAAACCTATCACTATGAAGTCGCCACCACCGCCTTCAGCAGTCGCCCATTCGCCGCGTACCACCCGCCGCAACATGCTTGCGACCGAGTTGACCGAGTCTCTACGTCGACACCTCCTTTGGGAGCGCCAGCAGAAGAGCGCCACCGCCAATGCGTTCTTGAAGCGCCGTCACACTGCGCACGACATGAAAAACCTTCAAGAGTATCCCAAGGGACCGCACCGGGCTCCGGGAGGCCCATCCACTTCAGGAGAAGCCAATGCCGGCAACCAGGCTCGGGATAAAGATCTCTCCAAGAACGGATCGTGGACCAACTATGCAACCGACTACGGCCCATGGGAGTACCATGTTAAAGGATGGTAATCAGCGACCTCCGGCTTCTTCTCGATGTCTCGCGACAGTGATTTACTTCTTCATCTTTCCCGATATGCAACTCTTTCCGATACGCAACGATTATGATCATACCCTGCATTGCATCTAGGCGCACTTGAGGATCTGATTCGATTTGGGGGTTTTACCGGCTTCGGGGGTTTTCTCAGGGTGCTTCCCCGATACAGCATTCACTGGGCGTCGTCCCTTTTCGAACCTCTCCGGGCCACCTACTTACGACCTTAATATTCATGTACAGCTTCAATATCCCAGCATTCTCTTTTCTTTTCCATTTTCAGGTCATCAAATGGTTGATGAGAACGCGGACTTAATCCATGTCTTACAAGAGATTCCGCCAACTGGTTTTGTTATCATGACCGCGAAGTTTCCACGCCAAAAAAAGTCCATATTATCATCAGCGCTATCTTGCCACTTCTTTTCCCTTCACCTCACGCTTGTTACCTGGGAACGCTTACTATTTCTTCTTTCCTTTTTCGCTTTCGATACCAGATACCATGGCATATCCTCTGTTGTTTTGATCGCCCTCGGGCGCGATTTGCTCCCTGTACGCTACTCACGCTTCGAGCGCAAAAACTGAAAATTCAAAAATTAAAAAAAAAAAACCGGAATGAACATCACAAAGATAAGCCATGTCATGCACGTCGTAGTAGAATCTTGGAAGTTGATCAACCCCTGGCCAGATGGCTGGCTGCATCGCTGAATTGGCGGTCTAGAAGCCTGGAGGGTGGCGAGGACTACGGTTTGTGGAAGCACGGGCGTCATAAGAGGTCCGTAAAAGGTTCTCGGAGTGCGCATTCCTGCGATACCGACGCCAGATAACTAGGGAATCCAGACAGGTTGAAGGGCCTTTGGTGGCGCTGACACGTCAGAAGGGGGATGACACAGGAATAAATGGTAATTCGTTGACCTAGGTTACATGCGAGTGTCTATGGTAGACGGATGAGACTCGGAGATAGATCACTAAGATAGAGTAGTGTGTGCATTATTGTAATATACTATCAGAGTTACGCACCATCTGAAGAAAAAGAAAGGAGAATGAAAGTACCACCTGCCTAGGTGGGTAGCGGGCCCAGTCCCAACACGATGGGATATCGAAGATCTTCCAGGGCCGAGAGGGGTGTCAGGTGCTTGATCAAAAGGATGAAGGAACAGGGGGCCAAACGGTGCAGGCTTTAAGGAATGGAACAAAAAGTAGAAAAAAAAAAGTACCTTTCGCGGAGAGAGATGAGATAATCTAGATTTCAAATTCTGGATCCAGATATGGTTGCGCTCCGCACTGTTCGCTTCCCATGTTCATGACATGATGCTACTTTAGCTCTGCGTCCAAGCTACCAGGGCTCGGGGTGATGGTGATCCGTTGCGACTCGACGAGATAAGCGCTCAGTCCTTTGGTGCTTGGGCAGTTCTGCACCTACGTCGCCTATAGTAGAGTGTCTAGGTACTTTGCTGTAAAATCCTGACTACCAGGATTGCCGTGAGAGCACGGTCTAGACTCCTCGAAGGGAGTGAAAGACCCGGATAGCCTCATCATGACACTATGTATCCATCATGATGGAAATCTCGTTAAGGTTCAGATACCTCCTCCCCGGTCTTTGACCCAACTCTCCAGGGGACTTAGGAATCTACAAAGTGTAATAAACGACATTCAACCGCGGTCATATGGACGGTGCACATGACTCCGGAAGCAAAGTTGATCCGCAAATGCAGCCTAATTAGGCTGCGACGAACCAGAAAATTGCCCCAATTCAAATCTCTCCCCGCTTTTCCCCTCCAATGACGTAGAAGTAGCCTCCAGAGATTTCCCTTTCGAGCGACCTGTCCATCCCAAGGTGGAACCGGCGTTACAACCCCACGACTGGACTCCTAAAACACCCGAGCGCTTCATTCTTTTCTCCAATTCGGACTCCCTGACTGGCTACTTCTCCGACCGTGCCGGACTACTCGTGGGGCTCAAATCAAAGATTTCACGGCTAGAGAATTGAGGCCCAGGGCACTGCAAACTCGAACATGGATAACTTATATCAGAAGACGGAGTTGGAATTGAATAGTGGAAGGTCAATTTGTGCCCGGCCACAAATCCTATGTTAAGTGCCGGACTGTGTCAAGTAACAGAGCACCGCCATTTACTATATTTACTTCCGGTCCATCGTCGGTCGAGGCTAATCCAGCTACCTCCAGATTTTTCGGATCTCCCCTAAACCGCTTCGAGATTAATTCCCCGACCTGAGACGTTGTGGTGCTCGATCTCAGCTGGTCTGGACGAGATGGTGGAGATCACTGTGGGCCAACCGCAAACCGGGGATGTCAGTGATTCGTGTGGAGGCTTCATTTTTTGACTGGTCTGTCTCACCGGTACTGATTGTTTTTCCATATGTAATCTGTATATTTCCTCGGTGTAAGTCTGTAGCGCTCTACTTTTGACAGAGTGGTGTGGCAGCTCTTACAAAAGAGGATATTGTAAGTGACGAATACGAGTGTCCGGCCTCTGGAAAGTGAGCTTTGGAACTCTCTAAGACTGGCTGCTTGTTTGGCTGCGTTAGTCGAATGGGCCCTGTGAGACTCGGCATGCCGATGCCGGTTTAATGTGCATTTGAAGCTTGGCGATGCAAATGAGTACTTGAAATAAGCAGTCTCATTGGACGCACACACACACACACACACACACATCGAAGGTGAACCTTCCAATCCAGGTCTATCAGCTCTAGGCCTGATCCAAGCCTAGACCTGTTCACATACGCTCGGAGAAAGTGAAAAGTCTATACACTCTGCCCCGGTTCTTCAAGACAGATTCTTCATCGGTGAACGTATCGGTCTCAATATATCCATTTCCGATGTCATAGCAGTGACCCAAAACAATTTCCAAACAACCGTGGACCAAAAATCATCAACTTGTATACACGCAGCTCCACCTTTATACGACACCAATCGCTCCACCGGCATTGAATGCCGAAGAATCATGCCCAACTCGGGACGGCCCAATCCCGAACCCACATGATCCAACGCGGACTAGAGTTATCGCCACGCGAAGGACTCGCGTGCCTACTGAATCCATAGCGTAAGTAAATCCCGCGACAAGGATATAAAATGTAGGATGCATGATTGGTTCCGCCGCAATGCGAGCTGCGTGGGGCTCATATCACGTGCATTGGAGTCAGGGAGCGCTGTCCTCCGACGAATCACGGTTGAACGGTTGAAAGATGGGGCTCGGAGCGGAGAACGTCCCTGTTCACGTGGAAGGTATCAATCAGCTGTATTCGATTTATGGGAGGTAGAATATATACCGGATTTGAAGCTTCCTATAGCATCGCTTGCCAAGCGGTCATAAAAGGGGCAATTCCATATTGGTGAAGCATCACAAGGCTTCCAGAAGCTTTCTGGAACGGCGATCCGGTCTGCCGTAAACTTAATCTGTATGTGGTTTAGCGCAGACCGAATCCGGTAAAGTGGTGTATCTCAGTATGTGCGTATGTAAATGTACGGTACCATTTACACTCTGGCTGGTATTACGCGGTAGGGCTTGGTAATGTCTGGACGCTTTTGTATATCGACACACTGAGTTTTATACGTGGAGAGGCTGGATATCCACATGTAGAGAATTTTCTCAAATTACATTGAGTGAAGAGGTAATCAGGGCATGGGAATGTGCGTAACGGTGTCGTGCTGTTGCGACCGATGCCGGGACGAGAGCGCCCGATGCAACTAGCGGAGTCTATCAACGCCACGGACAGGGTATACTCCGACCGGGGAGAAAAGAGGGTGTGTGACTCTAGCTTTAACTCGACTTGTACCAGGGTCTTTTCTCCGACGGTGTTCTTTGAAGTCTAAGCATCCTTGGTTCGGTGTGAACCTTGGATCTACACGGGTAAAAGAGTATGTCAGTATGCAATTCTGTGTCGGTTTGTGAGAGATTTGTTCGATGATGCACTCATAGACTCTCGATGCCTGAAGTACAGTATGGTGCATCGCGGGGCTAAATGCATCCCCGCGGTGTCCTTGGCGTGCATACGGGCCCAGTTCTGGAAGCCGACCCCTCTTCTCCGCCACTTAGACCGCCTGTGTTGAAGTTTGCTGCATTTCTATTTATGGTGATGATGGGCGAGGTTCGTGATTAGAGGAAAGTCGCCCGAACGGTGATGTGCACACAGAAACTTTATTTTTCTCTATATTAATAGATGAACTAAAAGTAACATCGAAGCATATATATGGTCTACTTAATACTAATGTGAGTCAGTCGTGATCATTTCCTGTCCGTTATAGTTAATCTAGAAAGGATAGTTAATTTATGGTAGGTCAGGATGAGTCAGATTGAATCACGAACCTCTGAGATCACCGAATCTGCTAAAGTCTTGGCTCCACCAAACCTTGTCAATAAGTATAAGTGGTGTATATCAGACTTGAGTTTAAGTCTATAGAGCCTCTGTTCTTAATACACGGAGTAATCTAATCCGGCCCGGATTTTGTCGCGCATCGCGGCTTCGCTGCAGATCTGGTCCTGTCGGTCCCCGCTCTGGTCACCCGATCTCTGCGTTGGCAGAAACGTCACAACTTTGAACCGCAGCCCCTCATCTTCCCCTCCAACCAGACTTGACATGGAGAACGGATCAGTTGACAGCTCTGCGGGTCCAGAGCTCCAGTTCCATCGTAAGTCCAGTCCTGGCTCTTCGTATCTTGTCCACTGGTTTCCTGTGCTTTCGCTTTTTCTCCGAGGCACAACGGCCCGCAACCTTTTTGGTCACACGCTCATGTCGAAACTTTGTAACAGGGACTGAGCAGCCACCTGCTTCAACTGACGAGTTGGCAGCTCCGGCTTTACCGATTGGCGTTGCATCCACGCAGTCGAACGCCTCTCGCCAATCATCGAGGAAACGGGCCAAATGTCGTTATTTCACGACCAAGAAAGGTACGTTATTGCATTGACGTCATGCTATTGGGGTTCGAGAGGTAATCTGTGCCTTGCGGTGTATTTGGTTACATACTCAGTTGTCTCCCGAGACGCCTTTCTTCGGGTGACATGCATCCCATTTCTATGGATATGATGTCATGTTTGCCTGTTGTATACAGCATTGTTTACATTTACCCTTTTATGAAGTGACTTCGAATGTATGCTGTAGTCCTCAACTGACATGCGTATAGGCTGCCGTGCCGGCGTGGAATGTCCATACATCCATGACGCCTCCACTACTGATCAAAAGGCGAAACGGCCTGATCAGCACTCTGCCCCACAGCCTTCAACTGACAATGCTCAAAATATAGATCCTAGCCTAACGGCTGAGGTGCGGAACTTGAGTATCGCTGAACAGGCATCTTCACACACAGCCTCTCAGCCTCAGCGGCCTATATCCAAGACGGAACAAAAAGATCCAAGAGAATTCCAGATCAATCAGTTAAGGCGCCGCTTCCGCCCAGAAGAAAAGGCTGATGACAAGGGATCAACTCTGTTATTTGGACTGGCTCCATCTGATCCCGACTTTCCGTTCGAATTGGACAAGCTGCAATGCGTCCTTCATGTGCCACTTTCGTATCCCGGTACAGGACGGCCTACGCTTTCTGTCACGAATGCCGAAATGGACCCAGCATACCGGGCGAATGTCGCCCGGGGATTTGATGACATTGTTGATTTTACATTGAGAACGGATGGTCAAGGTTCCTTACTCAGCTGGATGAATAGTCTGGACAAGCAGCTCGAACGACTTCTGACTACACTTGAAAGAGGACCTAAACTCAAATTTGTCGCCAATCTGGGTGGTGCGGCTGCTAAAAAGGAGCAAAACCCTCCCTTGACAGCATCGGGTCAGGGTGGATTGTCCCAGTCCGTCGCAAAAAGGCCCAATTATGTCGCTCCAGCTCCAGCACCAAAAGCACCGGTTGCAACAAAAGTCCACACTGCTGCGGAAAAGTCCCAAGCCGAGAAGCGAAGGTCAATGGAGACGAAGCAGCTTGAAGCTCGCCTTGGAAGATTACCACTGTTCCAAAAGCGGACGGAAACGTCTTGGGTCGTTCCAGTCCAGCCCAATAAAAAGGACCGTTTGCCTATATCGCTTCAAACCATCAAAACTGTGAAGCTTCTGGTCCCTCAACTCTACCCACTTGAGCTTAGCTCGATAGAGATTCAAGCAAATGACAGCCCAGAGGCCAGATCCGTGGAAATCGGATTTGCCCAATGGGTTGAAAAGAACTCTCAAATGAACTTGGTCTCTCAAGTCAACTACCTAGCAAGCAATATGCACAACCTCGCAAAGACGCCATTGCCAGAAGTCGCCGAACACTCTCAACATGAGCATATTCAAGCTGATGTTGAGTCCTCTCTGCCGGAGCCGGCAGATGGTACCACTCTTGAGGGAAATGGAGATAGACCCCACTTGCATGTTATTCCACGCCCACCAGAGTGGTCCGTTCCAGATCCAAACAGCGACAGTGATATTACAGATGAATCAAGCTACGATGAGGAATACTCGGACGAAGGCGATGGCGAAGATGAGAGCGAAGGCGGCGCGCCCGTTCCTGCAGCTGCGGATGATACACCTGGACGAGGCGTTGCCCTTTCATTCCCGTTCCTGGAATTATATGGAATTGAGCTGCTGGAGCTGATTCACCTTGCTATCACAATCAAATGTGAACGGTGCAAGCAAACGGTAGATGTCAAGAATGTTCCTCAGATTCAGGATCCGAGGGCATCGCCCAAGGTTGAATCCTGCAGGAGGTGTGCCAATTCTATGAGCATTGGTGGGTCCCAAATTTCCGTTCTTTCTGGGATAATTGAGTTCCAGCTTATTTTTCTCTACAGGTTTCCGGAGACAGATGATGCATTCTCATGCCAACCGAGCTGGATATCTAGACTTGGAAGGATGTATCATTGTGGACCTTCTTCCTAGGTGTGCATCCTTTTTCACCTCAAGACAATTTTCAGCACAGCTTACTGACTTCGAAAAAGTAACTTCCTTCCAACTTGCTCTGAGTGCTCGACTGTCCATCCCATGCCTGGTGTATCTGGAGTCCGCGGAGAAAGCGCCATGGCAATTTGCCGCCATTGCCACCGCAAAATGGGTATGATTAGACACTTCTTGAGAGTATCCAAAACTGACTGGTTGGAATTAGTCTTCAAAATCCCTGAAGTGAAGTTTTTGGTTGTGGGCACCGCAGCCAGTGAGTATCACCTGTTCCATCGTTACGTTTCAAAATTGCTTATCCATGCTGTTCAGTTTCTTCTCGTGCTCTTCCTTTGAAGAAGAAGGTTAGCGACGATCGCCGAGTACTTCTCATCATAGCTAATCACCTTGTAGCCCAAGGAGGTCCTCGGCATTGTCGCAGGCCAAGAACTTCCTCGTCGTGGCCGTTGCCAGCATTATGCGAAGAGTTACCGTTGGTTCAGGTATGCGATTACGAGTCAAGGAACCGTGGGTGTATACTGACATCCCCCAGATTCAGCTGCTGCGCGAAGGTGTTTCCGTGTGACAAGTATGTGATATCCTGAGTATACCGATATCACGATTTCTGAGTCCGACATTCTGACGATCTTCTAGATGTCACAATGCCGAAACTGACCATCCAAATGAGCATGCGAATCGCATGATCTGGTACGTTCATAGCTCTTTCAGACACCGAGACTATCCTAACACAGAGTAGTGGTTTCTGCTCTCGCGAGCAAATTTACAGACCAGAGAACTGCGGTATCTGCAAAGCAGCACTCGTAGGAAAAGCTGGCAGCGGATTCTGGGAAGGTGGAAAGGGAACTCGGAACCGAGCTCTCATGAGCCGCAAAGGTAAGGTTGAATTTTCCTTGCTATGCTATAATGACACTAACAGTGCATAGATCCTCGAAAGTACAAACGGAGAGGAGGAAATCCTCCTGGTGGATCAAGCTCGAAAAAGAAGTAGAGCATTTGGTCTTGATGATACATATGCATTCATACCATTAGCAATCTTATATCGAGTGGTAGTTGTCTTGACATTCTGCCCAAGTGGGAACTGTATTGGTATCTAGCAGAGTTTCATGATGTATCCCATTTTATTCATGCAACACGCCAACTTGAGAGACCATTAGGCGATAGTGCAAAATGGTCTAACAAAGGGCCAGTATCATGGGTTATTCAATAGCCTGCCAGGCACATCCAAGGTTCTGATCAGTCATTCCTCATAGCCCTGACAGATCAAGTAGAGAAAAACCAACATGACTATGTTTAATTGGCGCATTCCTGCCACCACATCGATTATGACGGGCTAGATGTTACATTTAGGAGAACAATGTGCTTATCAGAGCTGACCTGGACGGTTGGGAACGAAATTGAAATATAGAGCTATGATCAGATTCATGATAATGTGCAGTAGGAATCGCTAATACAAATGCAGGTTCAAGGTATCAATTTTAGTCGGACATGTCTCCTTCAAACGAGGTTGCCGCGCAGCTCCTGCTCTCGCTCAATAGCTTCAAAGAGGGACTTGAAGTTCCCGGCACCAAAGCCATCAAAGTTGTGTCGCTGGATGATCTCAATGAATACAGTGGGACGATCCATCATGTGCTATCACATGTTAGCAGAAAATTAAAGAAGGAACCTAAGGTAAACATACCTTGGTAAACAGCTGGAGGAGGTAGCCACCCTCGTCAAAGTCAATCAGAATATCTAGGCTCTTAATCGTCTCAAAGTCCTCCTTTAGCACTAAGCTAGACTGCTTCAGGCGTGCCTTCATGTCGGTGTAGTATGTCTCAGGGACCTTGATAAATTCCACTCCACGAGCCTTCAAGTTGGTGATATCGCGAATGATATCGTCGGTCTGGAGAGCAATGTGCTGAACACCGGCTCCGTTGTAGAAGTCCACGAACTCCTCAATCTGGGATTGCTTCTTACCCTTGGCGGGCTCGTTGATGGGCATCTTGACGACCTCATTGGGCGACGCCATGACGATACTCTTCAGAGCAGAGAATTCGCTAAACGGTCAGTACGATGTCTGTATTTCGCAGATTGCAGTTGTTGACTTACGTGCAAATCTGGCTGTCGTCCACCGACCAAAAGCGGTGGAAGCCAAGTGCCTTCTCGTAGCTAGAGACGTGTTAGTAATAACTATTCCACGGTTGAGATAAAAAGGACTCACTATTCACAAATCTCGTCCATCTCATTCCAATCCTGGTTACCAACGCAGTGATCGATATGCGTCAGGTGAACAGCAGGCAAGAACTTCAAGATAGGATCCTCGGCGTCAGACTCAAGACGGTAGCCAGGCAAAAAGGCACCGTGATACTGGCTGCGCTCAATGAGAGTATGAGTAGTCTCGCCATAAGTCTGAATAGTAGCAACCTTGACATGACCGTCCTTGTCCTTGAGGATCTTAGGCTCCGACACAGCCGTCGCACCGTTCTTGACCGCAGCGTTGAAAACAGCATCAACATCATCAACCTCGAAAGAGACATCTTTCACGGCATCACCATGCTTTTCGAGATGATGGTGAATCTCACGCAGCTCAGCCTGCTCCTCGGGTGTAAACCGATCGATATGATCCTGGGAGGAGCGCAGAGGCGAGGTCAGGATGAAAGTGATTTCGCCATTGCGGATGACATGGGAACAGATACTGCGGTTGCCGGTCTCGAGTCCGCGGTAGGCAACACGCTTGAAACCCATGCGAGTAATGTAGTAGCTTGCGGCTTGCTTGGCGTTGCCGACGTACCAGTGGACATGGTCGTAGCCACGGTAACTGGCGAGGGAAGATGCCCCGTTGGATGAGGGGGGCGGGCTGTTAGAGATAGCTGAGGGAGCCATTTTGTGTCGGTTGAGTGTGGTCCAACTCTTTGCTCTTATCTCTTTCAAGTTGTAGAAGTCTTGAGGTTCTGAGACGTAGAAAACGATATCAAGGATTATCCAGGACGAGGGTTCGTATAAGAGGCGCTACAAGATGGGATTTTATAAAAGCTAACCATTTATAGAATGTCAACTGCCTTCAAACAGCCGGATAATTCTGCTAATCGCCATCATTGACTTGGAAGCCGCAAACCTATGCGGTTGTCTCCGCATCCTGCGATATCCGGAAATATCCGCTAACAGCCGGCCTCAGCCTTTGATATCGTTCGTTCAATAATCAAAGCTCATCTTTTGCCTTTTACTCGTTCTGCTCATCTCAATCAATAAAAAGAATTTATTGCTTTCTCCTATTTTAATACTACATACTCATCAAAACTCCATCTCCAAGCCCTAAACAACACACCATGACAACCATCGCACCAGCACGTCCGTCGCTGACATCCAACGATGCCGCTGTGCTCCAAGCACTTTTCGATGCCGAGTCCTCCCCCTCCTCCGGCATCACCATCGACCCCTCGCTTCCTTCATGGCCCGCAAAAGTGAACATCTCGCAAGCTGATCTCGACTCTCTCAAGAGCCGCGAGACGGAGATAATCCGCAAGCTACAAACCGACGGGACCCCAAGCCTAGAGAATGTACAGTCGGCTCTGAACGAGCTAAACTCTCTTCTCGTTCAGTATCCCACCTACCCATCCGCATACACAAACCGTGCTCAGGCATTACGCATACTACTCGAAATCCAATACAATGAAAACCATATTCAAAACAAACCCTCCGATACAAAAGCCACTGCAGACGACACACTATTTACTCCAGAAAATTCCGCTTTATCCTCTCAAATCTTTGCAGACCTGGGCCAAGCAATCACTCTCGCTACACCCGCTTCCCCCGCAGACCCCATGTCCTCGGTTCAAGCACGGCTACTGGCAGATGTGCATACACATCGCGGGTATCTGTTACTCAAAGCAGCGCGTATTAAGAAGGATCAACGAGAGAATGGGGAGGCGGTAGGTCCAGAGCGTCTACGTGGACTCAGCGCAGGCCGGCTCGAGGAGATGGCAAGCCATGATTTCTTCCTAGGTGGCAGGTATGGGAATAAAGTTGCGCAGCAGCTTGCTGTACAGACGAATCCGTATGCGAAAATGTGCGGGGCGATTGTGAAGGAGGCGATGAGGAAGGAAGTTGAGGGGTGAATTTGGGAGCTCGGGAGTTGGGAGATAGCTCTTACGTAGAGATTCTACATAGCATCTTATAACAGACTTGTAATCAATATATGCTGTTACTCAAAGTTTAAACCATTCCTTTCGGAGTTGCGAAGTTGCGAAGTTATTGTTATTTCTGGTCATCTCCATCAACTCGAATCAATTTAGGTGTCATCAAATTATACGGGCTAAATACACATACAGCATGGCTTGCTATTCAATGTTTCAATCGAAACTAGTTCTTTTTGTTGGGGTTCACAAAGTGGCGCTTCAGGGGCGTCCAGCTATGGTCGTTGTACTCTTCCTGGACTTTCTGGCATGTCTTTAGGCCCCATTCCGAAACACCAACCATGAGAGAGCTATTCAGACATTAGAAACATTCAAAAAATGCCGGTTGGATTGTGGGTATACCTCTCAAACATAAACGCCATGCTGCCATCACCCACCTTGGCCGGCTTCAGCTCGGCATTGCTGGCACCCTCGAACGCAGTGGAGTCAGGGCCGTGTGCACTCATCACGTTGTGCAGACTAGCACCCGCAGGCTGGAAACCACCTCCTGTCTTCGCATCATAGTTGCCGCTTATCAGACCCATAAACTCTGACATTGTGTTACGGTGGTACCACGGAGGACGGAAAGTGTTCTCGGCGACCAGCCAGCGGGGTGGGAAGATGACAAAGTCCGCGATGGCAGTGCCAACGTGGTTGGATGGACCGGTCAAGACAGTGAAAATAGAGGGGTCGGGGTGATCGAACGAGATCGACCCAATAGTGTTGAATCGACCCAGGTCGTACTTGAATGGGTAGTAGTTGCCATGCCAGGCGACGACATCGAAGGGAGTATGGTTCTGACGAGCCGAGAAGAGTGTGTTGTTGAACTTGCTGAATAACTTGTATTCGGTGGGCTCTTCCTCATCGTCAAAAGATGCGACTGGTGCTTGGAAGTCGCGGGCATTGGCCAGACAGTTAGAACCAATGGGGCCCAGCTCGGGGAGCTGGTAATGGCCTTGGTAGAGTTCGCAAATATAGCCTCGAACAGGGCCATCGGGGAGGGTCACGCGGTAGCTATACATTATCAGTACGAATTCCTTGTTTGATAAGGAGTGCTTATTACCGAATACCACGAGGAATCACGCAGATCTCGTTAGGGCGCAGGATAATATGACCAAGTTCGGTCTGGATATTCAGCACACCGTGCTGGGGGACGATCAGGAAGTCACCATCGGCAGAGTAAAAGGCCTCTTTGCCCATGTCCTTTCCAGCGGCATAAAGTAAGATACCCAGACCTGTTTTCATAGTCGGGTCACCCGCGCCGGCAATCAAGTGCAGGCCATGGACCCAATCTACCTTCTCGTCCAGGTCGAATGGGTTCCATCGGAGCTGGTTGGGCATGTGGTGCAGCTTATGAGTCTCAGTGGTCATCGTCGTGTGGTACGATTCGGCATCCTCTGCCTTGAAGTTCTCGTGGGCCGCTGCGGGCAGCACACGGTATACCCAGGTCTGCTTGTTTTCATGTCGGGGTGCTGTAAAGGCCGTTCCCGACAGCTTCTCGGCGTAAAGACCATAGGGCACCTTTTGAGGAGAGTTCTGGCCGATGGGCAGCGCACCCTCGATAGCCTCGGTCCTGAGTCTAGTCAGCTTATATTGTCACGATCACATTATTTGCATTTGCGCAGCTTACTCGTGATATGAGTCGAAGCCGGTCTGGTAAGTGTATGGGTCCGGGTGGGAGAAGTTGGTGACGGGCATGATGACGGTTGTGTTGAAGGAAGCAGAAATAGAAGCTATACTGTATTTTCGAATCTTTGTCTTCATCGGACTGCACATGCGGATGATATCCGTGGTTATCCCCGCTTCAACTCTTTCCGCGCTTGAATGCGGGGAGCGGCCTAATTCCGTACGGAGAGCTCAAGGGGACAGGCTGTCTATAGTTAAGCTGGGGTCAAACTAAACTTGTATTACTTTCCTTCTCTGCATATCCTTTTCATTATGGCTTCCTGGCTTCAGATCCCCAAGGACTCGCCGTTTTCGCTCGCCAACATCCCCTTTGGCATCATCTCTGCCTCCGCATCGCGCGTACCGGCCATTGCCATCGGTGAATATGCCTTGAACTTGAACACTTTTGCCTCATCCGGTGGCTTCTCTCAATTGCCTGCAATCCAGCAACACTTAGGTGTTTTCAATCAGCCTACCCTCAACGCCTTCGCTGCATTGGGTCGCCCCGTGCACCGCCAGGTGCGCGAGTACTTGCAGAACATCTTCCGAGTCGACACACAGTTCCCCCAAATTCTTAAAGAAAATGCAGATCTCCAGAAGACAGCTCTGGTTCCGCTATCGCAGGTCGAGAACCACGTCCCCATGCAGATTGGCGATTACACTGATTTCTATGCCGGCTTGAACCATGCCTACAACATTGGAGTTCTCTTCCGTGGACCCGAAAACGCTCTCCAGCCCAACTACAAGCACCTGCCTGTCGCTTATCACGGTCGTGCCTCATCTGTTGTGGCCTCTGGCACCCCTCTGCATCGTCCCCAAGGCCAGATTCTGGCCAACCCGGCCGCCAACCCTAAGTTGCCAACATTCTCCCCGTGCAAGCGGCTAGATATTGAGTTGGAGCTAGCTGCTTTTATTAGCGTCCCCAATGATCTAGGCAAATCAGTCTCCATTGATGAGGCCGAGGATCACATTTTTGGCCTGGTGCTCATGAACGACTGGTCCGCCCGCGACATCCAGGCATGGGAGTATGTGCCTCTAGGTCCTTTCAACGCTAAGAACTTTGGCACTACCATTACTCCCTGGGTGGTCTTGATCGATGCGCTCGAGCCCTTCCGTACTGCTGGCCTGGAGCCCGGAAACCGCGATTCTCTCCTTCCCTACCTGCGCGAGAAACGCACCGACAACGCTTACGAGATTCCTCTCGAGGTCGAAATCACCAGCAAGGGTGGGCAGCCCACGGTGATTGCCAACACCAACGCCCGCAACCTTCTATACTCATTTCCTCAGATGGTGGCTCACCATACCATTACCGGTTGCAATCTCAGGACCGGTGACCTGCTCGGCTCTGGTACCATCTCCGGTACTGAGCCCAAGACTCAGGGTAGTCTTCTCGAGCAGACCAACGGCAAGACCCCTCTCAAGCTTGCCGATGGATCAGATCGTATGTTCCTTGAGGATGGCGACACCGTTATCCTGCGAGGCAAGGCTGGTTCCGATGGTAACTACGTTGGTTTCGGTGACTGCACCGGCACGATTCTACCGCCTGTTGCGCTGTAGAACAAGAAATATGTTTTGATGAGATGGTTTGGTGAGATTTCTCTTTTAGTACATTACATAGTCCTTAGCAAATGGCAATGACATGCGTGAGCCGGCTATTAATTAACCGGCATGACGAACTATTCGGACCCTATATCTCAATCCAATATCCGTACTACTTCTTCGCCCGCAGCTCCTCGGGCGTATCAGGCTGCATCTGCCAATGTCCCTTCTGAACCGCCTCTTCCTTCTCCAGATTTTGCACGATCCTGTTGATCACCGGGAACAGGGCCAAATCAACACCCACTCTCTCAGCGCCCCACGCAGCAGGAACCAGGCAAATGTCCGCAGTAGTGATCTGATCTCCGACGCTAAACTTACCAGCCGAGCGGGTAACAAAAGTCTCGTATACGCGTAATCCATCCTCAATGAGATCCTTTGACCAAGCAGTCCGATCTGCGCCTAGCGGAGCAACTCGTTTCAGAATCCTGAGGTTCGTCACGGGTTGAATATCGCCGATGGTCCCTGCCAGAGTTCGGACGAGAGCCCGGCTTTCTGGGTCTGAGGGGAGAAGAGCCGGCCCCTTATTTGGGAAGGCTTCGTCAAGGTATTCGAGAGCTGCCATAGACTGCGTGATTATAACCGGGTTTGCAGAGTCATGCTGGATCACGAGTGTCGGGACTGTGCCGGAGGGGTTGATGTCTCGGTACGCGGGCGAGGATTGCTCATCTTTTAACAGGTTGATGAATACCGGGTTGAATGGGATGCCCTTCAAGTGCAGTGCAATGCGGAGACGTGCTGAGCAGGATGAGCGGAAGTATGTGTAGAGCGTTACCGAGTCGGTCATATTGATGTTTAACACAGTGAGGTCTTAGGGAGAGCATACACAACATAGGGCGTAGCTCTTGCTGCCTAAATTAAATGCCTGGGCTCGTGCTGTCGTTGCCATGACCGGCTAAGTAGATGATCGCACGGAACCAGTTCCGTTTGTATATTGCGCCGTTGCTTTCCGTTACACACAGCACCAGATTGGATGAGGACGAGGGTACATGGATTGTCCAACATTGCTTTGCTCTTCTAGAACCAAAAATAGGTATTGTTATAAGCGCCTCTCTCCATGTTTCGCTCAATCAACGCATTCACATATCTCTATATATGTTAGCCTCAAGGTTTATCAGACTTGTTGTCACGGTGTTCACTTCACGTTTAGAAACGGCTTCCAGCTTTCGGCTAATCTACTCATCCCCGGGACCATAGGTGAGATCGCGGTCTTTAGTCATTTTGGGATAGACTCCTTCCATAACTAAATCCTCATGGCCGGTGTTGAACCTGCTTCAAGGTGGGAGGTAGAGGAGATAATCTAAGCGACACCTTTAAGTTAGATCTTATAGAGCAATTTCTCTATTCTCTGCTATCGTTATCGTTTTCTGGAGCACAACACTAGAAAGGCTCTTGGAGAAAGACTTTGTGGTCCCGGGGGCTGCCTAGGCTACAAAGTATATAGCAATCACAACTAGATTGATGCAAGAAATCTATGTACCTATCTACCTTACTACGAAACTCTTACTTACTGGTGCGCTATCTGGTCTCGAATAAATATCTTTCAAGAACGGGTCAGTCCCTACATTATTTAGTTCCCGTGCACCCGCCAGCGTATGATATTCGAGTAGTGCGATTGGTATGTGAATAGCTTCAGTAAAGTTGAACCTTATTAATTATCTGGTGCCTCCACTTAAGATGTCTTGTCACTTGGACTACTTCATAGTTAACTATTTCCTAGGCATATATTTACAGGCGCTAATTTGATGAGCGGCGCGACTCCACCTCCAACCACAACATAATCAATCTGACACCTTGGGACGGACATAGCAATTGTAAAAACAGAAGTAGTATAGAAATTCTGTGATATTTGCCTATTTCTATCGATAGAATTCACCTTGCCGAATTAACATTTATCAATTAAGGTTAGTACTAAACGGGATGCTACTGTTTTAAGGCGGGGCGCGCGGAAAACGTCGGCTACTCGAGGCTACTGCTCTTGCCCGCTTCAAACCCCAGGCATTCCTCGAGACATCCACAATTCACACCAAATTACCCACTGGAATATCCTTTGCTAATTCCAATCTCCTGATTCATCCGCTGCGCACTCGGAGACGTGCGGTTGACGATGGACGGGGCCAGACCAACCCGCCCAGACCGGCCTTATCAGCGCACCTACAAGGCATGCATCCCATGCCGGCAACGGAAGGCCAAATGCGATTTAGGAACCGGTCCGGATGGATTACCGATCGGCCCACCATGCGCGAGATGTCGTAGGGAGATGAGAGAATGCGTGTTTCCCGAGAAACGTGCCTGGGAACGATCCCGCAAGCGCAGTATGTTGAGTTCCTCAATGTGCTGTCCCTGATGCCTGATCGATTGATTTAGCAAGATCCATCGACGATGAGGATGACGAATTCTCCACACAAGCTCAGCAGCAGTTGGCATCGGATGAGAGAAAGGACAATGGGAAGAGACAACTCGTCCAGAGTAATCATCCTACGCAGTACCAAGAGACCAGCCCTTTTCAACAAGGATGGGCGTTTACAGGGCACCGAGCCTCTCCGCATAATGATCACGGCTCTCAGGTCGGCATCAGTCCGGTATCCGTTGCAGAAAGGAATATGCATACGAACAATTCCCCAAGCCATGCGTATCCAGACAGCCGACACCGCTCAAACTCGAACTTGGCAAGCTCTATGATGCGGACTGTCGTGGCTAGTGGAAATGATGCACTCAATATTCTCTTTGAGGCCGCAACAGCCCAGGATGACACCGCTTCGACTGATGAAAGTCCTCCCACGGAAACTGGGCCTCGTTCTGGGGGATCGATTGGCAAAGAGCGCGTTACTCCCGGGAATTTTGAAAGCCCAGCTGCTTTTGAATCCGCTCCGAGGGTTGTTCATGCAGTTGATCTGTCCAATCCTCCGCAGGACACCTTGAGTGTCTGGGACGCATGTCGATTTGTTAAAATGGGATGGTTCACGGCCAAGGAGGCGGTTACATTCGTTGACGTGTAAGTGTGTCATCGCGGGCTTCTTGTTCTGTTTCTCTCTTCATAAAGAACCCGCTAACACAAAGGCAGATTCTTCAAGAACATGTCATGTTTGTCCCCTATCTTGACAGATTTCTATTCCAATCATCAATATCATTACTGGCTTATCAGCCGGGAGCCAGTTTTATGCTCTACCATCCTCATGATATCTTCGCGGTATCACGTTCTCCCCGGAGCCGGCGGCGAGTCGAGGAATTTCTTCATCCATCACCGACTCTGGCAGCATTGCCAGCAACTGACTATGCGACTTATTTTCGGACAAGAAAGGTCCACCAAGTCAAAGGTCCGCAGCCTTGGGACCGTTGAGGCACTCTTACTTATGGCCGAGTGGCACCCTCGTTCACTGCATTTCCCGCCCGAAACGGACGGCTGGGATGACGACCTGATCTCCACTGGGCCAAAGCCTTCGGATCCTGCCGATTCCAATAGCGAGTCGGCAAATCGCTGGCTCGAGGATATGATTGAGCCATCAAGGAGGTCGGACCAGATGTCCTGGATGCTGCTCGGGTGTGCTCTTTCTCTTGCACATGAACTGGGCATCTTCGAGGCGGAAGACGGTGACTCTTTGGACGAGGAGCAGCAATGGAGAGAGCAGATGACACTTCGCAGGCAACGGGTGCAACGTCTGCTCTACGTGTACATCAACCAACTCGCCTGGCGCATCGGTTGCATGTCACCAATTCCTCAATCGCTGAACCATGCTGTGTTGGGTGGACGAAAGCCTCGAGGGCTCAGCCAGCCAGGGAGCACCTGGTTAACATTCATGGACTCGTGGATTGAACTGACCAAACTGGCCCAATCAGTCACTGATATGTTTTTCCCCTCAGCCAAGTTCGCTCGTCAACAGCTGCATAGTGGCCGTTACGTTGGACTGCTTGAGCATTTCCGGCCACTGCTCAATCAATGGAAAGACAAGTACTTGCAGCCAGACGTTCTTGATCCTCTCTTTTACAACGATCTGTTTATCGAATATCACTTCGTCCGCGTGTATACCCACTCGGTGGGAATGCAAGCGGTAGTCGAGCGTGCGATCGCAGATACTGATCCCGACAATTTCGATGAGATGCGGCCGACGACCATCGATCCGACCGACTACGAATACATCCAAGAAGTGATTGACGGATGCTGCCAGATTCTGCAAAAGGTCACTCACCTCGCAGAGGGAGGCGCCTTGCGATTCTCGCCAATCCGCGTTGTCCTTCGCATCACCAGCGCGTCAATATTTTTGATGAAAGCTCTCAGTCTGGGCACTCGACAAGCTACACTCCACGACTCGCTTGAAGTCCTACAGAAGAGCATTGCTGCACTGAAGTCTAATGCATTAGATGATGTCCATCTTAGCACTCGCTACGCTACGCTCCTAGACATGCATGTCTCGCGTCTGCAACGCAGTCTACTCGCGTCTGGTAGAACTATCAAAAACAATCGAGGAACCATACGACGGTCATCCATGGGCCCGCCGCTTTGGCCAGAGAACGGCGACCGGTCAAACCACATCCATACCCTTGTGTCTCAGGATTTAACATCGGAGCTGAGTTTCATCCCAACCTTCAACGACATGGGCGACGACTGGCTTTCATTACCCTTTGATCCCTCAATGGCACCATTTGGCATGACCAACGGAGGCCAGTTCCCGCTGTATGAGGGAGGGGCACTGGATTTTATCTGGAATTTACCGTCGTGAAAGAAAAATATGTGTTCAAGTCTATGTAGTCAGTGCGCGGAAGTCATAGCCGCAAACACCAAGCTATGCCTATCTTGCAGAAAATACCGTAGGAAAACTCAGGCACTTGAACACGAAGATGTAATGAAGACTGGCCCGGAATTTTCTCTCATCTCCCCCGGATGGGGAGGAGTAATCCCTGACCTGTCAAAAGATCAGACCCAAGATTCGTTCCTGAAGCTCCCGATTTGCCGGTGGCGTCCGGTGGTCACGTGCAGTCACGTTCCCCATGAAAAAGTCATCGACCCGCTTCCTTCTTATCTGTTTGAGGTTGACTACCATCCACTGCCACCGACTTACCCTTCCTGTGCCTGTCCATCTTGGCTCTATAGTCCGTCCTTGGGTGATTGTGACGCCATTCACTCCCGAATAGCGACCCCCGACTATCGGCCCCCTTCTTGACACGAACCTACTTGACCTTCACACATAATGGATCACTCGAGAGATCCCTGCCCCTGGGTTGCGCTGAGCGACTTCGGCGGTGCCTTCTGCATGGGTGTATGTCTCAACACAGATGTCTTCGCTTCTCCATGAGTTCGGACGGCTGATCTTCGCGATTTAGGCTATCGGTGGTGCTGTCTGGCACGGTGTCAAGGGTTTCCGCAACAGCCCCTACGGTGAGCGCCGGATAGGTGCACTCAGTGCCATCAAGGCTCGCGCTCCCGTGCTCGGTGGAAACTTCGGCGTTTGGGGTGGCATGTTCTCGACCTTCGACTGTGCTATGAAGGGCATCCGCAAGAAGGAGGACCCTTACAATGCTAGTATGTGGCTTTTCGGTCCATCTCCACTGTGTGACTTTCTCTGACCTATGGTTTAGTTATTGCCGGTTTCTTCACTGGTGGTGCTCTGGCTGTCCGAGGTGGTTTCAAGGCCGCCCGTAACTCTGCCATTATGTGTGCTGTTTTCCTTGCTGTCATTGAGGGTGTCGGTATCGGCTTCCAGCGTATGATGGCCGACAACACCAAGCTCGAGGTATGATATTCCAATGGGCAAATTGACACGTCTGTTCGGAGTCGTTCACTAACTCACATTTGAACCTAGCTTCCTCCGCCTCCCCCGTCTGAGCAGAAGGCTCTTGCTTAAACTCCTCCTACCAAACATCTTCGCGATCGATTTATCTCCTCGGTGGCCGACCGCCCACCTCGATCTTTGTTTTCATAACACATCCCCACATTGAGTCTCTCTTCTCAGGTGTTCGGTTTGGGTCCTCATTCTTAAACGACATGGCATAGAGGGTCTTTTTTTCCTTTTTTGGGCACGCTTTTGATACCGCCTCCCACGGGCCTTTGTTTTCGGAGCATTGTATTTTTGTGAAGACGGCGGGTTTATTCTTTGGCTGATTTCCCTAATCAGCATGTCTCTTGGCCAGGTGGTCCAAAAGAATCTCTCTGCTCATTCTGCAAAAAGCGTTCGGAAAGGGACTTCGTGGATTCTTGTACATTAACGCATGGCTAGCAGGCATAATACGCATTTTTCTTGCACATATTTTGAACTTTCCATTGGTTTGATCTGATTTCCAGCTTCTCTCACGACAGGCCAGAGCCGACTAACCCAAATAGGATGATACAATAGGTAGGGCATGAAGACTCGGCTCTGACTTCCCCCGCACTCTAACACATCCCCAACACCAACGATGCCCGCAGAAACACCATCTTTTAAGCCCGCATTGATCTTGCACGGTGGTGCAGGCAATATCAAACGGTCCACTCTCCCACCCGATCTCTATGCAGCCTACCATGTCTCCCTCCAATCCTACCTCCGCTCAACCCACGCGCTCCTCAGCAACGGCAGCTCTGCTCTCGATGCGGCCGTGCACGCCGTATCACTGATGGAAGACGACGAGCTCTTCAACTGCGGTCGCGGCAGCGTCTTCACCACGGCTGGCACAATCGAGATGGAAGCTTCAGTGATGGTGACCTCGGTACAAGAGCCCGATGAGAGCAGAGAAGGTGCAATGAAACGCGGCGCGGGCGTGATGGGCATCAGGAATGTACGACATCCTATCCGTCTTGCACGCGAGTCTCTCCTACGCACTGGGTACACGGTTGATGGTCAACGGAGCAGTGATGGTGGCAGCTTGCATTCTCAGCTTGCCGGGCCTCATGTGGAGACGCTGGCTCGTGATTGGGGGCTTGAGTTCAAGCCCGATGAGTGGTTCTGGACGCAGCGTCGATGGGATGAGCACATGCGTGGGTTGGTGGGTGAGGCCGAGCCTATTTCTATGAGCCAGGGGACTGTGGGCTGTGTTTGTTTGGATCGGTGGGGGAACTTGGCTGTTGCTACTAGTACCGGTGGCATGACGAATAAGCTTCCTGGTCGCATTGGCGATACGCCGACTCTCGGTGCTGGATTTTGGGCCGAGGCCTGGGATGAGACCTCTGATGGTGCGGTCTTGTCTTCTCAATATCTTGCCTCGGCCGGCGGCATTATCGATGATGCTAAAGCCTGGTTGGCCGATTGCTTGCCTCTGTTCCTGAGAGATTCTCGTCGCCCGGCTTATAGATATCTTGCACCCGTTGATCAGACCGGCCAACCGGGTTTAGTTTCTGAAAAGCAGCCTTTATACACGGTGCCCCCTAACAACCCGCAACATACGAGACGTGCCATTGCTGTCTCGGGAACTGGAAATGGAGATTCTTTCCTCCGCGTTGCTGCTGCGCGTACAGCCGCCGCAATGCTACGATTTTCTGCGGGTCGATATTCTACTCTCGCCGATGCTGTAACTGCCGTGGCTGGTCCCGGTGGTGAACTGCAGCGTTCCGCTGGACGGCGTTGGAACATAACTGGCGAAGGTGAAGGGGGTATCATTGGAATTGAAGCTGAGTCTGCACCGACTACTGGCATTTTGAACAGGCGTCTGCGTCGCGGGAGGGTGGTCTTTGATTTTAATTCTGGTGGTATGTGGCGTGCTTACATCGGAGAGGATGAGGATGGGAAAGAGAAGGAAGTCATCATGGTTTTTCGAGAAGAGCACCAATAGCCTGGGGCCTCCAAACGTTGAGAGTGGAACGGAACCTTCCCTAGGGGTATGGGCCTATATATCACTGCGAGTAAACGACTGGCGTTATGTACCTGCATATAACTTTAACAATGACTTGAGTGATATGACCGTTGATACTAACTTGACCATTTCCCAATAGACCACCCTTTGGATGTGTCAACTAGTTAGATAGCGATTTTTATCCTTCAATGCTGCGCGCTTGGCCAAGTGGTGATGCGCTTATACATCAGAGGGGAGG
>Ga0207877_10042_pt1 | contig 204157 bp, 147 predicted proteins | sample LinPmetageLP29_FD_184046 | JGI IMG/M metagenome (GOLD analysis project Ga0207877, IMG submission 184046) | Marine viral communities from the Pacific Ocean - LP-29 (SPAdes) | ecosystem: Environmental > Aquatic > Marine > Oceanic | place: Pacific Ocean | collected 2009-08-23
AAAACAACTAGCCCCTTCCTAAGAAAAAAAAAAAAAAATATTAGATCCTACTTATACCTATTAAGCCTACTTATTATCCTCGAAAGCGAATTTACCCCTATCCGATACCTCCTACTTCTCCTTAGACGAAAGAGCCGAAGTATCTAACTCCCTAGACTCGACTAATAGCGCCTCTAGTAGAGACCGATCCTATAAGATACGCTAGATAGTACCTAAACTAGCCCGAAAGAAGCTACGTAACGCTTCGAAATTAGGTAGATCCGCCTTAGCGGCCTTATAGTCTAGTAGCGACCGGTAAAAGCACTTATCGTAGACCGGATCTAGTAGAGCGCTAACCCTCTTCCCTTTCGCCTAACCTAGATTCTTCCTACCCTTAGCCTTAGAAACGGACGATTTCGAGCGACTACGAGTACGCGAACTACTACGTAAGATCGACTTCGGCTTACGCGTGGTACTAGATGCCTCCTTATCGGTATACCGGATAGACTCGACCTTACGCTTTTTCGAGCGCGTAACGCGTTCCTCCTCCGAATCCGCCTAAAGGGCCGGATAGTCCGGATTCTACCCCTCTAGAACTAGGCGCATAAAATCCGGAAGTAAACGCCCTACTATAACTATTAGCAACGATCCGAATATCCGAAATAGGCTAAAACTTACAGAACGAATACTTCCCGCTACCGCTATTAAACTAGTAGCAACCGTATAAACTATCGGCTACAAGCAAACTATCGACTACTAATACCGCGTAGCTCGAAAAGGGGCCGGCTAACCGCCTATACTACTTATACGCCTAGCCCTTAGGCGCGACCAAACTAGACTACTATACGTACGTAGCCCGACGATTAGTAGCAAACCGATAGGTCTTCGCTACCCTATTTCGCTAGTCTATATCGCGTAGAACCGGCGCGTATAGTATCTTTTACTCGAGATCGGTCGTAAACAAACCGAGTAAGGGGTTACCGTTAGCATTAAGACCGAATAGTAGGGTCGATAAGGCACCTATTTCGAGTATTAGTATCTAAAAGTCATCGAAAGCGACTATAAGAACAACTTACTAGCCTCGGGCACAACGACGCTTATCCTAGCGGACGGCGTACGTATAGATTCGGCCCCTTCTAGGACCGAATCCGCAGTAGCCTCTATTACCGGGGGCGCGCGAGGGCCCTTACGCTAGGCCGAGGAAGGAGTACGTAGTTCCCCGTAGGGTATTCTTGCCGCAGACGGCGACGACGGCGCCTTGCGAGGCGTTCCGCCGGAGCGAGTTCGTAATACTATACGATATTATCTATTAGCCCTAATTAATACGCAAAAGTTAACGAAACTACGCAACTACAACAACAAATATATTCGCGACCTCTTAACACAACAATAGATATACGCGATAGGTCTAATACGCGTATACCGTAAGCTATATACGTACGATAGGGATAGTACTTATATATAGTAGATAGTAGTAAGCTACCGAAATATAGAAATAGAGGTTAGATAGCGCAAAGCGTACTAACCGGACGAAGATAAGAAGGTAGAGAAAAGAGATTTCTAAAGGGTATACCCTTTCTTTATACTATATAGGGGGACCTAAATCAACCTCCTAATTTCTTTGTTCGTATTAGAACGCGTAATCTTACGCCTAATCCTACCCTCTGATTCGTCGTCAAAATTCGCTTATATAGTTCTTTGTTTGCTTAATCTTTAGCTATTTTCGATCCTCGAACCTAATTAGCCTATCCCGAATATTGTTAATCGCTATCCCCGCGCGTCTTCTATACGCGCGCTTAAAACCCGGCATATTTACATATTTTATACCCCCCCTATATTCCTAGGCCCGTAACCCTATATTTATGTACTTTTTTACCCCGACAATTATTGTCGAAACTATTCTCGCCCTCCCACGAAGGTTCGGCTGTTTTCCCGTAGAGGATATCCCCTAAATTGCGCGTTATGCTTATTAATATACTTTCTGTCGTTTTTCCCGTCGTTTCCCTATTTCATACAATATTATCAACACTCGTACGTTTGCCCCCCCCCCTCGCGCCTAAATTTATTATCCCTACCCATTTGTTTTCGCCTACTTTCGCGATCCCTCGGCCGTATGCATCTCCCCAATGCCCTATTTTATTGAACTCGAGGACGAGTTCAGAGACGGTAGGGGAGGATAAGATAACGAGAGCCCCTTTTCGGTTATTTACGGGTCGTATTCATACCCGGACAATCCCATCCGAACCCTTTAGCCCCTAAATATACCCCTTTCTGCCCTTTCCGCTCCTATTTTCACCGCCCGCATGTACTATAATACTACGTATCCGTACATGCAATCCAAAACATACTCGTTTCCCTCCAGGATCACAATAGCTAAGAAGGTCTCTATAAGTAATAAGGCTATAATTCGGTTAGGTTTTATTAATATTTCTTATAGAATATAAATTAGATATATAAGAAGTTTTATTCCTAGCGCTATCGTAAGCTATCTAGCCTCGTTATACCTCCGATCTAGGACCGTTCTAAAGCCTAGGATAACTACTATAGTAATCGCTTACTATATATACTACCTAGGGACCTTAGTTAGTAGTCGTAGGCTAGTACTAAATACGTTTTTATAGTCTCTATTAAGGTTATTATCTCTAGTCGTATAGCTAGGTACGCTTAGTTAGGGGAGATAGTTATAGAGAATATAGTTATACCGCTAGATAGTATCGTATAGGCTATATTTAAGGAGGTTATAGATAATACTTCTATTAGTCTTATTAAGCGTATTTAAATATATATTTTTAGGGGTAAATTAGAGGCGTATCGACGGTTAATTCTAGTTTATATACTTAATTTAGGATAATTTTTTTTTACTTTTTAATACTTTTAGAAACCGCTAGATTATATCTTATATATTCGCTATATCGTAATAGGGGACCTATTAATTATATTCCGAGAGCTACCTCTTCTATTTAATTAGGTAATACTATTTATTATTAAAGAGTTTTTCGCTCTATACTTTCTTAACTTTATATTTATTATTATCGTTAAGCTTAGGTATTAGCGTTAAATCGGTACTATTTCTAGGGCGTTCTTTCTATAGCTCTAAAAAGGAGATATAGAAGATATTATAAATTCGATCGTATTAACTTAGTAGGCTTAACCGATATACCTATTTTCTAATTATATTAAGTACCCTAAACGGCCTAATAAAACAAGAGCTAAATTTTCGTATTATTTTAAGCTTTAGGTTCTTAGTTAATAATCTAATAAGGTCTCTACGCTTAAAGATAAGTAGTTTATAATAGAGGTTATAATATTTCGCCTACGACTCGGTAACGCTACGCTAGTAATTCGTAAGTCTTTTACGAATTTCTTATAACTTTTTAATTCTTGCTATTATAGCTAGGATACTTCTCCCCGAAAGATCGACCTCGATCCTATAGTAAAAGTCTAGCGAATAGCCTAAGAGAGTTTTAAAGAGGGAATAGCCTATTATTATATTAACGGCGTTATTATATACAAATTCTACTATCCGGAGTAGTTATAGCTAGGTAAGTTATTCGGTATTAATAAAATAGCGAAGATAATATTCGAGGACCTAGTTTATCTATTCTATTTAGCTATCGGTTTAGGGATAGAACGCTATCGAAAGCCTTATTTTAACCCTAGAGATATAATATAACTCCGACTAAAATTTACTAGTAAAAAAGACTTTATAGTCGGTAATAATACCTTCTAGTAGGCTATACCGAAGGTTAATATTATTATAGAATAATTATATAAGGTCTATAGCTATTATTGCTATCGATATAGGGAAGAAAAAGGACTATTTCGTAAACCTATCGATACTAACTAAAATTCTATTAATAGTTTAATCTAAATAGATAGATAGAGATAGGCTTATAATAAAGTCTATAGATAACTCTATAAATAGCTATTTTAGAATTAGAAATATATCTATCTTTCTATAAGGCTTATATCGTAGCGCTATAGTATCCTAGTAGATAGGGTATATCTAGATATATTTATTAATATTTCGGTTAAGATTTACCTAATAGTATTTTTTTAAGGAGCTTAGCTATTCGGTTACGCCTAAAATAGCTAGTAAGAGAGTTATTATAATAGATATTTATTAATTTTATTCTTAAATTATTCCCTATTAGGATATAAAGATAGTATTTATATCGAATAAGCCTTTTTAAATTAATTAACTAGTCTTTAGTCTTAGGCTTTATTTCTCTAATAGTATATTTTTACTACTAAGTCTCTAGGTATTTACCTTAGAGTCGCCTAATAAAGTTTTTTAATTTATCTTCGGATTCTTCTTAGTAGATATTTTTAACGATATAGGCGTTATATAACTTATTAATAAGGATTAGCTATACCTAACCTACTTCCTAGTTACTATTTAAGGCTAATTCGGCGGCGGTCGCTCTTAGAAACGTAGCTAAGACGTATATATCTATAGTAAGAGCCTTACTATTATCGTAGGTCTTAGCTAATATTAAGTTTTTTATAATTAATTCTTCGACTTTTACGTACTACTAATTAGATAGCTACGATTTATTTATTATTCGGTCTTAAAGTAGGCCTAGTAACTCGATACTAAGAGCGTTCTCGTAGTCTAAGCCCTATTGTTATAATAGGCTATCTATAAAGTTTATCTTCTTAGAGTAGTACTTAATATAGAAATTAAAAATAGATAAAAGTAGGTACTACTTAGCTTATTTTCTATTAAGTTTTAGTTATTTTATAAAAGCTTAGAGATTAGAATAATTAATAAAATCTTAATAGGATACGTACTTCCTTCGAGGTAGTAACGCTAGTATTTAAAGGACTAAATAATAGCGAAAAGCTCCTAATCTAGTATACTATAGTTAATTTCTATACTATTAAACTTTTTTAACTAAAATACGATAAGATATTAGATACCTCTATCGTTAGGCTAAAAGAGGATTCCGGCTATAGCCTAATTAGATATATCGGTCTTAATTCTTCTAGGTCTTTCTAGATCGAAATATTAGAGTAGTAGTATAGTCTTAAAGGCGTTAAGAATATAGTAAAACGCTACTATTTCTAGAGGTATAAGCTCTAAGGTCCTAGGCTTCTTACTATTCCTCCTTTTTTTTATTAGAGATATTAGTAGAAATATAATCTTAAAGTAATTTCGGATAAAATACTAATAGAAGTTATAGAATCCTAAGAATATTTAGATATCTCGGAAGGTATAGGGAATTAGCTACGAAAGGATATTAGATACCTATTATAGATCTATCGAGATACCTTCTAAGGAGATAATAAAGCTAAGGAATTCGATCTAATCTTAGTAGAAAATATATTTACTAAGTTTTATATATAAATCTATAGATCTTATTCGTTCGAGGACTTAGTAGATATAATTAGTATATATATTATAGTCTAGTAAGAAGATTAAGATATTATCTAGATATACTACTATAAAGATATCGAGAAGGCTATAAAGTACTATATAAATATATAATTAGAAGATAGCTAATATATTAGTAAGACTAAATAGTATAACTATATATTTAAAGTAGTTATAATATATATAGAAAACTATCTTCTATTTATTACCTTCCTAGATATAGATCCGATAATATATATCTTTAATATCGATCTTACTAAACTATTTTATACCTATAAGATAGTTAAGTATCTCCGAAATAAAGAAGATAGGGTAGCGATTCTTAACTAAGATATAGTTAAGTCTATAGTAATCGATATATAATTAGAGTCTACTATTCTTCTTAGAGGCAAAAAAGATAGAAGTACCTACTAAGCTTTTTAATAGTTAGATATATCTATTCTCTAGGTTTTCGTCGATATATCGGCGTAATTCTGCTAGTTTATTTTATAAGAGAAGGTAAATTAGACTAAAAGAGAGAGTTTAGTTAGCGATAAGTTCGATAGTATAATCGGTATCTTTAAATAGAGAGAGAATTACTACTTTTTCGTAAAAGAAAATATCCTAAAACTCCTATAATTCGGCTAGAATTTTAGATAGGTCTTAAATAGGCTAATCGTCGTTATCGTCGTTATTATTATTCCCTAGGATCTAAATCTCTTTAAGTAATTTAATAAGTATAAAGATATAGGCTAGGTTATAGGAGTATTTTACGAAGATATAAAGTTTTTTAATAGTAATAGATAATACTTTAAACTACTAGAGGTAAGACCCTAATAAAAAGTAGATATTTAGGTATTAAAGCGTTATTATAGAGAGAAAGATAGGACTACTCTATAGGTTAGGATTATAGTCGATAGCGATATATAGATATTCAAAGGATTTAACTATTCTATAAGAATTAGTTATAGTAATTAGGACTTTCTATACGCTATAGGTAGGTATTAAGAATATATTAATAGTTTTAATAAAAGGTCTAGATAGTTTAGCTAGCTAAAGTTTATATATCTTAACGAATTAAAAACTAATAATATTAACTTTAGTATAGCTATCGAGGTCTATATATATTTCGATTATATTTCGAATATAAATTAGTATATAAAGATAGTAGGTAGTCTTTATTTAAAGATAAAGAGTTAGAGATATAGAGTCTACTAAGATCTAAGACAAAAAGAGTATGTATTATAAAACGTAGGGGCTAAGGATCAAAAGGGCACCTAGAAGGCGGTAACCGTGGCAGAAAACCAGGTAACGTGACCGTAAGGGTGCGTACACAAGGTTCCAGGATCATAAGGGTATATATTTTGATTTCTTTGTTTATAAAATTATTATATAACCTATAACGCCTAGGGTTAGGCGTTAGGGAGAGGAAGTATAATTATTACGGAATAGGCTTCTTTAAAGCTATTCCCGGATTCTTTATTATACGTACCGTACTAGTAGCGATTCGCCTCCGATCTACCTTTGTTTTGCTTATAATTCCTTCCCTACCGTATAAATATTATATTAGCCTCTTCTATAAGAAAAGGCGTCCTATCCTTTAGCTAAAATTCTCTTTAAGAATTAGTCTCTATTCTTATTATAATATATTGTCTCCGCCTCCTCTTAAGAGTTACCTATAGTATTTAGATAGTCGTGCCTTACCTAATCGATAGGCTTACTATCCTACCAACTAGTTTGTAACAGTTAAGAACTATACTAGCTAGTATCCCTAAGAATAGAGGATTAATAGCGGCTTGGAGTTTATAACGTTTTATAAATAGGCTAAAGTAGAGGGACTCTCCGTATAACTAAGTACGGCCTATGCCTATAAACAAAACGGGATATTAGAGATATCGGGCTAGATACTTATACGTATCGCTTGCGTAATAATGATCGATACCGGAGCTCCGGCCTATTTATAGCCTAAAGCTTTGTAAATAGCTATATATATCGACAATAGATTACGCTAAGCTAGTTCGGATCGTTCGCTAATAGAACAATAGCGTTATGACCTTAGTATAAGAGAATAGCTAACCTTAATACGCTACCTCCGAGCTTAGTATTATACCGCCTATATCAATATTCCCCCCGAAAAACGGGTAAAGGTATAGAAAATAAAGCCCCGTATATAGGTAGGCTATCTTGTCGGTTATAAAGGGGAGAATAGGTATCTATTCCGTATTTACAATCCGGTTTTGAAGAAGATTATCGTTACTAGGGATATATTATTCTAGGGGGGTAATACGATATATCGACCCCTATATGATTATCTAGAGGATAATTCTATCCCTAAACCCGCGGAGACCAATGATTTCGTATAGCATAAAGATAATATCGTCTTCTATGAGAAGAATAAGCCTATACCTAACCGAAACGTAGTTATTCCCCTAGAACCGACTAGACATTGACATAGGCCGCCCATGGGCCTAGACCCAGACCCAGGGCCCGGCCTATGGGCTGTCTATGGGTCGAAATCGGTGCCTGATTTCGGCCTGATTTGGCCTGATTTGGCCTGATTTTTATGCAAAACTGTCTGTTTTTTACGAGTGTTTTGGTCTGTATCAGGTAATACCACTACTTTCTAGCCTACTACTATGTGATTATAGGAAATAACTTTGTTTATATATATTTAAGGGTTAGTTTTATTAGTATTTTCGGCTAGTAGTGGTAAAAGGTTAAAAAGTAGTCGTAGGAATTAGTGGTTAAGGGTAATAATTAGTGGTTGAGCTTAAGAGTACAAAACATACTAAGGATATATACCAAAAATACTACCTACGGAGGTTGTTAAATAAGAGAAAAAGAGGATTTTATTCAAGAAAGGCATCGAATTTCTACTATTCTATAAATTAATCTACGGTATAAAGGGCATCATAAACGGCGGCCAAAATAGGCATAGGAAGAATTATCTAGGGCATTATAGAGGGAGGAGATAGGGGGAACTATATAGGCGAAATATATATATTGTGTAGGTAGGCTAAATTCGGGGATTTATGACGGGCTATGGTCATTGGGGGGGGGGGGGGTCATAGAGACCGGCCGTGGCTAGAACCATAGAGTTTGGAAAATGTCACGTGATCTAAGCCTATGTTTTAGCGAATTTGGGAGTATTTATAGGGAATCGGGAAGTAAAGAAATTAGGGCGGCCGGCCACAGCGGTCGGGGGGGCCTAATAGACGCCTAAAACGAGGACGAAGTTAGGCATTATAAACGCCTAGAGCGACGAGTATTAGGAGGTTATATAGGCTAGGATATATAGTATTAGGGGGGGGGTATTAGGGGGGTAGTTATAGAGACCGGCCGTAGGCAGAATCTTAAAGGTTGGGGATAGATAGTATCGCTAGCATCTATATTACTAATATTATTAGTATTATGTAGGTTAGAATTCGGGTTTTATAGGTAATACTACCGTATAATTAATATAAGTTCGGATAAAAAGAAAAGAGAAGTATTAGACAAAGAAAAGGAGAAAGGTAATATACAAACCGATAATAAAATACTATTATTGGCTAGTTTTAATTAGGTAGGCCTACTTCCCTTATACTATTTGTCGTACCGAATTCGGGACTATTTTTCGGCTCTACTTTTATCGTATATAGCTATCCCCCCCAAAAATACTAAAAAAAATTGTACTAAGGCCTAAGAAAAAAAGAATACGGATATATAGGTTCGAACCTAGGCCTAGCAAAGGTATAATACTATAGTAGCTAACTTAACTACGTATACTTTTACTAGACATAAGAAGCCTATAAGTAGCCTATATACCTATACTAAGCCTAGTCGTAAAGTCGTACTAGTTTATACTCTAGTTAAGCTAAAGATTCTGTTATTTACGCCTATTTAGTCCGAACAAGGTAATATTATTATTTTTTAGTTACCTACTAAGTAATTATAAGAAATAAATTTGTTTATATATATTAAAGTATCGGTTTTTACGGTCGTATTAATATTTTAGGCTAGTAAAAGTAAAGGTTAAAAAGTAGTAGTAAAAATTATTAGTTTAGTTTAAAGATATATATTTATTATATACGACTATACTACTATATTATTTCCTTTAATTTTAAGATATATTATTTATAGTTATTTAGGCTTATTTAATTATTTAATATTATTTCTATAGCGTATTTTATCTATATTTATCTTATAAATACCTAATTACTAGTATATAGTATATAGTTAAGATAAAAAGGTTAGAGTTAAGATAAAAAGGTTAGAGTTAAGATAAAAAGGTTAGAGTTAAGAGGAAAAGTTAAGAGATTTTTAGGGGGTATAGCTTTTAGCGAATTCTATAGGCCTATAGATAGGCCTATAGGTATACCTATAGGTATATAGAGTTTTTAACTAATAGGATAGGTAAATTAGACCTACTTAGTAGTATTAGACCTACTTAGTAGTCTAGCTACCTTACCTTTTATCTAAGCTTTATATCTTAGTTTCTCTACTTCTAAGCTTTTTCTCTTACTTCTCTTAGTTTCTCTTTACTTTTAACTAGTATAGTATACCTTTTAGACTATATAAGCTAATCTATCTATAGTAATAGTATTAGTCCTACCCTTCTATCCGATCCCTTCTTCTTTAAACTATCCGAACTAACTAAAACCTAACAAACCGAAAGCCAACTAACGGAGCTTATACTACTACTACTACTACTACTACTACTATCCTCTATTAAACGTACTAGAGGTTAGACGTAATAGTAGGTACTTTAGATAGAAATAACTAAGGCTAATTTTATTAAATAGTAGCTTATAACCTAATATAGGATATTACCTAAAGCAAAGTATATTTATTAGGATAGAAAAGGCTATAAGTTAGATATATAGTTATTATTTAATTAGATTGTAAATATCTAGACTAGATAGCCTAAGGTTATATATAAATAATATAGTACTATATTTAGTTATCTATTAATATATAGGATAAATACTTTACGTAGGCATAAGACTAATAGAAGCTATTAAAAATCTAAAGGCAAATAACTAGATATTTAATAGTTAATATAGAAGGTATATTTATTAGAGAGAAAAAAGTAAGAGCAAAGTAAGAGAAAAATATATAATAGCTAACCTATTATTCTCTTACTAGGCATCCTAACCTAGTTATTTATTCTAACCTTTATTAGACGAATAGTTATAGTAGTAGCTTTTAGATATATTAACTAGCCTAAATCTATCCTTCTCTATAATTAAGAGCGAGCAATTCCGGAAGCTTCTACGCTAACTTAGCTAATTAATACCTTTCGTCCTAAACTTTCCTAGTAGTCGTATAATACAACGCCGACTATAAACTATAATTAAAGACTAATAGAAAAATATCCTTTAGATACTTCTATCTTATACTAAGCTCTCTATTAGTCTAGATTGCTAGATATTACCTTTTTAGTAAGTATTTATAGCTATTACTAGTTATTTTCTTAACTAGAATTAGGACTATCGGGAAGTACTACTAGGATTTAACCCTATAGAAGGTATATATATTAGTCTAAATCTTAGTTTAGTCCTTACTAATACCCTTTAAAAGTATTAAATTATAGACCGTATTATAGCTATTACTACAGATAATACGTTAAATAACTAAACTATAATTACTAGTATCTAGGCTAGTTATCTAAATATATTATTGATCCGAATTCCTTACCTTACCTATACGCAGGTTGACGCTGGTGGGACTGTTAGAGCGGTACTTCTACCCGATTATGACTAATATTCTGCCACTTCTAGTATATTATAGCTAGATGTTATTTAACCATAGTATTACATACTACGTATCTCTAAATTCTCTTTCTCTATGCGCATATATATATATACTAAACATCATATATTAAACACCATATATTAAACACCATATATTAAACATTATATACGTAGTATCCAAATCAATCTCTATCCACGCCCCTAATAAGGGGTAATACCCCCGTTGGCATCAATAACCGCCTGACACCGGGCTTGCATCATATCAATCTGCTTGTCCAAAAACTCTGAAGGTAGTGCATCCCATGCTTCTTTGACTACAGCCCGTAGTTGATCGTAAAGTAAGGAGGACGTGGTCTATGGTGGGGGAGAATCTGATATCCCCCCGGCTTAACTTGGTAGTAGCGAAGATTTGCGTATTGCTACGGTTAGTAGCTGAGTATGTAAATTCCCCTACCCGAAGAAACCCGGCGAAGGCGACTCGGGTAGCTACGGCAAGATTTAGATCGTCTCTCTAGGGCCCTAAGAGCCTTAGCGGTTGGGTAGGTAGATCTGAAATATTCCCTGATAGTGTTATGACTAAGGTGCGTCGGATTGGATTGCGAACCCGTTTTTGGCGCGGGGGTTGTAGCCGGCGAGTACCATCGATTATGCGACGAAAATGCTTGGTGTGGAGGTCAAAAATTGCATCGGAAAGACCGTTGTCGACGTGATACGCGCGGAGAGTTGAGAGCTCGGATATGGCTGTATCGGGCTTTACCGGTGGGCTCCTACCTGCGCCTAGTAGTCGTCCTGTGAGCTAAGTGTAGATCGCTGGTGCTGTTGCTGGCTACGGTTGTACTCTATTGAGGGCGTAGCTATGGGTGTATGAGTGCTGTGTAGAGCGGTATCCCTTTCTGGTTCCCTCTGTAAGACTATTCTAGACTAGCTTAGCATGGCCGGTATTCACGAAAATAGGCTAGCGGGAGAACTAGGCTGGCGGAGCAAGGGAAAGGAGCTCGTCTACTGTGGGCAAATGTTAGCGATCGAACTATAGTCGGAACGGGATAATGCGTTAGCTAGTAGGTTCTCCGATGAAGGTAGCTAGTATGGCTAGATTTCTATGTCAAGGGCGGCTGCTATGCTAAAAAGCATGAGTAGTTGGCGATAGGCCGGCCCGCGGAGTGCCTGCTTAGATAGGCCATGAAACGCGACGGCACTGTCCGTGAAAGCGAGGATACGATGATGAGCCTAATGGAGGCTATGTAGAAGGAAAGCCTGCAGAATTGCGGTAACTTCCTTGGTGTTAATGTGGGCCTCGCTAGAGCAAGCGGAGGAGGCGTCTACAATAGCCGTATGAGTGGAAGGTAGGTAGGTTGCTGTAGACATCTAGTCTCTGGCGGAGCCCTATGAGGGCGCATAAAAGAAGAAGGGGCCTAGACCTGAGTCGTACGTGTCTGTGTAGAGGGCAACTAGGGGGCGGCTCTCCTCGAAGAAATGGATGCTATTAAATAACGGGACCGTGTCCCTCTACTATGCGAGATCCTCGCGGCTATTATGGGATAGGCGGCGGATAGAGCGCTGGTGAGGCGTAAAGGATGCAAGGTCGCTATAGAGCGATTAAAGGCGGGTTCTACCGAGACGAATAACTATTAAGCAGTATTAGAGGAAACCGACTATACGTTGTAAAGCTTTCTACGAGACACGATCTTGCTATAGTAGCGATACGGCTTCGGAAGATACGCGTGCTAGCTTATCGCAAGGCATACGGGCCTATAGAAGTGTTGTGTCGATCTCGACCCCAAGGACACTAACCACGGTACCCGCGGCATGTTTAGCGATATTTCTTAGGATACCCAGTACATCAGTCAGAGGAATATATACGGCATTGAAGTCGGCTATAGCCTAAGATATACCTCCTACATAAGAAGGGAAAATAGTAATAAAATACGTACTAGACTAGTAGCGATTCGCCTCCGGCCCGCCCTCGCTTCGCTTATAATTCCTTCCCTACCGTATAAATATTATATTAGCCTCTTCTACAAGAAAAGGCATCCTATCCTTTAGCTATAATTCTCTTTAAGAATTAGTCTCTATTCTTATTATAATATATTGCCTCTACCTCCTCTTAAGAGTTACCTATAGTATTTAGATAGTCGTGCTTTACCTAATCGATAGGCTTACTATCCTACCAACTAGTTCGTAACAGTAGCCGTATTTGCCCTAATTATTAGGTAATTTCTTTATGTTCTCGGCATATTCGAATGCCTTTACCCCCGTTGGGGGAACCTTCTTGGTCTTAGGTTTGTTAGAAGATAGCTAGGATCCTTGTCCCTATCCCTAACCCTAACTATTGCGGTTACGACGATTCGGCGGGTTGGTAGTCGACGATAATAGAACTATTGACTAGTCCTTCTCCGTATTGATCTCGATGCTTTGTATTTAACGGATAAGCTTAGTGCAATATAGATATAGGTCGTTGATTGTAAACCGAGATACGTCTACTTTTGATAGGTTCCTAAGCCGGTTAATAGTATTTAATACTATTTATCTAGTTAGTTTATAGTTTAGTTCACTAAGAATCTTTATATAAATAAGAAAGGGGTAGAACTATAGTAGGCCCTAACTATAAATCTTGTTTAATATAGTGATCTTGGCCTCGATATATTCCGTTAGAGATATATCGTTATTAATAGTAATACTATCGAAGGCAATAACTTGCTAGATCTAGAACTATATATTATCGCCCTAAATTAGGGACGTAATAACCTACATCTATAAACCTATAAGTTCAACATTCTTGCCTAAGTTCTTAATCTTAAGATTGATCTTATCCGAAATACTAAGCTCTAACTACGTCTATACCAACTTAGATACTTCTATCTAATTCCGAGCTTCTTCTATATTTCTCTAGCTTAGGGCTAGACGTAGTAGCTTCTAATTCAGTAGATTATATAGTCTTCGTACTTTAAGGGTATTATAGGCAGATCGTCGCTATACCTCGAAGTTAGCAAAGTTAGTAAGCTACGTCTTCTATGTCTAGAGATTAAAATCTACTAGTTTCGGTAGGTTTATGTATTGGTTGGAAGCCTTCTCTAGAAGCATATCCTCCTATAATATAGGCTCCGGAGCGCTTAGCTACGTACTCGGGAAGGTTGGCGGTTGATTCGCTATGAAGCTTAGCGGTTGATTCGCTATAATAATACGAGTCCTTCGCTACTAATAACCTTTGATTAGTTATAGGGTACGAAGGTAGTCGTTAATAATACTACTATTTCCTAGCAGGGTTCTAACCTTAATGATAGTTAGGATTACGCACGTTTTTGGGCGTTGGAACGCGCTCTTCACGACGTTCTAGATAGGGAAGATGTCAATATCAATCAAATAATGCTCAATATCATTGATACTGATGAATCTTGATGAATATCGATAGGGGAAGGTGCTCATAACCTCTTGAGAGTGATGGCTCAAGCCTACGAACAAGAAACGAAGGAAGGCAAAAACTCATGGAGAGGGGAGAATCTAGCTATGCCTAAACACCTAGCTATATGGAAGCTGGTAAAGGTGGGAAGCGGTAAGATACTGCCCGACATAGGGCCTCACCGCTTTCCAGCAGGAACGCTCAGGATTAGCTACAGATGGAACTACTAATCTAGGGTCTCTACTGGAGTACGCGCTCTGGGAATCTGTGAGGGCTTAAGAAGCCATCGGGGTTGACCATGTATCTTTAGTTAATATCAGAAGACGATAAAAATATAGTCCGACTATCGAAACAATAAGAAGGGTAATCTAAATCTTGGTGCTTAGCGTTTTCCTTTACTTCTAGGATTGTAATATAATAATCTTACTCGTAAACTAGTTCCTGTTTCTTTTGTATTTACTCTTTGGACGAACTATTTCAAAACAGACTGCTATTAGTGTATCATAATTTAAGGATATGTATTTTCCCCCCTATCTTATGGTATTGAAGCTATGAATCGAATGAAAATAAAGAAAGACACGATGAAGTTGTGCTGAGTAGAGATATTACGGAGGATGATGATGACTGATGAGGATGATGACTCATGACCATGATTTTGGAGTAAACAATTGGAGGAGATAGGTGGAAGTGGGGAATGGACGCTTGGGCGGTCATAATTCTGCCGGGATAATAGTCTTACCGCCTTAGTTATCCAGTCCGGTTCTATCTTGAATTGGACCTCGGGAGGAAGAGTAGTATTTACAAAACAAATCCGCCTCAGAGACAAGGTAAAATATATACAAGAAAAAGGAAATGTCCTCTCAAGGCAACGTACAGGAATATAAACTGCAGACAGGCCCCGTGCACTAAAAGGATAAACTTTCTACAAGAAACACCGCAAGTGGAAAGAAAAACGACTCAACCTCTCAGCCGCATCGTCTCCGTCTAGTTTAGAAAGAGACGGTCTCGGAGGTACCAAGGATAGCGTTACCCTGGCGAGCAACAACTTGAATGTAGTTGGTAGGGGGGCTGGTCACATTGACAGCAGTCTCGAAGCCAGTGCGCTGAGCAGAGCTGATCTGTTCGTTGTTAACCGAGTCCTCCGAGGTCGCCGAGTAAATAACCCAGTTGTCGTAGTCAGTAGCACCGTTCCAGGACATGAAGATGGTCGCACCCTCATCAGTACGCTGGACAACAACGGAGGGCTTCCAGAAGGGAGTAGCGCTCCAAGGGAAACGGTAGCCACGGTAGGAAGCGACGGCGTTGTCTTCGCCGAATTGGGCGCTGAAGACAACGTTGCCGTCACCATCGTACTCCTTGACCTTGGAGATGGAGCCGTAGTCCATGAAGACGTGGTTGTCGGTCTCGCTCAGTACTTGGTAGCTACCCTGGCTGACGGAGTGGATGGGATCGTTGGGGTCGCTGAGGGAGCGGAGGCCGGTCACCTTCTTGTTGACGGTGTCAATGGCCAGGCTAACACCGGTGGTGGCGGACTCTTGGTCGCTGGGGGTATTGGCGTTGTTGAACAGGTCCAGAACCAGGCCGGAGTCGGTCTCATTGTAGACGCGCATGTCGTGCTGCCATGAGAAGTTGGCGTTGCCGACCTGCTCAAAGTCGCCGCCGTCCTCTCCGTCGACCTGCCACATCACGGTGCCATTGTGGAATAGGTAGTAGCCGGACCACATGTGGCGTAGGGAGACCAGGTAGCCGTTGTTGGTGGTGGTGATGGCGTTGATGTGGTAGGCATCGTAGGGAGCATCCTGGGTGCCGACATTCCCGCCGAGCTTCTGGTGAGAGCTGGTCAGGGGAATGGCCTCCTCGTGGTCGAGGGCACTCCACGAGTTGAGGATCTCATTGGTGTAGATGTCGATCTCGTAGAAGTGGCTGTCCAGCATCCAGTCGGAAGAGTTGCCCCCGATGGAAGTCAGATCGTGCTGAGTGAGGTTGTACGCGGTAACCAGCAGGGTGTCACGCGGAGTGATGTGGCTCTCGTGCAGGTCAATGTACGAATCCTTGGTCGAGTTGTCCGGGGTGACGAAGGCACCGGTCAGGGTGATGGTGTGGATCTCCCGGTAGGTGTTGTCGAGGATATGAACGGTACCATATCCGTAACCTAGGTCCATCATGTCACCGGCCCAGAAGGTGATCACATCGGAACCGTTCAGCGTCTGCACGCGGAAGTTGGCCGTGACTTCCTCGGGTCCCTCATAGACCAGATTGCCTACATTGTCGTAGATGAGCGCGGCCTGACCAGCAGACTGGATGGCTCCACGGGGCCCGAGAAAGATGTAGCCGGGGTCGGAGACGCCGGTCTGGTTGATTTCCAGCGTAGGCGGCTGAAAGGGCATAGAAGTATAGGTCGAATAGGGCCAAGCAAAGGCGCCCATTGACAGCAGCAGCGTGCTGCTAGCCGTGTACCACCACGGAGCCATCACCAATTCGCGGAGATATTAGTGAAGGTTGAACGAAGTGATAGGGCTTCAGATCGAAGCCGATAAAGAATGTACTGGAATAAAGAATGACGACAGTGAGAGCTGCGAGTGCTGAATGTATTAACGGCGCCCTTAGAAAAAGAGCCTTCATCATCTCCACTGCATTCCTGAACTCCGAAGATCATTGCCGTCGCACGGCGAAAGAGGAGTGGGCTGTGATGTCGGCAGCCAACCAGGACGAGCCATAGCACCGATATCAAGTTACATCCAATATGGATTGTTCGGAATTGTGGATGAACAGGCTTGGCCCCCGTCATTGGGTGGGTCAAGCTCTTCAGCTCCATGCAGTGTACTGTACGCAGATGTAGAAACGTGGCCTGTACCCGCATCCTATCATTTCATGCGAGTGAGTGATCATCATTTGCGGACTGAAATCAACACGGAAACAGAGCCAACCAGGATGGAAAAAGGGAACTTGGACGAAGATCGGCGAGGTAGTCATTCTCGGTACTCCGTACTGAGTAGTTGGCTGCCGAGATTATCTTGGCCTAGGTTCACCAGGGGTAGAGTCCACATAACACCCGGTGAGTGGATGTTCCAGTAGGATTAAACCGATGGAACACACGAGACGAAACTTGCCCCTGGCATAACGTGGTAATGATCGGCTCCGACCATTCCTATATTGGAAATTTCTGGAGACCCGGAAAAACAATGCCATACGTATGGGATCGATAAGAACATCGGCGATGACCTGATCTCGGACTCCGACATCCCTCTTTTGGTCCGAGGTTGCATATTGTCTAGTCGTAGGATCACCGAGTAAGCTGACGCTTATGCCCATACTTTCTAGGGTGTATGCTGCACCAGTGAAATACATCCAAGTCCTCTCTTGCGAACGAATCAGGTAAGATCTCATCAGCAGTGAGATGTAAATGTTCTAGGGTATACTGGTGCATCCACAAGGCCCTCATGACAGGATCTTCGAATGTAGTGCCAGTGCCAACCGCCCCGGTCATCACGCGCCCAGACAACACTGATTGATTTGCATTTGATGACCGGGATACAGGCCGCACTGTTCATATCGTTCTATGTCAGATAATCAACGAATGCGAATGCAATCTGTTGAGAGAGGTCACATGACCCTCCTCGTTTGCAGCTATCCATATAGCTGAGGTGCTCCCCCCCAGATAGTTCTCCAGAACAATGATCATGATTTTCTCTCCTTCAGGATTCTCTTCCTAGTAGCCAGTCATCGTCTCCCGACACAATCTAAGTTCGTCCATGTAAACTGACGCCACGGCTGTTTAACCGGGAATTAATCATGAAGCTATTCTCCTAACTCTAAATATCCTTGCCTAGTTCTTTTCTCTCACCCCTCTCTCGCCTTTCTGCTATCCCCAACCTAAACTATTTCATTCTTGCTTTACCCTTCTATTCGCATAATCACAATGGCACTTATGGCGAGCCCAAACCTTGCACTGGTGGTAACCCGGCCCGCATGGCTCGGGCACAGCAATCCGGCCTGGAAGCTGCTCCCGGGGAGTGCATATCCTGCCTTCATCCTCTATATCGAGCGATGACTAGGTCAGATCACAAAATCGAGTGCACACATCCTGATTACCCCATATTTCCCGCAATAATCACGGCAGCCACCTCCCTCTGTCTGACTCAACCTGCTCCCAGTCCTCAGTTCGGCAACACTATCAAGGTAATGGCGTTGATTAGTGGAATGTTAGAACGGTCGCATGTTCATGCCCTAAGGTTGGGCGCGGCGCGTGATGTCGCACATCGGCCATTGGCTACCGAAGGACATGGCTTTACTACCGAGGTAGTGAGGCAGTCAATGAATCACCGGGATGCTGCAACGATCCGACGGTATGTTGGCGACAATACCCAACACCAATGGAATGACCGGGCCAAAAATCAAGAAAAATTCATCCGAGGGAGCAGCAGTTCAGTACGGAATCCGCGGTAGACTCAGTCAACGCACGAGTGTCCGATGCCGAAATGCAGAAATGGAGGGAAAGCAACCCATCTCGGGAGATCACGCGCGGAGCTTTAATACGACGTATCCGCGCCGAAGGCCTTGATTCATTCAAGGCAGATTCCTCCCGAAAGGGAAGAAACTTCGTCGGATGGCTCTCCCTATGGCCCATAATCGGAGCAATCAGCCAATTGATTACCTGCGAGCATAGGGATCTAATCTCTCTCTAGTTGAGCATGTCCAGGTTAGCGATAAGTCTGGTGTTCAGAATCGTATCTCGGACAGAATCTCTCAGCCCCTCAGTATGGGGCCTTCCACTTCCATCTACCCACACGCACCCCCATCCACGGTAACTTGTCCCACACACCCTATAGGGCCGTATTTTACTAATTTACACTAATTTTTCACTATATGGGCCCTTAAAGTCTACGTGCGTGATGAAAATGCGATGAAATTCGGATGGAAATCGGGTAAAATTGATAGAATACTGACAGATCGCCTAGCCCCTATACCAATTCTACCTAGAGCAAACAGAGGAATCCTTCCCCAGCATCTGGCAACCCCTCCAAGCTACTGTAAGTAGCATGTGATTTGATAAACTAGTTCTGACTAGTTCTAACCCTTCGAATACGTTCACTATGGTGAATTGTGGTGTCGTTTCTGAAATTGTACCAGTCAGCTAAGTTCTTATCTTTCTTCTAAGGAAATAGCTTTTAACTTGCTTAGATAATTTGGGACAATACGAATAAACTCAAACACCATCCTAACCAGGAGTACCTACGTGCCAATGAGCAGATGGCTGGCCACCAGGGAGGACTCCCAAGTCTGACTGCTATAGAGGAGGCAAAAGGCAAGTAAGGAAGAAGCTCTAATAAGGAACTAGTTCTGAACTAGTTTAGACTTCCCTGGGCCATAGCGGAGCCATCGCCAATCCGGGGTGTTTAAACTCTGCGGGGTAGAACTCCACTTCACTTATGTAGATGATGAACCTGGGCCTGAGCACAATTGAGTTAAGGTGTAGATACATCACTCCATCGCCCGGTATTCAAGAACCCGCCATCGTAATATCCAGTATCCCAGCAAGCAACTTATTTTGCTGTGACAGGCCGAACACGCCATCGCCTTAACTCCAAGTCAACTCTCCGCTGCAAACCCATGCCCAACCTTAGGCCAAGGCATCACGCTAGCTTCAATTATTCATGTGCCTCGTACTCGGGTGCGAGCCGATCGGCTCTCGCGTGGCTACTTTTGGCTCATAGTTATAGTCATGGTAGCAAGGTTCCCTGGATCCTCTTAACGAAGTGATAGCCGCATTCGGCCGCTCTTTGTTTGCCCCACGCCATTTAACATCAGAAAAAGGCGTCATTCCTTTTATGCGAATGCGAATCTAAAGTGTTTCCACTTCGTCCCCCATCTTGGATTCTTCACCGGGGTGTATCTCAGCCATATTCATCCAGCATGGGTCGAAAGTTAGGGCTCTTCCGGGCCGTCTACTTGGTCTCGGCCAGCTGCATGGGCTCTTTCGCATTCGCCTTTGACACCGGTATCGTCAGTATGTTCTCCAAAATGTATCTCTAGCCACTCGACTGACTCCTCCAGGCGGCGTTCTCGCTTTGGAATCCTTCGAAAAGGACTTCGGATACTCGCACTACACCAAGGCACAAAAGACCACTGTCAACTCCAACGCCGTGTCCATCCTCCAGGGCGGCGCATTCTTTGGATGCTTTCTTAGTTCACCGATCGCCAAATACCTCGGCCGCCGCTCCGGTCTGATTGTCAGCTCTCTCGTGTTCACTCTAGGAACCATTCTGCAAGTGATCAACACCGGTACTCTGGGCACATTCTACGCCGGTCGTGTGATTGCTGGTTTGGGTATTGGATCAGCAACGGTATTGGTTCCAATGTACTCTGCCGAGATGGCTCCCAAGGAGTTCCGCGGTCGACTTGGTGCTTGCTTCCAGTTGTTCTTTGCGCTGGGTGTTATGATCGCCTACTGGGTGACATACGCTGTGAGTAAAGACCAGGCGGATGGGACAAGCCAGTGGCAGACTGCATTGGGATTGCAGCTTCTCTGATCGACACTACTACTCGTCGGGATGTGCACGGTCAAGGAGAGCGCCCGATGGCTTGCGGGAAAGGGCAAGATAGATAAAGCACGCGAGTCACTTAAATGGGTGCGCGGTGGTGAAGAAACCGAGGAGCTACAGATGGAGTTCAACGAGATTCTCGCTGGTATCGAAGAAGAGGCGCGCGTCAAGGAGAATCTCACCTTTAAAGAGCTGTTCCTGCCGGTCAACCGTTACCGACTGTTCATCGCCGTCACCATCCAGCTCAGCGCACAGTTGACCGGTAACACATCGCTGGCCTATTATGCTACCCAGATCTTTGGTGCCGTGGGAGCTGGCAGTTCTGCCAAGCTAGTGACAGGCTTCTTCGGCGTGGTCAAGGTAGTGGGCGTTGTCGTGTTTCAGCTGTTCGTATTGGACCGGATCGGGCGTCGGATCCCGTTCATGGTCGGTGCTTTCGCCATGGGCTCGTTCATGCTCATCATTTCGATCATTCTGGCCACGCATCCGGTCCATGCCAACCGTACCTCGTCCGGGCCCACCTCGGCTGGCATTGCCTGTATCATCATGACTTACGCGGAGGCATTTAGCTACAATATGTCTTGGGGTCCACTGCCCTGGCTCTACGTGGGAGAGATATTCTCTAGTCGTACCCGAGAGATCGGTGTCATGGTTGGCGCGGCGTCGCAGTGGCTGTTCAATTTTATGATGTCGCAGGTAACTCCACACGCGATCGCGAACATTGGTTGGCGCACGTTCTTGATGTTTGCTATTTTCAACTATGCTATTATCGGATACGCGTGGCTCGTTCTGAAAGAGGTATGTACATTGCGCTGGTTTTGGGGACCTTGACTAACTGTGGTAGACTTCGAACCACTCGCTGGAGGAGATGCAGGAGGTATTTGGAGGAGAAAAGAGGCATGAAAAGCATATTGAGAGTGCGGTCCACGAGGAACACGCTCAGCCTTCCAAGGAGGCTTGAGAAGCAAAGTTCATTCTAATATGTAAATCTAATTCATTAATCCCTTCAAAGTCTATATTTGGTTCGTTGCCCCGGACTTCCCCGGACCCCGCAAGTACAGCCCGACCCTAGTGGACGCCACGCACACTTTATCCTCCACACGGATCTTTCTGTGCGCGAGTGCCAGAAATCCCGCAGGGTCAGCTTTGCCGGTGTCATCGCACGTGGTAAAACTGGCACAGGCTACAGCCTGGCGTTGCTCGACTCAATAAGGGCGTAACAGGTAGACACTACACTGTCAGGTACACTATGTTATCACTGGCTGTATCACATCTTGCCTACGACTCCAGCTTTGGCAGAATTACCGCCTCATAGCTGTTAATTCTCACTGGTTAAATTGAACAGAGATTACCAGCCGACTAGCGTAGCATTGGGACCGAACTATCCAAGCTCATGTAACGCAGGTCAATGAGATGCGATGTCAGAGTCGTAGTCTAAACCCAGTTTACCACTGTAAGGCGACCCAGTAGACTGTTCCTTACTCTTTGCTTTTTTCCTCTACAAACTTCCCTCGCTCATCGACAGACTTGAAACAAGTGACTGTGTCTGACGAAGTCCGTTCAAGCTATTAATCTACAGCCATTGAGGAAGTAGCGGCTCGGGAATTTCCTCCATGTTCGAACCGGACTCTTACGCGTGTACAACTGCTCACTAAGACGGCTTTTTATCTCCTCGGTGGAGATTTCCTCCCTTCTCCTTGCTTCCGAGAAGTCATTACCGGTTCAAACAGAGTTCTGTCATGAAGTAACAACATGTCCGACACTGGAAGGCCCACCAACCCAGACGGTCTGGTTCTCGAAGCCTGGGGCCAGGGTTTCATGCTTGGCAGTCTGTTGATCATGGCTGCCGTCACTGTCTGCAACATGAAGAAGCATATCCTTCTACATAAGCTCATTCTGGCCGAGGTAGATTCTCTATTAATCCTTCTTAAACAGTCCATACTAACTGTATATACTTGATTCTAGCCATGGCCAATGGCACCTTCATCTTCCCACATGACCCAATCTACGGCTGGTATCAATCCGTCATAGCCATCGGCCTCAACATCTCCTGGGCTCTTCACAATGTCATAGTCTGGATGAAGAACCGACCATTTCTATCCCGTCGCCGCTCAATGTTCTACATCATCACCGTCAAGCTCTGCTGGCCTTACTGGATCGTAGAGATTTACGCAAATTTCATTTATTTCAATAACATCAACACGATATTCCTCAAGACACGTCCACTCGAACCGCTTTTTCGGTGAGATCCGCTCGTCACTATATACAACCCACCTGCTAATCATAAAAAGAGATCCGTGGTGGGTCTTCACAACCGTCTCCCTATTCTGGACCATCAAGCGCGAGTATAATTTCGGTCTCTGGGAACTAGTCCAGATCAGTCCCCGGTTTGGAATCATCTATCGATTGCTTTGATTGTTGTTGATCTCCTCAGTGTCCTCGCTGCCTTTACTGACTCGCTGCCTACGGGTATTGAGCCTTTTTGGAAAGTATTCCCATTCACATTTTTGTTTCTACTGTGGACCCAATTAATATGTCGTTTCCCTAGTTATCGTTTATCTTCAAGTGTCTTTGCGACACGGTTATTCTCGATGATTTCAAAACCGCGCTGGACCGCCTGCGTAGCTACTGGTTAAGCAAGCAGGCTAGTGGTGGGATCCTGCTCACGAATTCTAATGGACGCTCGCTGGGTCTGCCGCAAAATGGTGCGGTCGCCGATACCGAGGCTGCTAGGCCGGTCGTTATGCATAAGCTTGTGCGTAGTGATAAATCATTCTCTGTGCCGAGGGTTGCGCTCAGGGAGAATCTATAATTTGATCAAAATTTCTTTTTCTATCTTTGGTTACGAGCGTGGCGTTAGGTGAATCTATTTTGAGTGCTGAAGAGTGCTATGAAAGGGATGTTGAGTTAGATAGGGAAGGGGAATGCCCTTAATTGTAATTTCTACTCGAGTTACTAAAGGATACAATAGTTAGCTACAAGGTCCATACATATGACAATCCCCACAACCCCACCCATAAAGCTCGACCCGGAGAATTGGCTCGGAGAAACAGCCAGACCCACAGTATAGAACAGCCGATCACAGGACTTTAACACTCTTTGCCCATACAACCCTCTCCTAATTGAGACGCGTCTGGAGAAATTATCTAATTCCCCGAGCATGGCATTCCACCCGCGTAACCTTGCATAGGCCGCTTCTAGATATAGCCACCCCCACACTGACATCCAAACACCGATGCTTCCACGTTCTAATGTGGGCTGGCGAGATACGAAAGTGCTTACTCGTTGACAGTTCATCCCACGCTGCTGTGACACTATATGTCCAGCTGATCACAATGCGGGGTGCAAGTCGATAGCAAACACGGTTGAAACGAATATCCACATTCATAGAATGGCGAATATAAATAGCCCTTCGCTCTCCTCCAGTTCTCAACTTCACTCCCATCCTCGAGTATATATCCCAAGTATTGACAACCACACAATGGACTCCATCGACATCCCGCAAACCCAAACCGTCGCCCTGGTGCGAGACCTCGGCGGCACTGTCGAGTTCAAAACCGACTACCCCGTCCCAACCCCCGGCCGCAACGAAGTCCTCGCCAAAGTCCTCTACTCTGGTGTCTGCCAAAGTGGTAAGTATCCTACCGTGCACATCTTGGGAAACCAGGAATAACACAACCCCAGACCTACACACAAAATCAGGAACAGCCGCCGGTCCAGACGGAAGTCCGATTACGAAAATCAAGCTCCCGCATGTTGGCGGGCATGAGGGAATTGGTCGGATCGTGTCTCTGGGTCCTGATATTGAGCACGGCGCAGGACTCAAGGTTGGCGGACTCGTTGGGATTCGGTTCGCGAGTCGGATCTGTCGCAGGTGTGAGTTCTGTCTTGCGGGTACGGAACAGTATTGTACGGCGAGCACAAATCATTTGCATCATGAGGATGGGAGTTTTCAGCAGTATATTGCGCTTGATGCGGATTATTTGACTGTTTTGCCGGATGATGTGGATCCGGTTGTGATGGGGCCGGTGCTATGTGCTGGATTGACGGCTTATAAGGTATGTTTGTGGTCAAGTGCTGAAGTTGGGGTTCTTTGCTGATGATAGCAGGCTGTTCTGAATGCGAATGTTCGCCCTGGAACCTGGTTGGTGGTTGTTGGTGCTGGGGGTGGTCTTGGACATTTGGCTGGTATGGACACCGTTTTACCGAGTTTGTTCTCCTTTACTGATATGTTGATAGTACAATATGCAAGGGCTCAAGGAGCATTGGTCATTGGCGTCGATACCGGCCCTGGCAGGGAGGAGTTTGTTCTCGGGATTGGGGCACAGCACTTTATCGACTTCGCTAGAGAGGACCCGGTCAAGAAGGTGCAGGATATTACTGGGCTTGGAGCGCATGCTGTGGTTGTGACAGCTGGAAATGCAAAGGCATTTGCCCATGCATGCGATATGTTGCGGGTCGGAGGCACCTTGAGCTGCGTGGGCATTCCTCCCGGGCGACCTTGTCTCGAGACTCCCATCTGTACGATTGTCATCAAGGGTCTGCGAATTACGGGTAATCTGGTTGGGTCATTGAAGGAGTGCATGGAGGCGGTTGACTTGGTGCGTCGTGGTGTGGTGAAGCCCGTCATCAAAGTCCGGCCGTTTAAGGATCTGCCGCAGGTATATGAGGAGATGGAGAAGGGAGAAATTTCGGGAAGAGTGGTCCTTCAGATTGCAGAATGATTGGATTTTGTGAATATAAACTGGTCTCCGGGTTTATTCCATTGGGCAAGGTTGTTGCAGTATGGTTGGTCTAAAGGGAATGCCAATTGTTCATCGAGATCACCAAACAAAGGGTTTACCTCCAGTTGCTGCTGTTCATTGATTTGGCTGTTGTCCTTTCCGAGTTGTTTCCATTCGAAGCCACTGTCGCCAAGCTCTCTCCTCAATAGACGGGCTGGTGCCATGACTAGAACTTCGGCCGTTTTGGTGCGAAGAATAGAGTTGAGCACTTCGTCTTGCTCCAGGAACGGTGACAGCTTCTGATACAGCGCATGCAGAAAATCCTGTGGCCCCAACTCGAACCCAGAATGAACGCCCGGGGATGTGAGAAGGATAGTATCTGCGAGCGAGTTTGCAACTTCAAAGCTTTTCAACAGCTAGTGACATGTCAGTCAACAATCTTGTTCTTTACTTAAGGGATAACTCACTTGGTCCCGTCCCAGCGGCAACAAATCCGATTCAGAAAAGCCCCCGAGGGCTTGAAGTAGATCATGACCAACTTGGGCCGGGAAGCCGAATGTCATGACATTCATAAAGGAAGTCGAGGAAAGAAAGCCCAGGGATAGTGCCTCTTGCCATATAATAGTCCTCATCCATTCTCGGGTAATATGGTAATCTGCAGTTCGGGTTGTGACCTGGTCGGAAATGCTCAGAGACAGTGAAGAAAGCTTACTCTCCGTTTCGGTCAGGACTGCGAAAGAAGCGATTCCGAGATGGGATTTTCTGCGGATCGAGATCTGATCAAATACGATGAAAAGCTTGACCAGATCTAAAAGTCCCTGTACATGGATATCGACAGTCGCAGAGTCCTCTAGATCTGGAAGCACAGGAGGGTCGGTACATGACGGTGAAAGGCCCAGATGCAGTGCCCATCCTCTATCTCATGTATTAGCAATGGTCCCGATTATACTCTCGAATCACTGACCTCTCCGAAACCCAGAGCAAGGGAAAGACCAGTTCCTTGTTCGCAATGAGACGACTACCCAACGCATAATCATCACTCTCGCATAATATTCCTTCATCCAGCCGCAGAATCCTCGCCCCCGATATAGCCTCTTGGATATACATCATAGCCGATTTTCGCTGATTGACCTTGGCATGGTAGACATGCAAAAAGAACGAAACGAGAACACCGCTGAGGTCAAGATGTTCTGGATAGCTGTCACAGCTGCCTCGAATCCGTAAGCAGGCCTGTGCCATAGCAGAGCTATCCACTGTCCGCAATCCATCTATCACCGGAGCAAGATGTAACTGAGCCATTGTGGCTGCACAAAGCGCTGTAGCCAGACAAGCGACATTCTCCATCTCGTGGCTGGTCTTCTCCGGTTCGATAACATTGAGATCCTGCAGCAGAGCATCTGCATCGACAACTGGCCAAACGCTATAAGAATGCTGCTGGTAGAGACGTACAATGGGCGCGAGGACAGCTTTAGATATGCGAGGTACGCAAGATCCTTGGGGATATTGGGCCCCATCCGAACTATTCAACTCATACTCCAAGCCTGACCGACTCTGGCTCGTTTGGCCTACACTTACAGGGGGTTCAAGCGGCGGCTCAGACTCCCGGTCCCGAGTGACACGTCGCACTTTCGGTCCTCTCTTGCGCAGAGGCCGTAGGTACGTACAGGGAATGCGCTTGACGGCATCTCGGCAGGTATCACAGGGCCAGGAGCCATTGCATTTAATTTTGCGGGTGATGCAGGTATCACAAGCTCGCTTTGGGACCATGTCGTGTTGGTAGAGAGGGGAAGTTCGAATGCGGAGATGTCGGAGATGGAGATGGAGGGGCTTTAGTATTCGGCACGTTTGCCGACTTGCAATGTGAATGTATACAGCTATGACAGCCAATAGCTCTTCAGATTAATTCCTTGGTGTCATCCACTGCCGAGGTCCACTATAAAGCATCATCTAAATGGTATTAATCCATCCAGGTCTCTCTCTAGTCGGACCAACTCCGTGCTCACTGCCCATTTAGTTTACCTGCAGAATCACTACAATAAGCTCACGGACTCCAATAAAACCTCTATATCAATTCAGCTTGAATCAAAGGACTATGGTATTAATAACAGCATCTCCAAGCAAAGGAAGGTCCAGCCATGCGGTGGATCCGACGTCACCCAGTGAAGAACATCCCAAGGATCCCGCTCTCCACCAGCTCTCCACCCGCTCCCATTTCATACTTCACTTTAAATCGCTTTAAATCCCAGATCCCTTCTGTCCACAACTCCAAATCCCAATAAACATCCTTCACCCATCAAAATGGCCCTTTCCGCACCCAGCACGGACGCAAGTCGCCACCTCCCAGTAGGAAAAGAAAGCCAGCTAACACCCACACAGCCCCATGTCCTCGTCGCCCAAGAAACAAGCCCAGAACAAACATTCAACACCTTTACAACGTGCACGGCCTGGACTCTAGGCACCGCGCTACGGGAGCGTATCCTCAACCTGCCCGACAACCAGCGCAAGCCGGCTTTGATCTCCATTGCCCTCGCCACCGCAACTGGCGGCGGCCCTCCGCATGTTCTCTTCCAGTGCGCCACGGATAGCGGCACGATCCCCGAGAATGAGAACTGGGTTCGTAGGAAGCGTAACACGGTCCTGCGGTGGGGGTTTTCCAGCTGGGCGATGCGCCAGAAGGTGGTTTTGGGTGCTGGGAGTGCGGCGGCGGATGTGGTGGAGGCTACGTTTGTGAAGAAGTATGCGCTGGCTAGTGCTAATGGTGGTGCTGTTGCTGATGATTACGCTATTCATGGTGGTGGATATCCTATTCGGGTGAAAGGGGTCGAGGGTATTGTTGCTGTGGTTGTTGTAAGTGGATTGAAGCAGGAGGATGATCATCAGGTTGTGGCTGAGACGGTGCGGGATGTTATTGCTAAGGGAAACTAAAGGTCGAGGTAAACTACGGATATCCATGGATATTTTGAATGATTGGATCTAGGAACAATGAAACATGAAGAATTCAATGGATGTAAAGGTATCATGGTATTTAGGAGTCTGTTATCAAAAAACAGACTCTTGCGACGGGGACTCTACCCTGCGCAGATTCAAGACTAGGAAACACAAAAGCAAAGATGAAAATAACTCCATGGGTAATGCTTCGAAAATAATTTTACAGTTCGTCATGGTCCATCGGCTCATCGTCCTCCGGCGGCGCACCAGAGCCATACAGCTTGCTGGTGATCGGGTAAGCAACGCCGGAGAGCTGCTCCTTCTGCTCCTCAAAGTCCTCGGCGGCGGCAGTGGCGGCGTTGTCCTCGAGCCAATCAATGGTCTCCTTGACGGCGTCCAGGATGGTCTGCTTGTCGTCCTCGTCGATCTGGCCACCCAGGCCGTTCTCGTCGTTGACCTGGTTCTTCAGGCTGAAGGCGTAGTTCTCCAGGCCGTTACGGGCCTCGATCTTGTTCTTCATGGCCTTGTCCTCCTCAGCGTACTCCTCAGCCTCGGCAACCATGCGGTCAATCTCCTCCTGGGACAGACGACCCTTGTCGTTGGTGATAGTGATGGACTCGGCCTTACCGGTGCCCTTGTCACTGGCGCTGACCTTGAGGATACCGTTGGCGTCCAGGTCGAAGGCGACCTCGATCTGCGGAACACCGCGAGGAGCCGGGGGAATACCAGTCAGCTCGAACTTGCCGAGCAGGTTGTTATCCTTGGTCATCGAGCGCTCACCCTCGAACACCTGGATAAGGACGGTAGGCTGGTTGTCGGCCGCAGTAGAGAAAATCTGCGACTTGCGAGTGGGGATGACAGTGTTACGGGGGATGAGCTTGGTCATCACACCGCCAGTGGTCTCAATACCCATGGTGAGGGGGTTGACATCCATAAGAACAAGGTCGCCAGTGCCTTCCTCTCCGGAGAGGATACCACCCTGAACAGCGGCACCGAAGGCAACGGCCTCATCGGGGTTAATACCCTTGCTGGCCTTCTTGCCACCGAAGAACTCCTCAAGAAGAGACTGAACCTTGGGGATACGGGTGGAACCGCCAACCAGAACAATATCGTCGATCTCGCTCTTCTTGACCTTGGCGTCCTTGAGCACCTGCTCAACCGGCTTGAGGGTCTTCTTGAAGAGATCCATGTTCAGTTCCTCGAACTTGGCGCGGGTCAGGGTCTCAGAGAAGTCATTGCCGTTGTGGAAGGCCTCAATCTCAATGCGTGTGGACATCTGGGAAGACAGAGTACGCTTGGCCTTCTCAACCTCGCGCTTCAGCTTACCCATAGACTTGAGGTCCTTGGTGACATCGACGTTGTTCTTCTTGTTGTACTGCTTCACTAAGTAGTCCATGACACGGTGGTCAAAGTCCTCACCACCCAGGTGGGTGTCACCAGCGGTAGCCAGGACTTCGAAGACACCGTTGTCGATCGACAGGAGGGAAACATCAAAAGTACCACCACCAAGATCGTAGACAATAACTTGGCGCTCGTCACCAGACTTGTCAAGACCGTAGGCAATAGCTGCCGCAGTGGGCTCGTTGACGACACGGAGAACATTGAGACCGGCGATAGTACCGGCATCCTTGGTGGCCTGACGCTGGGCGTCGTTGAAGTAGGCGGGGACGGTAACAACGGCGTGGGTAACACCCTTGCCGAGATAGCTCTCAGCGATCTCCTTCATCTTACCCAAAATCATGGCGGAAATTTCCTCAGGAGTGAAGGTCTTGGGGGTCTTGTTGACCTCGACCTTGACGTGAGGCTTGCCATCCTTGTTAACAACCTTGAAGGGGAAGTTCTTGGCGTCCTTCTGGGTATCCTTGTCATCAAACTTGCGACCGATCAATCGCCTAGAAAAAAAAAAGGGTTGTTAGCAGGCAATTTCTTCCGGTACAACTGGCCACGCTGGCAAACTCACTTGACATCAAAGATGGTCCGGGTAGGGTTGGCGGCGTATTGGTTCTTGGCGGCGTCACCGACGAGGCGCTCCTCATCAGTGAAAGCCACGTAAGAAGGAGTAATACGGTTTCCTTGGTCGTTGACAAGAATCTCGACCTTTCCATTCTGCATCACACCAACACAGCTGGAAAGAAGTTAGCGCGAATTATCCCATTTGCCACAGATCCGAAAGATGTCACGTACGAGTAGGTGGTTCCCAAATCGATACCAACAACCGTGCCATAGTTCTCAACAGCGTCATCCTGGGCCTGGGCGGTGGTGCCAAACAGAGCCAGGGGCGCAATCAGAACGAAGAGAAGGTAGAACACGGTGGTCCAAGTAAAGGGCTTGGATGCGCCCTCACGGGTCGCGAAACGCGGCATGGCAAGTTATATGGGTGAGCTCGGGGTCCAACAAAGGAACTCTAATGAAACAAAGTCGCCGAAGATTGAAAGCTTGGATGCGCGCAAGAAGGATGCGCGTAGAGTAAAACACGGGTATTGTGTCGTACTCAAATGACCCTGGATTAATTTGGTGTAGGCGGGAGGGGTGACCCGAAAGGAAGGGAATGAGGAGAAGAAAGAGAGTGGAGGAAGCGAGTTCTTGTATAAAGGGTAGGAAACACGCAGCGGCCATGCTGGCCTTTTCTAGTTCAGGTCACTTCTCGCGTCATGATTGGCTGGCACCCGTCCGGCGGCGAATGACTCAGCGCAGCCAGGGCCCGCCGCCTTTAAGCCTTCACCGCCTGCCCGACATGGCTAGTGGCGATTGAACCATGTCCTTATTGGGATTAGCATGTGGGGCCCCTGCAGAATGCGCCCCTGCGCTCTCCCAATCACCACGCGCCAAACTGTCGAATTTGCTAGAAGCAGCTAAGCGTTGACCCTGGTTTTCGCCCCTGATGCAATTGTTGGTGTCGGTTACTCTCGAAAAATAGTGCCACGTATCGACTAGAATGAGGATAGAGCCAAGTGGCCTGTACAGTACCTCGCGTATGAACACGTTAGCATCCTTGGTCTATATGATCGACAGCTCCTCCCGTTCCTAAGGCATGGGGTCTAGAACTGGACCCGGGATCTACAGAGCCTCACTACCCATTCGTCAAAAGCATGCGCAAGGTACAGGATGCAGGGGACATCATATACTCCGTAGTTTCAATGTAGTGTATGCTTGTAAGAGGTACTTTTCTATATGATCATCTTCATTCCAGTAGGCCTGCTGCGACAGTCGACCCCCCATGTCGCAAAACAATCCGTGTTGGTGCCTCAAGGGGCACGGCCTGGTCCATCTCGACAACTATCCTTGCAACAGTACCGGGTGCAACGATCTTCGGTCGTTTCTTGGTAGCCGCACCCGAGGCCTTGTCGAGGGACTCAACGAGCTTGCTGATGCGGCCAGGTACATGAAGACGGCCGCGGTGGACATCCACCATCATGGGCATCAAGTGCTCAAAAGAGAGGACCTTGGCAGTGAAAGTGGTAACGTTTGTAATGGGAGATGAGGCTCGGCAGACGACGTCACCGGATCGCAGGTGAATGGGGTCGATATTTGCCAGGTTCAGCACCACGTTCTGACCAGCCACAGCCCAGTCGCTGGGCTCGCCATCCACCTCCACACTGCGGATCAAGGCAGTCTCACCACTGGGCATGGTCAGAATCTGGTCCCCTATCTGTAGGTTGCCAGAGTCCAGTCGGCCAGAGATTGAAAGCGGGTTCTGTACACTGCCACGGAAGACATCGCCGATCGTCATGCGTAGTGGCTTGTCAAGAGCGTACGTGTAACGCTCAGAGGTCTCCAGTTCTTCGATCAATGTCCGGCCTGTGTACCAGGATGCCTGGGGATTTTCACTGCGCCGAGTGATGTTGTCTCCAAGCACACCCGAGCACGGGACAAAGGCAATGTTCTTTTCCTGGAAGCCGGCAGTTGTCAAGAATGATGAAATCTGCTGTTCGATTTCCTCGAAGCGACCTTTGTCCCACTGGACAGTGTCCATCTTGTTGACGGCCACGACGATCTTTTGAACACCCATGCTACGCACCAGGAGAGCATGCTCTTTGGTCTGGCCCTTCAATCCGGACTCGAACTTGCCCGTGCTGGAGTCAATCACCAAGACGGCAAAATCGGCCTGACTAGCACCGGCGATCATATTCGGAACAAAGTCTCGATGGCCCGGTGCATCGACAATCGTGAATGCAGTGGACTCGGTCTCGAACTTGTTGGTCGCAATATCGATAGTGACACCTCGCGCACGCTCCTCCGAGCCCTGATCCAACACCCATGCGAGAGCGAAGGATCCCTTTCCTATCTTCTCAGCTTCTGTCCGATACTTATCCAAGGTGCGTTGGTCGATTGCCCCTTGATCTGCCAGTAACCTTCCCATCAGAGTACTTTTTCCTGCGTCGACATGTCCTGAGTTTTGGTTAGGATCGATTTACATAACACTGGTTTGAGGGAGCACTTACCAATGACAACAAAGTTTGCAGACCTCTTCCGCTTTGAGTTATTGTATTCCGCAAGTACATCCAAGTTCTTGCTCTTGACAGTCACCTTATCCTCTACGGAAAGGTCCTTCAAGCCACCAGCAAGATCGGCCTGGGACTTCTTATCCCCGGCCGACTTGGATGCAGCGGCTTTGGACTTGAATCCTGCACAGTATTAGGCATGAATTTCAGACCTTCCTGCGAATCGCCAAACCTTTTGCTGTGTTCTGGGCATTCAGCACCATGTCATCGGGGCTGGGGCCTGCAAAGTCGAAAGGTTCAGCACGGTCTTGACCGTAGATTCTGAGCAAATCCACGCTGTTCGAGTGTAAGTGGCTGGGCTGGGCCATGGTCGGTCTTGCTGCATCACCAACGATGGCACTCGCGAACATAGATGGCGAGGCACGTATATCAGCCGCTGGCTGTTGTGGTTCCGGTTCTTCCTGCGGTACATCTTGCATTTGATTCGCTTGACCCGGCGTTGTAAGCTCCGGGGATTTAGTGGGCTTAGGTGACGGCTGTTTCTGAGCAGGCGATTCCACAGACAGGCCGGATTTACCCAATCGACGCAAGGATCCATTTGTTTCCGAGGGTTTCGGGGACTTGCTGCTAGCCTTGCTGATCGCCAGTCTCTCTCGTAGAGATAACGGGGTGCTTTGTGGCTCAGGTGATGGTGCTTCTGGTTTCTCAAGCTGTGGTGTTGAAGGGGCATCTGATGTAGGTGCAGCCTTTTCGCTCTCTTTCTTCTTGCGCTGTGCAGCTAAAGCCGCAAGCTTGGAGACTTTGCCTCCAGCCTCAGGAGCACCGCCTAGCAGACCAAGTCGTGGGTATAAGGGTTCAACCATAATATCCACTTTGCGTTCAGAAGGCACATGGCGCCAGGGAGAGTCACGAAAGAAATCGGCAGCAGAAAAGTGCGCTATAGGTGGGCAGATGGGTGCTGGAAACCCTGGCACTGGATGACCTGTTAGAAAATTGTCCAAACTTCCAGGTGGCGTCAGTTCTAAAGTCATGCTTGATTGATATTAAGGCATAGCGTTGCCGAGGAAGCGTATTACACACCTTTTGAGGGGTTTCACCAGGAGTCGAACCCACAGCGGAATACAGCTCTTTTTGCCCAAACCCAGCCACAAAATTCGATTATTGCATTGCTTACCATTTTTCTTCGGTGCAGCAGTCGTCTGCTGCTTCTTGAGTTCCTTTTCCTTCTTGCCTGAGACAGAGAACGAACGTTAGTCAAAACAACACGCCCTCCTCGTGAGAAGCAGCTGTGGCTGCAAATATTCCAGCGAAACATACCCCTCAAATAATTCGTTGACTTTTCCACATCGTTGTAGTAGTGCCACAGTGCTTCCTGGATTTCTTCGGTCGTTGCGGTCACCGACGGTTGCCCCGCGCGGAGCTGTTGTGAGACCGCTGCGGTGCACTGTTTGAGGAACTCCTGCTCCTCTGGATCGGGCGACTCGTAGCCATCGTCATCATAGTAATCGTCATCGTCATAACCAACATTCTTCACGCGGTGTCTCGACATTTGCGGGACGGGTCGCTATTTCAGGGGGAGGAGGGAGGGGTCGAGGTGGTTGTACTACGGGAAGCGTAAGTCAAATCCAGAGATTGAATAATAGGAGATGTCGAGTATAAAGAATCGTGAAAGAAAAGCATCCAGTTGGGAAAAAGGGAAGTGGGAGAACACACGAAAAGGAGCTGGGAATGGAAGCGATGCGGTCCACGTCATTCCCCACTTGTGTTGCTGAGCATTTTACAATATGTCAGTGCCTTAACCACGTCCAGCTCAGTCTACACTATACATACTGATCTACATCTACGGGATCAATCGACATTCCTTTAACGTTTTATTGCATTCGAGAGTTAAATAAGCTTGGCTTCTATGCAATCCCGAGTTCGTGTCATGTACCATCAGGGTCATCACCAAAAGAGGAGTAAAACAGAACTTCGGTCTGCATCCAAAACAACAAGGTAGGTCTATCGCAAGGGACTTTCACCGAAAAAGTCTCCCGCCCCAGGTCCAGAGAACGTGCCATTGCTGGGAGTTAAGGCAATCGATCGTCGAAAAGCCTGGCGAGGAGTGCTGGGAGCGCTAGTGGGGGCGGCACTGATAGCGGCCGCTGCAGCCGAAGCGCTGGCGTCGGGTGTACCGGGGGTGTTACGGCCACTGTCCTGCATGGTGACAGCGGTGCCTGGTCGGGATAAGATGACGGGCGTCGCATTCTTGGGAGGGGGTCGGAAGCCCAGCTTGGAACCTTCCCGGAAGATCTCCTCGAGCATCTGGGCGACGATGCCTGCATCTTCGTATTCTTGGAACTTCTTCCAGAGACGTAGTGCCATCCGGGCATCCTCAATCGAGTCGTGTCCATGGACTGTGTCGGGGTTTGGCTCTTCCTGGATGTACTCCTTGAACACAGCCCAGGCGAGATATCGGAGACTAAGGCGGCGGTTTTTGCTGGGATGGAAAAAAAGGTATTGTGTGTCAATGGTCTGGGACTTTGGCACTTGGATATTGATCTTCCGGAAGTCCGACGCCAGGCCATGACCCACAAAGACACAACCAAGGTTCAAGAGCAGCCATAGCTTCTTGTAAGCTACCTTTAGAGGTACCAGGTTGTGCTCGCTTGTCTGCGGGTCCAGATCACCGGGTTTGATTCCGGAGTACTGCGTAACGTAGTCGACAATTGGCTCCCGAATTGTGATATAGTCATCAATAAAGGGCACCCCCTCCGAAATACCTGAGCCACGCAGCACAGAAACTCGAGCAAGCCCACTTTTGTTGGGTCGCACAATTTCCTGAGATCCATCTGCCTTGACATCGATCTCAGCCTTTTCAAGATCAACAAACTCAGTATCAAGTGCCACGGGCGTTCCCGGCTGTGGCTTTTCCTCCTCGGTCAAGGTGCGACATGAATCAACTTGATGACAACCATTCAAAGACCACTCACGAAAGAGCAGAGTAGTGTCAAGGGCCTTCTTCCACGAGTCATCAACAGAGTGGCGGGCGTCCCTCACCTGGAAAGCCAGCACGCAAGGCTGTTTCCAAGGCTGAGTAAAGCGAAGTGCTTCATCTCGGTCCACCTCGGTGACCAAGAAGTCATTGAATAGATGCCACCTGCTGCGTTCCTGGGATTCTCGCTCCGAAATAGAAACGTTGATAAAGGACACCAAATGGGCCTTCTGGTGTTCCGGAACGTCAATCTCCGCCACTAGCCCAACAAGGTCGTACACCACAAGGTTGGGGGTGTTGTTCTGCATCCGGAGATGGAGATCTTCTCCCTCGAAACACATAATCTGTCCATCCTCGATAATAATACCAACTGCGTCGGGTAGCCATCCAGGAATGGCCCACAGTCGACGGCAGATGGGGTTCGTCAACGCCGCGTTCAGCACAAGAACGAGGGGCATTCGGTGAATAGTCTTCCGAATCATCACCTGTTGGTAACGTCGACAGTAGTTGCACCATCCTCGGTTCTGGGTCTCACGCTCGATGCTTGCACGCAGAATATTGGAGAATCGGAATGCCGGGTTGCGTCTGGCATGTTTCATATCCAGATTGGGGTACAAAAGCTCGTTGGCGAGCGAGTTGCCTGGGCGCACCGTCTCATTCTGGCAGAACATGCACCTAATCGACTCCGACGCAATAGTCGCAAGGCGTTGGTCGAGCTCTTCGGAGCTGGGCTGGATCATCCGGAAGTCTTGCGATGTTTGCGTCAGGAAGAAGCGGTTGACAGCTTGAATCGCAGTCGAGAGAGACTTGTTAGGAAGGTTCTCTTCCAGGAGACCAAGGTTTGAAGCCTCCCGGAAGCTGCCGAAGGTCTTCAACAAATTGGTTGCCTGGCAGTTTTGGCCATTTGCTTTCTCCAGCATGTCGAACAAATAACCCAGTTCGCACAAAAGGCAGTGCTCGAAGATACAAGACCCAGCTGCATGAGTCAGAGCTATATTTCGGAACAGCGGGATGAACTTGAAGAGCTGGAGGAGGGAGTTCGTGAAGGAATTGGCGATATGAGTTTCAAGACCCGAAAACGAGGTCTTGTTATAGAATCTGAGAAGAGTATGAGCAAAATAGAAAAGGCTTCAAAAGGATGGTCCACATACCGGAAATCGAAATCGTCGACACCAAATCGACTATACTTGATCTCGACGTTGCTATACTTGAGGAGAGGATCGTCGACACTTTCACCATTGATCTTCGCACCCGCAAGAGCTTCGGCCGCGTCTGTAATGGAGCCGTCCAATTTCGATTTGCTCTGGTCACGGGCCTTCTCACTCAGGAACTTGGGCGCAATAAGAGCCGGCTCCGCTGTGGCCAATGCACGGGTATTTTCGATCTGATTTCGCCGTGTCTTTCTGGGGTTTGGAGCGTGATGGCCCACCTCAGCCGGGCGCAGATATGGAAGCAATGACTGGTCCAAGGAAGCAGGGGGGCTTCCCACCTCGAACACGAGATGACTAGGCCATGCCGAGTAGAGACGCTCATGGTAATAAGGCATTCCAACCATGTTCAGTGGAGTATCTGGCGACCAGTCAAGCGGTAGAGGTCGTGTAGGTACGTCCGCAAATTCGATCTCCTTGCTCATCTCGTTGAAGTGAATCTTGCTTGGCGAGCCCCATAGATGAATGGAGCATTCTGCATCATTGATAGCCAGCGCCTCTCCCGAGGGTGAAATATCAAGACCTAGCATCAACGAAACATTCGCCTGCCGTAAGTTGATGGCATTAGGGTTCATCAAATCCACCACTTGGAGCTGGCCTGTCTGCGAGGCTACAAAGCTTGTTGTATGAAGCTTGGGATGCATCCGAACGTATGCCGCTCCAGCATGGAAAGGAATAGGAGGTAATGGCGACAACGTCTTGAGATCATATACATTCGCCAGTGGATCAACGATCGGAGAGCCAAGGTGGCGGACAGAGAATCCGCAAGTGACGAGCAAATCGTTCCGCGCGTCCATGTCATTGACTGCGGTTCCGTGAGCCTTCCACGATTTGACGACGCTGAAATCGCCGAGACTGAGTGCGTTTACCGAGCCCGTATCTGTAGCTGCACAAAGATACCGACTCTTCTTCATCAGTGTGTAACTGTGTTCGGTGGGCAACTTGTCAACAATTGTGCCCTTATCGATGTCCACTGTGAACATCACGCGCTGGCAGCCAGCCACAAGAATCCGATTGAGCTGCGCAGTGAAGCTCATGCAGCGCAGATCGATCATATCCTCGTCGGCGAGATGCCATTGTGTCAGACCACGCCGCGTAATCATGTGTACGCTCTTCGAAGATAATGATATCACCCCACGTTCGTGAAAGAGTATCTGCCGCACCATCCCCTCAGAAACTGGATGGGCTCGTACAGAGGTATATCGTTGGAGGTCTGGTCCGTAGAACGAAGAGACTCGACCCTGGTCAGAGAAGACGTGCGTTAGTCCATTATCCGAGAGATGCTAAAATCCTTCACGAATACTCACATATTCATTTCCCACCCACAAAAGTTCCATGACATCATCAAAAGCTATCGTCGTCGCGACTGTAGGCAATGCGTGCGCACTCGGCGGTGGCATTGGTATGCGCGACAGCTCATCCCAGTCGGCCTCCATGGTGGCCCCTATCTGGGCGGCGCCCAGACTTTGCTCCTATTGATGCCCTAGCTGTGGCCGCTTATGGTGGTTCAGGAGCTGTGACCTTCACCTCGTGGGAGATACACCGAAGCCGGGCATCGTCTGCGAGGAGAGGACGCGATTGCGGGGAAGCTGCCAGGAGGGCTTAAGGTGGATCGCGGGTGACAGATAGGGGTATAGATAAGGATGTATGATAGAGATGGGGCTGTAGCCAATACTCTTGTCCAGTCTCAATGCAAGCTTGAATAAGAGGCTCGCCCTAATCCGAAGTTGCTTGTTGTCAACCGCCTAGGACGCTGTCGCGGGTCTGAGGTGTCGATACGGTCACGTGGTTGGTCCCGATAACGCTTAGTATGGACACAAGGAGACTAGGTAGTCAGAGATCCGTACAACATGTTCTTGAAGTATGGGAATTGGGTATCAAGCAATCTTATATATGCGACGGGTTAATGCATTGACAATCCAAAGTGTGGCAGCTGCTATATTACGTGGTTAGGTATATGTGGTTGTCGGCTCTAGGAGAATAAGAATCATGGACTGATCTGTGCATATACAGATGAATTGGTGTAAACTTTAGAATGGCGGATCAGATTGAATAAGCTTGGATCGCAGCTCAGAGAAAGCTCAGAGCCAGTAGCTACTAGTTACTTGCATGATGAGAATGTATAGATCAGATAGAATATGCCCTTGATGGCATCGGAGGTTCTTGATACGGTTTCATGTCTACACGCATCATACTATGCACTCTGTTGGGCCCGAAAAACACATATAATGGGGACACTGCATGAATATGGGAATATGTACTCGCAAACGACATGGACCGCCAGTCAGTGATCAGGTAAATACATAACAGACGCAGAGCGGCCTGACAAGTGGCAGAGAAACAGGGAATCAAAACCGTCCAGGATACGCCAAAAAGCCTCCTCTTGTAAGCTGCAGTCCTTCCGTTATCTGTAGAACGAAGAAGGGTTCGAGGAAGGCCCGTCACCCTGCGAGGGCTGATATGCCTGGTACTCACCGCTGCCAGGTGGAGCCGACGGTGCTGGGTTAAAAGCAGAGTACTGGTGTGCGGTGCCAGGAATCGGAGGCGGTTGATGCGGAGCGGTCGGGGATGTGGGGTACGGAGCTTGCTGTTGTTGCTGCTGGAATTGCTGAGGTATACCAGGAGCAGATGGCAGCTGGGGTGTTTCCTCGCCGGAGTAAGCAGAAGGCGAGTAGTCCTGCTGCGGGTGCTGCTGCTGCTGGAAGTGGTGGTGTGCCGTAGGCGGCACTTGGCCGGTGGAAGGGTAAGGAGGACGCTGGCCAGGGGAGTGATCCACGGGCGAGTCGTACACGGATGTTCCTAGTTCTTGGGGATGATCGTACGTAGACTGGGGACGGTGGTGCATGGGCTGATAGGGATCAGACTGAGGTGGCTGCTGCTGCAGTGGCGGGCCACCTGCAAGTTGGGTCCGAGGATCGGGGGAATGAGACGCGGGCCGGTAAGGAATTGTCTGCTCTGCGCCATAGTAGGGGGTCTGCGACTGTGGAGGTTGCTCTGGGTAACCAAATTAGCGATTTATATCTGGAAAAATTCCATGTTCCACAAACCTTGAGGCCGAGGGCTGAAGTATCGCTGATCCGGAGGAGGGCCCTGAGGGTATCCAGCAGGTGCAGCAGCACCCGGGAACCCGTACTGAGGTTGACCCGGCCGACCATACTGGGGCTGCGCCGGGTGAGCCATGGACGCCTCGAGTAGAGATTCATAATCACGGCGAGCCTTGATAAACTTCTCGTTGAGTTGAGTGAACTCATCTGGGCAATAATCAGCGTCCGTATTTCGCGGCGGAATAGTAAAGACGCACCTTTCTTTTGAGAGTACTTGCCAATCAACTCAATAAGCTTTGGCCGAATGGCGAGGGTGGAATGGTAGAGGGTGGTAATCTCTTCGTTTTCTTGAACATTGAGATCCGAGCTCCGGGTACTCAGCAGCGTCAGGAGCTTCTCAACATTCTTAATCTGACTGAAGACATCTCCCTCCATTTGAGCCTCCCGCTGCAACTCCTCCGCAGTCGGGTCGGGAAGCTTTTCGACGTAGTTAAGAGGGAATATACCGGTCTGGCCTCTCAAGGAGCCCTTCCACCAATCTTTGTATACAGACTCCAAGACAGCGATGATATCCCCTTTTCTGAACTGGAGCTCGCCAGGCTCAGAGGGCTGGAAGTCGAAGAGGGCCCTGACTCGTGATACGGTCGCGGCAGACGTGCCCGATGGAACAGGCTGAGATGCAGCAGGCTCGGCTTGGCTTGCTGGAGTCGGCGTGGATGCAGAGACAGGTGCAGGCACAGCGGCCGCTGCGGAGGAGCCCGCTTGAGAAGGGACTGGCTTTCTTTCCTTGACCGAGAGTGCCAGTGCCATCTGCAGTTCCTCCTCTTCCTTCTGTCGGTCGTTATCTGTGATTCGTTGCTTGACAGGTTTTGACGGAGGTTGCAAGTTGGGGTCTATCAGACGATAATAATTAGCAAAGCCAACCTAACATTGTCTCTGGAGACAGTTGTGCACTCACTTGTAGTCTTCAGTTTCATGTACGCTTGCTCCATGATGCCAAAGTCAGGGTTAGATGAGAACATCTCGGTCCATTCCTGCATGCGTTCCAAGATCTTAGACTTCACTTGTTGATGCGTGTTCTAGAAACGCAGTACTGTCAGCAACCCATTCTAATCTCCGGCAGGCCATGGCACCAGCGTAACTTACCCGATCATTCGCCAGCCGTAGAAGCGCATCAGTAAAGCTTCTCGAGGCCAGCTCGCGATGAATCTTTGGTCCACAGTTTTGCGACAAGGCGTTGGCAAGCTATGACAGTCAGCAAATAATCGCTGACCATATATGCGTCTCGAGGCACGCAGAAAAAATCACGAACCTCCAGGGTATAGAGCTGCACATTGGCATTTCTGTGAGCCAATCTTTTGATCATGGCAGCAACTGCCTCTTTTGCGCTGTATAATCCAAGTCACAATCAGCATCCAGCCTTTCAACAAAGGGACTCTATATCAAGACCACCACATACCCCGAATCTTCCACAGAAACCTTGTCACACACATCCTATATCGCAGAACCGACCCAAATTAGACTTCCGACCCCCAATCGCGGCGGAGTAGGTCAATCGTTCAGAAAAACGCACCAGAATGTATTCCCAGTTCTCAGATGTCAAGTTTTCGTCGGTCGCCTTGGCTGTGAAGCAGATTCCCATGTCAGCAATCGGATACGGAGGAGTTAAAGACCTGGCACTCAGAGGCGGCTCTGCCTGTAACCCAGCTGGCGGACCACGGAGTAGAGACAGTCGTCTCGGGATGCTGTATAACCTACCGACGGCGTCGTCAAACGCATTCTGCTGCGCACGAAACATTTCCGGTGTATTTCCCTCCTCAAAGGCCTCACAGTCACGGCGATGCAAGAAGTCGGGGATGTCGGGCACCGCTTCTCGGCCTTCACACAAGGAGCTTGAATAAGATGCCACTAAGATAGTACAGCTCCAAAAAGCTTGCCGCCAGATAAATTACTGGGCTGCTTGTTTCTTGGCGAATTGCACCGGTCGCGGCGGCCTGGTTCGTAGCGATGCTGGTCGAGCACTAAATGCGGGGAGTGGATTGACGTTCGCAAGCTGCGGGCTGAGCTGGGGGCTTCGAGGTATGCAGAGAGGAGATATGGTGGAAGAAGCTCAGGTAAAGAAGAGACAGCGATAGTTTAGACGTCTTGCAACTTTATTGCCCAATGAGTCAAAAGAAGAGAGAGCAGGTCGACTTCACAGTGTTGTGCCCGGGCGGAAGTGGCCCTGAGTCAGCAGGCGATGATGACGGTGGGAGAAGCTTGGAAGCTCGACAAATTCGATATCGTGTCTGCCTTGAGCGGCAAACTTTGCTTTTATTCTGTTTTATTCTGGTACCTGTACAGATTAATTTCATTATTTGCTTATGCTCCTGTTATATAGCCTGCTCTAATTTGATCTTGCTCCGTGCCTTGTACATGCTCTCTCCACTCAAGTCTGTACAGACAGCCGTAGCCGGTCCAGGGGTATAGATCCAGATAAACGCATTTGACAAAATGCGGGAAGACGGAAAATGACTGAAACTTCTTCGCATATATCCAGAACCATGGTTAGGGGCAAAACCTGCGCAGTCTCAATGCCGCATGCAAGAGCGATGCTAAAGGCACCTATACAAGTGAATGGCAACAAAGCTTAGATCATCTCGCTCAAAGCAACATACCTATTTAAAGAGTGCGGAGCGAAGACTGAGATAGGACTACACATACCTAGGTAGGCTACATAAACAGCCCGAAGGCAACCTTATAGGAAAAGAACACAGATCAGGGACAACAGGTCCTGAGGTCAGATCATATTCAACATAAAAGGACGGTTTCACAAGGGAATATTGGGTAACAAATCGATGCAGTAAATAGGCTCCTGCGACATGATGCGAATTTCGGCATGTCGGCATCTAGAAGAAACATCGGTAGTGATAGGGTATCTGAGCAAGATGGGAAGAGGGATCGAATAGACAAAACAGAAATGCTGAAACAAAACAGAAAAGAGCAGTTCATCTAGGCACCGCCTTTTTGCGCCTTCTCCTGAGCACGGCTGAGGCGAGCAGCTTTGACCAGAGGGGCGAGATGACTGAGGGGGGAGCATTGCGCCATGAAAGGGTGCTTCAACAGGTCGTGGGCCGATGCTCGCTTCTCGGGATCAACCTTAAGAGCCAAGTAAAGGAAGTCACGGAAGATGTGCGACAGGTTGTGCTCATCTTTGATGGTCGGGGTACCGTTCGTGGCGATCAGATAGAGGGCTCGCAGTGGGGATTCCGTCAGGTACGGCGGCTCGCCCTCAATCATTTCAATGGCCATTATACCCAGACTCCAGATGTCGACCTTGCGACCGTACTCCTTGCGTGTGACCACCTCGGGCGCCATCCAGTAGGGAGTACCAACCATGGTGTTCCGCTTGTTGTGCGAGTCGTTGATCTGCGCACAGAAGCCAAAGTCGGCTACAAAAGAATTAGCTTCAACGCTCGATGTGATGACACTAGAGCTGGAACTTACTCAGCTTAATGTTGCCGTCCATCGACAAAAGGACGTTATCGGACTTAATATCACGATGAATGACACCCTTCGAGTGCAAGTGCTGCAGACCATTCAAGGTCTAGAACAAGGTGTCAGAAGCTACATCTGTGAGAAAACAAATGGAAAGCAGAACATACCTCTCGGCAAACTGCCGCAATCTGTCCTTCACTCATGATATTGAAGGTAACCACATCTGTCAGACTACCGCCTTCCATGTACTCCATGACGACCCACAGGTCGATGCCGTGAAGGAAACTCTCGAGGAAGTTCACAATGTTCTTGTGCTTGCTATCCTTCATCACAAGGATCTCATTGATGATCAGATCCTTCTTGGGCTGCAAATCCAGGTTCATCTGCTTGATAGCAACACAGCCGTTGGTTCCCTTCTCGTAGGCAGTGTAGACACCACCAGAAGCACCCTGGCCAATCTTGTTCAGGTTGTAGTAGATTTGGGTAGGATCACCGGGGTGACATATGGTCAGCAAGCGTTGCCGCACATCCATCGCATTGCTCTGGCGCTGGCGCTGACGAGGCCGAGCTGCTGGCGGGGCCCGCGAAGTCGGGGAGGATTCAGTCGGCGCCGCACCCACATTTGTGGCGATCGCGGGCGGCTGAGGCGGTTGATGTGTCTGCTGGCGTTGGCTTTGGCTGGTACTTCGATCCAACTGCTTTTGTGCAATCGCTTGCTGAGCAGCTGCCATAACCTGCTCTTGCTGCTGCTGGTATTGAGTCGGGGACGCAATTGGCCCCTTGGGCGCAGGAATGCCATTGTGAGAAGTGGATGGGCTGCGCTTGGGCGACTGGGAAACGGGATCGGATTTCGGCATGGACGGAGCAACAGACGAGGGACCGTAGGGATCCTGCACAGGCCGTTGTGGGGAACCCCCATATGGCTGCGAGACGGGAGGTTGAGGCGGCGGGCGGGCGGGTGCCATGCCGGTGGGCGGCTTGGGGGGAGCGCGGTGTGGTACTAGACTGCCCAACGGAGGGGACATAGCTGGCGCCGGCCCCGGCGATGAGACGGGCGGGCCACGAGGAACTGGAGGTGGCGACCGTGGGTTTTCAAAACTGCCTTCATGATTCTGGGGGAATCGAGGACTGCCAGGCGGCGAGGGGGCACGCTCGTTATTGTTTGCGGAGTAAGCATTATCAAACTTGTGCCACACTTCATCGTCGTCTCCTCGGGTGTTCTTCTCATAGAATCGCATGATGTCCATCATGGTTTGCGGGTGCTCTTCCTGTTCCTTCTTTGAGATTCCATTCTCCTGCAGCAGCCGCTGCCACTCTTTGGGGAGGCCCGTGAATTGGCCGGTCTGGTTGTCATAACCGACGTGAGTGACATGGACTGGGTTTTCCGGTGCTGAAATTTTGATGTTCCGAGGAGAGCCAAGCATGCTGTTGACAAAGCTGGAGAAGCTGGCTTTTTTGCTTCTTCCTGGCCGAGCAGGCGGGCCATTATTGCCTTCGTCGGAGTATCTCTTAGAGGGAGGAGGCCGCTCGGTTTCGCGGTGGGAGAAGGGATCCATGCGGCTCGTTAGAGTGGTGAAACTGGCAGATTGACGGAGGGGTTGACGACCACGCGGATCGGGGCTGGTGTGATGGGAAGGCGGTGGTGGGGTTTGCTGGGAATGGGTGTGAGGCTCGGTCTCGGCGCTGTTCTCATCGAGCGCACTGAGCATGCCCCGCGTTTCGTAGGGGCTGTTTAATTCGTCCGAACTATGTTGGTCATAGGAGAAGCGGTGGGAGCGTGTGCGAGAGCGCGAAGAGCTGTGACTGGGGAACTGCGAGGCCTCCTCGTAGCCGGGAGAGGGACCGCCACTGTGGTCCAGTGAAGAGGATGAGGAACCGTAGGCTGCGTTGGATCGTGATCGGACGTGCTCGCGACTTTCACCGGGTGAAGAGCGTGGATATACTGGGGCGGACGGATGACGTTTCAGGGAGGTGGTGCTTTGATGGCTCCGAAGAATGCGCGAACTGAAGCTAGGGGTATCCTTCTGCAGCTTGCTGGAGGGGCGGCGGAATTTTAACGAGAAGCCCTCTTGATTCATGGTAGGCAAAATCTGTCTCTACACGAGACAAGATTGGAATTGGGCCGATGGAGGGGTCAGGGAAAGCAGGAGAATTTTCTGCCTGCGTGGTTTTTTACTGGCAGGGACCAGGGTTTGCCGCCCGGGATGCACTGCAGGCTGGCCCTGAGATGTGACGATGGATTTCCTGTATACCCCTGATGACAGATGGAATTCCGGAGAGAATTCTGGAATGAATAGAAGGGAGAGAAGGGGAAGATGGAAATCCGAGAGGTCCAATTAGCACGTGGAGAGCGGGAGCGAAAAGGAGTCGAGTCGAGTCGGTGGCTGGATTTGATGACACGGGGACTCGGTACTAGGTGATAGGTAGAGGTTTAGGGTCTAAGTGTTGATTAAGTTGATGAATCTGATGAATTGATCACAGATGACGCCTATTTCTCCTTGATTCTCTCCGAGTGTCCAAGTTCTAGATTTTCCCCCAATTCAACGGGTACCACTTTTCGGGATGACGACGCGGGATAAGAATAGAACGGCAGTTGGCCGGTTAACTGATATAGTTACGGAGTAAATACTCACTTAGTTACTCGGGCTCAGATTCATTATTCCGACTTCGCCTCGACTATAATCGAATTTCTGCCTGACCGTTCCATATAACCCTGCACGTGAGTCCTAGCCATATCCGGACTTTTGTCTCTCTCGGCTTTGCTTCTTTCCCCCTGAATGGCCAGTTGTCCGACATGGTGCTCGGGCACCACCCTGCCCCTGGCGCGACTCAGAAGCGCGCCAGTAAGCCCCCAAGTGCGCACCGGTTGCTCTGCAAGTTAGTTCAGGCCGCAGACAATATAAGTTCTAAACAGGGGCGACCATTTATATAGGACCCGGCGGGTCAATGTGCCGAAGCAAAACCAGCCTGTGTTCGGCATATCTCCAAGTACCTCCAATCATACATATTCCAATTGACGCACTCTGAGTTGTACGAGTGCAGGGGTCGAATGCGAAGCCTATCCCCAGCCCAATGCCTCCGCGGTGCCCATGTTGTTGGCCTCGGCGGATTGAGACTCGCGCCCTCGAGCGTTTCTTCTATAAAACTGCACAACTGGCCGAGCTCTTCACGGGCGATCACTTCCAAGGCAGCGTGCATAAAGTGAGCTCGTGGAGCCTGCCACCCGCCAGGCATTGGCGGCGCTATCTAGGTGGGCATTGTTTATGACCTGGCAGTTTCAGGCCGATCCTCTCTCGATCCTAATAAAGAAAGATGTCAAAAGATCCGGCTCTTCGCAAGAGATCCACTCCTTTGACGTCCACATCCAGTTATACGGTTGATCGATTCGCGCCATCATCCACAAGGCCCTTATAGGTCCCAACTCACTACCACTAGTTGCCATGATCAACATCTAGTTTGCTCTGAATGTTTCCAAGGAACTCCTGAAACAATCGCAGCGCACATAAGGAGTGGTATCAGGAAGGGAGGGTTGGGGGGCCGGTACGGTGCGTTCATTCATGATGTAGGTTATGTTTCGCGATGCTTGCCCTCGTCCGCCACCCGTATAGTACGCGAGCCCTCCGGCATATACCAGTACTATAAGGTCAAAACTACATAGGGAAGGGACATCAAAAAAAAAGGCATCACTTTTAGTGGAAGCAAACTAAGTCTAAGGAATAACCATGTCCTCGTCATCATCACTATCTGTAAAATTGGCCGATGCATCCGACATCTCAGAATCGGAGTCATACGAGGGCGGGAGAGTACAAGGTTGGTCCTCGGTCGACTCACCCGAGCTACCTTGAACATGAGAAGCCTCATGGCTCGTTGGCGGTGACTGGACCATGGCGCGGCGAAGAATCCAAGCAAGATGGTTGATGATCCTGTTGTAGTGGAAAGTCTCAGTCAACGTGTTTCCTTCCCGGGCCCGTTCACGGGCTCGTAGCCTATGAGAAGTCCACTCCCCGTCGTTGCTGATGCGGTAAAATACGAAAGTGTCACTATCCGAAGCCACGCCGTAGACCGTCGAGTCCTTCTTCTGCATTTTCTTTCTCTGGGTATGGACCATGCCCATATACCCAAGGATTTGGGGCTCGGCTGCCGCGAGTTCGGTTGTCTTCTTGGCTTCGATGCCCACAATGCCGACCTCGAGATTCTCCATCTTGTCATAGCGGATTAGATAATCCGCTCTGCCGGTGACTCGCTTCTTCTTTCCATTGCTGGTCATATCAATCCTCAGCGTCTTCCCCCACTCTGTCTTCAGGTCGCGAGTCTTCCCCTTCGGATGGTGGAATCTCTGGACTTCGTCCCAGACATAGATCAGGATACGGTCAAGACGGGACCGTATGATTGCCTCGCTTTTGGACTTTGACGATTGGATGGCCCGCGTGTACATCTCGACCGATTCATCTAGGCCTACTTAGTGTCACAAATAAAGTTTTGGAGAGGACATACCGAATGCACTATCCGTCACAATGTCATACCGCTTGTGGGACCAGTCCAATGCGTTATCAGATGACGAAAGGTTGAACAAGTCTTCAACCTCGGTAAGGTCGAGATCTCCGACCGCAACTAACTCTCTTGGCTTTACCAGGAGAGGATGGGGTCGAACGAATTCCTCTAGTGCTGCGACTTCTTTAGGGGTGGTGATACCTGTCTCGATTGATTCACGGGCGATTTCAATCAAACGGCTAAGGGCCAGCTGGAACTCAGGTGATTTCTTGATCTTGGGCTTCGCCATATTCGGGGGAAGCGGTAATGTGGATAAATATGTATGCATGTAACGGTTGACTGCAGGTGGGAATATGGGTGTGGAGAATGTGTGGGGAATGAGAGCTTGGCAGGGGTGGAGAAGGACTTATTTATGATTCGTTCATGCCTTAAAAACAAGGCTCAAAGAATAAGCGACATCATGTGATTATAAGTGGGGTGGTCATCCTTCTACCAGTCTATATTGAGAGAGGTCACATGACCCTCCTCACTTGTGATCGCGGAAATGGTGTAGGACGGATCTATTCCTGTTTACTTTCTACGGTTGTGAGTTTACTAGTACTTCGCCATACGACAGAATTGGTCGAAAATATGACCAATTTGTCTCGATCTCTGTCGTCCATTGCGAAATTAGCGCCGATGGAACCAGCAACAAAGTAGGCCTGTTCGTATCAGCGAGGACACTGTACACGAGGCTGGTGAGGAGTATTAGCTTTGTTTTGCCGAAGCCGGTCAAGTCCGCACAGATTGCGGCATGCAATCTCAAGTGCTGCAACTTTGCAGCCGCATTTTTGACCTTGATCGCCTCTGCACTGTCGACTGGGATGCTAGCCCATTTTAGCAATACAGCAGGATCAATGGCACCGAGTAACTTTATCAACAGGCCAATGGCACCGTTAATCTGATAAGCAAAGAAGTCACACTTTGTTGAGGGTCCCAGAAGCTTGCATCGGTATCTGTCAGTCCCAGACACGTGCTCACATAGCAAGAGGTCCAGACAGATGTCGAAGGTGGTCCTCATCCATTTGGGAAGATTGATTTGGGTCACGATTTGGGCTTTGGGCATACATGCCGCTGTTCCAAATCGAGTTCTCCATCTGGAGCCCTGAACCGAACTGAAGTACTTGAGTATCTCCCAGGCTCGGCCGAATGGTTCCATGGGGCTTTCTCCCTTCAAAGGGCCCATCACAGGGACGGGGTATGTCAGAGGCTCATCCCTAGGGAATTTGATATCGAAATTTCCTTCAACCTCATCCCACTGCAGGGAACTCATGTAAGCGTTCTCTTCATCGGAGAAGCCGGCGTAGTCCTTAAGGGCATTCTTTAGGTGCACTAAGCACCAGCACATGCGATTCCTGTACTTGAACTTTTCGAGCTCATCGTCATCATCGTCATCATTCTCGCTCTGAGGCCAACTTTCATGCGGGTCAAACGCTGCCTCCAGTTCATCAAGGTGGCGGCTAATGAATGCGAATTGGTCTCTTTTGTAACTAGATCCGATCTCCTTTTGCCATATCTGCCAGATTTGAAGCATCGGCCATGTGCAAACAAGGTGCCGCAGTTGGGTGGAGTTTTCGAACCCGATATATATATTACGCGACTGCGCATGATTCTAGAGACCACTTTTTACATATCTTTTGTATCATCGTATCTTGACCCGTATGGAAGTAAGACATGCGTGTCGCCAGTCGAGTTTAAAACCAGGTCCCCAAAAGAAAAGATGAGATTCAGCAATTCCATTGGTTCGAGCCAAGCTAAGCTTCAGTATGGCGCCTCTCCCGATGTCCACCGAAAATCACAATTTAAACAAGCTTAAAGGCGTGGAATGTGTCGACAGCGTGGAGCTTTGGAACGGTGCTGCTGCTCAGTTGCTCGAGACGTTGCCCGTTGTCTCAGAGAGCCGAGGACATGTCTCAATAATGTGGGAGATCCTTTTAAATGTTCGAAACCTACGTGAGAACCTACGTGCCTGGCTCAGGTAAAACCCAACAACCTTGGAGCCGCATATGATCAATGAGCGCGGTCCACGTACGTAGGGCTTGAGACCTGGATCTTCCTATTTCAAAGTGGCCCGGTCCCCTTGGCGGCGTCAGACAGCAGGGGCGCTTGACTCGGGATGGGCTTCAAGGGGAATGAGCCAGGGTAATCTTCGGTGAGGGGATATATGCCGGAAGCGACCCAAGCAAGTGGCCATGGAGATTTGGGTTTTCAGCTTCGTATCCCAATGAGGGGTCGTTGGGACATGAAGGCGATGGCGACATCACTCATGTGCTGAAGTTGTCACGGGGCGTGGACTCGTGGCAATCAACGGAGGTGCTATGAGATGCTTAATGATGAAAGCCAAGCTCGGGTTGGGCTACTAGTGAGAGATCTCGTATCTTGGGGAAGACGGTTAGACGTTTGAAGTCGCGGTGTAAAACCGGAGTCCGTTGTCGGCCTCAGCGCTCGACTTTTGTTCCCCTGTAACACCCGGAATTGGGCAGACTCCTCCCTTCTGTGTCCCTGGTATTCAATTTCACAAACCCCTCTCTCAGCCCTGTTAATGTCCTTTTAGTTGATATTAATTATCATCCTCATGGAAAGGGTGATCGAAGCCTTGATCTCCCAATTTACCTATTCGGGTGCACTCCACACCTTCACGAACCCGATCCGCATCCACAACGAGTAGATCTCGGGCGCACCGGTAAAGCTAGCGAACCGGAGACTCCGCTGGCGATCTCATGAGCCTTCAGGATGAAGCTTATTGGTGCCGGCCGAGTCCCACATGGAGGGCAGATCATCAGCCTCCCCGGATTGTGGCGCTTTGGGCTGTCGGACCTAAAGACTGAACGTCGGCGCATATGACCTGCGAGGAAGATTTCTGCTGCCTCAGTTGGCATGGCAGCAAAGAACCTAAGGGTACATACCGGAAAACAATCACGACATCCAATAGTGCAACAAAGGGCCAATCTCCCTTGCCTGCCACAATAGGCGTCTCGCAGGGAGACTGTGGGGTCTCATGCAATTTGCGCACTGCCATATTAAGAATCATGCACTCCTGACCCCTGTGATACTAACTATAGTTTGCATGAACGAATCTCGACTCGACTTTGAGTGGGTTTCTGTGTTCGTTGTGGGGAGACTGCGCGAGCCTAGTATGCGAGGCATCACATAAGGGATAATCGGCACTTACGGCTGATTGCCATGATCTCGCAGAGCGGGTCATGCATCTGTTTTGGAATTTCCCAGCATGTCGATGATCGGCACCGTCCTGATTGAATCTCCCTAGAGGCGCATTTTCCCTCTGGCTGCTATCCCCTTTGTGGCATTTGAGCCACGTCGAGAGCCCAACTACTGACATGTGCCTTACATTCATAGGACCAACTGAACCAAGGAGAGTATGTGATTGGCGTGGTGGGGTCCCAAAACCTTCCGTCAAGGCGGAAGATGTACTCTCCAAGACGACATCTGCGTGACCCTCCCAATGCTCCAGGAAGACGGTCAGAGTCAACATAAATTGAGCGCATTCCTCTGGTATTCGAGACCTATCATTACGACAAAATTATTCGACAACCCGGCAGCCTATCCATCAACCGCCATAATGCTAGCCCTGTTCTTCTTCTTCATAGCGTTGGCGTTTGCCTATCCCAACCGGGGTCCCTGCACCGGCGACTGCTGGACACACGACCCTGCAATGATCCAGCGGGAGTCAGATGGAAAATACTTCCGTTTTGCTACGGGGACCGGTATCAACACCATGACGAGTGATTCTGTGAAGGGTCCCTGGAAGGACATAGGCTCTGCTTTGCCCAAGGGTTCCAGCATCAAGCTCGATGGCGTCAGCAGCAGTGACATCTGGGTATGTTGATATGGCTATGTATGCAATGTTTATTACTAACAAACACCACTAGGCTCCTGACGTGCACTTCCAAAATAACCAGTACTATCTGTACTACGTCCTCTCCAAAACCGGCACCCAGGACTCAGAAATCGGCGTTGCCACGTCGAAGACTATGGAGCCCGGCTCTTGGACTGACCACGGCTCCGTTGGCATTCCGGCCAATAGCAACTACAACCGGATCGATCCCAACTGGGTCAGCATTAACGGCAAGAACTACCTCAACTTCGGCTCCTTCTGGAACGACATCCACCAGATTGAGATGGAGAGCCCTCTGAAGGTCAGCTCTTCTGCTGCCTACCAGATCTCATTCAACCAGACCCTCAACCACCGCGAGGAGGGCGCTTTCATGTTCCAGCATGACGGCTTCTACTACCTTCTTTACTGCGCCGGTATCGCTGGCCGATACACCGCTACCTATCCTCCCGAGGGCGAGGAGTATCACATCCGTGTTTGCCGTTCCAAGAGCGGCACCGGCGGCTTTGTCGATCAGGACGGCGTTGACTGCACCAAGACTGGCGGCACTCTCCTTCTGGCTAGCCACGGACAGGTCTTTGGACCCGGTGGACCGTAAGTCAAGTCTTTATTTTTATGAGAAGGAAAGAGATATCTAACAAGTACACAGTGGTGTCGTCAACGACAAGGACCTTGGCCTCGTGATGTACTATCACTACTACCCTCTCGCCGAGAAGCAAAGCGGCGGCAAGGCCGGCAACTCGGCCTACAAGTACGCCTGGAACGAGCTCGGCTGGGAGAACGGCTGGCCTTTTGTGAAGGCCGCTTAAGCTTACTCCGTTTATATTTCTTGTGCCTCATTATACATATCGCTTTCGGCTGCGAGGCTCTCACTTTCTTTTCTCTCTGTCAATGGTTGGGATCCATACTTTATTTCGAGTAGTGCGCTCGTTTTCGATACCCGTGCTGTCCTGTCTGTTCGGACGCGCAATTGTGGCAGAAATACTAATACTAATCCGGCCCTTGGGGCTTATGCACATTTCAATTAGAGATCGTGAATAGAGCTGATTGTTCCGTTGTGACTTCGTCTGTCTATAATTAAGATGTTTAGCATGCTTTTTTAAGTTTAGAGCATTTACCATCCCATATATGGAAGCTCCAGTATCCGGAGTGGCAGGTAAGAGATGGTATAACGGTCAAGGCAAGTTCATTGGCAATGTCGCCGTCTTTATTGATCGTCGCCATAGGTGCGCCAACGTAGTACGTCTCTGCTATACGAGCAAGTGATCGCGACCGGCAATTCCAAGAGTCAGAATACCGGCGAGGACTAGAACGACCAAACAACACGCGGCACTTTGGCGGATGGGCCGCAAAGAGCTGAGCTGATAACGCACCGGAGTAGATCGCAATAGGTAGAGTTGACGCCGACTGTAAGGGTGAGATCAGCATGAGGGGTATATACGATACCATAGATAGCAAATACCTCCAGACCAGACCAGTAGGAACTTAGCAAATCCAGTGGGATAGATAACGGTCTCCAGAATCTCTCCAATACCTACGTCGTACACGGCCCCCTCGTGGTCAGTGCCGAGCTGATGCAGGCACCCAGTAGCATGCCGATGCAGGTGGGAATTGTAATACCTAGGGTGATGTACAGGAAGATGTTGACCTTGGATGTATCGGGGCAGTGGACGTAGAAATTCGAGGTGATGGAGCTCCACGAGGTGCTGGATGGAGCTGGATCCGTAGACCACACCGATCAGACCCAGCGCGTTCCCGGACTTGGTTATACCCGTCACTGTCGGGGAGCGGAGAGGTCGGGGCGGCGAGCAGCTTCACCATAGATGATTATGAAGATGATGAAGAAGAGGATCCACGCGTACTTCTCGTATATAAGCACACCGCGCAGCTGGGTTCGGAGTCGACATGCGTCACGGCAAGCTCGGGCTGGATCTTCTTCTCTATATCGTGCTCACTGTCGGAGGCCATGGTGGTTGGGAGGGCAAAAGTCGAATCTCCGCAGTCGCCCACAAGACTAGGGCTTACGATTTAAGTAGCATTTGCCCCGGAGACTCAACCAGCTCGGGTGTGGGCCGCTTAACGGGGCCAGTTTTCTTTCTATCGACGCTTGTTTATTTTCGGATTTATAGAAGGAAAGAATGATTGGAGTTTTCTAAATCAATACAAGCTATACACTTGAATATAGTAATTTGTGGCTGCTCTGGGGTAACTTCACAGACCAGTCAGCACTCACTATAAGAGTAGTAGTTCATATTTTTGCATTGCAATCTATAATCGGCGAATCTCTCTGTTGAATTGCCCCCGTGAATGTGCCTCTTTTGAGATTTCTCGAGCCGCGAATGGTATAAGCCGGGTCGATAGAAGTCTGGACTCGATTATGTGCACGCAGTGTTTTACCTTGGTCGACCTGGGCACATTACGCGGCGTCTAAGCGCCTGGTAAGCAGTGATATGAATATCTCGCGGAGATCACTCCGAGAAGGCGTTCATTCCGGAGCCATTTGATCGGACGTGTTTAGTTGTTTGTTTCTGGTGGAGAGGCAGATGTGACACTGCCGAGTCCTGACATGAGTTGGCCCGTGGCGATGTAGTGGATGTGGTGACATATACCACTGTAGAAAAGTCGATTGGCCAAATGACGGTGTAGATAGGAATGCTTCGAAAGTTCATCAATTCTCTTATAGAGCGAGGTTGAAGTTGGCGCCGGTGTACTCCGTGATCAATCGGGCTCGGAGAAAACTTCCCCGGAGCCTCGAGCTGGCCTTTTCTGTCAATTTGTGTACTTCTGGGGTTCTCGACCTCATCTTCCACTTCCACCTCCACCTCCCTCCTCTCCTCCCCCTTTCCTCTCTTCCCCTTCAGATTTCTCTTGGAGCTCTGTTCATTCAGTGTCTCTACACATTTCCCTGGTTATTTGCTCCGGATCGCAGTTCCCGTTAGATCACTCTACCCCAATTCCCCCGGGGATATTGCCCTCAAGCCAAGTCACAATTCGGGCATCGAATTACCTGTCTCACGTCAATTCGAAAGGGTAGCACTCGACCTGTAAGTCTTCTCTCACTCTTGGCTATTCCTGCATTCCCGACATCCTAGTGGCTCGTTCTAGTCGCAATACTGATTCGGATCAGGTTTGATTTACAGTCTACCTCCGCACAGTCCCCTCGGATCATCCCCGGTTCCTCTCACGGTCAATTCATCCCGCTCACCATGGCTGCCGAAGCGCCCGCTACCAACGGCGGTTCTGCCAAGTCCCTAGCCGCCATGTTGGAGGCGCAACACGAGGCCCACAAGCCAACTGTGGAAGATGCAGTGGATGAAGAAGACCTGAAGCATCCCCCTCCGTCTTCCCTCGTCAACGATCAGAAGCCCGCTCCTGCCGCTGTCCCCGTCTCAGAAATTTCCACACCGGCCGAATCGGCAACTCCGTCTCCCGCCCCGAAGCCCGCCGCGAAGAAGGCCCCGGCTTTCGATGTAAAGTCCGACGAGTTGTTCCCTGCTCTGGGTAGCGGACCCAAGCCTGCTGCCCCCGCTGCGGCCACATGGGCGGCGAAGCCTTCCGCAGCCGCGGCCGTTGCCAATGGCCAACCTGCCCAGCCGATGAATCTTCCACGGGTCATGTCACTCCCTGGAAAGCACATGGAACAGCTTCGTCTGGCTCCGTCCCAGATGCTCCCGCGCGGGCAGCTTAAGAAGCCACTTCGTGATATCCTTCGCGACATCTCCCGGAGGTCCAAGGCCAATGTTGATATGCGCGGTGGCCCCGGTGGCTCTATTATCTTCGAAGGCAAGGGTTCCGTGGATTCTGTCCGTCAGGCCCTCAAAGAGGTGGCTCAGCAGGTTGGATCTAAGGTATGTGGAAAGTATAGTCATCATGTGTCTCGATCTAACTCTTTTCCCTCCTGAATAGCAATCCGTTCGCGTTCCTATTCCCACCTCTGTCCGACCCCACATCATTGGTCGCCAGGGTGCCGTTGTTCAGGATATTCAGACCCGCACCGGTGCCCGTGTCCAAGTCCCCCGGGCCGACAATGACGCTGCCCCCGCCGATGACGATGATAGCGATACCATTGATGTGTTGATTGAGGGTGATGCGGTGGCCGCGGAGATGGCACGACGCGAGATTGAGGCGATTGTCAAGGAGCGTGGCTCAAACATGAACTTACGCTTGAAGACAATTCCTCCGGAGTTCTTCCCCTTCATTGCTGGTGCACACGATGCGTCTTTGCGCGAAATTGAGGAGCGCACCAAGGCGCAGATCAATGTGCCACGATACGACACTTGGACCTCTCAGCCGCCGCCCCAGGAAGCTCATCCTGGCCAGGTGCAGTTTGTGCCCGTTGCCGACAAGCACATTCTTATCTCTGGAGAGAGGGCCGCCGCCCAGGAGGCGCGTGCGGAGATTGAGCGCATAGCCGCTGAATTGCAGCAGAAGCTGACTCTCCGCCAATTGGCAATAAACCGCGGCCAGCACCAGTTTATCCTAGGAAATGAGGCTGATGCTCTGCACCAGTTCCTTGCTCAGACCGGATGCGCCGTTGTTTTACCTCCTGCGTCTGATGAGAGCGAGTTCCTGACCATCACTGGCCCACTGTCTCAGATCGAGGCCGGTATCAACCACGCGATGGACCTCGCAACCAGCATGCAGATGGCAAGCATTGATTTGTCTCGCCAACACCCCAGTGCCCCCGCAGGCCCGCATGCCTATGCGCGTGCCTTGACTCAGTACCTGCGCCGTCGCCAGATCATCAAGCAATTGGAGTCGGCTTACGATGCGCACATTGCCCTCCCACCCAGTGTCGACGGTCCGGTCAGCTGGGAGGTTTACTCTCGCGACGGCAAGAACACCATCCGTGCTCGTTCTGATATCATGAACTTGGTGCAAGCTTACCCTCCATCGCGTCTGCGCCATGTCCCTGTGGACCCGTACTTCCACTCCCACCTTCGCACCAAGAGCGCAAACAAGCTCCAGAGTGACTATGGTGTTCACCTCCTGGTCCCTGAGGATGTTGAGAGCCCCGAGGTTGTCCTTGTCTATGAAGGCCCAACCGCTAATGCATCCAACTTTGAGGTGCCCAGACAGCGCCCCTCCCCGGCGGAGGTCGCGGCATTCGAGAAGACTTTGCAAGAGGCCCAGGACTACCTTCTGAACGCGCTTGGAAACCAGCAGGATATCGTTGCCCAGGCGGTCTCCATCCCTGCTAAATATCAGGAGAAGGCTCGGCGGTTTATCATCCGCGAGCAGGATGCCAAGGGCGAGGACAGCATCTCCGTGCGTGCCATTCTTGGCGAGCCGCGCGGTGGTCAGGTTCAGATCGCCCTCCGCGGACCTTCTGGTGCGGTTGCCGAGCTGGTTGCCAAGCTGGATGCCTTCGTTGTCGAGCAGGAGAAGGACGATTTAGAGCGTGGATACACTACCACGTTTGACTTCCCTCAGAAGTATGCGAACTTCCTCATTGGCAAGCGCGGCGAGAACATCAACAAGCTGCGCGAGGAATTCGATGTCGACATTAAGGTGGAGAACGGCAAGGTTGAGGTCAAGGGTCCCAAGGCCAAAGCGGATACTGCTCGTATGCGCATCATCAACTTGGGCAAGAAGCTCGAAGACGAGAGCACTCACATCCTTAAGATTCCCGCCCAATATCACCGTGAGCTGATTGGACAGCGCGGCAACCAGGTCAACCGCCTCCAAGATCGCTACTCAGTGCGGGTTCAGTTCCCTCGTGCCACTGTCCCCAACGACGACCAGTCCGTCACCGAGACTAGCAGCGACGCCGGTGGTGCTCGCCCTGGCCGTCCCCAGCAAGCCGCCGACGAGGTCCTCGTGAAGGGTCCCAGTAAGGGCGCTGATCAGGCTCGCGACGAGATCCTCAGTCTGTTGCAGTGGGTCATTGATCATTCTCACACCGCCACTATCTCTGTCGCCCAGAGCCAGGTTGCTTCGCTGATTGGCCAGCGCGGCCGTGAGATGGACAAACTACGTGCGGATACGGGGGCCCAGATCGATGTCCCCAGCGCCAGCGATGCGCCGGACGCATCTGGTCGTGTCCAAATTCGTGTCAAGGGTACTAAGCAGCAGGTTGCCGATGCTAAGAAGGTCCTGCAGCAGCGTGCTTCCGAGTTCGATGCCACTGTTACCAAGTCTATTGAGGTAGATAAGAAGTACCACAAGGCCCTGATTGGCGGCGGTGGTAAGTTTGATATCAATATCCTCCTTGGATCTATTGCTAATATCTATTAGGTGCCAACATCCGCAAGATTGTGACTGACGCCGGTGGTCCCACCGACGGCAGTGCTGCTCGCATGGTCCGCTTCCCGCGCCCTGATAGCACCGAGTCTACTATCCGCCTAGAGGGTAATGGAAAGGTCGTCGACAGCATTATTGCTGCTATTGAGGAGTTTGTTAAGGAGCGCGAGGACCAAGTGACGGAGATTCTCAATGTCCCTACCGCCCAGCACCGTATGCTGATCGGCCGTGGCGGTGATACTCGCCGCGGCGTCGAGTCCAAGTTCAAGGTTACCCTAGATATCCCTAAGCAGGGCTCTGGTCGTACCGATGTCAAGCTCAAGGGCCCTAGCAATGCTGTCGCTGATGCGAAGGAGCACATCCAGAGCATGCTGAAGGAGCAGCACGCCGAGACTGTCGATGTCCCGAGCCATCTACACCACGTCGTCGCTGACAATGGCGCTTTCTTCCGCCGTCTACGCGGCGACTACCAGGTTACTGTTGACCACGCCGGCCGCTCCGTGCCCAAGCGGGCCGCCGAGACGACTCGTGGCACTACCAACGGTGCCATGCCCCTGATCACCGACGAGCCTGATATGGACGCTCACTCTTGGAACGTGATCGACAACTCCATTGCTACGGATGCCGACGCCACTCCTTTCCCCTGGATTCTCACTGGTTCCCCCGAGAACGTCGCCAAGGCCCGCGCCGCGATCGAGAAGGCCATCACTTCCGCGACTCAACAGTCTGCTACCGGCTACCTAATTCTGCCTGATCCCAAGACCTACCGATACGTCGTCGGTCAGGGTGGTAGTCAGATCAATGCGATCCGGAAGAAGACCGGCTGCCGTATTAACGTGCCCAAGGACCAGGCTCGCGGAGAGGCTATTGAGATCCGAGGTAGCTCGACTGGCGTGGAGGAGGCCAAGAACATGATTTTGGAGGCTGTGCAGAATGGCTTGAACGGCTCTGCTCGGTGATTTATTTATAATTTTTCGAGATCCTCGTGAGAAACGACGACAGAACATACTTATACTTGCGCGCTCGACATTTGGCATATACATCTCATACCTGCTAGCGAGGTAGCAGGGAATTCTTGTCCATTGGTGATTCTTTTTCTCTACATTAACTTGGTACTCAGTATATCTCATTTTATTCAAAAGAATGTTCTTTTTTCTATTCCACCGTTTCAAGACTATACATTCAACGTACACGATCTCCAACTTGTATAACCCCAGTACTAGAGCCACACCTGGGCATAGATTAAGCAGCATCATCACCTTCATGGCGTGCCAGTAAAATGACGACGATCATTACCTTGCGCACCCATCAGCGCGTAAACAATGACATCATACCAATTGGCATAGCGACGTATAAACACAACCCCTCAGTAATCAAATATCAATCTTTCATTCATCAACTATACTCCATCTCCGGCCTTTCAAACATACCTTGAGCCAATTTCCTCGAAACGTCATCTAAAATCGCTCAACCAATCCATACGAACGAACGCAAACACATCATGCCGATCGGCAACGGCTCGCAAGACCAAGGCGCAACAGGCGCCGCCAAATGGGTTACATCTACACTCGGCAACACCGTCGGCGGCGTCACGCGCACAGTGGGCGGCGTGGCGGGTACCGCTACCCGCGGCATCGGGGATACTATCACCAGCGCAACGGGTAGTGCGGGGAAGCCCGTTGGTGATGCGTTGAGCTCGGGTGGGACTGGGCTTGAGGATGGAGCGAAGAGTGTTGCGAAGGGAGTTGAGAATGCTGGACAGTGGAAATAGGGGATTTGGGAGCTGAGGAGATATTATGGATGAGAAGATATGATGGTGGCTTCTTGTTTTTCCATTGCTGAGCAAGGTTATGATTTGTATAGTCAGGTCTATGAACACTTTATATGCCACTGTTCTGTTCGCTCCAATGCAACATCTTTCTGTCCTTGAGTGGCCGCAATAGAGAAGTCTAGAGCCTTGATCGGAACTCTGCTCGAATGGATTCCAGCCCAGACGGTCCATCGTAGATCTGCTGCTCTACTAGTCGGGTATTGATCTATAAAAGCTGGTTAGATAACTCCTTCGTTCTATGAATGGGGCATAGGACGTACATGGTGCATCCCCAGTTGATCGATCGTTTGAGCACCTAGTAAACGCATACAAGTCTTGGTTTCATCGGCCAATACTGTGAATCTCGTTAGCACAAGGTTCGAAACAAAAGGGCCTACAATATCTCTTACTCTGCAATGTTCTCTTGACACCGTCCACGCCCCCAGCACCCAATCCGAAAAGCGCAGGTCGTCCAATACCGACACCTCTCGCGCCCAGGCAAAGAGCCTTGACAACATCAGTTCCTCTCCTGATGCCCCCATCAACCCAGACCTCGATCTTATCAAACACCTCGGGACAGTACTTCCTCATCTCAAGAAGAGTATGCACAGCCGGAGGAGAAGTATCAAGAGACCTGCCACCATGGTTTGAAAGAATAATACCCTTAACCTGGGGCGTATGCAAAGACGCAATATAAGCATCTTCATGGGTCTGCAGACCCTTGAGAACAACAGGCAACTTGGTATGTTTCGCAATCCACTTCAGAGTCTCGTTCCAATTAAGCGTAGGATCTAGGCCTTGGAAAACGGCCCTTTCATCAGCTTTCTGTGAAACCTCGGGGGACTTCATCTCCGTGATGTCGTTGATCACATTGCCGCCTCGGAGGTCATCTTCTCTCTTCCCCATAACAGGCGTATCAAGAGTCAGGACCAAGAACTTGATAGCGCTCAATTTGTTGATTCGCTCTAGCATCTTCTCACTCCTGCTTCGTACTTCTTGCACGTAAAGCTGCCAGCCGAACGATTGCTCCGGTGACGCGCCTGCAACGATCTGCTCGGGCGTCATGGATGCGCTGTTCGAGATGATCTGCATAGCCCCGAAACTGCGACATGCTTCTGCGATGCCGGCTTCTCCACTTGGATGTCCTAGACGGGCCATGGCTGCGGGGGAAACATAGATGGGCATGGAGACCTGGTTACCCAGCAATTTGGTGCTGATGTCGCACTCTGTGCAATCGACAAAGACTCGTGGGCGGAGGAGGATTGAGCGGAACACTTCCGTGTTGAAGCGTTTCGTGATCAAGTCGTCGGCTGCGGAGTAGTAGTAGGCCCATGCTTTTTTGCTGATTTTCGCAGTGGCCACTTTTTCAAACTCGTCCATGTTGAGGAGACTCTGGGCTGGCACTTCTTCGACATTGCTTTGAGGTGCAGGCTGGGGTTCGCTGGTGATGGTTGCAGGGTCGACTGTCCCGAGACATGCCTCTGGCTTCAGGTTCTCTTCGAGAGTGCCATCTGGATGGACGGGGTCGAACTCCTCCGTGGCGTCTTTGCCTGCAAGTCTGAGGATGACTTTGGCACCGCCAGGGTGATCGGAGACGAAGTCAGTCACCTATATGTGGCATTAGCCTCTTGCTTTCTACAGTGTAGCTTGAGCCTGGAACACTAGGGCTAATTCTCACATCGTAAACCTTTCCGTGAAGAATGACCCAGCAACTCTCAGCGGAGTTGTGTGTAGCCACTAGAGTCGAGTTAGCCGGCTGTGATTGAAGACTGGGGTATGTCGAGTTGAACTGACCATCTGCGGCATCGAAAACTTCCCCCATGTTGCAATAGGTGTCATAATCGAGGACAGAGCCCTGAATTACTATTTAGATTGTCCTATGGTCCCTGCTCGGTGAACTCGCCGATACAAGAACCGGGGTATGGAGGATATAACCAATGGAAGACGAGAGTCGGAGCGGGTTATTGCTGCGAGGTCTTTGGTGGGTCTTTGATTGGGGGCCGCGTATTGATTTCATCCAACGAAGATATCCATGGATATAGATAGATGGGACAAGCTACTGCACTTTCTCTCTAGAGTTCCCGTTGGACCCAACAAAGATAGTCAATCCAACTCTAATATCTTGATAATCCATCAAATATCCAAGATGGGGCTATGTATTGGAGGCTCCGGTAGTAAGTGCCGGTTATCTAGAACCCCAACCACCTTAACTTGATAGGGCAGGTCGCGTGAAAAAAGCAGAAAAGGGGATTCGCCAGTTCCTATGAGACTAGGCTGAGAAAGTATCTGCGGGAAAGTCTCTAATAGCCGCTATAGCTACTCGTAGCACATCTACCCCCACCTCCTCGGTGTGTACACCCCCACCCTTGGCTCCTCCCACCTTTCCCTCCCCTCTCCCCCATCTCTATGCCTCAGAAACCAGGTCAATTTGCGATTTCTCAGGCATAAAGGCACCCATAGTTGCCATATTCCTGAGGTTAAGGATGTGTCACTCGAGCGCTTCTACAACCAATCACAAAAGCTGCATTATTCTACATGTCTAGAACCCCCTATAACATCTATAATCTATAATCTATAACATCACCAAATCAAACAATGTCCGTCTCAAGAGTGATGAGCATGTCTCCGATCCATCAGCAACCCCAAAGTCATAAACGCGCCAAAACTCCCAGCAGTCATGAAAACAGGCCCCCAAAACGCAGGAACAAATTGCCCTACCATCAGATACCGCCTCATAGACCAATATCGGAAGAAACCGTACCCAAGACACCAAACCCCAAGCAACTGACAAACCCGAGACGCAGAGGCCTGAGAAGTTATCTTCGAACCTATTGTCTGCAACTGAGAATTTGGGTCCGAATGCTTCGCATCTGTGGCGACAGGCCTCGCTTCATGACTGGAAGGTACCCCTGCTTGCTGTGGCGACGTGAGCGCATTGCCCATCTTCGACGTGAGGAGTCGGTCAATGGCGTCTAGGCGGTCCAGGGCAAGCGCCATAGCCGCGAAGCCGAGGCCTGCCCGTGTCCATGATAGGAATGTGCGCTCGTTGGCGGCGTGGTCGCGCTGTTGCGAGCCTGTGTTTGCGACGCGCGAGGGAATGATGCGGCGCAAGGAGGAGGCCATGTCGGTGATAGTGACGGGTTTATGCGGTAAAGTTGTTTATGGATGTGTGGGTTCCATGCAAAGGGTTTATCCAGGATAGATCTTTAAGAGCAATCTACTAGCCGAGGACCGTTGAGCCGAAAGCACACGTGGATTGAATTGCATCTTTGGCCGCGCTGATGCCCGTAAACAAGCTTGGACTATGAAAGGCTTAATATACTTCACACAGTGTTGGACTCGTCTATTCACAAGCACTGTACTTTGCCGATAGAAAAGCTCTTTTCCATTTATGAGGTATCTGCTCCATATTTACTACTTGCTAGCGCAGTCAATATGAGGTTCTGCCCTGACGTTTCATCACCGATAAAATGTCCTACGCATTCCCGATTGGCCATTCGTGACCCACAGTCTTGCATTATGCTCTGGACTCCTCCCCGCTTGTTTCCTATAAAACGAGTCTTTCGTGACTCCCATGAAGTTGTGTATATATGTGCTTTGGGTCAATCGGACCATCTGCTCGGGTCTATGAGGCCCATTCGGACGAGAAATTGGTCACTCGGGCGAGAGTGATGGCATCATCACTAGGATACACGTATTGTTACTCGAGTGTGTCCTGCTGGACACAAAGTGAGGATGCTTAGTTTCAGACTCCTGGAGATTCAGACGACGATGCCTACCTAACTGAAGTTCCCAAGTGATTGCAGAACTATGGAAACCGGATGAACCAGCGAGAAACTTCAAGGGCACATGTCAACATACACTTTCAATCCGTCACTACGTATCTCACCTGCTGCACAAAACCGAGTGAAGACAGCATTCAACATAGTCAATGAACTTATTATGCTACAGACAAAAAGAATTCCAATCTACCACTCCAACCCGCCCAACTTCAACGGCAACCTCAACATCCGAAACCCATCCTCCATCCTCGGCAACCTACCAGCCCGAATATTAATCTGCAAAGACTGATGCAGCAATCTAGGCGCACTAAGCCCCTTATCCCGTTCATTCCGCATATCCACAAACTCCTTTTCCGATACCATATCCCCAAGATGCTTGTTCAACTTCTTCTGCTCATAAACACTCATCCAGGGAATGGGTTTTCGCCCATCAGGCGGGTAGTCGTGACCAGGCCAGATCTTGACGTGATCATCCAATTCTAGTAGTTTCCGGCCGGATTGGAAGAGGCTTGCTGCGTCGCCGCCTGGAAAATCGTAGCGCGCGGTACCGATGTCTGCGTGGAAGAGAGAGTCGCCGCAGAATACATTGTCTAGGTTACAATTAGTTATTGACCGATGGCTGAGTGTTCCAATCTTACCTCCGATCTGGTAGCCCAGGTGGTCGGGTGTATGTCCGGGGAGATGGATGGCTTTCGCGGTTAGGTTGCCGAGGGAGAAGGTTTCGTCGTCGTCGAATAGTTTGTCGAAAACGTTGTTGTATTCGTCCTCTGTGAGTCCGTAGCGCTGACCGAATAGCTTTTGGACTTGTTCGATGCGCTTGCCGATGCTGATGGGCGGTTTGTGGCCTTGTCTTTGAGACAGGCGGTTTTGGAGATATGAAGATGCGGTTAGATGATCGGCGTGGGCGTGTGTTTCGAGGATTCTCTCGATCTTGTAGTCTTTTTCTTGGATAAAAGAGAGTAATTTATCTGCAGATCGGGTGGTGATGGCTTGTGTGCTGGGTTCATAGTCTAGGACGGGGTCTATGATCACTGCTGCTGATGTTGATGGATCTGCGACGATGTATTGCCATGCTCCGGTTACATTTTCGAAGATGTTGTGAATTGTCGGTTGCTTGGTGGCGCTTGTGGTGTACGATGCTTGTGTTTGAGACGACCCCCGGCAACTGGAAGGGAGATAAAGTAGTCGATGTCTGTAAGGAGGTAGAAGGACGGTGTTGCACGATAGGCCTCTTCTAGGTGATGCTTGGATATAGGTGGCGTTACTCCCACACATAGAACCGAGGCCAACTGAAGGGATGGCAGATTGTATCCGCCGCGCGCTAGCTGCAAGTTGCAGGCTATAAGTGACGGACTGAAGGGATTTCATCATTGACTGTGCCTATGGATAACAAGAGGGAAAGTCTTAAGGCGAGGTTATCAGATGCAGTATTCATTGAATGTTCCATATTTAAGGTCAAAGTACAAAGGTATCAGTCGGGCTCTACCAGAAACCTTTGGTCGCCGATTGCCATTCGGCGACTGCAAATGTCCCCGACGGACTCGGAAACATAATGTGAAAACACATCTTGATACATAGAGTACCTTAGGATAACCTCTCGAGGTAACTTCTTAAGATAACTCATCAAAAGATGAAGTCTGGTGGACCCGTAACCGCCATGTATTGCGTAAGTTACGGGCCGCCGATCGTGGCCGAGACAAGATTCTTCATCCCACTTTTTTTTTAAAGCTCTTCTGTTCTTCGTCAATTCCTTCCCATAAAATACAAAAACAAGTCGAAATGTTCAGCCGAAACGCGACAAAGGCCGCTCGCGCGGCGCCAAGCATCCGAAAATTCGCGACTGAGGCGTCCGTTGCTTCTGCGCGCAACCACAAGGTCGTCGTGGTCGGCGGCGGCACTGCCGGCCTGGCGATCAGTCACCAGCTGCTTCACTCGGGCAAGTTCTCGCAGGACGATATTGCGATTGTTGACCCGGCTGAGTTTCACCACTACCAACCTGGCTGGACCCTAGTGGGCGGTGGTCTCAAGACCAAGGAGGAGCTGCGACGCCCGATGAAAAGCTTGATTGACCCTAAGCTCAAGTACTACAATGACAGCGTGGCGACGTTCGCCCCTGAGAAGAACAGCGTCAAGCTCGGCAATGGCGACAGCGTGAGCTACGAGCAGCTAATCGTCGCCCCGGGTCTCGCACTGAACTGGGGCAACATCAAGGGTCTGCAAGAGGCTCTGGCCGATAAGAGCTCGCCCGTCTCATCCATCTACGGCTACGACAGTGTCAGCAAGGTGTTCGGCACCATTCAGAAGCTGGAGAAGGGCAACGCCTACTTCACCCAGCCCGCAGGCGCTATCAAGTGCGCCGGCGCGCCGCAGAAGATCATGTGGCTCGCTCTGGACCACTGGAAGCGCGCGGGCCGCTACGACCCTTCCAACCCTTCCAACTCGGATATCAAGATCAACTTTGCGACGGGCACTCCATCCATGTTCGGTGTGCCAAAGTACAACGCCGCGTTGACGGCCATGCAGCAGGAGCGCGGTGTCAACGGCCTCTTCCAGCACGACTTGGTCTCCATCGACGGCGACAAGGCGATCTTTGCTCTCCCCGATGGCAAGTCCGCGACCAAGCAGTTCGATCTGCTGCACGTGGTGCCCAAGATGGGAGCACCCGCGTTCATCAAGAACAGCGCGCTTGCCAACGAGGGAGGCTTCGTAGATGTCGACGACGGCACCACCCAGCACAAGAAGTTCACCAACGTCTGGTCAGCGGGTGATGCGTCCAGCCTGCCCACTTCCAAGACGGCGGCTGCCGTGACTGCGCAGGCGCCCGTGGTGGTGCGCAACCTCCTGCAAGCGATGGAGGGCAAGAAGCCCGATGCCGTGTACGACGGATACACATCGTGCCCGCTGCTGACCGAGTACGGCAAGGTGCTTCTGGCGGAGTTCAAGTACGGCGGAGTGCCCAAGGAGACGTTTGGTAACTGGTTCGGTATCGACCAGGCCACGCCGCGTCGCTCCTTCTACTACTTGAAGAAGGACTTTTTCCCCTGGGTGTACTACAACTCCATGGTGAAGGGCGAATGGGCTGGACCTAAGGGCTGGACAAACTAGATTAAGAATACCTCATGTACTGTATGGAGTTTGGGAATAGACACAACATGTTGCTTTTTGGTAACAAGCCCTCGGATTATCAGCTCCCGATTCTTCTATCGAGTTCTCTGCGGAGAAGAAATGAACCCCGCACGGAGCGCAGTGATAAGCCGGTCAAGATTGTTTCATTATTAATATCTGCATAGAAACAGTAAGAAGCGCCTTTATCTTTTCCCCAGCCGTAGCGGAGACCGCATCGCCTTTCCCTGAGGGGAAGCGCCCAAAGCAGCAAGTATTCCCGCTTAATGCGAGCCCAACAACTTCAGCAATTGACTTTATACCCGGAACACAGTAGAAGGAGTCCCCAGTGGCCAAACGAGAAGGAATCAATCTAAGCATAATGGAAAAAAGGAACCATCCGACATGAAAGGAGATCCCGGAATAAAAAGCCCAACTATAGATAATTCTTCGACAACTTTCTTCTAAGCCCCTCACCGATCCTCTCAAGGAAAAAAAAAAACGGTGTGCAACGGCTTTCTCTTTTTGTTCCCTCTCCAATTGTTCCCTCTCCAATAAACCCCCACTTTCGGACACACCTCTCCACTCTGTCTCCATCTACTGCGAATTCTGCTGGGCCTGGAGATAGTTGTAGACACCATAGGCAACGGCACCACCGATGAGAATGACGGCGTAGAGACCGACACCGAAGCCGGTAGAGGAGGAGGAAGACGAGGCGGTGGCGGTGGCCTGGGCCTTGGGTTCGGGGTCACCGGGCTGATGGGTGTTAGTATTTGCAATTCGCGATATGATTTGTAGCCGTAGCAACAAAGAGCTGAACGGGGAATACCTACCATGCGCTTCACGGTGCCGACGAGCAGGCCGTCGAGAATCTCACGCGCCTCGTCGGAGTGGCCGACATCCTCGAAGGCCTCAGAGCCGTCCTGGCCAGCGACGTCCAGAAGGACTTCCTCGCCACCGCTGTAGGAAATGTGTTAGCCGCTTGCCAGACTTGGGGTGGCTATGGCGGGTTGTTGGATTATGAGAGGGAGCGCTGAAGCCAAGCTCGCCGGTAGGCTTTGCGACAGGGGCAGGAAGTCGCGATAGGAGAAGAGACCTGTCGCAGGCCTACCGAGGGAAAAAGGGGGTTATATTGAGGGAGCGGGAAGAGTAGGAGAAACGTACGGGTGCTCGTCGACGAAGCTGGTGCAGTCGTAAACCTTATCATGAATGACCATGTACAGGTCCTTCTTGGTGTTGTGGGCGGTGACCTCGGCGAGGGTGAACTCCTTGGACTCAGACATGGTGGATGGTGAAGAAAACTAAGCGTGATCGCAAAGGTTAGCAGGGTTATCAGGCCTCTTGTCACAATGGGACGGGGAATCAGTCCGACGGTGACTCTGCGTCGGAGGCTTGCAGGCAAAATGACACAAACAGGAGAATAAAAGGGACGGGGTTGGAGTGTAACAAAGGAAACTCACGTGGAGGGAGGCCAAAAGCAGAGATATATGCAGGAGATCAAGGGAAGGAGAGAAGGAAAGTAGAAAGCAGAAGTCGAAAGTCGAGTAAAAGGTCCAAGACCGAGAAAGATGTGTCTGGGACGGGCGGTCTCCACCGTGGGCCAGGTACATACTACCTACTCCGTCCTCTGTACTTCACCCGTGAATCTCACCCGTTTCATTTGAGATCATAACCGGGGCTATGCATTAATTGAGGGGTAATCTACCTAGGGAAACTTTACATATGATGTCCACTTGGCCGCGTGAAGAACCGAACCTGTCCAACGTACTCGGGTTTGGACGAATCAGCGGCTGCTTATTACAGCCTCGGTGTATATGAACGTGAACTATACAACGGGTTAGGGGCACTTACGAGTATCAGAACCCGATTATCTCTGGATATGTTCCCCTACGAGCCGAGCCAAGTGCCAGAAGAGCTAGATACAGGTGCCAACCGTGAAATACCCGAGGGTGAGTGGGCTCGGTGGCTCCATTCGGGAAATGCATGCGGGATCCGCTAGGCCCAAGATTCGCATCTCCGCACCCTATCTAGGTGCGGAATTAAAGTCGATCCTCTAGGTAATCCTATTTGCCATTACATATACAGCTGAGTAGCCTGCTTTACCCTAGGCCCACCCGGACTTTGCGTATCCTCGGTATTTCAAGAGGATAGATAGCTCGACCATAAAAACAGAGATTGTAGATCAAAGTTCTGATACAAACTGAAGACTACCTAGGTACCTAATGCATAAATCATATCATTCTTAGTTATGTGTGTACTATCATTGGTGATTCCTAACTATACTAAACGAGATGCATTTTCAGTATTGTCGGATTGTAAATTTTACAGAAGATCTATTATTCTGAAGCTATTCTGGTTATACCCTCTGGGCTCTACGCCGCTGAAATGAAGAGCCATCGCAAAATTGTCAACCTGTTACAGTCTCCGGTGCGACACTAGCTGCACTTTCCAATACTGATCAAAATGTCTAAAAATAAGTACTGACGGAAATCGAGAAAAGGTTTTTAAACAGGGTTCCCGAAGTCCCCGTGAGATTGATATATGTACCCAGAATCCCTAGGCGCCGCTCTATCAAATCGTGGAATCGTGACATGCAAGGCCATTTACAACAAGGAACAATACACGCGAAAAAACCCTAGAAACCGCTCATTTCGCTGGAACTCGCTCATAAAACACAATGTAAGCTTGCTCGTTCTGCAACCGGTCTCGCGGTCGCAGGTCCCGCGGGTTGAAGTCCGTTGCTCTCTCGTCGTCAAATTTCCGCCAGCACTGTCGCTCTGCATCACGTACTAGCGAGATGTAATGCCCGCTGCCCATCGAAGAGCCGATATGTCGAAGCACGGCGAATGCATCATAAGTAAAAGGCGGCTTGGTCGAATCGGCGTTGGCCGGTGCGCCGGAGTCGAGTGGAGGTGCCGAATTCGGGTACGGTATAACGAATTCGTCCATTCGTAGGCCATGGAGGGGGAAGTCGATTGGGGTGTGGATCTTTCGTGCACTCTGAGTCTTGGAGGCGGAGAATCGCTTGAAGTGGACCACGAGGATCTTGGGTGCCCGCGTGATGTAGATTTGCTTGGTTGCCATGCGCTTGACCTTGCAGTGTGGACACTTCCACACTTCGTCACCACTTAGCATCTCCTCTTGGCAGTAGCTGCGAAGGCATTGATAAATGTCGCCCGCGCCGGTGGCCGGGATCTCAACACTGATGCTGTAAAATGCTTCGTATGTAGTAGATGTCTTTTTACAGGTGGTGCACCGGAGTCGACTGGCATGCTGTCCGGCGAAAAGATTGGAGATGAAAGATTCCTCCCGGTGACAGTATCGATTCCACTCAATCTGCGACACCTTAGCCACCGGCATCCGCTCTCGCTGCATCTCTTCGGAAAATGTCAATGGTCGCAGCGGGTTACGTTGCCAATTGACGTTGAGATCCTCGTGGAGACAGTCCACCGTGAAATCGAAGAACTCCTTTGCGTCCTGCTGTCGATCAATGGCCCATTCCCGGTTCAGTCGACCGCAGAAATTACGGAACGAAGATGGCATAATGACTTCCACGTCGTTCTTCCAGAGCGATCGGATCAAGTTGGCGTACAGGCCAGGCATTACACCCTGGGATCCCTTCCAGTTCTTTTGGATGTAGTACCGGAATCGATTGTCCATGAAGAACTTGCTCATCTCCACAGTAGCGCTGAGGCACTGGATGGTCGAATTCATGTAACATGTCACTCCAAAATTGGCGAGACCGGTCCGCGGAAGCTTTACGCGACTGAGAAGCGAATTTTGAGTATACAAGGCCGCGCGGTTTGCCGAATTCTGGCGCTCCATATGTGGCTGCATCTGTCGACCGTCCGAGACACCACTATAACTTGGACGAGGCACCGCTGGAGGGGGCCGTGAGGGCGCTGGGAGAGGAGGCGCCGCATAGTTTGGTACTGGAGGTAATGCTGGCCGAGCATCCGGGCGCATCATAGATTGCTGAACATGATGTGGCTCGGGGAACCGTCGCAGAAAGTCTTCATATGTATGGACGAATGGAACTGTTGCGTCGGCCTGACCCACCTCCTCCTGAGGCTCTTCAGTGAGCTGCTCTTCCTCGAGGTAGGTACTGGCGTCGATTTCTTCGTTCTTGGACTTTTCCAACCATTCCGACAATTCCTTCGAGTTGAGGGGGGTGAACTCACGCAGGCGTCTCTTGCGCACCTCTAGGCTGGAATTGGCACTTGCCATGGTCGGAACCCGACCGAGAGGGCGGCCAGGTCGGGGCACGGGCTTTTTGGACTGCAGTGACCCCATGACAGCAGCAGTCGAAGATGTAGCAAGGGACTGCTGTCCAAGGACATCAATCCAAGCGTCCAACCCTCCAAGGAGGAGAGCGGGAGGGCGCGCGGCCTTGAGTGGCTTGTATTCGTTGAATTCATAAAGCGTGTCATGAAGGAATCTGAGATGCGGCGCGGACGTTCCCGACGGTGGCCCCGCCAGATAGCTAACTGTTGCTGTGCTTTGATCGTAATAAACAACGAGATCGAATTCGTTTCGCCTCTCGAACAAGGTCTGCTCGTATTCGGGCGACACTACTAGGCGCTCTTCGAGCTCTTCGGCAGATACATTCTCCTTCAGAGCGACCGGCTCGACGCAGATAATGGACTTGGCATAGATATGACCGTTATCATAGTGGTCTCGGGGACGAACGTCTATTAACAAGACGCTAAATTTGCGCATGTAGTCCAGGAGGTCCTGAACTGTGATAGTAGAGTTGAACGGCAGATCAGGGGAATTGCTCCTAGTCTCTCGCAACGCATTGACTCCATTCGGTGTTCGCGATCTGTATGGATTATCATGCAAGTCACGGCTTGGACTGCCGCGGGGGGAGTTTGCAAAGTGAGAATATCGCTGGCTGAATGATCTCGCACTTTCAGAAGAGGTCCTTGGTGGATTCGGCAGGGACTGCCCGGGTATTGTATAGATAGGGCTGTATGTGGGATCCGGGGCACGTGGGAGAGATGTCGTGAGAGGAACTTTCGAAGGAACGCTCGGCGTGTTAGATGACGTACCCATACTGCGGGGACCCAAGGGACGTCTGGTCGGTGATGCGAAAGGGGAGCCATAGTTTCCCTGGGGAGGAGTATTCGAGGAGTAAGATGAGGCCTGATCAGCAGGCCCGGAGGAGGTATATCCAGGCGAGTTGTTCAAAGTTGACTCAGCCTCATGGGACTGGGAGGTCTTGAGCTTTGCAAACCGTTGTGCCAGCACATCCCCAGCCGGGCTGGAGAATCTCTTCGGGTTCAACTGAGGGTCGGGTATCCGTTGAAACTGCGTCGGGCTCGGCATCCTCATAGAGTTGTTCTCCCCACGGTTTTCACGTCCTCTGGGAATGGCCGACGCTTGCGAGCTGGGAGGAGCTGATGCAAAGAGGCCGGTTGATTGCACGTTACTCTTCAGGTTATCCTCCATAATCTCCTGCTTGATCGCATCCATTGTTCCTTGCTTTCTTCGAACCGCCTGCATCGAACGTTTTGAATTAGTCTCGATCCTTTGTCAGAAGTACAGTGCCTCGGGATAGATTGGGCGCTTTTTATCCGTCACGAATAGCGTACCGTCATCAAATCCGCAAACTCCTTATGCCATCCAGGCCTTTCGGTAATGATTGTCTTATAGTGCGCGTGGTGAGGGATGATATTGATGGTGATCTCTGAGGCCCGCAAGTACTGAATATAGGCCTGGTCGGGTTGCTTTTCATCCAGGCTCTTGGCCCGTTCGATTGCCTCAGACGCTGTTCTCAGGAGAACGTCGAGCTGCGCATCCGGTGAGTAGTAGTTTCCCCGCGGCCTAAGAGATCTGTACTTACCGGAGTGTCCTCGGTGACGCTCAACAGAGCGGCCTGGTCCTGAAGGTCCTTGATATTTGGGAAACGCGGTCGTGGCAGTGAAAGGGCGCCATTCGGATAAGAGGTCGGTCTGCTGACCTGGCCGTTGGAATGCATGTTGCCCCCCACCGAGTAAGGACGGGCGTCCTTCCACGGTGGTATGTCTGGTTGAGAAGGTAGCGCTGCCGCATCGGGGGGCATGATCAAGGCAACAAAGATAAGTTCAGCGCATGGCTATGAGACTGGAAACAAGGCTCCAGTGTTTAAAGAACAACGAACGCAATAGAATGATCCAGGAACCGGAGCGGGTCTGGGGTAACCAAGGGTGACAATACATCGCTGACCGCCCACGCCGATGACGCCAGCTGGGATTAGTCACCGGGCTGCCTGGAGCTCCAACCTCAAGCAACTCGTCCTTCCTTCACTGTCGTCTTTGCTCGCGACCCTCGATTTGAAGCCTGCGCGCATATTGTGCCGCTATCGCTCTCCATAATGGCAGGCTGGTTCTCTTCTACGTCCCCGCTCGATGAGCAGATCGAGCGGGCGACTTCATCCTCTCTGTAAGTTGTCACCTTATTGCACCCCACTGCCTCCTATGGATGTCGCGCCTGGTGCTCGGCTAAATCTGGACAGTGCTAACTGAGTCTCAGGGAGGATATCGCTCTTAATCTCGAGATTTCTGATATGGTCCGCTCGAAAAGCGTTCAACCCAAGGAAGCCATGAAGGCCCTGAAACGCCGATTGGAGAACCGGAATCCCAATATCCAGCTGGCCACATTGAAGGTTGGTGACTGTTCATCCTCCAACTGCAAACGCCGAGCCAGTACTAATAAGCCTGTACGCCACTAGTTGACCGATACCTGTGTCAAGAACGGCGGCACCCACTTCCTCGCCGAGATCGCCTCTCGTGAATTCATGGATAATCTAGTGTCTCTACTGAAGGCCGAAGGCGCTCCCCTGAACCCGGACGTTCAACGCAAAATTTTGGAACTTATACAGAATTGGGCCATGGCGGCTCAGGGTCGAATGGATCTGACGTACGTCGGGGAGACTTATCGCAAACTGCAAAGCGAAGGATTCCAGTTCCCACCCAAGACAGAGATGAGCGGCAGTATGCTGGAGAGCAATGCGGTAAGCTTATCACCGAGATATCTCTTCGGCAATAATCACATTGGCTAATTATTAGTCCAGCCGCCGGAATGGATAGATTCAGACGTCTGCATGCGATGCCGGACTGCCTTTAGCTTCATGAACCGCAAGCACCACTGCCGCAACTGCGGCAATGTCTTCGATGCACAATGTTCCAGCAAGACCATTCCACTCCCACACCTCGGGATCCTCCAGCCGGTTCGAGTCGACGACGGGTGCTATACTAAACTGACTTCGAAATCGTTCACGCCAGCGGGGCTTTCAGATCGAACCAGAATCAAGAACCACTCAATTAGCAAATCCAACGCGATGGAACCGCGCGCCGCCAAAGCAGACAATAGCTTTGATGATGACCTCCGTCGAGCGTTGCAGATGAGTCTCGAAGAAGCAGAAGGCCGAGGTCCTTCCGGATTCGTACCTCAAACTGGAAATGTCCCCGCGCCGGCCAATGAAGCTCCGGGGCCGTCCAATGTAGAGGAAGAAGATGCAGATCTCAAGGCTGCCATCGAAGCATCATTGCGAGACATGGAAGAGCACAAGCAGAATCATGCTGCTGTGTTAAAGAATAACACCCAGCTAAGCTCAGGGATGCACGATTCAGCGAGCTCCTCGACTCCACTTCCCAAAAACCCTTACGAACTTAGTCCGGTCGAAGCCGAAAACATTCACTTGTTCTCTACTCTTGTCGAGAGGTTACAGCACCAGCCACCCGGTACCATCCTTAGGGAACCACAGATCCAGGAGCTTTATGAGAGTATAGGAACACTTCGCCCTAAGCTCGCCCGCAGTTATGGCGAGACCATGAGCAAACATGGTGAGTTGTTATCGTACATCTACCGAATAAGCTAGCAAACTAACTTTCTCTAGACACATTACTTGACTTGCACTCCAAGTTATCGACCGTTGTTCGCTATTATGATCGAATGCTTGAAGATCGCCTTTCCAGTGCCTACTCTCAACATAATCTGGGCTATGGAGGGTCTCAGTATTACGCCATGAGCGGCAGGTCTGCGCATGTCCCTGATATAAACTCTGGCGTGGAGAATTTTTATTATGGGAATGCTGCCGATGCCGCTCCCCCGCCGAATGCTGCTTACGCACCACAGCAGGTGAATAGCAATGGTTATGAAGCCTCTGCCGCCGGTCTTCCAAAGCCTGTGTACCCAGCACAAGCCCAGCAGGGACCCCCAACAGAGTCGCACACCAATGCCTGGAGTCATAGCCCATACCCTTCGCTGGGGTCACCCACAAACAACGCTATGCCCAGTCATGCTGCTCCGGGGCCCGCACAATACTATACTCCCCAGCCCGACCAAGACCCGGCCAAACAACAGTTCTCCGAGCCATCCCCAATCATGCGACGGGACTCTCAATACCAGCCTAGTGCGCCCCCGAGTGCACCAGAGCTACACTCTCCCGAGCATGTGCAATCACCGACATACTCGACTGTCCCACAGACCGGACCCGCAGCTTATCAGCAGCCCAGCGGGCCGCCGCCTCAATCCTACTATTACCAGCCGCAGCAGCCCAGTACAGCGCCCATATACCCGCAGGTGCCGACCGGTCAACCGGGGGCGTATCCGGAGGCCCAGCTGCAACCCCCTGCATCGCATCAACAGCCCGCACGACCGGTGGAGGAGAGCCTGATCGAGCTGTAGAGTTGGACCTGCATATTGCTATTAAGGCGTTCTCTTTTTTTTTTTTTTTTTGTTTCTATGTGCTCGATGATACCTGAAACCCATTAACCATTAACCATTGACCATTAACCATTTTTTTTACCAGAGAACGTGAGAGTAGTTCAATACGTAGGGTAACTACAGTAGCTCAAAAGTGGGCCGGATCTGGAACTCTCGAGTCTCCACACATGTACGGTACTCCGTAATTTTACCCGCCTCCCGTCGACGACAGCGACTTCACCTCCCGAGGTCTTCCCTGCCACAGTTCCAAGTTTCCCAGTTCCCGTTTACCCAGCCCAGTTCGTATCGCCGTTGACTTCGCAGCCTCGTCTCTCGAGACAGGCGGTGTAGACACCTTTTACATCCGACTACTACGACCTCGTTACTTTTTCACCTGCACGTTCGATCTGTCGTGATACCTCCTCTGTCTCGACCAATCCCCTTCGATGCCCTGTGCAAGTCAACTGATTACCCGCCTGTGGCTCTCGTGAGATTTTGCCGCCATGCCGAATAATACCTCCTCCCCCGTCAAGCGCCCCGGTCTTGGCCGTCGCGCCGTCTCCTCGCATGCTGTCGTCACGCGGGCGAACTCCAACCTGGAACTGTCAGAGTCTCACAGCTCCAAGGCTCCCGTGCATAAGGCTCACCGCGCCCATGTCGTAGGCGGTGGTCGCAACCATCATCGCAACCCTTCAGTCGGCAAGAACTTCAATAAACTGCAACGCTTCCAGCTAGGTCCCGAGCCGACGGGCCGTCACCACCAGCGCAAGAAGTCCGCTCCGGCCACGCCGATCGCTAGTCCCAAGGGTACCGCACACGTGCGCTGGGATACTGGGACCGAGGACGACCATTCCAGGGCCCATTCCATGAAGAGGAACAACTCTACACCTGTCCTGCGACGCAATAGTACGGGCCTTGGAAAGAAAGCCTTGGTTACGGACCGGCCACTCTTGAAGAAGAAGTCGGTCGGCTTTGAGCTGGGGGATGATGAGACCGACGAAGCTGAATGGGAAGATACAACACAGTCGCCCGAGAGTACGAGGCGCAACTCAGTCGTGCCTTCCAACCACAGCGCGGAGAACGCTGTAGTCCTGGTCGATCCTCTCACCTTTGTGAAGCGTCCGTACCCGCAAATTCCTCGAGCGACAAGTCTTCCGGATTCGGTCATCAACAAGATTGTACGAAAGGATCCCGAAGAAGACGAGGAGGAGAACGACTCGGACACGACGCCCGAGCAAGAACAGCCCAGTGAGCAGGGTGACATCGCCAGCCGTCTTCTCAGCCCCTCCCATTCGGCTAAAGCTCCTCCTGCAATGTCTTCCATATCTGCCATGGGTGAACATAAGCCACCCGTTGCGGACTCTGCGTCGCGTAGCGCCTCATTCAAGCTGGCTGGGGGCCAGGATGCGGCTCGGCGCACCTTTTCCTCCTCGACCATTGGCCTCGGCAGCATACCCGGTAGCCAACCGCAGGCTACTTCCTCCTCCATGGAAGGCGGCGTTTCGAGGTTCATCGTGAACAACAAGGCCGGCCAGGCCTCCTCACGGACCGACTCAGACCCGAACACTCCGTCTTCATTCCTACCTCACTATCATCCGCAAACGCCTCCCTCTCCCGGCCGTGCTGGGAAGTCTACTGCTTCTCCAGCACGCCCCCGTGGCGGTGCTGATCTGCCATCGCGAACACAGCAAAAGCTCTGGCTTCAACGTACAGCTACCCTCAATAACTCTCCGCCTGATACCCATGGAGTCTCTACTACTGCGGCTCCGTCTGCTATGGACCCAAGCTACATGAACACTGGACATAAACGCTCTGCTTCTGGGGTCTACGATGTTAACAGAGGCATGAACGGTGCTAGTCGGGGAGGGTCAGGATTTGACAGCGAGACTCGACATGTCCGAAAGGCATACGAGAAAATGTCACTCGAGCTGATGGTGGTACGACGCTTCCAGTCACCCACGGGCGATAGCTTCAATCGGCTTCGCTCTGTAGCTCGAGCATCCAAGGTCCTCGGGGCCAGCGCTGAGCAAAGTTCTGCGATGGGAAAGCCGATCCAGTCAGCCCCTTCTTTACCTCTCCTGCAGCATGGAAGGCGCCCAAGCCGGCTCGGCTCAAGCTCCGAGTTGCCTGATCCTCATTCATCGGCTTCCGAAGATCCAGCAACCCAGAGTGAATCCACCGACAACCAAGCCACCAAATCTGCTCACCCCTCCCATCGCATCCTTTCTACTTCCGATGAAGCTGCTCATGGTCTTCAAGGAGACAACGAGTCTGAAGAGTATCCCATGAGCGCCACTGACATGATGATTCGTCGCATGTGGGAAAGCCGCGAGGTTGCTAGCTCAGGCTGAGCCCATGAGATCTGCTAATTTACGTTGATGACTTGCACTTTTGCAATTGCCCGGCGCTGGTGGTTTTTCATTTGGTTCGTTATATGACTTCTTACCCCACAGTGGACATAGTCTTTTCTTTTATTATTATCTTATTATTCCAGTCAATAGCGTTGCATAGCAATGTAATACACCTGATCTTGGCACTGGGCAGGCTCGTTTTCCGGCGCGTCGTGCATAGCCTGACCCATATGAGTAATGATAAATGCCTTCCTTCTGATTTGATTTTGTGTACACTTCTATCTCTAACCACTGGCATCATGGAGCTGCTGGTGCGGTTGGTTACCGGTCAGATCTTTCGTATCACTTTCCTTATCGGAAGTAGAGATGGTATTCAGTCACAAGTACTCCGAGCTGGATGGAAAGGAATATCGTATATGTAGCTCAAATCATAATATCCAGGGCTATCGCCTCCAACGAGTAATCAATCATTTCGAAAACGCCGTCCTGTCGAAAGACTTCTAAGTCGCAGAAGATCATATATTACAAAACAAGACAGGTGCCAACAAACTCAAAAGTTATAAACAAGAATGGGGAATGGTACCAAAAATAGTGAGCTAAAAAAGCCACAAGTAGGAAAGTTAAATGACAATGGAGAAGAGACCGATCAGGCCATCTTAGGCCCGGTCTTTACCCTTGCCGCGATTCCCCGGCCCTCCACGACGTGCATTTTTGCTCGCACTGCCATGAGGAGTGTGATGACCGGCTGCGTTTCGCGGCTGTGTCGGGGTAGTTGTATTCTTCTGTGGCGTGGTAGGACCTGGCGCAGCCTGTTTCTGAGCCTGAGAGCCACTGCCATCAGCGACACCTTTGTTTTCTCGACGCTTACGAGGGGTTCCGGAAGAGCCAGAAGGCTTGCCACCTCGTCCATCCTTTGCGTTGCGCTGCTGCTTGGGTTCGGGGTCAAGAAGACCCTGCACGCGCTTGCTCTCTTGGTCCCACCACGCTTGGAATTCCTGTTCAGCCTGGATTTCTTGGAGGTTGTGCTTGGCCGTGGCTGCCTCGCGAATGACATCTTTCTCAATTTGTTGTTGCTGCAAGATAGTCGCCAGAGATAGGGAGCCGCTGGATGGGGAGAGGAAGCCTGATGGGTACGGCTCTGGGCGCGGGATATGACGGACAGATTGTATTGCGGGTTGAGGTGATGTTTTGGGAAGATTCTGTTGGGATGGCGTGGAAGGTTCTGAAGGTGAAGGCTTAGAGAAGGAAGACGGCTGCATGTTGGTAGAGACGCTCCGGCTTTGGGATTGTACCGGCGTGGCCATTGGCTTTGGCGGAGGTGTTCCAGCCACTGTTTGGCGCATAGTCATCGAAGGTCTTTGAGCAGCCTTCGCGGCCCCAGGCGAGCCGAGTCCGCTCTGCCCTGGGAGAGGATCTTTGCCGGGCTTTGACGGTGAGGCTGGAGGTGGTAGCTGCCATGGGTTCTTTGAGGCCTCTCTAGCCTTTTCTTCGGCAGCAAGCCTCTCTTGCATCTGCTGCTGCTGCATCTTCTTCCGCTCTTTTTGGGACACCTTGAAGTTACCGCTGCTCTCGCGTCGCCCTTCCATGCCCAAGGTAAGATTGGATACCCGCGACCCAGAAGTCTCGCCCATGATGTCCTTGAGATCCTTCTTGTTGCTTGATATGACAGGAGAGCCCCACGGTGCTGAAGGATCAGGCAACGGTGCCATACCACGCTTTTGATGCATCGCGATCGCTCTGGATTCAGTGGGTGACTGGGTAAGTAGTGTATCTCGTGGCGAGGACATCTGCTCATACAAAAAGCCTCGGTCCTCAAGGAATTCGGCTTCTGGTATGCTCGCTCCCAGTGCTGGAGATTCGGGATACGACCTATTCTCCGGCGTTCCTCCGAATTTCATTCCGCGTGTAACAGCCATGCCCTTCACTGCGTCAGCCGGTGAAATGGTAGTTTCCTCGTCCATTTGGAACATGAGATCACCGGTCGATGGTCTTGGTTTCAATGCAGGACTGGTAATAAGGCTTCCAGAGTCTCTGGGGATGCTAGACTTGCCCTTGCGCACCGGTGTACTGGCCACTGCCTTCTCGCTGGGTTGTCTTGGTCGCACATCATAAGACTCAACTTGGCTAAGACGATATTGCAAAGCCATCGCATCAATCCGACGTCGTTTGTCCATCTCCACGGAGCTAACAATCTCCGGGTACTTCTCCAGGACATACGCCTCTGAGTTACGCCCACGAGAAATAGGGAAACATGCTAGCTGATTCTCATGACAGACGGAGTCAAGTTCGCGGAGAAGACCCTCATCGAGCCCTTCCAAATATCTGTTTGCGAGCATGGCTTCGAGGTTGAGGCAAATGTACTCGAGGGATGCGTCTTTGAACTCAGTGACATAAACAGGGGCGACGGAGTTGAGAAGATAAGAGATATTGCGAGTGTTGACAAAACGACCAAGCATTTTTTGGCAGATCTGCGACAGTCTGTCGATCATCAACTCATTGGCAACATACATCACATCGAGGAGCAAATCGATCAAGTCATCGAGATCCTTCGTCCGCACTTGCTCGAATAATTGCTCTTCCGTGTCGGCATATAGGTAGCGCAAGACGAAATCAAAAGTCGTTCGATCGATGTGTTTAAGGTCGACATGTACGCTCTCCGACGGGGTCCTCCGACGATGTGCCAGCCACCTGCCAGCCGAACGACCATTAAATAGGGCATCGAAGAATGGACAGCGCTGGCACACCACTTGGCTATGGACCTTGACAGAATCGCCATTCAGTTGAACCACCACGTCGGCATCGTCAAAGAAAGACGGGTGGTTAATGGCATGTGCCATGTCAGTCTTCAGGCTTGGCTGTGGCTCCACCATCAAACGAGCTGCACGTTCCAGTGTCGGCAGGCCAAGCTGAGTAGCCACTCGCATGACCTCAGTGCGCACTTGACGGTAACGGGTCGCACTTTGAGGCGAAGTCCTCGCTTTATGCCAGACATCGATGATACTGTCCGTGTAGAGGAAAAAGACCACATTCATAACGGTCAGAAAATCGACACCTAGCAGACGGATCTGGGTATGCCCATCCTTGCCATATTCGATATCGAGAACATCAGGCACAGAAGAATAATACGACTGCCGGAATTCTTGCATTGCCTTGCGAAGAACAGGGCTGCGGCCGGTCAAGAGGAATTCGTGTGCTGGAATTCGTGCATCGGAGAGGGAGCTAGTCACCCAAATAGTGCCTTCCGAGCGCACGGAGAGAAATTGATTTTCCATTTCCGATGAGACCATGATGGCTCTTTTGATGGTTGCTGCAGAAGACAATGCAACAGGGTCTTCCGTAGCAGTCGCTGCGATGATTAGGTCCACATCATCGGGCTCGGGTGTCATAAATGGCGACAGCGGCAACAAGTCATCCCAGAGAGTACTTGGGTCAATATGGATCTGTTCCCGAGTCACGTCACAGTCGCGCTGAGCGACAGCATACGCCCCGAAGGCATTACTACGCACGGCCACGGCCCTCGACAGACCTGGTATGCGGGTAAACTTGTATTCCTTCGAGGCACCCTCCTTGTTCTTGGTCCGCTTTTCTTTCCTCCAGGCCGAGCCAGAGGTTGTGCAGATGATGATGGATCCATCTTGTCCCACATCAACGTCACTAGCAGCCATATGGGATTTCTTGACGGACCAGGCCCTCACGGGAGCAGCCAGAGAGTTGCGAATCTTGGCCGGGTTGGTTGTCGACGTCAGTGCTGTAGGCTCGTCGGGTTGATTGGCTCGAACAGTGAAGACATCACCAGAGCTAGATAAGGCGCATATTGTATCTCCGCCGCATGCTAGCTTGACTATGCGATTCGCCGAGCCATCGTATCTTGTCGCCATGAAGCTATTCCTGATGAACCTGGAGCTCGACTCCAACGGCAACGAGAGTTTGGAATACCCATACTGCGAAAAGACCCATACTTCGTGATTCTGAAGAAGGATAGCAGTAGCACGGTCGATAGCAGAGACCATTTGAATCGGGCTCTTGAATAGAGAGGCACCAACACGCCGTGGCGTTGTTTGAACTTCGAGAGAACGGGCATCAGAGTCAACTAGGCCTAGTTGACCCTCATTCTTACCAAATGTGTAGAGACCCGAATCACTGAACACAACTGAGTGAATTGAGGATGCCGCTGCTCCAATAATTATCTCTTTCTTGAGAGGGTTGAAAATCTGCCGCGGGGTGCTCTGGATGGGAACGTCATTCCGGTTGCTCGTCCTAGGCAAGCCATAACCGAGTTGACCGAACTTGTTGCTTCCCCAGCTGAAAATCTCACCGCGGTCGGTGATGGCCAAGCTGTGATCTTGACCGAGAGCAACGGATATGACCTTCTTTTCGGCCAGACCACCCGTCTCGATGCAGACGAAACTGAAGCGTGTCGACTCATCGCCAGTTCCTAAACGGCCACCGGGACCAAACCCGCACATGAACAAGTTGGCCTCGGGATCATCTGTGACAATAGCAGTATGCAACTTCGACATGACGACGTTCTGATATTTCATTGGCTTGTTCTTGATCAACGTCGGTAGCTCTCTCGAGTTGTGGTGGTTAAGAGCATCCCCAAGACCAAGTCGCTCCGTCTTTTCCTCATATTCGCGGTAGAAGCGTTGGAGCAGATGGTCCGGACGCTTTAGCACGACACGTTCAGGGAATTGACGGTCATCCTGATCTCCCAGCCCAAGATTCAAGTTTTTGTTGCTGCCCAGGGTGAACACCTCATCGGCGGAGAAATCACTCCGCGGCTTTAGGATACTCCGGGTAACATAAGGCTCGTTTTCACCGTCGTCTCCATAGTTAGAAGCAGCATTTGAGCCGGCATCACTGTCCGCAGCACTTGGGATCATCGAGTCGGGCCATCCCGCCGACGAAGCCATCTGCTTGATATCTCGGGATGTGATGGTCGCTCCATAAATATCGAAAGGACTGTAGCCTTCCCGATCCTTGATCTTGATCAAGCTGCCGCTCGGATGGCCTGTGTTCCCCAGTCTGCTAAGTTCCGTCACGTCACGCATGTCGCGCGCCATAAGCGCCTGGGCGATTGTGGCATTTCCGGCATAGAGGGCGCGATGCAAAGCTGTCCACCCACTCTCCCAGTCCTGCGCATAGATATCTAAGAACGGAATATCGAGCAGTGCACACGCAAAGCTGGGAGCCGTGGGTTTCGGGGACGATGCAACGTGGTGAAGGAGGGTTCTGCCATAGTGATCGCGGGCATTGACATCGGCGCGCGACAGAACAGTATTGCCCTTCTGGAACGCCAGTCTTTCTGGGACGGATGTTCCGGGTGAAAGACCGTATACTTTCTTCTGTTTAGGGGGATTAGGTGACGAGGCAATCATTGACCTGGGGCTTCCAGCCTTGCCCGACAGGCTTGTCGCCGCTGCGGCAGCTGCAGCGCCTCCGGGCACTCCTGCAGCTCGCGGTCCGGCGAACGTCGCATTCGCGAGGAACCGGTGGAAGCTCTCCACATCATCTTGAATGAAAAACTCCCAAAGCTTGCTACTCATGTGCCCGAAGTGGTCAGACCGTAGAATCTCTTATCAAGCCCAAGCTGGAGCGTCGCCGTCACCACACGGGCTGACCGCGACGGAAGAGCCGGGTGACGAGAGAATCCTGGTTTAGAAGGAAAAAGAGTCGATTCCGAGAAGACCAACGCGTCTTCAGCCAATGGAATTTCACCGAAGTTCGAGCAGCGCGCAAATTCGATTGTGGGTTTTTTCGAGGTCGGGGGTGTGGTTCGCGTGAGGTGGCGATGAGCTGTGCTTATCTGGCAATATCAGAGATATTTTCGCACAAAAGGCTCGGATCCGGTTGAGAGGAGGCAGAGAGGTGAACGAGGTGAAGTTTGATTACCACCACAAGCAGATGCAGATGCAGATGCCGGTTTCTTTATCGCCGATTTTCCGTCATCGTGGAACGTGGAACCCCCGTCGCGGTGACCAATGAGATGACGCATGTCCCTCCATGTTCCCCGACGAGAGGCGATCATCTGTGGCCCTGAGAGTCCCGTGGGGGAGCGATAGGTTATGTGGGCTTCATCTTCTGCAGATGCTACACGTTGACTTGTACTCGGGCACTCTAATATCCGTATAGAGGCTCAACAGGGAAGTAGAGACTGAGCTATATGTACCATACAGAATCGAAGCTCCTGTTTTTGAACCCCAACATCAGATAGTAAGCCATCCCATTTCCAAATCCAAAAATTTCGAGCATGAGAGCATAGGGTTGAGTTGCTTGGTTTACATTGAAAATTCTAACACCGTAGAGGGAGTTGAGAATGGTCATTTCGGTTTCCTGAGCATTTAGACCTTGGAATATTCGCAATGCCTCGCGAAACCCCCACGTCTGGCATCTGGTGATTGCGATGGTGCTCTTACTCAATCATGCAAAGAGAAAGCAAAGATTCACTGTGCAGAGTTACCAACTATCAATATGCCTAAAAAGATCCTTGATAAACCATGAGCAGGTCTCTGTTACCAGGGACGACTATCAGTTATGTACCTGTTTTCCCGGGCACAATGTCATGCTAATCGGAGCTACTGAACTGGGCTGAGCTGATCACTGTCGACCTGGCCCAGTACGAGCAACGGAGTGGCAATGAGGGATTAGTTTACCAGCTAGAGCACGCTGTTGGACATGTTTGTGGGTATAGAATCCAGAGCCCTTTCATACTCTTAGTTGGGCTGACCACTTCGCCTCTACTTCACTTTCGGAACAATGCAAAACATAGAACTCGTATGAAAATCGAATGATAAACTAGGTATATCCTCAATTACATGTGAGCGAAATCTTGGAATTTTCATCCTACTCACCTGCCCGGTGGATATCTTTTGAAGACGGGGCACTCTCCGTTTCTGTTCTCTTCTCCGCTTCCAAGGTCCCGAGGTCAACTCACTCCATTTTACTCTGCGTATTTCCCGACTTGGACTCGTACTGATGCCCTTTATTGCCCATCACATGTAAAAGGCTTGGAAAACCGGACCTGCAGGATGCATACAACGTAGGTTCAAAGTATAGGCTCTGTAGCACTAACACCCATCATGTGGTAGGAAAAAACAATATTCAATATTCAATAGGGCGCCATCATCTCCATCACTCAGGATCTACCGTATTGAATGTATTTGCGCCAAGCTATAATGTCCAGCCCTATTGCAGAGCATTTTGTTTACATATCCCGAGCTCGGTAGCATAAATGTTACCCTGCTGATCGCATGGATCGTAACCCCAGACGGTCCTGCGCAGTGCGGGGTCAGTGCCGATCCCGCTTGTCGGGCCAACTCCACGATAAACACATCAATATCCATATGTGATCAATATATCGTAGTTAGTTCGCTATATGTGATACGCTACGTGATACGGTATATGTGATATTCGGATTTACTTGACATCGGACTCCGGTGAATACGCTGTCTGATAACATGTTTCTTTCGGCCGAACTGATTCATGATTGGCAATGCATGAACACTAGCTAGTTTTTCAGGGACACGTCGATTAATGCGCAAGAATTCGCTGCCTCGGTAGCAAACCAACAATCACATTCATGGGGTCAAACGCTAAATATTTAGGTCGTTTTCCTCCCATGTTTTAAGCCCCGGCCATCAACCTATACAGCCGAACATGGTTTCCACCAGCGGTGCTTCAGTGCGCCGCATCATGATGGCCTTTGTGGGTCTCACGCTAGCTGTGACATCTGCCTTGCCATCTGGTATATTTGCCAGAGACATCCCCGCGATCCCAGCGGATGATCCGTTTTATCAACCCCCTGCTGGCTTCGAGTCGGAGAACCCAGGGACTATTCTGAAGCAGCGAGACATCAGTGTTGCCTTCTTGGGTCTGATCCCAGATCCAGTGGCTGCCTACCAGCTGCTCTATCGAACCACCGCCATCAATGGCTCCGCTATTGCCACTGTGACCACGATTTTCAAGCCTACCAATCCGAAGATCGATCGATTTATCTCGTTCCAGACGGCCTACGACAGCTCGGCGACGATTTGCAATCCTAGTTATAATTACCAGCTGTTTGCTGCCCAGACAGATATCATTTCATCCGTCGAGCAATTGATTATACAGGGCTACCTGCTCCTGGGCTATATTGTTGCCTCGCCCGACTACGAAGGCCCTGATGCGGCCTTCGGCCCGGGCCGCCTAGCGGGAATGGGGACGCTGGATGGTATGCGTGCCGTGTCCAACTTCAAACCACTGGGTCTCAGTAGCGCCGAGCCCATGATTGTTGGCGTTGGTTACTCTGGCGGTGCCATCGCTACAGGATGGACAGCTTCTCTGCAGCCCAGTTATGCTCCTGATTTGGATATTAAAGGTTGGGTGCAGGGCGGCACTCCCTCCAACTTGACTGGCACTTTGCTCACACTTGATGGTACGCTCTTCAGCGGGTTCAGCCCTGCCGCTGTTGTTGGATTGTCCACACCCAGTGCCTATGGTGCACAGCTGAAACCTCTCATCGATTCAATTCTGACGTCAGAAGGCCGCTCGAAAGTAGAATTTGCTAGTAAGAATTGCGCCGTGGCTGACCTGCTCGATTTCGCTGGGATGTCGCTGCTCTCCACGGATATGCAGACCCTGGGCCGGGACCTGCTCTACAACCCAACACTTCAGTCCGTGCTGCAACAGAATACAATGGCCGTGAATAAGGCAGAAACCCCAACCGCACCGGTGTTTGTCTACCATGCCACACAAGACGAAATTATTCCCTACTCGAACGCATCGGCCATGGTCGACTCGTGGTGCGACAACGGCGCCAGCGTGGAATTCACTACGTTTGAAAATGGCGGTCATGCCTCGACCGAAATCCTGGCGTTCACAGATGTTGTCAACTTTGTCGAGTTTGCTTTTGCCGGTACGACGGAGAGTGGGTGCTCGAAGAACACGAAACTTGCGAGTATCTTCAACCCGATCGCACTTGGCGTGGAATTGGAGCCTGTTTTGACAAAGTTGATCGATGCACTTCTCGATCTTGGAACGGACGACCAGAACGTTAAGCAGGACCTCAACGTTCTCCGTAAGACGATTACTTGGTAGAGAGTTAACCTTGGTTCAAACCTTGAATGATCTACGAGAGCCGAGATCTATGAACTGGTAATGATGAGATCTAAGGAGATTCTGCCGCAATAACTATCACTTGATCGAAATCGTTCTTTATAATTAAAATCTTACTCAAGGGCGCAGCTGATGCCATTCATTCTCATTCTTAATTAAAGTATGATTACCATGTCGTGATTGCTTGCGTCATTTCACTGCGGCTCTGCCCGGGTGTTATAGTGTACAGGGTACTTATTTGACTCTTTGAACCCAGGCAACACAAGGTACATTACTCCCATAGACAAACCATAGACAAAGATCATAGGCAACAACACACAGCCCAAATCTAAATCATCAAAGAAGTCTGGACAATGTCGATCACTGACTTCGGTGATCAGCTGAGCTGCTCCTATCTCTCTTATCTCTCTCCAGGTCCATGTACAAGTACCCAAAGTCGGTTGCGACCGTGTAAGAACTATACTGCCTTTTTGGTTGGTAGAATAAGTGAGACAGATTAACTAAGAGGTAATCAAGAGAAATAAAAAAGGAAAGTAAAAACCATAGAATCGTATATCAAGATAGATCGGATCAGCTGTGTGGGCCAGACTGACTTCCTTCTCTCGAGACCTGTCGAGTCACCAGGTGTGCGTCACAGACCGTCGCCTCCCCTTTCTCCACGCTCCACGTTATCCACGTTATCCCCCCTTCTAAATCCCTACCTACCTTGGAACATCATGGCTTTCTTTATCCCATAGGTTTCACAACGTGAATATATGCTGTGAACCCGAGACGGACTCCCCCACCGTCATTGATGCGGAGAAGCTCCTAGACTCCGAAGGTCCCAGACCGGCATTTGCGTCCCAAACAATGCCCTCGTCGTTCTTCCAATTGTCTCGTTGATTCATCGACACCTCACGACATTCCCACCTTTCCATTTTGATCCCGCTCTTTCTTCTTCCCACTTGTTAGCATGGCCGTCTACACCAGATCCACCGCTGCTCTGCACTCCTGATAACAGAATCCCCGTGCTGATAGCACTCGCTGTTGAAGTGAGCACGTTTGCCTCGGAATCGTGCAACTCGATGCTGACCATGCTCTGATAGACCTTAGCCATGCATCAGCACCCTCGATCCCCTGCTGTTCCATCGCCGGCACCCAGGCTTTCCTCCAACCCGCCCGCGACTCGGGGCGATCCAAGAGAGCACGACTCCATCCCACCCTCGCCTTCCACTGACATAAGAATCAATAGCACACGAGGTTTAGGCATCGATGCTGGAGCAGAAGATTCGGGGCAGACCAGGGAGGCTGCACAAAGGAAAGAGGCGATAACCAAGTTGAATCAGATCATATCGGTAAGGTTGCAGCGGGCTCGCCATCGGCCATGAGAGTCCCACACTGACTGCTCACTCGGTGTCTTACAGAACTATCACACAAAAGCGGCTTTGATCATTTTGCATTCCCGTGTTGAGTTGCCGCCGAGCTTCAACAAGGGCTCTGATAGCCCGAGAATCAATCGCTGGGTATGTCGATCCCATTCCGTCTCAATACCCCACTCTGAGGATGAAGTGCTAACGTCGGTTTCATCGGTCTAGTTCAACGTCGAGTTGGAAGATACGGATGCTCTCCGGGATCAGCTTTTGACCTGGAGGGCATGCAACGCCACGGAAAAGCGACCGCCACCCCTCATTATCGAAACATTCCTAGACGGCAAAGGCCTGACGAATAACCAGAGCTTGGTGATTTTGGATGACAATGGCAAGCGATGGGATGTCCTAGAGTCGCTCGCGGTTTCGAGGGGCGCCCATGCACACCGATCACGCCAGTCGGACTCTGATGAGGAGATCATTTTGGAGAGATGGAGAATCGAGTTGGGCGAGTCCTCCAGCGGACTGCCCGCCGATTTGGGCTCCATCTTGCCCACTGTGTATAAGAAAAGCATCGTTCTCTTCCGCTCCCTATTCACCTATTCCAAGTTCTTGCCTGCGTGGAAGTTCTCCAAGCGCAACACGAATGGCCGCCGGAGCCCTGCCCTGCAGCTCAGATACCGCGTGATAGATGGGAGCACCCTTCGAAGTGATGCTTCGCGGGATCACTTAACGATCCGATTATATGGAGAAAAAGAGAAGGTGGTGGACACGTACAGCTTCGGCGTCACTGAGTCCCCGGCTGGGCCGTTCTCGGTATCGGTCACGTATCGAACGAATTGTGATTTCCGCGTGGACGACTCGGAAGCACTGTTGAGCTCGCGTTTTATGGGTGCCGACGATGCTATCTTCCGTCCATCACTACCATCGGAGGAAGCCATTTGTCCGGGGCCTGAAGTTGGGTCAGTGCCTGTGGGAAGAAGGACGATTGACAATCCAGATTGCTCGCGCGCATATGGAAGCCTGTCCACCTTCCATCAGGTTGGGCCAGCTACTGGTGCCAGCCCTATATCGACTCTGCGAGCTGCACGCGATTCAGGTACCGGGTCATCGTCTCCCTCAGATTCACCTAAAAAGTTGATGCCCGCTGCGAAAATTGCTCCTACGGGACGTACTGCTCAACTTGCAAGTGAAAGTGGTAGTTCGAATTTTGCCCGTCGCCCCTCCGTCTCATTTCAAGCATTCAAAGCACCACCTCTCTCCGCTTCACCTGCTCTCGTCGATACACCCTTGGGCGCATCTCCCCGTACTGCGTCTGCGCGTCTCGCTACAGGAACATCTATAGACTCGAGGTTTACGCCGCCTCCTTCAGTCGCTGCTGCTGCTCGTCGACCTGCTGCTCTTGCATCTGAACATACTATACCTTCTCCAACTTCCGCATCCCCCAGACCTGCACCCCTGTCACGGTATAGTAGTTCATTCAGCCACCGACGAGGACGGCCATCTTCGGGAGGTGCCGCTAGGATGGAAGACGACAACTCGAGTGGAAAAGCCAGTGCGGCATCGTCCAACATCCAACCCGGCTCCGCTTTGCTTGCAGAAGCCACCGGAACGAGCGCAGAATCGATGCATGCAGACGATGAAAACATCTCCGATTTCTTGAAGATGCTCGACACAAGCAAGGACTTGATGAATCGTTCCACTGCCACCGCCTCATTGGAGCGGAGTGCTCGAAATGCAACGGCTCCTGCAGCTGCTCTGGCTCGCTTCCGAGGCATGCGTGAGTCCCACGCTGCCCTCTCAGAGTCTATGACATCCTCCATGCATATACACCGCTCTTCTACCCCTTCCAGCAAGCAGCTATCGAGTGTCCCACCAATGATTGCTGGCACGTCTATCTCTACGGCTTCTTCTCCAGGAAAGCCAATTTCACCGCACACGCCACATACGCCTGCCATCCGGTCCCGCCTGAGCTCTAACAGTGTTGCTGATGATATCGTTCCGGCGCATGAACGTCAGCCGGGTGCGAACATCGGGCACGATTCGACGGTCGATGAGCACCCCAGTCTCGAAACTACCCAGCGCGCCTCTACTGCAGCTGCCATCGACATCCCGACCTCTCCCCGAGTCTTTGGCCCCAGTTATCGCCGTTCAAGCTCTGCCGCCCAGCACAGGCGACAGACGATTAGCGACGACGACGAAATATTCCCCTTCGGTATGCGTAGCATGAGTGTGGGGCCGCCGCTCCCTTTGCCCATCGAGACGCAGCAGGAGACCGGGTTTGCCCCCGACACCCAATCAGGGCGACAATCATCCTCCGAGGACGCTCCTACTGCCGCCACAGAGAGTACAGGTCCCTACCGCGATGCCACCTCCACTCGGGCTGCTGGTCCAACGGCGACGTCTTCCTCATCTACTACGAATGTCTATCAGCCCCGTTTTGCTAGCTCGCGCGGTCGCGGTTTCTCTGGCGGCCCTCAATCACTCAGTTCTGCATCCAGCAGTCTCGCCCGCGGTGCCACGATCCCGTCGCATCTCGTGGAGCGCGATGCTGACCGCGATGGCAATGCCAGCGGTAGCAATAGTGGCAACTCCACCATGGAGATCCGGCGCGGATCCGGCCCCCGGCCCAGCACCGGCCGGGCCCCGCCGTCTCAAATAGAAGACGATGAGCCCCTGCTCTTCGCCATGAGCGATTTCGGTGCCTCGCGGCGGAGCCTGGAAGAGAACAGAGGCAATCACGGTGGCAGTGACTCTGCTGGTGGCTCACGACGTGGCAGCGGCCGTCGCGGAGCAGGGCTCCCTGGCTTCCACGCCTGGTCCTGAGTGAAGCCCTCTTCTATATTTTCCCATTTACTTGGATTTTCCCATTTCCGTGGCGCACTATCAAATACCCATTTCTCTTCCTTTCCTTCTTCTTCCATCTGCTTTGGTTGTCACTTTTTGTTCTGTTTCCCCTTTCGAAAGGCATCCTCTATTCAGAGTTGGCTGCTCTCATAGACTGAACGCTCAATTCTGTTCCTCCCTTTTGTGCATAGAATGGGATTGGCCTTTTCATTTTGTTGAATTTCTCTTGTTTCTGCTTCTCGAGGGCATTTTCATGGTTTCAAGCCTCTTGCTATATAATCCTGCATGATTGGTACGAATTGATGTTTTCTGATGAGCTATCTGTTGGGATAACGTTGACTTTGGATGTCTCTTCTTTCTCTCTTGATATGACTTTTGTGGTGGCTCTTATGATCTTCTTTTCCTTGCGCTATTGGGGTTAAGGCGTGGAATTCAATTAGTTTGGATCCTAGAGCAGACCAAATACTGCACTTTTTGAATATCAAATCTTTTTGCGAAGATCGTAGGCCAGTTGGAGACCGAGGATGGCTGGGTGAAATTCAAAGACTTTTTTATCCAATTCCGGTTCAAGGTATCTAACAATTAAGGGCTCTATGCTGAAAACAATCCTGTCATGCAACGTGTTCATACTAAATGTACATCCACCTGGCGGTCGGACAATATCCAGTCTATCATCCCATCGAGCTGGATTCAGAGATTGATGCAGGCGCCGGGCCCGGCCATGGAGTGGGCGAAAGATTGCGCATCAGGTCCCAATGGAAGGGCGCAGGATCTCGAAGCGTCTAATCTGGCTCGCACATGCGATAAACCGATAGAGTTTGGCTCGACGGCAAAAGTGGTTCAAGTGGCATGGCCTATTGAGGCCTGTAGAGTACGAGCTCACATCTTGCGGAACGTGTTGCCGGAAGCGCTCCGACGCTCCTTCGCCTTGAAGTCGGTCTTGTCGTAGCGAACCACGGGCTCACTGCGCTTCGACTTCCCGGCGGGCATGAAGCTAACCTCTCTCTCGCCAACGGGGCCACTCTGTCGCGAGGTCCTCTGCTTGGTCTTCATGTTCTGAGCGCGGGAGCCGAATGAACGATCGCGGGCGGAGTTGGTGCGCGTTGAGGAAGACACCTGCATACGAGGCGGTGCTCGCTTTGTGCGCTTGTAGTCGGAAGAAGAGATCTTGTTCGAGGCCTTTTCTCTCACGGGTTTCGAGGCCTTGGGTTCGTTGTCCGATTCTGAATCATCGTCGCTTGATCTAGGGACATCGTCGACAGCCTCCTGCTCGACGGCTGTCAAGCCACGCTCCTTTCTTGAGGAAGACTCGGGCACGGTGCTGGGGTTAAGAAGCTGGAATTCAAAGGATTTCTCGTCAACGGCGAAGTCCTCGTCCTCGAACAGAGCCTGGAAACGGCTGTCACCCAGGACACCATTGCCCTTGGACTCGGAAGGAGCAGGGGCCTCGGCCATCTCTTCGTCACCACCACGCTCCAGAACACGCTTGGCTCTGCGACGCTCGTTCTTCTCCTCGGCGTTCATCAACTTCTCGGCCAACCTCTTGTTGACCTTGACGGCGGCCTTCTTCTTGCCTCGGATGCGGCTCTCGCGTTCCTTATCAATCTTCTCCTTGACACGCTTGGCACGCTCCTCTTCCCAGATGTACGGGTTGGTAATCAGTCTCGCCTCCTCGTACAAGCGCTGCGCCACGAAGTAACCATGCATGTATGGTCGCAATAGGTTGGTGCGGCCAATAAGGTGCTCCAAGTTCAAGGTGCGGAGCTGAGGAATAGTCAAGAACTTGTAGTTGTCGTAAACGGAGCCAGCCTGAGCACTGGTGAAGGCGTTCGGGTCGTTGGGATCCTCTGCCATTTCCTCAACCAAGTTGTCCAAGAACGAACACCATTTGGGCGCGGGTCCTAGTTGTGGGATGAAGAACGAGTGCTGCTGTCGTCCTTCATTGGCGGTCAGGAGCATTCCACTATCCTTGCACCAGGCCACAGAGTTGATATCCACAGCGGGTTCGACAGAGGTCCAGGGAGTACCGTCGCGAGGGTCCCAAAGCTTGATGATACGCTTATCAGCAGACATAATCTTGGGGTCCATGGTCGCTTCACGTGTTGCGGTTGAAGGCTGGAGGAACTTGAGAGTGTGGATGGGGAAACCGTATCCCTGGTCTTTCTTCAGAAGAGGGACCGGGGACCGGAGATCATAGAGGTGAATGAGACCGTTCGAGGAACCGGTTCCAAGTGTCAAACCAGAGCGGTTGAACTCCAATGCAGTGATCTCGTTGCGTGCCAAATCCGGTCCGTCTTGTGTCGGCGGTAGCAAGACGCCCGCTCGGCCCTTGGCTCTGGGATCCCACAGCTCCACCGTACCGGCCGATGTACCGAATGCCAACAGATTATGACTCTCCTCCGCAATAGCGCCCGTATTGACCGAGCCGGTGTGAATGCCGCCTTGCAGAGTACCGCCTCCCGCAGATGTAAAGTCGTCACCTCCAACATCCACCTCGAAACTGCGCATGTACCTTCCAAGCTCCAGATTCAATCTGAAAACTTCTCCCATGCCATCCTGGTTGACACCGACCGAGGGAACCAGCGCCTCGGTCGACTGCCGGTCGTACACCAGGTCACGCCCATATCGCGGGAGGCGGGTCGTGTAATGGCATCCTTGCGGAGTGTGGAACTCGAGGGAGCGATCAGACTGAAGATGAAGGGACTTGGAGTAATCGGATGAGAGGAGTAGGAAGGTAGTGTTAAGGGCCACTGTATGGCGGGCCCATGACAAAGAAAGTTGAGGAAGGTAGTGGGTGTGAATTTGCGGCTTGTATGTTCCTAGTAGCCACCACGTTAGTTGCGCCGTGACAGACAGAGATAGGACGAAGAATTCATACCTGTACTCATAACCCATTCGCCATCCTCACTGACTCGAACACACTGGCTGGCCTCTTCAAACTCAAAGTCCTGCAGCAACTCGACGCGATTCGCATACTCGGGATCGTCCTTCAAGCTGCGCTTTCGACGCCTGGCAAGCCACTCTGGTAATGGGCGGGCAGTATTAGAGCCCGATATAGTGTAAACCGGCACTTCAGACTGGTTGGACAACTTCATAGCGCCAACTGTGTATGCAAGTCGAAGAAGCTGCGATAACGAAAGGGAAAAAAAAAAAGATAGAGCGATAGGCACCACGTGACAGGGCCGGTACAGATCCCAGTGATTGGCCCGAGCGTCCGACTTCCCCAACTCGCGATTTTGCCCAACTGGTTTGGCCTCGCATTTGACATGCTTACATTTTGTGTCTCGATGACTCGTGGCTGATGGGTCTGTGCATTGGGTCATGTGTAATCATCCCCCTGGAAATGACTCCCCGAATAACGCTTGAGGACTTTCTGTTTATGATTGCTCCCGGGCCTGTCCGTAACTGGTAAACCATGGACTTTCCCGGAGGTGCAACGACCAACGTATATCGGGTTGTAAGTGCATGCGCGCATGTACGATTTGGGAGATAGGCTAATCAGTCATTTCTAGGATGGCTTCTCCACGATCTATTGGAGAATCTACACTGAGGAGCCTAGCATTGCCAACCCACCGGTAGAAGGGCCAGCCAACGGCTACACGATCTTGAAGCATCTTGGTCGTTTGAAGAATTTGGAAGCCCAGTTGCGAAGCCTGAGCTGTCTAGCATCATGCCCAAGGCGCCTTGGGCTATGGGTATTCTCCCCAACTCCGAATTTTGAAAGTTTGAGCCCCTTGTACATGAAGGAAGGGGATGCACCAACGACGAAAATCCTGGTGGATACGGCAATTCTCAAAGGTATATTTTTATACACATAACCCATGGAACTCCGACAAGGCGCCATTTCTTTGCTAATCTTTTGCCTAGTCTCTGCATCGGGCAATATCACATCCCAGAACTTGATAAAAGGTCTTGTATCAGAGCCCCAAGATCACAGTGGGCCCCAATCAGCTGGGTCACAGAGGCCACAGCAAGGCCAACCGTCATCTCGACGATCCGATGGTTATAGTGGCTCGGCGGCCATATATGCATCTTTTATATCGGCTGTGACCGGAGCGATTAGCATTCATCTGACCAGACACTATGGTGCCCTCCCGCTCGGGTCTCGCACGCTATTCACTCCTGTGGACCAGCTCGGATATGAGAGCCCTCGAATTGACAGTCAAAGCGTCCTTTCAAAGCCCTATTTGACAACTCTGAGTGTTCAACTACATGCGTCTGGAACTTTGACAATTGCTCCGCAAACAGTATCTCAGGATGGAATCGCCCGACTATGCAGCCCTTGTGATGATATTTCAGATGTCCTTAGAGTGCAGCCAGGGTCTGATCTCTGGCTATGCCCCAACGGTGCCGTTGCGAGACTAGTCACGGCTAATCTCGAATCTCCAACAGTCCCATCGCCGGGGAACTCGAATTCCAGAGACACGGCGAAGAAAAGACGACAGTGGAAGGTAGATGTTGTCCAGTGGTTAGCAAACTTTGGATTGCGTATTGAGTCCATCGACGAGGAACCATGGGTCGAAGTCGAGGTCTGGGAGCCCTTTTTTGCAAGGCTGGCTGGGGATGCATGGCGCCAAAATGAGGAATCCCAGTCTGCGCTGCCTCTCAAGCGCATGCTTTGGCCCGCGAGGTTTTGCTTCCGAAGATGCGGTCAATCGATTCAGTCTTCTTGGCTCCAAGATTCTCTGGACGATCCACTCGAATTTGTTGGTCGATGGTTTTCAGAAGCCGGCTCTCTCAAACTCAACCACGACCCTCCGGCTATTCCCCCTCTAAAGGAGTCTCAAAGTAAAGACCATGAAATGCCATATCCTAGAGTTGACAATGGGGAAATCTATGAGAGCCTCTCCCGAATGGCCCAATATCCCGACTTGCAAGCCGCGAACCTCGTTTATCCAACTCCACCAGACGGTGCAGCTGCTATGGGAGCGAATCATGCAAACCCCTCTCACGCTTTTCTTGATGATGTCGACTTCTTATCGTCATCTGTACCCCAAGATAAGAACATTACTAATACCGAACCCCCATCTAATGGCCCGATTGGCACCGGCAAATATGATGCAAGCGACGACGACCTTTTCGGGGAGATGAACGAGAGAGACTTTGGGGCCAAAGGAATTACAGATGCTGATTTCAGCTTTTTTGATGATCCGGATCTTGAGGTTGTGGGTGATGAGGCTCCTATGGAGTCACTCCTAGAAACCCCTCGGGCGCCTGTAGAATCGAATGATGTTGAAGATGAGGAAGTGGATAACAAGGCGCTACCAACCAGCGCTCCGCCTGGAGACGTCGACCCTGCCCAACCACCCAAAGAGAAACAAGACAACGAACCCGAATCGGCAGATGCGCCGATGACATCCCCTGGCTCGGGCCAATCCTCGCCAGACGCTCGAAGCCAACCCATTAGCCCGCCGTTGAGTCCAGTGAGGATCAAGAATATCCTATTTTCCGGACCACAATCAGGCCTCAACGAGCAACACAAAGAGTCCCATCTTTCTCAAGGACACTATCAACCTATCGCATTTGAAAAGAAGATTGGGGATTGGGATCAAAAGTATGGGGCAGCTGGCAAGTTCTGGTTCTCCGCTGGTGCTAGACCAGACACCTTGAACCAACGTCCCAACGCCATCCCCACCGTGGGCATTCCTCACCGGGGTCGAGGTTCAGTGAGTCACAAAAAAAGAAGCGGTACCAATGTATCGGCCCCGGCCCTAAGAGAGCGTTCCCGATCCTCATCGGTCTCAAGCAGTGGTAGTAGTGAATACAGTGATGAGTTGCCTTCACAGCATGCCCCAACCCCGTTGGCTCTTCCAATCTTGAAGAGGAAACGCGTTCCTTCAGAGTCTGATATCCAGTCCGCTGCATCACCTGCCAAATCATCCGGTGTGTCTGAGGGAAATTTGGGATCCAAAGCTGAAAACTCAACGTTTCTGGGGAACTTTCTTGCCAACTTCTCTGACTGGACCCTCACTGGTTATTTCTCTGCGTTGCAAATTCAGCAACTACCCGTCCTTCTCCGTCGAGAAGATCAAATGCCAATTGCGCAACTCTTGGTCGATCAAATCACACAATCATCCCTGAATCATTCGCTGGGTGGAAATGTGGCTCTTTTCGGCCTTGAGAGCGACAGTCTGATGTTGCGAACGGGCTTAGAAGATACCACGTTTCTGGGTGACATGTGCAAGTTAGATCTCAACGGATATACATCTCTGCAAGATGAAACAAGCGCGGATTCGACGCAGCAGTCATCCCAGGAGTCGGGTCGGATTCCCATCTCAAAGGTCCCAGCTCCACATCTTCGAATGCGCCGCGGGAAAGAGTATCTAGAAGCTCTTCCTCCCGCCATTTCCTTCTGGGAGACTTTCGGTCTTGAGCCTGCTCATGGGCCAAAAGATGTCTCGGCTTACTGCATTCATCCAGATACGGCAGCAGAGGCCGCAGATTCGTTTTTAAGTCGTTTCGGCCTTACATATCAAAGCTGCAACTTTGGTAGCCATGCCCGAGGCAACGAGTCAATGGCATTCGATAAGGGGCTGAGGGCGTGGGACACCGAGTTTAGCTATGCTTCTATGATGCAGGGTTTGAAGAGGCTATGCGAAGAATTAGGTATGTTGCTTTTCCAACTTACGTTTGTATTACATTATCTCACCCAAGGCCAGGGGCCGATTTGTCCCAGTCTCCGCCCGGCACAGATAACTGTGTCATCTACATTATCAACCCGTTCCCTCACGCAGCAGCCTTGGCGGATATCTGCACGGCTTTTTGGTACCTTCGCCAACAATTGGTGGCCAACGCCGACCTTCGACAGTCCCGACAGGTCAATGACGTTGCTTTGCAAATCGTCCCAATGGATTTCATCACTTCGGGGGAGTCAATGGTCGTTCCGACTCAAACGGACTACTTGGATCTTGCTCTAGAGGTATACGCCCGATGCCGACCAAAAAAAGCCTTGAACCCTATGCTTTGTGCTCCAGCGATACTTCTCACCGAACCACTTCCGAAGACCCTCCACTTCCGGCTTGCTTCTGAGAAGGGATCGCCACTTCAAGATGGGCGCAGCCTCCATATCGCATGCTCTAAAAGCTCAGATCAACGCTGGTTGTCGGTGGCATGGTCTGATGGGATTGGATCTATTCAGACAACCATGTCCTATTGTCTCCGCTATCGAAGCAAAGGTGCTGCCAGGACGGTTGCTGAAGTGCGCAATGAAATTTGGGTCACGACCAAGCACTTGATGAACAAATTCCAGGCCCGGTGGAGGATCGTGCTGGCCAACACGGAACCAATGGACCAAGATGATGTTGAAGGTAAGATTTCGAGACTCTCGAATTTCCATATTACACATCTAACCTTCTATAGGATGGAGCATTTTGGTCGACCAAGTAAACAAGATGCGACCAGGGTCATTGGAGCTGACCATTGTGACCGTCAACACCACCCCCGATCTGATGCTCGAAGCACCCACTTTGTCCATGACGACAACCGTCCTCAATCCCCATTTCTCCTCCACTCCCGTCTCAACCCCAAACCCAAGCGTCGGTATTGCCTCTCCCGAGCAGTCTGGCAACGCGCCGACACCCAGCGCAACCTACAATGCCCCCACGCCAACCGAACCCTCTCTTGAACCCGACTCGGATGTCGTTCTCGCCGACATCAGTGATGAGTCTTGGGCAGTTGTCCTCTCACATCGCCTGAACAGCTCTCCTCATATCACCGAATTTCGTCCCGCGCTGGCTAGCGGGTATCTCCTTCGCCGCAAAGGCACTACCGATGGTGACGGTGTCTTCGCCATGACCATCAACCTCATCTACTCACAGCGGCCATCTTCATCTCATGAAAATACTCTGAAGGAAATTCTTGGAATGTATCGCGAGCTAGCATCCCTTGCTCGAGCGAGGGGGATGCGCAGCGTGCAAAACAATACGCTGCCTTGGCATATTGCGACGGCTCTAAGAGCTCAGGAGCTTTTGAGCTACGTCTTTTGAGATGTTTTTTTTTTAGTGATTGCTTTCAAAAGGCGTTTTGCATTGTTTTGAACAAGATTCATGCGGGCGAAGGTGCATTGTAAATGTTATTCGGGCAAGTGGCGATACCATTGGCGGCATTGATTTGGTTTTCGTGGTACATAGCGAATGGTACCTATATATCTGCATTTTCAGCTGTTGAACTTACCTATTGCTACGTTTATCAACAAGCATTATGTATTATTATTCTTCGCTTCCCATGATTTTCGCAGCCTTGAAATATTTGAACGGAACACTTAGGTATGCAAGTGGACATCTAGCGCTGTAGTCCAAGGGCTACTTGTTGAATCTTCCATGGTCCTTCGTTGTATATCCCGAGTCTGTCGCACATGTACCCGTGGACACCTGGCCTACCATTTCTGAAAAATCACCGATATCTGCATTCCGGAGGTCCTTCAATCTAGCCTCATTACCTAGGTATCTCTTCTTTACACAGCCTACAAAATACAAAGCATTTGCGTTATAATAAAGATTTGTTCATGGCCAGTCATAGATCATATGTGAAGCAGATATCCATCAGTCATCGACAATACACCCAAGAAAATCAATGTCCACCAACTCCCAAAGTCCACCCAAAAGCGTAAATAACGTAGCAAACATGCTCAAAGTTGTACAAAAAAGGCGCGGGTCTCGGCATCAAGAAAATCGTATCGGGCTCATCAAGGTAGCAAAACATGCTAAAGGGTGTCGTGTCTGTTTTTCGGCGTCTCGATATATCCAAGTGTTCGTATAGCGGGGGTATAAGGAAAGTCGCAGGTTAAGGTCACCCTTCCTCGGCACTCTCTTCATCAATTTCCTTCTTCTTGGAGAAGAATGAGACGTGGTTCTGCATGGCGTAGATGGCGAATCCTGCGATTGCGAGGATCAGGAAAATCACGATGATGATGACCGCGATGGTAATGTTGCGCTTGACCATCTTGGTGGATGGGACCTGGGTTGTGGTTGGGTTTGTATTGAGGTTCTCAGCTTGCGGTAGGAATAGGAGCTAGAGGTGTATAGGCGATCGAGTATTTGGTTGAAAGTGTAGGTCGTGATCTCGTCAAGTAGAGTAAAGGGAAATCGAAGGAAAACCGAAGAAAAACCAAAGGGTGATAGATTGACCCTTGTCTGGTGCTGCGTTGGCACTTGGGCTTCGATTGTATACTCGGCGAGTGTATGCAGTATTGCTCACAATTCAAGTCCGCGCTTCTCTTTTCATATAGTAGGATATCGTGAGCCACATAAGGGAGAATGTGAGAAAGAATAAGCATCAGTTGGAATGTTGACTGGGGATTTTAAACAACCGTGTCCCAGCCATGTGCTTTTTGCGATCGGTGGCTGGGGTCTCAACTTGGTGGGCGCTAAGGCCATTCCCAGCTCATCCTCGATTTTAGGCACTGCCGTGGCCAATAGGTCGGTCGTATTATGACTAGGAAGCTGCTTGGATTTCTTTGACATGATAGAGACATGGATCATGTCCAAGTTGACGGTGTCATTGATCGATGAAAGCCAGGTGTATTCGTAAGAAACATCACCTAGTACTTAGGTACTCCAAGGTGATGGCTGTAGGAATTGTACCTAGGTAATAGGGGCTTATTTCCTTTCCCAATACATACAATTACTATTCCTTTGACTAGTTAACTAGGGTTGACTTTGATGTGACATTTGAAGAAAGGCTGGTAGCAGCCTCATGCATCAGGTGTCGATATCGATGTACTGCCTCAGGTGTCAATATTAAACCGCGTCAGGCAGCAACAACTCTCCAATCTCCAATTTACTCTGGTGTTTCTATCTATAGCCGTCTTCCAGGTGACTGATACTCGATTCAGGGGACATCTTCAGATTGAGACACGGCAAGCTATCCCCATCGATCCATTCTAGCGGTATCCCATGATCGGAATATCTCTCCACTAGTAGGTGATCATGGATCTATAACCAGCGAAAGACGTGAATTAGGAATAATCGATTTGATCCAAGGCATAACCAGTGATGAAGCATCCGTTCCATAACTGCTCCACAGCGTTGTATATCTCATGCATCAAGTCGACTTCACTATTTCAGAAAGCTCCTGAATCCTCGTGGAAACAACCCCCTATCCTTGAGTTACGAATGAGGGTTCGGCTATGCAAGCGGTGGGGCCTGGTCATGAGGATCGACAAAAAGGCATTTAATGACCCTACCCTTGGGATCGCTATCGATTTGTACCAGTGGGGGCATACAACTAACTATATAGGGAATACGGAGTGCGAGGGCGATAATCAAACCGCCCTGGTAGAGCACCGTGCGCCTAGCGGCATCTCGGCTGCGCGAACGCGGGACAAAGCTCTGGTGATCGACGCGATTGCGACAGATAAGGATAGCCCGAGTCGGGACAATTGCTTTGTTGGTAAGGAGTACAACTCGTCCGAGTCTTTGTGCGTCATGGTTGTTTCAGGTTGGTTGAGGTTGGTTGCAGGAGCCGCTGAGGATAAATACTGCATTGTAGATCTCGAGCACATGGAAGTTTCCATAGAATTCTGCTTTGCGCCAACCGCCACCAATTCGACGCCATTGAAGCTATTGCCACCGAGTGGGAATTTGAATTTAGCAGAGGAAATAAATAGAAAAGCATTTTAGCCGCGGGGTTCGGTTTCACTCGGCGACTTCGGATTCCTCACGATCTGATCTTTCCGCGCTAGTTCCGCGGCAATTGATCCTGCATCTTCGAGATGAAATCACGTACAGGTTGATCAATACGGAATAAAGAAATCATGAAACAACGACTCCAAAGTCTAGCAAGGACGCTCAAAATTATGCTCGACGTAGGGCGAGCCGGTTCCATGGATTCGAATTTCCTTTCTGGCAGGTGTCGACCCGCTTCAACCAAGAATTGGGAATTGGGAATGCAAAAGCCGAGGCTTCATCTACTACCACGCTAGTTGACTGGACGCATGAAAGCTCTTCACATTTACTGGTTCACGGCTAATTCCGCCCCGCAACGGGTCTGCGTAAAACAATCGCATGGACCCTCGAACGGGTGAGATATGCACGATTCATTTATGCTTCGTGGCCGGAAAACAGGAACTGTCAAGGTCCCACGTTCAGTCAAGGAAAGTCGCCCCTGACGGCACAGGAAAAGAGACCTGGACCTTCTCCTGTTGGTCGACATATCGTCAATGGACTCCGCAACGAACTGTTAAACTTCTGTCGAGGCTTTTAACCTGCATGCTGTGAAGGCACTAAATACACTAAATACACTAAAGCTGAGGGGACTCACTGATTGCGACTCCCAGCATTCATTTGTAATAGTTTCTCCTGAAATCCCAATAACTAGCCCTAGGCTTGTCCTTAAGCTTATATCCTGTAGCCCCTCGGTGGCTTCTATACTATCTTTTCTTGGCCATCTCAAGCCCCGGATTTCCTTCTCCTCGCTCTTTGTGTTGATTTGAGAGGTCCCCACGATTCCCTATTTCGCTCAAGATCGCACAATGGTCTATTAAAAGAAAGCCCTGTCTCGATCTCGTCCCCCCACCGGGACTTTCATTCTTTCAAGCCCGGATCTCTCTGATGAGCATTGGCTGCATCTGCATCGGCATCGGCATAGACCGGCTATACGCAATTCGCAATTCGCAATTCTGTGTCCTGAATAAATACTCGCAACAATGACTACGGTGGCATCAACCTCAAGGGGCCGCTCAGCTCTGGCCGTCAGCGCCGTCTTTACCTCGTTGGCAACATTCCTGGTGCTCATTCGCATTTATACGAGAGCGGTTATGGTCAAACAGATGGGAGCAGACGACTATGCCATTATAGTCTCCTTAGTAAGGATCTCCGAGCCACTGGTGGTTTTATGGACATGCTAACAATAATAACCCAGATGTTCTCATGGGTTTTCTTCGGGTTATTCGTTGGAGGTCAGTATAGATCCATTCTCCCTTGATGACATGTACTAATTCCTACCAGAGGTCTACCATGATATGGGCCAACACTTGAAACTCATCCCCGATGCAACCTTTACGGCTCAAATGATGGTAAGTGCCAAACATAACACTACAGAACTACGATTGACTGTTCATTTCCCAGTGCTTCTGGGCCTCAGTCCCCATCTATCAGTGCAGCCTGTTTACCACCAAGGTCTCTATCCTCCTTCAATACCGACGAGTCTTCGCAACGACGCGATTACGTCTAGCCTGTGCCATTCTCCTCGGATTCATCGTCGTCTACGGCGCATGGTCAGTCGCCAGTGCCTGGGCAAACTGCGTACCTATCGCCAGGTTCTGGGATCCTTCGATACCCGGTTTCTGTTTCGATCGAAAGGCCCTGTGGTTCTCGAACTCGGCCATTCACATCCTTACCGATCTCATGATCTTGATATACCCAATGCCCGTACTCAAATCCCTCCAACTGCCCAGGAGGCAGAAGCTGGCTTTGATGGGTGTTTTCGCCCTCGGTGGATTGTAAGTAAATCCCATTCAGCACGAATATACATCTGCTAACAACTGTAGTGTCATGATCACCACCATCCTCCGCTTCCACAGTCTCCTAATCATTTCCAACTCTGACGATCCCACCTGTAAGCAACCTCCGCCCAGAAATCCAGAAATCCACCCCTAACAGAAACAACAGACGACAACGTCGGCGCTGCCTCCTGGTCCGCTGTCGAATGCAACGTCGCCATCATCTGCGCCTCCCTCCCTAGTACCCGCGCATTCCTCTCCCGGCTCCTCCCCCATCTCTTCTCCACCGCCAGTAACGGCTACCGCAGCAAAACAACACGACCCTCCCGCACCGGCCGCAGTGCTTTCACAGGCCACACCGGCCATCACACAGACGTACAGGCATCGGTGATCGGTGGTCGGGACGAATACGGCTTGGACGACCTATCTCCAGATGGGTCGATCCATAGCTACGACAAGAAGCAAAAGGGCAAAGAGGAGGCCTTCTCTGGTATCAAGGTTACTACTCTCGTGACGCAGGAGGAGTCGAACATTGCGCGTATGGCGAGTCATAATAAGTCGGAGAGTACGGATAAGCTTGTTTGAGATTTGCGAGATCTCGCATTATGATTTGTATGCCGGGTGGTTATGTCTGTCTTTTATATTTTATACTCTTCTCTTCCCTTCCTGTCTTCCTGTTTCTTGGGTTAGCATGTGTCGGATGTCTATATACCCATTGGAGGGAGTTTCTTGTTATTATATCTGTGTGTTATGCACATTTTACCACTAGCAGCATAATGTCATGGCTGCTCTGGTCGCTTTATACCTACGTGCCGAGGCCAACTACGAACACGATGCAACAAAATCGAAGAGATAGATTGCAAATGATCTAATATTGAACCAATCTATTTCTGGAATTATTTTAGATTTACATGGACCGTACAGGGTTCAAAATGATACAGGGTCATCCTCTCGACACCAAAATGACCACTAATGCAAGAAATGGACTGCAATTCCCAAGTAATATCTCAATTCGCTATGGAAGTAATATACCCTCTACTCCCAAACATTCGAGAAGAGGTCATCAGCTCCACCAAACCCGCCAGCCGGCTTGGTTGAATTCGTCGTAGTTCCCGACGAAACGGGAGCAGCACTGGTCCAGCCACCAAAGTCCTCATCAGCAGCCACGGTGGGAGTGGCCTTTGGTGGAGGCGCCGGAGCACCCCAACCAGCTCCAATGTCATTGGCGGTCAGGGTATCAGGTACCTTCATCATGGACGCTGTGCTGGAAGGTGCAGGCGCAGGTGCAGCGGGTGCGGGTGCGGGAGCAGGGCCCGGATCAGGAGTACTCCAGGCGTTGCCGCCCCAAGGATCAATACTAGCTGACATGGCATTGACCGCCGCGGTAGGTTTGGGAGATGCGGCAGGCTTGAGCTGCAATGAGGGACCGGAGAGGTTAAATGCAGAGCTCATTTCGTGCTGGGGGGAGGTTACGGTGGACTTTGGTGGTGACACTGGCGGGGAAGGCGAGGAAGAGAGACCGAAGAGGTCATTGGAGAGGGATGAAGAAGGAGGGTGAGGCTTCGGCTGAGGGGGAGGGGAGGCAAAGCCGCCGAAACCGAAGTCCTGATTATGCGAAGAGATGGATGCGTTTCGCGACTGGGGCTTGTGCGTAGACATCGTAGGAGAAGCCAAGCTATCAAATAGATCACCACTGGCTGAACCGGAAGGCGAAGTAACCTTGGGAGCTGCTGGGGTCGACTTGGAACCACCGAAGTTGGTGAAGTTGGCAAATGGAGAAGGCTTCTCAGCCGGTTTGACCGGGGGTGGAGATGTGGTTGATGGGAAGGTTAGGCCACTGAATGCATCAGTCAGGCCGCCCATATTAGAAGATGCGGAGGGGGTTGTCGGAGAGGCCATATCGCCGAATGAGTTGTCCCGCCGGTGTTGAACCGGGGCGGCCTGGGGCTGAGGCTTCGAATACAAGGACAGAATCGATTGTTTCAGGTCTGGGCGAGACATGCCGGTTGGCGCGGCGGGTGTAGACGCGGTGCTCGATGGACGGCTGCCGGTGGACGGCTGGGTGCTGCCAAAGAAATCGAGACCGAGCAACGAATCGCCTGGCTTGTGAGCCTTCGGCTGCGCGGGCTGTGATTGTCTTACAGGAGCGCGGGGAGTCGGATCGGTCGTGCTAGGACGAGCAGGGGGAGCAATCGGGTCGTCACCGAACAGATCGATCGAGGCTTGTTGGCGCGCGGGCTGGGATGGGGGTGCCATTCGTTGTGAAGCGGAACGCTCAATCTTTGCCTTTTCCTGTACAACCGCAAGAGGCTGGAGGGTCAGTGGTTGCTATTCGACACGGTTTAGCGTCGCAGTCTGTAACACTCACAACGTCGTCGTCGCCATCATCCAGGGTCGAGGGATCGGGCATGCCACCGTCCATGACCCAGCGTTTGGTATCGTACTTGGTTCGGATGAAGTTTTCAATCTTACTATTGCCACGCGACATCAGTGAACTGCCATCTTGTATAGTACGGTCGCAATGCACTCACGCTTCCGAGGGGACATGACCGGGTGCCAGTTTCGCTTCCCAGTATCTGTAGGGTATTAGCATATGGCCAGCAATATCAATTGTGCACGACTGACTTGTTGGCCCTCGCATTGCCCCATTTCAATACACTCTGAAGTTGTTCATCGGTCCATGCATCGAGATCGACGGACTTGACCCGACTAATGTGTGTGCCCATACCCCGATGGATGCCGGAGCACCGAATGCAGATGAAGATACCCAAGTTCCAAGACGCCCATCGCGGATCTAAGCAAGAGAGTGTTAGTTACATTGTGAATTGTGACCCAAAAGGGTGAAGGAGCGGTATTGAGGGGACACTAACGCTTGTTGCGCTTGCAGTCGGCACATATCTTGTTTGTCTCGAGTTTCAGCAGACTCTTGATGGTCTGCTGGTTTTGGGCAGCCTGGCCCGGCGTAGCGCGTCGAGACATAACGTGAGCGACTCAAGGATGTTGAGAAAGGAGAAGAGAAACAATGGCAATCTCCCGCATGCGAAGGTGGCGGTCGGCGCTGCGGCCTAAGGCTACGGTTCATGGGATGTGCCAGCTGCGCAGTTTTTGGGGTAGTTGCCACCACTTATCTCTTCTACAGTTTCTGTAGGATGTGATACAGTAGATATGCAGAATTTAACACTGCGAATACATTAGGCTTTTTGATATATGTAATGTGGTTGGATCTTGACTACACGCTTGGCCTCCGAGGTCCTTGTACAGTGCACATCCGCGCTAACGAGCTCCGTTTCTACACCTTAAATAATGCCTAAATAACTATAAATAACTACCGATCAAGCCTTTTCCTTTTCACTTGTCTTTCCAGAAGCCCCCTCATCCTCCGTAAAGCGCAGACTGATGCTGTTCACACAGTGTCGCTCATCTGTCGGCGTCGGATACCCTTCACCTTCGAAGACATGACCGAGATGACCTCCACAGTTGCTGCAGACGATCTCGGTCCGCTTCATGCCAAATGTGTTATCGACGTATCTCTTTACAGCACCAGGGATCGAATCATAGTAGGCGGGCCAGCCGCAGCCGGACTTGAACTTGTGCTCGGCCGTATAGAGCGGTGCGTTACACCCGGCGCAGTTATACACGCCCTTTGTCGGATGGTGTGTATCGTACTCGCCAGTGCCGGCGGGCTCGGTGCCCTTTTGGCGAAGGATTCGGAATTGCTCTGTATTAGCCAGGTAAGCAAGAGACTTGGTCAAAGACACGGGGAAACAAATGACGGACCGGGACTCAGAACCGCTCTCCACTGATCATCACTCCGCTGCTCGGGGTACGACATGCTGCCGCTAGGTTCCTCGGCTGTGTTGGAGCTAAAGAATGCGCCAAAAAAGGGGATTGCCGGGGCTGCTTTCAGCGCCTTAGTTCCGAGCGTAGTACCACTGGTCTTGCGAGTAAAGGTTGAATGGTAGCGAGAAAAGACAGCTGGCTGAACGAGGGCGCGATGCCTAAGTGGTGCTTGCAAGGTTCGGACTGCTTGAGATCGCATAGAGATGACTGTGGTACCTTTGCGCAAATTATTGTCGTGCAAAGTGTTGTTGTGAAGAAGTGGCCGCGATTACTCCGTAGTTAACTAGGGTCGAGGTGCTTTACGTCATCATGCGGGGGACATCTCTCACCATATCTCTCGCCAGCTACGATGAATCCTACTCAGATGTGAGGGAAAAGAGAGACTGAAGTGAGAACAACACCCAGTAAATTCGCCCTCACTAATGAGGAAACTTAAACCGAACTCCACCTATTCTGGGTATCTTGCAAATCGGAAAAGCGTCATCAACCCAATGAATGCTGCAAGCAGGAATAAAAACTGAGGCCAACATGAAGGACGCCGAGGATAAAATCGAAAATTGCGTTAACGGGCTCGGGTGACGCCGGTGACGAGCAAGAAACCACGGTGGATTTCTACTTTCCACCCTTCCTGGATGAGCGCTTTGCTCACAGCGGGGCCCAGACGAGACGTACCATCCTGACTGTGGTTGCCGACACCGGTGATTATCTTATAGCCACCGTGTACGTGCTTACCACCGCCACGAACATACTTGGCATCGCCAAGTCCGTCCCACCAGTTCGAGACGCGCTCGCGGGCAATGCGAACTGCATTAGCCACTGTGACACCGTGCAGATCAACACTGTCCTTGGTGGACTGGCTGTTCACAAGGTGATCGGACGCATGCGATAGTTGTGCTCTTCCACGCTGAAAAGCTTCCTCTGCGGATTCTCGGTACACGGCTGTCGCGCCAGCAAATAGAGGATTCGACTTGGAACGACGGTAGCTTTCATGTGCTTGCCTGTAAGCAGCAGAGCCTGCGGAAAAAGAGGCATTTGCTGCTGCGGATGCCTGTTCATAGTCAACCCCATCCGCCGCGACCTCGCTGCTTCGACTCCGAGAACCAGAAGCTGCAGCGCCGTCGTCGTCGCTTAGATTGACGGGCGTTGAAGTGAATTTGATGATGCTTGACACATCAGAAAGCGAAGGCCTCCGAGCCAGGATCTTTGCAAGGTCATTTGCCGCTGATGGCATGTTGCGCGTGGCTTTGAGAAGCCCGATGAGAGTGGTGGTCTGGAGACCAGGGAAAGACCCGACAAGCTCCGCCAACTGCATCACCATGACAGGGTCATCATCGATCTCGTGCACATCCTTTGGACAGTTGGTAAGCGCAACAGATCTGATAGTGGCAAATAAAGAGCCTCCGTTGATGTGATACATCGATGCCAGTTTTTCTTTGGAGAGGTCTGGAATCCGCGAAGACATGAACTCAATATCTGCCTTTCCAGTTTCCCATTTGTTCGGAGCAGTATCACTGGATGAACTGCTGGCTTCAAGGCGGGGCTTCTGATTTTTGTTGCGCTTTTTCTTGCGACCCTTATTATAGCCAACGTCGATGTTCCCTTCTACAAAGCCGTCGATGCCTTTGGGTACAGTGATTTTCGTATCATCATCTGCTACCTGCGCCTCATCAAAAAACGCAAGGTTGAGCAAAACATCCATGCTCTTGGTGGGATCACCACCGCTCTTCTTCAAGCTTTGCTTGATGTCAAGAATCGAGATGGTAGGAAACATCTGTACAAGTGCATCGACAGTGTCTTCATGTGAGCTACTTGAGGATTTCAGAGAGCGATCTGTTCCCACTGCAGTCTGGGAACGTGTCGTGTCCCGGTCATCAGGGAATGTGTGAGGTGAGATGGCGGGGTCGCTTTGCCCGCCCAATCCGGCATCATCGATGTCGTTGTTAAAGGTTCCAGTTGGATCAAATGGTAGGCCTTCTTGCTCCAGAGCTGACTCTTTGATTGAATCAAGTATCTGGCAAAGGTCATTGACAGCTGTTGGCTCCGTGAGATCAAAGTCTGAGGCAACAGCCGCAAAAAGCGCAGAGTCCACTGGGGGACAGTAACACGTTTCAAGCTCCTATATATCACCAGGGTGTTAGAAATGACTGATTCTGGTCATGTGAACACTGTCAAGCCACATACACTCAACATTTTGTCACCGGAGTGACCCATTGTGGGGTAAGAACGGCTAAAGAAGATGTCAGGTTTTATTAATATGATAGGACGCGTCAGAATGCTCACATAAGATACGAGAACCCTCTTGGGATATTCTGATCTTGGAACACCAAGATCTACACCATGGTCGTGCGACCAAGCTCGTGCGGCTTGTATGATTTGAGGATGTGAAGGATGACATAAAAGTTGGAGTCCCACGTTTCTTTTCTGCCATTACTATACACCGCCTTCCCCCGCATCCCGACCACTTCAGAAACTGCCAGTCAATCTACATTCCCCTCACGATGCACCTGAGATACCACGAGCCTGGACTCTCTATCTATATTGGTAGTTAATTAACTATGGGGCTGGTGACAGCTTTGTTCTCAACCCTGCCAGGCATTGGCTTAGTACATTCTCATTACAGCTGTGCTCGCATTTCAGGCATTTTCGCACCGAGGTGATCATGGAGGAGATCTTGGTTGTTTGCAAGGATTGCAGGCATCTACAGAGCTGCTTGATTGACAGGATTATTAACGAGATTGAATTGTGTACTTTGGGCCAAGTGCATGGATCTTCACAGTGTTGGACCGGTGACGTTGCCAGTACTGGTGTACATCGAACTTAGTTCTTTGGCACAACACGGCCAGACTATATGCAGTCCGAAATGAAAAAGGATATACCATTCAAGATTTCTGATAATCTTTCGCTATCATCGTTAGCTGTTAGCTCAAAGGCTGGTGGCATTGGATCGTTGCAGCACATTGCCTTATGATGCATTGATGCATCCAATGCCACTTCAGATGCTGTCATAGTATCAGTAGAGTCGTGGAGGGTATCAACGATTATGATTCTAGAGAACATGCAAGCCCTCTCTAGACTGCCACGTATATGGGCCTTCAAGCAGTCGATGTTTCGCTCATTGATGGGAACAATGAAGTTGAAATATGAAAGTATTTGAGACACTTGAGGATTAGTAAGGCTTGAACAGAACTGACAAACGCTGATTCTCCTTGCCAAAAGACCGTTTGATGCAGAGTATTGATTGCCTCAAATTGCTTTGATACTCATAGTAACAGGGCTAAAAGTGGTGATACCATTGAGGTTTTCGATGCGTTTGCTTTCTGCTTCTTAGCTTGCTAACCTTCCACAACAATTCGCCATCCAACTTCTTGTCTCTAAAATCTTATTCCTCTCATCAAATGTCTTCTCTTCTGGAATTCAGCACTGAGGTTGCGGGCCATACCAAGCTCCTCAGCCTGGATGACAACGCCGCCTCCAAATCGCCCGAGAATGGTGACATACAGGTACCCGAGCCAGTGATCATAGCGCCAATTTTCTCTTCCTTGGCCGGGACCATCGTGGCAGCCCATGCTGAAGATGTCACCAAGGGCCCGAAGCCCCAGATGTTTCCAGAGTATGGGCTGCTGGGACACCGCGTCGATTCCTCTGAGCGGCTGCCCGATGTAAATTCCCTTATGTACGCCAATGTGACGGCTCCCTGGTCAGCCTTCATCTGCGGCAACCAGGGAAGCGGCAAGAGCCACACGCTCTCATGCCTACTCGAGAATTCTCTCGTCTCCTCTTCGCCTGTGGGAAGGCTGGGGTCTCCTCTGGCTGGTCTTGTCTTCCATTATGACGAGTTCTCCGCTTTCTCGAGTGCCCAGGCATGCGAAGCAGCTTATCTGTCTTCGAATATTCCCGTGCGTGTCTTGGTGTCCCCGACCAACTTTGAGGCCATGAAGAGCATCTACACCCAGTTACCCGGCCTGGGAAAAGCTGCGGGTCGCCTCACCGTCGAGCCTCTGTACCTCCCACAGAACGATCTCACAATCAGTATGATGAAGACGTTGATGGGAGTCAACAACAAGAAAGAGCAGCCTCTGTATATCGAGGTAAGTGAACAAATTATGAGCGTTCCTGTTCTCTATTTATGCTTACATACCTCTCAGGTAGTCATGAAGATCCTGCGGGATATGGCCTTGGCCAACCAGGGGCGTGAGAGTTTCGACTACCCGACCTTCCGTCGCCGCCTGGACCAAGAGGACTTTATGAACGGACAGTAAATTCCTCTTAACATGCGCCTGGATGTCCTGGAGTCTTTCTTCGCCCCGGGAGTCCTGAAAGGCCAGAAGAAACCCCAGGCCAAAGTCCGGAACACCTGGAAGTTCGACAAGGGTAAACTGACCATCATCGACCTGAGCGGTCCATTTGTCGGCCCCGATGATGCCTGTGCCCTTTACACCATCTGCATCTCGCTGTTCCTGAAGGATCGACACGAGGCAGGCCGCATCCTAGCTTTGGATGAAGCCCACAAGGTACGCATTTCTCACCCGATTTCCTAACTGCTCCCGTGAGATTAACGCGCTATTCCTCCCAGTTCCTGAGGGCTACCTCCGCGGAGGCCGTTGGACTCACTGATACGTTGCTGTCCATTGTTCGTCAGCAGCGTCACCTGGGAACGCGAGTCATCATTGCCACTCAGGAGCCCACCATATCGCCCAATCTCTTGGATCTCTGCAATGTTACCATCATTCACCGCTTCACCTCCCCGGCCTGGTTCAAGGCCATCAAAGCCCACATTGCAGGTGCCGTTACTGATGATTGCAAAGAGGACGCCGGGGGCGCCGATCTGTTTCGCCAGATCGTCTGTCTTACTACTGGAGAGGCACTTCTCTTCTGCCCTACCGCTCTCCTTGATATCTGCACTTTAAAGCCTCAGCGTGCACTCGAGGATCCTCTCCTGGAGCTTCTCCACGAGGCGAAGGATGACAATGTTTTCAATCCGATTGACCATGAGGCTGTGCAGCTGGGACCCTCATGGGCTCGCATTCGTGTCCGCCAGCGACTCACTGCGGATGGTGGCCGAAGCATCATCATAAAGTGAGACTACTTTATCTTGCTAGATATCTGCATGCATATGTCCTTGCGGTCGTGGATATGGTGTTGTCGGTGGTGTCAATGGGGAGTGTGTATTTTCTTAGTGATAACAGAACAGGGGACTTTGACCAGGTCAAAGAAGACAAGATAGACTATGAGGCTCAATGGGTTTATGAATATGAATCTTTCTTTTATAGAACGCCCCCGGCAGTTTAGTCAACAGATGACGACGACTCATACGTAGAGAAGAGATACTGATAGAAGATCTCCTCGTCCAGTTGCATCCGGGAAGCTAGAGGAACCGGAGAATACAGATAACACTTCCAGGCTGAGCCGGATCTTTCTACCTAGGTACAGCAACGACCACAGCAGGGATGTGAAGTGCAACCCCAGCCATTGAAGCATTTTGATTCCTCCCATATAATGTCCAATCATAGTAGTTCCGGTGTTTTGACAATGTTGTGTGAACAGAACTGAAAGCAAATGAAAGTCAGCTTCAAGGCAGCCATTTTTCTGTCATCCGCAGAACCAACCCTAAGAGTCAGATCTGTCACTTAGCAACCACTTTCACTTAAAAGGAGCTGGTGACCTTACTATAATATTGCCGTGTTTTGTGAGTGAAGAAGTCACTTGAAAATTTAGTTAGGCTCGGCCCTCAGCTTGTCTTTGGGCTTGTCCTACTTTATCCATGACCACGATCCGAGACCATACGAAGGAATCCAGCTGTTCCGATGTGCTAAGGCCCTTCAGATTCGCCAGCTGACTCTTGGGTGTTCTAACAAAGACTTGTAACAAAACTGGTAATTCGCCTCAGGGATACTAATTTAGATTCTCTTATCTTCCCTGTCATTTGAGGCCAAGATTCGTATGCTCCTCAGGGTATATTGGAGCTATCATGTACATGAGTCATACCCTCTCCATCTATCTGGTCTCTATGGAATCAGAACTGAATAACCCTTTCCATCTCCAAATAAATTGCCGGGTGATCAGTTCTCCAGCTAAACGGCTGCAGCGGTCATCCCAGGGTGATAACCCTAGACCAATGACCACAGCTATGTAAGCATGAAGGTACAGCAGGTTCCTCTCATCAAAATGCAGATGAGTACCGAACATGAACTGCGACGCGCGGCCAGGCGAGATGGCGTAGGCTGTGCTGCACATAATCGCCGGTGATTTGAGTTCGGGCTGAAGTTCATCTTCGCAAGCTATGGCATCCACTTCGTCTGCTTCTGAGATTTCTCATTACAATAAATTATAGCAGTATCATGGGACTTGAGCGATGCGGCCCTTGCTTAATGGCTTCTTGTACCCGATTGGAGCTGGACGCATGAGACACGACGCGTTAGGATATTACGATACCCTGGTCCAGAAAATAAACATTGGCATGAGATGCAGGTAAATCCTTGAGAACTCGGAGCTGGTTCCCAGGCCATATAACAGATATAATATATTGCCGTGTCTCCTCAACTCTCCTTCTACCTTGCACTCTCGCGATTTCTCTCTCTTATACCATCTATCCCCATTTCTAAGAGGAATCCTTCCCATTCTCATCAAAGGATAGAACTGATCAACCATAATGCATATTGCCGCTGTGTTTTCCCTGGTGGCATTTGCCGTTTCAGCTGCAGGTACGACTTAAAGAATGAATGATCGGGAGCAGATCTAATAATCAGTCAGGTATCACTGTCACCTCGCCCAGGATGGGTGAGAAGATCGACTTCTCCAAGCCGGTGACCATCCACTGGCAGCGGGTTTCGTGAGTTTAATATGTTTCACCAGAATACCAAGGGTATTAATGCAAAGTTTTAGAACCGACCCCCCTACAGTCGACATTGCTTTAGTAAATGAGAATGTTTACCCTCCTGTGACCGTGGCTATTGCCTCTGGAGTCGACTCGGAGAAGGGCTCCTATACAATCAAAGCCCATGGCCAAGATGTGTCCGACACAGATGCTGGGTATGTTACCGAGATCCAAAGTCCTAGATATACAATTACTGACAGATACCGTACAGTGGTGGCTATCAGATCAATTTTCTCGCACCCTCAGGCGGTATTCTGGCTCAGTCACAGCAGTTTAAAGTGACTGGGCCAAAGGCTGAAACAGCCTCTAGCTCTGGTAAGGAAACCAGTACTGCTAGTCAAAGTTCTATGCTTTCTTCCACTTTGCCGACTACTGCAACTTCGACTTCTGCTTGGCATACTCCTTCCTCGGCTTCTTCTTCTTCTCCGACTACTACTCACTCTTCCACCAGTGCGTCTCCCCATGCCACCTCTCATTACTCTACTACTTCACCTTCTACTTCTTCCCGCGCTTCGTCTTCTATGACTACGTCCGTCAGTGCGTCTTCCTTCAGCCATTCATCCTCTGGCCCGAATTCTACTTTTACAAGTTTGTCTACCCTTTGCAGTTGTTTATCGAGTTCTGTCTCGAGCATTAGCACCACTTATTCTTCTCTAACGTACCCATACTCGCACACTTTTATTTCCAATTCCTCTTCTTACACCTCCCATTCCATCCGCACCACTACTCCTGGTGAGTAAGCGGTGCTAGCTTGGCTTCCAAATTTTTATTTCTGCGATTGCCCACAGACCGCGGTATTTGCCAAAAGCTAACCTGACAAACTCGAATAGGATCATCGATGGCTTCGTCTTCCACCAGTATGTCGTCAATGCCTCACACTACTTCGACGACTACCACTACCAGACACATGAAGAGCACCATGACTTCCACTTCCACTGCCACCGCGACCTCCAACGCAGCCGGTACTATTCTGGCCCCGGAGCAGGCCGGCAGTCTCCTTCTGGGTCTTCTTGCCTTTGTTCTTTAAATTTTGCTCGACTGAATCAGCAACGCCGAATCTATTCACGGAAAAGACTAAAATATACGCGCAAAGAATGCTGCACTATGACTTCTGTCCGACAATAGTCCGCTAAGGCGAAGGGCATAGTTGATCCGGGACTCTTCTGCTGAGATTGGATTTGATCTTCTGTTTGCTGACTCTGGACCTATGCGATGTCCCTATTTAATATTGAATTGAACTAATGTCAATGTTTTATTGAAATACTTACGTTCCAACCAATCAGACTTAATCAGTTGGACCTCGGCATTCTGAAGCCGATCAAAGTTCCCCGCAAATGAAACCATCCGATATAGGATGCTTCCCCAATTTTGAGACCATCCCATTCTTATATTTCCTGCCTTTCCACTCCCTAGTACATATCATCAATCTTCATCATGCCCCTCCTAGACCTGTACCTCTTCACCCTCTCCAAATCAACAACCCCGCAATCCTTCATCCAGCACCTCAAACAAACACCCAACCTCCAAATCATCGTCGCATCCCGCCCACGCCATGCAGTCATCCTCCCCAACATCCTCGACAGCGACACCCTCGACAAAACCCCCTGGGACCTCCTACTCCTACTACAAAACAACGATCCAAAAATGCCAAACCCAATCGACCACCTCAGCCACTACATAACAAACTCCTACAAAATAACAACCGGCATCCCATCCAAACTCCTCTCCACCTACTCCGCCCGCTCCACCAAGCTCCACTCCGAAGCATCCTCCATCCCATTAACAGGTTCCCTAGACAAGCTTCTCGACTCAGGAACACCAGACACGTCACAAAACCTAGAAGTCTCCCCCTCGCTACTGGAATTCATGGTGGAGCTTGAGAAAACTCACCAGGGTCCTGTGACTATGCTCAATCTGCTTCATTTCCATCCGGACGGGAAGAAGAGTTACTATCAGTACGGTCAGGCTTTTATTCCTGTTGCGGGAAAGAGAGGCGGTAATGCCAAGTTGGTGGGGAATGTGGTTCCTGGACAGGGTTCAAGGGAGAAGAAGGATTGGTGGGATGAGATCTCTATCGTGCATTATCCTTCTATTCGTCATTTCTGTGATATGCTTGCTGGGGAGGATTATCAGGCTATCAATGAGAAGTATCGGTTGTCGGTGAGTTTATATGATCTTGGTACTTGGGTTTATGTGGGATACTTGGCTAATTGCATAGGCGCTTCGTGATACTTTCTTATTGTGCACCACGGAGTTCGATTCTGAGGGATTCGGGAGCTCGAAGTTGTAAACTCTTATTCTAGCTCAATTTGAGTGCAATGGTTATGGTAGATACTGAGGGATGAACTGAGTATTTGTTTCTGTGCTTGGTTGATTGGGTATCTGAAAACATTGGGAAATATGGTAATGTAACATGTCACCCGTAAACGCTAAGAAAACGAGAGCACGCGAACATTAGAATCGGACTGCGCTATGCTGTCTCAAATACATCTAAAGGCGATGATCATGCTGGACAACGCTGTCGCTCGGTCGATCCCAAGTGCGAATGTGTCCTGTGGAAAGGTCAGTGAATTCGACGGACATTGCGACATTCCATACATACCCTCGAGCGAGGATGTCATAATACAGTCATTCTGGAAGCCGAACCAGCAGATAGGGTCTTCGCCGACAATTTTGGACTTGACTCATGATTAGCTGTGATTTGGTTTGCTCAGCAATAGATAAACTCACCATGATAGGCGGCAACAACGCGGTCCGTGACCGGGGCTCAACTGGGTGGTTCTCCACGGTATCCACCTCTCCGTCAACCTTTTCAGTTCGGTCCGAGTCTGACCTCACCGTGGTACCACCACTGTCAGCCCGGTTACGATTCGCGGACTGTGAACTGGGCATGATGATGCTGCTACGGTTCCGAGCTGTATTTTGGTGATGCTGTTCCAGCATATTAGACAGATATCCAAGAGAACGGGAATCGAGGCGAGAACGAACCGCGCGAGGTCGATGAAGCATGCCAACGCTGAAATCCCACAGCAGTAGCCGGCAGTCGTCACCGACACTGCCAAATCGGTAGGTCTTCTGGTCGCAGCGCCACGGATCGAAAGCCACGGCCGAAACCCAGGAGTTATGGCCCTGGCATCTTGCGATGATCTTGCGCTCGGGGAAAGACCAGATTGTAAGAAGATCGTCCTGGCCACCCGTGACAATGTATTTGCCATCTGGCGACCAGCAAACACAGATCAAGCCTCCGTAGTAACTGCGGAAGATGTCCAGCAACCTATGATGTGTTAGTTCCGAATCTCCCAACTAGGCAAGACAGCCAACATACTGTTCTTTCAAATAGTCCATCAAGCGGAGAGTTCCATCTTCCAAGACAACAGCCAAATGCCTCTGATCCGGAGAGAAAGCAAATTGAGAGATCTTCTGGTTCGCGAGCTTCCACAGAGAAACGGGATTGGACTTCTGATTCCTCGAATTCACGGACTTCATAATTTCTAGAGGCAACCGGCTGCGGTCCTTCTCGGGGTGTGCGGGAGCTTCGGGGGTGAAGAAGGCATCCTCCTTCTCCTTATCATAGACCACTAGAACACCATTGGCATGGGACGCGAGAAAGAGATTCTCAGATCCTGGCAGCCATTTGATATGTGTCACGGGCGAGTTGTTGATCACTCCATTCTTATTGATGCGAGCATACTTCTGTGACATGGGCTCGTACCAGATGATATCTCCAGCGGATGAGCCCATCACGATGTCCAGATGAGACGAAGTCTTGGTCAATTCGTTGACATCGTGGCACAGCATGTGCGCCTTAGTGAAGAGCACTTTGGTGAGATGCTCCTCCTTCTGTGCCGAGGAGAGATCGAGCCACTGGAACGCTCGGTTGATATTGGCAAACGCAAAGACACCATTCGGGTCGCGGTCATTCAGTCGCTTTGCGGAGATCTCGTTCGTGATTACTCTAGATACGAACGAGGAACTACTCTTAATGATGTTGTTCTTCGGCTTCCGTCTCTTCAGCGCATCCTTCTCCTTGGCTGGCGGCGCTGGCGGTGCAAGCGCCGGGTTTCCATCTCCGAATTGCGGGGCAACGATGGCCGTTTTCAAGAATGTAGGAGGTTTCTTGCGAGGGTCAAGACTGACCAAAGACAGCTTAACACCCGAGGTTGGAGGTGTTGGGATTGTGGCAAGAGGGTTGGGATTCACGATTGGGGCCTCGGATGGATGAGGGGGAGGCGTGGCCAGGAGAAGATCGTCTTTAAGAGTATAGGTTCCTGCAGCGGCATCTCGTATCAACACGTCGGAGTCGACTATTGACGCAAGGGAGGATTCTTATCCAGCGTCATGGATTTTCAGACGGTGCACATACCTTCTCCAACCTGCAATGGACATCCGCCTTCCGGATGACTGATTGTGTTGTTCGTCTCGATGACCGGGACCGCCATGCCATTTGCTGCCCCCGCCTGATAGGCGACGGGGATGGTATAGCGCGGTGGAGGAGGTGGTAAGACACTGTATTCCGCAGAAAAGGTTAAGGACCAGTTCGAAAGTTTCGTCTAGTGATTGCCTCCAAGCTCGACGATGGCTGGCAACCCGGATGTCTTGGGGCAGAAAGCGAGTGACGTCGTGAAGATGGCTTGCTTCAGGGGAAAGCTCCAGAGGAGTGAGGATAATTGATGATAAGAATGAAAGACTTACAACATCATTACTGAACGGTTCCAAGGTTTGAGTGCTAGTCTGAGTTCAGATCGGACCAGCTCTGTCGGACACCGGCAGGACGGGGGAGCTCTTCCGCGATCAAGGGCGTGATGTCGATGCAAGTAGTTCGAGTGCAAATACAGTAGGCGTATGCCAACTTTGGGGCTCCGATTGACTTTCACCCAGATCTTGATGAGGACGAGATGATACAATCGCGGAGAAGTTCAGATCGAGAGTGTCATGCACGACGGGAGTCGTGGGCGGAGTTCGGGGTTATACGATAGTGAAGGATAAACGGGTGCGTCATGTATGTACAAAAATGCAGAGGCAGATGCCCGACGTATAGAAGAATGGGGGTAGTTCAGAGGAGAGTAAAATGAGGAGGAGATCCGCCATGTCCGGGGTAAAGTCGAGCGGAGAAGTCTCGTGCCTGGCGGGGCTCCGGTCTAACTCCGAGCGAGCCGTTGGCATCAAAGTACAATTGAATTTGAATAAATGCGAAGACCTATAAACAGAGTACAATTGGGGTATTATTTCTAAATTGTATAGCTAACTACATCTCAAGATCCGCTTCCACTCACTCGCCGCCAAATCATCACTGCAGCCGCTCCGGCGCAAACCACCGCCCCGAAAGCAATTCCCCACGCCATCCACTTCCCTTCCACATCCTCCTCACTCCGCGGGAATGCGGTACTGGGCTCCATCGCAGCTTCGGCAATATGTACAAAGACTTCCTGGATAGAGGTCCAAGTCACACTGACATGCAGCGGGGGGCTAGGCATGTTCAGCATGGCTGTGTACTCGTGAGGCTGATGCTCAGCCCGCTGGGTGGTCCGGTCCAGATCGGCTTTCAGAGCAATAAACACACTGGGGATTTCTTCCAGGTAGGGATATTTGGCACGCAATGCCGGAATGTAGGCAAAGGAGTCTGGATCAGATGAATCGTACGTATATGCAATCACGTCGCACTGGTCAAGCAGTTTTGACTGGTTCTCGAGAAGGGCCGGCTCCAATTCTCCCAGCTCATCCATTATCAGGTAGCACTGTTTCCCACCAGGAAGCTCCACTGTATTGACAGCGGTGCGAGGCTGGATTGTAGGGTGATACGTCGTGCTGAACCCGCGCGATAGGAGTGCATCAAGCAAGGCTGACTTTCCAGATCCAGGGGCTCCAAGAACATGGCACTGGACAACATTACGTCCCACACGCCCGGGGCGTCTGCGCTTCTTGCGGGGTCTTGTGATTTTCAATGCTGCTGTAATGGAAGGATTGCTTCGATCAGAGGACTCAAAGCCGAGGTACGCCAGGTACTCTAGGGTTGTTTTGGGAGACATAAATGTCGTCATACTCCACTGAGCCAGCCAACCTTGGAGCGTGACGTGCCCAGCTTCATTGCGAACCGTGGAGGAAGGAAAAGAGCCGTCGGCCCAGGACGCAGGGAGTCCCGGGGTAGGTGCAAATAAGGATGCCAGCTCAGTATCGTTCAAACCTCCATCATTATCTTTGTCTGAAAGAAGGAACAAGTTCACGAAGAAACGGTATCCTTCGGGAGAGAGCTCGGCGGAGGCGAAGGGAGGAACATCAAATCGCGGATGCAAGAAGTTTTCTTGCAATGAGAGATTGTCAGTGTATTGGAAGGATCGCAGAATAATCCAAACGGTCTCATGGCGCCCCTTTTCCGCATAAAGTTTATTCAAGTGGATGAACCCTCGGCAGTCAATCCCAGACTCGGTAACCGATTCTGGGTAGGCTTTCTGGATAGTCTCCTTAATGTGCGCGAGATCCACCTCGCTCAGTGGCTTCCCGAAGCAGCGTGTCTGGAAGTCTGTGATCTCCTTGTCTGACAGATATCCATCCCGATCCTTGTCGCTAAGGTAAAAGATGCGTTGTAGCGCTGCGACAGCAGCCGGCTTTAGGAGAGCTTCTTTAGAATCGAACAGCGGTGCAATGGGGTGGGTGACGGCTTTTTGACAGACAAAGAAGGCTTCGTTCACATTGCGGTGCTCTCGGGCGCTTGTACGAATGCAAGAGTCGATCTCCTTGAACTCCGACATCAATGGCAGCATTTCCTCTTCGATCACTTGCGCCTCGCTGTGTTCCGAGGCCAGATCCGACTTGTTGGCACATAGCACAACCGGGACATTGACCCCGAGCGACCTGAAGTACGGCAACCAGAACAGAGCCACGCGCTCATAGCTGTAGTGGTCGGAGTACACCAAGAGAATCACGTTGGATTTCCGAATTTCGCGCGCGAGGTTGTTCCGTTCCTGCGGCAGGGCGGAGGTATCGACGACAGTCGTGGTGGTGACATTCTCGGGGGTTCCGATTGTAGGAGGGATGGTTATTTGGGGGAGGACGGGCTGGATCTTGTTTGTGACGAAGACACCTTTCACCAGCGAGGTGATCAGGCTGGACTTGCCGGTGCCTTCGTCGCCACAGACGCAAATCCGAACTTAGCTGTGTTAGTAGGGTCAAAGATGATGAGAATAATCGTTCTTACCTGTTGCCATCTGCAAAGCCGATCCCAAATGTGATGGAGCTAGAGGCAGAGCATGGCTGTGAACCGAGGAGTCGCGAGTCTGTGTTTGGGAGAGCTGATATGTAGTTATGGGCGGCTCGGCAGCTCGATAAGGAGTTGACTAAGCCCGTTTGATTGCCTTCTGCGGAGACCCTTGAGATCCCATTGAGCATCCCATTAGTTAGAGGTGCGAGAAGAAAATTAAAATAGGTTGTAGTTGGGACTTTGGGGGACTCCATTAAATAAAAGATTTACTGTATCTAAGTATTCTGCCTCTAGTGTTGCCGATTAATCTTTACTACGTTGATCCTAATCGATATCATTGCAATTTGCACCTTGTTTAGCACGAAGCTCTTGGACTAATCATCTAAACTTGTCATTGACACGCTGAACTATATTTTCCCTACAGTAAAAAACTTCCCATTTGGATATTTATCTTGCACTCCGCTCTTCGCTCCTTCCAAGGCTCCTGGGGCCCCGTCGATACTACCTATCCGTGGACATAATCTACATATGGACGGGAAATCAGATACTATTTCTGACATTGAGATTCTAAACCAATAGCACTCTTTTTACCGACAGAGGCTCTCAGATATTTCTGTTAGCACTATGTAGTATACACAGATACCTCATAGATATTGGTACTTCAAGGCATCAAATATACATATTAGAAAAAACGTATACACCTTGGCGAGCGCATTTGACTCATAAATTAAACTAGGAATTACATAGGGAGGCCATGGGAGTAGGTGGGACGTATATTAGCCATAGTACCGCTCTCTTGGCCAGTTTAGTTGTTTTGACGATCACTATCCCCGCGTTGATGCCAGTAAACGATGAGGCTGTGTTGCGCCACGAAGGTCTAATTAGGAAAGGGAAACCCTTGGAAGTCTGACTGGATGGTTTTAATGTCATCTTAAAGGGAATATATCTATTAGGTATGCGCTTTGACCCAAATCTACCTTAAGTAGCTCTCGGTCCCCCCTCCACGAACTACAGTCCCGCGTCAGCCGTCATCAGGCCCACACTCCCCCCCATCTACTGACTAACCGTCGAGTTTAACAGCCTCCTCCTCCGTGATCACCTCTCTGTTCATTCCTCCACTCCGACGACCGCCAAGATGCCTCTCGGGATCCATAACCCGCTGCCGTCGTCTCTATCCAGTACGTGTCTCCCTGGTCGCTCCTACGTGCCCTACCCGATTTTCCGTAATCGCTCGTGGCATGTCCGGCTAACCAACCACCCCTCGCGTGAACAGGTGAATGCAGGAAGGCAGCCAAGATCCTGACCTCCTTCGTGGACCCCAGGCAGGCCTTTGGCCCGGATAAGGTCATTCCGCCGGAAATTTTGGCTGGTGCGAAGGTGAGATTCTCCCGTCGCCGCGGGGTACGAGCGGCTCACTGACTTGTCGTATTCTCCAGGGCCTTGCCATTCTCACGGTACTGAAAGCTGGATTTATCGGCTCTGGTCGATTTGGTTCTGGCATCGTCGTCGCCCGTCTCGCTGATGGTACCTGGTCGGCTCCTTCGGCTATCGCGACCGCCGGTGCCGGTGTTGGTGGACAGATCGGATTTGAGCTGACCGATTTCGTCTTCATTCTCAACGATGCAGCCGCCGTTCGCACATTCTCGCAGTTCGGAACTCTGACCTTGGGTGGTAACGTCTCGATTGCCGCAGGACCGGTTGGCCGAAATGCGGAAGCTGCCGGTGCGGCCAGCATGAAAGGTGTCGCGGCTGTCTTCTCATATTCCAAGACCAAGGGTCTTTTTGCGGGTGTCAGTTTGGAGGGTAGCATGCTCGTCGAGCGCAAAGATGCGAATGAGAAGATGTACCAAGGCCGTCTGAGCGCCAGCCAGCTGCTCACCGGTAGCGTTCGACCACCGCCCTCTACTGATGCTTTGATGCGCGTTCTCAACTCGCGTGCTTTCCAAGGAAATGCACGCGCCTACGGTGACTCCATGTACAATGACATGCCGGTCTACGACGAACGCCACGACGACGTGGTTTGGGAAGGACGACGAGGTGAGGCCTATGGCCAGAACACGCGACGCAACCGGTCCAACACGCAAGATGATGAATATGAATATCGCGACAGGCCGCGCCGTGCGAACACGTGGGCCGACGACGTTTATGACCGACCTGTAGGGGGTCTGGGACGGTCCCCGACAGGTCGCTTTCCCCCTGACAATGGGGATAGCTACGGCCGCAGCCGAAGCAACACCGCGCCTATCAATGATGAATATTCCTTCTCTGACCGCAAGCCAACCCGTCCGAGCGCCCCCAAGCCGGTCTTTGGGCAGAGGACGGGCCAGGCTGCTGGGCTGCGGGCCGATCAAGCGATCGCATTGTATACGTTTGATGCAGACCAGGAGGGTGACCTGGGATTCAAGAAGGGTGAAATCATCACGATTCTAAAGCGTACGGAGAAGGCCGAGGATTGGTGGACGGGTCGTATTGGCGATCGCGTGGGCATTTTCCCTAGGTAAGCGCTGACTCCCGAGGTTGTGAGGCTGTGGAAGACGAAACTAATCTCGGCGCAGCAACTATGTCGATGCCTCCTAAATTCATGCGTAGCACCCGATCTCTCATGGACATAGTGGGCTTGATTCACTGGCTTGAATATATCTGGGCGTTGGGTTCATGTCTCTTCTTCCCACCTTTCTTCTCTCGAGCGTCGGAGTTTATCATTATCATGCTTGATTCCTCTGGGGTCATTTGCCGACTCTCCTTTGGTTCGGTGATATTTGCGCGCCCCCACTCCGCACAATTCTAGATTATGCACGCTGGTTCTTACGATTATCTACAGTTTTACCTAAACATCAGCTGGTTCCAGCTGAGAGCGTGATTTCTCTTTCATCATCCCATGGCTGACGCCAATACTTGCACAGCAGATACACCATTTCCCGGAGCCTGTAGAGTGACACCGCGTCTTATATCACGGCGAAGCATGGAACGCGGGCCCCTGAGCCCCTAGACCCTAGACCCTATCTAGGTAGTTCGAACCTGGTTCCCTAGCCTGGAAGGAATATGAAAGGACCTGACGTGGAGTGCATAGATAATGTATCTCGTGCAGGGGTGCACGGAGGGATGTTGAAGAGCACGAGGGAGATCGTACCACGAAGGATATAAGCGGAGCTGGAACGGTCGTACTTGGGGGCAGCCGGGGTTGAAAACTGGACCGAGGTGAATCACTGTAGAAGTACTCCGTAGATCCCAAAGGCCCAGCCCATTGTACTGGTGGATCCCTCCACCTCCAAACCCAACTTCAGGCTCGTGGGTTAAAAAAAATTAGCATTGATCGCGATCGATCGAACGGGATGTCAGGTGCTGTGACTCCGCCCACTTTCCTGTCCCTTGTCACTTACACCTTCGACCTTCGACCTTGAAACTCGACTCTGTTTCTTCGCTACTTCCCGTCCCACAGATGACGGCTTGTACACGGTAGCTACCGGTTAGCTCATTTCGATTCTTTTTTTCCGCCCCCCGCTTCGATGATCGTTCGTCTTTTCCCCGTGGTACATTGACCGAACGTCCCTCCTCCCCTCCTTCTCCCTCCCTACCCTTTCGGCTCTCCAGGGTTTTGAGGGGCGTGGTTCCTGTATAGCTGGTTCCCATGCAGGTGCGTTTTTCTCTGTGATTCCATTCTCCTCGATGGGCTGTTTCTGTTTCCGGGGAAAATACGATCCACCCCTCTCAGCACGAGGCCCCTCCCCCGAAGTGAACACCCCTTGGCGGACAATAACGCCCATTGAACGTGCTCATGGTATTAGAAACATCTCTCTTCATTGTGCTGATTCTGCTTTACTTACTTAGGCTTCCCCGAGTGCCCCTGCGGGTGGTGGAGGACACGCGACGCGGAGAGGCCATTCACCCCATCTGTCCATTAGCGATCCTAGCCACCATGTGACGGAAGCCATCGGGCATATGTACAATGATGACTATGATCGCAATGATCCTAATCGTCTGAGCTATATATCGACGCCCCTCGGCGAGTCAATAACGACCATCCCGCGAGGCGCTGTTGGTTCCGATAATTCCTCCCCCTCTACGCTGTCTCCAAACTCGCCAGTCGAAAGGCAATCAAGGCAGGCAAATGGCCACCTACGACCGCCTCCCGTGGCTCATCGGTCGTTCGATCGGGAAAGTGACTCCGGATCTACAGATGGTACTCGATCTCCCTCGGAAACTGCAACGTCGTCTTTTCCTCTAAATGATGTCGATTACGAGTCCGATCCCGCGGCGGTAGTCCAGGAATTGAACAATCTCGCGGCCATTCGACGCATGTCCATGAACGAGGCGGCAACAGGTGACCCTGACCTTCCGACGTTTGGCAATAACAGCAACCTCGCGATCCCTTCTACACCTCCCTCTCCCTCGGCCGATGAAAATGACGCCTCCCGTTTATTCTGGGTTCCGGCGAGCTTACATCCCGAGTTGGCACCCATGGAATTCAAGTCCTTTCTTGAGAGCAAGGCCGACCTCATCAAGCGCAAGTCGGGCGACTATTCTTCTTTAGGGCCCGAACGTGAGGGATCGAACGGCGGCCTGCGTCGAAAGCGGTCTATGTTGTCGAGACAGATTGACGATTCCTCCGGCTTTCAAGATGGTGCCGACCGATTAGAGCATCAGCGCTCACAGACAAGCAGCAAGCGGGATGGCATGTTGAGCCCAAATTTGCAACAACTGGAGAGCTTGGTGGACAACTCGAGGCCGACATCGAAAGACTCCTCCTTAGTGCGAGCGATGCAGAATGTGGAGATCTCCCCAGGCGAAGATAAACCCATTCTACCGCCAACACCCCTGGGCAACAGCCTACGACGATCGACTCGGACACAATACAAGAAAGGAAGCTTGAAGAAGGGCGAGAAACCTCCCTATTCGAAAAGGGTTGGGCGAGGCCTCTCGGAATCTGCTGGATCAGCACCGCCTTCAGTCGCATCTTCGTCCGATGATCAGCCGATCCCCGGACTTACTCGCGTGTCCACCGATTCCGCTGCGCCAGCGTCTCGGGAAGCTCGGTCACCCTCTGCCTCATCTCGCAACACGGCCTATGCACCGGGCTCCACCACTAGCTCGACATTCGATTCGATTCTCGACGACCCAGACGCAGAGCAGGAGGAAGCGTCGTCTTCTTGTGCTCAGCCCGATGCCGCCTCATCGGATGGTTCAAATGCCAATGCTGCTGCTTATACACGACAATGGCACTCTCGCATCAGCTCAAATGGCCGATCTACCCTAGCCACCCCTACATCCGAACAACAAGTCCCTGCTATTGTCGATTCGCCTTCCAGCGATTCTACCCGCGCTCCGACCAATGCAGCATCTCCGGGCAGTCGAGCACCCGAGCGAGAGACGCCATCTCTGTTCTCGCCAAAGACAGTACCGCAACAGGATTCGACTCCCAGCAAGCGGACCTTGATGAGCGGTAGCCGCCAGTCTGGCAAAGATAATACAACATCACTGAACGATTTCGCCAATAACCCTCAGATGATACCCGGCAATAGCACTCGCACGGACAGCCTCTCCTTTATTCCCACCATGTCGGAGGAGCGCAAACCAGAAGAACGCAAGTCGGAAGGCAAGAAATCCAAGAAAGACTCAGAAGGTGGTCGGAAGTCCAGCTGGCACTGGCTATTGGGAAGTGAAGAAAAGGACAAAAAGAAGGAGAGGGACAGCGATTCGAAAAAGGCAAAGTCCAAGTTTTCCGACAGAGTGCACAGCCATCAACGCACGGATGTGGTGCCAACATTTGTCGAGACCAGTTTGAAGGGCCGGGAAAGCATTATTTTGGAACGTCTCGATCCAAAATTGGAGGAAGAGAGACGGAAAGATGGTGTCCGGCGCGCTTCAGGAGAGTCGAAGAAAGAAAAGGATGGGATTTTCTCATCGATATTTGGTGGCGGCAAGAAGAAGCACAGTGGAGAAGTCCATCACAGAAAACACTCCTCTCGGAATCTGTCTCCCGACCCACCGATGCGAGAGCTTCGACCAGATGTCGACTTCCCCTGGACGCGCTTCTCTATACTCGAAGAACGGGCTATCTACCGTATGGCCCACATCAAGCTTGCCAATCCCCGCCGTGCGCTTCACTCGCAGGTATTGCTGAGCAATTTTATGTACTCATATCTGGAAAAGGTGCAACAGATGCACCCGCATCTGATGGTAGCGTCTTCCGGGTCTCAGAGGCAGTCCAAATCACGGGAGCAGCCAGATGAGTACCTCCAATATCAGCGATACCAAGAAGTAAGTGACGCGTCTACGGTTGAAGAGCCACATTACTGACATGCATTTCTGCAGGCACAGGAACAGCAACAACAACACCACCAACAACAATATGGGGACAGCGCGTACGATGACCCATCCATGTACGACTATGACGATGATCCACACGATCGCCACCAGTCTCATGGGAGAAGCAATAATCACGGTTATGAGAACCGCACTGCCTACGACTCGGGCCACTACCAGTACGAACACTTGTCCTTCAGCGACGATGTCCAGCTGGATGACGATGACGACGATGATATGTGGTGAATCAGGAGCGCGGCGTCTTCACTCATTATTTCCGCTTTCAAATCAGCCCTTTCTGTTTTTTTCAAATTTTCTGCCCTTATCGGGAATACCCATGCCTTTGCAGTCCCGGATGTTCCAAGACTGCCTGTACACAAGCCTTGTTCCTCCCATTTCTCCCCATGTTCTTGGCGGGCCATGGGTTCGTATTCTTACATATGCTTCGGGGCTTGGAGCCCAGAAATACCAAGCATAGAAACCTAGGGCGTATCATACTCCCTTTTTCTTGTTTGGCTCATCACAGCCTTCGGTCTGAACCCAAGTGCCTTCTGGCCTATGCATTGCCATATAGTTTGTTCACCCACATGGTCTGATTTTTCACTTCGCATAGCGTCTGGGGTTTGTTTTCATGTTTTTGTGCTTGGTTCCACGAGCCCATACAATTCGGACTTTTGTATTCTCCCTTTGAAACTTTTACCAATCTTCATATGATGAAAACTCTCCCTATTGTGATATCCCATGACATCCTTAGGTAGCCAGAGACTCCACCTTGGAAAGTTAAATTTGAATATAGCTGGAGTCTTCATGGTCCATAGCATCGTAAGTATTTACATGTCTATATCTCTGTGCCCTAGATATACCTCTCCCTATTCTTACAAAAAGCCGTCCCTAGCCGCATACGCTCCGCAGTCAAGTCCAACTCGCTCACCGTAAACTGCGAACCCCGCACCCTCAGATCAGAGCCATAGTCCTGTATAGCGACTAGAAGCCTCGCCCGCAGCTGCGGGTCCGTCGTAGCAGCCCAAGCAGCCGACAAGCATACAATCAGATACAACGTCCCAATCGGCCTCCAGGCAGCCGAGCGATCACCAAGCGCAAGGATCTCCTCCGCAAGATATACCGCATCAAAAAGACTCACGCCATCATGAGCCCCTAGTGCACCGAGCAGACAATTAAAGAATAGTGCAACGGCCAACCCAATCCCGTACGTGCGTTCGTGGTGCGCATACATGAAAGAGCGTACCAACGCCCGGTCACAAGCTGACATCTGGGACATATCAATGCCAGAAACATCATTCTCCCTAGCTCGTAGTCGTAGGATGCTCAAGTTTATCATGCAATTTTGGTACACGGTCCAAACTTCGTCGCGTACTCCTGTCGTATCACCTTGTAAAGCTACTCTACCTCGCCGCATCAGATCCGGGCCTTGAGATAGATATTGTAGCATCTGGCCCTCAGGTGTGAACGCATCAAAGTCATTCGTAACGAGCTCGGTCCATTCTTCAGGCGTGAGATTAATTCGATTGTTGAAAAGACCTTCGAATAACTACGCACCATCAGCATCCATAAATCATACTCCCCGAAACAAGACACTTACCACCATACCACGTAGCGAGAGAAATAGTTTCTGTTCAAACATATCTCTAGGCCCGAAATCCGTCCTTGCTTTAAGAATCGATGCTGCGCCCTCTGCATGTCCAGACCAGTATTGCGTGGACTGGCCCAAAAACATCTGACAGATGAGTAGAACCGTAACAGCGCAGAGAGTATTAGATGATTGGGCATGGAACGTATCATCTAAGTAGATGCGAAGTGTACGTAGCGCTTTGGAGTATTTAGCTAGGGCGTCGACTGATGCGTTATGCCGGGAGCAGAAGTCTCTGTGTGCGGTTGTCACGGCGTCGATGGCGCAGTCTAGCGCATCATTAGAGCCAAGACGGCAGGGCACGTCTTCCATAAAAGCGCCAAAGGCCCACCATAGGTTATACCGGAGATCTGTAGAGCGGTTTATTGTTTGGATAAAGGCGTTTGTTAGGTTGGTTAGTCTGTTGGAGAGACCTGAGGAAGGTGTCCCGGGTGCGATGCGCATGTAGATATGTTGGATAGCTCTTGTGGTGGAGACGTGGTTGGAAGATACATGAGTTAAGCTTGTAGATATTGCATCTTCGCTGGAATTATTTGGGTTTCCTCTTTTGGGTGGAGAAAAGCGCTTCTCCTCTTGGAATTTGAAGCGCTGCATGCCTGAACCCACACATTTCATTTTGAGGCGGGCACAGCGTGAGCAGGTGGGTTGGTTTTCATCACACTAGGGTGTTTAGTATATCAATTCGTTTTTGCTGCACAACTGTGTAAGTGTACATACCTTTTTCTTCTGTCTGCGGCAGGCATCGCAGGCCCGGCCAGTTGGTACACCGGGCATATGCAATAGGGCCCCAATGGTCTTGAGTGAATACTGGGGAAATGCACATAAAGGGGAGACAAAGTTGCAAACAAGCCAAATGTGTCTGCAAAGCCTGAACGCTAATAATTGTTGGAGGTGATAACTATTCAGAGGTTAGGGCTGAATGGGCTGAGCCGTGTGACCGAGTTTAGCTAACCGTTTCAGGCTGCATGTCCCATAGTTTTGTATCTCCGCGATGTTTTATTGGTTAGGCGCTACAAGGGCGGAGCGAGTGTCCACCTACGGCTCAAGAGCTTAGTGTATCTTCCTAGGCTCTAGACTGGATACTTATAACTTAGGACTGGTCGCTTATGTTTGGTAGTCCTCTAGGAGTGCTTTAGTCTGGCCTAGTTGGTTTTTGAGAAGGTTCTGAATCCTCCCGAGGTTATGACCCTTATTTAAAGAAACATGTCAGCAGGGCCCTGTATACCTCCGATACAGAATAACTATGTACGCGCTTCGGTTTTATCACTTAGCATGTCCCCCTCTCTGCCTAGTTACACCAGTGCCCCTCCATACTTACCACCTTTCGTGTTCTTATAACTTGTGGTCCGGTTCGAAGACTCTTATAACCAGTCCATTTTACTTTATCATCATGCCTTTCTTGGATTCAACTAGCCTTGAGAATGAGACTGAAGCCTAGGATTTGATAATAACGGAGACGCCGAAGTATACTGCTTTCTACGTCTTACAGGTCTATAGGACGCTGATGTGGGACATTCTGTGTTCTGACAGTTAAGGGAGCAGACCCATAACACCATGACGGAGCCAATTGGTACAGCATAAAACTAAAATAGAATAGTTTCAGAATGTTATCAAGAATGTCCAAACATAAGAAAAACCCGAATCTCAAAACGATCACCAATCACTAGCATGGAAATACGGAATCACATGACCTGTCAGCGATCCCGCTCTAAGCCACCACCGCCCCTTCCTAGGCCCCTGCTCTCTCAGATTCTCAAATCCTCCAAATCGCTTCCGCTAAGGTCTCATCGGAGATCTTTAAGCTCGTCCGAGATGAGTGACGCTTATGAACGTGAGCAGTACGTCCCAGCCCCTTCCGAAGCTGCGGAGGCCAACCCACCCTTAATTCGCCTCATCTGGCCGTCATGTCACCGAGCATCTCTTGCTGACTTTAGACTATAGGCAAAACAATGCACTCCTTAACTCCCTCTCATCGAAAGTCACCGCCCTTCGAGACGTGACGATCAACATCCATGACAACGCGCGGGATCAAGACATGATCGATCACTCGGTACGTCGACCAGGTTACCACACAGTGGGAGATAATGCTCCAAGAGAACCATCATTGCCCATGACTACGATTTGGAGCCACGACTGACAACTACACTCCTACAGAACGATGTCTTTTCCTCCTTCGGAACCAACTTGAAAGGCAGCGCCTCTCGACTCACAAGGATGGCCAAGCAAGGCGATACCGTCGCCGTGCTCAAGGTAGCCGGTATATGCGTTGGAGCAGGAATCTTGCTATACATCATTCTGGGCTGGATCTTTTAAATGGTGAAATTCTTACCACGACTGCCTGGGGTTGCCTCGCTCTGACTTTACACACAACGCCACACGATGACATATGCTCTTGCCGGTCCAAGATGCATTTCGATATTCCATTGACACCTCTGTTTTCCCGCACCAAAATGTTGCCCCTAGGCATGCAATACATAATCACGCTGAACCTTGTGCTGTATCGATATACAGCTTAGGAATCTGAGCATAAATGACGCCGACTCGGAAGGGCCCATCCACCCATCCGCCTTCCCTTCCGAACTGATCACGATCTGTGCAAACAATTGAGCCGGGTTTACTTACTACGAGGGGAGAATTAGCATCGGCTTGCGCCGCATTATTCGGGTTTCTCTGTGTCATTCAACTTGCTACTACCATGAACATAATCTTTGCCCATCTTGTCCTTGAGCTTCTTAGCACCTTCTTCAATGATGATACAAATGAAATGAAGACTTTAATCACAAAATCCGTGAATTCAAGCTCCCGTGCAGCATTATATACTTCAATCGGTGGGGTTTCAGCCATATTTTGGAACATGTCAATAACCAAGCTTAATGTGCCCCTCGATCGATATTCTATTAACACTTTCACTTTCTTGACATTTGTTCTAGACCTCGGAATGACGTACGCTACATGCCTATAAACTTTTTTCGATAAAAAAACAGCAGAAATCTATTTGGGCCTTCCGGTCCGGCCTATGCATCTCAAAGGCGCTGCGGACAACATGCTGGAGTATCTATTGTCCAAGCCAGATTACCACCGATTGCCGAGTACGAGGCCAATCATCGCGCATATGCATACGAGGACAAGAGCCCGAAGGTCATTCACGCATCGAAGCCGAGGCTGAACCAGGAAGAGTGCGTTTGGTGGTAGACCAAACCACCGGGTATAATATAATCAAGTGCGTGTCGATTTGAAGCATTCCGGTCGGATTGCGCCGACTCGGTATTCTGTTTCACTTGTATCTTGCGTCGGCGCTGGTTGGGCATTCTGTGTATTTATTCGCCAGTGTTAATATTTTCCTTAATGATCAACGATTATTATGTAGGACTTGATTGGCTATAGATCATGAGATGAAGATGCAGGCCATCGGGAAGTCCGAGGGTACACAGCCTGTCTCGAACCATGTGGCAAGATTGCATCGCACAAGAAGTCCTCTCCGACGCTTATCCGTACCTCCCTCAGGGCTGTTACCTATTTCAGGTGTCAGAAGTCGATCATCGGAGCAAAGCGCCATTATTAGCAACTCGGAAAAGCAGAAGTAGATTCTTGCCCACGAACAGTAGTCAGGGGCAAATAGCGCTAGCTGCATCGATGAAGGTGGTTACTCGTCAGTAACCAAGCAAAGAGAAAGACGGCCCCCGGGCAGCCGCAGTGGGTCACGATCTGATTCCTCTCAGCGTGCGCGTCCCAGCACGGCAATTGGTAGAGAAAAGGCGGCCGGTCCCGCGGCATCATCGCTATCTTTGCAAACTCGGAAGATAGCAACCGAACTGATAAGGCCCGAGTCACGGCTAAGACCGTGAGGACCGGGATAATTCGTGCAGAACCTTGGGCATCAGCTGCGCTAGAGGCACCGGATATTTGTTTGGAGATAGCGTGTCACCGTTGATTGGAGCTGGTGTGACCATGAGGCGTGCAGAAACCTGTACCCAGTTAAAGTGTATCTATGTATGTACAAGCAATGCATACGTCAAAGATACCATCCAAAAAAAGAAAAAAGAAAAAACAGTGGCATGACCCACATAATCGCCTTCATTGACTCGAATGATGCGATTGTACCCGCTGAGTGGAAGCAGGATCTTGTTCTGGAACTCAATTCACACCGGTTGCGGGATATAGCGGCATGGTGTGGACTAGGAGAAAGTCCGAGTTGCTAAAAAGAGAAAATAAGGGAAAAACGGAAAGAGAAATGTGGAAACTTCCAAAAAGCTTCACCGTCAATGATCTGCTGGTGGGTCCCGCGTAGAAAACCCGTGGAACGGGGTTGCCGGAGTATGTACTTACGCAAAATAATGACATGTACGCATACATAGTCCATTCTGGCTTTTTGAATTTTACGCGTCATTGAAAGTGAGAGTATGGCTCTTTCAATGACGTGACTACATACAATCTTCATGGCTTCTACGAGGACACCGGCAATTGCTAGGCAGAGGCAAACTAGAAACCGCCAAGCATTTAGAGATTTCCAGATCATCAGGGGAAGGCGGCACGGCCAAGTCGGGCACAGAAATCGGGACAGGATCGGGATACCGGTGAACGGGAATTCCCGAGTCCACAGCAGTACATAGGCATCCCGATGGGACCCGTGGTCGGCAGCCAGGCCGAGACCGTAGCCTGAAAGAGAACGCCTATTATGCGGTGGCATCCCATCCTGTGTCTTGAAATAGTGTCCTGACTCTCCTACCTAGGTAGTAGGATTATATGCACACCACCTCAGTTATTCCATTAAACTGTTCGGGTGAAGGGATCCATACGATGCCCGAGACCTTATCATCTAGGAGACACGTTCACACCAGGTTGGTCCAGGCGCATAGTCAGTTAGGAACCAGACTTGGTTGGTGTGGCCGGTGAGCAGTTGACACCTGGTGGAGCTCATAGGCGGATCGCCTGCCGAAAGGCTGGCAACCGCGACGCTCAGGGACCGATGAGGAGTGTGGATAGTTTCGACTCTTTCTGCAGAGATTGGGAGATTGGCACTTTAAACTGGGAACAAAGGATTAAAGGAATAAACCCTGCCACTGCTGCTTTGAGAAATGTGCAGATTGCATTGCATCCGTGGTTGCATCTCGTGTCCACATGGTTTCTCTAGGCACATTCCTGGTCGTTTGTGACAGCTACCCTGCCCTTGTGACGGGATTTAGAGTCTCTCTCAGGCTATCTTCTTTGAAATTGTTTCACAACTCGCATGAATATTCCTGTTAGACATGGAGCACGGTCATAGGGCACAGGGCTATGCAGGGCATGCAGGCGCCCCTGAACTATGTGGCACCATGAAAGCGATCCGCATAGGCCTACGCCTGAGCTCATGGTCTGTAACTAGGCAAGTTTTGGTCGCAAGTCCGTACCCTAGCTCAGATGGAGGGCAGTTTCAGGCCCATGGATGGCATGCAGGCCGGATTGAGAGTGCATTTGCAAATCCCAAATTGATATATTGATAAGCTATATAACCACTGCATGATGTGTATGATATGTAGCACACGATCATCAGCGAACTGGATCGATCTAACACAAGTGCGGGAAGGCAAAATGCTTAAAGGGGGCCCCGAGCATTGGGAGAAGGATGTAGGTGGGTGAAACACAAAGACTCAAAGTACCAGATATACTAGACATTGAATCGGATACGTGATTGAAGATAGTAATTGATAGTAATTAGGGCATGACATCTTCATATGATTTTACCTTTACCTAGGGTCAGCTCGCACTGACGTAAAAGCGTCGTGTCAAAATCAATATCTGAGGGTCTCTCTTGTCAAGATTTTTTTTCATTTTTCACTTTTCACTTCCTATTCATTGTCCTATATTTCCTTTGATCACTAGTTATTACTTTTCCCATGCTTTTCACTGAGGAAAGGCTCAAGCTTAGTCACCTCACAACATCTCCGGCCCTCATCGCCACCTAAAATCTGTAGCCGAAAACGGCACATCTCCACCAGTGCGGACCCGTCTGGTCGGACCGGGTTTCGATTCTGGACACTGTCCGGTAGATCACCGATAGAGAGAATTTACGCAGAAAACTGTCTGTGTCATAGTCTTCACTATTTTTCTGATTCTCTCCCTTTTTACTCTTTCCCCTCTCCCCTTTCCCCCTCTATACTGCCCCTCCTGGACTCTCTTTCGGCTGCCTTGCAGCGGGCGTCACAATGGCTCTTAGCTTCTTTAGTGGTGGAGGGAGCGCAAGCCACGCCAAATACTTTGACATTCGGTGAGTGGGGTGCTTATGAGCTCTTGAGCTTAAAGTGCTAACGACACAGATTGGACGATGACTACATCGTATTTCGCGGCAACGAACATGAGGCTGCCAGCGCCCACCTGAAGGGGACCCTGGTACTTTGCCTGTCGGAGCCCCTCACCATCAAGCACATTCGCCTACAGTTGACAGGCATGTCGCGTGTCTGGTACGTTATGCTATAGCACTTGGCAGTCTTTAATGTCAAGCTGACATGCCCTGCAGTTGGCATTTACCATCCAGTTCAGCCGCCGGTGGCCGCAAATCGTGGCGCGAACGAGTGTTTTACGATAAAACGTGGCGATTCCGAGAGCCCGGCAAAGGCAAGACTGAAGTTTTGGCTGCCGGCAACTATGAATACCCCTTTGACGTTGTTCTGGAGGGCTCCATGCCCGAGAGTGTGGAGGGGTTGTCTGAGACCTGGGTCATGTATAGATTCAAGGCCGAGATTGGACGCAAGTACGCCAAGGACATCGTGGCTCGGAAACCCCTACGGATCATTCGAACGCTCGACACCAGTGCGCTGGAGCTAGCGCATGCGATGGTACGTTGACCTCGGATAATTGTTCGGTATGAGGTCATACTAACAATAACCCAGTCGGTGGACAACATATGGCCGAACAAGATCGAATACTCCATCAGCACTCCGACCAAGGCGGTTATGTTCGGTACCGCCATTCGCGTTGATTTCAAATTAATTCCGCTCCTCAAGGGTTTGCGTATCGGACAGACTACGTCACAGCTGATCGAAAGCCACGATTTGACTCTCAATCCGGAAGATCCCGACTCCATTTGGAATACCTACAAGATTACCCGGACAATCTTGACCGACGAGCACGAAATCGATGAGAATAATGTCGAGATTATCGATGAGGCGGCCGAGGGATACCAGTTTACACGATATCTCGACATGCCGCGGACCCTGACCCGGTGCCTGCAGGACGCGGACACGAAGGGCATTAAGATCCGCCACAAATTGAAGTTCCGCATTCAACTCCACAACCCCGACGGCCACATCAGTGAGGTGAGTCGGAAGCCTCGGCAAGACACGATGCGAAGCTCATGTTAACTGTGCCAATCTAGCTCCGCGCGACGCTTCCGGTTTCCATCTTCATTTCCCCTAACATAGCCATTGACGAGAACAACAATCTCCGCGAGCAGACACAGCAGTCGACTCGTCAGGCTGCCGATGAGTTTGCCGCCCACCAGGCGCCTCCTCTATACGGCGAGCACACATTCGATCAGCTATACAGCGAAGTCGACCCTAATGGCTACCGCACCCCGGGCCCCGGCAGCGGCGGTCCAGGCACCCCCTTCGGTGCGCTCAGCCGCAACATCTCGACAGAGAACCTCGCTTCAATGAACGCTCTGACGAACACCAACATCTCCGCCTCCGCTCTGCACAGCCGTCTCACCACCCTCTCCGCGAATCACGTACTTCAGCCAATCATGCCCAATGAGCTATCCCAGGAGTCTCCTTCAGAAAGTCACGCCAACTCGCGTGGGTTGAATGTACACTTCGGTGATTACTTCGGGCCGTCTTCCGGTTCAAACTCTCACACCCCCAGCAGCCCTGAGCTCTCCCGCAGACCTTCTGATGACGGAGACCACGAACCGATATCATCCGGCATGACCACTCCCTTCCATCCTCATTCTGCCGAAGTCGAAACTCTGAGCCGGGTTCCCAGTTACTCCACTGCAGTGCGCGCGACCGTGGGCCCTTGCGACTCGGGTCTCCCCGACTACAACGCAGTGATTGCGAGCGACCTGCCTCCGCTGCCGGTACTCCAGTCCCCACAGCAGGCCTACATTCGAAGTGGCCGAAACAGTGGCCGGAATAGCGGAGTCTCGACTCCTTTCGAGGTGCATAATCGTCCCAAATATCTGCACCCTAGTGCCAGTGCTGACGACGAGGAACGCAGACTACGACTAGTGCAAGCGCGCGCTAGAGCGTGAGGGACGACCATGACGCCGTAACACTCTCGATCGAACCCTTAAGCACAGTATCCCCTGCCTTAACCCTCCTTTCGACCTCCAAATGCCCCGCGGGTTCAGTGCTGGACACTGTCACCCCAGACCTTTACTTTCTCCTCTCTTTCGACTAGAAGCGTTCTCTCCCAACCATATTATCCGCATTTCACGACGTTGGACATACACAGTCTTTTTCGGCGTTCGGTTAGCATAGACAGGACAAGGATATCTCATTGACATGATCATTTTTTCCACGGGAATAGGAAACAGTTGAATCGGAGTACCAGCCTCCGCACGAGTTACGCATGGATAACCTTTCTTTCTTCTTTCTTTCCTTGAGTCTGTACTCTAAATCTCACTGCATCGCATCTATAGTGGAATATCCGTCGATTTCCGACTCGGGCAGATCATCTTATTCCGTAAATCGTCAACTATCAATGCCATTGTAGTATCGTGCTGAAATGCAACGGTACCTACCACATGCGGCCGCATTGGAATCTCGGGCTCCACAGTGGCGTAGCCAAACACATGGCGCGCGGTGTCTATCGTGAAGAGCTATAACTATAGCAGGGCGAGAATGAACATCTAGATGTTGTAGTATATGACTCGGATTTAACCAAACTTACAAAGTCACCGAAGTTGGGCACCGCAGCGCCACAGATGCGGGTAGTGACCTCATCGGCGCAAGTTGTAAAGTTGATCGGCAAAAGAATGCGAGCTCATCCCACCTTCCTTCAATTCCCGCCTTCGACCCCACTCATCTTCTTCTCTTAAGACGCTTTTATCCACAACTAGTCCGCCAGCAGACTAGCGCTGCCCGGTAAACCGGGCTTTTAACCACAGCCACAGAGGTGCCACAGTTCCAGATCCCCGAATCCCGCATTTTCCACTCTCGTGTCGAGTTGATCGTACACACCGATAACCCTCACCCTCTGCGAGTCCTATCCGAGCATCCTTGTACCGATCCTCTTTGCTCCCCTCACTATCTGCCATGGCATCCCCAACAAGCCCCGTGCAGACCCAGCTCCCTCAGCGGTCGAACACCGTCAGCAGTGCCTTCACCCGCCGTACGTCTATGAGCGATGACGAGGCTATTCCCGATACCGATAGTAGTGAGGTGAGTTGGGGATACCCCGGTGCAAAAGGGGGCCGTTGAGCTGCAGCGGAAACCCCGTGGTGGAAATAATCGACTAACGATGTGCTCGACCATACTAGACTACCAATCTGCTGATCGAGCGTTTGCGTGCGTGGAAGCACATGTGCGGGAACCTCGAGGACTATGTCAGCGCTTGTGCCAAGGTGTCCAAGTCCCAGTCCAAGGATCATGAGAAGATCCTGAAGGTTAGTGTCCCATCGTGCCCGTGCCGTCATGATTAGTGGGCTGACCATATTCCTTTACGACAGACCGTCAGTGACCCTTTGAAGGAGAGCCACCACTTCAGCTCCAGTGCCGGTGGTGTCACCGGTCTGTTCGAGAACATGCGCAACAACTCCCAGGTATGCGTGGTATTCAATTGCTATAGTCAGTCCCTAATGGCTTCGAACAGGGAATGGTGAACATCTATCTCGACACCGAGAAGAACCTGAAGGGCAGTGTGCTCCCCGTCCTGGAGCGTCTCCACAAGGAGATCAAGAACAAGTCCAAAGAACTCAAGTCGGGCGCAGCCAAGGGTGCCAAGGCTGTGGAGAAGGCCCGCCAGAATACCCAGAAGCACATTGAGCTGCTGGGCCAGAAATCCGCCACTTTCGATGCGGCTGCAGCCAACAAAATTGAGCAGCAACACGATCCCTACATCCTCAAACGGGGCATCAACCACCGCCTCAACAAGCAGGTGGTGGAAGAGAACAACCATCGCAATGACATCCTGGCCGTGCAGGAGTCATTCCAGCAGTTCGAGGCACACGTTTTGCAGACCGTCCAGGGCGCCATGGACCAGTTCTTCCTGTACATGGGTGGTCAGCTGGACCGCCAGCGCGCGATGTACGCCGACATCTTGAGCACGGCTCAGCGCATCCCGCCAGACTTCGAGTGGGTTAACTTCGTCGTGCGCAACGACGCTACTCTGGTCAACCCCGACTCGCCGCCGCGCTCGCTCGCAAGCATCAGCTTCCCCAATATGGACCATCGGTCCACCCAGCCCCTGATTGAAGGCTCGCTGGAACGCCGCTCGCGCGCAGTCATCAAGGGCTACAGCACCGGCTACTACGTCGTCACCCCGGCCCGCTACCTGCACGAGTTCAAGAGCAACGACGACTTCCAAAAGGACCCCACTCCGGAGCTATCCCTGTATCTGCCCGACTGCATCGTCGGTGCCATTGACGGCGTCAAGTTCAACATCAAGGGCAAAGATGTCTCCAGTGGCAAGGTCGGCAATGCCTTCCATACCAACACCGAGCTCAGCTTCAAGGCGCACACCCCCAGCGACGCCGAGCAGTGGTGGTCAGTGATCAAGGAAGCTACCCGTAGCCCGCCCCCGCGCGTTGCAACTAACGTGCCCTCGTCTACTACGGCATCGGCTGTTACCTCGCCTGTGACCTCCGCCGCTCCTTCGCGCAACGTTTCCTCCAGTCTCCCTCCGAACTACACCGAGAAGAGCGAGGAGCAGGAGGCGGCCCCGGCCGCTGAAGCTACTCAGCCGAGCACCGATGTAAAGGAAGCAAAGACAACTCAAGAGGAGGCTACCGCCACCCCCGAGCTCAGCCGGTCTAACACCACTTCGAGTCACTTCCACACTGCCCCGGCCGGCTCGGCGATTCCAGAGAAATCCGAGAAGGCCTAAAGTGATATGATTAGACTCTCTGATGACTATCTTCCGGTCTATGCTTTTTCTTGAGAACGCCACTGAATATGTTCGGATCTCCATGGTGCATGACGCTCGTATTTGTTTCGCATGTCTCGTTTTGGCGCCTTGCTCGATATCTCAATGTGCCCTGGTACATTGATTTAATCGTGGCTTACGGGTCTAACCGGTTGTTTCATATATACCTTCCCTAATACTCCGCAAATACTACGATCTCTAGCGAGTCTTTTCCTCCTTATGATCTCAACCCGGACTGTTAATCATTTAATTGATTGCGATATACCCTAGGAATAGACGTAGACAAGAGTCGAGTCGTTAATTCTTGGTATCACAGCAGATACGCAAAGTATTCCAGGTTCGCCTGAAGAAATTGCCCGAGTCGCTGAAATAAATTCACAATTGTCGTGAGCTCATGTATAACATACTTGTGCAGGAGTCCGAGGAGATCCTAACGTGGGGATATCAAGCCACCTTTGATGGCCAGTAAATAATAGCACATTTCAAAAGTCCTCCGGACTTTCCAAGTCATGAAGTTTCTGCCCAAGAAATCTACCCAGCGCAGCACATTTCGACTCCAGGGCAAGCAGAACAGAGGGGGAAGCGGACAGGTTCAGGCTAGCCAAGCGTGCCAGATCGGCACTGCGGTCGATCTCATGTTGGGCATCAAGATTGCCGCTGCGGGGTGGATTCGGAGACGCTGCTGTGGGTGTGCGGTGGCCATCACCCTGAGACCCATCTGATATAGCCCCATTCCCTGTAGATTCGCTTGGTACCACACCATCAGCGTGATCGTCGATGCCATTCGTGGCTTCTTGGGCGAGTTTGGATGGACCCACGGCGGCCAGCAGGACTCTGTCGGCGATGCGGGTCACCACCGCGACGGAGTCGTCCAGCTGGAAGACGATCGACCCCACATCACCCAGTGACATCGACTGAGCTGTCACGTAGGATGATGGGTGGCTAGCGGGGTTCACACCCGTTAGGTTGCCACTTGAGGCATTCTTAGCGTAGCATGTATAGGCGGCGCCGTAGGTCGCGCTGAGGTTTCGTAGTTGGCGGGATGAGAGGGTGGAGCCGTAGGCGAAGACAGCGCCATTTGTCGCGAACACCCTATAAGAAAGTGAATGCGTCAGCCACGTAGCTGACAAAAGCCAGGAACCAAGCTCGTTGTACGCACAGAATGGTTGTGATCTCCGGCGGGGAGAGGTTATCCTCCAAAAGGTCGCTTAGCGCCTCCGAGTCTAACATCTTTATATCAGGGAGTCCGGGAATCATGGTGTCGGTGGCTGCCCGGCCGGATGGGGTCTCTCTTTGCACTTGAATGGTCGGTATTTCCTTCATCGATCGGCAATGCGCCTCCGCGGACCAGTCCTTGGGCGGGGTCCACGAGCAATCCTCGGGGAAGAAGAAGCAGTTATCACTATAGTCCTCGTCGTCGTGGTCGTATTCGATCGGTTCGTCGGAGGAGTCCAGTAAATTCTGAGCGCACTGCACACGACAGCGGGCCCAGTAGGGGAGGAAGTCGGGGTCTGTTTTGGGGCTTGCGGGAGAGGACTTGGAGAAGTAATCGGAGACTGTAAAGGGTTCATATTCAGCCATTTTGAAGCCCATGGCGGTAGATGAATATGCGCAAATGGACGGCCAATGTCTGTTTCAATCCAATGCAACTTTGACGGGGAGCACGAGGGCAGTGTCTTCATAGCGGGCTCGAGGCCAGAGGGGGACAGGGACGAAACGCGGACAGCATTGACCCAGACTTGACTCGGTCCAGATGGCAAGTCACGATCATTCCAGCCGCGTCCGGTAGCACAGAGCGAATTGGAGCGGATAGGCAGGTTTATATGGAGGCAACGGGGTAGGACGCGCAGTCATGAGATGCGCGAGGCCTTCGCGAGACGCCACGACCATCGTGCAGGACCGAAGGGCCACATGAAGCCATGATACGTTTTGATTGGGGAATAATAGGGACGGGGTGCAGACAGAATGGCTGTGCTAAGCGCGGAAGAGCAAATATTGGGCGAAACGAAAGGGTCCAGGAGCGACACGAAGCCGGGGAAAGGGGAAGAGGGGAGGCCAATGGCAGGCAGTTGACGACCAACTGGAGGTGGGGATGTGCGGAGTGCAGAAACCTGGGAAAGGTAGACGAACCTGGTGATTGTACAGGGTAACGTAGAGGATGTGGATTGGAAGATCAAGAGACCAAGGATGAGGATGGTTCAGATTAAAAGGGAAAGACTGAGGATGCGGGACCACTCGCTTTCATAGGTTGGAGCTCACAGCTGTAGCGTGAAGTAGGAAATGGACTAGCGCTTGAATCTCTTAACTGCGGTCATGGTATAGGGTATATAGAAACTTATTTAAGGGTGATGGAGCATAGTATAATAGTATCGAGTCTCGAGATAAGCTGCATTTGTAAGAAAGCTGCGCTGCGCGTCACCTGCCCCACATATAACTTCTCCCACCTTCCACTTCTCCTCTCTCTTGCATAGCATGTTCTCTCGATTGCGTCTGACTTCAAGGATTCTCAATCCTTTCTCAGTTCCTGGTATTATCCCCGGGTTCCATCAGCCAGCCAACCACTAACCGCTATAGTGCGATCTTACACCATGGCGACCAATACTTCTACCTACAAGTTGAACCGTTTGTAATCAACCTCCCGCCCCTGCTGTTCGACACTGACATGCCCAGACACGATGCTGCGGGTCAAGGACCCCAAGCGATCGGTGGAGTTTTATGAGTTCCTCGGCCTGAGCCTGGTCAACAAGCTGGATTTCCCCGAGTGGAAGTTCACCAACTACTTCCTCGCCTACAACGGCTCGGCCTCTCTCCAAGGTGACCGCCACTGGACCGACCGCAATGCCGTTCTGGAACTCACTCATAACCACGGCACGGAGAACGATCCCAACTACAGCGTGGTCAATGGCAACACAGAGCCTCACCGGGGCTTTGGTCACATCGCCATCTCGGTCGACAACATCGAAGCTGCCTGCAAGCGCATCGAGGATGCCGGCTATGCCTTCCAGAAGAAACTGACTGAGGGCCGCATGCGCCACATTGCCTTTGCCAAGGATCCCGATGGCTACTGGGTGGAGATCATCAAGCGTGCTGACGAGGATCTGTCGGCCACCACCGATCCCGGCACCTACCGTCTGAACCACACTATGCTGCGTGTCAAGGATGCCGAGACTAGTCTGAAGTTCTACCAGGAGAAGATGGGAATGACCCTGGTCCGCACCATTGAGAATCCGGAGAACAAGTTCAATTTATACTTCCTGGGATACCCGGCCGCCAACCCCACGATCCAAGAGGGTGCTAAGAACGGCGTTGCGGAGTGGGAGGGTCTGCTGGAGCTGACCTGGAACTACGGGACCGAGAAGCAGGACGGTCCGGTTTACCACAACGGTAACACGGAGCCGCAAGGATTCGGCCATATCTGTAAGTTCCACCGTATCACGGTGTTTTCATATTCTAATCAACGGCCTTGTAGGTGTTTCGGTCGATGACCTCCAGGCCGCCTGCGACCGCTTCGAGTCTCTTAAGGTCGACTTCAAGAAGCGCCTGACGGACGGACGGATGAACAACGTGGCGTTCCTTTTGGACCCCGATGGATACTGGATCGAGGTAATCCAGAACGAGCGCATCAAGCGCACCTCCAACTGGTAGAGTAGATATCTGCTAAAGATATAGGGAATTATACCATGGTTTGAGGGTTGTACAGCTAGTCACAAAGCGTAGTGTCCACGTGAGTCTAGAATGGAGTACAGGCTTATCACGCATCGTCTCATAGGTCCGCATCGTTGGACATAGGTGGACCCTTCCCCGCCCCCAGACGAACCTTTTGCGCAAGACATATTATGTTTCCAGACTTCTTTCAAATCGGTCGCATAGTTGTATAAGACGATGAAGGCCACTGTCCGAATCGATGCAGGATGACTTGACACGCCCTCGGTGACTCTTCAGCCTGCGGTGCGCGTCTGCGATTCTGACTTCGACCCTAACGACACTACCCCACGCGTTGAACCAGATCGCCAATCCTTTCCCCAGATCCCGGACAGGGAACTTTCCGAATCATGGCGCCCGAGCCCGAGAAGCCGAAGAAGGCTCCTCGCAAGCACGTCACGACGGCCTGTGTACCTTGTCGAGAGAGCAAGATCAGAGTATGTACTGCTTCCTCGTTCGGGGATCGGCGTTGGCATCTAATCAGCTGCAGTGCGACGGGTCAACGCCACATTGCCAAAATTGTCAGCGAAAGGGGAAGGACTGCAAATATCAGCATGGCGATGATAAGCGGAAGTGAGTTCTGGATCTTTATTTTTATGCATGCATTGGGTCCGCGGTTGATGCGGGTAATGCGTCGATGATATCCCGAAAGAGAGAGAGCTAACACCTATTACAGAGTATCCCTCCGAGCTGCCACGGAGCTGTTCTCGACAAGAATTGACCAGCTCGTTCAATTCATCTGTGATCAGGGGCTAGAGCCACCGCCCATGAAAGCAGAAGACGAGGCCGGCATGAACAGGGTCCTAGAGACCCTGCAAATCCCGCGCGGCCTTACTACAAGTACAAGTCCTGTCAGAGACGGCCAGAAACCAGCGGAGACAATCTTAAATGGTGCCTCGGGTGCATCTTCGGTCCAGAGCCCGCCGAGCACACCTCCAATTGGACAACCCCCGCAGGGAGTCGACGTAGCGATCCCCGGCTCATCATCTCCGCAGGGAACTGTCTCCGGTCAGCAGATGCCCCCTGTGGAACCCTGGAACCCGTTCGGGATGGTGCGGGGAGCGTCTGATGGTCAAAACTTTGTCCATTGGGGCTTTACACTTCCCACGGCGGAAAGTCTGGACAATATTTATGCCAACCTCAATGGCGTGGCACCTGGGATGCCGCTCATGACGGGACTGAGCTCGGATAGTTTCCAACTTGGCATGGATACGGCTCAGCAGCCCCATTTTTTACTGGGCCAGATGCCTGTTGACCACCCCACCCATGAATCTGACAGTGAAGAAGAGAATGAGGCTGAGAATGATGTCATTGAGCAGCTCTCTAATCGAATTGGGACATTGAAGGTTGCTGGGGATGGTCATTTGCGGTTCTATGGCGCTACCTCCAACCTCAACTTGGTAGATGTGTCCGCGACGCAACAACGACAGCGGCCTGATGCGCGCACTGTTCGCCACGACGGCCAAGATATTTTGAATCACCTTCGAGTCGGCCAGCCGGTTGATCAGGCTTTGGAAGATCATCTCGTCGAACTTTATTTCACATGGCAGAACCCAAGCATCTACGTAGTTGACAAGGAGATGTACATGACCGCGCGGTCCAATTGGCGGAATGAATACGACGATACACCCTTGTACTCAGAGGTCCTCACCAATGCTATGTATGCTTTAATCATCTTATTGATGGATATTCAATAAGCTAACTTATCCCAGGTGCGCTATTGGAAGCGCCTTCGAAGCACGATACCATCCTACTTTCATCACGTTCCCCAAATCTCTGGCCGAGTTCTTCGCAGACAGGGCCAAGGCCCTTTTGGAGATTGAACTCGATTCTCCATGCATTGCAACCGTTCAAGCCCTTGTTCTGATGAGCTGCCACGAGGGGGCATCTAACCGTGATGCCCGTGGCTGGCTCTACAGCGGAATGTCCATGAGGCTTGCCTTTGATCTAGGTTTGCATATCGACATGACACCCTATGTCAACCAAGGTGACATGAGCCACCATGAAGCCGATGTTCGAAGGGCCGCATTCTGGGGTAGCTATGTGGCAGACCATTTCTGGGGTTTCTATCTGGGCCGCCCATTCCGCATGAATGCCGGAGACATATCCGTTCCAAAACCTGCTTCTACGCTCGGGGCTGAGAAAGAAGAAACCTGGTATCCATATGGACTCCAGTCTATCTCTACTGCACTTGAGAGTGGGTTGAAGAATCCCACTGAGCTGGTATGCAGACAATTTGTTGTGCTCTGGGAGATGATCTCCCCTGTTGGTCACATCCTGTGCGTATCCTGTACCATGCGGATGGAACCACGCTAACGTGGATTCAGCTACGGATGCTCCGATATTTCCCGTCATGACTTGCAGAGGCTCACTTCCCGGGTTACTGAAGATCTCTTCGCCTGGAAGGCTGATCTGCCATCAACCCTTGAGATCGATTTGGATGATGATACGACACCTAGACTGCCTCATCTTTTGATGCTCCAGTAAGCCTATACTGTCAAACTACCAGGCTACCATCACGATCGCTAAAAGTCTCTAGCATGCAATACCACCAGATTATAATTTTCTTCCACCGACCCTGGGTCTCCAAGAGCTACATCCAACCCCGCAGCCCTCGCCAGGGACCTGGATACCACCATGCACGACGCATGTGCGTTGAGTCCGCTACGGCAGTCGCACGCCTGCTTCACATCTACGAGAAGCACTACTCGTTCCGACGAATGAGCAACCAGGTCGTAGCCATCATCTTCAGTGCAGCACTGATGCTGCTCTTTGCCACGGTATCGAGCTCTCCTCTGATGCCCGGCAAACCAGGCGACATAAACCAACCGCACCCACGCAACGCGGAGATGGTCGCATACCTCAATCTCTGCTTCCGCGCTCTGGACGAGCTAGGCCAGTCTTTTGAAAATGCTAAGCGCACGCGTGACTACCTGGTCACCCTCCAGCGGCGCTGGCAAGCACACATGCGCCGGTCTGGCTCAGGCGCAAAACGCCAAATTAGCAGCGGCAATCTCCCCGCTCTGCCCTCACAAGCGCCGTCATCACGGTCGATCCGAAACGGACATGGGATGGATGCGCGCAAAAGAAATCGCTTATCTGATAGTAACAAACCTCGTCCTCGACACAATTCCACCTCAATGGGACCGCCATCTATGGCGAACGCATCCTTCCAGCCTCCACCGATTTCATCGCAACAAACCCAACACTCTTATCAGCAACAAAATTTTCCGGCACCTTCAGCCCAGCCAGCGGATCTCGACTGGATCCGCAACTCTGACATGGATTTTCTGTCCCATACCCACGGCAGCGGAGGCAATGCGAACCCATTAGGCATATCCACATTGCAGTTTCCCGACGAAACAGGCATACTTCCGGACCTAGGAGATATGGATGGGTGGTGGGGGTCACCGAATGGAAATACAGGACTTGAGGGATCTTCTGTATAGAAGCGGCACTGAAGGGAGTACATGGGAAAGACGGATATAGAGCCTTTAGATATTTCCACATTTGTGGAAATTGCATTTGCAGTGTACTCTTCACATTCATAACTTGATAGTTGTACAACCACAATGAATCTTAATCGTCTTCAATCGACCCATCAAACACACTGCCGAGCCAGGCCCCAGCATCTTGAACTGAGTCCCCATCAATCCGCGATAGCGTCACCTTCCGTTCACCGAATCCCTTCTCCCGGCCCCAGAAACAGGCTCGTCGCATAACAGAGACCATCTCCTCACCCTGCCTCGCAAGGACAGTACGCCCTACATACGCATCCTTGCGAGCCGTCGAACCGTTCATAGACTCCGAGCCACGCGAACTACCAAGCTCATTCCGTATAAACACCTTCACCCAAGGCAGAGTAACCTGCAACCGACCAATTCCATGCCTAGGCCCCGACCAAGTCCGTCCACTAAGACCATAATCCAATCCATACGGCGGCCAACGCGACAATGCCTTCCGGCGACGTACAACCCTAGCCGACGAACCCAGGTGCTCGGCATCTTCATTTGGGTAGATATCTCCATCCCATAGAGATCCATCCGAAGCAGCGTGCTGTTCCGCTGATGTTGACTTGGTGTATTTCAGTGTTGGCACGGGATATTCCGGACCCGTGAGGTAGCGAGGGAATACGCGAGGTATATCGCAGCCCGCGGAGCGGAGAAAGAGGATCGGCGATGCGAATGCATCGAAGCAACGCTCAGGAGAAGCGAAGTATTGTTCCCGAGCTTCTAGAAGTGGGATTAGATCTGCGGGTGTGGACGATCGCGATGCTTTCTTTGGGGTCCGCTTTGATATCGCAATTGTTCCACTGTTGTCGCTTCTGTCTGTGCTTGGATCGCTTTCGTACTCAATTGCGCAGTATTCGTCTAGTCCGGGCCAGTCGCATATAGGCTCGTGTGCCGCGACTGCTTTTACTGATTGCGCTTCTGTGAGCGCCAGCATCAGGGCCAAGGAGCCGCCGATGTGTGATCCGAAGATCACCAGGTGCGCGGGCTTGAGATGATTCTGTATCCAGTCGAATCCAGCGAGCGTGTCGTGCACTGGGGTTGGATATTTGTAGAAGTCTGTCTGGGAACCAGTTGCAGATGATGTATTTTCGGGGCTTAGGGGTTGATCTGAACTTGACTTTTCAGGTAGGGCGTTTGTTTCCTTTGGATTGCCAAGGCGATAGTTGACTGTGACTACAATTGCGGAGGTCGCGGATGCCAGAAGATGCTGCGGTGAGCCTGCATTGAAGAGCCCCGGTTCTTCACTGGACCCGAAAGAAACTCCATCGCCTGTCTGGAGGGGATTTGCATCCAGCCGTTGAAACAAAGGTCCTGGTGGTAGGTAGAGAATAACATTTGGCCCTGAGGAAGATTGGCTCTGAGTATGCGAATACGACACGGTCGGTCGTGTCACTCTAACATCCATTTAGTATTTGTATGCATCTAGATGAATGGCTAAGATCATACCTTAATTTGATCTCCCCGTTGTTGCCGACAGGGAGCGCGACAGTTTCATCAACATAGCCTCCCGACGCGGTGTGGAAACGAACCGCTTGGAAATGAGCGATAGAGATGAAGGCATTAGTTCGAGCCCCTCCAGATATTCGAAAAGCCAAATGGCTTGAATGGTGAATCAAAGGGCGCATAGCGCCATTGAAGGAGGTGGTTGTACAGGTTCTAAGATTCCGTTCTTAAAAAATAAATGCCGTGGACCGGAATCGAATGCTTGATTTGGTCAGGTGAAAAAAAGGCAAAACCATCGTAAACATGGAGTAAACATAGCTCTGCTATAGACAAGAGAAAAAGCTCTAATATTTTACATACTGTGGCAGTTTTACCTTTATCTAAACTTCATCGCATATTACTCAAAAGCATCCCCTTACATATGAATACCCCAAAACATCTTGTCGGTAGTTGCCGATGCTGCAGGATCATCCCGGTCCAAAGGTGCCTCCATATCATCGTCGACCGGGTGCGCCACTTCTAAGCTGAGCTTAGGATCCTTGGAGTAAACTCGAAGCCCGACCACACAAACTGCATTCCAAGGATCAGCAGGCCCTTCCAACTCGGGCAAGTTTGGCTGTCGCTTGTGATCTGTTTCATCGCCCGGCATATCGAGGTCGCTGTCGAACTCGAATCCGTCCAACAATTCTAGATCACTCCTATCCAGACTCTCATTGGCAAGGCGTGTGTTGAGACTCGGGCGCGGAGACCCGGTTGGTAACCGTCGACCATTGCACTGGAGGGTCGGGATGGATCCGTTGCCATCGCTGGAGATGCTAGCAGTATCCGTGGGCGATTCCGTCCGCCTATCATTCAACATCTCCTTGGAAAGTCGGTCAGGGTGACGGGCTTCCTGACGTTGTTGTCGTGCAGCCATCTTGCGCTCCTGGATCCATTCCTTCTGCTTCCTTCTCATTGTTTCATCACGGATCTTCTTGCGCTCGGCAGCCTTTCTTCTTTCATTTTCATATCGTTCTTGGTCGGTCTCGGCAACCAGGCCCTTGGCATGCGCAAGATCGTACGAGAGTCCGACCTGCACAAGCTTTTCCCGCCTGCTCGAAGCAAGACGGCGAACAATCTCTTCGGTCGACTCAACGTCTTCGTATCGGAAGGCAGTGACCTTCATCAGTACATGATAGCAACCTGGATCAAGACTGATCTCAGCATTTACTGATCGACCCATCAAGTGACTACTGTGGCTGCGCACAATATAGTCCTCCTCGCCTTCTTTCTGGATGCGGAACTTGAGGATGAAGCTATATTGGCCAGCCAGACCCTTAAAATAACGGGTATCCAGCTGGGATAGCACAATGACCACAGGGCCGGCCTGGGTCACCTTCATGATGAACTTGGTACTGTGATAGTCGGCGGACCAGGGGACATTCAATGTCGTCCATTGCTGGGTGATAGTCCACTCGGGGCCGAAGAGGCGGGTCCGATCAAAATGCTGGTATTTCTTCAACAAGTCTGCATAGGAGATCCAGAAGAAGCCGTCATTGCCAAACTTGTGGCCGAGGAGCTCCATCCATTCTGCCGTCCACTGCTCGGAACCATCGCCCCATGCACCATGCCATTCCTTCTTACCCCAAGGATTCCTCAGCCGAAGCAAGCGATGTCCCCTGATCTCACGCGCCTCCATAATCGAGTACGAGTGATTCTCCGAGATCCCCTTGCGTTCTCGAGCAGGCCCCTGGTAGCTGGGATCCAGCCAATTCGAAAAGATTCCAGTGCCACAGCCAAACAAAAACTCCTCGTTGACTTTCATAAGATCTTCCGTCCAAAAGCGGTCCTTGTCGAGGATATTACTGGAGAGGACTTCGGATGTAACGCCTCCAGTGAGATCCTCAATGGCTTCTCCCACGAAACCGCCCTCAATGGCCGAATAGTCGCCGTGGGCTTTGGCAAATGCCTTTTCCAGCAGAGGAAGCCAGGTCTCGTTAGGATCCGCGCACTGCGCAAAGTACAGTGCCCGCGAACCCGTCTGCCAAACCCGACGATACTCCTCTTCGCTGTCGGTGCGGTTGATGTCATCCCAGGTTTGACGCTCGTCAATCGACTCGTCGTAATCCGCCGCGCGCAAGTACAATTTGTCATCCACAATGTACTGCTGCCATTCGCCATCTATCCACGCCGTCAGCCTTCGATATGCATATCAGTGCTGTCGTACTTACCACGGTAGAACACAAAGCCATAGATGCCGACCTTCTCATTTCGAGCAACGCAAATCTTCTCAATCAGTCCCTCCTTATTGCCCATCGTACACAACGCCGCCATGAGCCAGCAGTCACTATCATAGCCCTGGCGCACATCCGACGCCGTCGGCCCATTCACGAAGAACTGTGGTTTCTCGAAGATTTCCTAGACCTCGTCAGGGATCTCCACTTTCAATGCCAGTTCATATCGACGTACCGTCACTCTCTTCACACCACGCGGCCTCATTTCCTCATTGACCTTGTCCAGTCCATCCAAACAGTGTCGCCGACCAGACTTGAGATCCAGCTCAATATCAAAGTGCGGATCGGTGTACTTCTGGTTGACTCGCTCGCATTCCTTGACAATGCGCTCCACCGACTTCTGGCATTCCCGCTTGGCCTGTTCGTACGATTTGACGGCCTCGTGGCCCTGAACCACACCGTTGGGCACGCGTTTAGCCCGCGTACGAGCATACGGGTTATCTGGCAGTACCGTATACACCTTACCGGGGTATTTGGTATTAAACTGTTCCCAGAACTGCTTAACGGACTCCTGGGGCGCCTGACAGCGTGTGCGATGCCGGCTGTTAGAAGGCGATGATGTCCGGCTGGGAGTACCGTAGCCCATGTCGTCCAATTCATCCATGGTGGGCATGATATACTAGATCTGGGAAAGAAGGGGATGATTGATTATTCACGGTAGATGCTTCGCTTTATGTAGCATTTGTCACTTGGACGATCACCTAAGATTGAACGGAAAGCAGGCGGTGCATCCCTCAGTACTCCTCTTTCCCCGCTACGCTATCACTGCACGGCCTCCGCCACGCTCAGCCAGGCGGTGCCGAGACAAAAGCACCCATCAGCGCACCGGATTCGCGACATTCTCAGGATAAGGCTGCAGGGCGCGCCTTAGACTCGCGGTGGGTCGCAAATGAACGGGCGCAATGGCTCTTCCGCCCCAAATTCCCATTTTTCTTCTTTTTCTGCAAGGCCAAAACAGCCCCCAACTGGACTAGCGAGTCGCAAAACTTTTTGGAAAATGTTCCCGGCGTATGCACGATGATTACCTGCAGAGTCCGAGTTTCCAATATTAGAGACTTGCGATGTTAACGTCAGACCTTGGCTTCCGTCTAAGTGCTTTTCAGCCCTGACATGAGGCCCATATCCCCACTCACAGTCTGATTGGGCGCGATGATCCTGTGAATGATGATACATAGAGCGATGTGAAGATACGGTTGCATCGTGTGAACGTACGCCCAGGTGGTCTGAAATGGTGGTAATTGAGGCTGATATGCACCTGAGGTCGTGATGCCACAGCGATCGATCTTATACACCTGCAATCCGCTATAGCATCGGACTTATGGTCAAAAAGGGGTATGTACGCCTTGCATTTGGCTGAAAGCACTTGTATCAAAGTAAGCCCGCCCTCCTAGTCACTCCCCCCTTGAACGCCAGATACATAGAAGAGAAAAAAATGAAACAAAAGAAATGCATATCCCCGGGCATCAACTTCGTGTGTGGTCCTCTGACGTGAATGAATAAGGTTACACAGAAATAATCTTAAACGAGACCATCCTAGTGATAACCGTTGCGTGAGGGGCTGCGGCCCGAGTAGTACGAGCTGCCGTTCCGGAAGTAGGGGTGCAGGCAGGCCTGCTTCGCCGAGAGCCGGTGGGCTGGGTCATACTCTAGCAGGGCCTCCAGCAAGTCGAGACCAGCCTGCTCCAGACCGGGGACAATGGGGGCATCGGGACGCTTCCACCTGGGGAAAGTGGCCTTGTAATCGGGGAAGGAGGTGACACCGGGCCAGATCTCTTCATCGGGAGTGCCAAGGACTCTGATAGGAAAAGAGCATTAGTGAGTGGAACGCAGAGATCGAAATAGAAAGCACTCACCGGAAGATCTTGAAGATCTCGTCAATTTCTGAATCACCGGGGAATAGAGGCTTGCGAGTGCACATCTCGGCGAAGATGGCGCCAATGGACCACATGTCGACACCGGTCGAGTACTGGCGGCCTCCAAGCAGAATTTCGGGAGAGCGGTACCACAATGTGACAACCTGAGATAGACGAATTCAGTAAGACGGGACAGACCACAATTACAGGGTCCAGTGCCTACCTCGTGGGTGTAAGTGCGCAGGGGGACACCGAATGCTCGGGCCAAACCGAAATCGGCAAGCTTCAGGTTGCCCTCACGGTCAATGAGCAAGTTCTGCGGCTTTAGATCACGGTGCAGAATACGATGGCTGTGACAGTACCGAATACCCTCAACCAGCTGTGCCATGAACTTTTTCACCATGGACTCGCCCAGACCCAGGCTTGCCATTGACATGGACCCATCGGGGAGGGCCTTGCCACGGCCACCTTCGCTAACGGGCAGAGCCTCCATGTACTTCTTCAGGTCGAGATCGAGGAATTCGAAGACGAGGTAGAGCTTATGGCCATCGGCGTGGACGATGTTCAGCAATTGGACAATGTTGGGGTCCTGCATTTCTTTGAGGAGCGAGATCTCGCGGATGGCGGTACTGGGAACGCCCTCATCTTCGGCTTCCAGTCGAATCTTCTTTAGAGCAACGATGCGGTTTGGATGGTTCAGCTCACGGGCCTTGTAGACGACACCGTACGTGCCTAGGGACGAGAGACGCGTGAGCCAAGTTCCGACGAGACAATATCAACAATCGCGTCAACGACACGTACCTTCACCGATTTTCTCGATTTTTTGGTAGTTCTCCATGGTGGCAGCGACGTCTGATCCTATTCTGCTCTCGAGTATGTTAGAATAATGACAGGGGCCGAGAAAAACGGGGGAATGCACATTGGACGGATGATGGAGGAATGAGGGAGAAGCAAGGAGGGACATTAAGGGTAAGGAACCAATGAGACTAACCTGTAATCGGAATTCGGCCTCTAAGACCACTGGAGTAAGCCAAGCGAGACCTCAACACGAAAAAGAGGTCGATTTTTGTCGGATTGAAGATATTCACAAGCAGGATCGTAACAAAGGTGGGGAGCAAAAACAAACAATCCCCCGCGCTAAGGCGGTGAGCGCGTACATTTCAAGTCTACAAGTCCCTCTTTTGACGATCTTTCTCGACCGCATCGCCATGGCCCAGATCAAAGGCCTCGATGCCCACGACCGCCCGCCGGAGGCTGTCCGGCTCTGTTACAAGAAGTATTCCAAGCTTCCTCTGTCGGAAATTGACAATGATCCCAGCATACTCGATCTATGGCAAGTCGATCCGGACAATCTACCGCCGAACCTGAGCATCTCGCAGTACATGTCCAGCCAGGACCTCCGACTGGCATTCGATGACTTCATTCACGGGGGACATGCCTCTGGTCAGGATAATGCTCCCCTGGCGGAGAATATACCGGTCTATACTCATAATGCGGTTTCCGGTCAGCCTCGACCTGCCTCAGTTCTCTCTGAACTAAGCCCCCGCAGCTCAAAGATCCTCTCCTAACCTTCAACAGGTCTCCTAATGATCCCATCTATATTTCCTCCTACTGTCCAGACCGAATTGTTATCGCGCTTGCTCCACCGAGACCTCCCCAACCCAGAACACAAAACCAATTTGCATCTGCATTACGACGTCACATACCCGGAAGGAACAGACAGCACTGCTACCACGCGGTCGTTTTTCGCGGACGATCCAACACGCATATTGCAACCAAAAGATCCACAGGTTCATAAGCCTCTGTCCATCCAGAATGTGCTCGAAAAGAAGCTCCGCTGGGTCACATTGGGTGGCCAGTACAACTGGACCGACAAGGTGTACCCTCCCGAAGCCCCGCCGCCATTCCCGCAAGATGTTGCGAAGCTGTTGAAGGCTGCATTTCCCGAGACCGATGCGCAGGCGGCAATCCTGAATCTTTATTCGGCTGGAGACACCCTGAGTGCGCATCGAGATGTGAGTGAGGATTGCGACGTAGGCTTGATTAGCGTGAGCTTTGGGTGCGATGGCTTGTTTCTCATCAGCCATGATGATGGAAATGGTGCGGAGATCATTCGGCTGCGGTCGGGCGATGCCGTGTACATGAATGGAACGTCGCGCTTTGCCTGGCATGGAGTTCCTAAGATCTTACCCTCTACCTGTCCAACCTGGCTGTCAGACTGGCCGGCTGCAGGGGATGATGCGCCGGATGCTTTAATAGACCCCTATGAGATGTGGAAGGGCTGGATGGCCGGCAAACGAATCAACCTGAATGTGAGGCAAATGACTACTTCTCATGCTCCGTGAGAAGCCGGAAACCAACGAACAAAGTTAATCAGGCGGATTATCTCTACTGCCAACAATTTCGAAGATTCTAGCCTTCTTGGGGTCTTCACGAGTTATCTGCCACAGTGGTACTATGTACATCACTATATCCCTGGACTGAAAGGATACGGAGAGGTTCTTCTTGGGCCACATTCAAACATCTCCAGCAGACAACGACCTAATGACACTCAAGTCTACCGGGCAATACTGCCGTTTCTCCCTGTCGGCGAGTCGGACAGTCGATCATGAGCAGCTGTGTATCTTGGCCTATCTGGAGAAGGTGAGAATATCAGAGAATATACTTCGGCTTCTCCGGTACAAGCAGATAAAGCCTGACACAAGATAGAATTACGAGATAACTATTGTACTTCTGATGGACCCGATGGCCGTGACTATCTTGATAAACCCGTCTCCAACCGACCCCAACACCCCCGCCCAGCGATAAGCAGATCAATATAAATGGAGTATATCCGACGACCCGAATAGCTTCCAAGAGTGTATGCTATCATCTTGTCTCTCTCAATATGACTCAATCAGACTGGCGAGCTCAAGGCGAGGCCAAGCGCCAATCGATTCTCAACGCGATCCCCGACAAATGGCGACTGAAGGGGCCCGTCCCCGCAGCTACAGAACAGCGCGATGTGACCGGAACTTATATTCAGCAGTTTCTCAACGAGCGCGAAGTTGAAATCACGGAGTCTGATGCTGTCGACATCGTCGCTGAGACGACTTCAGGGCGCTGGTCCGCCGTCGAAGTGGCCGAGGCCTTCTGCCATCGCGCAGCAATCGCTCATCAATTGGTACATCCCAATCCAACACCAAGTACATGCAACCGCCGCTAACAAGTCAAACAAATAGGTCAGTTGTCTACATGAGATATTCTTCGACGCAGCAATCGAAGACGCAAAGAAACTCGATGCCTATTTCGCAGAGCATAAAGCGCCCATTGGCCCATTGCACGGCCTCCCCGTCAGCCTAAAAGACCAATTCCACATTAAAGGCGTCGAAACCACCATGGGGTATGTAGGCTGGATCGGCACATTCCAAGGTCAGCGCGACGACCCACGCCGAGCAACAAAGGAAAGCGAGCTGGTAAGAGAGCTGCGCAATCTCGGCGCCGTCCTATACTGCAAGACCAGTGTCCCAACGACCTTGATGGCCGGTGAAACCGTCAACAACATCATCGGCTACACATGGAATCCTAAGAACAGGCTTCTATCCTGTGGTGGTAGTTCCGGTGGCGAGGGAGCGTTGCTTGCATTGCGCGGATCACCCGCTGGCTTCGGGACTGATATCGGCGGCAGCGTGCGCATACCTGCTGGATTCAACTTCCTCTATGGATTGCGGCCTTCGTCGGGCAGAATTCCATACGAAAGTGCTGCGAACTCCGCCGATGGTCAAAGCACCATTTTGTCGGTTGTTGGACCGCTTGCGCCGACTGCTCGGTCCTTGACCTTGTTGTTTAAAGCTGTTCTCAGTCAAAAGCCCTGGCTTCATGATCCGCTGGCCCTGGAGATTCCGTGGCGGGATTCTATCGTGCAAGATACACACTCTTTGATTGAACAGGCTAAAAGTGGTACTTCGTCTCTCGCCTTTGGAATTATGCCATGGGACGGCATGACTCCTATCCACCCACCCATCGCACGGGGATTGAAACTCGTTGAGCAGACACTAAAGCGACTCGGACACAAGGTTGTTCCTTGGAACCCTCCTTCTCACGAAAGGGCTCACGAGATAGCTGTAAGTTCCTCTCGAGTCAACTGGCAGTCCTTCTAGTGAATAACACTGACATGCAACAGAGCAAAACATTCGGCATGGACGGCGGCGCGGACTTTAGACACCACTTCAACCTCTCCGGCGAGACACAGGCGGCACAAGTCATCGTCCAGGAGAACGGCGCCCAGTTGACAGCGTCGGGAATCGCCGCGCTCAATGTCGTCAAGCGTGAATATCAGAAAGACTATATGGACTACTGGAACAGCACGGCAGCTCAAACTGGCACCGGTCGTCCTGTAGATGGAGTCTTCTGTCCATTGGCGCCACATGCGGCTGTTATGCCCGAGCAGTTTAAGAATGTGGGCTATACATCCTTTGTGAATGTGCTGGATTACAGCAGCGTATCTATTCCGGTAACTTTTGCGGACAAGACGGTCGATGTGCAGGGTAAAGATTCGTCTTTGTCCGGGGAATATATTAACTGGGACTGTGGGTTTTTGCATTTTCCGGGGCTCGCTTTTTTGAACTTTGGCTGACATGTGTATAGATGACGCTGATACGTACGATGGTGCACCTGTTGGTGTTCAGTTGTTTGGAAGACGATTGCAGGAGGAAAAGATGCTGACGATCGCAGAGTATATTGGGGAAGAGATTGCTCGCGATCTTGGGCGAGTTTAGATAACACAAGTTGCAACGCTATCTGTCTTGTCTATCATATCACCTTCCAATGTTCAAGGTTGGCGATCTTGGTACTTTTATAGTAGAGGTATTGCAAGTGTCTTATTATATTATAGTGGATTTTGGGTGAAAGATCGTTTCTCGTTGGTACAGATTCATGATAATAATGGGTGTGTTTTCGCAGTAAATGCCGCTGTGCATGTATTTATGGCGGGTGGATGTCGATGGCTGGGATATCGACCTCCACACTGCACCAGCAAGTTTATTTTCTTGCTGCGATATTACGAAGATATCGAAAGTGTTCTCCGTATATATTGGAATCTCAGCCCCGAGAAACAGACGGAGGTGTCTGATTGGACGGCGCAGCCAGGTTGGAGAGGATCGGAGTGCCAGAGTGCCAGGGACCAGGAGGCCTGGCGGTGGTCTCAGTGGATGGTGCACTTAAACCGTCAGACCCATTCATCAGTCTCGGACGTTTATTCTGTTGGCCCGGGCCACCGAAACTGGGTGGACTGCGAGGATCGGCATGGGAGTAAGGAGAGGCGTAGTTCGTGGACGAGGCTGGCGTTGACGTATTTGCGGCATCAGGACTCATCGCGACAGGAGCCTGTAAAGGACGCAGACGGATCGGATGAGACGAAGGGTCCTCACCTGGACGTGGAGGACGAGCGCCGGGACTATTGCGCTGTTGCCCATTATCTGATTCCATCAATCCGCCCGCATTCACACCATAGCCTACTCCGGTGCGGCCCATACTTCTGTCGTGCATGACAACACGTTTCCACTTGGCAACCACGTTGTCGTAGTCCCACCGAGCCGAGTCGGGGCTGATATGACTCTCCTTCGAGTCCATTTCTCGCGCTATATCCCGTGGCAATGGGAGTGTATCTGGTGGGAATAGAGCAAACTCGCGAGGCCATTGGCAAGCCCCGAGACGCTCAACTTGTGCACGTAATTGATTAGCTTCCTGTTCCATCCTGGCAAGCTTCTCATCCGAAGACTTGCGCTTCTCAAGTTCCCGAACAAAGGCACGCGTAATCTCCAGTTGCCATGCGTCGCGACGAGCCTCCTGGGGGAGTGTGCTCCAATGGTTGAAAGCTAGATCCAGGTGCCGAAAACTAATTTCCTCATGCTGTTGTGCAGTACGGTAGACCATTTCATTATCAAGGGCAACCCCCGAATATCTTGAGAGCAATGCGGGATCCGCCGCGAGCTGATCCGCCTGCCATTGTGCGACCTTGGAACGGAGCGCTTGCCGAATAATGTCTAGATGCTCCCCGCCGGGAGCCTGGAGCGGAAATGATGTAGGAGAGGAGAACGGATGGGACGCGAATAGGCTCGGAGGGGGAGGGAGGAGGTGCAGACACAAAGAGGGGAATGTCTGAGCCTGGAGGTCGAAGTCGAATGGAGATGGCCTAGGCCGGAAGCCCGAAGTGGTACTATAAGAAGTCAGCGCCAATCCGAGGGAGAGTAAGTGAGTGATGTTGCATACGTTGCGGCCTTGATATTGTCCAGCACCTCGCGCAATGCCAACTCCAGAGCCCTCATGGTATCCGGGTTGTTTGCCGTGGCGCCCCGGCTCGCGTAGTCCGGCAGCTGCAGCGATCCCGACTGCGCCAGTGTCGGCGCAGTCCGATGTCCATCCAGAGGACGACTCGGATTGGGGATATCGTTAATGACACCAGTTGCATGCCAGGTGGGTGTGTTGAACATCATGCGCACGGGTGCTTCCCGAGGTCTCGTGCTCGATTCTCCGCCTTGATGAGGGTCCGTGGAGCTCTTGCTCAGGGCGCGATCAGTGCTACCGTCGCGCTTGCCTGAGGCCGTGCGAGCCTGTCGACGGGTGATCCCACTGCGAATGCGCCGAATCTCCTCGACATCGTGAACACCGTCCGGCTTCTTCTTGAAGAGGAACTGGTCAAGATGGCGGCCAAGAGACGAGGACGTAAATGCCTGGTTGCAGTACTGGCATTTACGATCCTTGACCGTCTGATTGTTCGTCGATTTTGAGGCCGACTGCTGGTTCTCATCGTCGCGCGACTCTTCGGGTGTCTCTCTGGGAGTTTCTTCTTTCATGTCGGCTCTGATCTGGGAGTAGGGAAGGGGAATGGAGCTGGAGGCCGTCAACTCAAAGTGTTCATCAGCATGACATATAGTGGTTAAGCACGCGCGACAGGGACTCGGAGAAAGAAATTGGGGGCCGATGGTCGAGAAGAGGAGGCGCCAAGCTTTTCGGCGCGGAGAGCTGAGACCCCACGAGGGCGGTGCAACCTTACATTTTTTTTATACTTGCAGGCCTTTTTCTAAGCTAAGTTTACAATCAAATTATTGCCATATGAAGTCTGAGTAAGACTATCTTGCTCTATACTATGCTTTGCCACTTTTACTCTTCCTAGTCATGCGTTCGCTTAGCCACCGCTTGAAATCACGGATACCATGGAGGTATAACCAAGAGAAGAAAAAGACCATAAGGAAGTTGAAAATGGCAAAGGCCCAAAAGATACCCTTTCTGTCTGTTAGTGCCAATTTAACTTATTATTGGGTCGGAAGAGCTCACATAATCCCTCCATTTATGAGAGTAGAAAACGTTGAAGCTGGCAGCCTGGCAGGTTCACTACTGTTAGCTTCCATCCCGTGCCTATGGTAAGGAGTATTTCCAGTATACTTACGAATCCATCACCATCCGAATATTGGCAGTACGCGCATAGCCCATTCGCGGCATCGCGGACATAACCACCGGCTTTCTGTGCATAGGCACCTGCATATTCCTGGCAAGTCATACCAGAAGGCGGACTGAAATGAGCCTCCTCGCGTTCCACGCAACGGACGGGGACATTATGGGTGACAACACCCAGGAGCCCCTCTAGCAAATAGTGGAACGGGGTAAGCCAGTACATCCAGGATTGCCAGAAATGAGGCAGAGCCACATAGGGCACGATCACACCGCAAAAAGAGACAACAAAGGTGAAGAATGACGGAACCAACAAAGATGCAAACAGCTCGTTGGGTGCGAATGCTGCAATAAATTGGCCAAAACCAATATAATAGCACTCAAAGACCATTAGCATCATCCATGTATAGCCGGAGCTGAACGAGTCTCGGGGGAACCAAACTCCCCAGTACCTATAGTTTATGAGATATTGGAAGCTCCATGAGATTGACAAGCCACCTACCAGCAGTTGAAATAAACAGATCCTGCGACAATTGAGTATGGAAGCTCCGGCAAGATGGTGCTCACTACGAATGCAACCCAAGAGTATATCTTGGAGTTGGACTCGCGCGACTCGTAGATTCCTCGGAAATGAAGGTATCGTGGCTGAAGCTGTTGAATCAGAGGGGGCGATATGGTCAAGGTCATAAATATCGAAAACAGTCGCGATTGCATGTCAATGTAGCTCTTGCCGAGGTGCCAAAAGGTGAATGTGTTGAAAAGACCGGTAAAGATATGAAGCATCATTTTCCCCTTAAGTACACTGTTAGCAAAATAATCGCTATACGTATAGCACCATCGAAACGACATACCAAAATGTAGTCAGGAAGTCTCCAATATGCCACAAATGCCCTCTTGGTCACCGCCACAATTTGTGTATACAGAGGCATTGCGTATTCCCGATTATCCGTGGTCTTTTCATCATCTTGTATATTGCGACGGGAGCTGATGATGTTCTCCAACTCCTCTGAAAGCTTTTTAGATTCAGGCGAGTTGGCCCACACGTCGCCCCAGTCTTGACCCTTGTAGTCTGGGTTGCCAGCGCCGATGACCTCAAGCATGTACTTCAGATGTGTCAGAAGGTATCTAGGAGTAGGTCATTGGATGCGGTTAAACACATACCTCTGCAGGATTTGCATGTGGCGAGCACTTCTTTGCCCCATTGCGCTCAAAGTAGTCAATCAGCGTCTTCGAATCGGGACCAAGAGCGCCATTGTATACCACCCGACCACCGCTCTTCAGCAGAAGAAGTTCATCGAACTGCTCAAAGAGCACAGCTGAAGGCTGATGGATAGTACAAAGCACGGCCTGACCTGCATCCGCCAGTCTCCGAAGAAAACGGACGATATTGAAAGCTGCGAGAGAGTCAAGGCCGGAAGTGGGCTCATCCAGAAAGAGAAGCAATTCGGGCTTGCTGGCTAATTCCACTGCAATAGTGAGCCGCTTTCTCTGCTCCTGGTTTAACCCCGATCCATGGGATCCAACTGTGGCGCCGGCAATGGACCGCATTTCGAGCAAGTCTATAACCTTTTCGCAGTAATCGTACTTCTCGTCCACCGGCACTTCCTTTGGCTGGCGCAGGAGCGCTGAGAAACGCAGTGACTCCCTCACGGTAGCAGTCGGTTCGTGAATATCCATTTGCTCGGCAAATCCGGTTGCTCTTTGAAAGCTTTTTGGGAGAGGTCTGTAACTGTCAGATAAACGGGACTGGCTAATAATATTTGGCTGGGAACTTCCTTACTTTCCGTCAACTAGAAAGCTGCCGGTGACGACTCCAAAATTGATTCTTTGGGCCAAAGCATTGAGAAGCGTGGTTTTCCTTGGGTAAAATTAGCAGCCATGCTTGCTCGGTCAAAAATACACGGCCACTTACCCTGCGCCAGATGCACCCATCAATGCTGTAAGACGACCGGGCTTAACATAGCCGTGGACATCCTGCAGCAACTTTCGCTGGCCACCTTTGTAGGGAATTGTATAGTTCACGTTCTGCCATGTGAAAATGGCAGTGTTCTTGGCAATTTCCTGGACTTTCTCATCTGCCTTCTCATCCTTCATTTCGGGAGTCGCACCTTTCTCCCCCGCTGACTCCTCGTCCACTGGTGGTCCAGTATGCTCAATTGCATCTTCAACCGCTTTCGGTGCTTCTCCTCTTTTGAAGACAGTGACAGAGCTTCCACCCTTGTTAGGCTTTTGAATCTCCATTCCAAACATTGTCAGAGCCACGAAGAAAATAAACCACCCAATGATGATACCAAAGTTGCGCCACAGGTGCGCCCGGGTATATGTGTAGGCAGTCTGAATGTATTTGGATCCTTGGACAGTGAGCGTATCAGGACTGCTTCCTTGTATAGCACAGCCCTGATGGCCGGGGGATGCGTTGGGGCCCGCAGGGACAATGTATGGTGGCTCGCATTTGATATCAAGATTGTAGAATTCATTGGCCATTAGTGCTTCAAAAGCATACTGCACGGGGTTAATCCAGATAAGCCATTTGAGCCATGGGTGCATTTTCCAGGGAGGAATGAGGTAGCCTAGATTTTCCTTGTTAGGAAATGCATCTTATACAGATTTTTGCAGGACTGCTTACCAGTGTACACGACCAGTGCTTGAATTGCAACGCCGGTAAGTCGAGTGGCTGGATGCAGTTTAGTAAATGGCGATCTAGTTTATTTAGGAAACACACTCACCAACATCCAGCGATGCACAAAGTGCTCCGAGAGCCCGAAAAAATGAATACATCGTCATAGTGAGTATGAAAATGAAAAGCAGATTAATGAAGAACTGGGACGGAGTTCGTGCAAGGTTTGCCATGCTGCGAAAATGGTTAGTATGTGAAATAGAAGGGAGTGTGACCGATCATACAAGTATACCACCAAGTCAAACAGCACAACCTGAATAAACACTAATGGTACGTCCACAACCACCTGCGCCAAGGCATATGCTGAGGGACGATAGAATGAGCTGGATATGTTAGGCTTTGTCTTTGCAGATCTAGAACATCACTTACAAGCTCTTATGTTTCATCAGAATTGGTCGACTCTCAAATGCAGCCGTGAGCTCTGCTAGCGCAAGCAAGGCATTGAACAAAAGGATATAGAACATAACACCTCCCCTCGTGAAAACTCCAGAACTAGAATAGATTAGCCTGAACAATCCAAGAACTTCGCATCTAGTACGAACCTTGTATCAGGGAGGTTGTAGAACAGACTTCCCACAATCAGAGCTTGGAAAACAATGACTCCCCATTTCCCAGCTAGAGTCGCTCGATCTCCAAACATCACGAGGAATTGCCGATGAGTGAGGATCATAACCTGCTTCCAAAATGGAACGGTGTAATTCTTGGTCGGCATGTTTTTTCTGGCAGCCTCTCTTTCGTGCTCCTCAGCTTGGACCTCGCTCTCGAAGCTTTCAACATCAGCAAATGCATCCTTGAAGGCATCACTTTGCCGATACGCAGCTTGAAACTCGTCTGCAGTGCGGGGAATCCGATTCTCCCAGCCAGGTTTGACGCGTCTAGCATTTGGATCGCTGACGGATGTCAAGAAGTCAGGAGTTGTCCATCGTGGTGGAGACTCGAAACCAAGTTGCTCAAAGTATGCTTTGGCGTCTTCAGAGCGACCGAAGAAAGCACACTTTCCTTCTTCTATCAGAATCACTTTGTCGAAAAGATTGAACAGGTTTTCAGACGCCTGATAGAGAGCGACCAAGGTTGACACATGAGCGGTGTTGGTCAAGCTTCTCAAGCTTTGGACGTACTCAAGTGCGGTACTCGCGTCCAGGCCCTTGGTCGAGTTATCCCAGCATTGCGTGCTAGCTTTGGTAACCATCGCCTCTCCGATTGAGACTCGCTTCTTCTCTCTGGATTTATCACGGAATATTAGCATGAAAATGCTGGGGTTCCGGAATCTGGAAATGGGGTTTGGATCTACTTACCCTCCGGAAACTCCACGTATCAGCTCGTTGCCAACGCGAGTTCCTAGGGCGTGCTCAATCCAAAACAGCTTGGCAATAGCCGAGAGGAATGTCTGCTGGTAGTCCTTACGACTCTCTCCAGGAATTCGGGATGCTTTATCGGGGGTCCTCGTCTTGAGAGCGAAGAGCAAAGTATCTCGCACAGTCAAAGTGGCGTAATGAAGATCATCCTCGGGGTTATATGACACTATTACAATCAGTTCTTACGCATCCTTGAGATATAGGAGGTGTAGCTTACCTTCTGAGCGGTAGTTCTTTGCCATAGTGGCCGCGTCAGTCCCTCCGTACCTCACATCACCCTCGATGCTCTCGTATCCGTATCGCTGGTTTCCAATAACCTTCAAAAAGGTTGAGCAGCCAGATCCAGGGCGACCCAAAACAAGGAGCATCTCTCCCGGTCTGACACAACCCGTGAAATCATTCAAGATAGTTCGGATATCTGGCTTGCCAGCTCCAGTGGCCTTTCTACCCCGAGTCAATAGCCTTTTGATGAGCCTCGGAATACCAAGAAATATATCGCCGTTGGTGGGCTGAAGAGCTGCTCCCAGGCCGACTCCCTTCACAGTCAAGTTCCTCCAGACAACTCCAGCATGCCGTGTCTTTTCTTCCTCGGAGTTCGCCTTGCGCTCTCGACCAAACATCCGAGAGATCAACCGTTCGATCTCTGTCCATTCCTCACCACCATGGCCAGAAGCATGGCTGCGTCGGCTTGTTAACGTACGGGTAAGGTTTGGATCATCCAGTTGGCCTTCCGTAGCCCCATCAGGCTCATTGGTGGTTGCACTGCGAATCGGAGCGAAATTCTCCTCCTGGCCTGAATGGGAAGATGTACTGGCACTTGCTGGAATAGAATCAGTTGGAGCACGCATCCCTCTCCCTGATCCTAAGGTTGTATTACTGTCAGGATTCCCCTGGTTCATGATGGAGTTGATGGGAGAAGAATTGGGAAAATAATTTAGAGAATCGAGTGAACTAGTGACACTTCGATTGTGTCCACATCAGTTAAAGGAGAGCAGATTAGTAGTCGACAAAAGTAACAAGAAAAACAAAGTGATATTTCAGGGGTGAGCAGCAATTACGTCAGGCATCACAGTCAGACAAGATTATGGTGCTCGGCGTCGGAGTTCGAGGTTCACCGACAGTTTGCCAAAAGCCGACTACATCCGGGCAGGGACTCTGTTTATTATCCAATAAAATGAAGAATGTTGCATGATGTATTCCGGTTATGTGAGCTGCATATCCCGATCCGGAGGGTACCGCCATGTGCAACCCCGGATGTCAAGGTCATCGGATGCCGATCATGATCCATGAAGTCATCGATCTGCTTGATCTCTAATGAGCAGCTTTGAGTTGTCTAGGCCCACCTATTCATTTGTTTTTTCTTGCCACTGGCCTGATTTGCAAGGTGTGCGATCGGTTTATACATGGCAACTCGTTGCTCATACCACGATTGCGTGCCAGCTCGCCCACTTTAGCCTAAGCATTCCAGTTCCTACCAAATGTCCTAGACTCATGTTTTCCTGTTTGGGAGGGTTTTAGTCGTCTACTATCTCACAGGGTTATTCCAGATAGCTGTTAAGGTCATTGTGGTCGGGAAAACTTGACCTGATCGACCCGGGAAAAATATATCATCGCAAAATGTACCCTTGCTCCTTGGAAGATTATTTGCAACAAGGTGATAAAGAGCAGTAGAAAGAGAGGGGCATAGTCGTTATTGTGTTCATGTGGACTCAATAAGGTAATGCAATCTTTGAGGGACTAATGTCCTCTATAGGCACGTTTTCGTCGCTTAGATGTTAGACGAATATCGCTCTCGCTCCGTATCGGAGAGTATCTTTCATTCCTTTATGGATAGTTCGATATTTTTTCAGCCCACCGCAGGCCGCAATAAACCTTGTCGAGTCAGTGGGTAATAAAACCGATGCCAACGAGAGGCACTAGATTCTGGCGCTGTGGTTCTTTCAGTCTCTCTTTCTCGGTGTTTCCTGAATCTATAGATGGCCAAGGCTAGATCAGTTTATATGGCTTAGTTTTTGGATCTCGGAAGAAAGGATAATGATGCCATAACCACCAACACCGCTTCCAACAATATGCTGATCGCAGAATCAACAGCTGAGCTCCTCAAACGCACGCGGTATATCTCTACGAAGTGGTCTAGCACTGACCTTCATAGCAGCTATTCAGTTAACAACTAACTAATGCCTAAGTAACTAGTTAACTAGTTACGATTATATAATAGGACTTCGTAATTTTAGGATTGGTAGTTAACTTAGCAAGGTTGTTAGAAACGGATGAGAAAACCCTTGAATCGAATTAGGCGCTATTATGACACATTCGGGGGGCTTGGCGCAGCGGTAAGATCCACCAATGATCTTTCAACCCCACAACATCAACTAATAAGTCCTCAGGTAGCGCGTGTGATTCCAGTCCACAAGGTCGTCAGTTCAAATCTGGCAGCCCTCAACTTTTTTGCTTTTTTGCTTTTCAGCTTTTCAACTTACGAACTACCTGCCACGACGCCTAAGTACGGAGCCAATCATGATAAGAATCAACGGTGCATTCGTAGCAGCAATGCCGAAATAACTACGCTGGGGGGAAGAAGAAGGAAGAACCAGAACTAGAGATGATGTAGTAGTCATAGCTGCACATACTCTAGATGCACCTAATGCCAGAGGCATCCATTGATAAGTCAGGGTGCAAACATGCAAACATCTATGTGACCAGTGATCGTCACCCTACCATCCCTATTTCGCTGTCGATTCCCTCCCTTTTTTTCTTTGCGATCTAGTCTTGCTGGTTCTTTATTATAGGCTCCCTCTATGTAAATCATTGGCACCGCTAGGCCGCTTTTACGCTATCGGTGGTGCAACAATTCATCTGACCATCCATATCTACCGGTATCTGAGAGAAGAAAGCTATGGAAGGATAGATGCAGTAAAAGAGAACAAGCCAAACGAAGGAAGGAGAATCCCCCTACCCGTGGCCGTCCGATCTCTATAAGAGCGATCACAACAGCTACGTAACCTCGCCAACGCCGAGCGCTTTAACACGCCAGAATGTATGCAATATCATCATATTCGTAGTCAACCCCCTACTACCACACGCAACCATTGTACGAATCTCCTTTCTTCTACCTCCCACAACCCCGGCAATCTTGTAACTTCATGGTTGGCTGCTCGATCAAGTGCCTGGTTGTCTTAATTTGGTTTGGCAACGGCACTCAAGCCCAGCTCAGACACTGATGGTGACAAGATCTGACGAAAGTGTTGTCCGAGTGTTGTGACGGGAAGAGATGGCCCTATTCACCGTTCAGCATGCAACTGCAACACTCGCCTAGTTCTATCCTTGCCCTAAGGGTCTGCGGCGGCCAGCATCAGTGAGACAAGCTCGGTCCTGGACGTCCTAACGCCAACCCTTACGTCGGTCATCGAAATATGACTGCACGCTGTAGCACGTGGGCCATTGGTCACCTACTACCACGATCGCTCTTAAATGATTTTAGCTCCTTCACGTACGCGAGTTTGATCATAGCAGTCTTCATTTACTTACCTTTACTTACCTTTAATCTAATACTCCTAATTATTTTCTAATCTTTTTTTCTAAATCTTTCTAAACCTAGATTCTAACGTTATCTTTATCTTGATACTTGTATTGTTCTGATCGTTTTTCTAATTATTTTCTTGATATTTCTCTCGTTCTTAAACTAATATCCCGTATAGTAGTAAGAGTAGTGATATGCTTTAGGGGGGTCCCTGATCGAGATTCAAGAACGGTTGGCTTGAGACCACCAAATGTCAAGGGTCGAGGCCTTGATATATTTGGCGGGAGATTTCTCTGGAACATATAGAACAAAGTGTCCACTGTCATAGAATTCTTCTTGAACTCATCCTCCCGCTTAAGTTGTCGTTCGACCCCACTTAGCGCACCCTTTGTCCCTCCTATCGGAGCCAAACGAATCGGTGGCTACAGATGGCCTCGATATCAATGAAGTCGAGAACCTTTTCAATCTTTCATCGTCGGATTACGCCGGAGACTGGTCACACAAGAGATATTAAGTTGTAGCCTTGGCATGTCTTCTCTGAAACAACTTTATTTATGATACTAACTAAGCTTAGATCAATCTGTGGCAATGTACACTCATGCAATCCAACCATCAAAATCGAAGAATGAGGCCATTATGCGGTCACACATTGATCAGTTCTAATTTATGCCTAGGATCAAATGCAGAGATTCCGCCATCCCAAGGAGAAGGCTCGAGATCTTAAGGTGGAGTGGGAGAAGACTCTCAGAGTTGATATCGCCCACAACGGCAAGAAGAAGAGTCACCAGCGATAGCGATAGCTTCATCTTTTACCGGATCAACAACGATGGGGAATAGACCTCCTATAGGTTACGGGCCTACCAAGGGAATAATCTGACCGAGACGTTTTATTACGACAAAATTGTCAACCATCTTGCTTAGATTTTCCGCCGAGCCATGATCCAATCACCGCCTACAAGCCACGAGGCTTCCTACGTTTAGGGCAGTTTAGGTGAATCTACTAAAGACAATCCTACCAGAGACAAACATATAACTCTTAGACTTGATATAAAAGTGAGAAAAAAGTAAGAAGAGAGCAAGAAAACAGTAAGAAGAAGTCAAGAGGAAAATAAGAAAGAGTAAAATAAAAATAAGAAGGAAGTAAGCTTCCCATCTCTTATTCCCTTCATTTTAGCTAACGTTTTATATATGACCACGACCTCTGCCGCTGAAACCCCTCGTGCCTTAAACCATTCAACTACGTTGTGGTTGAGTTGGTAAGGTTGCATTGACGGCGCCTTAGTCACACCAATAAGCTACTTCCATTCTCACCTTGCTAGATCTCAGCCATGGCCCCTCGCAATAGGCCTTCAACAGATGGTCTACATCTCCAGCTACAGAGCTACTTCCGATGGGGTCCATTTCAGTGGCGCGGCGTAAGCCATGAGATCAATGGCTTCGCTGATTACAGTCTATGGTACGGTCCGAAGGAGGAACCTACGTTAACTTATGCGTTGATCGAAGCGAAAACCGGGTCAAGTATGCTTTTAGGCGAATCCCAGCTCCTGACCTACTTAGCTATGGTACGCGGAACACGACGAGCTGAAAATAGACCGCCTGAAGACTACACCACCTCCCAGCTAGACAGGAGCTTGTTCTCCTATTTGTTTCAAATATCACATGGACCAACGCCGTGTTTATTGAAGCAGTTGGCCGGAATGTCAGGCGTGTGGAAGCGAGCGCTCTCCAGGTCTCCCATGATCAATATTCAGTATGTTCCGTGGTCCTTCGCTACCTACGTCACGCTTGATTTTTTAACTAACTAGTATGGTTATTTCTAGGGCTTTACTATTCCAAACAGCAAGCAGGGCGCTAGGATCATTGGGATTGATTATCGCTATCGAGTTCCGATCAGTCCGATCAGAAGCCGTGGTGCAACGGCAGCGCACTAGAGATTAGCCTTGTCAAGTGGGGCTTCCTAATTCAATTTGAGTTACACTTTCACAGGCGTGATTTGAGTACAACCGACTACTCTGACTCTGGCGGTTCCTTAGCCCTACCTGAAGGCTTTGTGCCACGCTTGCACGCTTGGGCACATGCGAAGCCTGCTTCATGGAAATCATAGCTTACTGTCTACATGAAATTCTTTATTATGGCTGATACAACCTCGCCATCAATGCCATTCGATTCGCATTCGTCGGTTCTACAAGAATAGGCACCATATTTCGACCTGAAAAGTCGAGAATCAAGAAAATTGCTTTATAGTTCAAATTAGGGAAAGTGTCAGCACTCTCATGGGGGTTTGGCGCAGCGGTAAGATCCACCAATGATCTCTCAAACCCACAACATCGACTAATAGTCCCTTAGGTAGCGCGTGTGATTCCAGTCCACAAGGTCGTCAGTTCAAATCTGGCAACCCTCACAACTTTTTTTTTCTATGCAATCATTTGCTCTTAGTAGCAAAGATCTTTTCAAGTTACTACCTCGTTCGCATTTGTGATAAATTGTTTCCGCCCAATAATTGCCCGGCTAAAGTGTGGGAAATGGATCTGGTAGGCTTCTCGAGTCTCTGGTGAAAATGCGGAGAATGTCCCGTGTACTCTCGTGGTTCGACAAATTTCTACGTCTGATCCGGGGAACTCTTTAAACAAAATACATGGACTCGAAGTCTCTATTGAGGACTAGATAGAACTAAGGAAATTCACGACGTATATAGGTCATAAGCAAATTATAAATAGTATCGAGTCCTAGTATATTATGATCCGACGATAGCCACCAGTCGTATTCAGTGGTGGTAATATCATCCGGGGCAATGAGGCGATTTGATACAGATTATTAGCTTCTTGGATCGAGGCTGCTCATTCAATCCAATTTCGAAGGAATTTCCATATGACCGTAGTTTGTTCTTAGATACAACTCGGATATCAGCATTGGGAAGTACCTGTCGCAGTTCGCCTAGAAAGGCGTCCTCTTGGCATGTTTGGCAGAAACCTTTGGAGGTTTTCCCTATAAGAAGCCAGTTGCTCATATCTAATCCCCTTTCTTGGTCACTGTTATAGATTCTATGGCTCGTGCTGCGGGACCAACGGGCCAGGCAAGGTCTTTGATGGGGTCCTCGTGGACTTTGCCAGTCGTAACCAGGTCCACAACAGCGACCGCGACATAGCCGCCAATGGCAGTGAAAACGTGCCACCTTGTTGTTCTAGTCAGCTACCCTGCTATAATCTTGATTGATGGAAGTGCAATAACTTACCAACCATGCAGCTCAATTAGGAATGCCAAGGGCAGACCAACCACATGTCGAGTTTTGATCAAACTTCCACATGCCCAAACGTCAATCAGCCACACAAAATAACCAAAGGCGAAGCAGACTACAATCGTCAGCGATTCCCTGGTCATAGCACTTCAGTCGATAGATGTCGGTGGGATACAACGGAAACATACAGAAACCAAAGTATGTGAGGTTGCGGAGACTTCTCCTAATCGAAGGATCGGACACTTGTTGAAGGATAATCTTCAAGGTTCGTGTTGCGATCAGGTACACTGCCAGGCCAAAAGTCACAGCGTGGAGGATGAATTCATCCATGACCATGTGAACCGCCATCACGAGAGTGAAAAGGGTAAGAAGGATGACTCCGACAATCTTAGTCCGCTGTGGACTGGCCTGGAAGGTAAGAATGCGATATAAAAGAGGTGTCGTGAGGAGATGCATCGACAATTCATCCGCTTCATATATTAGAGTAAGAGAGTGCCGTAGCTAAATTAGAACAACGGGAATTGGGGAAGACCTACACATCTGTGTGTGATATTTAAGGGTCATATGGTAGCCTGCCGAGCAGACGCCGACTCCAATCAATCCGTAATATGAAATTGATCGAAAACCACCAGACTGCTGCTTTTGGCTAAGCTGTCTGAGACCGTAGATACCGTAAATCACTAGACGAGTCGATTAATTAAGTCTGGGATATTCGAACCTGCGTACTCACTGTAGACGAAGCTACTGAACGTGTTTATGAACTCCGCAACAAAACGTGTTACTACATAATCCTTTCAGGCAATCAGTATTTGAACTTTATAGAAGGTTGACTGGATCGAGGGAGATATACCTCTTCACAGAAACTAGAACGAAATGTTAGTCACCATTGCAAAACTTCCAGACAATCGCAACGTACTTCAAGTAGGAAGTTTGTGGCCCCCAAAAGGGAGCTACAATAGAGGTATCCATCGTGTATGCAAGAACACCTTCGGACATCCAGAGGGTTTTGCCAAGTATTCAGGGGAGAGTTTAAAACTTTCCCAAGGTTTTGAATTGGTTCCGGAAGACGCGGACCAAATTCAATTCAGTTGCGCCCCTTGTGAGTGGCAGCTGATACGTCGGTGAGAATCGGCAGAAAAGGGCTATAACATTCTACTGTTGTAGGTTTGAACAGCTATACAATCTTCGTATTTGTTTTATTTATTGTTGTCCTCTCTGCCAAACTTTGATCCACTCTCATTTTCATCTAAACAGGCTCGGTATGAAGTTTCCAAGAGGGATAGCGGTTTGTGTACTACCTGTGCGGATCTTCCCGCCGCTAACTATACATTGCCATTGTATGACCGTGTTTGCTTTTTCTCACTGGAGAGTCCAGCGCCACTCATTGCGGCCATGGAATTCCTTGTACCGTATTATCCCAACCTATATCCCAACCTTGGAGGGCCCTGCATCTTTTGCGACTGAAAGTCTGACACCCGATAGCGAAGGGATTGTGACTGTGGCCGCGAATCTTCCTAATGGATGACATCGACACGGTCAGTCTGGTTACCAATAGGCAGGTACAGCAATTTAGTGAGATCGAACGGCAGTCCACTCCAGTGCTAAATCAACCCGGGCTTTTCTGAGTACAATTTCTTCCTATCCAGATCAATTCTAGCCTGCATAAGATCTAATCCTTGCACGAGGTGCCCTGGATTAGATTAAAAGAATCTTAGAAGTGTACTGTAGACTGTAGCGCCTGTCAAGCATGGTAACTCCACTTCCCGTCAACCGCATGATGGAATTGACCCAAAATCCAGATCTATATCCCTCACGTGATCGCGTAAAGTGAGACGCGTCGACGCGGTATGCCTAAGGCAACACACACCAAACGTCATGGGCAAGAACAACTACTGTCACCACCAAGCTGCTTCTACTCCAATCTTCATGTCCTCCCGACCGGAGCTGCGATGAAATTCCAACACATACCCAGTCAATTAACAGAAACACTCCGCGACCAATTTCGAACTCCGCGACGACCCAGTCCTTCGGGGACGTCAAAAGCCCCGAGGAGCACCATATCGAAAAGAAAAAGACCAGCGTCTCCGAGCGTGTCAGCATCTGGGGGACCACGGAAAAGAAGCTCCCTTCCAAGTTCGCGAGCACAATCCACCCTCACCCAGATCGACTTCGTGACTCAGACCCCACACTCGGACGATGACCAGCTCGATTATCTTGACGAGGCTGAACCGGACGAAGATGCCAATATTACAAATGCGAGAGCTCATATTGACGGGGAATCTGATGATGATACCGACTACCTACCACCGTTACGGGCCCGATCAGGCCCTGCAAATTTCCAGGCCAATGACAAACACCCCGCGAAACAAAGGAAAAGCGCAGGAGTCAATACTCGAGCATCTGAACGAGGCCAGAATATACGGAAAAACATGACCCCAAAGCCGAGTATCAGTGGTAAAGGGAAACGGAAGTCTACCGAAAAACAACCTACCAAGCGCAATAAGACACTTACGCAAATGGACTTTGTGCGACGTTACATCACCATAGATGATGACGACGACGTGAATATGGGGTATATACAGGAGGAACCTCGACGGGATTCTACCGAGAATGGGCAGCGAGCTAGCTCGGTTGAGAACCAGGCTGTTCGGCCCAGACCACCTGCTTCCGCCAAACGCAATCGCAGGGTTCTCGAAGCGGAGCTGGATCTTTCCACGGGTGAACCACTCTCTGGGGGCCTTGGAGATAATCAGGACACGAACCCAGAACGTGATCCCGAAGTCGCGGCAGCAGTTGATATGCCTGTCACACCTCAGAAACCCCGAAAGCTTGAGATCCCGTCCTCACAATCACCAGAAAGCCCGGGGCTGGCTATAATAACATCATCTCAGTTCCACAGCGCAACCCGATCTCTCTCGAAACAGAAAATCTCAAATCTCGCACATCATTCGAAAAACACTATCAAGGAGGAATCTCCCGGGCCACGACGGACAGTGGAGGATTCGCAGGATCTCGGGGGCACACCACTGGTGAAGACTTCGACACAACCCTCCCCCAGATTGTTCGATCGCTTGAAACATCACTCGTCACCGATTGTGCCGAAAGAGGCCCTATATGCACCGTCCACAGAATCGGCGTCCCAAGCAGGGCTGCCTGGAGACCCGGGACCGAAAACAGAGCAAATACAAAGAGAAAGAACCGTTGTGTACGAAACCGATGCGGATACCGACAACAGCGACTCGGAAGATGATATGAATGATAATCCTGGAACGCCATCTCGAGCCCATGGACCACATGCAGAAATACAAACCCCTACACGGCACACCCCGGAGCCATCAAGCGATGAGTCTCAAGAACTTCCTCTACCAAATGTGCAATCTTCCGAAACCCCGAACGACGGACCACCATCCGAGGCACCGATGTCTGATGCCTCTATCTTCTACCAAAGGATGCAGCCAGCGACACAATTCCCGTTCGAACCTATTCCTACCCTAAACACCCAAAAGCTGTCTGAGCTATTTCCCAATGAAGTGGGTACGCAGTACTCCAAACCCGTGCATTCTTCTCCAAAAGTCCCGGGTCCTTTCTTGCAGACTCAACCCCAAAGCCAAGAGGCAGACCAGACTGAAATCGTGCCAGAGTCATCTCCCGTGCGGGAACAAGACGAGAATAGCGCCAAGCCCGATACAGTCTTCCAGCGACCTCAAGTCCCTGAGTCGGTGGTCCAGGTTGAATCTTCTCAGCCAGTCGATAGAGGCAATAATAGACCAGGCGGGATCTTATCTCACAGCCAACTTCTTACCTCCAGTGTCATGGAAAGTGTTCCTCTCCCCAATTTCTGGATTGGAAGTCAGGAGAGTGTGGGTGAGCCATATAGTTTACCGGATCGGTAAAATGGCTAGACATTATATGAGTTACGATCTCATTTTAGCGCTCGAACGCAAGCTTATTCTCACAATTTCATTGTCATATGCTCTCCATAGACCTCTGTTCTGTACGTAGTGAGGTATACTTCCCAGCTATACTCCGTACTAGAGATCCCATGGGGATGTATTCCTGCCATGAGTACCCTGAATCGAAATACATATCTAGATATTTTTCTTTAATGATTTCGACTGACTGCCTTTATAGGATGCCGTCAAACGATGTCGATCAGTGTTTAGATGGGCCAAGAACGGGTCAAGCGGGGCGGTCGGCCCGTGAACGAACGCGGAGGTGCAACCTCAATTGTTGTTTCGAGACCTCCATTCTCCAAACTCCTTAAACACCGCCATGGATATCGCCTACGATCACATTCAGGAGGAGATCCTCACATCCAAGCAGGACACTTCCTCCGATTCCAACAACACTCAAAAATCCAACATCGACCTCAACACCGAATTCCAAGAAACCTTCCGCGCCTTCTCCGCCAGTCCATGGGGCACCCGGATCGGAGGCCTCTGGGACAATGTGCGCAAGCAGGGAGAAACTTACTACGAGGGTGCTCGCCAGGAATATGCCGCTGCTAGCGAGGAAGCAGTGAAGGGATTTTCGGATCTGCGGGACAGCATCGTTGATCGGACAAAGGGGCTTTCTCTCAACACCGCAGCTCTGACCGGCAGCGGCGAAGGGCAGGGAGACGAGGCGGCCACACCTACGGCCTCGACAGAAGAGGGATCCCAGAATCCGGCTCAGGCTAGATCTAGCGGGGAAGGCTTTATTTCCCGGTTCAAGGCCGAGGCTGCTCGGCGGTTGAAGGAGATCGAGAAGGCGGAGGAAGCGGCGGACGAGGCGATCATGCGATTCGGAATGAACATCGGCCAGAAGTTGCGCGAAGCTGTGAGTATCGTCCCACCGGAAACGGATGAGTCTGGCAAGCTCCTTTTTGAGAGCAAGGACGCCGATGGTAAACGTGTCATCCATGCAACTCGGTTCGAGGCCCAACTGCACGTCATCCACTCGAATCTGGACAGCTTCACCAAGGAACCCGCCAGCGACAAATTCCCGGAGTTTAAAAAGGAGTTCAACGTCGAGAGTAAGACTGACGAGATCGCTTCCGATCTCGAGAAGTACCCTGAGTTGCGGTCGGCCATGGAGAAGGTTGTCCCTGAGACTGTGGAGTACGCAGAATTCTGGACCCGGTACTACTTCCTTCGTTTGGTTATTGAGACCGAGGAAAAGAAGCGCAAGGAGCTGCTGAAAGGTACGAGTGTACAACCATTACACCTTCGCACGATGCAATGCTAATATCTGCTCTTATCTACAGGTGCCAATGCTGAAGATGAGGAAGAGGTCGGCTGGGATGACGACACTGACTCCGAATCCCAGTCACCCTCTACTCCTCAGATCCACGCAGACAACCAGAAACTGGCCGCTGGAAAGGATGCCCAGAAGTCTGAGTCTCGCCGATCCAATGACCAGCAGTCCCAGCCCGATAGCGAATCGAGCTACGACGTTGTGAGCGGTACCGCCAGCCGAACCCCTGGCAGCCCCAAGGAGAAGAGTCCGATCACCGAATCCAACGCTGAGGATAGTGATGAGGACTGGGAGTAACCTGTTTCTTCCAAGGGCCTCATGAAAGTTACACACTGTTTACCGGTCCAAAAACGGCCGATTTGCTTGCTTCGCGGGAGTTTGGTGTAAATTGGTTCATTGGCGCTGGGATTGTTTATCCATCTTATTCCCAATTTGGTTTCTCCTATCTTGCCTTGAGCGATTGATGTTCCGTCCTGCCTTTTTCTCTGTCTGCTTGATTGTGACTAACATGCACATTGCTCGCTTTATTTACATATCCCTTAGCATTGAATTCACTTGTTACGTATCATTATACTTCCTGCCTATGAGGCCCTTTCAGCTTGACTTGCATCGTGGCTGATCCGTAAGATCCCCAAAAAGGATAGATCATGAGACCCTATCTCCTTGGAAGATGTGAAATGAAGTACTGAAAATATCTCGCTAGTCATACAAGGTCATACTATCCTTACTCCGCAGTCCCTAATCCACCACCTCCATTCCTTGTAGCACCGCCCTTACTTGCAAGCGGCGAGCTCTGTCCGGATTCCGACTCATCTGCATATGCAGGCGTCATACCCCGCAGTCCACTTGGGCCTCTCCGATCTGAACGGAGCCCAGGTGAGCCCCGACGCTGGGGCGTCTCTGGGGTTCCTTCGCGCGATCGAATCTGGAATTCACGCGACATGCCTGCAGGCGAATAGAGACCTTCACCGTCTCTCGGGTACCCAGAGGGACTGCCAGGTTCCCAGCCGTACTGGTAATCCTCGCCACGCCGCTTGACGGGGCTTTCATCGTATGGATCCCATCCGACACGGCGGCGAGCTTCGTGGCGAAGGCGCTGGCGGTGTTGTTCATCGCCGCCGGCGCCCGTCGTGGATGATTCTTCGAGGAAGAAGTTGAGAAGTTCGTCGCTAATGGAGAGGTGGGATTGTTGCTGGAACTGTTGAAGGGAGGTCAGTCGTAGGAGTGTTTCGAGGAGAGAAAGTGATGTGCGGATGTTTTCAAAAAGCGGATTGGTGACGGTTGTGGTGGCTGCGGGTGGTGAGAATGATGTCCGCCTGGATGGTGATGGCGATGGAGTATGCCTCTTGTCTTTGAGAGACAATTTGGCCATCTTATTGATATTGGACTCTGTTGTCGGATTCTCTGCTTCGGACTCGGTATCTGAGGATTCATCCTCGTTATAGACTTCAAATGCGATCCATTCTGGGTCAAGGCCAGGAGGAAGTCGCCATCCCTCCGGGATAGAGTCTTCGTGAAGAGAGCTGAAACTTGGGTGTGTTGACTCATCACCACCATGCAATTGTGCGTCTAGTTGTGCTTGCTCAAAGTCTTGTTCCGAATCGTCCTCTTCTGGTACTGGTGCAAAATCATCTTCAGAATCACCGCGTTCCATCATGCGGCGAGGAGGCAGAGCATTCAAATCTCTCTTGAGCAACAGCACCGGGTTATTGGTTTCTCCATCAGTGCTGATATTGAGAATCCTGCCTGTATCCGCATAGAAAATCTTTGAGATCTGATGGATTGGAAGAATCTCTCGGATACCAGCAGTAGCAACACCTTCATACGATTGAGGCTGCGGGTCACCTTCTTCAAATGAGTGAACCCTTCCGTCATCAAGATCCTCGATAATGAGAACTTGATAGGCATACTCGTCCGTACCAGCAGAACCTGGAAGCTGTCGTGACTTGGTCTGATCATCGGCATAGTACAGATTCATGGGAACACGTCGAAGCTTCAGCCGTGCTTTGTGCATTACTTCTTTCCATGTGGCTTCGCGGACAGATTCTTGGTCGTGGGGGCGTACGTGACCTGCAAATAACATGTACATAGAAAGAGTGAATGTCGGTCCTATCTGGACGGCGTGGAAATCGGACATTGAGTACTGCGTATCACCAGCAGTCAGGAAAGTACTCGCTTGGAGGAGCCGAGACGGTGACACGGTCGATGGCAAGTTGGTCGATAGCTTGGCACCAGACGTTGTGATGGCCAGGTTCATAAGCGGCACCGCATCCTCGATCCGAGTAAGAAGCCCCTTGATGTCCTTAATGATTGCCTTCACTTGGACATCTATGAATGCCCGATCTCTGGAAGATTTGGGGCCCTTGCGCGAGACTTCTTCGGATGAAGCGGCTTTGGCCAATTGTTGTCCAAGAGCCTGGATGTCCCATCTCAGGGACTTTGTAAGAGTGACTGCCGATTCAAGAGATGTATTGCCTCGAGCGGCACTGGGAAGCTGGTTAAAATACACACATATGGCTGGTCACGAGGACCGCGTACTCACATCAACTCAATCATGTCAATGGATGGAGAAATAACCTGTACTCCATGTTAGCCAGATGTGGATTTGACTAGATAGTCTGTGCTGACCCGAATCTTGCTCTCTAGACGCTGCTGCAAAGAGAGCAGCTCCTCTCGGTCTTCACTATCTACATTCTGAGCCACGATATCAGCTCTGTCTGTTTCTGATTGGGCCTTGAATGTTGCGTACTCGGAGCAAACGTGAAGACTGTCGTATTGCGTAGCTTGCGGTGATTGCAACTCCCGAGCTGATCGAAGCTGTAAGTCTGCATTCAGAATCCTCAAGGGCTGTTTGCCTTACCGAATGGCATAATTCATTGCCTGCTGGGTCAGCTGTTTATGATAGGATCTGTTAGAATTTCGTCACAACTCAAATCCGAAGTGACGCAATGGACATACACGCGTCAGAAAGACTTCCATCTTGAAAGATAATATCCAATTGTTCTCTTAAGATCCACTGAGCAGATTGGCTGGGCTGATATATGCCCCTGAGCAATAAAGAATGGAGGGGCGCTTATCGATAGTGAAGGAGGTTATGCCCGACAGTCAGAGATGAGAAGATGAGCCCAACATAAATAAGTCAAAAATGCCTCCCAAATCAACTCTGGGAAATTTCCGCCCCCTCAATGATAAGAAGAGAACAAAAGCCTCTTTTTGAAGTAAGAAAACAAAAGGCGAAAGTCACTTTGCTATCATTTTGCATATCGGCCCACGTGACCAGGGACATCATCGCGGGGTGCTGAGTCAGTCGTGCAAAATCAAAAAACACCGGCCCCTCATTATTCACCCTCCAACCCGACTCTCGTGTCCACGCCGTCTCGTTGCTTGCGTTTCGGATACCCTTTAACGATGTCGAACCAGACGCCTGAGTCATGGGAGGATGAGCTCTCCAAGCAGACCGAGGGTGTCAACCTGAACCAGGGCCGCCCACAAGGCCAGATTCCTAACTTCACGCCTGGTGCAGCGAGCTTCCAGCCCGGTGCCGCTTCTTTCACCCCTGGAGCCGCTTCTTTTGTACCTGGGCAGCAGTACCAGCAGTACGGTGGCCACCCATATGCCCAGTACGGTCAGCAGCAGGGCTACGGCTACGGCTACCCTCAGCAGCAGGCCTATGGCGCATACAATCAGCAACCCGGTAACTACAACCAGTACGGCGCATATAACCAGCAGCCGGGTGGCTTCCAGCAGCAATCTTACCAGAACCCTCCGGCTGCCTCCCAACAGCCCGCTCAGGCACCTGCTCAGCCCGCCGCGAAAGCTTCCGCCGCCCCACCCAAGGCTAAGGTCCTGTCGATCGGCGCTACCTCCTCCGCCACTGCCCCTAAGACCAAGGTTCTTTCCATCGGTACTCCAACTCCTGCCGCTCCTGCCACGAAGGCTTCAGAAGAGACCAGCAAGGGCGATTCGAAGGGCACTGCGGCTGCCGAGGCTGGCGCTAAGATGACTGCCGCCAAGGCCATTGACAAGAAGGCAGACACCAAGGCCGTTGCCAGTGGCAAGTCTTCGCCTACACCTTCTGGGCGCTCTAGCCCCGGTCGTTCGAGCCCAGCTCGCGGTGCCGAAGCCGCGAAGGCTGCCCGTGCTGCTGATGCCGTCGCCAAGTCACAACAGGCCGATGTCGACGAGGCAACTCTGAAGGAAATCTACGGTGAGAAGCGTGAGCACGTCAACGTCGTTTTCATCGGTCACGTTGATGCTGGAAAGTCCACCCTGGGTGGTTCCCTGCTGTACTGCACCGGTATGGTGGATGAACGAACAATGGAAAAATACAAGAAGGAAGCCAAGGAGGCTGGACGTGAGACCTGGTATCTTTCGTGGGCCCTGGATTTGACCAACGAGGAGCGGGCCAAGGGTAAGACCGTCGAGGTTGGCCGAGCGTTCTTCAAGGTTCAGATCCCTTCGCCTGAGGGTACCATTGAGCGTCAATTCTCGATTCTTGATGCTCCAGGACACAAGTCTTACGTTCCTCATATGATTGGCGGTGCCTCTCAGGCAGATCTTGGCTGTCTTGTCATCTCTGCCCGTAAGGGCGAGTATGAAACTGGTTTCGAGAAGGGTGGCCAGACCCGTGAGCACGCTCTTCTTGCGCGTAACACCGGTGTCCAGAAGCTGGTTATCGTTGTCAACAAGATGGATGACCCAACTGTCGAGTGGAGCAAGGAGCGCTACGATGAGTGCACAGTCAAGGTTATTAAGTTCTTGGAAGCCCTCGGCTACAAGAAGGACGACATCTTCTGCATGCCCATCTCCGCCCAGCGTGCCTACAATATCAAGGACCGCGTCGGAAAGGATATCTGCCCATGGTATGACGGTCCTTCATTGCTTGAGTATTTGACCGACTTCAAGCTCCCCGAGCGTAAGATCAACGCGCCGTTCATGATGCCCATCAGTGCCAAGTACCGTGACATGGGTACTATGTGTGAAGGTCGCATTGAGTCTGGCGTCATCAAGAAGAGCGGCACATACCTCATGATGCCTAACAGAACCGATGTTTCAATTGCTGCTCTCTACGGTGAAACTGAAGACGAGCTTCAGACCGCCACTTGCGGTGACCAGGTTCGCCTGCGTCTTCGTGGTGTCGAAGAGGAGGACTTTTTCCCTGGCTTCGTGCTCTGCTCGCCGAAGCGCCCCGTCCACTGCGTGAACGCCTTCGAGGCCAAGATTCGTATCTTGGATCTGAAGAGCATTCTCACCGCGGGCTTCAACTGTGTGCTCCACGTGCACTCTGCTGTTGAGGAGGTTACTTTCGCCCAACTCCTCCACAAGCTTGAGCCCGGTACCGGACGCAAGAGCAAGCGCCCCCCGCCCTTCGTCAGCAGGGGCCAGACCGTCATTGCCCGTCTTGAAGTCACTGGCACCGCTGGCGCTGTCTGCGTTGAGAGGTTCGAGGACTACCAGCAACTGGGTCGGTTCACTCTGCGTGATCAGGTATGTTCGGCTTTTTAAATCTCCTCAAATTTCGGGATAAGCACTAACGGTTAACTTACAGGGACAAACCATTGCTATTGGTATGGTCACTAAGCTCATTCTCCCAGAGAACGAGGAGTAAATGACGCCCAGAAACGTATGACGGAACGCATGATGCAGGAGAAAAGCTCCCAAAACAAGATATCCACTGATGCTGGAATCAATCCTCAACCTTCGCTGAAAAGTAGGCTTGGATTGAGCGGAGCCTCTGGACAGGGATGTACATGGGTGGGCAGAGAGGTCGAGCGATGATATACCATAGCCCACCTCAACTGATGATTATGATTTTTTTTACACCTTTCTGGCATAGAACATAGCTCCACCTTCAGTGTATGAAAGCATTTGAGCTCTATCCACATCCTAGTTCCCCGAAACGGTGTAGTGAGTGGATGTTCGCTCAAACACGATTCGTGTATGTAGATACAAAAAAGTCCATTCCATGGATATAATCGCCTCTGGCGCAAATCTATTAACCAAAATGACCCCGAGCATTTATGCAGAGTTTACCGCTTCTTCTTAACCATGGTAAATCCATCATCATCAATCTCAGGCTCGGCCTTCTCCCTCGGCGCACGCACCAAAGCAGGTGCTTCTCCCATCTCCACATCATCACCGTCCTCATCAGACTCGTCATCTGTCTCCTGATCCTCATCCTTAGCATCGACCTGCTTGAACATAGCCGCGGAAGCAGATTTCTGCTGGCGCTTCCGCTGGTATGCCTCCCACATCGCTTGAATTTGAGCAAAGTCCCCGCGGTCCGTATTTTGCTTTATGTCCATGATCTCCACCGCAACGATCGCGGCGCTCTCGTCATCGATCACAACGTCGAACTCGTCGTTCATGACTTGGATCAACACGTCCTCCAGATCTTCGGCGTCAGTCTCGGGCCGCTCGTTGAGCATCTCGGAGATGGCGCCACAGAGCCAGGCACGCTTGTCATCGGATGTAGGGCCGCCCCAGTTTGATTGCACGGCGAGGGCGAGGGCGGGCCAGTTGTTCAGGGCGAGCGTGATGCCCAGGTCGAGGTAGGAGGAGGCGTCATTGGCCGGAGCCGGTATTGATTGTGCGCTCATTGGTAATAGGAGAGACTTGACGTCCTTTCTGCTCTAATGGTTTTGAAGTTTGCTCGTGCTGTGTCCAATCGATACCCCGCAGATCTGGTGGGGGAATGGGATAAATTTGATTGACTTGATATTAAGGCGCGCCAGCCAGGAATCGTGGTGAAGGTTCAGGCAGGTAAAGATGATTTATGTTCCGCTTGTTACCGGAACAAAGGCCTTGGAAATTGAAGGAGAATTAGGAAGGAGAATTAGAGCGGCGGGTTCGTTTTTACCGCGGATTTCGATGTCCCAAAAAAATTGGAGTTGCGATAAGATACGATAAGTTTGATCAGGTGACTTTCCCCTTACAAGGTATGGCGGCGCTAGATAGACAGGGTGGAATAACTAAGTTAGTTATTAGTTACTTATTTAAAAGAGACCGCTAAGTTGTATTGTACTAGCACAATAAGAAAAAAGATTTGCAGCTCAAGAGAGAGTTCAAAAAGTTAAAGAAATTACTCCGATAGGGGGAATCGAACCCCCGGCTGCCGTGTGAGAGACGGCGATGTTAGCCACTACACCATATCGGAAAATGATTGATAAGATCTTCACATTTATGCTATATAAACCAAACCATTAGGGCTCTGTCCCCATGCCTCCCCGTGCGTTGTTCTATATAGTCCCCTGCTCACCCCCTCCTATCCAACAGCTCCGATTTTTCTTTTTCTCTCCCTTTTGCCTACGACTCATAGATGAGGAATTTTTGCCATAGACCCAGATCACCGAGCTCCTGAGCTCCGCCACCCCCTTTCCCCCGTGTGACTCGTGATCACCTCTGCGCGGCTTTCCGTCTCCCTCGCTGCTCTAAGGCTCTCATGTCATCACCAACGCCAGCAACTACGGGAAGCGCGTCTTCAGATACCATATCGTCTTCAGCCTCCTCGGGTCTCTCGACTGGGGCAAAGGCTAGTATCGGAGTGGCTATTCCATTGGTTTCTATAATATTAGGATTATGCCTGCTATGGTATTTCCACAAGCGAAGAGCGAAAAGGAGAAAGGTGCCGGCAACATTCCTGAAACTAGTCAACAACCGTGGCTAGAGGAACCCTCGTTAGAGTCCAAAGCCCTCCCTGTTGAGGCAGATAGCACCGCTCTCCACGAACCGGATAGCAATTGTGTATTTGAATCATCATCCCTAGCTGCCGGTACGCAAAAAACCGATGTTTACGAGTTGAGTGGCAATTGTGCCGTCGAATATCCTCCTACGGCAGCTTTCGCTATGCAGAAGCATAGGACCTCGCTAGGTCCTCACTCTTCTAGGGCCTGTTCATCCATGAATAACGATGTATCTCGTAATGCAGTCACATTATCCGCTTCTAAGCCTGCCTCTGAACCGATCTCAAGTAGAGGTTTAGATGCTTTAATGATTGCTTTGACCGACTCTGGTACACCGTCGCAGAACCCACAAGTAAATACTAGGAACGGCACTAAGCAGCTGTCGTCGGATATGGAAAACATTAACGCGCAATTGGCGCAGCTTGAGGCGGAAATAGCGCGTATCGTGGAAGAAAGAGGACGCTTACGACAAATGCAGGTATTGGCAGGCAAGGAGGCAGAATTAAAAGGGCAAATTGCCGCACGGAAAGCCGCAAATTCTAGGGGGAAGCTAGATAGCTCGCCTTGATGCAGCTATAGCCAAGTTGGCAAGCAAAAGATTGCAGTAACCGCTATCGCCCTCAAACCAGTCGCATTGAACCGGAATAATTATTGAAGTACCACAATTCAACCACGTGTTTCTCGGGGATTACCCCCGGCCGTTTCGCTTCGGCAGTTGCTCTCTCACTCACCACCGTTTCCAGTCAGTTCGGGCAGCCTACCTTATTTTCTGGCTCACTGGGAGCAAAGGCTCACGGCTTGGAGTTAGCTCGCCCTGCGCCACGAAGTCGTTAACAGGGCTCCAATCCGAGACTTGGTGTTACAATCAAATTTCTCTGGGCCCAGGATAGGGACGGAATGGAGAAGAAGTAACCAGAGGTCGAAAGGGCACGACGAAACTTATTGTCGGAGCAAGTAGAATGTGGAGAATAGAACGGCGTATTCGACGACCCGGTTATTGGGGCACTACACTAACATTGGCAAAACCAACCCCATGTAGAAATTTCGCACGTCCTGGATTTACATCTACAAATAGCTCTCGATCATTTGGACTACATTCAGGTTGACATAGTAAGACCGGTTGGGCTACTCAGGAAGGATGCTGAGACTGATATTGGAACAACTACTTCGGACCTTATGTTAGGTAGGACTACTAGTATAGGGTAGGAACGAATAGCCTATGTGAGCGCTTCCTAGCACACCGCTATTTTGAGAAATCCCGGATCGGAAATTGGGCTTATAGGAATAGGATGGTCGGGAGTTTGCAACTTAGGAGCTAGGTACTCGCATCTCATTGCAGAAGAGGATTGAAAAAAAAGAATTAAAAAAAAATTAATAGGTTATCACGTAAATAAAGAAAGTCGTGGTCTTAGACTGTCGACCATGTTGATATGCTTAAGCCATGGCTCAAATTTGCCTTATTTTGCCTTATTTTCGCTTTTAGAGCAATGCTTGATGATCCAAGGGTGCTTTAAGATGTCGTCCAGAGAGATTCTCTTATCTGAATCAAGAACAAGTAGCTTTTTAAGTATTAGTTGATGATCGGATGATACTTTGAGTTGAGGTGAACTTACTCTCTTGATTAGATCCTTGGCTTCAGAGGTAACGAAAGAAGGGATTGACATTTCCCCTCTAGCGATTCGCCTCTGTGTCATGATAGGCGTGTCCTCAAAAGGTGCACTTCCGACCAGGAACTCGTACATCAACACTCCGAGCGACCAGAGATCAACCTTTTCATCATAAGGCTTATCTGACCTCTTTGGATCACACATCTCCGGAGGCAAATAGTCTAGGGTTCCACACATAGTGCCCCTACGGCCACTTGGTGCATGGACACTCCAGCCAAAATCTGACATGTTCAACTCTCCATGAATGCCGATGAGAATATTCTCGGGCTTGATGTCCCGGTGAATAACATGTTTGAGATGCAAGTATTTCAAAGCGCTTGCCATTTGTGCAACATAATGAGCTGCCTTCCACTCCGGGAAACGACCTTGTTTCTGCAGTTGTTTGTATAGCTCGCCTTTGCCGGCATATTCGAGGATTAGGATGATTCTCTTCCCATCGTGAAAGTGACCAAATAGACGTAGGATATTGGGATGGCGCAAATTGCTCTGAATTTCGATTTCACGAGCCACCTGCTTTTCAACCCTTCCCCGTGTGATCTCATCTTTGTGAAGAACCTTTAGGGCGCAAACAAATCCACTTTTTCTTTCTCGCGCAAGATAAACACGCCCAAATTTTCCTTTTCCGAGGGGCCGGCCGATCTCAAACATGCCCAGATGGAATGAGGCGTGTGAAGGCTGTGTGATAATCCGAGCGGACTGTTCATTTGCATCAACCGCTGCATTGGCCGCCCCTGAAGCCAGAGCTTGCCCGCCCTTTGCTCGAGCCCCTTGTTCAGGAATATGATTGGCGACTACCTTCTGTTGTTTTGCCTTATGAGGTGATTGTTTTTTTGTCTCCAAACCTGTATATGACGACTGCGACATCATAACCGAGAGGGGATGTCGACCCTTTGTAGGAGATAGTCTGGATTTATCCTGATGTACATGGCAATCGACGTGGCCGACAGCTCTATCTTCCTCCTTGGAGGTTTTGATGCGGCCCTTCTCTGAATTGCCGGCTTCAGCATGTCTCTGCGGCGAGATGATCGAGAGAGGCTTTCGACCTCGCACCAGAGATTGCCCGCCTTCTTCTGCCAATTGTGGGGCAACAGGGTCTTTAGGTATGCTTTGCTGTTTGTAAAAAGTAGACTTGGGGCGTTCTGATGGTCGGTTTTTGTCGGCTAAACGTGTTGTTGCACCCTACACTGTCGTTAACCATGCCCCCTAATGCGGAGTTTTGAGTGTGTAGGTAGCGTACTGACCTTTGAAGTATGCTGTGAATCTGCGTGTTCGCCCTCATAATTTTTATCTTGAACAGACATGTGCTTAAAACGAGCTTCGAGAGCCGCTGTCGCCGTGCGAGTGGCCAATTTCGTCGCCATGTTGGTTCTACTGCCGTTCTTGTTGCTAGAGACCAAGATGACACCGTGACTACCGAGGGCGAGGTTTGGTGGAAGAAAATGACTGTAAAAGCGCAAGTAAGAATGGTTGGAAACGGAGAAGCGAGTTTGTTTGCGGTTTAAAACGGACCTGACGTGCCAGTTGGTGTAAACTAGTTGGGGATTCGTGAGAATGTGATCTGCGTTGCTGGGGAAACGGCCTGGCACTTTGTCATGTGCAAGGAACGCCTATGTGGAAACACCACAATTCTTTCATCTATAACCACGCTATATCGTAGCCCTTTCACATATAGACATCGCTATACTTAGTTGAATTATAGTGTTGGTTGAGATAATCGATTTTGAATTTCTCTAATAGTAGTGTGTGGCCCCGTCATGCGGGAATTACGTTAGGGTCTGCAAGGGCAGGCAGAGGGGTGCTTCTCAAGCAAGCTACTTCTGACCTTTGGACGATCTGCGGTCTAGTCTCTCAGAGAGATAGCCAGATGAATGACCCCTATCCAATGCATTATTCATAAAACACATTCGTCTTCATGAAATCATTTTCGGACTGCTCATCCATCCCTCAAAGCCCAGGCCTCTGTTTCAACCGAATCATTAGCGGCCCCTTCTCATAAACCATGTATACTCGCTGACGAGTCACCCAATCCAGCTGTCCATCCAGCAACTCAATATCGAAGTTCCATAACAGCCGGGCCACGACCATTCGCATCTCGGCATAAGCAAGATACTTCCCAAGGCAATCGCGAGGTCCTGCGGCAAACGGTTTAAAGGCATCCTTATTATCCGATGCATATCGCGAATCATAGTAGGGATGCGTGGCGGGAAGCCAGCGTTGCGGTGCGAAACGGTCCGGGTCGGTGAAGTTGCGCGGCGAGTGATGCGTGGCCCATTGGTAAACTGATACGGAAGTCTGTCAACTTCGTTAGCGACTTTTCTTTATTCTCCGAAGAACTGAAGAACTCAACTCCTTTGGGAATATATTGGCCATTCACAAAAGCACCGGGTGAGACCCTCGGAGGTGTCTCTGCCAACGGCGGGTATATACGTAGTGCTTCCTCGAGACAGGCATGGAGAAATAGAAGGGCAGCGGTAGACTGCATGTTGATATCATCTTCGGACGAGAAAGTCGAGCGGATCTCCTCTGCGAGCCTACCATACACCCCGGGACATTTGACCAAGTAGAAGGTCAGTCCCGCCAAGGCGGATGCAGTAGTATGACTGCCAGCGCCGATGAGCGTGCGCGCATTGGCAAGAATCTCTTCGTGGGTCATGCCCGTTCCATCCTTATTATTGCGGAGGATATAGGTCATGAAGTCCTTACGGTTGTCGGCTCCTAGGGCGATCCTCTTTTCCGTCTTAGCATGAGCCATTGCGTAATACTGTCGCCGTTTTTCCATGTCGTCCTTTGTCACCATGAAGTTGACCAAAGGGCGTAGAAAGGGGTACTGCTCGAAGAAAGATGTATGGGCATTACCCCGGATGCCGCTGAAGATCATAGCGACCAAGGGATGGTAATCGGATTTTTGGAGGCAATTGAACGGGTCAGCAAACACCAATTCCCCGATGATGTCGAAGGTCAGATAATTGTACCATCTGGTCATATCAACGGGGGTCCCTGCTAGCATGCGTTCTTCCAGGCGTTTCATCAGGAGATCGATATAGTATTTGAGGTACGACTCTTGCTCAGTCAAGGCGGCTGGGGAGAAGGCGTACGCCATGAGGCGGCGCTGGCGCTGGTGATCCTCGTGGCGAGCAGGTAAGATGCCGATTCCGTTTCTTGGACCATAGAAAGTCGGTGTCTTCTCGAATTCAGGGACGTTAGAATGACGGGCGAAGACCTCGGACCATCCGATGGATCCGTCGATGGCGAGCTGATTAGGAGAGATGCGAACAGTCGGGCCATAGGTTTCGTGGATCTTAAGCATATCTTTGACGAAGGTTCCGGCAATCTTGTTCTGGTATAGATACGGAAGGTGTGAGGCCGCATAAAGCTTTGGGCCTGGGAATTGGGATAGGGGGTGGAAGAAGACCCGATAGAGGACTAGGCAAAGACGATGGAGAAGGAACTATTTGCCTGTTAAAGCTCTTATAGATCTCTCTGGAAGAATCGTATTTACCGCACCAACAAGCAGCCAAACGGCTTGCCAGATGGGGATGAACATAATAATGCCTTGTATAGAAAGACAAATTAGCTGGAGCGTCCTTTTGCCGGGAGAAGACTGGATAAACGAGAACTAGCTATTGAGAATACAAAGTAGTTCAGCCAGTGTGTTATATGTCTCTCGGGGCGTTTCTGATACTTGCCGAGGTTGACTTGAGTTACCTAGGGCATAACCATCATTAATTGTCGGCTTGTCATGGATGGAGCTGCCTTAGAGATACACGAGGCGAAATTGATCTGGAGCATATCAGGTCATGCTAATTCCACCCATAACTTACGATTTTGCGACGTGAACTAAGACGAAATGAGCTTTAATCTCTGTAAGGTGAAATTGTTAATTCTTGAGAAAATATACCGACATATCCGAGTGTAGAACAACGTTACTTGGCCGTGTAACTCTGAACTCCGTTAGTATCTGTCGGATCGCAGGACATCCGTATGGGCTATTGCTGAGAGAACCCATTGAGAAGATTGACTGAGGAACTACCAATGTGACCATTGTTGAGAGAGATCCTATAGTCTGAGAGGCTAGTATTGGCGTGTTACACGCGGGTATTCTGAGTCGACCTGATTTACCATACAAAGCACTAGGGAGAGTGGGTGGACGCTAAATAGGCCTATCCTTAGCGGTAAAGTATCATGCTCGGTTCTCATCTGCTTTTCTTTAGTGGTCACTTCCATTGGAATATTAGCCGAAAGTCATTACCAGTGCTGGCTTTGGCCGAGGGGTAAAATTTTAGATGAAGAACTGATGGCCAAGAAGAATGGGAAGTTCACGAAATCATGGACAATTCGTTAGGCAGAGAGAGCACCACATCGAGTATGAGCAGTATTCTTGGAGCCGGTGGACTTAGTGAGATTACACAGCCCTCGATATTTTCGAGGGGTAGTACGGCGATGCTAAATATAACGTCTAATAGCCCCCCAAATCTACCTAGGAAAGTGCCGGCTTTACGCTTTCCTGAAGGAGAGGGCCCAGAGGGGGTTACTTAGTATGTACTACTGTAACGCGCTGGGTGCCTAGTGGGTGACCACCAACCACCAAGCTAGTGGTAATCCGGTGGCACTATACATGACCGGCAAATATGCTTCAAGGCTCTTCAATCGTAGATGGAACCAGGATACCGTGTTGGGGGCCTATCTAGCAGCCTTCAAGACGTATAACAGAAGGCTCACTGGAACCAAAAATAATAACCGATCGAGATAATTATTTACCTTGAATTCTTCCCAAGCCGACGACTAGATCTTACATGCGAGGAGTTTAACTCAGCAGATAGATCTTTAATAAGAGGTGCGATGGAGCAAAAAGAAATCGATAGTGGTACCGAGCCCAGGATTTGAACCTGGATACTACAACCCGTAAGGGCCTGCCCGAAGACAGGTGGCGTCTACAGCATGCTACCGTTGCACCAACTCGGCTTTGTTAGTATATTTGAAGATTCATCGTGGGTGACTCGGCGCATATATTTGTAGCGAAGCTGTTGGAGTCGGGTGATATAAGAGGGGTCGGAGGGGGGATGAGGAGACAAAAGAAAAGATATAGAAAAGAAGATTTAAGAGAAATAGACAAGCTGGAGAGGAAGACAAAGTAAAAAGCATTTCGCCCAATAAGACAAGTAAATAAATCAAAAAGCTCCAAAAGAGTGGTTGTAGAAGTAGGCGTAGAAAATAGGAAACTTTTCTGTAGGGCTAGGCTCTAAATATTTACATGGCTGGTGGCGATGAGACTATGTAAGCTACCGGGGACGTATACCCTCGTGATATGATTAGGGCATCTTTATACAAGCTAGTTATGGCTCCACCCACTAACACCGCTTTCGAAGCCACCGCTACATATATACATATTGTGGGTGATTATCCGGTGATTAGATACACACGATCATAAGTTTGATCAGTTGATTTCCCCTTGCTAGATAAACCAATAGACTATAATAAAAAAGTTCAATTGTATCTACCAGCACGATATAAAGAAAGGCTTATAGACTCGAGAGAGACAAAAAGATAAGAACATACTCCGATAGGGGGAATCGAACCCCCGGCTGCCGTGTGAGAGACGGCGATGTTAGCCACTACACCATATCGGATGACCAATGTGAGCCTGTTTTAGGTTTAGTTCTTAGCCTTTAGGTTAGCGTTATGTGTCCTTATGCCTCGCTGTGCGTGGTTCTATACAGTCTACGGGTTCTCTAGCCCTCCTCGAACGCTCAATTTTTTTTTTTCGCCCCCTTCCCGTAGGCCTTCCAGATGAGGCATTTCTGCCATTGATTCGGACCACCGAGCTCCTGAGCTCCGCCAGCCCCTTTCTCGTGGACAACTTATCTGTAACGGGCTCGGCCTGACATCGATACGCGGCTTTACCGCTCCTATTTTTCTGCCGCTTCGCTTCTCCGCCTTTGGCATCCTTTTTTTTAAGTCCCTGTCTTAGCTAGTCTCTCCTTCTCTCTTTGAGCTTATTTAAGACAGCATGTCGGCCTAGTTCAATTGAATTCTCTTGGACCTGAGCCCTTCACAAATGCTCACTCTTTGTGTCGCGGAGCAAATCTGAGATAGTCATTATAAGAATACTGACAGTAATAGTAACAAGTCCCAGCCAACAGATATCGAGAAGTCAAGTGACGAATTCTGTCAAGAGCTTCTCACTAGGAGCGAAAAACATCGTAAGGGACGCGAAGCAGCTAGAATACCGGAATTTAGTTTGTCCAAGTTATATTCCGGCAAGGCAGTATTACGTCTAAGCTCGAACCTCGTATAGCAAAGCCATACTAATTGAGTGGGGAAAGCACAGAAGAAAGAGCACAAAAGTGAACCTTAGAGTCTTAGTTGACCATATACAGGGCATATAAGGGTGGTTCACTGATCACAAAAGTCGATAGCAAATCAATATACTCTATACAAGCTTTCGAGGGAATTCCCTTTAGCTCATACCCTAAGGGCAAATGAAGAATAAACAAAATTTAAGCATTTCCTGCCGTCTTTAAACGAATTTTGTAATAAGGTCAGAACCGATTCTCTCCTACTCATTCCCTTACCGGAGCTTTATACTATACCGAAGGCAAAATAGAAGGCACGCTATACTATATTATTTGTCGGCTTAGAAACGATTCGTAGATTGCTGTCAAGATAATGAAAGCTCTTGGGCTCGATCGCAATAGACAGTGATTCAGTGGGGACATCCACGGGGGCTTCTATGCCTAGCGTGAGTAAGTTGACTCCTAATAGCCCTAGTGCCAGCTCAGCAGACAGACGCCTAGAAATAAAAATTCCCTATAGCTAATATGATCACTATACCGGACAATTACATTTAATCCTAGAACTTCGTCCTTATAAGCATCTTGATTCGCATAACTAGATCTTGGACAGGGCAAACCACAGCCAAGGGTGGTACACTGTCTCATCATCGACGGGGTCCAAGATACTTGGTAGGTATTTCGTCTTCCATTCTTCATACAAATCCTCACCAAAAGACGGCGGACGGAAGCTAATACGATATGACTTGCAATACTCCCAGTAAGCAGGATACCACCCTGACTGGCCCCAATCAATAACCGCAGCTACCACTGGATTCGGTCCTGACGATAGAAGGATATTAGGGGGCACAAGGTCGTTATGCGCGAAGACCACGGGCACTTCTCCGTCGATCTCAATATCGTAGCGACTGTGAAAGTTCTGGATAGCGTCTGCACCGTAAAATGGGCCAGCTAAGTCGCGATGACCGGAAAGAAAGATATCATTGAGTGGTTGATTTCCTAGGCCACCTAAGATAAGAGGTGATTTAGTAAACTTCTGTCTAGGTACTATACGAAACTTTAATCACTTACCTAGGTAAAGGGTTTGGTCGTGGTCGGGGTGCTCTAAAGATCTCCAGGCCTTCGCCATGCTTTTGAGCTCTTTACAAACAGCCACCCTCTCCCCCTCATTCAAAGCAACCCATCTTTGCTCTAGAGTTTCGCCCTCTATCAAAGACATGTAGATAAAGACTTGTCCACCGTCTTCGGTCCACCCAAACACCTCAGGAACTGGCACTTTGCCTTTCAACTGCTTGTAAACCATATGTTGGGTCTCTGCCTCTGTGACGGTTACGTCGGCTCCATATTTGACAATCAGGCCTATCGATGGAAACTTCACAGGCGTAGGTCGGTTGAAACTTTTGCCACGGAAGTCGCCTGAGTCCTGGTTAATGGCTCTCAACTCGGCCGGGGTAGGTAGCGTAGACGCCCGGTGCTCCCTGAAAAAGCTAGAGTCGTAAAGGGTCGTGTTGTGATCTGAATCGTGGAGGCCGGCCTCGACTTCAACTCCCTCAGGCATCATCTCCGAGATAACATAGGTAGAAGCAAGGTTCAGCGGTTATAAAGTCGCTGGCAAGAGCAGTAGGTTCGAAGTGAGCTGAGAGCCTATCGAGTTCTAGTAAAAGAGAGTCCTTAAAAAGGCAGTAAGGTTTAAAGCAGAAAGACATCAACCGAAATGAGTCAACATCGCTACTTAGTCATCATTTCACGGTAATATGTTATTCCGATGATTCAACTTCATTGGACCGATATCTGTTTGTTTGAGTTATCCTGCTTAAAAATCTATTCCTTATTGAGGAGCGAAGCGAAGCATACTCTAATGATATAAGGTATCTTTCCCTTCTGCTTCTGCTAACTTTCTGCGGACCCACATTAGTTCCGTGACAGGGGTCCGTTACACCTGGTAACTATTCTCGCTTGTTGAGATAAATACACAGGATAACAGACCTTGCTCTCTGCGCAATTGATGTAAGCATTTGCCTCTACTTTTGTTTCATTGGCTGGCAAAACATGTTCCCGCCGGACATGCGAGGCAGCGAGGTGATTGTGGGAGCAAAACGACCGCAATTCTAGAATCCACTAAGAAAAGTAATTAGTAAGGCCATACCAGGTAAAAGGGATCGGGTCTATACCGCATTAGGTTTATATAGCAGAATCTACGACGCTGATTGGACAAAATATGAACAGTGTAGTAGATCTGATGACTAGATGAAGCCTTCCGATTGGTCAATGGATCTGACATCACATGCAACGATAAACAAACCTTCTAAACTTAACTAACCTCACTGGCCCTGCTGGCACTGCGATGATACTAGATTTCTAACTAAATAAATACTTTGAACTATGATCATAGTGAATATCATATCGTAGTGGACTAAAAATGTACTTGAAGGGTGACGCTGAAAATAAAAAAAGAAAGAAATGAGAAATCGCATCAATCACTTCGCTCCACATCTTTACCGAGGCCCCTGGGTCGCTGTGGCCACACTTGTAAAGTGGGGTACCGAAATAAACCAATCAAAGCTTCTAGCGCTGAACGAGATAATGTACGCGCCGGCCCATTGTGTCACAATCCTGGCGGGTAGAGCCATTTTAGAACAGCACTTCTCGTCCAGTAGTTGCTTTCTTAGCCGCTGGACCTTGTAAAAAGTTTAATTAGCATCATTCTATGGCCAGGAGTGCCCAAGGTCTTCAATATCGGCCAGTCCTCTGCGAACTATATAAATGGCCTCCCTTCTCCTGTATTACAGTAAAGCATCACAACAAGTTCTTTTCCTGTTCTTCCTATCTGTTTATTATCCATTGTCGAGTTTCTTCAAGTTGGATTTTAGCATTCTATTCTACTTCTGTTTGAGGGAAGTTGTTTTATAAATTCCCATACCATGGCCCTTTTCTCTTCCTCCAAGCACGGTGCTGCTCCTCCGCCTCCTCCGCCTCCAGGGCCCAAGCAGACTGTGGCCCGCTCTCAGGCTCCCAGGCCTCCGGTAGTTGCCCCATCAGGACCTCTGGGCGCTTTCCTCGTCGAGTTGCTGATCTACAACGGTGCCCCCTTCAAAGACCATTGGTCGTACTTCGTACGCTCTCACCACAGCTCGACCGTTGGTGTCTTCATACATGCCGCCGGGGACGTGAGGAATGGCTTTCGGTTTGAAATAAAGCGTGGCCTTGATCTTACAGCTACTTCTACCGTGCCAATGAAGAGGGTACCGCTACAGTGGGTTAGCAAGGATTTCTTTATCGAGGATGCCATGTTCAACTACGGCACATACAAAGTCGATGAGACCCCAGTTTGCTACTTCGAAGCTAGTGCACATAAGGTCAAAGCTCCCGAGAAGACTTTGAGGGCTGTCAAAGACAGGGTAATTCTTCCCAACTGTATCTTTTGAGCAGCAAACACTCCTCTGGCTGCCGGAGCATGGAAGCTGATTATGATACTCTTAGGTTACTTCGACACCTAGTAGTCTCGAGGAGAGATATTCGCCCATGCCTATGTGCCTAAGCTTGCATGGTTTACTTCCTCTTTGTTGTGGTCTTTTGAATCGTCTTTTTTACTCACTGTACTACGCTAGCAGTTCGTAACATAAGTCTTTAGGAGGTATTCGTCCCTGCCATTCTGCTTGCTGCTGACCCACATGACTTCCGTCATATGGGTCCGCCACGCACTTTGACTAAGTTTTCACTCATGGACACTCTCACTAAACCATGCGATTGCTATCTAACCAGAAAAAACCACTGTTTTCATCTGCTTTACGTGCTGTATCTAATGGTGCCGGCTCCCCTGCGTCTTTAGAGGGGGTGGTGCATATCATAGACTGTTTTGAAGTCTTCGGCCAGTTTCTTCCTAGTAGCCACTCTCTCCCTAGCTTCCCTGGCCATAATAGAGCAATTGGCGTCTTGCACGCTTAATACACTAAAATAACTGAGACGTGGCACCTACCACTTAGTGCTTTTTCTCTGTGGCGGACGCTAGCGTTACGAACCACTAACGGAGCATAGTGAGTAATGCCTCAAAGGTGATACTTCTCTTGGTGTACTGCTGCCACAAGCTTGTCCTCAACAGTACCAACACCTCGCTGGGTCTTCTATGGGCTCGGGTCTTGTTAGATGCTTGCAAAGTATATCCGTTAGGGCGCCGATTAGACCTCGGCGTGACTCGCGGGTGAACTCACGACCCGGACCTGGACCCTTAATCTTGGCAGGTCCGGGTCCAACCTTGCGACCCTTTAGGTCACCCGGATTTTGTGAGCACTGTTGTTGGGAATGATGACTATGCCTACGAGCAAAGAGAGAAACTGGAAGGCATAAAGTCATGAAGAAGGAAGAATCTAGCTATGCATAAACCCCTAGCTATATGGAAGCTAGAGAAGGTAGAGAGGCGGTGAGATACTGCCAGTCATGACCTCACCGCTTTTCCAACACACCCCCCCAGCGACCATCATAGCTGGCATATACTGATCCTCACCCAAAAAACAGTAGGAAAAACTGATCGTCATGATTCATCCATAGACGTCGTAAAAACTATGCAAATTTTAGCCAATCATAGGCTCTCAATCAAAATTCAATCCGTCTTGGGCGTATTGATATCATATGCACCCCTAAGGCCGTTTATACTCTTTAGCATATCCCTAAATACATTAAAAGCATCTTTTTCTAGGGGCTTAGTCAACCTATCCGCGATATTCATTGTAGATAGAATAATTACCAATTTTACCTATTATATCTCGATAGTATACCGGATGATATACTATTTAATGTCATAGTAGCGTATAGTACGGCGATACCCTTTTTAACCCGCTAGGATGATCGTATTATCTGAATTAGTATAGATAGGCACTATATTATCGGGTTCCTTCGCCGGTTTATCGCTATCGTAGATAAAGGGTCGTAGACCTATATCTCTAGCTAATTTAGCTAGGAAGATAGCTTCGCGGACTATATCTTCGTAGGCTATGTATTCGGCTTAGGTAGAAGAACCTACTAGCACCGCTTGCTTCTTAGATATCTATGAAATTAGGGTTCTATTAAAGAAGAATATCTAGCCTAACGTACTTTTGCGGTCTAGGTTGTCTATAAATAACGTATTAATATACCTAATAAGACTATCCCTAGATACTCCGAATACTAGGTACGTATTTAGGGTCCCTTCAACGTATCGGACGAGGTATTTCCCCGCTACGATGTTATCTTTCGTAGCCTTAGTAGTACGCTGCTAAAGCTTAGCGACGGCGAGGGCTATATCGGGTCTCGTCTTGCTAGCTAGCTATATAGCTTTGTCTATAAGCTCTACGAACTTAGTAAGGGTAGCGGGTAATTAGACTTTATCTCTCGGTTTATCGGTAGGCTCTCCGGTCTTAATTAGTAAGCCTACGTATCCCTTTAATATAGGGATAACTATAGGGGATATATTAGTTATGCCCTAGTTTTCAACAAATTCTTCTATATAGGCCCGCTAGTCAAGGATAACTAGTCTATTATTAAACTTAATCCCGTATCCTAGAAATTTTTCCGGGGCGAAGACCTTTATCTTAAACTTGTCTCTAAGTAATGCCAACACGTCGTCGATCTCTTAATCGGATCTTACGGCGACGAGAGCGTTATCGATATAGATAATAATATATAATAATATATCGTGCTTAATATAAATATAGATGTTATTAGGTAGTAGTTTAAAGCCCAATTCTACGAGGGCTTCTATAAAACAGTTATACTATAAGAATACGGCCTATTTTAGGCCGTATAAAGCTTATACTAGTAGCTAGACCTTGTTTTAATCTCTAAAGCTAGTAGGCTACTTTATATAGACTACGCGGTCGTCGATAGCGGCGTTAATATATATAGCGATTATGTTAAACTACTTTACTTTTAAACGCTACTTCGTAATTATATAAAGATAAAGCTTTACGGCTCGATTAGTAGCGACGGGGGCGTACGATTTATCAAAATTATAGCTATAGCGCTATCGATTACCGTATACGACCTATCGGGCCCGAAACTCTTTAAGATAACTATTAATATTACCTTTTATATCGTATACCTATTTCCCTAGTAGAATCCGCGTATTTAACGGTCTATCTACTACTTTATAGGCTTAGGCGTCGGTGATTTTACTAATCTAGGTCTCTATAGCTTTATACTATTCGTCGGTATAGTCGGAGGCTATCGTAGCTTTATAGGATATAGGTATAGGGATAGTATAGGCCTTAATACGGAGTTTAGTTGATATAAAGTATAGGCCGGTTTTACTAATATTATCCTCCTATCTATCGTTTTCGTTTATAGCTACCGAAGCCGAGGGTTTTTGGGTTCTATACTTGCTATAATCTTCGCTATTATACCTTTTAGCTAGTTTACTAGCTATCGATCTAGATATACGGCGTAGGCTTAGCTATAGGATTAGTACTAGGAAGGCTCTAGGTAGAGTAGGTAGCGGTATAGGTAGGGGTATAGCCTCCGGCATTAGTAGAGGCCCTAGGGTTTCTTTAACGATAGTTCGTTCTCCTATAATAGGATAATCCTTACTACTCTGCCCTAAGGTAGGGTCTAGTAATATTATCTAACCCTATTACGGTCTTAATTTACCGGTACCCCTAGTACGGTATAGCCGCTTCTTCGCGGGGCGTTCGATAGTCCGTCGGGGCTATAGTATAGTAGGAGGTTTAGCAATAGGATCGGGTAATGATAAAGGTATACTACGGAACTTAGGCATCTCCTTAATTCTCGCTATTGGTCTTAGTCGCGCTAAACGATTTCGCTAGGCATAATATTGATGTTAGGTTTGGGTTTAGGCTTAGTACTAAACCTAGGGCTATACTTAGGGCTAGAATCTCAATATCGGTAGCTCTAAGGTATCTAGCCTTAGTAGCGCGAAGTTGATTAGTTGTTAGGATAGTCTAAGCGAAAGATTTACTATTGTTAGGGCTAGGATAAGCGTTGGTTCTAGGGCTCGTAGGGCTTAGATAGACGTCGATTCTAGCTAGGGGCGTCTTAGTAGTTTATTAATACCCGATAGATATAGGATTATATCCTCCTACTCGACCTACGTAAAATTATTTACTAGTTCAGAAATAGGGGTATCTAGTAGATAATTATATAGGGGTCTATACGTCGTATTACCCTCCTAGAAGGATATATCCCTAGTTACTAGTATTTTCCTAGATATAGGGTTGTAAATACGAAACAGATACCTATTCTCCCCTTTATAACTAACAAGATAACCGGCCTACGTATAGGGCTTTATCTTTATCGCTTTTACCCGTTTTTCGGGGGGGGATATTGACATAGGCGGCGTAGTACTAAGCTCGTAGATAGCTTAGTGTAGTAGGCAGTTCTCTTATACTAAGGTTATAACGCTATTTTTCCAATAGAGATTAGTCGGAGCTAGGTTTACGTAATCTATTGTTGATATATACGGCTATCTATAGAGCTTTAGGCTATAAATAGGCTAGGGCGCTAGCATCTATTATTATTACTCTCGCTATATATATTAGCATTTGTCTAGATATCTCCGAGATTCCGTTTTATTTATACGTATATACTATACTTAGTTATACTAATAGTCCCTCCGCTTTGGCCTATTTATAGAAAGCCATAAATTCTAGGCCTCTATCAATACGCTATTCCTAGGGATACTATCCTAGGTAGTTCTTAACGGTCTTAGCGAAAGTAGTTATTTCGGGTAAGGCCTAGTCCTTCGTTTTGAGATAGATAACAAACCGTACTTAGGAAGCATCGTTAGTAATTACCAAGGTATATCGTCGGCCCCCGATGCCTATTAGTTCTATATACTAAAGGTCGGTATAGATAAACTAACTAGCCCTTTCTACCCGTACTTAGAGGGTTCTAGAGATAACCTTCTTAGATTTACTAAGCTAGCATAGTTCGTAATTGAATAGTTTATTAGGATAGTCCAACGTATAGTCGAGACGAGCTTTATTAATGCGAAGCTTAGGGGTTCTAGCATAGCCTAGGCGACGATAAGCTAGTAGAGGACTAATAGTAGCGGCAACGACGGGGTTTAAGCCGTAATAACGTATCTATAGTAGATTATGCTTAATATCAATCTTACCAATCACCTAGTCCCTATTTATGGTATCGTATAAGGTATTGTCTATCCTATTGTATACAATTCTAAGGTCTTTACGACCCTTCTCTATACTAAATATACTAAAGCGTATACTAGGGTAGTATACTACATCGAAGATAATATTATTGATAGTACCGGCTTTAGTTAGTATTGATAGCTTAACCTTGCTATATCCCTAGGCTCTCGCCTTAGTCCTACTAGATATAACCTATTCGTAGGGCTTTTCGGTTGGCCTATATTCGTCGTAGTAGATAAACGCTATCTTATCCGCATAGATATAGGAGTTAGAACTAGTATCGTATAACCAATCCTTCCCCGCGGATATAGCGGATAAGATAGTAGTAGATACGGTTACGGATATATGCCCTTCGTATTCCCTAGCTTCAGAATTATATATAGATTATACGAAAGTATCCTCTAATATAGCTAAAGATACCTTACCCCCTACTATTAGTTAGGGGTTCTATTAGGTAAACTTAGTAGAATCTAAAGGTAGGTTAGTAGCGGGTTTCTACGTATCGTTGTTAGGCTAATTCTAATTAGGCTAGTTCCTAGGGTTTCGAGATATCTTATTCTACTACTAGACATTATTGTTTTATAGTAGATTCTAATCCTTCGGACGTAGTTCGGGGTTGATATACCAATATATAGTAGCTTAGGGCCTAGATTTATTTCGTCTAGGATATCTACGGCCGTAGTAGCTATATTTGCCCTATTTATCTAGCGATTTCTTTATGTTTTTAGTATATTCGTAGGCCTTTACCCCCGGTAGAGGATTCTTTTTGATCTTAGTTTTGTCCGGAGGTAAGGATCCTTAGCTACGGCGATTACGACGGTTGTTAGATAGGGGAGGGTTCGTAAATACTAATAATAAAGACGCTACTATCGACTACTCTTTATCGCTAGTATTGATATTAGCGAGCTATCGAACTATCTTAGCGTACTCTCGATATAAGTCGTCGAGCCTAAAGGTAAGGGCTTCGTCGCTAGAAAGATTAGAGATACGGTCGATAGTATTCGATGTAGTAAGTATATAGGGGGGTCGGTTAAGCTCCGAAAGTATCTTAGTAAGAACTCAGAAAGGGTAGACCTATTTTATACCCCGTATATAAAGCTTATTTAATATATCTACCTTAGCCTCGATATAGTCCTTTAGTAATATATAATCTTTAAAATTAATACTATCGAAGGCTTTAGCCTACTCGCAATAGAACTACGCTCCTTTACCTTAGAGGAGGGTAGTAGCTTCTCGTATCTATATATTAGCTAGTTCTACGTTCTTACCCGAATATCTAATTTTAAGCCGAATTGTATTAGAAATACTACTTTCTAACTACTATTAGATAAGGGTAGATACTTAAAGCTAGTTCTAGGCTTTATCGGTCTCTACTTTATTAGGATCGGGGCGTAGGATATTGTAGTCGATAAGATTATAGAGACGACGAGCTTTAAGGGTACTATATACCGATTCTCTCTAAGCTTCGAAGTCTATAGTATTCGTAAGACGGGTCTCCTACTTCTAGAGGGAGAATTCTATCGGTTTTGGTAGCTTAGCGGCCTAGTTAGTAACGGTCTTCTTTAGAATATCTTCCTAGGTCCGTCTTAGTTGCTAGGTTTGTTGTATTGGCGGTTGATTCGCTATAAATAGCTATTAATTAGCTATAGTGATAATAATAATATAAGGCCTTTGTCGCTACTAATAACCTTTAATCGGTTATAGGGTACGTGTTACGAACTAGTTGGTAGGATAGTAAGCCTATCGATTAGGTAAGGCACGACTGTCTAAATGCCATAGGTAACTCTTGAGAGGAGGCGGGGGCAATATATTGTAATAGGAATAGAGACTAATTCTTGAAGAGAATTATAGCTAAAGGATAGGACGCCTTTTCTTGTAGAAGAGGATAATATAATATTTATACGGTAGGGAAGGAATTATAAGCGAAACGCGGGCGGATCGGAGGCGAATCGCTACTAGTACGGCACGTATAACAAAGAATCCGGGAATAGCTTTAAAGAAGCCTATTCCGTAATAATTATGCTTCCTCTCCCTAACGCCTAACCCTAGGCGTTGTAGGTTATATAATAATTTTGCAAACAAAGAAATTAAAATATATACCCTAGAATTAGTAGGTATAAGACGCGTTCTTTTACTTCTCTCCTTTATCCTTCTTCTATCTATTATAATACTATATATCCCTACGTATTATTACTATTTCTTCTATCCTTCTACCTCGTATTAATTACTATTCGCTATCGTTTCGCCTAGCTAAAATAAGTACTAAAGCTAGAGAAGTCGTTGCTTTGCTTAACGAGACTAAAGAGTATAAAGATAGGGAGGAAGATAAGGGTCCTACGTCTATTAACGCTTCTAATAACGAGGAGTTCCTTTAGATAATCGGGGTAGTTTCGCTAAAAGGTCGTCGCCCTCGCTATACGAATCCGCTAGCGTATTTATATTTTTAGTATATAGCGTATATTCGTACGACTACTACTAGCTTTAACCTTATAGAGGGCTTATCTTTCGAGGTCTAGTACGTCCTTAACGCCGTTAAATCGGTACTATACTAGTAGTATTCCGAAAGGCGTAATAAGTACTTTCTAGTATATTTTACCGCCTTTTTCTTAGCTCTTTTTTGTACTAATATAGTATAGGCCTTAATAGGGATCCTTAGGGATCTCTACGATATTAGTAAGCTCTTACGCTAGACTACCGAGGAGTTCTAGTAGGAGGATACGAAGAACGTATTATTAGGATAGGCCGAATTATATTAGATTTAGGTAGCTTTTACGTAGGCTACCCTTATCGGCGTCTTTAACGCCTTTATAAAGGCCTACTATAGTATCTACTTCTTTAGTAATTCTAAGACGTCTAAGAAAGTCTCTATAAGTAATAAAGCTATAATTCGGTTAGGTTTCGTTGATATTTCTTATAGAATACGAATTAGATATACGAGGAGTTTTGTTCCTAGCGCTATTATAAGCTATCTAGCCTCGTTATATCTCTAATCTAGGACCGTTCTAAGGCCTAGGATAACTACTATAGTAATCGCCTACTACGTATACTACCTAGGGACCCTAGTTAGTAGTTATAGGCTAGTACTAAGTACGTTTTTATAGCCTCTATTAAGGCTATTATCTTAGGTCGTATAGCTAGGTACGTTTAGTTAGGGGAGATAGTTATAGAGGATATAGTTATATCGCTAGATAATATTATATAGGCTATATTTAAGAAGATTATAGATAATACTCCTATCGGTCTTATTAAGCGTATTTAAATACGTATTTTAGGGGTAAATTAGGGGCGTATCGGCGGTTAATTCTAGTTTATATACTTAATTTAGGATAATTTTTTGCCTTT